>Ga0335078_10000205_pt1 | contig 96329 bp, 87 predicted proteins | sample Lox_Sample_32_FD_206711 | JGI IMG/M metagenome (GOLD analysis project Ga0335078, IMG submission 206711) | Soil microbial communities from Loxahatchee National Wildlife Refuge, Florida, United States - Lox_Sample_3.2 | ecosystem: Environmental > Terrestrial > Soil > Wetlands | place: USA... | reverse complement strand
GACCGGGCCGTGCCCGGACACTGGGAGGGCGACCTGATCCTCGGCGTGGGCAGCTCTGCGATCGGCACGCTCGTCGAGCGCAGCACGAGGTTTGTGATGCTGCTGCATCTGCCGCCGATGTACGACCGCGGGCCGCGTGTCAAGAACGGTCCGGCGCTCGCCGGCCACGGCGCCGAGGCCGTGCGCGATGCCATCGCTGCCACGATTACGACGCTGCCCGAGCAGTTACGTCGATCACTCACCTGGGATCAAGGCTCGGAGATGTCACAACACGCTCAGCTGCGGATTGACACTGGCTTGACCGTGTACTTCTGTGACCCTCACAGTCCGTGGCAGCGCGGCAGCAACGAGAACACCAACGGACTGTTACGCCAGTACTTCCCGAAGGGCACCGACCTCACGCGACACAGCGCCGAGGACCTCGCCGCCGTCGCCGCGGCACTCAACAGTCGCCCTCGGAAGACACTCGGTTGGAAGACACCCGCCGAGGCGCTAGACGAGTATCTGCAATCATGTCAACAAGCCAGCGTTGCGACGACCGATTGAATCCGCCCTGGTCGACTCGCTCGTAATGAAGAGCGACCGGGTGATAGGCGTTCGCGCGGGTGACGACGAACTGCGCGCTCACGTCGTTGTGGCCGCGGACGGAGTCAACTCCTTCCTTTGCCGGAACGCCGGGATCCGCTCACAGGAGCCGCTGCGGCATCTCGCGCTCGGCGTCAAGTCGGTGATCGCGCTTCCCCGGGGGGTGCTCGAGGACCGCTTCAGCCTGAACGGGAATGACGGGGTCGCTTACGCCGTGGTCGGGGACTGCACGAAGGGGCTCGGCGGCGGTGGGTTCCTGTACACGAACCGCGACTCGGTCTCCGTTGGCATCGTCGTCCGACTGGACGAGCTGGCTAAGTCGGCGGCGTCGTCCTCGGAGCTCCACGATCACTTCCTCTCGCACCCGGCGATTGGTCCCCTGCTGGACGGCGGCGAGCTGGTCGAATACGGATCCCACCTCATTGCCGAAGGCGGCCGCGCGATGATGCACGACCTCACCCGACCAGGGTTGATCGTCGTCGGCGACGCCGCCGGATTGACCCTCAACACCGGGTTCACCGTCCGCGGGATGGACCTCGCAGCGGGCTCCGGTATCACGGCCGCCAAGACGATCCACGCCGCGCTCGTCGCGGGTGACACGTCGGGAGAAAGACTGGCCGAGTACTCCGCGGAGCTCGATCGCTGCTTCGTGGGTCGGGACATGAAGACGTTTGCCAAGACCCCAGAATTCCTCGAGAACCTTCGGATGTACGGGCCCTACGGGCAACTCGTCGCAGACATGCTCTACGGCATCTACGCCCTCGACACCTCACCGCGTCGGCGTCTCGTTGCAACATGCCTCCGAGCCGTGCGCCGATCACCGGTGAAGATGCGTCAGCTGGCACGTGATACCGCGTCCGCGATTGGAGCGCTATGACCCCTCACCTCGGCACGGTTCCAGAGCGCCTGGCCCAAAACCGCTATGCGCTCGACGAGGTGTCACACATCGAGGTTGATCAAGAGCTCATGCGGGCAACCGGCATCGGGGAGCTCTTGATCCGCGCGTGTCCAGCACACGTCTTCTCCAAGGCGCCAGACGGCTCCATCGCCGTCCAGCACGCCGGTTGCCTGGAGTGTGGGACGTGCCTCGCGCTCGCGAGCCCCGGCTCGCTCCGATGGCACTACCCCCGTGGCGGCTTTGGCGTGAGCTACCGCGAGGGATAAGGGGTCCGATCTGCGCAGCCCGCGTAACTCGCGAGCTCGCCCATCGATCACAGAACTCACTGTAAGCAGCACCTCCTCACGGCCCGCTGCCCTGCCGCGCGCGGATACCACGCGCGTGTGGGTATCCGCCGCTGACGACGTCGGCATGGGCTCCATTTGCCGGCATCGGCAGCCTCCTCGGCCGCCGCACGTGGACCCGGCTTGCGCTTCGCAGCGCGAACGGCGGCTGTCCCCGCGACTGCCCTTGGGCGAGACCAGGGGCGCCGACAGCTTGTGCGATCGTTAGCTGGACCCGGCCGGCCTCGGTCGAGACCAAGCGGTCCAAGGTTGGCCGGCCGCCCCCATTCGGCTAACGCTGGGGGGCCTCGGCTTCCGAAATCGCGGCTGCGCAGCAGCCTCGTTCGTTTGCGGCCAGGCTGCTGGCGCTCCTCAGCCGTGGCAGCGCCGGTGAGACTGTCGGATCTCGTGCGATCAAGGGGGTCGAGCACCGCCGGTCCGGGTGAAGGTTGCCTGGTTCGATGGCCGTGCGTCACGTCCGGTCGCGAACGTGGTAGCAACCATTGGTCGATGTTCACATGTGCGTCGCGGGGTGATATGCGCTGCGGGTCGGCGATTTACTTCGCGTCGCCTGATCTGTGCAGCGACTTGCCAGCGCCGTCGATGACCTTCCTGATGAAGTCGTATTGAGTGTGGACCAGCCGGTCGGCCATCTCCATCGCGGAGTCGACGATCTCCTGCCGCCGGGAAGGGCCCTCACCGACCGTAGGTAGCGCTTGATCGACGGTGTCGATGAATTTGCGTACTGCCTCGATCGCGGCGCGCTGAGCTTTCTCGAGTGAGTCGAGGACCTCTTCGGACAGGTCGGTGGCCCTGTCGACTGCGGTCGTGGGCCTGCGGGCAGCTGCTCGGGGGCGGCGTGTTGCCGGGGCCTTTGCCGGGGCGCGTTTGCGGGTGGTCTCAGCCATGGTGGTGCTCCCTTCAGACGAGAGATCCCGGGCACTAGCACGTTAGAGCTCGGGATGGGCGGAGGCATCCGTAGTGCGGGGTGGACCGAGTGCGTAAAACCACTGCGCAGGACCGTGGCTGCTCGCCGCACGGCGCCCCGCAAGCCCTGGCCTTAACGGCTCGCCTGCCTCGGTGTTCCGCCACGAGGTGCGGAATCGAAGCTCCGAGAACGTGAATCAAGCGAGTCTCGGTTGGGCGGCGTCGGAGAAGGGTCAATCCGGCGAAAGGCTGTCACAGAGTTCCACGACGGACGGAACAACCTCGTCTCAGTTCGAGCGCTGAGCATAGGCGAGTGCCGCGTCGACCGTTACTCCCGGTCGGGTGCGCGAACATCATGGTGGGCGTCGACGGCCCCTCCGGTTACCTGGCGAACACACATGTCATAGCGAGCGGCGACCGTCTGCAATGCAAACCATCGACGCTTGCGGTAGGTCGTGAGCGACGTGCGCGCTCGCCGAGCCCAAGTCCGGTCAGGATGAGGGCGGCGCTGCTCGCCCACAGCTGCGGGTCGAGGCCCAGTGTATGGTGGTCGAGAGCCAATGCCCGAGACTGCCACTCTGAGCCCCAGGTTCAAGCTGCTGATGTCCATCTTGGCGCCCCGGCCCGAGCGCCGCGTCCGCCGGTTTGTCGCGCGCGATGTCGGGTCGGGCAGATCCGGCGGGACAGGAAACGTCGAGGCGGCCTGAGGCTCGGGCTGGACGGACGCACGCGTGGCTGCATCCCGATCTACTCCGCCTCAGGGCTCGACGTCGTTCCAGCGCTCTGTACCGTCGCGGCACTCTGTCTCGTCTGGCCCGGCGCGCTCCCCACGGAGGGCCTCGATCCCTCGCAACCGCCGATCGGCGGGAAATCGTGAGCTACACGTAGGCGAGGCGATCCTCCACGGCCACCGGGTGAGCTACCGGACGGCCGGCGAGGGGCGGCGGGTGATCCTGCTCATTCACGGGATCACGGGCGACTCCCGTCAGTGGAATCAGATCATCCCGCAGCTGGCTGACCGCTACACGGTCCTCGCGCCCGACCTGCTTGGGCATGGTCAGTCCGCCAAGCCACGGGGCGACTACTCGCTGGGCGCGTACGCGGCCAGCGTCCGCGACCTCCTGATCGTGCTCGGGCACCGACGGGCGACCGTGGTTGGCCACTCCCTCGGAGGCGGCATCGCGATGCAGTTCTCCTACGAATATCCCGTGTTCTGCGAGCGGCTCGTGCTCGTCGACAGCGGCGGGCTGGGCCCAGAGGTGCACCCGCTGCTACGGGCGGCCACGCTGCCAGGCGCCGAGCTGGTGCTGCCGCTGATCGCCCACCCGCGCATGCACGTGGTGGGCGAAGCGATCGGGCAGGCGCTCGGACGCGTGGGGTTGGAGCTCGGCCACGACCTGGCCGAGATGATTCGCGGCTACGCCTCCCTGAGCGACGCCGAGGCACGTCGTGCGTTCCTGCACACGGTGCGCGCGGTGATCGACCTCGCCGGACAGCGAGTGAGCGCCACCGACCGCCTCTACCTGGCACAAATGATCCACACCCTGATCATCTGGGGGCGCCGCGATCCACTCATCCCGATCGAGCACGCCGCGGCCGCACATCGGGGCATACCAGGCAGCCGCCTGGAGATCTTCGACGACACCGGCCACTTCCCCCAGCTCGAGCAGCCCGTTCACTTCGCCCGCCTGCTCATCGACTTCATCGAGAGCACCGACCCCGCCGAGTTCGAGTTCTCCGACGAGGACCTGAACGCGCTGCGCGAGCGCATGCTCAAGCGCGGCAGAAGATCTCGATGACCTGGCCGTCCCGAGTCACAGATTCGCTGGCCGTAGACTGCGAGGCTGTTGGGGATCTCGCCGCGATGAGGCAATTTGTGTGGCGAGGCGCCGCGTCGCGCTCGACAACACCCACGTCGGTGGCTGCGGCTCTCGCGATCCGCCCACAGACATTGACCCACTGTCCGCGGGCAGCATGTCCGCCTGCCGCGAAGCATCAGCCGGCCCGGGTGTGAGCGCGTTAGGCTCGAGCCCCGCAGCGCTGCCCAGACGCCGGTGAGCGTCTGCTCAGCCGATCAGCGGCAGCGTGCGTGCCTTGGCGAGCTTGCGCAGGGCGTCCTGCATCCGCCCGGTGACGAGCTGGTAGCCGTTGTCGGGATTGCCGCCGGGGCCGCCGAGTTCCTCGCGCAGGTCGATCGGCGGGAGCACCTCGATCGAGATCTTCGCGGGGAGCGGAAGGCGTCCCGGGAGGTCGAGCATCGTGACACCCCATGGCGGCGCGATCTGGACCGGCGCGACGTCGATCCGCAGCAGGCGATGGAGGTGCAGCAGTCGCGCGATGTGCTCGCCCTGGCCGAGGAACAGCGCCGTCTCCTGGCCGCCGATCGAAACGACCGGGACGATTCGCACGCCGTGCTGCAACGCGAGCCGCACGAAGCCGGTTCGGTGGGCGAAGTCGATCTCGGCGGAGTGCCAGCTGGCGCGGTAGGTCTCGTGGTCGCCGCCCGGATAGACGAGCAGCGCGGCGTCGCGCGCGAGCGCGCGGCGCATGTTCTCCGGCGAGGCCGGCACCGTCCCGTACGGCGTGAGCATGGCCCGGATGCCAGGCACCTTGAACACGAGGTCGTGCGCGAGCTGGAAGAACTCGCGCTCGGGGCCAAAGTGGTCGTAGAACGCCTGCGCGAAGATGAACGTGTCAGCGATGAGAATGCCGCCCGAGTGGTTGCCAACGAGCAGCACCGGCCCGCGCGGCGGGATGTTCTCCAGCCCGCGCACCTCGGCGCGGAACCAGACGGCGGCCATGACGCGCAGCGCGGGGAGTGTGCGTGCGATGTACTCGGGGTCACGCAGCTCGAAAGGGTCGGCGGCCGGCGGCCTGTGGGCGAGATGGCGGGGGTCGGCGGCGTGGGCGAGGTCGGCCGATACGGCGCGGATCATCCGCGCGTCCGCAGAGACGGCGTTGCGCATCCGGCGCACCCCGCGGCCACGGCGATCACGGACGACGACCGAATGCACGCGACGCTGCGCGTGCCGGTCCGTTGTCTGTGGCATTGCGCCTCCTTGGTCGGCTCCGACTTTACGGCCCGGACCGGCGCCCGGCATCGGTACGCCGTACGGAGTGCACTGCGCGTCAATACGTGGACGTCACGCTGGCAGTCAAGCGCGACAACCCCCACATGCACCCGGCAGCACGGGGTCGGGCCGACCCGCGCGGTGCAGGGGTATAGCTCTCCATGCCGAGTGGCAATCGCATGCCATCGGCGGGGAGAGCGCCAGATCCCGGCACAGATACGGCGATCGTCTGCGCCCACGGCCGCGTAGAAAGCCACACCGAAAAGTCGGAGAGGTCCCCGATGGCCCTATGCGTGCTCCGGCGTACGGTACGTCTCAGTACCTGCCAGCCGAGGGGCATCGAGATGTTCAAGCGAATCTCCGTGGGCGTTGACGAACACGAAGGTGGGCGCGACGCGAGGAAGCTGACGCACCTGGCTCGCTGCCCGCTGCCGGCGCTGCCACGCTCCCCGCGCGTGATCGCAGCCGCCGAGGCGACAGAGGCCGGTCGCGAGCCCGCCATCGCGGCCGAGGGTGAGCATTGCCGGTGCGGCCTACGTCAACAGCAGGGGCGGGAAGCGTGAGGTCATGAACGGCTCGAACACAAAGGTGCCGTCGGTGAGCGGGGGAGCATCCGCGTGAGCATGACTTCGAGTCGGTCGATATTCAGGCCCCTAGGTGCGCGCGTGCCGGATCCGAACGATCCGGGTTTGCTTTCGCCGGCGCAGACGTCGCTGCTGACCGACCAGTACGAGTTGGCGATGGCTTCGAGCTACCTGCGGCGCGGGATGAACGAGTGGGCCGTGTTCGAGCTGTTCGTACGTCATCTGCCTCCGCGGCGGCGGTGGCTGCTTGCGGCCGGCCTGGGTCCAACGCTGGCGATGGTGCAGGCCATGGAGTTCAGGGCAGATGAGTTGGCGTATGCTCGGTCGCTCGGCTTTGATCCGGGGTTCCTGGAGTACTTGGCCCGGTTCGGGTTCTCTGGCGACATCGACGCGATGCCGGAGGGCACGATCGTGTTCGCCGGCGAGCCGCTGGTGCGCGTCACGGCCTCGCGGGTGGAGGCGCAGTTGCTGGAGACGCTGCTGCTGAACCAGATCAACTTTCAGACGATGGTGGCGACCAAGGCGGCGCGGATCGCTCTCGCGGCGGGCGGAGGGCACCCGGCGGGGGAGCGGCTGGTGGACTTCTCGCCTCGGCGGGATCACGGCACCGATGCGGCGATGAAGGCGGCGCGGGCAGCCGCGATCGCGGGTTCCGCTGGCACGTCGAACCTGGCCGCGGCGATGCGTTATGGCCTCAAGCCGGTCGGCACGATGGCGCATTCGTACGTGATGTCGTTCGAGCGCGAAGAGGATGCGTTTCGGGCGTTCATGGAGGACTTTCCGGGCAATGCTGTGATGCTGGTCGACACCTATGACACCGTCGAGGGTGTGCGCCGCGCCATCGCCGCGGCTCGTGCGACCGGCGTGCCCCTGGCCGGTGTGCGGCTTGACTCCGGCGATTTGCTGGATCTCTCGTGCAAGTCGCGGGCGCTGCTCGACGAGGCGGGAATGTGCGAGGCTCGGATCGTGGCGAGCGGCGATCTCGAGGAGCGACAGATCGCGCATCTGACCGCGGCCGGGGCGCCGATTGACTCCTTCGGAGTCGGCACGGATCTTGGCACCAGTCGGGACTCTCCGGTGGTCAACGGGATCTACAAGCTCGCGCCCACCGGGTCGCCGGACAGTGGCGAGACGTGCGCAAGCGCTCGCCCGAGAAGGCGACGGTCCCGGGCGCCAAGCAGGTGTTCCGCGACTACGCCGAGGGCGGAATGCGCGGCGATGTGATCGGACGCGCCGAGGAAGAGCTTCCCGGACGGCCGCTGCTGGTGCCGTTCGTCCGCGGGGGTGTCCTCGTTCGCGAGGAGACCATCGAACGGATGAGTGAGCGGGCGCGCTCCGATCTCGGGGCGCTGCCGCCTGGGCTGCGGGATCTCGACGGTGAGGTCGAGAGCTATCCGGTCGCCTACTCGGATCTTTGCAGCGCTGCGCTACGCGCCGTCGACGCTCGCGTCGGGTAGCGCGACCGAACGCTCGCTCCCGCTCGAGCCGCGGCGGAACCACGTCAGTAGTCGGCCGCAAAGCCGAATCGCGGTATGCACGATGCGACGCCTGGAGGTCTGGAGCACGATCTGCACGTGCGGTGCGAACGGCATTTCCGAACCTCCGGGATCGCCTCGGGCAGACTGCTGCTCGCCGCGGAGCGCGCGGTCGACCTCGGCGCAGCGACGCTGCGCCACGGCCGCTCGCACATCGGCGCGCTGATCGGCAAGGGGGATCGTGACTTCGCGACTGATGTGGACCTGCGCATCGAGGCCGAGATCAGGGCCTGTCTGGTGGCGGCCACGCCCGAGATCCCATTCCTGGGCGAAGAGGAGAGCGGGCAACAGGAGGCGCGAGGAGCATCTTGGGTGCTTGATCCGATCGACGGCACAATCAACTTCTCGCGGGACAGCCCGCTGTGCTCGATCTCGCTGTCGCTGGTGATCGACGGGCAGCCGGTGCTGGGGATCGTCGATGCTCCGCTTCTCGGCGAGCGATTCGTCGCCCGACAAGGCAAGGGCGCGTACCTGAACGGCACGAGGATCAGGGTCTCCGAGGTGCCTGGATTGCGGGAGGCGCTCGTTGGCATCGCTGACTTCAAGGTTGGTGTTGGTTCCGAAGAGGAGAACCGCGTGCATCTTGCCGCGCTCGGGTGCCTGGCGCGCGAGAGCCTGCGCGTGCGGATGCTCGGTTCGGCCGCCCTCGATCTCGCCTGGCTCGCCGCCGGGCGGCTGAATGCGACGCTGATGCTCTCCAACCTGCCCTGGGACGTGACCGCGGGGCTCCTGCTCGTGCGAGAGGCTGGAGGAGTCGTGTTCGATTACGACGGCTCGCCACACGACGCCGGATCTCGCTATACGCTGGCGGCCGTTCCGTCGCTCGTCGAGCCGATTCGCCGGATTGTCCTGGAGGCGATGTGAGAATCCGGCGACCTGATCGCCTTCGGCGTCACACCGCTCGCGCCCTACTCGACAAGCCGCCGCGAGCGGGTCGGATCGCGGTGTTCGCGCCGTCGCCGCTATTGACGATCACGATCGAACCTGGGGCGGACCGCCCGGAGGTTCATCTTCATGCCGGTGGGCAGGGGTTCTGGGTTGCGCGGCTAGCGGGTACGCTGGGCGCGGAGGTGAGCCTATGCTGCGCGCTGGGCGGCGAGCCGGGCCGCGTGCTCGCGGGTCTGATCGGGGGCGACGCGATCGAGCTGAGAGCGGCGGCGGGCGGCACCCCCAACGGCGTATACATCCATGACCGACGCGGTGGCACCCGAGCGGAGGTGGTGAGCGTCGAGTCCCGTCAACTCGAGCGGCATGCGACCGATGAGCTGTACGGGATCGCGCTTGGCGCCGGACTCGACGCCGACGTGACCATGGTCACAGGCTGCCAGCCATCCGACGTCGTGAACCCCGACGTGTACCGCCGACTGGTCAATGACCTGCGCGCCAACGACAAGGTCGTCATCGCCGACCTCACCGGCCCGCCGCTGCGAGCAGCGCTCGACGCGGGCGTCGACCTGCTGAAGCTCAGCGACGAGGAACTCGTGTCGGAGGGCTACGCCGCCAGCGATGAACCGGCGGAGATCGTGGCCGGAACGCATCGGCTGCACGCGGCCGGGGCATACCGGGTGCTGATCTCCCGGGGGTCGTCGCCCGCGGTGCTGATCGACGGTGCCACCGGGCTGGAAGAGGTTGAACTGGTCCCTCCGGTGTTCGAGGCCCTTGACCACCGCGGTACGGGGGACTCCATGTTTGCCGCGACCGGGGTGGGGCTGGCACGTGGAATGAGCATGATCGACGCGCTCCGTCTCGGCATGGCCGCGGGTGCGCTGAACGCGACACGGCGCGGGCTCGGTAGCGGGACGCGTGACGAGATCGAGCGCCTCGCCGCGCACGTGACCGTGAGGCCCCGGAATGGGCTACCCGTGGGTTGAGTACCGCCACGCGGGCGGGAGGGGAGCCTTCCGGGCGCCTAAGCAACTGATCGAGCGGAGTCGCTTATCGCGGTGTCAGACTGCTCGCGCCGCTCGTGGGCTCGCCTAGGCGGGAGGCTCGAATCGCCCGTTCGATTTCGGTCACTGAAACCACCCCGACCGGCCTTCCATCGGCGTCGATGACGGCGGCGCGCCCGATGCGGAGGAAGGCGCCCTGGTCGAGCAGATGGCCCACCTCCTCCTGTTCTCCGATCCGTAGCGCCGGGTCTGGATCGGCGCGCTCGCCAGCCGAGACGACGGCCCACCGCGTGCGAGGCGTGCTGTCCAACTGATCGATGCTCAGCACCCCTAACGTACGGCCGGCATCGTCGATGACCGGGAACGCCGTGAAGCGGTACCGAACGAAATACTCGTGCGCCTGCGCGAGTGTCGCCTCCGCCGGGATGCTGATAGCAGGGTGGGACATCAGCTCCTCGGCGGGGATGCCCTTGAACCTGGTCACGAGCTGCTCGTGCAGGCGCTCGGCGCCCGCCGCGACCACCAGGAACACGCCGATGACGCCGAGCCAAAGTCCTCCAGGCGCGCCACCGAATGCCAGGAGGACTCCGAACCCGATCAGCAGGTAGCCGAACGCGCGGCCCCCGCCCGCCGCTCGATTGGTGGCCGTGACGATGTCACCGCTGTGACGCCACACCACTGCGCGGGCGACTGGCCCGCCATCGAGCGGGAAGGCAGGGACCAGGTTGAAGCCGAGGATCAGCAGGTTGATCTGCACCTGGTAGTCGACGACCGCTCGCAGTACGACTGGCGCGGAGCCTGGCAGCGCGAGCGCGAGCGCGCCGAACAGCGCCGTCACCACCGCGGTCACCCCCGGACCGGCCAGCGCGAAGCGTAGTTCGTCTGCCGCCGTCTTCGGCTGTCCGCTCATCCGTGCCATTCCTCCGAGCAGCCACAGGTCGATCTCCTCGATTTTCATGCCGCACCGACGTGCGACCAGCGCGTGACCGAACTCGTGCGCGAGGATGCTCGCGAACAGCAACAGCGCGCTCGCCAGCCCGAGTGCATACGACGCCGCCGGCGTGATCCCGTGCACCTCGCCGGGGTAGTAGCCGGCGCCGAGCGACCACGTGATGAGCCCGACGATGATCAGCCAAAGCGGGCTCACCCCGACGGGAATGCCGGCGATGCGCGCGATCCGGAAGCTGCGGCCCGGCATACACCGACGCTGACACCGCCATAGGTCGAGCGCATTGGGATACGCCGGCGAGAGCGCTACGGGCAAACCCGGTCTCCGACTGTGGCCGAGTCCGGATGCTTCCGACCCCCGGGCGGCCGTACCGTCGCCTAAGCAAGCCGACTGGAGCGCGATGGCCACGAAGCATCCGACGGCGGTGGACCAGCGTTGCGCGGCGCCGATCGCCGCGAACATGCCGGACTATGAGCGGGCGCGGGCTGGCTTCTCGTGGCGAGACGCACGAGCGCGCCTTGCCGGGCTGCCCGGCGGCGGCTTGAATATCGCCTATGAGGCGGTGGATCGCCAGGCGGATGGAGCGTTGGCAAACGCGGTGGCGTTGCGCTTTGTGAGCAAGCGGAGGCCGGCGATCGAGCTGACCTATGCGGAGTTGAAGCGGGAGACTGATCGGTTCGCGGGAGTGCTCGCGGCGTTTGGGGTGAAGCGCGGCGAGCGGGTGTTCGTGCTGGCGGGGAGGATCCCGGAGCTGTACGTAGCGGCGCTGGGGACGCTCAAGCACGGTGCGGTGTTCTGTCCGTTGTTCTCGGCGTTCGGTCCTGAGCCGATCGAGCAGCGTTTGCGGCTGGGGGATGCCCGGGTGCTGGTGACCACGACCCTGCTCTATCGCCGCAAGGTGGCCGATCTGCGAGCGCGGCTGGCTGGGCTGGAGCATGTTCTGCTGGTCGGCGAGCACGAGGAGATTGCCGGGTTGGCCGGCGTGGAGGACTTCAGCGCGCTGATGCAGCGCGTGCCCGAGGCCTACGAGATCGCTGGCACCGCTGCGGAGGACATGGCGCTGCTGCATTTCACGAGCGGTACGACCGGGACGCCGAAGGGGGCGATCCATGTGCATGAGGCGGTGGTGGCGCATCGTGAGACGGGTCGGACGGTGCTCGATCTGCGCCCGGGGGATGTGTTCTGGTGCACGGCCGATCCCGGGTGGGTGACCGGGACCTCGTACGGGATCATCGCGCCGCTTACCCTGGGCGCGACCGCGATCGTGGACGAGGCCGAGCTCGAGATCGATCGCTGGTACGGGATCCTGCAGGACGAGCGGGTGACGGTGTGGTACACGGCGCCCACCGCGTTGCGGATGCTGATGCGCGCCGGCGCGGAGGTGGCTCACGAGTACGACCTGAGCTCGCTGCGGTTCATCGCCAGCGTGGGCGAGCCGTTGAACCCCGAGGTCGTGGTGTGGAGCCGGGAGGCGTTTGGGCTGGCCGCGCACGATAACTGGTGGCAGACCGAGACGGGGGGGATCATGATCGCCAACTACCGCTCTATGGAGGTGCGTCCCGGGTCGATGGGACGGCCGCTGCCGGGGATCGAGGCGGCGATCGCCCGCCGGGACGAGGACGACGATCCGGTGCTGGCTGCCGACGGGACGCTCGAGCTGGTGGAGCAGCCTGGTGAGCAGGGCGAGCTGGTGTTGCGGCCCGGGTGGCCATCGATGTTCCGCGGCTATCTGGGTGAGGAGCAGCGTTATCGCAAGTGCTTCGCGGGCGGCTGGTATCTGACCGGCGATCTGGTGCGCCGTGACCGCGACGGCTATTTCTGGTTCATCGGGCGTGGCGATGATGTGATCAAGTCGGCCGGGCATCTGATCGGTCCGTTCGAGGTCGAGAGCGTGCTGCTCGAGCATCCGGCGGTCGCCGATGCGGGCGTGATCGGCAAGCCGGATCCGGTGGCGAAGATGATCGTCAAGGCGTTCGTGGTGCTCGCGCCCGATCAGGAGCCGACCGACGATCTGCGGCGCGAGTTGCTCGCGTTCGCCCGCCGGCGGCTTGGGGCGGCGGTTGCTCCGCGCGAGATCGAGTTCGTGGAAACGGTCCCGCACAACCGCAGTGGCAAGGTGATGCGGCGGCTGCTCAAGGCGCGCGAGCTCGGGCTGGCCGAGGGCGATACCTCGACGCTGGAGCCGGCGTCGTGAGCCCGACCGCGGAGATCGACCGCGAGCACGGCCTGGAGCTGTTGCGCCAGATGCTGCTGGTGCGGCGGTTCGAGGAGAAGTGCGTGGAGCTGTACAGCGCCACCAAGATCCGCGGGTTTATGCATCTCTATATCGGGGAGGAGGCGGTCGCGGTCGGCGCGATGCAGGCGCTCACGCCCGAGGATGCGATCGTCGCCACCTACCGCGAGCACGGACACGCGCTGATCAGAGGCGTCTCCCCGGGCGCGATCATGGCCGAGATGTATGGCAAGGTGGAGGGCTGCGCGCGCGGGCGGGGCGGCTCGATGCACCTGTTCGACGCCGCCACGCGGTTCTACGGTGGCAACGCCATCGTCGGCGGCGGGCTGCCGCTGGCGGTCGGGCTGGCGCTGGCGGACAAGCTCCGGGGGCGCCGGCGGGTGACCGCCTGCTTCTTCGGCGACGGCGCGGTCGCCGAGGGCGAGTTTCACGAGTGCATGAACCTCGCCGCGCTGTGGAGCCTGCCCGTGCTGTTCCTGTGCGAGAACAACCTCTACGCGATGGGGACGGCGATCGAGCGCTACGAGTCCGAGACCGACCTCGCGCTCAAGGCAGCCAGCTACGAAATGACGGCCTGGTCGGCCGACGGCATGGACGTGATCGCGGTCGAAGAGGCGGCGCGGCGCGCGGCCGCGGAGGTCCGAGACGGCGACCGGCCGTGCTTCCTCGAGCTTCGCACCTATCGCTTCCGCGCCCACTCGATGTACGACCCCGACTTGTACCGAGCCAAGGAGGAGATCGAGCGCTACAAGCAGCACGATCCGATTCCCGCCCTGATCGAACGGCTCCAGGCGGCCGAGCTGATCGCCGATCAGGACGTCGAGGATCTCGAGCAAGCGATCGCGCAGGAGCTCGAGGCGGCGATCGAGTTCGCCGAGGCGGGGACGCTCGAGCCGGTGGATGAGCTCGAGCGCTTCGTCTATTACGAAGGAGCCGCGCCGTGAGCGTCGCGCCGGCAAAGACGATCACCTACCGCGAGGCGCTGCGCGAGGCGATCCGTGAGGCGCTACTCGCCGACGAGCGCGTGTTCCTGATGGGCGAGGACGTCGGCGCCTACGGGGGATGCTTCGGAGTCAGCAAGGGACTGCTCGACGAGTTCGGACCGGAGCGGATCCGCGATACACCGCTGTCGGAGTCCGCGTTCGTGGGCGCTGGGATCGGAGCGGCGATGGGCGGCATGCGGCCGATCGTCGAGGTGATGACGGTCAACTTCTGCCTGCTGGCGCTTGATCAGATCATGAACAACGCCGCCACCATCACGCACATGTCCGGCGGGCAGTTCGCGATCCCACTGGTGATCCGGATGACGACGGGTGCTGGGCGGCAGGTTGCCGCCCAGCACTCGCACAGCCTGGAGGGCTGGCTTGCGCACATCCCGGGCTTGAAGCTTCTGGCGCCGGCCACCGTCGCCGACGCCCGCGGGATGCTGGCGCCGGCGCTCGCCGACCCCAACCCCGTGCTGATCTTCGAGCACGGCTCGCTGTACAACTTCGAAGGAGAGCTGCCTGCAGACGCCGGCGCGGTCGACATCGAGAGGGCGGCGATCAGGCGGGCCGGCGCCGACGTGACGTTAATCGCCTCCGGCGGGACGGTTGCGACCGCACGGTCCGCCGCGGAGGCGCTGGCAGGCGTCGGGATCGACGCCGAGGTGATCGACCTCCGCGTGCTGCGCCCGCTCGACGACCAGACGATCATCGGGTCGGTGGCGCGGACCCATCGCGCGGTGGTGATCGACGAGGGCTGGCGGTCGGGCAGCCTGGCCGCTGAGATCAGCGCCCGGATCATGGAGCAGGCCTTCTATGAGCTCGACGCCCCGGTCGCCCGCGTGTGCTCGGCCGAGGTGCCTATGCCCTACCCACACCACCTCGAGCAGGCCGCGCTGCCCCAGCCAGAGACGGTGGTCGATGAGGTACGTCGAATGATCGGGGGCGGCAGCGATGAGTGACTTCGTGATGCCCTCGCTCGGTGCCGACATGGAGGCCGGCACGGTGCTCGAGTGGTACGTCAAGCCGGGCGACACCGTCAAGCGCGGCGACATCGTCGCGCTGGTCGACACGAGCAAGGCGGAGATCGAGGTCGAGATCTTCGAGGACGGAGTGATCGACGAGCTGCTCGTGCCGGTGGGCGAGCGAGTGCCCGTGGGCACGGTGCTCGCGACGCTTCATCCCGTCCGAGCCGAGCCGCTGGTTGCGGTTGCGGTCTCACCCCCGGTGGAAGTGCCCGCAGCGGTTGGAGCGCCGGCCCGCCTGGCGGCGCCGCCGCCGCCGGTGATGCGGGTCCCTGCGGCGCCGGCGACCCATCGCCCTCGTGTTTCCCCTCTGGCCCGGCGCGCCGCAGAGGAGCTCGGGGTGGAGCTGTCGGCGATCACGGGAAGCGGACCGAACGGGGCGATCACGAAAGCCGACGTCGAGCGTGCCTCATCGCCCGGCGCGCGGGCGGCGGCACCGGACGCGCCGCTTCTCCCACCTGAGCCGGTTGACCGGCAAGCGGCCATGCGCGAGGCGATCGGCGCGCTCATGGCTCGCTCCAAGCGCGAGATTCCCCACTATTACCTGCAGCTCGAGATCGACCTGAGCGGTGCGATCGAATGGCTGCACGAGGAGAACCTGCGCCGGCCGGTGAACGATCGCCTGTTGCCCTCCGCGCTGCTGCTGAGCGCGGTGGCCCGAGCGCTCGTCGAGATGCCCGAGATGAACGGCTTCTGGATCGACGGGCAATTCCGCGCCGGCCCGGGAATCCACCTCGGCGTCGCGGTCTCCCTCCGCGGCGGCGGCCTGATCGCACCGGCGTTACACGACGCTGACCAGAAGAGCCTGGGGGAGATCATGGCCGGCGTGCGCGACCTGGTTCAGCGCGCGCGAGCGGGCCGGCTGCGTAGCTCCGAGATGTCCGACCCGACCATAACCGTCACCAACCTCGGTGACCGCGGCGTCGACCTGGTCCACGGGGTGATCTACCCGCCCCAGGTCGCGCTGGTCGGCTTCGGCGCCGTTCGCGAGCGGCCGTGGGCCGCCGAAGGGATGCTGGGCGTACGGCCCACCGTGCTGGCCACGCTGGCCGCGGATCACCGAGCGAGCGACGGCCACGCCGGAGGCCGCTTCCTCACCCTCATCAATCGACAACTACAAAAACCGGAGAACCTATGAGCACCGAACAGGATCTGCGCGCGGTCGTGATCAGCGTCCTCACCGATGTGGCGCCGGATGTGGATCCCACCGCGATCGATCCCGACGCCGAGCTCCTCGAGCAGCTCGATATCGACTCAATGGACTTCCTCAACATCGTCGTCGAGATCAACTCGCGGACAGGCATCGAGATTCCCGAGCGCGACTACCCCAAGCTCTCGACACTCAACGACGCCGTCAACTACCTCGCCCACGCCCAGGCGCAGGTTGCCGGGTAACGATGAACTCAGGCCCACAGGAACTCGATGCGGCATCGCTGCGCCGAAAGCAGACTCCGGAGACCCTTGGCTTCAGCTCAACCGAGGAAGTGACGCCGCTCGACGGCCCGGTCGGCCAGGACCGGGCGGGCGAGGCGATCGCGTTCGGACTCGAGAGCCGAATGGCCGGCTACAACATCTTCGCCACCGGCCCGGTGGGGGTGGGAAAGCGGACCGCGCTTGAGGTGCAACTGCACAAGCATGCACGCGATCGGCCCTCTCCCGGGGACTGGATATACCTGCACAATTTTCGCGATCCACGGCGGCCGACCGCCGTCGCCCTGCCGAGCGGCCAAGGGGACCAGCTGGTTGGCGACATGCGCCAGTTCCTCCAGGATGCCCGTCGCGAGTTGGCGGGGGCATTCGAGAGCGACATGTACTCGCGGCGTCAGCGCGAGCTGACCGAGCCGATTGAGCGCGAGCAAGAGGAGGCGCTGACCGAGCTTCGGGAGCAGGCACCGTCCGGCCAAATCGCATTGGAGCTGACCCCGACGGGGGTCATGACCGTGCCGCTACATGGTGGACAGCCCATGACTCCGGTCGACTTCGCGCGGCTGCCCGAGCCGGTCCGCAACCGCTATCAGGCGGCGATCGAGGAGCTGGGACCCCGAATCCAGGCGTTCCTGGCGGGCATGCGGGGGCGGCAGCGCGAGGCACGCCGCCGGTTGCGGGAGCTCGAGCACGAGGTGGCCCTGTTCGCGGTCGGGCACCTGATCGACGAGCTGAAGGAACGCTACGCCGGATGCGACAAGTTGACCGCTTGGCTGACCTCGGTTCAAGAGGACGTGATCGAGAACCTCGCGCAGTTCCAGCCGCAGGCCGCGGGGGACGCACCGGAGGCATCCTCGGCCCTCGCTCAAGCTTTCCTCGGCGGCGCTGAACGCGCGCTGTCCCGGTACGAGGTCAACGTTCTTGTTGCCCACGACTCAGGTGACGGAGCCCCGGTCGTGACCGAGACCAATCCCACCTACGCGAACCTATTCGGGCGGATCGAGCACCAGGGGATGCTCGGCGGCGGGTTCGTCACGGATCATCGGATGCTTCGCCCGGGTGCCGTCCACCGCGCCAACGGCGGGTATCTGCTGTTGCCCGCAGCGGAGGTACTCGCACAACCGCTGGTGTGGCTGAAGCTGAAGGAGGTGCTGCGAACGCGACAGATCCGCCTCGAGAACCTAGCCGAGCAGTACGCACTATTCCCCACCGCCACGCTCACGCCGGAGCCGATCGAGCTCGATCTGAAGGTGGTGTTGGTGGGATCACCGCTGCTATACGAGCTCGCTTACGGGCTCGATGAGGACGTCCGCAAGCTGTTTCGCGTCAAGGCGGAGTTCGACTGGCGCGTCGCCTGGGACGAGGCGGGGGGATCCGGCTACGCGGCGTTCCTGAGCTCGCAGATCCGCAGCGCCGGTCTCCTGCACTTCGACGCCGGCGCGGTCGCGCGCGTGATCGAGCACGGCGCTCGCCTGGCCGAGAGCCGGAAGTGGCTGTCAACCCAGTTCGTCGAGATCGCCGGGCTCGCCGCCGAGGCCAGCCACTGGGCGGCGAGAGAGTCAAGCGAGCTTGTCGCGCCGAGCATGTCGAGCGCGCGATCGAGCAGAAGACCAGACGCTCGGACCTGATCGAGCGCCACCTCCAAGAAATGGTGCAGGAGGGCACGCTGCTGCTCGACTTCGACGGCGAGCGCATCGGTCAAATAAATGGCCTGTCGGTCCTCGTACTCGGTGACTACACCTTCGGACGCCCAGTACGCATCACCGCCAGTGCCGGACCGGGCCGGGGCGCTGTGGTGTCGATCGAGCGTGAGACCGAGCTGAGCGGCCACATCCACGACAAGGGGTTCCTGATCCTCAGCGGCTACCTGCGCAGCCGCTATGGCGGCGAGCGCCGAATTGCCATGTCCGCGAACCTGACCTTCGAGCAGTCGTATGAACAGATCGACGGCGACTCTGCCGCGAGCGCGGAGCTGTACGCGCTCCTCTCCGACCTAGCCGAAGTACCGCTCAGGCAGGACGTGGCGGTCACCGGATCGGTCAATCAGCACGGCGAGCTCCAGGCCATCGGCGGCGTCAATGAGAAGATCGAGGGCTTCTATCGCGCATGCTCGCTGCGCGAGCTGAGCGGTACCCAGGGGGTGCTGATTCCTGAGGCCAACGTCCGCCACCTGATGCTCTGCTCCGAGGTCGTTGACAGCGTGCGCGCTGGGCGCTTTCACGTCTGGAGCGCCCGCACCGTGGAGGAGGGGATCGAGCTGCTCTCGGGGATTGCTGCAGGCCAGCGCGGCCCGGACGGACAGTTCCCCGAGGGCACGCTGCACGCGCGCGTCGATGAGCGCCTCGAGCGGTGGGCGCGCATGGCGGAGGAGCCGAGCAGCGTCGACGGCGCGGCCGCGCGGTTCACATCACCGACAGGCGTTCGGTCCGAAAGCGGCGTCGGTGGGTGCTGGTGACGGCGCGGGCCTCTCGAGCCACGGTCTCCCATCCACGGCTTGGCCGAATATCACGAGTCGACGTGGTGGACGAACGCGGTGACCTCGCGCTCGCCGTTCGCGGGTCCCGAGTCGTCGCAGCTGAGCTGTGTGACAAGCGGCGTCCTCCCGGTCTGTCGATAGCCGTTGTCAAACCCGGCGCGAACTGGAGCGGCGGATTCGGCTTGGCTGATATCGAAGCGCACACTTCTGCAGATGCAGACACGGTCTATTTGTGGTTCTCGATGACAAAGCTGGTAACCGCGACCGCGGTCATGCAGCTCGTTGAGCGAGGCAAGCTGGACTTGGATAGCCCCGTTCGGCAGCTTGTTCCGAACTTCCCCAAGAGCGGCGACGGCGCCCGCGTGACCATCCGTCACCTACTCAGTCACAGCGCCGGTCTAGCGAACCCGATCCCGATCGGGTGGATACGCCCCGCCGAAGCTCCCGCGGAAGACCTCCACCGATTCACCGCGCGCTTGCTGAGGAAGCACGAGCGGCTGCGAGAAAACCCGGGGAGTCGGGCAAGCTACTCGAACCTCGGGTACCTCGTCCTTGGAGAGGTGATCCAAGCTGCGAGCGGAGTCCCTTACTGCGGGTACGTGCGTGAGCAGGTTCTCGAACCGCTCGGGATGACCTCGACCGACTTCACCTACCGGCAGGACATGGCGCCACGCGCCGGCACCGGCTATCACCCCAGGCTCACCATGTCCACGCCGCTGCTGCGCATCATAACTCCAACCGGCACGTTCGATCATCCTGTCGGCCGGCTCTTGGCGCTATCGCGATTCTGCGTCGAGGGCGCCCCCTACGGGGGCCTGATCGGCTCGGTGGCCGATGCCGCGCGGTTTCTCGACCTGCACGTCGATCCCGGGGCTCACCCGCGCGTTCTCTCCAAGGACGCAGTCGTGGCGATGCAACAGACCACCGCACACGGGCGCAAGCTCGACGTCGGGCTCGGATGGTTTCGCCGCCATCGCGATCCGCCGAACGGATCGCGATACTGGGAGCACCTCGGCGGTGGCGGCGGCTTCTTCAACACCATGCGCATCTACCCAGAGCGGAGACTCGGGCTCGTCGCAATGGGCAACGCCACCAGTTGGGACCATCTAAAGCTCCTCCGCGCAGCCACGCAAAGCGGCGCCTGAAGCAGACGCAGCAACGTCGGCATATCTGCCGCTTTGATCCCGCCCCTTCCGGACCAGGTAGTTGACCGCACGCACCTCGCGTCGCGGTACCGATGTCGCGCTGGCTCGCGGGCGCGACGCTTCTACTGCCATGTCCGCGGCCTTGATCATCTTGATCGTGCTCGCCGTAGTGGCGTTGCTCGGGCTGATCGGCGCGATTCGGATAGTGCGCGAGTACGAACGGGTGGTGATCTTTCGTCTCGGTCGTCTCCGCGGCGCCCGTGGGCCCGGCCTGGTGCTGATCATCCCGCTGATCGAGCGCACCCGCTGGGTCAACCTGCAAGTGGACACGGCGGACATCCCAGCCCAAGACCTGATCACCAAGGACAACGTCACGGTCAGGGTCGAGGCCGCGGTGTTCTTCCGCGTGGTCGACCCGGTCAAGGCGGTGGTCGAGATTCGCGACTACCAGCACGCGGTGCTGCGGATCGCGCAGACCACGCTGCGGGCGACGCTGGGGCAGCACGATCTCGACGATCTGCTCGCCAATCAGGCCGCGATCAACGAGCTGCTAAAGCAGATCATCGACGCCGGTACGGAGCCGTGGGGGATCAACGTGGTCAAGGTCGAGACCAAGGACGTCGACCTGCCTGACGCGATGAAGCGGGCGATGGCCCGGCAGGCTGAGGCTGAGCGCGAGCGTCGCGCCAAGGTGATCGCGGCCGAGGGCGAGTACCAGGCCGCCGAACGGCTCTCCCAGGCCGCCGGGGTGATTTCTCGCGAGCACGGAGCGCTCACTCTGCGTACGTTGCAGACGCTCGCGGAGGTCGCCACCGAGCACAACTCGACGCTGGTCTTCCCGATCCCCATGGACGTCCTCGACGCGGTACGCGAGCACATTGCCAACGGGCGCCCCAGCGCGCTTGCCGGGCGCAACGAAAGCTAGGGACGCCGCTCGCGGAGAGCTCTACCCGAGTTTCGGCGACGGCGGAGCCGCGGTGGTGGCGGGCGGCATGTTGTTGATCACGCGACCCTGACGCCGGTAGATCGCCGCAGCGTATTTCGCATTGCTACCGATGCCGAGCGGGCCGACCGGGCGGTTTGATGCTCTCAAAGGAGATGAACGAAATGACGAGCAAGCCCATCACGACCGGCGCCGGCGCTGGCGACTGGATCGAATGTCGTGGGGTGCATGGCCAGCCGCCGCGCCGGGGACAAATCATCGAGGTCCTTGGCCACGATGGCCACGAGCATTACCGCGTGCGCTGGGACGAGAAGCACGAGTCGATCGTCTATCCGGCCGACGGCGTGATCGTCGCTCCCGGTCCAGCCCGGCGCGGTCGCGCCGCCGCCCGCAAGCGCCGAACAGGGTGACCGTCGCTCAGGCTTCCTTCCTCGCTTCTCGATGTCGGCGGAGTACCTCTGAAAGCAGTCGGAGATGGTCGCTCATGATGCCGTCCACGCCGAGGTCGAGAAGCCCGTCGATTGTCGACTCGTCGTTGATCGTCCACACATGAACGGGAATGCCCGCGCGATGTGCGGCCGTGACGAAACGCTCAGTCACGATTGGGACGCGTCCGCGACGGATCGGCACCTGAAAACAGTCGGCGGGGAGGTGGGGAATCCGGCCGCATGTCGCGGCGATCCGGGCGAGTGCGACGGCGTGTGGCCCCATCGACGTGCATGCCCAGCCACGGCCAAGCTCGCGGATCCGGCGCAGCCGGCGGTCCGAGAAGGATCCGATGCATACGCGGTCCCAGGCGCTCAGACGATCGAGGAGCGTAGCGAGCGGTGCGACGCAGGCGTCGTTCTTGGGATCGATGTTGACACGCACGTCGGGCCAGCGCACGAGCACGTCCTCGAGTCGCGGGACGCGGATTCCCTGGCCGCGAAACGGGAAGCTGGATCCGCCGTCGGGCGAGAAGGTGTAACCGGCGTCGGCCGCCTCCACGTCGGCGATCGCGAGGTCGGCGATCGCCCCCGCGCGATCGGTCACCCGGTCAAGGCGGTCGTCGTGAAAGGCGACCAATACGCCGTCGCGAGTGATGTGGGCGTCGGTCTCTAGGTAGCGATACCCGAGCTCGACGGCGATTTCGAACGCCACCAGTGTGTTCTCGGGTGCCTCGCCGGCGCCGCCGCGATGGGCGAATGCGATCGGACCGGGATGATCGAGGAACGGGTGCACACCTAGCCTTAGCGAGCGAGCCTCATACCGCCGAGTAGAGGGTCGGGAGGTATCGGCGGGTCGGGTATGAGCTTCGCTCGCGGAGGGGGCGCTCCTTTGGAGCGCTGGGGTGCTCGCGGGGTGGTGGCCACGGTTAGCCTCCGGTTCTAGTTCTTCGGCCCTCGTGGGGCAAACGACCTTGCGATCGTTAGGAGACCGCCCGTGGCCACGATCTCAAGCCTACTCGCCGATCACGTCACGCTCCAGGTCCGGTCGGTGGACCGGTTGTTCTTTCAGGGGTATGTGCCGCGGTTGCAGACCCAGTTTCAGGTGATCCGGTTTCTGTTGGATCGCGGGTTTCCGATTCCCTCGCCGGTGGTGCTGGGGCGGATCGGCCGGGCGTACGTCAAGGCGGTCGAGCGGTTCATCGCCGAGCACGAGGTCCCGGTGGTGCGGTTTGTGAAGGGCGATGTCAAGGAGGACATCGCCCGCGAGCATTTCAAGGCGGCCGAGCGCGAGGGGCGCTTCGGGGTGGTGATGGTCGGGATCGCGCAAGAGCGCACCTCGGCGTGGCGAGGGTGGCGCGATGGAGGCCCGGACGGCCATCCGCACTTCGAGTATCGGCGCCAGTCCATCTTCCCAAACAACTACTACTGGTACATCCGGGATCCGGACTGGGGGCCGTCGTTTATCAAGACCACGGCGTACGCGCCGTTCTCGGTGTGGCTGTACCTCAATGGAAACGAGTGGGCCAAGCGCCAGGCCGCGCAGCGGGGGATCGTGTTCACGCCGTTGGATAACGGGTTTGCCGCCTGCGAGGACCCGGCCGCGCTGGCGGAGATCTGCGCGAGCCTCCAGGCCGGCGACGTGCAGCTGTTCTTTGACCGCTGGCAGTCCACGCTGCCCTGGCCGCTGACCGCACAGGACCGCGCACGCGGCTACACCCACGAACTGGCCTTCCGCCAAGCCGAGATCTCCGACACCCGCATGTTCGACCGGCCGGCTGCCGGGAGGGCGTGGTTTGAACGCACCCTGCCCGACCAGCTCACGCTCGGGCGTCCCGACCACGTCTCGATCGTGTTCGGCCGTCGCGTCTCACGCCAGACCCCCGGCCGGTTTCACACCAAGATCTTCAACAAAGGCGTGGAGCCGGCGATCCAGGTCCACTACCGCGCCTCGAAGGTCAAGCAGTACTTCAAAGAGAACCGTGCGCTTAGAACCGAGACGACCGTCAACGACACCCGCGACTTCGGGATCGGCCGCCGCCTCACCCCCGAAAATTGGGACGCGCTCATCAACATCGGCCACCAGGTCAACCAGCGCTTCCTTGACCACCAACTTGCCGCGTGCCAGTGCGCGCCAGACGCCACGACGCTCCAGCGCGTGGTGCTGCCATCGATCGAAGATGGCCTACCCGCCCCCGGCCTGCGCTTCGGCGAACCGCGCACAATGGCGCTACTCGCGTGCCTGTGCTGCTCCCAGCACCTCTTCGCCGGCCTGACGAACCGCACGCTGCGCGAGCTGATCGCCGGCCTGATCCCCGGCTACACCGCCAGGCAGATGACCTACGACCTCCGCCGCCTGCGGCGCAAACGGTTCATCCAGCGGATCCCCCGCACCCACCGCTACGAGCTCACCAGCGAGGGACGCCGACTGGCCGTCTTCTTGACGAAGACCTACACGCGGATCGTCAACCCATCCCTGGCCGAGCTCGACCCGACCCTCCCGACCGAGATCGCCAACCGCACCCCACTCGCCCAAGCCTGGCGAGCGTTCGAACGGGCCATCCAACACCGAATCAATCAGGCGGCAATCACGGCCTGAAAAGATGACTCGTCCGTGAACCTTTCAACGGTCTAGCGGAGCTAGCCCGTTCGCCCGGCCGCGGACGCAGCGTTCAGCCGGCCTATTGATTCCACTTATCGGCGGTCGACTTGCCGTGCCTGCTGCTCGTGGCCCGCACGCTCGTCAGGTCAGGGGGAGTGCCGGCGCGGAACAGTTTGCGTTCGGTGCTGAAAAGCTCACCTCGGCTGCGCCTTCGCGCGAACTTCGTGCGGAAGTCGCCGATGGCTCTGCGGAGCTCCCTGGCGGACCGCCGTTTAAGCGAGCTGCCGTCGGGTTGATGTGGGTGTTGATCAGACATTCCGTCTGCGACCGTATGTCGCGAGCATCCGCTGTACATCGGCAGCTTCTACCGAGCGTCCGTGAGGGAATACGCCGATGGCAGCTCGCGAGGATCGGGCTAGCGTGGCTTCGTGAGTCTTTCGGCCGACGAATCATCAATCGGTACCGGCACTCTGGTCCCGCCCGATCGCGCGGTCGAGAACAACGAGATGGCGGTCCTGCTCGAGCCGGCTGACGTGCTGACGACCCGGCCGGTTGTCGAGCTCCGACGGCTGATCGCGCGGAGGTGACGAGCTGCTTCGCCATGTCAGAAAACGTCAACAAGATCGAGTTTCACCTAGTACCGATCGACAAGCCCGAGGAGCTCAACCTGATCCTCGGTCAGTCGCACTTCATCAAGACGATCGAGGATCTTCACGAGGCGCTCGCCGGAGCGGTTCCAGGGCTGCGGTTCGGCATCGCATTTTGCGAGTCGTCTGGGCCGAGGCTCGTCCGCCGATCCGGCAATGACCAGGAGCTCATCGACCTGGCCGTTCGGAACGCGCTGTCGATCGGCGCGGGTCATTCGTTCATCGTGTTCCTGCGCGAGGGGTTCCCGGTCAACGTGCTGGGTCAGGTCAAGGCGGTTCCGGAGGTGTGCCGAATCTACTGCGCGACGGCGAACAGGGTGCAGGTGATCGTCGCCGAGACCGCCGCGGGGCGCGGAATCCTGGGCGTGGTCGACGGAGGCTCGCCACGTGGGGTCGAGGATGAGGCGGACATCGCGGCGCGCAAGCGCCTCCTGCGCGAGATCGGATACAAGCTATGAGAGTCGCGGCAACGTCATCTACCGCACGATTCACCGACCGCCGGGCCGCCGGGCGCGTGCTCGGCGAGCGCTTGAGCGCGTTGGCAGTTGAACATCCTGTCGTGCTGGGGCTGGCGCGCGGCGGCGTGCCAGTGGCGTACGAGGTCGCGCAGAGGCTGGGCGCGGCGCTGGATGTGCTGGTGGTCCGAAAGATCGGCGCGCCCGGCAACCCGGAGCTCGGGATCGGCGCGATTGCTGAGGGTGGTGTCCGCGTGCTCGACCGCCACGCCGTGCGGCAGCTGCTCGTCAGCACTGATGAGCTGGACGCGGCGATCGCGCGCGCAGCCGCCGAGGTCGAGGCGCGGGTGCGTCGATACCGCGGCCGTCCTCCACTGGATGTCGAGGCGCGCACCGCGATCGTCGTGGACGACGGGCTTGCTACCGGCGGCACGGCCCGCGCTGCTCTGCGGGCGGTGCGTGCCCGGCACCCCATTCGGCTCGTCCTGGCCGTACCCGTCGGAGCGCCGCAGACCGTCGAGGCCCTGCGCGACGAGGCTGACGAAGTGGTGTGCCTGATCGAACCTGACCTGCTCCTGGCGGTCGGACTCTGGTATGAGCACTTCGAGCAGACATCAGACGCGGAGATCGCAGCTCTCCTGGACGGGGATCCTGCCGATCCGCCGGCACCACCCACCCGGCACACCCGGGAGGTGCGGATCCCGAACGTTGACGTCGTCGGCGACCTGGTGCTTCCGGAGGCGGCGCGCGGCGTTGTCCTGTTCGCACATGGCAGCGGCTCGAGCCGGTTCAGTCCGCGCAACCGCCAGGTGGCGCGGGAGCTCAATGACCGCGCCCTCGCCACGTTGCTGCTCGACCTGTTGACGCACGAGGAGGAGCGTGACCGCTCGAACGTGTTTGACATCAGCTTGCTGTCGAGGCGGCTGGTGGCGGCAACCCGCTGGGTGCGGGTGCAGTTTGAGCTGGCGGATCTCCCGCTCGGATTCTTCGGTGCGAGCACCGGCGCGGCTGCGGCGCTGATGGCGGCGGCCGAGCTGGGGGAGGAGATCGGCGCGGTCGTCTCGCGGGGCGGCCGCCCCGACCTGGCCGCAGACCGGCTGGCGGAGGTGCGGGCGCCGGTGCTGCTGATCGTCGGCGGGCGGGACGAGCTCGTGCTCGAGCTGAACCGCGAGGCCCGGCGGCTGTTGAAAGCGTCCTCGGACCTGGCGATCGTCCCGGGCGCCACGCATCTGTTCGAGGAGCCCGGCGCGCTACAGGCGGTCTCACGGCTGGCCGGCGAGTGGTTTGAGCAGAACCTCAAGCCGGTGAGCGAGCGGGCTGCATCACCAGGGTCGGCGCATCGGCCCTGTGTGGCCGTGCCGGTACGCCCAGGCGATGCGTAAGTCACGACCACACGCGTTCACGCATGCGTCGCCAGGATCACATCCGCACCTCACCCGGCGGGTGCCGGAAATTTTCTGATCCGAAGGCGGTGGCGGCGGTGTCCGCGGTCGGGGTCGATGTGCGATGGTGCCAGCATGCTCGACGCTGTGAGCGCGCTCCTGATCGACCTCGACGGTGTGCTCTATGTGGAGGATGAGCCGGTCGAAGGCGCGGTCGATGCCGTCAGACGGCTGCGCGAAGGCGGCTTCGCGCTGCGGTTCGTCACCAACACGACCGCGTACTCCCGCGATCGGACCCTGGCGAAGCTCTCCCGCCTCGGATTCCCCGTAGCCGATCGGGAGATCGTCACGCCCGCCGGACTCGCGGTTCGCTACTGCCGGGAGCGCGGCTACCGGCGCGTCGCGCTGGTGATGAACGACGAGGTCAAGCGCGATTTCGCCGACCTGGAGGAGAGCGGAGAGCGGGCACAGGCCGTGATCGTGGGCGACCTCGGTCCCGCGTTCGGATACGACGTGCTCAATCACGCCTTTCGCTGCGTGATGGCCGGGGCAGAGTTGATCGCCCTGCAGAAGAACCGGTACTGGTTGCGCGCTGACGGCCTCTCGCTCGACGTCGGACCGTTCGTCGCCGCGCTCGAATACGCCACGAACCGGAACGCTTACGTGGTCGGGAAGCCCGCGCGCGGCTTCTTCGACCAAGTGCTTGATGCTCTCGGCGCTGGGAGCCGTGCCGCAGCGATGGTCGGCGACGACATCGAATCGGACATTGGCGGCGCGCTGAATGCCGGACTTCAGGCGATACTGGTCAGAACCGGGAAGTACCGGGAGGATGAGGTGCGAGAGTCTGGGATCGAGCCGTCCGCGGTGCTCGACTCGATCGCGGACCTGCCCGAACTGTTGACGCTACCCGCCGAGGCCCGGAACCCCGGCGATCCGCCAGGCGCCGCCGGTTTTCGCCAATGAGACCCGTTTGCGGGGCGAACACCGTGCCGTCGGTGACCTGTGCCGTAGCGGTGCCGCGGTTGACGTTGACCCCCGCGATCCGGGCACTGCTCAGCGCGTTCAGCAGTCTCGAGCCGGCGAACGAGTGCACGAGGCTGACCACGTCCGTGCAGCACGGTTGGCTCGGGATCAGGCCCTTTGCCTGCTTCACGGCCAGCGCTTCCAACTGGCGCTGTGCGCCGGGCGTGAGGAGAGCACGCGCTCTGACCGTCGCCCTGTGTGTGCGCGCTGAGGTAGAAGTGCACGACCCGGCTGATCTGTTGCTCGTCGGAGGCGCGGTGCGAGCCGCCATGTGAGCCGTCGCAGGCGCCAAGCATGATCCCGGCGAGGCAGACGGCGAGTACCGTGCTAGCACGCGCGGAAGTGTCCACATGCGAGAGCGTTAGACAGGCGCGCTAATGCGATTCGTCGCGGTGTCAGCGGCCTACGAGCTCAGGAACTGACGCAGGTGCTCGGGCAGCACGCGCAGCACGCTTCCCGCCTCGCCGGGGGAAATGTGGCGGGCAAGAACCCTGCTCGCGGCCGCCGCTGCAAACGACGCCTCGGTCTCGCCGGCCAGTCGCGCCTCAGCCGCGATCCGCTGCAGGAAGCTGTCCAGATCGCGGGCGCGATCGGGGGTGCGGCTGGGATCCCAGCCCTCGTAGAAGACGCCTCTTACGAAGATTGGCAGCTGTGCAGCGAGCGCCGCGGCCTCGTTCACCGAGAGATGGTCGCGCAGTGCGTGCAGGAAAGCGCGCAGCACCCGGTAGGCGTGATGGCCGTCCTCGGTTGCGAGTTCCTCGGACAGCTCGTTGAGCCAGATGTGCGTCTTCTCGATGCTTCGGTCGATAATGTCTACGCGCGTTGTGGTCATGAGGATCGACTCCATTCCGGGGCGACCGTGCCGGGGCCACCGATCCTCTCATCGTGGCTGGAGCACTGGCGATCCGCATCAGTAATTCGCCCTATCGGCGGTGTGCGACTTGCGCTGATCGCCATCCGCTCACCAAGGACCTTCGACGAGGTCGTCGGCAGTCGATCGCGCGGAAGTACCCAGGTGGAATGTGGGGAACTTCGGTCGTCGTGCTGGCGGGATGGCCGTAGCGTCGCGAGGGAGGCTTCGCGCAGCTGCGTCAGCCGTTGCCCGCGAACCCGCACCGAGGAGGTGGCGATGCCCGGCCTGAGCGGACGGATGTCGACCGTCGTCAAAGCAAAGATCTCACATCTCCTTGACCGGGCCGAGGATCCGGCCGAGACACTGGATTACAGCTACGAGAAGCAGCTCGAGCAGCTGCAGAGCGTCAAGCGCGGGATCGCCGACATCGTGACCGCCAAGAAGCGATTACAGCTGCAAGAGGCAACGATCAAGGAGCAGACCGCCAAGCTCGATGAGCACGCACGTCAGGCGATGGCCGCTGGTCGGGAGGACCTGGCGCGCGCAGCGCTCGAGCGCAAGCACCTAGCCGAGGGGGAGATGCAGTCGCTCGACCAGCAGGTGGCGCAGCTCGAGGACCAGCAGCAGAGGCTGATCGATTCAGAGCAGAAGCTGCAGGCGAAGGTCGAGGCGTTCCGGACCAAGAAGGAGGTCATCAAGGCGCAGTATTCGGCCGCCGAGGCGCAGGTGGAGATCTCCGCAGCCGCGAGCGGGGTCGGTGAGGAGATGGCCGATGTCGGTCTGGCCATGCAGCGAGCGCTGGATAAGACCGAAACCATGAAGGCGCGCGCGGATGCGGTCTCAGAACTCGAGGCCGCGGGCACGTTCGAGGACCTTGCGCAGCTGGGGCCGGCGCAGGACGATATCGATCGCCAGCTCGAACAGCTCGGGCGCTCGGGCGCGGTCGACGAGGACCTCGCCAAGCTGAAGGCTGAGCTCGCGCAGGGCACTGAACCGGCGCCGAAGCTCGACCCCGGCGGTTCGTCCGAGGAGACGCAGCGATGATCATCCGTATCTTCGGCGAAGGACAATACGAGTTGCCCGAGCCGGCGCTGGCGCGGCTTCACGAGCTCGACGCCGACACCGAGAGCGCCGTCATCACGGGCGACGACGAACTCTTCCACGACGCCTATGACCGGCTGCTCGAGCACGTTCGCAACGAAGGCATGCAGCTCGCCGCTGAGGATCTCAGACCATCTGATCTACTGCTGCCACCAGCAGACAGCAGCGTCAGCGAGGTCGCCAGGGGGCTGCAGGCACTCGAGCTGATCCCCGGATAAAGGCCTTCGGCGTGGGCGTCTCGGCTGGAGCATCCTGAACCATTGCGGCAAACTGGCGCGGGCCGACCCTGCCGCCGGGGCAGGTTTACTTACGTACCTACGTAGCCTCCGCGGATGGCGTCGCCGTTCGCCCGGTTGACAATGGAATCAACGGCGATTGGTCCGTCTGGTGGCGGTATAGCGGGTGTCATCCCTGGCTCAGGCATCCGGCCGCGCTCGACAGCGAGCAGCGAGAGTTCGACTCTCTCAATCGCTTCTCCAAGCGGTTGGGGTTTCCCACAACCGCAGTCGTCGCGTCGAAGGAGGACTCCGTGCCTGAGCAGACTTGGCAAATCAACATTTCGTTTACCGAGGATGCGGACCGGACGCGCGCTGATGCGATCGTCGCGCTCGCCGGCCAAGAATTCCATGGCTTCGGGCAGGCCAAGCGTGCACCGCGGGACCCAAGCGTTCCGATGATCGGTGAGGAGCTGGCGGCGGCCCGTGCGCTCTCCGATTTGTCGCACCAGTTGATTGAGGCGGCGGCCGATCGAATCGGCTCGTTCGAGGGGCACCCAGTCAACCTGCACGGGTGAGACACGCGCGGCATCGCGCGTACTCGTCATGAGCGCCGGGCTTGTCGTCGCGATTTTGCTCGCGGTGGCTTTTGCGATGACTAACGGTCTCCACGACGCGGCCAACTCGATTGCCGCTCTGGTGGCCACCCGGGCGGCGACGCCTCTTCAGGCAATTGTGCTGGCGTCGGTCTTCAATCTGCTCGGTCCGCTGCTTCTCGGCGCGGCGGTTGCCAACACGATCGGCGGGATTGTGAATGTGGCGCCGTCGGCGGCCAACGAGGTGATCGGCGCGGGGCTCGCTGCGGCAGTCGTGTGGAATCTCGCGACGTGGAGACGTGGGCTGCCGTCGAGTTCTGCACAGGCTCTCGTCGGTGGGCTCGTCGGCGCGGCGGTAGCGGAAGGAGGGTTAAGCGCCGTTGACTGGGGTGGGTTGCAGAACGGTCATCCGGTGGGCGTTTTCGGCACGTTGATTTCGCTGGCGGTCGCGCCGCCGATGGGCGCGCTTGTTGCGCTGTTGGTCATCAGGGTGCTGCGGCGGATGGCGCGCCGGGCGGCTCGCCGTTGGAGCACTCCAGTTCGCAGCGGACAATGGACGATGGCTGCGGTGCTCGCATTCAGCCATGGCGCGAACGACGCGCAGAAAGCGGTTGGCGTGATCGCAGCGCTGCTGTTGGCCAACGGACGGATAGGCTCGCTCGCCGCTTCGCCGACATGGGTCATCGTCCTGTGCGCGATTGCGCTCACCGCCGGTACGGCGATGGGAGGGTGGCCCATTATCCGCACCGTGGGCCACGGCATTTACCGCATCCATTCGATCGAGGGACTGGCGTCGACGGCCGCGTCTGCAGCCGTTATCTTCGGAGGTTCGGTCGTGGGGGCGCCACTGTCGACGTCTCAGGTTGTCGCCTCATCGGTCGTGGGGGTGGGCGGTGGCCGGTCGCGCTGGCGTCACGTCCACTGGGAGGTCGTTGGCTACATGGTTGGCGGGTGGGCGATCACCCTGCCAGTTACGGGGTTGCTGGCCGCTGTCGCTCTTGCGGTCTGGCGGTGGTTGACATGACCCGCCGACGCTGGTTCCTCCCCGAGATCCCGGACGTACTGGCACTGTTGCGGGCGCAGGTCGCGGTCACGATCGAGGGCCTGGACGCATTCACGAGGTGGGCCGACGGTGATCTTGCGGCTGCGGAGGTTGTGCGTGACGCCGAGCACCGCGGGGACAGGGCGAAGCGAGAGCTTCTCAACGCATTGCGCGCTGCGTTCGTGACGCCACTCGAACCCGAGGACGTGTTTGCCCTCTCCCGGGGGGTCGACTGGATCCTTGACTTTGCCCGAGATCTGATAGCGGAATCGGAGGCGATGGACTGCGCTCCGGACGCGGTGATCACCGAGATGGCGCGGTTCCTGGGGGAGGCGGTGCGCCACATCGACCAGGCTCTGGTGCACCTTGATCGCGATGGAGACGCGGCGACCGAGGCGGCAGATGCCGCGATCAAGGTAGAGCGGGAGCTCGAGCGGACCTACTACGCGGGTATGGCTGCCCTTCTCGAGGTGGAGAATCGCAGCGAGCGGATCGCGCGCCGAGAGCTCTATCGCCGCTGCGCGCGGATCGGAGAGATGGTGATCGATGTCTCCGAGCGGGTCGTGTACGCCGTGGTGAAGGAGAGCTGATGCGCGAGCGCTCAACCACCGGCTGGCCACTCCAGCTGACCCCCAGGCGTCTGCTGATCGTCGCTGGCAAGGGCGGGGTGGGGAGGTCGACGGTCGCTGCGGCGGTCGCAGTGGCGGCGGCTCGAAGCGGAGCCCGGGTGATCGTCGCCGAGACTGCCGGCCGTGCCGACGTTCCGCCCATGTTCGGCCACCGCGCCGGAGAGCCGCTGGTGGAAACCGAGCTCCTGCCCGATCTGCATCACATCACGATCGACCGCCAAGTCGCGCTCGAGGAGTACCTCCGCCTGGAGGCGCCGGGACCGGTTCCCGCTGCCGTGCTCGGGCGCAGCCGGGCGTTTGGACTGTTCGTGGAGGCCGCGCCCGGGATGAGCGATCTGCTGACGATTGGAAAGGTGTGGGAGCTGGCGCAGCAGCCGCGGCACAGGCGGAATGCCCTGGCGTACGACCTCGTTGTTCTCGATGCGCCGGCGAGCGGTCAGCTCGTTGGGCTGCTGGCGGCTCCGCGAACGTTCAGTCAGATCGCCCGCGTCGGCCCTGTCGCGCGGCAAGCGAGTCGCATCGCCGGGGCGCTCAGCGACCCGAGCACGGTCGGCGTCATCTCGGTGGCCACTCCGGAGCAGATGGCTGTCACCGAGGCGATCGCGCTGCAGCGTGCGCTTTCCGATGAGTTCGGAATCGAGCTGGAGGCCCTGGTCGTCAACCGGCTGTTCCCGAGGCGCTTCACGGCCAAGGACGAACGGGCGCTCGCTGCCGCGGCGGATGATCCTGCCGTTCGCAGCGCGCGCTGGTTCTACGGTCGCGCGCAGGCGCAGCACGCTCAACTGCAGCGGCTGCGAGACGAGCTCCCGGGTCTCAGCTGCACCACGCTGCCCTTTGTCTTCCAAGCGGCGCTCGACTTCGCGGACATCGAACGCCTCGCCGATCTGCTCACGGGAGCCGGCGTATGAGCCGCCTCGAGCGGGCGCTCGCGGGCAAACACGTGGTGATCTGCGCCGGCGCCGGCGGCGTGGGCAAGACCACGGTGGCCGCGACGGTTGCGTTGGGGCTCGCCGCGCGTGGGCGGCGCGTCGCTCTGGTCACGATCGATCCCGCTCGCCGGCTGGCCGAGGCACTCGGGCTCGAATCGCTCGGCAATCAGCCCGAGGCGGTGGACGTCGCCAGGTTCCTCGAGTCGGGGCTCGAGATCCGCGGCGAGCTGTCGGCCATGATGCTCGACGCCAAGCGAACCTTCGACGAGCTGATCGGTGTGCTCGCGCCCAGCGCCGCCACGCGCGACGCGATCCTTGGCAACCCGGTCTACCAGCACGTCTCGACGGCCGTCGCCGGCTCCCAGGAATACACGGCGATCGCGAAGCTGTACGAGATAGAGCACACCGCCGACTACGAGGTGATCGTGCTCGACACCCCGCCGTCGCGGCACGCGATCGACTTCCTCGAGGCGCCCGACCGGCTGACTGGATTCCTCGAGGGTCGCGCACTGGCGGCATTCCTGAAGCCGACCGGCGGTGTGATCCGCGCCGCGGGCGTCGTGTTCGCGGCGCTTCGGCGCGTCACAGGTGTCGGACTGCTCGACGACCTCACCTCGTTCTTTCGCCTGTTGAGCGAAATGCTGGATGGGTTTCGCCAGCGCGCGGCCGACGTGCACGAGCTGCTCACCGGTCCGGGGACCGCGTTCCTGATCGTCACCTCGCCGGAGCGGGCACCGCTCGATGAGGCGCTCTTCTTCGCGACGGAGCTGGATCGCGCCGGTATGCACCGCGCTGCGGTGATCGTCAACCGCGTTCACCCGCTCGATGGTCGCAACCTCGATACCGCGGCGATCGCCGCAAGACTGGCTCCGACGCTCGGCTCTTCGTTGGCCGCGCGCGTCGCTGCCACCCATTCGGAGGTTCGCTGTCTGGCGGAGCGCGATGCCGCCGCCGTGGCACGATTGCGTTCCGCGCTGCGTGCTCAGCCGATCTGCCTGGCCGACCGGGAATCCGACGTGCACGACCTCGCCGGGCTGGTGTCACTATGTGACGAGCTCTTCGGGCGCGTGAGTGCTCGGTCCGGAGGGTCGAAGGCTTCGGGATCCGCGCACTTCGCGAGCGATAGGCTGCGCCCGTGAGCACTGCCCCAGATAGCCCCGGATCTACGTCGGCCGATCCCCCGGCTGCGCCGCCTCTGCTCGTCGCGGCGGGAGTCGACGGCTATCCGGAGGGACGAGACGCGGTAGCTCTCGGAGCGATGCTGACGAGCGCCACCGACGGCGAGTTGCTGCTGGTGGCGGTCCATCCCGAGCCCTTCGTCGTGCTTCCGCCGGAACTTGGCTGGACAACCATGCGCGAGCAGGCCGAAACGGTGCTGCGGCGGACACGTGATGAGCTCGCGCCGGGCGCCCGGATCGTCGTCGAGACCGACTGGTCGGTGCCGCGCGCACTCGAGCGCGTCGTCCGGCGCGAGCACCGAAACCTGCTCGTCATGGGCTCCAGCCGGCGCGGGCCCGAGGGCCACGTGGGGATCGGCAAGCGGACCCGCCAGCTGCTCTGTCATTTCCGCTGTGCGCTTGCCGTCGCGCCGCGCGGGATGAGCGCGCATCGCGGCCTCCGCCTCGCCCACATCGGAGTCGGATACGACGGCTCTGCGGAGTCCGAGGCAGCGCTCGCGCTGGCCGGATCGATCGCGGCCGCGGCCGCTGCCAGGATCTCGGTGCGAGGAGTCGTAGACGACAGGATTCCGGGTCTTGTCTGGACGCGCTATGCCCAGGAGCAGGTGTCAGGGATGTGGTCGGAGCTCCTGGCACCGGAGGCCGAGTCGCTGCGGGTCAAGGCGCAGGCCGCGGCCGACGCCACCGGCGCTTCGGCCGAGGTCGACGTCCGCCGGGGCCGTCCGGCCGACGAGCTGCGGGAGCTCGGCGAGGGCGTGGATCTTCTCGTAATCGGGTCGCGACGCTGGGGGGCGACCGCACGCGTGCTCCTCGGAAGCACCGGCGAGGCGCTGTTGCAGGACGCGACGTGCCCGGTGCTGATGGTGCCGCGACCCCGGCAGTAAGCCCGCCGCCGGATCAGGACACCAACGCTCTCGCGCGTGTCACGGCTTGTCGGAGGCGCGGCGCTGGATCAGCCAGCGGACGCGAGCCGATTGCTCACGCTGGCTCTCATCAAGCGCCAGGTCAAGCTGAGCGAGGGCTTGCTTGTGCTGAGGGATCCAGCGGTCCTCGAGCGCGCGAAGCCGCCGCACCGCTCGGCCAAGCTCCGCCGAAACCTCCGCCTCGGCGCGCTCCGCCGCTGCGCACCGCACCGCTGCCAGCGCCGCCTCGCGGCACGCGCGGTCGAGCAGGACCATCGCGGAGCTCGCTCCGAGCGCCGACAACGGCGGCGCCTCCGGGAACTCAATCCCGGCCGCCGCGGGCAGCCGCGCGCCCATCAGATTCGACCACGACAACTCGACCGCGGCGTGACCCTGCACGTGGCGCACCAGCAGCTCGAGCCGGACCGATCCGTCGAGGATCGCCGAGCGAGCGGTCCACTGCGCCACATCGGCCGCCGCCGCGTTCCAGGCCGAGCGCGCCTCCGCCAGCTCGCGCCGGAGGCGCAGCTGTTCACGCAACAGAGCCTGGCGCTTGCGGTCAAGTAGCTCTGCGCCGCGGGCAGCGATCTCCAACCGCGCGACGAGCCAGGTACGGCCCGCCCTACCCGGAGGGATCCGCAGCGCCATGGTGGTAGTGGGCCTCGAGCGTCTCGGGAGTGATCATGGACAGCTCGCTTCGCGGCAGCATCGACGCGACCGTCCACGCGCGATCAAGCGTCTCGGCGAGCGTGCGGCCCTCTTGGAGCGACTGATCAAGAAAGCTGCGCTCGAACGCCTCGCGAGCCCGGAGGTATTCGCGGTCCCCAGGCGACAGAGCGTCCTCCCCGACGACCTCGGCGAGATCGGCGGCCTGTCGCGCGCGCGCCGCAACCGCGTACATCTGCGCGGCGATCTCGAGGTGGTCATCGCGTGTGCGGCCAGGGCCGGCGCCGTGGTGCATGAGGCGCGAGAGCGACGCGAGCGCGTCAAACGGAGGCGATACGCCGCGGGCGTAGAGCTCGGCGCTCAGCACGAGCTGCCCTTCGGTGATGTAGCCGGTCACATCCGGAACGGGGTGTGTGATGTCGCCGGCGGGCATCGTCAGCACGGGCAGCTGCGTCAGCGACCCGGCCATCCCGCGGATCCGTCCTGCCCGCTCCAGCAGCGAGGCGAGATCGCTGTACAGGTAGCCCGGATACCCGCGGCGACTCGGGACCTCCCCGCGTGCGGCTGACACCTGGCGCAGCGCCTCGCAATAGTTGGTCAGGTCCGCCAGCACGACCAGAACGTGGCGTCCCAGGTCGAAGGCCAGATGCTCGGCAACCGTCAGCGCGACTCTCGGGGTGACGATTCGCTCGACGACCGGATCGTCGGCGGTGTTGATGAACAGCGCGAGGTCGCCGAGCTCGGCTCGACGCTCGAGCACGCTGCGGACCGCATACACGTCGGCATGCGGAAGTCCCAGCGCGGCGAACACAATGGCGAACGGCTCGCCCTCGACATGCGCCTGCGAGGCGATCTGGGCCGCAAGCTCGAGGTGCGGCAGGCCGCCAACCGAGAACACCGGCAGCTTCTGGCCGCGTACCAGCGTGGCGAGTCCGTCGACCGCGCTCACCCCGGTGAAGATCGGCTCGTTCGGGGCTGCCCTCGCCGCAGGATTGATCGGCGCGCCGGCGACCGCCCGCAGCTCGCCACCTAGCACAGGCGGTCCGCCGTCAAGCGGCTCGCCTCGCCCGTTGCAGGTGCGCCCCAGCCACGCATCGCTGACCGGGATCTGCATCGGCGATCCGGAGAAGGCGACCCGCGCCGAGTCGAGCCGCATTCCCGAGGTGCCCTCGAGCACCTGGACCACCGCCAGGTCGGTGTGGACATCGAGCACGGTCCCATGCCTGATCTGGCCCGATTCGAGGGTGACCTCGGCGACCTCATCCCAGCCGACGCCGCTGACGTCCTGCACGACGATCAGCGGACCGCGAATGGAACCCAGCGCGCGGTACTCGATCGGTGCCTCGGCCCTCACCCGGGGGGCTCCACCGCATCAAGCGTGATGACCAGGTCTCGCGCGATGCGCTCGACGTCGCCGGCCCCATCCGGTGGCGTCTCGAACCGGGCGGCCAGGACGCGAGCCGGAAGATTGAGGGCGTCGATCTCGGCAAGCGGCACGCCTGCGTCGAGCAGCGACGCCACCCGGTCGTGAACCGCGAGAACGAGCGTGAGCATCGCGCGCTGCTTCGGCGGCGCGGTGAACTGGTCATTCTCGAGGACGGCGCTCTGCTGCAGAACGACCTCCCGCAGCAGCCGCGCCGTGTTCAGTGCGAGTCGCTCGCTCGCCGGCAGCGAGTCGGCGCCGACCAACTGGGCGATCGACTCGATCCGGTCCGCATCGGTCAGCAGGCTGAGCGCTCGCGCCCGACGCTGACCCCAGTCCGGGTCACCGTGTTGAGCCTGCCAGCGGCCAAGCTGCTCGGCATCCCGCGTCGATGAGTCCCGCCAGCTGATCGCGGGATAGTGGCGAGCGTAGGCGAGGTCGCGGTCCAGCGACCACACGGAGCGGACGAACCTCCGGGTGTGCGAGGTGACCGGCTCGGTCAGATCACCTCCGGGCGGAGACACCGCGCCGAGGATGCTCACTGACGCGACCGCGCCGCCGAGCGTCTGCACGCGCCCGGCCCGCTCGTAGAAGTCAGCGAGCGCTGAGGAGAGCCCGGCCGGGTAACCCTCTTCGGCCGGCAGCTCGTCGGTTCGCGCGGCGAGTTCACGCAGCGCCTCGGCCCAGCGTGAGGTGGAGTCCGCGATCACCACCACGTCATGGCCCATGTCGCGGTAAAGCTCCGCCACCGTCACGCCGGTGTAGATGCTGGCCTCTCGCGCCATGACCGGCATGTTCGAGGTGTTCGCGATCACCACGGTGCGATCGAGCAGCCGGCGTCCCGACCGGGGGTCCTCCAGCGCCTCGAACTCGTCGAGCACGTCGGCCAGCTCGTTGCCCCGCTCGCCGCAGCCGACGTACACGATCACGGCGGCGTCGCACCACTTGGCGATCTGCTGCAGCAGTACCGTCTTGCCGGTGCCAAACCCGCCCGGGACCGCGGCGGTGCTGCCATGCGCCACCGGGAACAGCAGATCGAGCACCCGCTGACCGGTGACGAGCGGCTCCGCCGCGGGCAGTCGCGCGGCCACCGGCCGGGGCCTGCGGACGGGCCAGCGGTGAGACAGCCGCACGTCGACTCCATCCACGCGCGCGATCAGCTCGGCGCCGGCGTATTCGCCGGGCTCGGCGATCCATTCAACGACGCCCTCGACGCCGGGCGGCGCGAGCACGTGATGCACGACGGCCTCGGTTTCGGAGACGCTCCCCACCATCTGACCCGCTGGCAGCTGCTCGCCGGATCGGGCGGTCGGCCGGAACTCCCAGCGGCGCGCCGAGGTGAGCGACTCGATCGCCGCGCCGGGCTCGACCCGCATGCCGGCCTCGCCGAGCCGTCGCAGCACGCCATCGAACACTCCCCCGAGGAGCCCCGGGCCCAGCTCCACCGTCAACGGCCCACCTGTATCCAGCACCTCATCGCCTGGCTTCAACCCACCGGTGTACTCGTAAACTTGAACCGTCGCGGTATTGCCGGCGAGCGCGATCACCTCGCCCGGGAGGAGCTGTGGTCCCACGAGGACCAGGTCGAGCATCGCGAGTCCCTGCCCGCCGCCCACCTCGACGACCGGCCCGTTGACGCGGGTGATCACCGCGCGTTCGGTGGCTGCCTCACGCACGCCAGAGCACCGCCATCTCGCCGGCCATCGCCGCCAGGCAGCGGTCGACCTGCGCGTCCAATGACTCGTCTATCTGACGGCTGCCCGCACGAGCCATGAATCCACCTCCCGCCACGGGCACGATCTCGACGCGCCCGGCGCTCGAGAGCCGCTCGCGAGCATCCGCGACCAGGCGAGCCTCGAGGTGCTCGTACCGGGGATCACGGCTCAGCCGGCGCGCGGCGGCATGCGCCGCCTCGATCGCCTCGGTCAGCACGAGCTCCTGTGCCCGCAGGACCGTCTCCCGCGCCTCGGCACGCGCTCGGGCCAGCTGGTCGCCCTCCTCCGCATCCGCCAATCGCTCGGCCAGCGCCCGCCGCTGGCTCACCAGGCCCGTTGCCTCGGCACGGGCCGAGCCCAGGAGATCCTCGGCGCGCGCTTGCGCAGCCCGACGGAGCGCCTCGGCGTCCGCGATCGCGGCGGTGAGTGCGGCATCCCCGACCGTCGCGAGCGTCACCGGGCCATCACCGTCCACAGCGGGGCGCCGGCCCGCGCCAGCACCCCGGCAGCACTCAGCGCGGTGTACGCCCCCGGCGTCAGGATCACGACTCCCACGTCTGCTGGCAACGCCTCCCATCTGGCCAGCATCGCGTCCGCATCGTCCGCCGCGGCGACGAACACGCCCGCGAGCGCGAAGCCGCCGATTCGCGCGTCTTCTCCGATCGCGGCGATCCGGCTCGAGGTCATGTCTTCCCGATCAGAATCACGGCGACGATCAACCCATAGATGGCGATCCCCTCGGCCAGCCCCACAATTACGAGCGAGCGGCCCAGCATCTCCGGCTTCTCAGCAATTGCCGCGAGCGCGGCAGATCCGGTGTACGACACCGCTACGCCCGCACCTAGCGTGGAGCCGGCCACAGCGATTCCGGCCCCGATGAACGCGTCGCCGGCGCCCGGCTTCGCCGCGGCCGTGGCAGCATGGGCGGGATCGACCACGCCCGCGAGCATCAACACCATCCCGACCAGGACGCCCCCGGCGATGATCGCGTTCAACCGCACCAGCCAGCGAACGCCGGCGCGTGGGAAACGGCGCATGACCGACTGGACGAGCAGCCCGCCGGCGACGGCTCCAGGCGCCGCGAGCAGTAAGGGCTCGATCATCTTGCCTCCTCGGTTGACAGCAACGGCAGGCTGAACGGTGTGAACGGGCGTCCCTCTCCCGCGAACAGCCGCGAGAACAACTCGTAATACTCCAGACGAAGCGCCTGCACGGCGACCACCAGCCCCTCGAGGGCGAACGCCACCGCCCAGCCGACGAGGAACGTCAGGGCTGCGGCGATGTCGCCTACCGGCGTGCCGGCCAGACTCCCGGCGGCGTGCAGCACGACCTGCCCGATCGCCGCGTGCATCAGCCCGAAGGCGGCCAGTCGCGCGAATGAGAACACGTTCGAGACGAGGCGCAGGAGCGCGTCGAACAATCCGATTACGACCTCGAGCACGCCGGTGGCACCGCCGCCGGCCTGCGCCCGCAACCCGACGGTCAGCGGCACCATCGCCACGGCGGCGAGCACGAGGCCCGCGATCACCAGCGGTCCGACGTGAGCAAGGATGCCGATCGCGGCGAGCCCGCTTCCGGCCAGCAGCAGGAATCCTGGCGCGCCGGTCCCGGCGGTCAGCGCCAGCGCCGGGCCGCCCTCGCGCCAGCGGTTCACGATCGCGATCAGATAGCTGAGCGCGAGCAGACACCCACCGGCCGCAATCGCGAAGGTCAGCAGACGGGTCGCCTGGTCCAGCGGCGCCAGCCACAGGGTCGGCAGAAGCTTGGTCGGTCCGAACAGCTCGCCGTAGAGCACGCCGAAGACGACCGATGCCGCGCCCGACGCCGCAATCAGCGACCAGACCCGCCGCAGCGGCGCGAGCCGGGGATCACGAGCGCGCCGCAGAGCGAGCGCGGCCAGCACGATCAGCAATCCGTCGCCCACGTCTCCGAACATCATTCCGAACATCAGGCAGTACGTGACCGCCACGAACGGCGTCGGATCGACGTCGCGATACGGCACCGCGCCGTATGTGGTCACCAGCGGCCGGAACGGTTCGGCAGCGGGTGCTGGCGCGAGCAATGTCGGCGGCTGCTGACCGCGTGGACGCCGCAACTCGACGAGCGACGCGCCGCACTCCTCGAGGTGTGCCGCGAGCTGTGCGAGCGCCGGCTTCGGCACCCAACCGACGAACACGGCAAAGCCGCTGTGCAGCACGGCGCTCGTCCTGCGACGCTCCAGCTCCACCTCGCCGGCCAACAGCTCGCGCTCGTCGCTGCGCTCCAGGCGCTCGACGTCCGGCGCCTTCCGGGCCAGCGCCGGCGGCGCACGTTTCCCGGCCGGACGCCGGCTCTCCACGCGCCTGAGGGCTTCGAGCGCCGCGCCCTCGCCGCTGCCCATCGGACCCGACAGCTCGACCACGCCGCTCTCGGCCAGGGCGACCAGCACCTCGCGGACGCGGCCTGCGAGCGCCACGACGGCCACCCGCCGCATCCGCACTGGGAAGGCTCGCTCAGTCAGCTCCACCAACCAGCTCCACAAGCTCGGGGCTTCCGCCCCGCGCCGCAGCCTCGAGCGCGCGGACCGTGCGCTGCGCGTCCACCGCCAGCAATGCCGCGGCAGCCGCCACCACCGCCTCGGCACTAAGCGTCCGGAGCAGCTCGGGGCCATCGCGCTCTACCTGATCCCACCACCGGAGCTCGGCACACCAGAGCTCATCGGGCGCCTCAATGCCGGCTAATGCCCACGCCGCCTGCTCTCCCAGCGCGGCTCGCAGCTCGGGCAGCGACGCCGCCTCGAGCGCGCGTTCGCCGATCCCGGGCAGCCGCCGGAGCTGTTCCGCGCGCGCCCGGCTGCCGACGACCACCACCTCGCGAGCCACCAGCAGCGCCGCGGCGCCCATCACCCAGCGCTCCGCCTCGGGGACGGCGCTCTGGACCCTCCGCGCCCAGGCGACCCGGAGGCCGATGGCCAGTCCGGCGGGACCACCGCCGTCCACTTTGCCCCACGGGGACGCATTCACGGCCTCCATCACCTCTTCGAGACTGCGCGCCTGCGCGACGGCGGCCCACGCCGTGGCGAGCGCCCCGAGCTCGAACGGCGGGGGCTCGCGTCCGTCGCTCACCAGCGCCGCGAGACGTGCGTCGATGTTGAACAGCTCGAACCAGGCGGCCAGGACCCGCACGAGGGCCGCGCCGGCGGGCGGCAGCCAGCCGGCCATGATCCGCAGATGCCACAGCAGGGTGTCCGCGACGCCGCGCTGTGCGCTCTGGAGATCGGCCCCTGAAGGTACGCGCTGGCCGTACGCGCTCCCGGCCAGCGCCCCGAGCGCCTCCTCCAGTGATCGACAGCCGGCGATTGCGCGCGCGTGCTCCGGGCCGATGGTGCGACTGAGCAGCAGTCGTGCTCGGGTGACCCCAGCCGTCCAGCTCGGCTTCATCGACCCACCGCCAACAGCCGCTCTATGACCTCGGACACCAGCACGGGCGTCTGCTCTCGTCCCCGCGCAACCACCCGCTCGGCCTCACGAGCGGCCTCGGCGCGCATCGCCGCCACTTGCTGCTCGCACGCCGCACGACGGGCGGCCAGCATATGGGCCGCCACTCGCCGCCCTTCCACTTCTGCGTCGACGAGGATCCGGTGACGTTCGCGCACCGCCGCAGCCTCGGTCTCGGCGGCGGCAGATCGAGCCGCGGCGAGGAGTGCGTTCGTTCGTCGGTCGATCTCGTCGAGGTCAGGGAATAGCCCCGCCACCTCTCGGGAGAACTCATCGCCGAGGGATGGCACTGCGACGACGCGAGCCGCGGCGCCCGGCGGTGGCTGCATGCGCCGCAGCCGCTCGAGCAAGTGAGTCAGCGTAGCCACCGCGGCGAAGCCTACGCAGACGACCGTCCGCAAACCATCGGAATAGGACCGATCGATGGGCGTGGAAGGCCGCAGGCCGCGGCGACGCCACCGAGTCGACGTGATCGACGTGATCGGCTCGTCAGACGGGGCTCCGTCAGCCGTCCCCAGCGATGCGACGTCGTCGCTGGTGGTGCCTGAGAGGAACCACCACGTTATGTTGCGCCGCGATGCGGATCAGTTTTCGCAGCGCGGGCGCCAGCCCGACCGGAGGAATGGGTACTTCGATCTCTACGGTGCCGAGCTCGCGATCGACGATCCGCACGGGGTCGAGCTCTTGAAGGAGATCCATCATCTCCTTGTTGCTGGCCAGCAGCAGCGCAGTGAAGCGGGTAATGCCCTCCTCGCGCGCGCGAGCGCTGATCACCTCGAGCAGCAGTGTGCCAAGCCCCCGCCCCTGCCAGTCGTCGATCACCGTAACGGCCACCTCTGCCACATCCGGGCGGTCTAGGTCGCGGACGTAACGGGCCACGCCGATGCCTTCGCCGGTCTGCTCGTCGAGCGCGATCATCGCCTCGTGGTCGTGGTGGTCGATTTCGGTCAAGTAGCGCACTGTCGCCTCGGTCAGCTCTTTCATGGGGGCGAGGAACCGCCGGTAGCGTGACTCGGGGCTGAGGCGCGCGAAGCCGCGGAGCAGTAGGTCTCGGTCGGTGTGGTGTCCTTGTCGTATGCGCGCGTGTGAGCCGTCGCGTAGCGCGATCGGCGCGCCGAGTGTGACTAGCTCATCAGTAGAGGGAGTCAATGACATCTTCGAACTCCGCTCAGCTCCGGATGGCCAGCGTGATCAGCACGGCCATGCCGTAGAGAACAGTCACCGATCCGACCGTCCATAGCCATCGGTCGAGTTGACGTGCCGCGCGTGGGCTGAGGTCGCGGTCGTGCAGGATGCCGCGGATCCCGAGCATCGCGTGGATCGTCACAGCGAGCAGAAAACCTGCCTCCAGGATGAAGATGATCGGGTTGGCGACGTAGCTGAGGACCTGTGCGTAGGTGCGGAGACCGCCGGGCTGATGGACGATGAAGTGCTGCGCGACGATGTGCATCGTGGCCAACAGGACGAGTGCCATGCCGCTGCCCGCGGTCCAGTGCCACACGCGCGCCGAACGGCCACGCCGGTAGATCTGGACCGGTGGCCTAGCGGTGGGAGCCGGCTTGGGAGCTTCGACGACGCTCATTACAGCGCTCCTAGAATGTGAAGGGCGGCGTAGGTGAGGGCGGCGATACCGACCACGGTTCCAGCCCAGAACAGCGCCTGCTCTCGTGTGACTCCGATGCCGCTGCCGACGAGCGCCACGCGAATGCCATTGAGACCGTGGAAGAGCACAGCGCCGATCAGCACCACCTCCAGCGCGAGGAAGCTCTTGGAAGTCACCAGGCTTAGGAAGCTGCTCCAGGCGGAGTGGCCGATCAGCAGCATCGACAGCACGGCAAGGTGCAGGTACAAGTAGACCAAGATCACCACTCCGGTCAAGCGGTGCAGGGCGAGGGCCCGGCCGCCGTGGCCGCGACGCCGCGGCTCAAACCAGCCCATCTCTGCCGGTCCCGGCCCCTTGTGATGGATCGGCCCGGGAAGCGCGCGCTCAGCGGCGCCCGGGGGCTCGTCGGTCGCGGGCTCGCTCATGGCTTGCCCTCCTCGTGGTTGTCTTGGCCGAACAGCAGCGCGCGACGCAGCGCCATGATGCGCTCGGCCGGAATGGCGTCGGTGGGGCAGACCCTGGTGCATTCGAAGCCCACGTGGCAGCGCCAGGCGCCCTCGGGCCGGCTCGCCCACGCGAGCACGTCCTCGCGTCGCACTCCTCGCGGCTCCTCGAGCAATCGTTCCGCGGCGGCCAGGGCGGCTGGTCCGACGTAGTCGTGCGAGGTTGCCGCAACAGGACAGGCGGACAGGCACAGGCCACACTCGATGCAATCCTCGAGCCGCACGAAATCCGCAGCGGGCGGCGCCGCCCGGTGCAGGTGGTGGAGCGGATGGTGGTGGAGCGTCACTTCGGTTTCGAGCGTCACCTCGCCGTGATCGCCGTCGGATGGCTCGCTGTCCTGCACGGGGGGCTCGCTCGCGCGGATGATCGGGTGCGCGTGGGGGTAGCGCTCGAAGAAGCCGGTCATGTCCACGACTAGGTCGGTGAGGATGGGTATGTTCGCCAGCGGCTCGACGGTCATCTCGGCGCCGTGGTCCTTGACCGAGCACACGCAGGCGAGCTCCTCGCGTCCGTCCACCTGTATGCCGCAGGTCCCGCACGAGGCGTGCATGCAGGAGTGCCGCACGGTCAGGGAGGGATCGCGGTGCAGCTGGATCCACAGCAGCGCGTCGAGCACGGTCGTGCGTGGCCCCACGGGGACGTCGAACTCGTCAAAGCGCTCTTGCCCGTCGCCGCGCTTGTAGCGGTAGACGCGAAAACGACGAGTTTCCGTCAGCTCGACCGGGCTGCCGTTCGACGCGGCTTCGGGCGCTTGGTCTGGGCTCATCGTCGCCTCCTCATGCTGCGGCCGCGGCGTAATACGCGGTATGGGGGAGCAGGACGGTGTCGCGGGTGCGGCAGGGCTCATCGATGCCGAGCTTGCCGCAGACGACGTCGGAGCAGAGCTCGGCCATCCCCCGAAGCGTCGTGGACTTGCCTCCCGTGATCGTGACGAACCCTTCGACACTATCTCGCTCGCGGTGATCGAAGGTCTGGAAGGTTCGGGACAGCTCGCGCCCCGTGGTCGCGCCACCCGCGCCGACCAACGGCCGCGCCGCCGACCACGCGGCGCGACGCTCGGCGTGACGAAGCGCCGGAATGAGCTTGGATCCCTCGGCGTACATCCGCTCGACGTGATCCTCGGGAACGGAGAGGTCATCGGGATCCTCCACCACCCAGGACGTCGTGCCGACGATCGACAGGCCGCGCTGCGGGACCACGATGTCGCCGTCGCCGGACTTGTGCATCCGATTGATCACCATGTTGCAGAATCGGCCGTGCAGAGCGAGCAGGACCCCGGGCGAGGGCGAAATAGGCACGCTGGCTCCGGCCATCGCCGCGACCTTCCCCGACCACGGCCCGGCGGCGTTGACGACGAGATCGGCGTGGATCTCGCCGGTCTTGCCCGTGACGTGATCGCGGACGGCGGCGCCGGTCACCACTCCGTCGTGCACGAGGAGCCCGATCACCTCCATATAGGGGCGAATGTCGGCCCCGTTGTGGTGCGCGGTGGCGAAGAAGCGGAGGATCAGCCGCATCGGGTCGACTGTCGCGTCGGGAACCCGGACCGCCGCCTTCAGCTCGGGGTTCAAGCTGGGCTCGAGCTGGAGCGCCTCCGCAGGGGTGAGCCGCTGCACGGGAATGTCCGCTCCAGTGCAGCCGTCGACCAGCGGTTCGAGATACTCGAGGTCCTCTTCGCAGACGGCTACGAACAGCCCGTCGTTGCACTCGAACGTCCCCGGGGCGATCCGCTGCAAAATCCGGTTCTCCCGTATGCATTCGAGACCCGCCTCGCGATCCCCGACGGCGTAACGCGCGCCGCTGTGGAGGAGGCCGTGGTGTCGCCCCGACGTCCCCGAAGTGAGCTCACCACGTTCCACCAGCGTGACGCGAAGTCCGCGAAGCGCCAGGTCGTGGGCGAGTCCCGCGCCGGTAGCACCACCGCCCACGATCAGCACGTGGGCATCGTGTCGAGTGGACATAGTGCCTCTGCCTGAGTCGAATCCGCATCGATCCTAGGTCGATGCCGCGGCAGCGAACATCGGGGAATCGCCACGCAGTCGGCGCGGCGGACTGCTTACCCCACGTGGCGCATTGCGGATGCAGCGCGAGCCAGGCGGTTGTCACGCTGGCCGACGAGAGGCGCTTCGACGCTCGACTCGTCGGCCCTGATGTCCCCGACGACCTTGCCGTCGTCGATATCGGGAGCGGGCATGGGATCAGCCCGGCTCGCCTCGCCGATCCGTCTGAGCTCACGGTGGCGAGACCGTGCTAGCGGGAGGGAATCCCTTGGACTTCAGGGCAGCGTCACCGACGGGATCATCAGCGCGCTCGGGCGCAACGTCAGCGTGGGCCAAGGCGTGGTGTATCCGAGCGCGATCCAGACAGCGCGCCGATGAATCTCGGCAACAGCGGCCACGTGCTGATCGACCTAGACGAGCAGGTCGTCGGCATCCCCATCCTCACGGCCGCCGGCGCAGCTGGCTCGCTTGGCCGGAGCCCTGCACTGGTCCCGCACGGTCGCCGTGGTCGCAGTCGGCCTGCTTGCTCGTCATGAACGCGGGCGTCGCTGGGTGGCTCTCACCCTGTCTCGACCCGCGATGCGGCGCTTCGTTGGAACGCCATGAGCTGAGCGTCTGAACGACGGATGGCATCTTCGGCAGCGCGCCGCTCAGGGTAGTTGCTGGGCTGCTGCTGCCGTGGTTGAGCGACTGATCGGATGAGCCGCGGAGCCAGTGATCCGCAAGTCGAGCGACGCACTTTACAGCGAGAGCTCCTCCACAGGATCGTCGTGGCAAGCATGCGGTTCCATGGCACCGAGCGCCGCGACCCTGCGAGAGCTCCGGCAACCAGGGGGTCGATCAGGTCGCTCACCCGGCAACCGACCCGGGTCACGTCGCGAGCGGCAGACCGAACTTGCAGACACGATCGACCTCGTCCACCCTTGCGGACTGCTCGCGGGGTGGCGCGACTGGAATCCTTGGCCGGGGTGGTTACGTAGATCCGCGCAGGCCTGATTCGGATATTCGCGGATATCGCACGGTAATTTGTGCACTACCGTCGCAGCAACTTCCGGCTGCGCCGGCGTCATCCAGAAATCGTGTTCGTCGGTAAACCGAGTTCGTTGGGATGACGTTCATGTCTGAGACCCCCATCTCTACCAACGGCAGCCTCGCTAGCTCGGCGAATGAGGGCCTCACCGATACACCGGACCGGATCCGGATAGTGATCGCCGACGACCACTCCGTTGTCCGCCGGGGGTTGCGCGATGTGCTCGCCGCCGATCGTGGGTTTGACGTGGTCGCTGAGGCAGGGACTCTCGACGCTGCCCGGCGATCCGTGCGCGGTCGTCATCCGGACGTTCTCGTGCTCGATCTGAAGATGCCCGGCGGCTCGTCCCTCGAGGCGATCCCGGAGATCCGCGATGAGTGTCCGGAGACTCAGATCGTTGTGCTGACCATGCACAACGAGCCCGCGTACGCTCGCCAGGCGCTAGGCGCTGGCGCACTGGGATACGTCCTCAAGGAGGCCGCCGACGAGGAGCTGGTCGAGGCGGTTCGCAGTGCCGCGGCCGGTGAGACGTTTCTGAACCCGCGCCTCGGTGCCCGCATCGCCGCGGACGCCCATCCCGGTTCCCCGGGCGGGCTATCGGACCGCGAGGTGGAGGTGCTTCGGATGATCGCGCTGGGGCACACCAACACCGAGATCGCCCAGCAGCTCTATCTGTCCGCTCGCACAGTGGAGACCCATCGCGCTCACATCCAGCAAAAGCTCCGGCTCAGCACGCGCTCAGAGCTCGTGCGCTACGCGCTCGACCACCGTCTCCTCGGCAGCGACTGATCAGGTCGACCCGCTGGCTAGCGATCAGCTGTTGCCGGAGCACATGGCAGCGGCAGCCTGCGGGGGCCTGCATTTCTGGATTACGCTCCCGGGCCCAGCGCGGCTGGACTCCGGCTACGGGTGCCGACGACGATCACGTCTGCCCGTTTTTGGGGCGCCATTCCCCGTTGGCCGGGCGTAATCGGCGGCGTCGGAGCCGGGCCCAGCGCGTGGCTGGACGCCGGGCACGTGGTCGTGGTCGACCCGATACTGAGCAGCCAACCGGAATCCTCTCGACTCTCGAGGTCATCGGCGTAGTCGCACTGGCTCTGGAACCGGTCATCACCGTCGGGCCGGCCACGTCCCTGACGGAGACCGGCGAATCGATGCTCAAGCGCGGGTGCGGGTGCCGACGACGATGACGTCTGCCGCCTTTGGGGTGCCACTCCCAGGCGCTCTCCTCGATTTGCTCTTCGCTGGTCGCATCATGTCCCGCCCCAGGCGACCGTTGGGCAGGGCGTAATCGGCGACGTCGGAGCCGTCCGTTGCCCACAGCACCTTCGTGAACAGCGGAACGGATTGGGCAAGCCGGCACTCGCCGAGCGCGTAAGTCTCGATGCGGGCGGCGGTACGTGCCGGTCGCGCGCGAGCGTCAGCGCGCTCCTCGAGTGCCTCGAGTCGGCATCGGGCCGAGCTTCATGGCCGATGACGCGCAGGGCACAGATCGACGTGTCGGCCCCCGTAGAGCGCCGACCGGCCGATCGTCACCTTGTCGCGGAGCGGGGGCACATGTCTGCCTGCACGCGCCGAGGCGCGCGTTCCGCCCAACGAGCACCGACACCCAGATGATCGGTGACTCGCCACCGACTTCCCAATTCATGCCGTCGTAGGTCCGCTCATACGAGGCAGTGTCTGCGCGGTCGACAACGTTCGACGGCCTAGCGACCTCATTTTCTCGTGGGAGCCCCCACGACTTCGCAAACCGCTCGAATGTTCGCCGGTCAACCGACCCCGCCCAAGTCCGGGATGGCATCGGATCATCCAGATGGTCGTCAACCAGAGCCAGCCCGGCATCCCCAAGCTCCGGCGCGATCCACGCCAGCGATGTCCCGTAGCTAACTCGTGGCTCGTACCGAACCGTGATGCTTATGTGTTGCAATCCAGCCATTAGCTCCCAGTCTGACGTCAACGATCGACCGGGTCATCCGTGCAGGCAGGCGTATCGAATCGGTGCGTTTCGCCCAGACTCGTCGGAACCCGCGCATCATCATCAGGGACCCCCCGGACCGGGAATCTCCCTCCGTAGAGAGGTGCACTGCTAGCACGGTGGCGTCCCGAGGTCGCGCACGGGCAACGCTAGTAGCGAATCCGGCGACGCTCGGAGGACCCGCGATGTTCAGGAACGTCCTGGTCGGGCGCCAATGGCGAGGAGGGCGGCTGCGACGCGATCGAGCTCGGCAGGTGTTCGTGGCCGCCCGACGGGGAGTTGACGGTGGCGCACGTAGTTGGCAGCGAGCCTCATGAGCTTCGCGATTGGCCACCTACGTTTGACAGCCATGCGCATGCTCGCGAGGTGCTGGAGCGGGCGTGCGCGGACGCCGGCATCGAGGATGTTCGCTTCGCCCGCAGCAAGCGGCCAGAGCCAGCGCGATGCATCACGACCGCCTTGTCGGCCATCAACCCGACGAGAGCTCCTGAACGGACCGGCCGTTATCTCCGCTCCGGCGATCGCGTCCGGGGCGTCTCGTTGCAGGCGAGATGGTCGTATCTCGCGCCCATGCCCTGCCACGCGTACCGTGGTCGAGCACAGATAACTCGCGTGGGCTTGTCGGATGATGTGCACGTCGCCCGTGAGCGGGCCCGGGATCTCGACTTCCCCGACGATCCGGTTCGCCTCCCCGACACCGCCGGCGACCGGGCGCGCGCAGGTTGCATGATTGAGATGGACCTCACACGACGAGCGTATGCCACCGCTTGCCTCCCGACATCCGGTGTGGCTGGTCGTCCTGGTCCGTAGAAACCGGCGGCTTCGCCGATCAACTTCACACGTACGTAGTTCGACCCCGCTGACCCGAGACGTCGTGCGGATGTCTTGCTGTCCCGGTTGGAGCACTCTCCCGGTTGATGCACGACTACCCGTTTCGATCGTGGTAACCGGCGCCCCGGAGGCACCGCATACCCCGGTTGGCCGTCTCGCGCACCCAGACAAGTCGCCGCGGGTGGCCAATCGCGCTGAGCACACGGGAGCCGCGGAAACGTCGAGCTTCGACACCGTCGCACACTACTTCGATGTCGCCGCCGATCGTCTCGGGATCCCGGAGGACGCGCGCACAGTGATCCGCACCGCCTACCGGGAGGTCCAGGTGCAGATCCCGGTGAGGCTCCGGGACTCCGGCATCCATGTGTTCTCGGGCTACCGGGTGCAGCACAACGGCGCGCGCGGGCCATTCAAGGGCGGCATTCGCTACCACGAGCGGGTCAACCTCGACGAGGTTCGCGCGCTCGCGGCATTGATGACCTGGAAGACGGCACTCCTCGACATCCCGTTCGGCGGCGCCAAGGGAGGCGTCAACTGTCCCGCCCGGGATCTCGACCAGAATGAGCTACAGCTGATCACCCGATCGTTCGTCGATAAGATCGCCGGCATTCTCGGCCCCACTCGCGACATCCCCGCTCCCGACGCGGGCACCAATGCGCAGGTGATGGCGTGGATCATGGACGAGTACGCGAAGCTGCACGGCGACGCTCCCGCCATGGTCACGGCAAACCCGTCTCACTCGGAGGGTCACCCGGACGCGAGGCGGCAACGGGGCGAGGAGTCGTGTACCTCTACCGCGAAGCGGCTCGCGCGCGTGGCCTGCGCCCCGACTCCACCCGCGTGGTCATCCAGGGATTTGGCAACGTCGGCTCGTGGGCGGCTCGGCTCATCACCGAGCTGGGTAGCAAGCTCATCGGCGTGTCCAACACGAGCGGAGCGATCCATTGCGCGGCCGGTATCGACCCCAAGGCGCTTGCCGATCACCTCGCCCATGGCGGAACGCTTGTCGAGTACCCCGCGGCCGATCCGATCTCGCCCGAGGACCTGGTGTCACTCGACTGCGAGGTATTGATCCCGGCCGCACTCGGCGGCACGATCCACGCCACCAACGCCGAATCGATCCGCGCCCGAGTCGTGATCGAGGGAGCCAACAACCCGACCACCCCCGCCGCAGACGACATCCTGCGCGACAAAGACGTCCTAGTCATTCCGGACGTGCTCGCCAACGCTGGGGGCGTGGTCGTCTCCTACTTCGAATGGGTACAGAACCTCCAGCACCTGAGCTGGGAGGAGCACGAAGTCAACAACAAGCTCGGCGCGAGGATGCGGGGCGCCTACCGGGAGGTCGAGCAACGCGCCAACCGGGGTGACGGAGCCTCGCTCCGGGTGGCGGCATACGAGTTAGCGATCGAACGGGTGCTCGATGCGAGCCGGCTGCGCGGCTACGGCGGCTACGCCTAGGCGCCGGGACGCGCGGCGCGGCGCCGGAGCATCCAGCGACGTGCGGCCAGACGATGAACGGGAACGGCGGCGCGGACAGCTCGGCCGGGCCGAGCAGGTAGACAGCCAGGAGCGCCCGGAACGGCGGAAGGTAAATCAGCAGAGGGCCGAGAATCAGCTCGAACCCGATGCCGCGGACGGCACGTCAGTTTCAAGGTCTCGGGCGACCTGGATCCCGTGGTCAAGGCCGCAGCGCACCACACCGTGCTCGACTTGGAGTTGACTGAGCCGACGCTCGAAGAGATCTTCTTCACATATTACAAACGGGAGGAGACGGCATGAGCGTCGGCGCCCGGACCGGGTCCACGGCCGCTGCTCCAGCCCGCCGGTCGGCGCCCAGTTGCCCCTCGAGCCTGCGCGCTGTGGTGCACCGAGGAATGCTCGATCGGCGTCGCTCCGTCCTGATCTGGGGTGTGCCACTGGGCGTCTACGGAGCGTTCATGGCGGCGATCTACCCCTCGATCCAGGGTTCGATCGAGAAGATCGCCAGAGCGCTACCCGGCGGGCCTCAAGGCGGCCTTCGGCGTGCAGGCGGGGAGCACGGTCGAGGGTTACCTTCACGCGGAGATGTTCAGTCTGATCGTGCCGCTCCCGATCGGCTATTTCGCAATACGGGCCATAGCCGGCCCAACCGTCGGGGCCGAGGAGAGCGGTCACCTGGACACGATCCTCGCCCTCCCGATCTCCCGATGTCCTAGTCACGGGCGCCTATCTAGTCGCCGTCCTCGCCATCGCGTCGATCATGATCCTCACGGGCGTGATGATGTTCCCCGGCGGACGGATCGCCGGGACTCACATCTCCCTTGGACTGGTCACGGCCGGGGTGCGGGGGTGTGGCCGCTTGCGCTGTTCGCCGCCAGGGTTGCTGCGCTTGCCTCCGGTGCCACGCACAGCTCGCGGACCGCCACCGGCACCGCGCTCGGCACGCTCGTCGCGATGTACGCCGTTGACCTCGCCGGCCGCCTCGCGCCCAGACTCGACCCAATCCGCTGGGCATCCGCGTTCCGTTACTACTGCGCGCCGACGCGCGACGGGATCGATCCGGCGTGGTTCGTCGGCCTCGTCGGCGTCGGGATCCTGCTGCTCATCGCCGGCGCCATCCTGCTGGAACGACGTGACGTCCTGCACTGAGGCACCGCTCTGCTCGGCCGCGGTCGCAGCTGCCCCGGAGCGCCCGGCGGGCACGTCCGACGCTTCGCGCGATGCAGCGATCGGAGAGCGAGCGACCCGCGGCGCACGTGTCGGTCAACCCCGCGTCAAGTGACCCGAGCGGGTTCGCGCGAGCGGCGTCAGCCGAGTCACCCGACCCCGAACGGCGAGCCGTAGAAACCCGCACCCCGAAGCGGGATCGGCCCCGATGGGGGCAGCCGCGCATGGGGCCTACCTTCGTATTACCAATGTAGGAGGTCCCGGGAATGTTCAGAAATATCGTGGTCGGTGTGGACCAGCACGAGGGCACCCGCGACGCAATCGCGCTCGCCAAGAACCTGCTCGCTCGGGACGGCCATCTAACCCTCGCCCACGTATACCCAGGCGATCCGCACGTCTACCGTAGCGCGAGCCCGGCGTACGAAGCCGGCGAGAGGGAGCGCGCGCTGGAGCTCCTCGAGAAGACTCGCGGCCAGGAAGGGATCGAGGCCGAACTGAGCTGCATCGAATCTCCGTCCGCTGGACGTGGTCTGCACAGCTTGGCGGAGCGTCAACGAGCAGACTTGCTGGTGGTGGGCTCTTGCCGACGAGGCCTGGTCGGCCGTGTACTGATCGGAGACGACACGCGCGCGGCCCTCAACGGTGCCCCCTGCGCAGTGGCGATCGCGCCCACCGGCCACCGGAACGAATCGCCGTTGATGCGAGAAATCGGCGTCGGATACGACGGATCGCCCGAGAGCAACCACGCGGTCGAAGTGGCGCGGACGCTCGCGAACGAACGCGGCGCGAAGCTATCGGCATTCAAGGCCGTCGCGATGCCGGCGACCGCGTTGACCCCCGGACCCCTCGGGCTCGGCGAGATGATCGCCGCACTGGTCGACGACGCTCGGGACAGCATCGCCGCCCTCGGCGGCATCGAGCCGCACGCCGCCTACGGCCCGCCGGCCGAGGAGCTGGCACTGTACAGCGCCTCGCTCGACCTGCTCGTCGTCGGCTCACGCGGCTACGGCCCCTTCGGGCGCCTGATCCACGGCAGCACCTCCCAGCAGCTAGCACGCATCGCCCGCTGCTCGCTCCTGGTGCTGACCCGCGGCGCGCGCGACGCAGAGACCGACGAGACGGCGACGGGCGGCCGCGAACCGGCCGTCGCTGCGAGGGCATGAGACCCCGTCCGTTCGCGCTTGCCCTGGCCGCCGCATCCTTAGTGCTCTACCACTTATTCTGGCGCCAGTCGATCCTCACGTGGGGAGCGACCGACCTGGAGGCACGGTCGCGGCTGCCGGGCGACGACCTGCTCGAGGACGCCGACGGTGTTGCGACGCGCGCGATCGCCATACACGCTCCCGCCTCCGCCGTGTGGCCATGGCTCGTGCAGATGGGTCCGTCCCCCCGCGGCGGCGCCGACACGTATGACTGGATCGAGAACCTGCTCGGTCTGAACATGCACAGTGTCGACAGCGTCCTGTCGGAATTCCAGCACCCGGAGGTCGGCGACACGATCGGCTACGGCTCCAATCGCATGCGCCTGGAGCTGGTCGAGCCCAGGCGCGCGCTCGGCTGGCGCGCGGAGGACGGCAACTGGACGTGTACGTTCGTGCTCGAAGAGCGCGACGGCACCACGAGGCTGATCAGCCGCAATCGGCTTCGGCTACCGACGCTCATCGCGCGCATCGCGATGCTGCCGATGGTGCCAGGATCGCTGGTAATGGAGCGCAAGATGCTGCTCGGGATCAAGGAGCGCGCCGAGAAACTCGCGACGTCTGGGCCAGAGCATGACGAGCTCTGAAAATTCGGCTTTGACGATGTCGTCGACACAGGCGCCTCGCGTCCTCGTCGCGTACGAGACTCAGATCAACGTGGCCATCAGCGGCTCGTCGCCGTCGGCCTGAGCGCTGGCTTGGCTGTCACCGAGTTACCCCCCGGCCTCGATCCGACCGAGGCGGCGGACGAGCTGCTGCGACGGCTCAAGGCCAGTGCGGAGGGGCTCAGCTCGCGTGAGGCTCAGCGCCGACTTGTGCAGTTCGGTCCCAACGAGCTCACCCGTCGGGGGGGACGGCGCTGGCCGCGACAGCTCGCGCGGCAGTTCACCCATCCGCTCGCGCTGCTGCTGGTCGCCGCGGCGGGGCTTGCGTGGATTGCCGGGATCGTCCCGGTCGCGATCGCGGTCGTGGTCGTGATCTTGCTCAACGCCGGGTTCGCGTTTGCCCAGGAGATGCAGGCCGAGCGAGCGGTGGAGGCGCTGGCCGGTTTCATCCCGGCTCAGGCGAAGGTGGTGCGGGACCGACGGCACCAGGTGATCGAGGCTCGGGAGCTGGTTCCCGGCGATGTCCTGCTCATCGAGGAGGGGGATCGCATTTCCGCCGACGCGCGGCTGCTGAGTGGGGGGATCGAGGTCGACGCATCGGCGCTGACCGGCGAGTCGATGCCCGTGTTCCGCGCCGCCGACTTGTTCGATCGGGGCGTGCCGCTGCTGCAGGCGCGTGATCTGGTTTTCAGCGGCACGAGCTGCACCGAGGGGGAGGCGCGGGCGGTCGTGTGGGCGACCGGGATGAACACGGAGCTGGGGCGGATCGCGGCGCTGTCGGAGCGGGTCGACATCGAGGAGAGTCCGCTCGACACCCAGGTCCGGCGGGTGGCGTGGCTGATCGCCCTGATCGCCGTGATCTGCGGGATGGCGTTCATCCCGCTCGCGACGCTGGTCGCGGGCCTGTCGCTGTCGGCGGGCGCCGTGTTCGCGGTGGGACTGATCGTCGGCAACGTTCCCGAGGGCCTGCTGCCCGTGATCACCCTTGCGCTCGCCGTCGCGGTCCGCGAGTTGGTCGCTCGCGGGGCGGTGGTCAAGCGACTGAGCGCGGTGGAGACGCTCGGCTCGACCACGGTTATCTGCACCGACAAGACTGGGACCCTGACGGTGAACCGGATGGAGGTGAAGGGCGTTTGGACGGCCGGCGAGGACGCGGCGGCTTCGCTCGGGCGCCTGACCGCCGTGATCTCGGCGTGCAACAACGCCGAGCTTGACACGCCCTCCGGACCCACCGGCGACCCGACCGAGCTCGCGCTGCTCGAGTACGCGCGCACACAGGGCACGAGTGTTGACGCCCGGGAACGCGAGGCGCAACGCCGACGCCACTTTCACTTCGATCCCGTCCTGAAGCGAATGAGCACCGTCGACGAGCGCGACGGTCACCTGTGGGTCGATTGCAAGGGCGCGCCCGAGCAGGTGCTCCCGAGCTGTTCGACGATCCTCGGACGTGAGGGACAGGAGTGGCCGCTCGGAGCCGAGGAGCTGCGCGCCGTCAAGGACGCGCTCGACCTGTACACGGCGAAGGGTCTGCGCGTGCTGGGCGTCGCGGACCGTCCTCTCGAGCAGGGGGTAGCCGCGCCGGAGCGCCGCGAGCAGGCCGAGCACGATCTGTGCTTCCTCGGGCTGGTGGCGATGCTCGACCCGCCCCGACCCGAAGTCGCCGAGGCCGTGGCCCGATGTCACGAGGCCGGGATCCGGATCGTCGTGATCACCGGCGATCACCCGGTGACCGGCGCCGCGATCGCGCGGGAGGTGGGGATAGGCGACGAGACGTCCCCCGTGGTCACCGGCGAGCAGCTCGAAGGGATTAGCGACTCGGAGCTCGACCGGCTGCTGCGAGGCGGCCAGGAGATCGTGTTCGCGCGGGCGTCGCCCGAGTCCAAGCTGCGGATCGCCGAGGCCCTGCAGGCTGAGGGCGAGGTCGTCGCGATGACGGGCGACGGCGTCAACGACGCACCCGCCCTACGACGGGCGGACATCGGCATTGCGATGGGTCGTTCGGGCACCGACGTCGCCCGTGAGGCCTCGACGATGGTGCTCACCGATGACAACTTCGCGACGATAGTCACCGCAGTCCAGGGCGGACGCCGCGTCTACGACAACATCCGCAAGTTCATCCTCTACATCTTCGCCCACGCCACCCCCGAGGTGACGCCGTTTCTTTTCTTCGCGCTCAGCGGTGGCCGGATTCCATTGCCGCTCACGGTGCTCCAGCTGCTTGCGTTCGATGTCGGCACGGAGACGCTTCCGGCGCTTGCGCTGGGTCGTGAGCCAGCCGAGCCGGGGCTGATGCAGCGATCGCCGCGTCCGCGCTCTGAAGGGGTGATCCAGCCGCCGATGCTGCTGCGGGCGTGGCTGTTTCTGGGGGTGATCTGCGCGTGCCTGCAGATGGCGGGATACTTCTTCGTGTTGCTCAACGGCGGGTGGCATCTCGGCGCTCCCACGGGGCGGGGGACTCCGCTGCATCACGTCTACGTGACCGCCACAACCATGACGTTCTTCGGGATGATCGCCGGGCAGATCGGCACTGCGTTTGCGGCGCGGACGGACCGCGCGTCGCTGCGATCGGTCGGTGTGTTCTCAAACCGTCTGCTGCTGTACGGGATTGGCTTCGAGCTGCTGCTGGCGGCGATTCTGATCTACGTCCCGCTATTTCAGTCGCTGCTTGCCACGGCGCCGCTCAGCCCCACCGAGCTGCTGTTCGTGCTGCCGTTCCCGTTCATCGTGTGGGGGGCGGATGAACTGCGCCGGTGGGCGCTCAGGCGCCGCGGCGTTCGTGCTGGCGGCTAAGCGTATCCGCGGTATCCGCGCAGCCGGGTGTAGGCGAAGGCATCCGGACGCTGTCTCGGGTTCGCTCGGCGAACGACGGACCTTTCGGGTCGATCGCCCGGAAGCGGGCAGTATCCGCTGCTTTTACGGAGCGGGACGACCGGCTACCCCGGATGCTGAGGGCCGGGCCACTGCATAGCCTCGTCTCATGAGCGCTATTGCGATCTCCCAGCCCCGCCGCCGCTCGCCAGGATCGCGCATAAGGCCGACGACGCCATCGCCGAGACGGACGTGCCGGGCTGGGTCCCGGATCCGTTCTGCGTCTACGCGGGCCCGCACGAGAGTGGCCGCCCCACAACGGTGCAGGTGGCAAGGCGTTGGCGCGACCTACGATCACCGCGCTTGCCGAGGGACCGTTTCGGCCGGGGCGCGATCGGCGAAGAAGAGGTGACGGTCCACATGTTCAAGAACGTTCTCATTGGAGTCGATGGCAGGCAAGGAGGACGGGACGCGATCGCGCTGGGCCGGCAGCTCGCTACGCCCGATGCCACTTTCAGCCTCGCGCATGTCTGCGACCCGTTCCCGGGGCGAGGCGCAGTGGAGGTGCTCGCGATCGAACGCGCCGAGGCTCAGCAAATGCTCGAGCGAGAGCGCGAGCTCGCGAGCATCGACGCGAAGCTCGTCGTTCGCGGACCGCGTCCGGTCGGCCGGGGCCTGCACGAGGCCGCCGAGTTGCAGGGAGCGGACCTGCTCGTGGTGGGTTCCACCAGACATGCTCTCATCGGCCGCGTCCTGATGGGTGATGACTGTCGTGCGGCCCTCGACGGCACGCCGTGCGCGCTCGGGGTCGCTCCGCTTGGTTACGCGCTGGCTCCGAGAGATCTGAAGCACCTGGGCGTGGGCTATGACGGCTCGCCGGAGAGCGAGGTTGCGCTGAGCGCTGCGCGCGAGCTCGCGGCAGCGCACGGAAGCGCGATCAAGGCGATCTGGGTGGTGTCGCTGCAGGAGGTGCGGGAGGACAAGCCGATACCGGCTGACTGGCCGGCCGCGATCGATGAGCTGATCGAGCGTCACGCCGACGAGCTGGCCCAGGTGGATGGTGTGCAGGGGACCGTGGTCTCCGGCGGGCCGAGGGAGGAGCTCGTCGAAGCCGGCAAGCAGCTGGACTTGCTGATCAGCGGATCGCGGGGGTATGGCCCGGTCGGCCGGTTGTTCCACGGCAGCGTCTCTCGATATCTCGTCGGACACGCGACCTGTCCGCTGCTCGTCCTGTCCCGTCACGGCACCGCAGCGAAGAGGCAGGTCGCTGACGATCGACACGGTCGTGCCGTGGTCACGGCGTCTGGTTGATCGACGCAAGCGGCGAGTGCTGCTAGCGGCGGCTTGATCTTAGGTGGCGGACGGCGATCAAAACGCGGAGTTCGAGACCCTCGTTGAGCAGATCTGCGCGGCGCTGGCGCTGCGTGACGCTTACCCGGTTGAGGTGCGCGAGACGCACATCTCGTGGGTGTTCCTGACCAGCGAGTTCGCCTACAAGTTGAAGAAGCGTCTGGTCCTCGATTTCCTGGACTACGGCACACCGGCCAGGCGGCGGGAGATGTGCCGTGAGGAGGTGCGGTTGAACCGCCGTCTGGCAGCGGACCTCTACCTCGGCGTTCGCGGCGTGGCGCTGGCCGATGGCCGCGCCGAGCTGACCGGCGAGGACGATCCGCGCGCGGTCGATTTCGTTGTTGAGATGCGCCGCTACGACGAACGGGACACGGTCGCCGCCAGGCTCGAGCGTGGAGAGTTGAGCCGCGCTCAGGTCGTAGCTCTGGGACGACTACTGGCCGGATTCCACAGGCGCGCCCGGCCGGGGCGTGCGCGCCGTATGCCGGCCCTGGCCGCCGAGCGTCAATTCGAGCGTAACGTCCACGAGCTGCTGGCCGATGTCGATCAGCGCGGCGAGGTTGAGCGGATCCAGGCGCTCGAACGCTTCGCTCACGCTTTCGTCACAGCTCACGCCGCGACGTTCCAGGCGCGCGCTAGCCAGGGCATGATCCGCGAGGGGCACGGGGACCTCCGCGCCGAGCATGTGCTGCTCGGCTCCGGTGTGCAGATCGTCGATTGCGTCGAGTTCGACCGCGCGCTGCGCGAGCTGGATGTCGGTGACGATCTCGCCTTTCTGGTGTTCGACCTCACGGCCCGCGGCGGTGAACGCTTCAGCGAGGTGTTGGTGAAGGCCTACCGGGAGGCCGGAGGGGACCCCGGAGACGATCGGCTGATCGCCTTCTATGCCGCCTATCGCGCGCTGGTCCGCGCGAAGATCGCCCTGTTGCGTGCGGCCCAGCTGAAGCCGACCAGCGCCGAGCGCGGTCGGGAAAGTGCCGCTGCCCGGGAGCTCATCGCGACGGCGGAGCGATTCGCGTGGCGCGCCCGGCTGCCGCTCGTGATCGTCGTGTGCGGTGTGCCGGCGAGCGGGAAGTCATCCCTGGCGCGCGCTCTGGCGGACCTGTCGCGGCTTCCCCACCTCAGCTCGGATATAACCCGCAAGCGGCTGGTTGGCGTCGGCTCCACTGAGCGCGCCGGCGATCGCGCCTACGACACGGAGTGGAATCTGCGCACCTACGCCGAGCTGGGCCGGCGAGCCGCCCACGAAGTCACCGCCGGCGAAGGCGCCATTGTCGACGCGACCTTTCGACATCTGGCCGATCGGCAGGCATTCACGACCACGTTCAACCGCGCCGCCCCGTTGCTGTTCATCGAATGCAGCGCCCCCGGAGCCGTCCTCCTCGAACGCGCCACTCGACGGGAGCGCGATCGCCACCGCGTATCCGACGCAGACATGACGATCGTTCTGCACGAGCAGAGAGCATGGGATCCACTCGACGAGGTGCCCGCGAGCGCCCACATGGCGCTGCGCACCGATCGTCCGATGCACGAGATCGTCGGCGACGTGATGGCCCTTCTGGACCGGCGGCTGCTTGAGTCGAGTGAGGGTGGGGCGGCCGCAACCCAGCGATTGGGTCGGCACGCAGGCCTGGATGGCATGCCGGGTAGGTGAGTTCAAGCTCGGAGTCATGGTTGGCTCGCGATACGTTGCCATCACAGCTGGGTGCCAATCGCTCTGCACTCACAGGCACGCCGCCAGGAGATGCATGGGTCGCCGCCGAGCGTTACATGGATCCGTAGTTCGCTGCGACTCCGCGGAGTTGGATTCCCCATCAGATAGCGGATTAAGCCCGTCGCCGGGCGCATGACCCAAGCTTAGGCTGAGAGTAGAAGTCCATGCCTGGGCTCGAATCCGATAGTCGGCGAGGTCAACCGCCTGAGGGTCGTGATTCTCACGGTGAGCGCCGGCCGGAAGGCTGGCGCGTGCGCCCGGGACCCGACGGCCGGGGCGGACCGCCACCCTCAGGATCTCGGCTCGCCGGATCTGGGTTCCTCGCCTTCTTCCTACTGCTGATCGTGCTGAACATCGTGCTGATGGCGACTCTCCACGGCGCGACGGTGCCCACCCGCGTGCGGATCCCGTACAGCCCGACCTTCCTGGCGCAGGTTAAGAGCGGAAATGTGAGTTCGATCTCCGCCAAGGGCCCGACGGTCCAGGGCAAGTTCCGCGAACCGGTGCAATATCCGGACTCATCGGCGACGGCAGCCTCGAAGTTCGTCACTGTGATCCCGGAGTTCGCGAACCGAAACGTGCTGCTGGCGTCGCTGCAGGCCAAGGGCGTCGTGATCAACGCGAGTGCCCCGTCGAGCGGGTCTTCGACGTTGGCCACGTTGCTGTTCGCGTTTGGCCCGGTGATCTTGTTCGTGGCGCTGTTCGTATGGCTCATGCGCCGGGCGGGCGGGGTCGGCGGCGGGCTGAGCTCGTTCGGCCGCTCACGCGCTCAGCGGGTGGAGCCGTCTGATCAGCACGTGAACTTCGACGATGTGGCCGGCATCGACGAGGCCAAGGACGAGTTGACCGAGATCGTCGACTTCCTGCGCGATCCGGACAAGTATCGTCGGCTCGGCGGCAGGATTCCGCGCGGCGTGCTGTTGACCGGGCCGCCCGGAACTGGGAAGACGCTGTTGGCGCGGGCGCTGGCGGGGGAGGCGGAGGTGCCGTTCTTCTCGATCTCGGCCTCGGAATTCGTGGAGATGTTCGTCGGGGTGGGTGCTTCGCGCGTGCGCGATCTGTTCCAGCAGGCCAAGCAGGCGGCGCCGGCGATCATCTTCATCGATGAGCTCGACGCGATCGGCCGTTCGCGGGCAGGGGCGATTGGGGGGTTCGGCGGGGGGCACGACGAGCGCGAGCAGACGCTCAACCAGATCCTCACCGAGATGGATGGGTTCGATCCGTCGGTCGGCGTGATCGTGATCTCGGCGACCAACCGTCCGGAGGTGCTCGATCCGGCGCTTCTGCGTCCTGGGCGGTTCGATCGTCGCGTGGCGGTGCAGCCGCCGGACACGGTGGGGCGGCGCAAGATCCTCGAGGTGCACACTCGCACGGTCCCCCTCGCGGATGATGTGGACCTCAGTCGGCTGGCGTCGACGACACCGGGGATGGTGGGCGCCGACCTGGCCAACGTGGTGAACGAGGCAGCGCTGCTCGCGGCCCGCCGCCGCCACGACCAGGTCGCGATGAGCGATCTGCACGACGCGCTCGAGAAGCTGGTGCTCGGATCCGAGCGACGGATCCTGCTCTCGCCCGAGGAGCGAAAACGCACCGCATATCACGAGGCCGGGCACGCGATCGTCGGCATGCTCACTCCCGGCGCCGACCCCGTGCGCAAGGTCTCGATCATCCCGCGAGGAATCGCTCTCGGCGTGACCCTGTCAGCGCCCGAGGCTGATCGGTTCAGCTACGACCGTCCGTATCTGCTGGGCAAGATCAAGATCGCGCTCGGCGGGAGAGTCGCCGAGGAGCTGGTTTTCGGGGAGGTCACGACCGGCGCGCAGAACGACATCAAGCAGGCCACCGAGCTGGCCCGCAGCATGGTCGGGCTGTGGGGGATGAGCGACGTGATCGGGCCCGTCACGGTGATCACCGAGGACGGGCAGCTCCCGATCCCCGGCGCCAGCGACATCTCACCCGAGACCCAACAGCTCGTGGACGAGGAAGTGCGACATCTGATCGAGCAACAGCACGAGGAGGTCACCCAGCTGATGAGCGCCCACCGCGACCAACTCGACGCGCTTGCCGGCGCCCTACTGGAGCACGAGACGCTCGAGCAGGCCGAAGCGTACGCGGCGGCCGGCATCGAAACCTCGCTATCGGAGGCCCCGCTGGTCAAGTAGGCGGGTTACTACTTACTCCCTCGCCGGTAGGCCACGATGTTTGCGCGAGGCCCCGAGAACTAGTGTTAGAGGGTCACCGATAGACCAGGAAGGAGGTGAGTCATGCGCGGAACATTGACGCGTTGGGATCCGTTCACCGAGCTCGGCGAGCTGCGCTCTCGTTTCGATCGGTTGTTCGACGAGTGGCTGGATGGTCATGAGCGCGCGTGGACGCCGCCGATCGACGTCGTGCGCGAGGACGACCATCTGGTCGTGCACGCCGACCTGCCCGGGATCAAGCCCGAGGAGGTCAAGATCGAGGTCGATGACGACATCCTCACGGTCTCCGGTGAGCATCGGGAGAGCGAGGAGCAGAAGGAAAAGAACTACGTGCGGCGCGAGCGCCGCTACGGGTCCTTCTCTCGCTCGATGGCGCTGCCCCCGGGAGTCGATGCCAAGAAGATCGAGGCAAAGACGCACGACGGCGTCGTCGAGGTAACGATCCCGCTGCCCAAGGAGGCGAAGAAGGAGCCGGTCAAGATCACCGCGACCGCCTCCTGAGGCGCTGACTACACCACGGGGTCGGCTCGACTGCTTCGGCGGCCGAAGCCGGCCCCGGGGCCGCACCGTGAGAGAGGCGGGAAGGTCCCTCGGCCACACACCCCCGTTGTTCGGAGCTGGCCCGAAGTTAGCGGCAGCTCGTCATTTGCGCTGATTGCTGCGCCGCATCCTCCAGTATTCCGCCGGCCGAGCCCTGTTGGACGTGAAGGTCGCAGACCTCAGTAGTTGTGAGTCCCGCGCGTGCACGCAACCCACGATGTTCCACATACCCACGCGCGCCAAGCTGACCCTAGAGGTCCTGCGAACTCAGGAGTGCGCCATGGACGCCATCGTTGTGTATGAATCGATTTACGGAGACACGCGAGCTATCGCCCAGGCGATCGGCGACGGACTGGGCGCGCGCGCCGTACTCCCCGTGCATCTCGCGCAATGCCTCCAGGGCACCGCCGATCTCCTCGTCGTCGGCGGCCCGACCCACGTCCATGGATTAGCCACCGAGCGCTCTCGGCATGTGGCGGCCCATACGGCCACCGAAGATGGCCGTAGCCATCTAGTGCCTGGCGCCACGCAGGAGCCGGGTCTCAGGACGTGGCTCCGCGATCTCTCTCCCGCCGCCGCGCATCACGCCGCTACGTTTGACACGCGCCTGGACCGGTCGGTCTGGATCAGCGGCAGCGCCGCGCATGTCATCGCCCGGCGCCTGCGGCGCATCGGGATCGACGTGGTCGCCAGCGAAAGCTTCCTCGTCGAGGACACGGAGGGACCGCTCAAGCCGGGCGAGCTCGAGAGAGCGCATGCTTGGGGCGCGGAGTTGGCACGATCGCTTCAGCCTGCCGAGGAAAGCTCGATCGCGCGGTAGCGATGACTGTCCTGTGGTTCGTCGTGTGGCTGATCGCGAACAGCGTCGGCGGCCACGAGCCGCTGCTGTTCGACCCGGTGAACGCTTGGACTGCGACCCTGATTCTCGCGATCGGACTCGACCTGGGCGCCGCGCATGCGCGCGGCCAGTCCGGTGCGCGATGAACCGCTCACACCATGTTTCCGCCGGCGTTCATGTCCGCGCTGCGTCGAGCAGTAAGCGTCGCTCGGCGGCCGCGATGAGGCGGCGGGTTCGCTCGACGACGTCGGGGGTGACGGAGATGGCGTCGATTCCTGCCCGGACTAGGAGTTCGGCGTATTCGGGGTAGACCGATGGCGCCTGTCCGCAGATCGAGGTCTGGAGCCCTGCCGCGCGGGCGCGGGGGATGAGCTCCCGCAGGTAGGCCGTGACCGCTGGGTCGCGCTCGTCGAAAGTTTCTGAAAGGCGCTCGGAATCGCGGTCGGCGCCGAGAAGCAGTTGCGTGAGATCGTTTGAGCCGATTGAGATGCCGGCGATTCCCAGGCGCGCATATCGCTCGAGGTTGAACAGCACGGAGGGGACCTCGGCCATCACCCACAGCTCAAATCCCGGCCGGTCGAGCAGTCCTGCGTGGGCGACGAGGTCCCGGCAGCGCTCGAGTTCCCGGGTGGTTCGCACGAACGGCAGCATGACGTGGAAGTTCCTGTGTCCGGCATCCCACACTCGGCTGATCGCCTGGAGCTCGAGCTCAAACACCTCGGGCTCCTGGGTGTAGCGGAGGGCACCGCGGAACCCAATCATCGGATTGGCTTCCTCGGGCTCGAACTTCTCGCCTCCAGCCAGGCCCCGGAACTCGTTCGTCCTGAAGTCCGTCGTTCGGTAGGTCACGGGGCGGGGTGCGAATCCGGAGGCGAATGTCACGAGTCCGGCTGACAATCGCTCAACGAACTCCTCGCCGCGGCCCTAGCCAGGAGCTTGCGGGGATGGGTGCCGTTGAGCGCTTCGACCAGCATCAGCTCTGCCCGCACGAGGCCGCCGTCGACGTCGAGCTGGGCGGCGCGATCCACCTGGGAGGGCTCGGATAGGTTCACGAGCAGCCGGGTGCCCGTCACCGTCTGGGGCGCAGCCATCACGCGGCCATTCGCGGAGGCCGGCGCCAAGGCTGCGGCGGGGACGCGGACGGTCGGGCCGGGAGGGGAGGATCCCTCTAGCACCGTGCCGTGCGTCGCGTCCACGGTCACGAGCTCCCCGTCGCGCAGGTGCTTGGTGGCATCTCCGGTGCCGACCACACAGGGGATGCCGAGCTCGCGCGACACGATCGCTGCGTGGCAGGTCATCCCGCCGGAATCGGTGATGATTGCAGCGGCCTTGCGCATGAGCGGCACCCAGTCGGGCGAGGTCATGTGCGTCACGAGCACGTCGCCGGCGGAGAGCCTGTCCGCCTGGTCGAGCGAGCGCAGTAGCCTTACCGCGCCGTTCGATTGGCCCGGCGCTGCTCCTAGCCCTCGAAGCAGCACGACACCAGGCTCCGCCGCCGGCGACGTCGTCTCGACCGCGGCCGTCATGTCGCCGCGGGCTTGCGCCCCTACTTCCCCGAGCGTGGTGATAGGGCGGCTCTGGAGCATCCAGAGATCGCCGTCTGGATCGTACGCCCACTCCGTGTCCTGAGGCGCGCCGTACTCGCGTTCGATCGCCACTCCGAGCTCGGCGATGCGTAGTACCTCATCGTCGCTGAGCGCGGGACGGCGACCCTCCGCTCGGCTGAGTTCGCGCTTGACGGTTCCGCCATCGGCGGCCACCTCGATGGCTAGAGCTCCTTCGGCCGCACCGAACGCACCAGGACCGACATGTCCCACTTCTCGACCACGTAACGATCCGGTGAGACCTGGCCCGAGACCACCGCCTCACCGAGACCGAACGACCCCTCGATCACCAGGTGGTTACGATCCCCTGTCGCCGGATCCGCGGTGAACATCACCCCGGCGCGCGTGGCGGGGATCTGGCGCTGGACGACCACCGCAATATCCATCTCGCTCTGGCTGAATCCCCGCTGAGCACGGTAGTAGACGGTACGCGCCCCGAACAGCGACTGCCAACAGCGCTTCACCGCATCGATGACCGCATCGCGACCGCGCACGTTCAGGAATGTCTCGTTCATCCCGGCAAACGACGCCGACGCCGTGTCCTCCGCCGTCGCTGACGAACGCACGGCCACCGGCGCGTCACGCTCACCATGACACAGCTGCGCGTAGGCGGCAGCAATAGCGTCTGCCAGCCACGACGGCATCTCGCTCGCCCAGACCGCCTCGCGAGCGGCCTCCGCTGCCGCCTGAAGCGCGGCCGTGTCCTCCACGTCCACGTTCCCGAGCACCGCCTGCAATCGCGCGCCCAGCCCGGTCTGCAACCGGAACGCGGCATAAGCCGGGGCACCCACGACAAATCCCGGAGGGACCGGCATGCCGGCGCGGGTCAGCCGGCCTAGGTTGGCGCCCTTCCCGCCGGCGTACGGGACATCAGCTAGGGAGAGCTCCGAAAATGGTCTGATGGGGACGACATCCGCTGGCGCGGCGACAGGGCTGTTGGCGATCGTGGTCATGGGTCGGCCTTACGGTCTGACTACCCGGCCGCAATCCGTGATCAGCACTCCTCGCGCTGCGTAGAAATGAGCTGATGAACGTCCCAAAACCGCGTCCGACGGGCGCGGGTCAATAGCGGACGACTCACGATCGCCGAACGCCAGGCTACTTCGGTTGGCCGGCGCAGCGTGGCGGCCCAAGCACGGGAGCCGCCAGGGCAAATTGGAGGGACGATCGCGACGTCGGCAGGGCCGCTGAGCCTAAGCGGTTGCTGCAGCGGCGGCATCGGAAGTGTCAGCGGCGAGAAAGGGGGCAGGCATGCGAATCGGCGCCAGCTGTCCACTGCTCGTATTGGCCCGGTCGACGCGCTCGGACGACACCGCTGGAGTGCCGCCGCCGGCGCACGTGCCCTGCCGATCGTTGAGACACCCTGCCGAAGCTGAGGGAGTCCGCTGGGCTGATCTCAGCCGCGTCCGGTCCGCTGCGCGGCGGACAGGATTTCCGCGATCTGATGGTGAACGCGCAGTCGCGTATCGGTGTGCAGGTTCGGATCCACTAGCACCGACGCGAGCACCTCAGGTAGGTGCCCATCATGCGCCTCGAGCTTGCGCGCATGCACTTCTTGTCCGGCAGGACCATGCAAGTCGTCGTGCACGCCTCGCAGGATCTCGTCGATCTCCGTGTGTAACCGCATGCGGGTGTCCGTGTGCAGATTTGGATCCACCAGCACAGTTTCGAGCATATCCACGAGGCGACGGTCCTCAGCGGCGAGATGCGCTTCTGGGGGTACGTTGATCGTCATTGGGCTGATGTTCGCTCGCCCAAGCGACGCGGACATCCGTCCGTAGCCGTCGGGATCGCGGAAAACCCCGTGTGTCGGCTCCGTAGTCATGCGCCAGAAGCAGATTTCCGCGAATGCGCGGTGTCAAACCAAGCGGCTGTCCGGGATGTCCTGCTCGGTCACAGCCAGCTTGGGAGTGACGGGCGGTGCCGGCACCATGGACTGCGGGGGGCGGCGGCATCAGTTGCGATCGCGGCGTCGGTCAAAGACGCTGGACGTCGTTCCCAGGTGTTCAACGTCGTCAACGGCAAGCCTCTGTGGTTCAACATCAGCTGACCAGGCGCTAGGCAAGGTCCCACTCCGATCAATCCGGTCCGCTTGAGCCACGAGACGACCTATGTCCCGAGCCACACCTACCGCCTTCTCGTATGCGGACGAGTCACGCTCCCCAACGGGCACACCGCCGCGACCACGGTCTGCTCGGCGCATTCAGGATCGGCGAACCTGAGCATAGACTCGTCATACCGGTACGACGCACAGCCGCCGACAAGCGCAAAGGTCAACGACACCCCCTGCTCGGTCCTGCAGACCGGACTTCGTGTTCACGTTGGTGAATGGCAGCTACGTCATCATCTGGCGGGCTCAGCGCCCGTAGCGGTACCCCGAACACGGACAAGCGCAGCCTCACCATGTGCGTCAAGGTCGTGAACCGGATCAACGGAAAGAACGTATGGTTCACCGTGTCTGGCTCATGCCTGTCGAGAGGCCCGACCTCGACCAGCCTTGTCCAGCTGAGTACCACGCGAACCGGATACCTGGGTCACGGATATCGGATCGTGGCGTCTACGACGATCCAGTATCCGAACGGTGGCGGTGCCGTCAACCGGTCGGCGACCGTATACAGCGGAGATCGATGAACTCGCGCGGGAACGCGATGAATCGGTGGACATCGGCGTAGTTTGATGCGACACCCACCGGCGACGCGTCGACGTAACGTTCGTCAACTAATCGTCCATCTGGTGAAGGTAGTTGAATGCGACAGTGGCGCCGGGTTGCTCGGACGAGCGCGGGCCGTAGGCGCTGCACAGACGCCGCGACGATCGCTCCGCCCCAGAACCATGGCCGATGCTCGAGGCACCCCGCGCGCCCAGACTTACGTCGATCGGCGCGTACAGGAGCGTGTGTATGCGGCCCTGGAGCTCGCCAATGAATGGCAGCCGGCCCGTGCCGCCGATGGATAGCTGAGACGTGGCACCCGTCGGCTCGACGGACACGCGACGGCGGCTACGCGCAAGCGCCAGCACGCTTGAGCAAGCGGGCTTGCCTCAGGACAGCAGCCGCGAGAGGCGCAAGGGCGGTTTCAACCTTCGGCGAGAGCGCCTGGCCGGCTCCGAACATGTGTCCCTCGACCGCGTACACGATCACTCGAGCAGGTAGGCGGCCGAGTGCCCTTCCAAGCTCGATTGCCTCGCTGAGGCCGAGGGCGTGCGTGGATGACGAGCCGTGCAGCGGCGCAGGCAGCGGAGCGCTGCTCGCGTCGAATCGCCGGAGTGTGCCTGGGGGCGCACCTGAGTGCATCGTGTCGACGAGCACGACGGCGTCGGCGTGCTGCCAGGTCTCGAGCAGGTCACTCGGTTCACCGCGCTGTTCGCGCACATCGAGGCCGAAGGTCCGCGAGCAGTCGCGCAGGCGCCTGGCGACCGCAATCCCGGCGCCGTCGTCGCCGCGGAGCTCGTTGCCCAGACCGATTACGAGGATCGATCCCCTGTGCGCGTCAGTCACGGTCGACCGTGAGGTCCAGGAAGTGGGTCGAGCAGGAGATGCACGGATCATGGTTGCGAATCGCTTGTTCACAGCGAAGCGTCAGCTCATGATCCGGGAGATCCACGTGACGCTCGACCACGGCGCGAAGATCCTCCTCGATCGCGCGCTGGTTCTGGGAGGTGGGTGGCACGATCCGCGCGTCGAGAATCGTTCCGTCGTCGTCGATCTCGTAGCGGTGGTAGAGCAGGCCGCGGGGCGCCTCGCTCGCTCCGTGCCCGACCGCCCGGCGTGGTTCGACCGCCATCGAGGGGGCGTCGGGCTCCTCATACCCGGCGATCAGCGCGAGCGCCTCGTCGGCCGCCTCCACGAGCTCGACCGCACGGACGATGATGCTCTTGAACGGGTTCTGGCACGTCGCCTGAAGGCCGGCGTCGCGCGCTGCGTCTCGGGCCAGCGGCCGCAGCATTCGGGACGCCAGGTTGTAGCGGGCCAAGGGCCCGGTCAGGTAGGTGCCCCGCTCGCGCAACCGTGCGTGTAGCGCTGTGGAATGCTCGACATGTTCTTCGATGATGTGCTCGCCGAACTGCGCCGGCGAAATGTCCAGACCGGCGTCGGAGACGATACGTCCGCGGTCGAACGGATATCGCTCGCCGTCGTCGAGCGCGACGTGCTCGGGGACAAGCTCGACCTCCGGGTACGGCAGCTGCGCCGCCCAACGAACGGTCGCCAGCGCGCGGTCACGGACGCGCTCGAGCGGGTCGACGAGCGTGCGGAGCTCTTTGCGTGTGGGGGCGCGGTAGAAGCCGCCCACGCGAAGGTTGATCGGGTGAACCTCGCGGCCGCCGATCAGCGCCATCACCGCGTTCCCGGCCTTTTTCATCTGGAGGGCGCGCTCGACGATCTCGCCGTGGTCGCGCGCCATCTCGATCACGTCGGCATAGCCGAGAAAGTCCGGGGCGTGGAGCATGTAGACGTGAAGGCTGTGGCTTTCGATCCACTCGCCGCAGTAGATCAGCCGGCGGAGGGTTCGAATCGGCCCCTCGTCGACGACGATGCCGCAGGCGTCCTCCATCGCTCGTACCGCGCTGATCTGGTAGGCGACCGGGCAGATGCCGCATATTCGCGCCGTGATATCGGGCGCCTCGGTGAACGCTCGGCCGCGCAGGAACGCCTCGAAGAACCGCGGCGGCTCGTAGATCCGCAGCTTGACCTCGCGTACCTCGCGGCCAGCGAGCTTGACGTACATGGCGCCTTCGCCCTCCACGCGCGCCAGGTAGTCCGTGCGGATGATCCGCGTACGCCTACTCTCGGCCATGCTCCTCGCTCGCTTGGCGGAACGGCTCGGCGGCCGCGTTGAACGTCCGATAGATCCGGATCACGTCGCGGTCATCGAGACCCGTCCAGGCGTCCAGGGAGGCCGTGTTCGGCGTCTCCTTCGGGCCATAGCAGCCGTAACAGCCGCGGTCATACGCCGGGCAGATCGCACCACAGCCGGCATGCGTCACCGGACCCAGGCAGGGTGTGCCGTGCGCGACCATCACACACACCGTCCCTCGCCGCTTGCACTCGATGCACACGCTGTGTGAGCGGATCCGGGGGCGGCGGTGGTTCAGGTGGGCGCTGATCACCTCCAGGAGCTGCCGCTTGTTGATCGGGCAGCCCTGGAGCTCGAAGTCGACCGAGACGTGAGCGCTGATCGGCGTCGAGCTCGCGAGCGTCGAGATGTAGTCCGGTGTCGCGTACACGATCCGCGTGAACTCTCCGACGTCGGCGAAATTTCGGAGCGCCTGGATCCCGCCCGCGGTCGCGCATGCGCCAATCGTGATCAGCGCGCGCGAGCTCGCGCGCACCTCGCGGATCCGCTCGGCATCGTGCAGCGTGGTGATCGAGCCTTCGACCAGCGACAAGTCGTAGGGACCCTCGACCGGAGCGCTTGAAGCCTCGAGAAAGTACGCGACCGTGAGGTGGTCGGCGAGCGCCAGCAGCTCGTCCTCGAGGTCGAGCAGACTCAGCTGACACCCGTCGCACGACGCGAACTTCCAGACCGCGAGCGTCTGCCTGGCGCGGCGAGGCATCTCACAGCTCCTTGATCTTCAGCCAAGGCCCGACGTCAGACCAACGGTATACCGGTCCGTCGCGGCAGACCAGCCACGGCCCGAGTTGGCAGTGCCCGCAATGACCGATCCCGCACTGCATGTTGCGCTCCATCGACGCGTACACCCGGGCGGCCGGCACACCATGTTTGAGCCCAGCCGCGACCGTGAAGCGCATCATCACCTCCGGTCCGCACATCAACAGGACCGTCCGCTTGGGGTCGATAGCTGCGCGCCCGAGCAGCCGTGGCACCACCCCCACGTGCCCGAGCCACTCCGGGCCGGCGCTGTCGACCGTAACCCAGACCTCGCAGCCGCGCGCAGACCACCGCTCGAACTGATCTGCATAGAGCAGCTGGTCGGGCGCCCGTCCGCCGTACAGGAGGATCACCCGCCGGTATTCCTCCCGGTGCGCGAGCGCGTGCAGCAGCGCGGGCCGCAACGGCGCCAGGCCAATCCCCCCGGCCACGATCACAAGCTCCGCGCCACGTGCCACCGCCATCGGCCACGCGCCGCCAAAAGGTCCCCGCACCTCAAGCACCTGCCCGACGCGAGCCGCGCAGATCGCCTCGGTGGCCAGGCCGACGCTGCGGACGGTCTGCACCAGCCTCGTCGCATCGCGACTGTCGCCGCTTATGGAAATGGGCACCTCCCCGGAGCCGCCGGCCGACAGCATCGTGAACTGGCCGGCCGCAAACGGGAACTCGTGCTGACGGCACGGCGCGAGCTCGAGCGTCCAGGTGTCGGCCGTCTCCTGTCGCTTTGCGATCACCTCGAACGGCTCCGGCACCATCGGCCCGTAGGCCGAGACGCGGGGAGGGTCAGACTGCCGCGCCAGCATGGCCGTACACGTCGAGCAGCTGCAGCCGAGTCGAATGCAGCTTCTCCGTTAGAAGCACGGTGAACCGGCTCATCAGCTCAAAGCCGAGCTCGTGATCTGCCTCGGCCTTGCCCCGTAGGCACACCGCGTCGAACGACACCAGCCCCGCCGCGTCGAGCACGCGCGCATCGAGCCTCCAGCGGTACGGCGGAAACAACCACGACCACCCGAGGACCTCAGGAGCCTGGAGGGTCTCGATCAGCAGCGGGCCTCGACCGGGCGCATGCACCTCCAACCGAATCGTGCCGGACCGGATCAGGAAGAATCGATCGGCGGGATCGCCCTCGTGAAACAGGAAGGCGCCTGTCGGGGCATGTTCGTTGCGCGCGCAGCCAGCGATCAACCTCAGGGAGTTCTCGCCGAGCCCATCGAACACCGGCGCCACGGCGATCAGCTCCTCAGTCGTCTGCACCGACATCCTCCTCACTTTCGCGGATCGCCCGCAGCTCCTCGGTGATATCGATCCCGACTGGGCACCACGTGATGCATCGCCCGCACCCCACGCACCCCGAGCTCCCGAACTGGTCATACCACGTCGCCAGCTTGTGGGTCATCCACTGGCGGTAGCGCGAGCGAGCGGACTTGCGGACGGCGCCCCCATGGATGTGCGAGTAATCGACCGTGAAGCACGAGTCCCAGCGCTGTTGGCGCTCGACATGGATGCCGTCGAGGTCGGTCACGTCCTCGACGGTCGTGCAGAAGCAGGTAGGACAGACCATCGTGCAATTGCCGCACGTAAGGCACCGGTCGGCAACGTCGTCCCAGCGGCGGTGCTCCAGGTTTCGGTACAGCAGATTTCTGATGTCGGTGACGTCGAGCTCGCGCCCCATCGAGGCCGCCGTCCGGTCATGTACCGCGGCGGCGGCGCTTAGTTGTGCTGCTTCGACAGTCTCGTGAGGCACCTCGCCGATTACCTCCAGTCCCCGCTCGGAACCCACCTCGACCACGAAGTAGTGCTCGCCGTCGTCGATCACCTCGGTGAGCGCCAGGTCGAAGCCGCCCGAGGCCACCGGACCGGTCCCCATCGAGACGCAGAAGCACGTCCCCCCGGCCTGCCCGCACTGCACGGCGATGACGAACACGTCCGCCGTACCCGCCCGATCGCTCCGGTCAGCGTGCGGGCCCCCGATCAAGACACGGCCGAGAATCCCCATCGCGTGCAGCTCACACGAGCGGGCGCCCAGGAAGGCAAGCCGCGGCGACTCGTGCGGCGCCTCGTGCAGATCCGTCAAGCCGCCGCGCTCGTCCACCCGCGCACGCCACACCGTGACCTGTGCCGGCAGTTGATACTTCTTCCAGGACTGAGGCCCCACCGCATAGCCGAACAGGGCCTCGTCGCCGCGGCGCACCAACCGGTAACGCCCGCCGTCCTGCTCATCTGTCCACCCGACCGGAAGATCGACGGCACACCCAATTTCGTCATAAACGATCGCCCCGTCCCGAACCGTTGGGCCGACGACCGTGTAGCCACGGCGAACCAGCGCGCTGAGCAGAGCGTCGAAATCGGCGCGGTTGAACGCGACGGCAGGCCATTGGTCCATGCCTTGGCGATTCTCACCAGCGCCGCCCCCAAAATCAATCATCTTTCTTGAGGCGGTTTGCGGCCGCTGACCTCGAGGGCGCCGGTTCGAGCGAGCCGACGGCTCCTGACCCGACCGTTGCCGCCGGATCGAACCCCGACGGCGTACCTGCCAAGCTCCACGTCAGCCGGATGAGCACGCCGTGGCGCATCTTTGGGTCGCACGGCCCCCTGGTTTCCGCAGATCATCGCCGAGTGCGAACACGCAATAGAGACCGGACTGGAGCTTCATCTTGATGTCGAACGTCCCATCGTGCTTGGCCTCGGCACGAGCGTGTAGGTCCAGACCCGGCAGTCGGGTGGCCGGCCGAACTGCTTTATTGGCCTTCAGGGCGAGGCAGCGCCCTGGCCGTGCCGCCGGATCATCACCGTTGCCACCCGGTCCGGATTGGGGCGGTCCGCCACGTTCGTCTTGCAGCGACCGCGAGCGGTAATTGTCCCGACCGCGTGCCCCTTTCCCGTGAGCGTGGCCGGCTTACGCGCTAAACCGGGAGATCCTCGCTATCCGATCCCTGCACGGGTCAGAGTCGTGGACGATCGGTCGATGTGGCGGGCGCGTCGCCGCGAGCACACGGCCGTAGACGCGCGGGCTGGATAAGCAGGTTGTTGCTCGGGGTTTGCCGACCTTCGTTCGCGTCATGGTGCCAAGCATCGGTGGCGTCGAGGGCGTCTGGAGTGATCCCTCCTCTACTGGTAGTTTCCACGCACGATTGTCGCGTTCCCCGAGAGGATGTTCGTGTCGGCGAATGACACTGGGTTGTTGGGATTGCGCGATCGGCGTTCATGTGATCACCACGACCGGCCGATGCGGACGCGATCCGCTGGGGCCGCCGCCGTCGGTGCTCTGGGCCGGAGCTTCGGGCTGTCTGTGAAGCCCCAGGATGAAAGGTCCGTCCGGGGCCGGCGGCCCCGTGTGGGGAGGCTGTCGGGCGTGGGCACCGGGCCCGGCTCGGCCATATGGGCTCTGTTTTCGGCGGTGGTGGTTTGGTTGTGAACGACCGCGATGGGAGTAGCGTCGGGCTCGCGGAGGGTGGAGCAGAGCGGGTCGCTCGCGTGTACGCAACGCTATCGATGGCGTACGAGGCGATCGTGCAGATCGGGCAGCGGCTGCCCCTGTTCGAGCAGGTCTGCCGGGTGCTGGTTGAGCGGGGGCAGCTGCGGATGGCGTGGGTGGGTGAGATCGACAATCAGGGATGGATCATCCCGATAGCCCAGGCGGGGGTCACGGACGGGTATCTCGACGATCTCCGGATTTCGGTGCGAGACGTTCCGGAGGGTCGCGGCCCGACCGGCACCGCCGTGCGGGAATGCCAGCACATGCTCGTCACCGACATCGCTACCGACGAGAGGATGGCTCCGTGGCGGGAGACTGCGCTGGCGCGGGGATACCGATCTTCGGCGGCTTTCCCGCTGGTTGTGGACGATCGCTGCGTGGGGGTGCTGACGGCGTACGCGTCCGAGCCAGGGTTCTTCGATGAGCAACAGGTGGAGTTGTTTGACCGGCTGGCGGCGGATCTGTCGTTCGCGTTGGAGGCGATGGAGAGCCAGGAGCGTCGGCGGGCCGCCGAGGCGGAACTGCGGTCAAGCGAGGAGCGGCTCCGGGAGGCCGAGGCAGAGCGCCAGTCGAGCGAGGAGCGGTTCCGGGCGACGGCCGGGTCGCTGCTGGACTCGTTCACGATCGTTTCACCTGTTCGCGATCCGGGCGGTGAGATCATCGATTTCCGCCATGAATACGTCAATGGCGCGTATTGCGCGCTGGTTGGCTTTGACCGCGAGCGGTTGCTCGGTCATCGCCTCGGGGAGCTGTTCCCGCAGTTCCCGGGCAGCAACCGGTTCGCGGTCTATCGCAGGGTGGCCGAGACCGGCGAGCCGTGCCGTAACGATGCGGTCCAGGGCGAGGGCGCGTGGGCCGGGACGCAGCTCGCCGCGCGGGTGATCGACACGGTGATCGCGCCAGTGGGCGAGAACCTGGTGGTGTCGGCGCGCGATGTCACCGAGCGCAAGCGCAACGAGCAGGAGTTGCGGCTGCGAGGCGAGCTGCTGGAGCTGGCCCATGACGCGGTGATCGTGCGTGATCCGGTCGACAGTCGGGTCAGGTTCTGGAACCGCGAGGCCGAGACGATCTACGGCTACAGTCGCGCAGAAGCGATCGGCCGCGTCACCCACGAGCTGTTGGAAACCGAGTTCCCCGAGTCCGCGCAGGCGGTCGAGGAGGCGCTCACGCGGGAGGGACAGTGGGACGGGGAGTTGCGCCAAACACGCAAGGACGGCACGCTGATCGTCGTCTCCAGCCGTCAAGCCCTCGCGCGAGACGAGGACGGCCAGCCGGTGGCGATCATCACGCTGAACTCCGACATCACGGCGCGCAAACACGCCGAGGAGCAACTCGCGCACACGGCTGCCCTGCTCGAGCGCACCGAGGAGATCAGCAAGACTGGTGGCTGGGAGTACGACGTAGCTACGGGCAACCTCGCCTGGACGGACGAGGTCTATCGCATCTACGGTCTCGCGCCGACATCCGATCCACCCGACGTGCCGGAGGCGGTCGCGGCCTACGATCCGGATAGCGCCGCGATGATCGAGGCAGCGTTTTCGCGTCTTGTTGCCGACGGCGAGCCCTACGATCTCGAGCTCGGCTTGCTCCGGGCCGACGGGGAGCGGATCTGGGTGCGAACCATCGGGCAGCCGGTGATTGACGACGGTCGCGTTGTCCGCGTCGGCGGCCACATCGCCGATATCACCGAGCGCAAACGGGCCGAGCAGGAGTTGCAGCTACGAGCTGAGCTGCTGGACCTGGCGCACGACGCGGTGATCGTACGCGATCCAGTGGAGAGTCGGGTCACGTTCTGGAACCGCGAGGCGGAGAAGATCTATGGCTACAGCCACGCGGAGGCGGTCGGCGAGGTCACGCACGACCTGCTTGCCACGGTGTTTCCCGAGTCGCTGGAGGCGGTTGATGAGACGCTCGCCCGGGAGGGGCGGTGGGACGGCGAGTTGCGCCACATGCGCAAGGACGGCACGGTGATCATCGTCTCCAGCCGCCACGCCCTGGCGCGCGACGAGAACGGGGAGCCGCTGGCGATCATCGAGTTGAACTCCGACATCACCGAGAGCAAACGGGCTGCGGAGGAGCTCGCGGAGACCACCGGCCTGCTCGAGCGCACCCAGCAGATCAGCAAGACGGGCGGCTGGGAGTACGACCTCGCCACCGGCAAGCTGACGTTGACGGACGAGGTGTACCGGATCTACGGCAGCAGCGAGCGGGCATACGGTCCGGTTGAGCCGGAGCGGGTGATCTCGGCCTTCGACCCCGACAGCGCCCAGATCATCGCCGCGGCGCTCGAGCGCCTGGTCGCCGACGGCGAGCCTTTCGATCTCGAGGTCGGGTTGATCCGCGCCGATGGACAGCCGATCTGGGTCCGCGTCGTCGGCGAGGCGGTGATCGACGGCAGCCGGGTCGTGCGCGTCCGCGGGATCGTCGCTGACGTCAACGACCGCCGGCTGGCCGAGGAGGAGATCCGGGCGCTGAACGCCGAGCTCGAGCAGCGGGTCGCCGCACGCACGACGGAGCTTGCGCGGGTCAACCACGAGCTTGAGACGTTTGCGTACTCGGTCTCACACGACCTGCGTGCACCCCTGCGGGCCGTCGACGGATTCAGCAAGGTGCTGCTCGATGACTACGCCGAGAAGCTGGGCGAGGACGCTCGTCACTATCTCGAGCGGGTCCGCGCCGGCGCGGTCCGGATGGGCACGCTGATCGACGAGATTCTGAAACTCTCCCGTCTGTCGCGGCAGCCCTTCGAGCGCGAGCCGATCGAGATCAGCGCTTTGGCCCGAGAGATCGTCGCCGAATTGAGAAGCGTCGAGCCGGACCGTCAGGTCGAGGTCGAGATCGAGGATGGGCTGGTCGCCGAGGCGGATCGCGGGCTCGTGCAAAGCGTGTTGCAGAACCTGCTCGGTAACGCCTTCAAGTTCACGACCAAGACCGAGCACCCTCGGGTTCGCGTCGGGGCGGTCGAGCAAGACGGCGTGCCGGTGTACTTCGTGGCCGACAACGGCGCCGGCTTCGACATGGCGCATGCCAAGGCGCTGTTCCGCCCCTTCCAGCGGCTTCACCGCGAGAGCGAGTTCCCGGGCAGCGGAATCGGCCTGGCTACCGTCGTCCGCGTCGTGCATCGCCACGGCGGCGCGATCTGGGCGCACGGGGCCGTAAACGAAGGTGCAACGTTCCACTTCACACTCACACCCGGCGCACACCCGCCGGCGGACGCAGCCACCGGCGAGGACGTCGCGCCCCAATGGCAGCCCAGGGACGCATAAGGCGGCCGATGATCAGCGAGGCGCAAGCGGTTCTGCTGGTCGAGGACAACCCGACGATGAGGAGTTGACGCTCCGCGGGCTTGAGCGCGAACCTGCAGGACCCGGTCGACGTAGTGGTCGACGGCCAAGAAGTCCTCGACCACCTATTCGGGAACCAGGATCAAGCGGCAAAGCCCATACCGGTCGTGGTGTTGCTCGACCTCCCGCTGCCGCGGGTCGACGGTTTCGAAGTCCTCACGAGGATCCGCGTCGAGGAGCGCACCCGCCGGCTGCCGGTCGTGGTCCTGACGAGCTCAATCAAAGAACGCGACCTCATCGACGGATACGACCTCGGGGCCAGCAGTTACATCGCAAACCCGTCCGGTTTGAAGAGTTCGCCGCAGCGATCGCACAGTTCGGTTTCTGCTGGCTCCTGATCAACGAACGACCACCGCCAGCTGGACCCGGCGCCACGTTGCGGCGCTGGCGGAGTCTCCGGAGGACGGGCGTTCGAGTCGAGGGTCATACGCCCGCCGCGGGCAGCGATCCTCGCTCGCACAGCTGACTGTCGCGCTGCGCGTGAGCTGAAGCGCTCCGGCAGGACGGGGAGCCAACGGATCGGATCAGCTCAGCAGCGACCTGCGAGAATCCCGGAAGCCGTTCCTCCGATAGCGTTCTGGCCTGCGCTCGGCAAGGCCGCACGTGATTTGATGTCCGACCGAATGACCATCCTGCTCGTTGAAGACAACCCCGACGATGCGGCACTGACCGAGCTCGCGCTCCGAGGTCTCCCCGCCCAGCTTGAGGTCGCGCGAGATGGCCAGGAGGCGCTCGACTACCTGTTCAACCCCGACAACGAACTACCGCGGCTGGTGCTATTGGACCTCCGCCTACCGAACATTGACGGGCTTGAAGTGCTCCGGCGGATCCGCGAAAACGAGCGCACTTGCTCAACGCCGGTCGTCATCCTGACCGGCTCCACCGCGCCAGACGACATCGCCACCGGCTACCGCTATGGTGCCAACAGCTACGTCTGTAAGCCGCCCGACTTCGACGAGTTCTCCGGGTTGATCCGCCAGCTCGGCTCATACTGGCTTGCCGTCAACGAGCCGCCACCCAACATTTCAGACCGCTAGGTTGGCTTGGCGCTAGCCAAGCGTCCGCCCAACGCGGCAGGGCTGCTATCTACTCCCAGTTTAGGTTTAGGACGGCCGCTACCACTACGGCTGGGTCACCGTCTACTCAGCAGCAACGCCTGGGCGCTCGTTGTGTCGATGGCGGCATCGCAGCCATCGAACGGGTCTCGTGGCGACGAGCCCTCCTCGTGCCGTGTCGGAACCGAACGCGGTGACCAGCGCCATGGCTAGGAGATCGATGACTGCCGTCCGGCGGTCCTCGTCGAACGCGCCCCGCCGCGACACCAAACAACGCCAGACAAACGCGACAGTTCAAAACGTCAGCAACGCGGTCGCGCCGACCCGGCGGTGAACTTCGATCGCTCGGTCGTCATCCCCCGCCCGCCGGCCGCCGTCTTCGCGTTTCCTGCCGACATCCAGGATCAGAAGCTGCCGTGCGGGCTGCTGTTTGGCCCGCGGAAGGCGGAGTCGTCCGCTTCTGCCGTGATCCGCGTTCTCCGGAAGGCCTGCGTGCTGCTGCTTGCGGTGCGTGCGCCCGGGCGTCCCGCGGTGACCGAGCTGGCGACTGCCACGCGCGCCGGCACTCGTAGCCCCCGGGTGCGCCATGCGCGTCGTGTCCATGTGGGGATGACAGACTGCCTCTGACTGATTGCGCAGTCCAGCCGCGGCGTCTATGGGGCCGTTCGTCGGCGGCAGCGTGTCAGAAGAGGTGCCTCTGCCCGCGCACCCCGGATCCAGGGCCAGGGAGGTCTTGCCGCCAGTTGGCATGTGGCGGCATCGGGCGCTGGGACTGCGACGGGGTCGGAGCTGGCCTGTCCGCTCCGACGAACGAGGACCTATCGGCGGCTTCGGTTGGGCGCGCCTCCGTCGATGGGTGGGGCGGGCGCCGCGCGGTCACTTCGAGGTTTACGTAGACGACGGTTGAATGGTTGGCGGTTTCCCAGTTCATGCCGTTGAGCGTGTAGGTGTCGGTGGCGAGATCGCGATCGTCGCGGGGTGTTCGGGTGTCTGCGTCGTGGGGGTGATCCGGTAGTCGCCAGGCTTGCGCGAACTGCTCGTAGGTCGATCCGCCCAGAACTCCCGCCTAAGTGGGTGAGGCTTCTTGGTCGGCGAGATGTCCTCGGTCATGGTCAGGGCCGAGTCCTTAAGCTCGGGCGCGATCCATTCCAGCGACCGGCCGTATTCGGGTTCGCGGTCGCATTGGACTGTGATCGTGATGTATCGCGGGTCGACCATGGGATCGCACCGCATTTCACGCCGGCACTTCCTTGGGATTGCGCGGCTGTGGTCGTCGGAGCATCTGTTGGATCCCCTGATTTCGTTTGGCGGCTTTGCCGCAGAGCTGTCGGCTGCGTAGTTCTCCGAACTGCTGCCGTTGCAGATGCCTGATGGCCGGACGGCGTGCACCGTGTAGCGTGGCGAGCTGATAGAGGAGTGCCGTGGTCACGATAGTCGTCAAGTGGCGGGAAGCTGAGGGCGGGCGCGCAAAGCGCCTCAGATGGGCGAGCGCGGGCGGCCTGCACCGCTCTGGGGACGGCGCGGACATGGTGGGCGGCTGAAGGCGATGGGCGAGCGACCGTACACCGCAAGCGGCTTCACGCTCGTCTATGACAGCTTTGTGCCCGAGGAGGAGGGTCTGCGTGAGGCGCTGACCTCGACAGGTAATGGCTATTTCTGCGTTCGCGGGTCCGCGGAGTGGGAGGACGCCAGCGAGGTGCACTACCCGGGCACCTATGCGCACGGCGTCTATAACCGCGAGTCGACGGTCCTGGGGAGCCATCCGATCCCGAATGAGGATCTCGTCAACTTGCCGCGGTGCTGGTCGCTCAAGCTCTGCCTCGAGGGCGAGGAACCGGTCGGGATGGCAAACGTCCTCCTCCTTTCCTATCGGCACTCATACGATGTGCGACAAGGGGTACTGACGCGTGAGCTGCGTTTCAGGGATCGGGGCGGGCGCGAGACGAGCTTGCGCAGCCGGCGGTTTGTCAGCATGGGGCGGATGCACCTCGCGGCGCTCGAGTGGAGGATCGTCGCGGAGAACTGGTCCGGGCGGGTGCAGGTGCTGTCCGCCCTCGACGGACGGGTTCTCAATCGTGGAGTAGCGCGCTATCAGCAGCTGTGGGGGCGGCACCTTGATCCCGAGGGACCTCGCGTTCACGCTCCTGACGTGATTGCGCTCAAGGTGCGCACGCGACAGTCGAGGATCGAGATCGCCGAAGCTGCGCGTACGCGCGTCTACAGAGGTGCGGACGAGGTGACGGTTGAGCGCACGACGGATCAGATGGAGGACTACATTCAGCAGATTCTCACCCTCGACGTGGAGCAGGGGGAGCCGGCGCGGGTAGAGAAGATGGTGGCGCTGTATACCTCGCGCGATCGTGGGATCCAAGAGCCGCTGCTGAACGCGGGTAAGAGCGCGAGCCGGTATCCGACCTTCCGCGAAGCGTTCGAGGGTCATGAGCACGCGTGGCGGGAGTTGTGGGAGGTGTGCGACATCGCGCTGCCGCGGGAACCGCGGGTGCAGTTCCTACTTCGATTCCATATCTCGCACCTACTTCAGACGTGCTCACGGCTGACGCCGCATCATGACGCCGGCGTGCCGGCGCGGGGCCTGAACGGGGAGGCGTATCGCGGGCACGTGTTTTGGGACGAGCTCTACGTGTACCCGTTCCTGAACTATCGCCTGCCGGAGATCACCCGTGGTTTGTTGATGTACCGCTACCGCCGGATCGGCGAGGCGCGCGCCAACGCCGCGGAAGCAGGATTCAGGGGGGCGATGTACCCGTGGCAGAGTGGCAGCGACGGCGGAGAGGAGACGCAGGTCGTGCACATCAACCCACTCTCGGGACGGTGGGACCCGGACCTCAGCCGCAACCAGCGCCACGTGAACGCGGCGATTTTCTACAACGTCTGGCACTACTATCAGGTCACGCACGACATCGAGTTCTTGCGCGAGCACGGTGCGGAGATGATGCTCGAGATCGCACGGTTCTGGTCCTCGATCGCGCACTACAACCCCGAGCGTGACCGCTACGAGATCCACGGCGTCATGGGCCCGGATGAGTTTCACGAGAAGTATCCCGACGCCAGCGAGGGCGGCTTGCGCAATAACGCTTACACGAACGTCATGGTGGCCTGGATCTGCAAGACCGCGCGCGAGGCGCTCGACTTGCTGCCGGCGAGTCGGCGCGAGGTATTGCGAGCCCGAACAGGTCTCACCGAGGAGGAGCTCGAACGCTGGCAGGAGATGAGCTGCAAGATGTTCGTGCCTTTCCACGCCGACGGGGTCATCAGTCAGTTCGAAGGTTATGATGAGCTCGAGGAGCTCGACTGGGAGGGTTACCGGGCGCGCTACGGGAACATCCAGCGCCTGGACCGGATCTTACGCGCCGAGGGAGACAGCCCGGACCGCTACAAGCTGAGCAAGCAGGCGGACACGGTGATGCTCTTCTTCCTGTTCTCCGCACGCGAGCTGCAGGAGCTGTTTGCCGATCTCGGCTACGAGTACACGTTAGAAACTGCTCGTAAGACGATCGACTACTACGATCGGCGCACCTCCCATGGCTCGACGCTGAGCCACGTCACCTACGCGCGGGTATTGGCGGAGTTCGATCCGGATTCCTCTTGGCAACGTTTCCTTCTCGCCCTTGAGACTGACATCGACGATGTGCAGTCCGGCACCACCAACGAGGGGATCCATGTCGGTGTGATGGCCGGTACGCTGGACCTCCTCCAGCGCGGGTACCTCGGCACCGAGATCGTCGACGACGTCGTCTACTTCAAGCCGACCGCGGTCGAGCGCCTCGACGGCCTGCGGCTCCCGCTGCAGGTCCGGCGCACCCCGATCGTCGTCTCGATCGATGGCCGTGAACTCACCGTCAGTGTGCTGGCCGAGGGGTACACGCGGCCGGTCACAGTTAGCGTCCGGGGCGTCGCCCGCGAGCTGAAGGGTGGTGAGAGCTCCACCTTCGAACTTGGGCCGGCGCCTCATCGGAAGCGCGGTACGCGGCCCCGCACGCCGGAGCCGTTCAAGGCAGCGATCTTCGATGTCGACGGCGTGGTCGTCGACTCGCCGCACGAGGCGGCGTGGCGCGAGTCGCTCCATGAGCTCATGGAGACCAGCTGGAGCAACATCCGGGCGGACACGACATGGGCGCCAGACCGCTTCACGACGCGGGTCTACCAGGAGGTGGTCGCCGGCAAGCCGCGGCACAGCGGTGCGCTCGCAGCGCTTGAGTACTTCGCGGTGCCGGATCCGCGCCAGCACGTCGACGAGTACGCCCGACGCAAGCAGGAGAAGGTCGTGGCGCTCGTCGAGGCCGGTCAGTTCACGCCGTTTGGTGATGCAATTCGGCTGATGCTCGACCTGCGCGCCGCCGGGATCCAGCTTGCCGCTGCCTCCTCGTCGAAGAACGCGACCCGCATGCTGGCAAAGCTTCGACTCGACAAGCTGGCGGACGAATACGGCCTCGCTGACAACGTCACAGATCCCGGCCAGACGCTGCTCGATCTCCTCGACGCCGACGTTTCTGGACGAACATTCGAACACGGAAAGCCGCACCCGGAGATCTTCCTGACCGCTTGCCGCGACCTTGGACTCGCTCCTGGATCGTGCTTCGTCATCGAGGACGCCGTCCCCGGCATCGCCGCGGCCAAGACCGCAGGCATGGCCGCGCTCGGCCTCGCGCGTACCGAGAACAGCCAGCCCCTCAGCGGCGCCGGCGCCGACCTGGTAGTGGCGACGCTCGACGAAGTAGATCGCGACAAACTTCGTGACGGCCGCTTCGTGCGGATCGTCCCGGCACCCCGCACTCACGCTCCGCTTGCCTGAAGCCATGCCTCAACCCCAAGCCCGCACAGGACCGTCGCCAACGGTCCGGCCGTTGCCGTCGCGCTGCCGGAGAGAAGCCGGGCACTCGAGACGAGCTTGGGTCGGCGCACCCGGTGATGCTCTGGCATCGTTCGACTTCGCGTTTTCCTGCGCGGTCGGAGCTGGCCAGTATGGTGGTTTGGTGGAGGTCGTGGCGTGACTGATCCTCGCTCGGTACCTGACGTGGCGGTACCACCGGGTGTGCTCAAGGCGCCGACGGGGATCACGGGTCTGGATGAGGTGACGGACGGCGGACTGCCGCGTTCGCGTACGACCTTGGTGTGCGGCGGTCCCGGCTGCGGGAAGACGTTGATGGGGGTTCAGTTCCTGGTTCGCGGTGCTCTGGATTTCGGTGAGCCGGGGGTGTTGGTCACGTTTGAGGAGTCGGCGCTGGAGCTGGCGCAGAACGTCGCGTCGCTGGGTTGGGATCTGGCTGATCTGGAGGCGCAGGAGCTGTTGGCGATCGAGCATGTCCGGATCGCCGATGGGGAGATCTTGGAGACGGGGGCTTGGGATCTTGAGGGACTGTTCATTCGTTTGGGAGCGGCGATCGATTCGGTGGGCGCCAAGCGCGTGGCGCTTGACACGGTGGAGGCGCTATTTGGAGCGTTAGAGAACGAGACGCTTCTGCGTGCCGAGCTGCGCAGATTGTTCCGGTGGCTGAACGACCGTGGGGTGACGGCGATCGTGACCGGGGAACGCGGGGGAGGGACGCTGACGCGTCATGGCCTGGAGGAGTACGTGTCCGATTGTGTGATCGTGCTCGATCACCGGGTACACGATCAGATTTCGACGCGGAGGCTGCGGATCGTCAAGTACCGGGGCTCGCATCATGGTCCCGACGAGTATCCGTTCCTGATCGGCGCGCAGGGTTTCTCGGTGTTGCCGGCCTCATCGATGAGGTTGACACACGCTGCTGGTGGAGACCGTGTGTCGAGTGGGATCGGCGAGCTTGACCGCATGCTCGACGGCGGCGGTTATTACCGCGGCTCGAGTGTGTTGATCTCGGGAACTCCGGGTTCAGGGAAGACCACGCTGGGGGCGCGTTTCTTGGAGGCCGGGTGTGAGCGTGGCGAGCGTGGGTTGTTGTTCGCCTTTGAGGAGTCTCCCGCGCAGCTCGTGCGCGACATGCGCTCTGTCGGGATTGATCTGCAGCGTTGGCTGGAGTCGGAGATGCTACGGATCGTCGCGGAGCGTCCGGCGGCCCGCGGTCTCGAGGCGCACCTGGCGCGCAGTTATCAGGCGATTGAGGAGTTTGCGCCGGACAACGTCGTGATCGACCCGTTATCGGGCCTGGGCGGGGAGGACTATGAGATTGAGGCGATGCTCAGTCGCTTGATCGATCACCTCAAGGCGCGGGGGGTCACCTCGGTGATGACGACGTTGGTCGCGGGCGGGTTCGAGGATCGGTCGGGTCTGGGGATCTCGAGCGTGATCGATAGCTGGCTTGAGCTCACCAACGTCGAGATCGCAGGCGAGCGAAATCGAGGGATCAATGTGCTGAAGTCACGCGGAATGCCGCACTCGAACCAGGTGCGTGAGTTCTTGATCACCAGCGAGGGCATCGACATTCGCGATGTCTACTTCAGCGAAGGCGCGGTGTTGATGGGCTCTGCCCGGGTGGCCCGGGAGGCGCGTGATCAGGCGGCCGCCATCGCGCGAGACGAGGAGCTTGAAGCGAAGCGGCGGCGGCTGTTCTACCGCCGCGCTGCTGTGGACGCGCAGATCGCTGCGCTGCAGGCCGAGCGCGAGGCGGAGTCGCAACAGCTTTCCGCCGAGATCGACTCCAGCGAGCGGGTCGAGCGCCAGGTCGAGCAGGACCGCTGCGAGCGCGCGGCCGCGCGGGGCGGCTCGGTGCTCTCGGAGGAGGGAAGCGGGGAGGCTCGCTGATGGATGCCGACACGGCGACACGGGCCACCGGCGGCGGTGCGGAGGGGATATTCCGCCTGCGCCTGTACGTGGCCGGGCAGACTCCTAAATCGCTGGCCGCGTTCTCGAACCTCCGCAGGATCTGCGAGACCCACCTCGCCGGGCGATACGAGATTGAAGTGATTGACCTGCTCGAACATCCACAGCTGGCCGCGGGGGATGAGATTATCGCGGTGCCCACGCTGGTACGAAAGCTGCCCGAACCGATGAAGAAGTTGATCGGCGACCTGTCGGACACCGAACGCGTGCTGGTTGGCCTCCAGCTCCTGCCCACCGTAACGGGTGAGCTGAGATGAGCGACGCTGACGCGAGCGAGCGGTTCGCGAAGGCGATCGAGGACCGCGACCGGCGCCACTACCGGCTCCGTCTCTATGTGGTTGGCGCGACGGCGCGTTCCCAACTGGCCATCTCGAACCTCCGCGAGGTGTGCGAGAAAGAGCTCGCGGGCCGCTATGAAATCGAGGTGATCGACATCTACCAGCAGCCGACGCTGAGCGCGGGCGAGCAGATCATCGCCGCGCCCACGCTGATTAAGGAACTTCCGCTGCCGGTGCGACGGCTGGTCGGCGATATGAGCGACCGTGAGCGCGTGCTGCTCGGACTGGACCTGCAGCCAATCGAGTCGTAGATGTCGGTTTCAGGCGACAGTCCTGATGGTGACGCTGCGCGGACTGCCGTGGAATTCGTGGACGAATTGCGCGCGCGGCTGGCCGAGGCCGAGGAGACGCTCCGAGCGATCCGTAGCGGCGAGGTCGACGCGCTGGTCGTCTCCACCACGGAAGGCGACAGGGTGTTCACGCTGCATGGGGCGGATGAGCCATATCGGATCATGCTCGAGCAGATGTCAGAAGGCGCCGCTAGCCTCTCGCCCGATGGCGTGCTGCTCTATGCGAACCGCCGGCTGGCAGAGATGTTCGCCGTATCGCTTTCCACGCTCGTGGGTTCGCCGTTCGAGCGATTCGTTGCGCACGAGGACCGTGACCGCCTGGCCAACCTGTTCGCAAGCTCGGGGGACGAGACGCGCGGAAGCGGCGAGCTCACGTTCCTGTCGGGGGACGGGCGGCGAATCGAAGCGCATGTCTCGGTTACACAGCTACCGGAGGCGACCGGTCAGGCGTGGTCGATGGTGGCCACCGATATCACCGAGCGCGTGCGCATGGAAGAGGAGTTGGAGCGCCGAGTACGCCAGCGTACGGCCGATCTCGAGGCTGCCAACAAGGAGCTAGAGGCATTCAGCTACTCGGTGTCGCACGACCTGCGTGCCCCGCTGCGAGCCATAGACGGGTTCAGTAAGGCCTTGCTCGAGGCTTACGGCGACCAGCTGGGGGAAGACGGCCGGCACGATCTCCATCGCGTGCGCGCGAACGCGGTGCGAATGGGGAACCTGATCGATGACATCCTCCAGCTCTCGCGCCTGTCTCGACGGCGTCTTGAGCGCGTGCCGATCGACATGAGCGGCCTGGCGCGCGAGGTTATCGACGAACTCAGTGACAGCGAGGCTGCGCGCGTAGTCGACGTGGAGATCGTGGACGGGCTGTTCGCCGAGGCCGATCCAGAACTCGTTCGGACCATACTGCAGAACCTGTTCGCCAACGCGTACAAGTTCACGTCCAAGACCACGTGTCCACGCGTTTGCTTCGGGGCGGTCGAGCAAAACGGTGTCGTCGTGTATTTCGTGGCGGACAACGGCGTCGGGTTTGACATGGCCCATGGCGAAGGACTGTTCCGGCCGTTCCATCGGCTTCACCGGCAAACCGAGTTCCCCGGCGACGGGATCGGCTTGGCGACGGTCGCCCGCGCCGTACACCGCCACGGTGGCGTGATCTGGGCACACGGCGCCGTCAACGAAGGCGCGACATTCCACTTCAGCCTGACGCCCGGAGCGCGTCCTCCGGCATCCGCGGCGACCAGCGACACCACAATCCCAAAATGGCAGCCAACCAGCTGAACGGCGAACCGTGATCGACGACCTCAAGCGCGTCCTCCTGGTCGAGGACGACGCCGACGATGAAGAGCTGACGCTCCGCGGGTTCAAGCGCATCAACCTGGAGAACCCCGTCGACGTTGCGCGCGACGGCCAAGAGGCCCTCGACTACCTATTCGGGAGCGACGGACGGGCTTCGAGACCCCTCCCAGTGGTGGTTCTGCTCGACCTGAAGCTCCCCCGGATCGGCGGGCTCGAGGTCCTCAAGCGGATCCGCTCTGAGGAACGCACTCACCGGGTGCCGGTGGTGATCCTGACGAGCTCCAGCGAAGACCGCGACATCATCGACGGCTACGACTCAGGGGCCAACAGCTATGTCCGCAAGCCGATCCAGTTCGACGAATTTGCCACCGCGATCGCACAGCTTGGTATGTACTGGTTGATGATCAACAGCCCAGCTCCACCCGCCGACTAGGAGCACCACCACCCGCCGAACACGATACAGAGCAAGACAAACGCGACGGAGCATGTATGGCGGCATTCCTTCCCACCGGTCATTCCCCCGCTCCGTCGCGTCGAGCCAGCGTGGCGGTGCCACCACCCCGTACCTGGGGAGCTTTGCACTTACTAACCTTGTGTTATCCGGAGGTGGCTCGTTGAATGCCAGCCAGTACCTCCCGCTCTCACGAAGCACGTCAGTGAAATGGTCGAATTCCACTTGCTTTCGCACAAACCTATTGGCCCGTGTCGCTAGCTTTGCGGCGAGATCGTCCGACGACTATGAGCTCGATAGGATCACCACGCGCGAGCGGCTCAGGGACGTGCGCGCGGCGCGTCGGCGCGTCAGGAAGTCCGCCAGGTGCGCGCTTCGATCTGAATCGCCGACGCCTGCCGGCCAGCGCAAGCGCTCCTGCAGGAGCTCACTTGTCGGTGAGCCGGCATAGACGGGAAGGCCGTAAGCCTGGACACGTCCTCGGCCACCGACTGGCCGAAGTCGCGGTACTTGATCGCGTCACACACCGCGCGAGGACGCGCGCGGCCTTCTTGACGGTTCCTTTGGTCTATGTGCGAGGCGCTGGGGCAGTGAAGGTCACGCGCACGGATCGTGCGAGGCGACCGTAGAATGGCGCGGCGCGGCATGATGGCTTGAGTAGGTAATACGCCGCGAGTGGATCAGGCGTAGCCCCGGATGGCCCGGGGCGCTCGATCACGTACGGTCTGCATTGCCCGCCTATGTAAGCGCCGGAATTCTGATGCCGTCTGTTCCCAGAGCGTTCAGTGGTTCAGTACCCGCTCGGCCGCCGCCGGCCTCCGACGGCTGCGGCGAGATGGCGACGCCGACGGCCGATCGAGGACTCGGATGACTGGGGCGTTCAAGGAGGCGCCGGTGGTGGCGATGCCGGTCGAGCGTCTGCGCGATACCGCGGGGCCGAGAGCGTGGGAGCGCTTGACCGAGGCGCAAGCGCGCGCCGCCGAGTTGCTCGCCGGCCGGTCGTTCTGGTCGATCAACTCGACCGCGGTCGGCGGCGGGGTGGCCGAGATGCTGCGAACGCTGTTGCCGTACACGCGAGCGGGGGGCATCGATGCCCGCTGGCTGATCATCCAGGGAAGCGCCGACTTCTTCTGCGTGACCAAGCGGATCCATAACTTCCTTCATGGGCATCTTGGCGACAGCGGCTCGTTGGGTGAGGCAGAGCGTCATGCGTACGAGCGCGTGATCGCAGACGCTGCCCGGGCGCTGCGTCACGTGATCCGCCCCGGAGACGTAGTCGTCTTGCACGACCCCCAGACGGTTGGGCTTGCGTTTGAGGCCAAGCGGCTGGGGGCGATCGTGATTTGGCGCTGTCACATCGGCACCAACGAGACGGGAGGGCTCTCCGAAGTGGCGTGGGACTTCCTCTGGCCGTACGTCGAGGAGGCGAACGTGGCGGTGTTCTCGCGCCGCGCGAGCGTGCCGGCGCGATTGCCGCGTCAATCGGTCCGGCTGATCGCGCCGTCGATCGATCCGAACTCGGTGAAGAACATGGACATGCCCCTGCAGGAGGCGGCGGCGATTCTCGAGCACACCGGGCTCGTCGTTTGCGAGGGCAGCATGCCCGATGGGCCCGTGTTTCGCCGCGCTGACGGCTTGCCAGCGCGGGTGCGACACCGGTGTGACATGCTGCGGACCGGTCCGGCGCCGAGGCTCGGTCGGGATCAACTGGTCGTTCATGCCTGCCGCTGGGATCGCATCAAGGACCCAATTGGTGTCATGCGCGGCTTCGTCGAGCACACGCTCCCGCACGTTCAGGCCCATCTGATCCTCGCCGGATCGACCGTCCACTCGATCACTGATGACCCTGAGGGGCCCGCGACGCTCGACGATGTGCAGGCGGCTTGGCGCGCGCTGGCGCACGAGCAGCGCGCCCGGGTAACCGTGGCGTGCCTGCCGATGCACGATGTCGAGGAGAACGCCGCGATCGTGAACGCGTTACAGCGTCACGCCGAGGTGGTCGTCAAGAAGAGCCTTGAGGAGGGCTTCGGGCTGGGAGTGACGGAGGCGCTGTGGAAGCGACGCGCGGTCGTGGCCAGCGACGTCGGCGGGCATCGTGACCAGATTCGCCACCTGCACAGCGGTATGCTGGTCGACCCTGCCGACGGATCCGGCTTCGGTCACGCCGTCGCCGAACTCCTCGCCAATCCAAGCCGAGCGAGCGCGCTCGGCAACGCCGGACACGACACCGTCGAGCAGCTCTACCTGGACAGCCGGCAGCTCGCAGAATGGTACGAGTTGCTCGCGGCGCTCGCAGAGACAGCAAGCGCAAAGGCCCGCCACCCGAAACTCGAAATCATCCACAATCGCACGCAGCCGAGGCTCCTGGCCGGCCACGAGAGACAATGACGGCCGAGATGCGGCCACATGACGATGTGCCGGCGTACGGAACGGACGAGGTCGATCCAGCCGACCGCGACGAGCTGACTGGCCTGTGGAAACGCCGGCGCTTCGAGGAGGAGTTCGAGCGGCAGGTGGCCAGCTCGCACCCCGGGGACACGCGGATCGCGCTTCTCGCGATCGACGTGGACGGATACCGGGGTGTGATCGAGCGGCATGGCGCGGGCGCCGCCGAACGATTGATCCTGAGCATCGCGCTCGTGCTCGCCAAGCGACTAGACCCAAACCACACATTGGCCCGACTCGGAGGCGACGAGTTCGGCGCCATGATCCCCGACGCGACACCTCAGCTCGCACAGAATCTGGCCGACGACCTCTGCACCGCCGTCCGCGAACAGCCGCATCTCGTAGGGCGCAGCCAAGTCCAGGCCACCATCAGCATTGGTGGCGTGCTCCTCGGCACCCCCACGGTGACGCACCGCGAGGCCTTGGCCGCCGCTGAGGACGCGCTCTGGGAGGCGAAGACGGCTGGCGCCGACCGCGCGATCGTGCACGATCCTTCGTAGGGCGACCCCGCGGCGCCTCGCATCGACATGTGATCACAGGTTTCCAGCACTTGGAGGCGGCTCGTTGACCACAAGCCAGTACGCGCCGAGCTGCTGGATCACCTCGGCGAATTGGTCGAAGTCGATCGGCTTGCGGACGTAACTGTTGGCCCCATATCGGTAGGCCGCGATGACATCAACCGGCGCAGCAAACCCAGTCAACACGACCACGGGCGTCGTGCAAGTGCGCTCATCTTCGCGGATGCGCTGGAGCACCTTGAGCCCGTCGAGCCCCGGGAGGTTGAGGTCCAGCACCACCAGGTGCGGCAGTTCATTGGCTTCGTTGAGCAGGTAGTCGAGCGCCTCTTGTCCGTCATGCGCGACCTCGATGTTGGCGGTCGTGCCCATGCGCAGCGCACGCATAGTCAACGACTGGTCATCTGCATTGTCCTCGACGAGCAGGATGGTTACGGGATGGGGCATCAGCTCACCAATGGTTCTGTCGGCAGTTGGACCTCGAGCCGATGGCGGAACAGACAGCCTCGGGCTGGCTGCAGATCGTACGCGGCTCGATGCGGGATTCCGTGGGCGTCATATCGAAATGAAGCGACGCCTCACCATGTCTTGGCACGCGTGACCCGGCGCCGGGGCTCGATTCGCATCTGCGTGTCGAGCACGATGCTGGTATCGGTTGTGCATCGGGTGGGGTTGAGGTCGGCCTCGACGACTTCGGGTACTTCGCCGAGCAGGAGGGTGAAGCGCAGAATCAGCTCGCGGAGTGGTCGAGTGCGTGCGGCGGATCCCCGCCGGTCGAGTTCGTCGGCGACAGTGTGGCATGACGCGATCAGGTCGTCGGCATCGACGTCGGTGACCGGCGGCAGGCGGACGGTGATCATGTCTGCGAGGCTGACCTGCAGACCGCCGGGCCCGAGCGCGACCACGCGACCCAGGTCGGGGTCGCTGAACGCCCCAACCAGCACGTCGGCGCCGGGGTCCGCGAGCGGTTGGATTATCGCTCCGGTCCAGCGTCCTCCTGCGCTACGAACTCGCCGCTGGAGCTCGCGCCACCCGGATCGGAGCGCGGCCTCGCCCTGCAGTCCTTGGAGCAAGACTTCGCTGTTGCCCGCGCGATCGGGTTCGGCAATGTCGGCTTTGAGCGTCACCGGACCGTCGATCTTCCTCGCCACGGCGAGCGCGCGTTCGAGGTCGGGGCAGCGGTATGAGCCTGCGACCGGGATCCCGTGGGTGGCCAACAATGCCTGGGCCTCGCCCGGTGAAAGCCACCCGCCCGTGGGCATGCGATTCAGCGCTTGAGAAATCAGTGCGCGCGCCGCGGTTGCGTCTACATCCGGGTAGTCGGGGCGAACGCCGAGGGGCCGCGAGAGCCACGCGCGACGCTCGGCAGCACGTGCGAGGACCGCGACACACGTTTCCGGGAATGGATAGTTCGGTATTCCTGCATCGCTGGAGGGCAGCTGCCCGTTGCCACACACGATCGATGCGACCACCGGTTTCGACTGCGCCGCGGCGGCCGCGGAGCTCGCCTCCAGCACGCCTTGCGCGTCGCCGTCGAGCCGGTCGACGTAACAGACCATCAGCGCGTCGATCGCCGCGCCTGCGAGCAAGTCACGCACCTGCCCGGCATACTCCGTTGCTCCTGCGCCCAGGCCGAGTAGCACGGGATAGGGCGCGCCGCGGGCGTCGTTGACATCCAGACCGTGCGTCGCGCACGCGTCGGCAGCGAGCGTTGCCAGACTGCCCGAGTTACTGACAATCGCGGTCCGCGGTCCGTCCGGCAGGGGCTGGCTCTCGAATAGTTGAGCGACATGAAACAGCTCCTCGCTGCTTTGGAACCGCAGCACCCCGGCTTCGTGCAGCACCGCGTCGACCACGGTGTCGCCGCGCAACGCGGCTGCCGTGCGAGTCCGAGCGTTCTTGCGCGCGCGCTCCGCGCTGCGACGGGCCTTGATCACCAGGATCGGCTTGTGACGCGAAACGCGTCGAGCGACGCGAATAAAGCGCTCGGGATTGCCGAAGGACTCCACATAGAGCATCACCACCGCCGTCCGCTCATCTACCTCGCACCACTCCAGCAGATCGTTGCTCGAGACATCGGCATGACCGCCGACCGAGACCAACACCGAAATGCCCATCTCCCTGGCCTGCGCATGCCCCAGCAGCCCGAGACCGGGCGCAACCGCCTGCGCGCCGATCGCCAGCCTCCCGGGACGCACGCGTGACGGACTGAACGTAGCGTTCATACTGACCTCGGGCGCAGTGTTGATGACGCCCAACGAGCTCGGCCCGACGATTCGCAGACCCGACCCTCGAGCGATCTCTAACAGCCGCCGCTCGCGTTGAAGCGATGGCTGGCCATCGCTCGCCAGATCGCCAGGGAGCACCAACAGCGCACGCGCTCCACTTGCCACCGCCTCCTCGGCGGAGGCAAGCACCTCCTCGTCTGCGACAGCAATGATGACAAGCTCAGGAGTGACCCCCAGCTCGGCCAAACAGCCCGCCGCGGGCCTCGAGCACACCACCCCGCCATCACGGTTCACCGGAATCGCAAGACCCTGAAACTCATCGGCAGTCATGTTCGCCAACACTGCGCGCCCGACGTTCCCGGGCGCCTCGACAGCCCCCACCACGGCGACGTGCGATGGCGCGAGCAACGGCTGAAGCGAGGCGACCGCGGCGAGATGATCACGCTCGTCGATCCGCTCCCACATCTCCTGCGACGGGGTGATGTCAAGCGAAATCGTCACCTCGCCAAACGAGCTCGCGCGTCGCACCGTAAACCCAGCGTCCTCGAACACCCGCAGCATGGCGCCGTTGGCGAACAGCACCTCAGCGTCGAACCGCTCAATCCCGCGCTCTGCCGCGATCTCGGCGAGCTGCTCGAGCATCCGTGTTCCCACTCCGCGACCTTGAAAATCGTCGGCGACCGCAAACGCCACCTCAGCGGCACGAGGCTCCCGCAACCCTTCAAACCCGGCAACCGCCACCACACGCCCACCGAACCGCGCGATCAGCGAGACCCGGTCGTCACCCTTTGTCTCCACTGCCGCCCGCGCGACTTCTTGACTCGCTCCCGCACCGTGAAAGCGCAGATACCGACTCTCGGGCGACAAACCGTCGAAAAACCGCTCGATGTCATCAAGATCGGCCGGACTCGGAGCTTGCAGACGCAGCGCCGACCCATCGCGAAGAAGGACATCCCGGACCAGCGGCCCCGACTCATCAGCTCGGGCCGGCACCGGCACCCTCGACGAGCCTACGTGTGGTTGATGACGACAGGAGATCACGGCTGAACGTACGCCCCCGCGCTGAGCCACAGCCGCTGCGGGCCCGTCGACGTCGACCGGCGTGCCCAGATAGCTGTTGGCGCCACTGTTGTAGCTCTCGATCAGTCCGCTCACTGGCCCGATGACATTCGCGCACCGCGATGCCCGCTGGGCCACTGCCCTCTGCGACATCCCGCACCGAGACCCGCAGGTCATCCACATAACCGTCCGCCGTCCCCGCGTGAGCGACGGGAACGCCGCACCCGTCATCGGCGATGTGACCTACCCACGCCATTCGCACCCGACCCTGCTCGACCAGCACGCGGCAAAGCTCCTCAAACAGCGGCACTCGCCGCCTGGTCCGCACTATCGCCTCGTACGCCATCGAGAACGTGGTGTATAAACGCGCCACCCGTCCCGCTCCGCGCTCGCTGAGCCCAGCGATGCCCTGCTCGTGAGCGCCCACCGGGCTCACGGGTCAAATCCCACAGACTTCGAGCCGCCACGTCGGTGCTTGGCACTGATCAACCTCACGGTCATCGCGCTCCGAGAAACTAATGCGGTTCGCGGCCGGAAACATCCTCGGCAAACGCGGCAAATCGTGCGTGGAAACTACGCACCTGCGCCTGCTCCCAGCGAGCCGCGACGCGAAAGAGCCGGCCGATCTCCCAAAGGTCGGGCAAACGAAAGGCGCCGCCGGGTGTGCCGGGACTGGAGTTTCAGATCGGAGGGTGTGAGTTCCTGTCCTGGAGCCCGACAGGGGGAATCGAAGATCGAAGATCGAAGAGCCAAGGGAGCGGCCCGGAGTTCACCGCGCGGCCCCAATGGGGCTTCGTTATGCGCTTCGCGGCCTCCGGTCGGGGCGTGTCTGGAGGAAGCCATAGATCCGTCGTGAGCGCGAACGAGAGTGAAGGGCCGTAAGGGGTCCGTCGGCTGGGTGAGCTGGCCTGCAGCAGCGGGTGCCCGATTCCTGTCGTGCCGGCGGGCGGAGTAGCGACGATTACGGGGGAAATCTCAGCGTCTTAACCCATGGAGATCTGCTGGTTCCCGAAGAGTCCGTAGGCCCCGAGGACGCAACGACGACGGCTGATCGCCCAGCAGAAAGCGGAGGGCGGCGTACTGCTGGGACGTGGCGTAATGCCCGCTGAGCGTGCTGGGTCGAGCCCCGGCGGGCAAGGGAAGGCCGTCCCAGCCGAAGACAGGGCGGCGCGGCTCGGTCTGTCGATCGCAACAGCAGAAGGCCCCGCGAGGGGCTACCCGTAGGAGATCCCGGGACCGGCTTGGGGACATCCGGGCGGGAGCGCCGAAGGCGATCGAGTAGGCCAGACCGCGCTGCGACGACGATGGAGGAGGTTGCGTATCGATTGACGGATGCGTTGTTGAAGGTCGCGTCGAATAAGGGCGCCCCGGTCCAGACGGCAGACAATCGAGGTGCTGACAGACCAGTGGCCGAAATGCCAAGGTCAAGAACGAGTTCGAGCAATCTAGGTAGAACGCTTACCGACCGACCTGTATCAGCGCCTATCTCGATACCCCGGCACTCGCTACGCAGGTATCTGGGTCGAGAACCCGAGGACGTGCGTCATCCAGGTCGATTGACGGCGGCCATGGAAATCTGCCGGGTAGCCGGCGGGAATCTCACCCGCCGGCCCCCACAGATCCGCACGTGAGCCTCTCGACTCATACGGCTCGTGCCGTCCGGCGTCAGGACACGGCGCTGCCGTACCTCCAGTGCACGA
>Ga0335078_10000204_pt1 | contig 97115 bp, 93 predicted proteins | sample Lox_Sample_32_FD_206711 | JGI IMG/M metagenome (GOLD analysis project Ga0335078, IMG submission 206711) | Soil microbial communities from Loxahatchee National Wildlife Refuge, Florida, United States - Lox_Sample_3.2 | ecosystem: Environmental > Terrestrial > Soil > Wetlands | place: USA... | reverse complement strand
CCGACGGTACGCACCTGCCGACGAACTATTACTGCACGCCGGCGGAAAACGATGAGTTCGCCCGGTATGAACTTGCGGCGAAGATTTTCGTCGCGCCGCCGGTGAAGGATGCGCGGGAAATGTCGGTATATGTTTCCTCCCGCATCGTCCGCAACCAGATCCAGTTTGATTATGGCTTTTCCTTCGTGAAGGTAACGTCCGACAGCATCCTCGTGCCAATCAGCATCGAGCTGGCCAACCGCGCGATGACCTTCCAGGAAAAGGACGGGGTACATACGAGCAAGATGAACGTCTTCATGAGAATCAGCACCGTCAGTGGCCGCGTCGTCGGCACTTACGAGGATCCGCTCAACGCTGAATTTCCAGACACGCTTTTCCAGCAGTACCTCACCAAGAAATCAATTTACGGCAAGACGATTCCGCTGCGCCCGGGCCTCTACAAGTTGGATATCGTTGTGAAGGATACCCAGAGCGCGAACGTCGGAGTGCAGAGCGTGCGGCTGGCTGTGCCGCGCATCGATGACGAAAAACTGGATTCGAGTTCGCTGATTTTAGCTGACTCCCTGGAAAAGGTCGCCCCGCGTCAGGTGGGTATCGGCCAGTTCGTGATCGGAGACGTGAAAGTGCGGCCGGATTTGAAATTGGAATTCGATGCGGACAAGAAGATGGGAATTTACCTGCAGGTGTACAACATTAAGGTGGATCCCACAACGCACAAATCCAATTACACGGCGCATTTCCGCATCACAAAAGCGGATAAGAGCGGACAAGTAGCGTTTGACACCACTGAAACATCGGATGAATTCAAGCAGCTCGGAGACGAACTGACGATCGAAACCCTGTTCCCGCTGTCCGGCCTCAGCGCTGGAAAATATAAGCTGGAAATCACGGTAGACGATAAGGTCGCCAATCAACAGTTGGTGCGTACGCAGGAATTTACGGTGAAGCCTGCCGCCGCGCCGGTGACGCCGCAACGCGCCGCGAATTAGCAAGCAACAGGAGGTGGGCGTGATGGCTCGAGCACAGCACGAAGCACGAGGGCGTTTCCTGGTGCCCGCGCTGCTGGTGGCCTGTGTCCTGGCGTCCCTGGCCGGTACGTGCGTGGCTGACCCCAACTTCGGCAGGCTGGATGGCGTGGTCGTGAATCCCGGCGGCACGCCGCAAATGGGCGCCACCGTGAAGCTCGTCGCTGAAAATGCGGTCAGCTTGCTGCCCACGCAACTTTTTACAAATCAGCACGGCGTATTCACCGACGCCAAGCTCCTTCCCGGAATTTACGAACTTCAGGTCACGCTGGCGGGTTATCTTCCTTCCGTACAGCACAATATTCGCGTGGCACCCAATGTCACCACCATCGTGAAAGTCGAATTGACAACCGTCTTTGCGTCGCTCGATCGCTTGCGCAGCTCTCCGCAGCAAACTTCTTCATCCGACGACTGGAAATGGGTGTTGCGCACCGCCGCGGGCACGCGGCCGATTCTGCAATGGAACGATCCTCAATCCAACGTGTACAGCTCGTCGAAAGATACTGCTTCCAACGACGTTCCGCGCGCGCAGCTGGAATTGACCAGTGGATCCGACCAACCGGGTTCGATTTCCAACCTTCCGGCCACTCCCGCCACGGCCTTCAGCTATGATCAACCGCTAGGCCCTTCAGGACATCTGTTGTTTGCCGCGCAGATGAGTTACGGCCAGGGATTGCCGACAGCGGGATTGGCCACTGTGTGGGAGCCCGCCGGCAACGCGCCCGACGCACCTGTCACCAAGATTGTCGTTCGCCAGGCTTGGCTCGGCACCGGAGATGTGGATTTCCGCGGCGAGCGGATTTCGCAACGAGACACCATGGAGCTCGGCGATCGCGTGTTGCTGCGCTACGGCGCAGACATGATTGCCGCGCAATTCGCCAGTGACACCCGATCGCTGCGCCCCACCGCCGAGCTGCGTTTTCTGGTTTCGCCGAAACTTCAGGCCGATGTGATGGCCGTATCCGGCACGGCATCGGATGCTGTGAGCGGCGAGGAAACTTCGGTGAGCGCCCTTCAGGAACTGGATAGTTTCCCGGTGCTGATGGTCCGCAATAGCCGCCCGGTGCTGGCCGGAGGCTGGCACGAAGAAGCGGGGATTCAGTACAAACTTTTCAAGCACGCGTCGCTGGAAGCCGCGGCTTTTCATGACGAAACTTCCGACGCTGCGGTGTTTGGCCGCGGCATCGTGACGAATCCGGATTTTCTCGAGGACCCTTTCTCGAACGCATTTGCATATGACGCGGGAGCGACGGGTTCCTGGGGCGCGCGGCTGGCGTACAAACAAAAGCTCAGCCCGGATTACGAGATCGCCGCTATTTATGCATACGCCGGAGCGCTGGCGGCTGAAGCGGAAACCCCCGACGCGCCGCCGTCCGCCGAATTGCGCGACGCGCTCGCAACGCAGTATCGCCACAGCCTGGCGGCGCGCCTTGCGGGCAGAACGCATCGCACCGGCACGCAATTTGCCGTCAGCTACAAGTGGATCAGCGGAGAATCCCTCACGCGGGTCGATTCATTTGGCGAAGCCGCGAATGAGATTGACCCCTATTTGAGCATCAGCATTCGCCAGATGCTGCCGGGCTCCGTGGGGAATTGCCGCTGGGAAGCCTTGGCGGATTTCCGCAACCTGCTCGGCCAGGGTTATGTGCCGGTAAGCAGTCAGGATGGGCAGCTTCTATTGATGTCAGCCGCGCGTACGTTCCGCGGCGGCCTGAATTTCCAGTTTTAGGCCATCTCCATCTACCTACTACAAATGGGACGTAATATACCAAAAGCTGAATGCTGCTCTCCCTTAGCCTTTCGGCGTTCGTTAACCGTTTGTTTTTCTGTTGATTACGCGCATAATTTACCTCCCAGTTCTGGAAGGCAGCGTGCTGAAAGATGCTCTGGAAGGTCCCCCGCGAGTGGTCCTTTCTGGAACGCGTGTGGTGTCTGAAATAAGTAAATGACTGAGAGTTTACGAGTTCGAGTTGGCGCGGTCGCCCTGGTGCTGGTCACCTTCGCTGCTGTTGTGTTTGGCTTCCTGAACTTCCGTCAAAGCCTGAAATTTGAAGTGCCGGACGATGGCGTAACCTGGCTCGAAAACTCGGCCGGTACGCGCGTTGAGGCCAGGTATGTGGTCGCTGATTCGCCGGCCGATCGCGCGGGCATCAGACCCGGCGACCAGTTGCTGGCCATCAGCGACGCCAAGGTCACCAGCCCCATTCAGGTTGCGCAGCAATTGTGGCGTGCCGGCGTATGGACGGAAGTCCGCTACGATCTGGTGCGCAGCGGAGTGGAATTCAACACCCCGCTCGTCACCATCCCGGCCCAGAAATCTTCTTTTGCCAATTATCTGCGCGTCGCCGGCGTTATTTATCTTTTCATCGGCGTTTTTATTTTTCTGCGCCGCTGGAGCGCGCCGCGCGCGCTGCATTTTTATATTTTCTGTCTGGTCTCATTTATTTTTTATACCTTCCATTTCACCGGAAAACTAAACGCATTCGATCAAACAATCTATTGGGGAAACATCGCCGCGTGTTTGCTGCAGGCCGCTTTGCTGCTCCATTTTTCGCTGGTGTTTCCCGATCGCGGCGGCCCGCGCGGCCGCCGCCGGCTGCAATTGTTGGGCGTTTACTCCGTGCCCGCGGTGATTGGAACTCTGTATCTGCTGGTTGCGCAGGGCTGGCTGGGCTTCACTCCGTGGGTTCCGGCGCGCATCGAGCTCGATCAAATCCTGATGGCTTACACGGGAGCATATTTCCTGTTCGCCGCGGCGATTTTTCTGCGCAGTTATCTGCACGCTCCCAGCGGAATCCTGAAGCAACAATTGAAATGGGTTTTCGGCGGCACGCTGGCCGTCGCGCCGTTTGTGCTGCTGTACATCATCCCCTACGCGTTTTTCGGAATCCTCCAGCCCTCCTATTGGGGAAAAATTTCCACGCTTTCGCTGGGCCTTGTGCCGCTATGTTTTGCGTACGCCATTATTCGTTACCGCTTGATGGATGTGGACATTATCTTCAAGCGCGGTCTGGCGTACACGGCCGCAACGGCGGGCGTAGTCGCGGTCTATTTTCTGATCATCGGCATCATCGGCGAAATTTCCCATACCGCCTGGCCCGCGGGTCCCGCCGGTGCGACCATCGCGATCGTCCTGGCCGCATTTTTGCTTCAACCATTCCGCGATTGGACGCAGCGGCGGCTGGATCGCTTTTTCTATCGCGATCGTCTGGACTATCGGCGCACGCTGATTGAATTTGGCCGCACGCTCACCAACGAAGTGCACCTCGAACCGATGCTCGGCTCGGTGATGGATCGCATCTCGCAAACTTTGCTTGTCGATCGCCTGGCCGTTTTCGTGATGGATGAACCGCCCGGCAACGTCCGCCTTTCCCGCACTCGCGGAATTGACGTCGCCGAGCCGTTGAATTTGAGCTTCCTGAATCCCGCGCGCCCGGAATTCGCGCGTGGATATCTTTTTTACGAATCAGCCCGCAACGCCGCCGAAACCGATCCGTCCGTGCGCCGCACGCTCGAGCTGCTGGATTTGAACTATTACATTCCCTGCCGTATTCGCGAACACACTGTTGCCGTCATCGGCCTGGGCAAAACGGTGGATGGCGATTTCCTTTCGTCGGACGACGTCGAGCTGCTCTTCACCATCGCTGGTTACGTCGCCATCGCGCTCGACAACGCCCAGCTGTACACCTCGCTGGAGCAAAAGGCCGCACAGATCGAACGGCTCAAGGACTTCAGCGAAAACATCGTCGAATCGCTGAACGTCGGCGTCTTCGCTGTGGATTTGGAAGGCCGAATCGAATCCTGGAACTCGCAGGTCGAAAATCTTGTGGGAGTGCCGCGCGGAGAAGCCATCGGCCGCAAACTTGCCGAAGTGCTGCCTCCAGATCTGGTGGCGGAAATCGAAGCCCGCGCGGAGGAAGAACACGTTTCGAGTGTTTACAAATTTCATTTGAGCAACCGCGCCGGGCGCATGCTGGTGGTGAACATTTCCATCACGCCGCTGCTGGGGAAAGATCGCGAACGGTTGGGCCGGCTGATCCTAGTGGACGACGTTTCGCAGCGCGCGCGCATGGAAGATCAGCTGATGCAGACCGAAAAGCTCACCTCGCTCGGTTTGCTCGCCGCCGGCGTCGCGCACGAAGTCAATACGCCGCTCGCCGTGATCTCTAATTACATCCAGATGCTTGCCAAGCAATTCCCGGGCGACGATCCGCGCGCTGTCCTCATCGAAAAGATAGTGAAGCAAACCTTCCGGGCCAGTGAGATCGTCAACAACCTTTTGAACTTTTCGCGGGTTGGCTCGGCGCAATTCAGCGAAGTCAGCCTGAATTCCGTTGTCGAAGAAACGCTTTCACTCGTCACGCATCCGCTGAAAACGGCGCACATCGAAGTCGTGCGGCAATTGCAGGAAAATCTGCCGCCGGTGCTCGGCTCCATGAATCGCCTGCAACAGGTTTTCCTGAATTTATTCATGAACGCGCGCGATGCCATGCCTTCCGGCGGAAGGCTCGAAGTGCGCACCTCCTGCTCCAACGGCACGGTGGAAGTGGAAGTGGCGGATTCCGGCGTGGGTATTTCACGCGATCACTTGAATCGCATTTTTGATCCGTTCTTCACCACAAAGACTTCTGGCCGCGGCACCGGCCTGGGCCTTTCGGTGAGCTACGGCATTATCAAGGAACACGCGGGAAAGATTGACGTCCGCTCGATGCCCGGCCTCGGTACATCCTTCAAATTGGAATTCCCCATCTCGCGAAAGGCGGCTCATGTCTAAGGGCGCGATCCTTGTGGTCGACGACGAAGCCGAAATCCGCGAGGGGCTGTCACTCCTGCTCGGTTCGGAAGGCTACGGCGTAACCAGCGCCGGAACCGGCGTCGAAGGCCTCGCGCGGCTCGAAGAAAAACCCTACGATTTGCTCCTGCTGGACGTCAGCCTGCCCGACCGCAACGGACTCGACATTCTCCGCGAAGTCCATCTCCGCGATCCTGATCTTTCCATCGTCCTTATCACCGCGTACGGTTCCGTGGACATGGCGCGCCAGGCCTTCAAAAGCGGCGCACAGGACTACATCACCAAGCCGTGGTCCAATGACGAACTGCTCGCGCAGGTGCAACAGGCCGTGGAAGGGCGCCGGCTGCGCGAAGAAAATCTGCAACTGAAGCGCGCGCTGAAGCAGCGGTACAACTTTCCAAACATCATCGGCAAGAGCGAAAAAATGCTTTCGGTATTCGACCTGGTTTCGCAGGTCGCGCCGTCGCGCTCCACCGTGCTCATCATGGGCGAAAGCGGCACCGGTAAGGAGCTGATCGCCAAAGCGATTCACTCCGCATCGCCGCGCGCCGATAAGGCGTTCGTCCCGGTGAATACCGGCTCGATTCCAGTGGACCTGCTCGAATCGCAGCTTTTCGGGCACGTGAAGGGCGCGTTCACCAGCGCGGTCGCGTCGAAAAAGGGATTATTCGAGGTCGCGGATCAAGGCACGATTTTCTTCGACGAAATTTCCACCGTTAGCCCGGAAACGCAGGCAAAGCTCCTGCGTGTGATTCAGGAACGCGAATTTATGCGCTTGGGCGGCACGGAAACCATCAAGGTGGACGTGCGCATCGTGGCCGCGTGCAATCAGGATTTGTTTGTGCTGGTGCGCGAAGGCCGTTTCCGTGAGGATCTGTACCACCGCTTGAATGTGATTTCCATCAAACTGCCGCCGCTGCGCGAGCGCCGCGAGGATATCCCGTTGCTCGTTGACCATTTCCTGCGCCGCTATTGCGAGGAGAACGGCCGCAAACCGTTGCACTTCACCAACGCGGCGATGAAGCTCATGATGGACTACGAATGGTCGGGCAATGTGCGCGAACTCGAAAACGTCGTTGAGCGCAGCGTCGTGCTCGCCACCGGCGACCAGCTGGACACCGATTTGTTGCCCGATAATCTTCGTGGCAAGGGCGCGATTCCCGGCGTGCGTTTCCAGCTTTCGGAATTCTTCGCGGGCTCTCCCGATTCAGGAGCGGACCCGGGCGCGCACCCGTCTCTATTTCAGATCGAAGAAGAATTTGAGCGGCGGCTGGTGCTGGAAATGCTCGAGCGCACGAATTGGAACCAGACCGAGGCGGCGGAAAAATTTCAGATTCCGCTTTCCACCCTCAACCAAAAAATCAAACGCCTCGGAATTGAAATCCGCCGGCGCGGATTGGGCCGCGCCGCGGATGCGGGCGCGGGGAAATAATCCTTCAACTCTTCGTGTTGTCGCGGACAACCGCTTTACTCAAGTCCGCGTGATCCAGTTTCGCCGTGCTCAGGTCCACTTCGCGAACACTGGCCAAAGCCAAATCAGATCCGGTGAAATCGGTATTCACAAGTTTCGCCTGGCGCAGTACGGTGCCACGCAGCGTGGCGTTGCGCACCGTGGCGCCGGAAAGATCGCAACGGAACATTTCGCTGCCGCTCAAGTCTGCTTCCGTCAGATCCGCGCCCACAAGTTTCGCTTCCGTCAAATCGCAGTTGTTAATCCGAACCTTCGCCAGCCTGCTCCCGGAAAGATCCACACCGGCAAGCTTCGATTTCTTGATGAACGCCGATTCTAGGCTGCAACCTTTCAACAGCGCGGTCGCCAGATTCACGTCGAACAATTCCACGCGTGACAAATCCGCGCCCTCCAGGTTCGCCCGCACGCCGCCCGGCTCGCCGCGATGAAATTTTCCGTGATCTCCAATGATGTCGCTCAACCGGCGTCCGCCGTGCTTGATGCTCTTCGGTGAACGAAAACCTTTGCTTCCACTGAACCAACCCATTGCTTGCCCTCTCTCGTCTAAATGGAATGTCACATTGTACTGAATTAATCGGCCGCGCGCAGAGCAGTTCGGCATCCCGCAGTCGATTTCGGACGAATGCGCCGGCAGTCGCTGCCGTGCGCTGTCCGCGGCTGGATGTGTTAACGTAAACATGAGTTACCGATTCGCCGGAGGTCCCGCCATGCGCCGCGCTGCAATCCGGCCGCTGATTTTTCTTTCCGCCGGAATCCTGTCCGCTGGATTGTTGCTCTCCTCCGCCGTCGCGCGTGGTCCGCAGGCCCAGATGCGCAACAGCAATCAAGAAATTGTGGCGAATCTGGCCACAGGCCGCGTGATTGTCTGCGTCACGCGCGATGGAATGCTGGTTGGCGCCATCAGCGAAAAATCCGAGCCCGGCTCGCATTCGCCTCTCTTTGTGCCCCTGGTTGGCGGACATATGGCGGTCATGCTCGGCGCCGTGGAATGGGTCGACCTCAACTCCGGCAAGCCGCCCGTGCGTTTGGACACCGCGCTCAAATCCGTCAGCGGCGTGGCAACGCATAACGTCGGAAACATTGACCCGAACGAGGCCGGCGACCTCGAAGGGTTGGGCATGGCCTTCCTCGAAAAGTTGCGCCCCGTCGCCGGCGAGCTCCATCACGAATTGCGCGTGAAAGAAAACGAGCCAATCTTGCAAATCGTTGTCGCCGGCTATGAGAAAGATTACGGGCCGGAAGTCTGGCTGCTCAGCTACAAGCTCCAGCAGCGCGAATTGCGCGACGATTACTGGGATACGCTCGCGATGCGGCCGACTTACGAGCAGCTTTATCCGCCCGAAAAAAAGGCGCCGCGCACATTGGTGGAAGCCCGCTACCCGCCGGAGCTGAAGGGCATCACGTTTCAGGAGATGTTGGAGCAAAACGATGCGCGCCTGATTCCCGCGCGCCAAGCGGACCCGAAGGCTCGCGAAGCCGCGCAGCTAATTCTGGATGGCGCAAGCCAGAAGACGAATCCCGACGGCGCGACTGCATTCCTCAAGGGCGCAATGCAGGCCGCCGCTGACCCCGGCGCGAACCTCACTCTCGCGATACTGCACGAGGGCGACCGATTGGACTGGATCATCCCGCCCACCGATGTGCCCGCCAAGCCGGACGATAAGAAGCGCGACGCGGACGCTCCCACTCTTCGCGCACCACACCACTAGCTCCGTTGCAAAGCGCAGGCTCAATCAATCCGGAATCACTTGCGGGAATGCTGCTGTTGGACTCGCGCGTTCTTTTCCGCCACGCCCTTTGCCAATTCTTCCTTGTAGGCAGACAGCTTTTTCGCCATATCCGCGTCGGTGACGCCGATGATTTCCGCCGCGAACACTGCCGCGTTCGTCGCGCCCCACTTGTCGATGGCCATGGTCGCCACAGGAATTCCCGGCGGCATCTGCGCCGTGGAGAGCAATGAATCCATGCCGTTCAGTGAAGTCGAAGCGATGGGCACGCCGATGACGGGAAGCGTGGTGATCGCGGCCAGCACTCCGGCCAGGTGCGCCGCACCGCCGGCTGCGGCGATGATCACCTTCAGGCCCCGCGCGCGCGCCGTCGACCCATATTCATGCGCGAGCGCAGGCGACCGGTGCGCTGACGCCACCTGAATTTCGTAAAGGATGCCGAACTTCTCCAGCACCTTCACCGCCTCCATCATCGTCGGCAAGTCGGAATCCGACCCCATCACGATGCCCACAACTGGCTTGTGCTCGCTCACGTTTCCCCCCGAGACTTACCGATCTCTCCGCACTGATGCGGCCTGCGCTGTGCGTTCCTCGCGCCGCTCAGAATTGCTGCTGATCGCCTTCGCCCCAATGTCCCCGCGATACTGCGCACCTGCAAAGCTAATCTTACTAACTGCGTCGTAACAAGACGAAACGGCTTCTGCCAAATCCTTGCCACATGACGTCACTCCCAGCACACGGCCACTAGTTGTGTAGTAATGCGACCTTTCTTTTCGTGTTCCGGCGTGGAAAACTTTAACACTCGGCATCGCGGCTACCCGTTCCATCCCGTCAATCAGCTCGCCAGTCTTCGGCTTACCGGGATACCCCGCTGACGCCATCACCACGCACGCGCTCGGCTCCGAGTGCCAGCGGATTGTCGTTGGGTCCAGGCGACTGGCTGCGCAATCCATCAGCGCCTTTGCAAGATCGAAATTCATTCGGAAAATGATGGCCTGAGCTTCTGGATCTCCCAGGCGGCAATTGAACTCGAGTACGCTCGGCCCCTCGGCCGTCAGCATGAGCCCGAAATAGAGGAATCCTCGATAAGGCCGTCCCTCTTTCGCCAGCGCGCGGATGGTCGGCTGCACGATTTCGCTGTTCAGCTGCGCGGCCAACGCTGGAGGCAACAGCTCATCCGACGAATACGCGCCCATGCCGCCGGTGTTTGGACCCACGTCGCCATCGAACACGCGCTTGTGATCCCGCGCGGGAGCCATAAACGCCGTGCGCTCACCGTCGGTCAGAACAATGAGCGAGAGCTCCTCACCGGCGAGCGCCTTTTCCATCAGCATGCGAGCGCCGCCGTCACCAAATTCGCGCATTTCCATCGCGCGGCGGATGAAGTCGGTCGCCGAATGCAGATCTGGCGCAACCAGCACGCCTTTGCCCGCGCAGAGGCCGTCCGCTTTAATCACCACCGGCCAATCGACCTTATATAGCGCATTGGCGGCATCGGCCGCCGAATCAAAATAGCCGTAAACTGGTGCGGTGGGAATGTGGTGCCGCTCGAGGAACTGCTTGGCGAAGATTTTGCTGCCTTCCAGTTCCGCCGCAGCTTTGCTGGGACCGAAAAGCGCAAGCCCGCGGCGCGCAAATTCGTCCGCGACGCCGGAAACAAGCGGCAATTCCGGACCAATCACGGTGAGATCCGCGCCCAACTGCGCGGCAAGGTCGGCGATCGCCTTCACATCCGACTGATTCGCAAGCGGCAGGCATTCCGCTTCGTCACTGATTCCGCCGTTGCCCGGCGCGCACCAGATTTTTTCGACCAGCGGGCTTTGCCTCAACTTCCACACCAGTGCATGCTCGCGTCCGCCGCCGCCGATAACCAGAATTTTCATCGTCCGGCAACGATAGTCGCTGCGCGCGGAAATTGTCAACCACGCGGGGCGCCGGATCGCGCGCCTTCTCCAAATTCGCAGTGCGCGCGCTTGCCCCGCGCGGTCGAACGTGATGTTATCTACTGGGATGATCCACTTCGCCGTTTTTCTTGCAGGTCGCGCGTGATGAAAATTTCCTGGGATCTCGTCGTCATTTTTTTGATTCTCGGCGTGCTGATTCCCTGGCGCGGATCTGTTCGCATCCGCAAATTGATGGCCCGGCCGGAGATTCGTTCGGCGGAGCGCCTGGTGATTTACGCCTCGACCGTTGCGTTTCAATGGCTCCTCGCGGCAATCGTCGCTGTTCTCGCATTTTGGCACCGCATTTCCGTAAACGATCTCGGCCTTGTCATTCAGTCGCCGGTGAAAACGGCCCTTGTGGCGCTTGGATTTTCTTTTGCGCTTGGCTTGCTGCAATACGCGGGAATCCGCCAAACGGCAAAGCTGCCTGCGGACGCTCCCTCTCGTCTGCGAGACATTTCCGCGCGTCTGATGCCGCGCTCGCTGATTGAAGCGCTCGCATTTTCCGCTCTCGCGATCACAGCCGCGCTCTGCGAAGAATTTCTATATCGTGGATTTGTTTTTGGCCTTCTCTACGTTGCCAGTGGATCGTGGCTTGTCGCGCTGCTCGGCTCGTCGCTGCTCTTCTCGCTTGCGCACTATTATCAGGGCGTGCGCGGGCTCATCACCACGTTTGTGCTCGGTCTGATTTTCGCCGGCACCAGAATGTGGGTGGGCAATCTAATTCCGGCGATGGCCGCGCACTTGGTGGTGGACCTGCTGGCAGGTTACGTTGCACCGCACTATTTAACGTCCAAAATAAATCAGAGTCCTGAAACTCTGGTGGAAGCTCCGCGCGCATGAGGCATATCATTTGACTTACGATATTACTTATATAGTTACTATAGCCGGGCAGCCCGTCTCGGTGGCATCTGCCGACGCGATTCAGGCTTGGCTGGCGCCGTACGAAATCCAGCTCGATTCGACGAAAATCCACTTGGTTCAGAAGTATATAGGGCTATTAGTCTTTTGGAATCAGCGAATTAACCTGACTTCCATCACAGAACAAGAGGAGATCGTTACCCGCCATTTTGGCGAAAGTTTCTACTTTTCACGCGTTGTGCCCGCAGAAAAAGGTCGGCTGGCCGACATAGGAAGCGGCGCTGGCTTTCCCGGCTTGGCGTTGAAGATTTTACTGAATGAGTTGCAAGTCTTTTTGATAGAGCAAGATACAAGGAAATCAACGTTCCTCCACGAGGTGGTTCGCCTATTGGATTTGCGGTCCGCGACGGTTTGCCGCGTCCCTTTCGAGAGCCTCGCGCCAGAAGTTGGCAATTTTGACTTCATTGCCAGCCGCGCTGTTGGGGGACACAAGCATCTGCTGAAATGGGCTCGGGGAAGACTGAATGCGCACGGTCAGGTGGCTCTCTGGCTAGGATCGGAGGAAGCTGCGCGAATTCAGGCTCTCAAAGGCTGGCGCTGGCCAATAATTCATGCAATTCCGCACTCAAAAAGGCGAGTTCTGATCATCGGACAGCCTGAATAATAAGCACTTAGCATGAAATTGTTTCACGTGAAACAATTTGAAGTATTTTCCGTGAAATTTGCGCTTGTTCTCGCTCAGCATCTTCGAGTCTTCCTGAGTCACAGCTCCATCGGCAGCAAGCTAGGAATAAACCGGCACGACCTGGTCAGCCTAAATATCGCTCCTTCCAGAATCACAACTTCTGGCCGGCAATTAGTGGCAGCTCCGTATATTTTTCTCGCATTCCGTCTGTACTGGGCTTCATGACCCAGATTTGTTTCACGTGAAACAATTCGTCACTTTCGGTCGGTTCCACTGATCAAATTGTTTCACGTGAAACAACTTGCACATTCTTTTCCGATTTGATAGATTTCAGCGTGTCTGGGGGGATGTTGGCTCGAATTATCGCTATCGCCAATCAAAAGGGCGGCGTAGGCAAGACCACAACTGCGATTAATCTCTCGGCGTCTCTCGGCGTCTCCGATCAGCGCACTCTTCTTGTCGATTGCGACCCACAGAGCAATACGACCGGCGGCATTGGCTTTTCAAAGGATGCAGCGCGGCGCAGCCTCTACAACGCGCTCATCCTGCATGAACCGCTCGACCGCATCATTCAAAAGACCCAAGTAGAAGGCCTCGACTTGCTGCCAGCCGATAAAAACTTGGTTGGCGTTTCGGTCGAGCTGGTGAATGCGCAGGACCGCGAGTTTTACCTCAAAAATTTGTTGGTCGAAGTCAGGGACAGGTATCGCTTTATTGTGATTGACTGTCCACCGGCGCTCGACCTCTTGACCCTAAATGCGCTTGTCGCCAGCGACTCGGTCCTAGTCCCGATCCAATGCGAGTACTATGCTCTCGAGGGCGTCTCCGAACTGCTGGACACGCTGATGCGGATCAGACGGTCACTGAACCCCGACCTTGCAGTCGAGGGAATCCTTCTGACGATGTACGATGAGCGGACCACGCTGTCGCGCCAGGTTGCGGCCGACCTGCGGAGCTTCTTCGGTGCGCAAGTGTTCACGTCCGTCATTCCGCGGAACGTCCGGCTCGCCGAGGCGCCAAGCCACGGGAAGCCGATCATGTTATACGACATAAGTAGTAAGGGCGCAGAAGCCTACATTCAACTTGCGAAGGAGGTCATTGCCAATGACCAGAAACGCACTGGGCAGGGGATTGGGGGCGCTGATTCGGGAGCCGGAACAGCCGCCGCAGCAACAGAGCCCAAGTCAGCCGCTGCCGTCGCTGGCGCATCCGGAAACGGCGGCGCAGCCGGGACCGCAACTGACTCAGGCGACGCGGACGGGCAGCTACCAGGTGGACATCGACCTGATTGATCCGAATCCGTATCAGCCGCGCACGCGCTTCCGCGAGGACGCGCTCGATGAACTGGCGCGCTCCATTCAAGCCAGCGGGATTATTCAGCCGCTCGTGCTGCGCAAGATGGGCACGCGCTATCAACTCATCGCCGGTGAGCGCCGCTGGCGCGCAGCCCAACGCGCCGGACTGCAGCGTGTTCCAGCCGTCCTCCGCGAAATTCCTGAAGAGCAGGTCCTGGAGCTGACGCTCGTTGAAAATTTGCAGCGCGAAGATTTGAATCCCGTCGAAGAAGCGCGCGCGTTCGACCGATTACTCAATGAATTCCACATGATCCAAGAAGAGGTTGCCACGCGCACCGGGAAAGATCGCGCGACGATCGCAAACGCCGTCCGCGTCCTGCGATTGGAAAAACCAATCCTTGATTTGATGGAAGATGGAAAAATCACCGCGGGACATGCGCGCGCACTTTTGACGGTTCCAGATTCCGCCGATCGCCAGAAACTTGCGCATCGAATTTCGCGCGGCGGATTGACTGTGCGCCAGCTCGAACGCTTCATCGTACGCAAGGGCCGCGCCGCCGGGAAAGAAGAAAAGCCGGTCGCCCAGGTGGACGCCAATACTCGCGCCGCACTGGAAGAGTTGGAGCGGCATCTTGGCACTCGAGTAACCTTGCGGCCGAAAGGCCGGAAACGCCCTGGCCAATTGCAGATTGAGTTCTACGACGATGCGCAGCTCGCCGGAATCTACGACAAGCTGATGCATTAACACTATAAGTGTAGTATTTACTGCCTCACTCACAATTCATTTCTTAGCTCTCGCTCTGGAATCGCGACATGTAGTAGTCTGTCTTTGTTTCGAGGTGAAGCTTGGCTTGGCCTTTTTCGGATCGCCGCCCAACAAATGACGCTCAAAGCGAGTGGTCCGGCTTTCTTGACCGCACCGTGCGGTTCGAGGGGACTCTCGAGTTTTCCGGCACGCTCCGGCTGGAAGCTCAGATCAAGGGCAACATCATCAGCACTCAGACGCTCGTGCTCGGCGAAGGCGCCAAGGTTGAAGGCCAGATCGAAGGCAACCATGTGATCGTCGCTGGCCGCTTCGATGGCGTCATCTTCGCCAAGGGACGCGTCGAAATTCAGGCCAAGGGAGTCGTCACCGGCGAAATCCACGCCCCTTGCCTCGTCATCGAACCCGGCGGCATTTTTGACGGCCGCTGCCACATGACGGCCGCATCCCAAACCAGCCGAGCTGTTACGATTCCGTTCCGAAGCGCCGGCCAGGGCTGAGCTCGGCTTTTCTGAAAGCGTCCCGTCCCCCGCAAAGCCACCCGCGTTATAATCCCGCCGTGCCCACTTCGCGCACTGAATCTGCTTTCACTGAATCGCCAAAGCTGACCTCGATGGCCAAGGCCGCGGGTTGCGCAGCCAAATTGAGCCCGCGAGTTCTGGATTCGGTATTACGCAGCCTCCCGAGGCAGTCGGAACCGAATGTCCTCGTCGGGTTTGAGACCAGCGACGACGCCGGCGTCTATCGCCTGACCCCCGAACTCGCACTTGTGCAGACCGCCGACTTCTTTACTCCCATCGTTGACGACCCAAGCATGTTCGGCGCAATCGCCGCCGCCAATGCGTTGAGCGACATTTACGCCATGGGCGGACGGCCGGTGTCCGCGCTGTCTCTTGTTTGCTTTCCCGAAGGCGGCGATCCGGAAATTCTTGCGGCGACCATGCGCGGCGGGCTCGCGAAAATATCCGAAGCAGGTTGCGCTGTGATCGGCGGCCATTCCATCCGCGATGAAGAAGTGAAGTTTGGCTACGCCGTGTCGGGCATAATCGATCCGAATCGTATCTGGCGGAACGTTGGCGCGCGGCCGGGCGATGCTCTGTTGCTGACAAAACCGCTGGGAACCGGCGTAATCACCACGGCGATCAAAAAAGGGCGCGCGTCAGCCGAAGCGGTCGCGGCAGCCAGCGAATGCATGTCGCGGTTGAATCGCGCGGCAGCGGAAACCCTGCAACAAATAGATCCTGACGGCGCGCACGTGCATGCCGTCACCGACATCACAGGATTCGGATTGCTGGGCCACGCGCGCGAAATGGCGCTCGGACACGCGGCGGCGCACATTCCAGCCCTGTCCATCGAAATCAATCACGCGAGCATCGAATATTTGCCCGGCGCGGTTGAATGCGCCCGCGAAGGCAACGCTTCGCGCGGCCTGCGGAACAATCGCGAATTCATTGGCGATTGCGCGACTTTTGCCGCGTCTGTGCCCGAAGAATTCCGGCTGCTGATGTTCGACCCGCAAACTTCCGGCGGCCTGCTCATCGCCATCGCAGATGAGTCCGCACCGATCGCTCTCGCAGCATTGCAGAAAAACGGCGTGGCGGCGCGGCGGATCGGAAATGTGAAGGAAAAAACCGGCGCTCTGCTTCGCGTGGTATAAACTCTCGCGCCAGACCGGCGCACGGGATCACCGGACAAACACACTTCATGGACACAATCACTCACGCATTCGCCGGCGCGCTGCTCGGCAAAGGGCTTTTCACCACGCGCAAATCGGAAACCCCCACGGAATTTTCTCCGCAGGCGCGCGTCGCGGTGTTCGCGGCCACGCTGGGCTCCGCGTTTCCCGACGTCGACATTTTTTACGACATCATCTCGCGCGACCCTATGGCCACGCTGAAGTATCACCGTTACATCACGCATTCGGCGATCCTCATGCCGCTCTGGGCGCTGGGCATCGCGTGGCTGGTGCGCCGCGCCGCGCGGTGGTTTGGCGTGGAGCCGCCGTCTTTCGGTTGGACTTACCTCGCCACTATGGTTGGAATCGCCAGCCACTTACTGCTCGACGTCGCGACCTCCTTCGGCACCATGATCTGGAGCCCTTTCAATCGCGACCGCGTGGCCTGGGACATTATTTTCATCATCGACGTCACCATGACGGCGCTGCTGCTGGTGCCGCAAGTTGCTTCGTGGGTGCATCGCGATGAGAAACAAAACGTGCGCCGCGCCTCGCGCATGTGGGCGTTGTTCTCCGTACTGGCGTTCGCGGTTTCAGGAATCGCCAACGCCGTCGGTTTCGGATTTTCTCTTTGGGTTGTGCCGGTGGCCAGCCTGATTTTCGCCGCCGTGTTTTTTCTTCCGCTGCGTCGCGGATGGGGCCTGCGCATTCGCCGTTCCACCTGGGCCCGCGCGGGACTTGTCGCGTCAGCCCTGTATTTTATTTTTTGCGCCGGCGCGCATTTTGTAGCTCTGCATCGCTTGCGCGAATTCGCCGTGAATCAAAAAATAGATGCGCAAAAGATCGCGGCCTTGCCGCTTGCGCCGTCCGCGCTGGATTGGGACGGCCTCATCCGCGCGCCGAATGGCGTCTATCGCTATCACCAGCATCTGGGTTCGTCCCGCGCCATCGACTACGACTTCTATCCCGATTCGCCACCGAACAGCCTGTTCGACACTGCGGTTCAGTTGCCGGAGACAAAAACATTTCTGTGGTTCGCGCGTTTTCCGGTTTTTCGCGCCGCCCGCGTCAACGGAAACCGCGCGATTGAAATCATGGATATGCAGTTCGTCATGAACAATCGCACCGCGCCCGGATTCACCTTTCGCGTCACATTCGATGCCGCAGGCAATGTGATTCAAAAGGGACTGGTGAGGGACGCGCGCTGAGATTCCGCCGTTGCCACAGAGAAAATTTATCCAAAGGAAAAATCCGATGAGAAGCTTCCTGAAAAATGTTTCCGTGCTGATTCTCGCTCTCGCTGTGTCGCTTGTTTGGGGATCTCTCGCCGGACACAACGGCAGCGCGTCGCCGCGGCCAAGCGCCGTCGCAGCGGCGGCCGGTTTCTCCGCAATGCAAAACGGATCCAGCCTGCAAGAAGCCGTGCTGAATCACGAACGCGAAGGGCTCGACGCGCTGAAGAGCGGCGATTACGATCACTTTGCTGAATTGAACGCTGACGATGCGGTTTACGTGGACGCGGCAGGCGTGGCGGATAAGGCCACGGTGATGAAAAATGTTCGCGGCGGATTTCGGCTGACCGACTACACCATCACGAATGTGATATTCGCCGGAATTTCGCCGGCGGCGGGACTGATTTCGTACGAAATTCGCGAAACCGGAAATTCTTACGGACACGGTTTTTCCGCACACGTTTTCGTTTCATCGGTTTGGGCGCAGCGAGCGGGAAAATGGGTTTGCCTGTTTAGCCAGGAAACTCCGGCGCGCGAGCCGCAGCCCGCGCACTGAACCCCGGGCGCCGCGCTAATGCTTCCGGAGAAATTTGGCGTACAATCTGGCGGCAATTGAATTCAGAAGGGGAACACTGATGAACTTCACGCGCATCGCTCTGGCGGCCCTGGGCAGTTCCGCGGCTTACTTTATCCTTGGCGGTCTCATGTTTGTCATGTTCCCGGGCTTAAAGAGGGAGGTCCTCAAATACCCCGCGATTTACCGATCTGAGGACGGAATCAAGAGCAAGATGCCGCTTGCTATGGCGTCGATATTCCTGGAAATAGTTGTGCTCGCGGTGATTTATTCGATGCTCTACCAGGGCGGCTCAGGCGTCGCGGAAGGTGCGCGCTTTGGCGTGTTGATTGGCGTCTTTTCCGTTTGCTCTTTTGCGATTCACAACTATGTGAACCTGAACATCGGCGGGAAAATAACGATTCAGCAATCGGTCGCCTACTTCGCGCAGTGGCTGACTGTTGGCATAGTGATTGGGCTCATCTATCGCCCGTCAGCACTCTAATGAACCGTCCGAAAAACTGTAAATGTCTGCCCGGTTGTTTCGGGTCCATCTACTGTAAAGTTTTCGCGTTGAATTCCACGAGCGTGTCTTCTTCGATCGCGTAGGAAATTTCAATGGGGTGGCAACACACTTCGCAGTCCTCCACGTAAGTTTGTCTGCGGACCGAGACGTCCAGCACCATCGAAATTTCCTCGCCGCAGTAAGGACAGGAGAATGAGTGTTCCATCGAAAAACAAATTAGCGCATGCGCGTTCCTCGCGCCAATTATTTGTCCCGCGGCGCGCTTACCACTTCCGTGCGGCTACGCTACAATAATGAGCGGCGAACGGAGCGGCCAGATTCCTGAATCATCATGTTTGAAAATTTAACCGAAAAACTTCAGCGCGCGTTCAAAAACCTGCGCGGTCAGGGCAAGCTCACCGAAGAGCACCTGGACGCCGCGCTCGCGCAAATTCGCGACGCGCTGCTCGAAGGCGACGTCGCCGTCGGCGTAGCCGACGAGCTTCTTGCGCACATTCGCGAACGCGCGCTTGGCAGCGAAGTCCTTCTGCAGCTCTCACCCGATCAGCAGATCGTAAAAATTGTACGCGACGAGCTGCTCACTCTGCTCGGCAAGCACGCGCGTCCGCTTTTCTCTTCGCGGCCGCCTTCGGTGTGGATGATCGTCGGCCTGCAAGGCTCCGGTAAAACGACGACGACCGGCAAACTCGGCCGCTGGCTCGGCAACAACGGTCACCGGCCAATCGCCACTTCCACCGACGTGTATCGCCCCGCGGCGCGCGAACAGCTCGCCCAGGTCGCCAAGGCCGTTGGACTTTCTTTGTGGCCCGGCACTGGCACCGATAAGCCGCTGGAAATTGTCCGTGGCGCAATTCGCGAAGCAAAACTTTCCGCGTCGGACGTGATTCTGGTTGACACCGCGGGCCGCCTGCACATTGACGACGCACTGATGGACGAACTCTCGCAGCTCAAACGCGAATTGCAGCCTTCGGAAATTTTATTTGTGGCGGACGCCATGATCGGGCAGGACGCCGTGCGTTCCGCCGGAGAATTTCACCGCCGCCTCGGCCTCACCGGCGTGATTCTCACCAAGCTCGACGGCGACGCGCGCGGTGGCGCGGCGCTCAGCATCGGAAAAGTGACGGGCGCGCCGGTGAAGTTCATCGGCACGGGTGAAAAATATGACGCGCTGGAAGCGTTTTATCCCGACCGCATTGTTTCGCGCGTGCTCGGCATGGGCGACGTCCTTTCCCTCATCGAACGCGTCGAGCAAGCCGTGGATCACAAACAAGCCGCGGAGATGGAACGCAAGCTGCGCCGCAGCCAGTTCACGCTCGGCGATTTCCGTGATCAGCTGCGGCAATTGAAAAAAATGGGCCCGCTCGAATCCGTTCTCGGCATGCTGCCAAAGGTTGGGCCGCTCGCGAACATTCCGAAGGATACGCAGGTGGACGAAAGCCGCCTGCGCCGCATCGAGGCCATCATCAATTCCATGACGAACGCCGAGCGCGACGATCACGACTTGATCGACGGTCACCGCCGCAAACGCATCGCCGCCGGCAGCGGAACTTCCGTGCAGGAAGTGAATCAAGTGCTCAAGCAATATCTACAGATGCGCAAAATGGTGAAGCAGTATGGCGCCATGGCGCAGTCCGGTCGCTTGAAGGGCCTGGCGGGTAAACTTAAGGGCGGCGCGTGATATTCTGCGGGCGTACTCGTACTGCGGCGTCATGCTGAGGACACCCGGTCAGGATGTTCGAAGCCTGCCTGCCGGCCAGGCAGGGATCTGTGCCCGAAGGACTTCTGCAAGGCTGCCGGGATAGATCCCGTCACTCGCCCGAACCAAATCAGCCCGATGTCGCTTACCTTCGGCCGATGATTCGCGTCGCGGGGACCTTCGGAACTTCCTTCTTCGGCTTTTTCTTTTCGCGTTTTGGTGCGTCTTTGCTTCCCATGCGCGAAATAATGCCACAAGTGTGCAGGCACCACAACTAGCCCTTTTTTTTCTTCGTTGCCTTCGGCTTCAGTGCGCTCACGTAGTCATAACTGATCGCCAGATATTTTTTCAGTTCGGCCGTTTTTCGCAGCAGTTCGTCAGGCACGGCGACGTACTCACTCATCACCGCGCCGTATGCCTCGTACAATTTCGTCTTGTGCTTCTTCAGAAATTTTTCACGCTCATCGTCGGGCAGCCGCAACGCCAGTTCGGCGCCGGGCCGCAGCAGGGAATACATGTTGCCGTTCACAGCCGTATAGGCGTTCGCCGCGCCTTTGCGCGCGATCTTCGGCTGCGTGGCCAGTAGCTTATCGTAGAGCGCAATGCGATCTTCGTGCGTCAGTGCATTCGTTTTCGATGTCATGCCGTTTCCAATCCTTCTTTTGGCCTCATTTTCATCGTTGCGCATGATGCCACTTCCACGCCAGCCATGAAAGCCTTGCGGAATCCGCCCCGCCATTCACCTAAAACCGCATTCGCGTTTCTGTTAGTATCGCCTCCTCGAATTGCGCATCCCGAATACGCAAAGGAGATTTCGCGATGAAAACGAGCAGGATATTCGCTTCACTGGCCCTCGTCGCGTTTTTCTCGTGCAGCGTCCGCGCTCAAAACGCTCCACTCGCCGGAAAATCCTGCGAAGCCCTCGCCGGCGTCGCGCTCCCGCAGGCGAAAGTCACGTCTGCACAATCCGTCGCGGCAGGAGCATTTAATCCTCCTCCGACGGGCGCTTCGACCCCGGCTGCTCTGGCAGCCTTTGCAAAATCTCTTCCCGCATTTTGCCGAATCTCGGTTGAAGCCGCGCCCAGCGCCGATTCCGACATAAAAATTGAAGTTTGGCTCCCCGCCACAAACTGGAACGGCAAATTTCAGGGTCGCGGCAATGGCGGTTTCGCCGGACAAATCGATTATCGCCCGCTGGGAATCGCCGTCGCTCAGGGCTACGCCTCCGCAAGCACCGATACCGGCCACGCCGGCGCAGCAACCGACGCGAAGTGGGCCATCGGCCATCCGGAAAAAGTAGTTGATTTCGCCTATCGTGCGATCCACGTGATGACGCAGATCGCCAAAACTTTGTCCTACGCTTTTTACGGCGTCAATCCGCGGCATTCCTACTTCGTCGGCTGCTCCACTGGCGGCCGCCAGGCCCTTATGGAAGCCCAGCGTTATCCGGCGGACTATGACGGCATCATCGCCGGGGCCCCCGCAAATTACTGGACTCATCTCCTCTCAGCCAACATTTGGAACACGCAAGCCTTGACGCAGGATCCCGCCAGTTATATTCCCCCGCGCAAGATTCCAACCATCAGCGCCGCCGTCAACGACGCTTGCGACAATCTTGACGGTGTGACCGATGGCATCCTCAACGATCCGCGCCAGTGCCATTTCGATCCCGCGGTTCTGCTCTGCAAAAATGGCGACGCCGATAGCTGCCTCACCGGTCCTCAAATCACCACGCTGAAAAAATTGTACGAAGGCGCGCACGATTCGCACGGCCGCGTGATTTTTCCCGGCTTTCTTCCGGGTGCGGAGACCGGAGACAACGGCTGGCCAACTTGGATTACGGGTTCAACTCCAACCAACGGATTGGGATATTTGTTCACCGCGGGGTTTTTTGCGGATATGGTTTACGAAAATCCTGATTGGGACATCACACATGCCGATCTCGATCAAGCCGTGAAAACCGCAGACGACAAACTCGCGCGCACTATGAACGCAACCGACCCCGACTTGACCTCTTTCAAATCGCACGGCGGCAAACTCATCATCTTTCACGGCTGGGACGATCCCGCGATTCCCGCGCTCAACACGATTGACTACTACTCGAGCGTCATCGACAAAATGGGCCAACAAGCGGCCGGCTCATTCGTCCGCGTGTTCATGATTCCCGGCATGCAGCACTGCGGCGGCGGCCCAGGCACCGATTCTTTCAATGCCGCCGGACCGGCCACTCCGATGGATCCTCAGCACAATATGCAACTCGCGATTGAACAGTGGGTCGAAAAAGGAGCCGCGCCAAACTCCATCATCGCCGCCAAAATTGCGCCGCGCGATGCCGGCACTGTGATGACTCGTCCGCTCTGTCCTTACCCGCGATCCGCAAAATACAAAGGCTCCGGCGACACGAATTCCGCAGCCAATTTCGCCTGCGCCATCAACAACCGTTGACGGGGCCTTTCCTTGACCTCCTTCGCCCTCGCGCATATATTCCAATGCCAACTCAGCCTTTCCAGCGTGAACCGTGGGAGCGTCCGTGGTCACTTGCGAAATTTGCGGCAAATCGTTTGAACCGGGATTCGGCGCCGAAAATATTTCCGGAGGCAGCACCGCATTCAAATGCCCCGAATGTGCCGCGAAAAGTTTGGATGCCACGCCGACCGCAAGACAATCCCGCCGTCACGCGGACGCGCAGTTCACCGCGGAGCTAAGTCGCGTCGCTCCCGGCCAGCCGTTGATTACGTATGCGCTGATCTTCGCCTGCACCGCGGTTTTTCTGCTGGAAGTCGTGAAGGGCGCGGGCCTCGCCACCATGTCGCCCGATCTGGCCATCAAGCTCGGCGCGAATTACGGCCCGCTCACTCTCGCCGGCCAGTGGTGGCGCATGTTCACCTCCATGTTTCTTCACTTCGGCGTGATTCATCTCTTCATGAACATGTGGTGTTTGCTGTTTTTGGGCGCGCTCGCCGAGCGCCTCATGGGCCGCGCCGCATTCCTCGTGCTCTACGTAGCCACGGGGCTGTTCGGAAGCCTTCTCAGCCTCGCCGTTCATCCGCAGCTTGTCTCCGCGGGAGCGAGCGGCGCTGTGTTTGGCGTGGCCGGCGGCCTCGTCACTTACCTGGGGCTTCAGAAGACGCCTCTCACTTTCGCGTCTGCGAAAAATCAACTTGGCCGCCTCGCGCTTTTCCTTGGCATCAATTTCTTTTACAGCCTTGGGCCGGGCATAGACATGATGGATCACGCCGGCGGCGTCGCTTCCGGTCTCGTCATCGCTGCCGTGCTCCCGCGTTTTTTGGAAGCGCCCTCCGCGCAGGCTATTCCGTCACCCTTCCGCCAGGAATCCTCGCGCAATCAGCGCGTCGCCGCCATTGGAGTGGCTTGCGCCATTGCCATCGTCATCGGAGCCGTCGGTGTCCGCCGCGTTCAGGGAGATAACGCCTTCGTTCTCGGTTCACTCCCTCAGATTGACGCGGGCCATTCCGCCGACGTGCTTCCACGCCTGAAAATCATCGCCGCGAAAGAACCTGATGACGCGCTGGTTCACTTCGCTCTTGGCTTCGCTGAATTGAAAACGGACGACATTGCGGACGCAGTGCTGGAACTTTCGCACGCCGATACATTGAGCCCCGGTGACGCGGAGACGGAGCAAATATTGGGAGCCGCGTTGCTCGGCCAGAACAGTTACGATGCCGCCATGCCGAAATTTCAAGATGTGCTGAAGCAGCAGCCAAACAACGCGCACGCGCGGCTGGGACTCGCTGAGTGCTTGGTCAACACGGATCAGTTTCAGCAGGCGGCAGACCAGGCGCGCCAGGTGCTCACTGTGCTCCCGAACGAATCGGAAGCGCACGCCGTCCTCGGGCAGGCGGAAATTCGTCTCGGCTCAGTGGACGATGGCATACACGAAATGGAAACCGCGTATCAGTTGGAGCCGAGTGACGATTTGAAGGCGCGCCTGCTCGCCGCCTACATGGCTACCGGCCGCTCCCCGCATTTCGCCGACGGCCAAACGCCGCAGCAACCGGCCACCTCATCGCCGGCCACTAAAACTCCTACGAGTCATTAGCCGCATAAGAGTGCGACCCGGCGACCGTTTGGGAATCCTCCGGGCGGGGAGAGCAACGTGAATGAGGCTGTGCAGAACCGTGTGGTAAAAATCCTAGTCGTGACGATCATTTTCCCTATCCTCGTCGTGGCCTTTCACTTCCTGCTAATGATCCCAGCTATTTTCGTCGGTTCGTTGCTCACGCATTTTGCTGGCCATCCCGAATTTTGGGGAAAAGCATTGTCCGTTTTAGCTCTGCTTCCGGCGTGCTGGGGAGCATTTGTCGTATGCAAGCTGGCTTGGCCCGGTTCAAAGCAACCCACCGCATCTCCCCCTCCTGCTTGACGCCGTCCCGATGTTGGCACGCAACTTGCAACTCAGGATGCAATGCCGATTTTTCGCCGCGTGGGGGTCTACGCCGTCATGCGTTCACTGTTAGTCGCCTGCATTTTGATCTTGGCGCTGCCTCTGGTTGCCGCGGCTCAAAATTGCGCACGGGCCAATCTTCTTGCAACCGCCGATAACGCGAGAACCATCCGGGAAGAACTAATGGACGCGAAGGGCGATCCCAACGGCATGAATTACGACATTCCGGACGATGCGGAAAAGCTAGTTCCTGCCCTGAAGTCAGCCCTGACTTCGACAATTGACACCTACATGCGCTGTGAAGTGGGCGAAGCCGCCGACGTCGTGGAGACACAGAATGCGCTGATCAGCGTGTTAGGCGCCGATTGGAAAGAGTCTTCCCAAGTCGTGGAGGCAGGTCCGCAACCGGACGATCCCGAATTTGGCGTGGCGTTGAGAATCCAGGTCACTCGGCCGGAGCCAAGCCTGCCGTTGATCGCCGTGCAAACAAGTTTCGGTATCGGATGCGGCGAAGATAACGTTCTGCTCATCTACGAATGGCGCGATGGCAGGTGGCAACGGTCGATCGAGTGGAAAAGCGGAGAATACAAAGAAATTTCAGGCGCGTTTGGCGATTTCTTTGAGTTTGTTATTCTTCCGGGCGAAACGCCGGGCACTTGGTTGCTTGCCGCCGCCCATGGAATGCCATGGTGCACGTCGAGATGGAGTGAATTCGACCTTCAAGTGGTTCAGCCGGCGCGGAGTGGCGCGCCGCAAAAAGTGATTTTCGAGAAAGAAAACGAATATGTGCGGTTCGAGCTGGATCCGGAGTTGAAACAAGTCGAGGGCGGCTTTGAGCTTCGTCTGCAGCAAGGGATGATCGATATGGACGTCATGACTCGGCTGGGGATCTACCGGTACAAAGTGAGTGATGACCGCGTGGAACGTGTTCAGCCGGTCGCCTCAAATGGCCGCGATTTCGTCGATGAGTGGATACAATCTAACTGGAGCCAGGCTAAAGGTTGGTCAGCGACGGCAAATATCGAGAGTTTAGAAGCAGAGCACATGCGCATCTCCGAGATATGGCACTCCCACTCGGAAAGCTCGCCCTTGCTTACGTTTGGCCCCGTGCTCGCATGCGCCGATGACTCAAAGCACTTCCAGGTTGAACTTGACGAAGACTTCGAAGCATCAACATATTTCCAGATCGAGCAGAGTCTGGATTCGTTCACTATGGTTACTGCTCTGCGCACTTCCCACCCGATGTGTAACGGCGAAGACATAATGTCGAATCACTGACACAGTGCGAAGCGTCTCTCCCCCTTCCTTGACCCCGCCGCGCACACCGCATAAACTATGTCGTTCCAACTGCCTCCATCGAGGCTTACAAAGGGAGTGTATCTGTGCCCAAGCGCACGTTTCAGCCTAATGTCCGGCGGCGACACAAAACTCACGGTTTCCGCTCGCGTATGAAAACCGTCGGAGGCCGCCGCGTGCTGGCCGCCCGGCGAAAGAAGGGCCGTCATCGCCTTACGCCCGTCTGAAAATTCCGCAGCCGGTGCTGACCGGCGCTACCCGCGTACCGCTCGTTTGTTGCGCAGCATCGAATATGAAGCGGTGTATCGTGGGGGAAGACGGCGCTCGAGTCCGCAATTTGTGGTTTTCTTTCGCGCAAACGGTCTTCCGCGCAGCCGTTTCGGTTCCAGCGTAAAAAAGGCTTTGGGAAGCGCGGTCGCGCGCAACCGGATCCGCAGGCGCATCCGCGAAATTCTGCGCCTCCACAGGCAGGAGATACCAATCGGATGGGACGTTGTGATTCATCCGCGCGCCACGGTGGCGCGGACCGAATTTTCGCGGCTGACGGAGGAACTCCTCGGCCTGCTGCGGAGCGCGCTCGCGTGAATTCCGCGTCTGATGGCGCACGTCTCGGCCTCGGCGCGCGGGCTGTATTGCTTTTTATCCGCGCGTATCAAGCCGTTCTTTCCCCGATGAATTTTTCCGGCTGTAAGTTTTATCCTTCCTGTTCGCGCTACGCCTACGAAGCGGTGGAACGCTTCGGCGCGCGCCGCGGCGCGTGGCTTGCACTGAAGCGTCTGCTGCGCTGCCGTCCATTCACGCGCGGGGGATTCGATCCCGTCCCTGACGCCGAAGCACATTCGCATCCGCGCACCGGCAATTTGCACGGTCAGGAGTTCGCGAAGTGACCGAGCAAAAAAAGGAGATGTCTCAGGAAGCGCGCACCATGCTCGCCGCCGTACTTTGCCTGGCGGTGATTATGATCTCCTCGTTTTTGCTCAAGCCCGCGCAGCCGCCGCAGCAGAATCCTCCGGGCGGCGCGGCCACAAATTCCACGTCAGCCGTACAGCAAGGTGCAAACGCGCAGACCGGCGGCTCGCAATCGGCGAGCCCGGCGCCGATCGGCTCGGAAATCACGGCCATCGCGCCGGCCGCCTCCGTTGCCACGCCCGCGCGCGCGGCCGCGGCTCGGCGCACTGTTGTGGTAGAAAGCGATCTGTATCACGTTGAACTTTCAAACGCCGGCGCGGTCGCGCAGAGCTGGGTGCTGCAAAAATATACGGACGAAAGTTCTCCTCCCAAACTCTTGGACGTCGTGCATCCGGAAGTTGCCAAACAGTTCGGCGGCTGGCCGCTTTCCGTCGTCATGGACGATAGCAAACTCGAAGCGCTCGCCAATTCCGGCCTCTATGACGTGAAAATCACGCCCGAACCGGCTTCCCCATCCGCTCCCGTGAAGGCTCCCGCTGAAATTGATTTCAATTGGAGCGACGGGCATCTGGCCGTTACCAAGAAAATCAAATTTGACGAAAGCTACATCGCCGATGTCGAGCTGAACGTTCAGGTCGACGGCCACACGGTTCCCGCGGCGCTCGCCTGGCGCGGAGGTTTTGGCGACGCCAGCGCATACAATGCCGTCAAGCAGCAGCAAGTTTTTTACTTTCTGGAGGGCAAGCTCGAACTTCTTTCCACCAGCAAGCTCGGCCAGGCGGATAACACCGCTCAGCCAAAACGCGTGGATGGCCCGTTGGGATTCACCGGCATCGAAGATAATTTCTTCGCCACCGCTTTCCTGCCTCCGCTGCAAACCACCGGCGGGCAACAGGGTCAGCCGGATACGCTCGGCACTTCGCTGACGCTTTATGATTGGACGCAGAGCCGCGAGGTCGTCGACGGTTCTTCCACCAGCAAGGAACTAATTCCCGAATTAGCCGCGGGATCCGCCAAAGGCGATCCGCTCGACGTCCGTCTATTCGTCGGCCCGAAAAATCTCGACGATTTGAAATTAATTCGTCCGCCGCTGAATGAACTCGTGCAATTCGGCTGGCTGGCCATCATCGCTGAACCGCTTTTCTACCTGCTGCACTGGACGCACAAATACATTCCCAACTACGGCTGGGCGATTGTCGTGGTCACCATCGGATTGAACATGGTCCTGCTTCCATTCCGCATCAAGAGCACACGCTCGATGCAGAAAATGCAGAAAGTCGGGCCGGAAGTGAAGGCAATTCAGGATCGCTACAAGAAATATTCCATGCGCGATCCGCGCAAAGCCAAGATGAACGAAGAAGTGATGGCTGTTTACAGCCGCGAAGGCATCAATCCACTCGGCAGCTGTCTGCCGCAACTCGCGCAGATGCCCATCTGGTTCGCGCTGTATCGCATGCTGAACGTCACCATCGAACTGCGCCACGCCCCCTGGATCGGCTGGATTCACGATCTTTCCGCGCGCGATCCTTATTATATTTTGCCGGTGTTGATGGGCGTCACCATGTACATCTCCACGAAAATGACGCCCACTCCGGCCACCGATCCCGCGCAGCAGCGCATGATGGCCCTGATGCCCATCATGTTCGCCGGAATGTTTATCGTTCTTCCGGTTTCCAGCGGCCTTGTGCTGTATATTTTTTCAAGCAATTTGGTGAATATGGCGCAGCAGTATTTCCTGAATAAATCCAATCCGTTGCCGGCGGCCCAGCCGGCCAAGAAGAAGCTGAAGTGATCGCGCCGCGACGGAATTTGCGGGCGCGCAAGGATTACCCTGGACAATGACCGAGCGCGCAAACACGCAGGGCCGCCAGGAAAATCTGGACCGGCAGGGCGTCGCCCGTTCGCTGCAAACGTGGCTGGACGAAATTCTCCCGAAGACCGGACTGAAGCTCAGCTACAAAGTTACCGCGGAAACCGCTGCCGCCGCCAACGCCAATGAATTTGAAAATCCGGAAATTGTGGTGGTGTTCGATGGACCCGACAAAGACGCGCTGCTCGAGCGCGGCGCGGAATCTTTGCTTGCGCTGGAATATCTGGCCGTGCGCTCGCTGCGCCTGAATCCGCAGTTTTTCGATCGCGTGCGCTTCGATTGCGGCGATTATCGCGCTCTGCGTGTCGCCGAACTAAAAATGTCCGCCAAGGTGGCCGCCGACCGCGTCCGCGAAACCCGCCAGCCGTTCCGCTTGAACCCCATGGCCCCGCGCGAACGGCGCATCGTGCATCTGGCGCTGAAGGATTTGCCCGGCATCCGCACAACCAGCGAAGGCGTCGGCGAAGAACGCCAGGTGGTTATTTTCCCCGCGTAGTCAGAGTGAAGTGGTCGTTCGGATCGAATTCAACTCTTCAAGATACTGCGCTTCATCCGTGGTCAGGTTGGTGTGAACCAGCAGGTCCGGACGGTTTCGCAGCGTCTTCGCCAGTGCCGCCCGGCGTCTCCACTTCCGAATCTCTTCGTGATTGCCGCCCATCAGCACTTCCGGAATCGCCCATCCGCGAAATTCCGCCGGCCGCGTGTAATGCGGATAGTCCAGAATCCCTCCGCGCTGCGAATTTTCGTTTCGCGCTGTGTTCGCCAGCCACTCCGGCGCCGTTCCACTCGTGCCGCGTGATTCTCGCATCGCATTTCCGTCCGCATCATCCGCCGCTTCCATGCCTTCCGTGCTGAACGATTCATTCACCGCCGACGCATCATTCCCCAGCGCGCCCGGCAGCAGACGCGTCACGGCGTCAATGATCATCGCCGCGGGCAGCTCGCCGCCGCTCAGCACATAATCTCCGATGGAAATTTCCTCCGTCGCCAGATGCTCGGCCACGCGCTCGTCCACGCCTTCATATCGCCCGCAAATCAGCACCACGCGCTCGAGCCGCCTCAGCCGCCGCGCGACTTGCTGATTAAAAAGTTTTCCTGACGCAGAAAGCAGCACAATCGCCGCTGCATCCGCCCGCGCTCGGCCATTCGTCTGCGCCGCGCCCGCCGCAACGCCGGTGATCTCCTCCACCGCCTCAAACAGCGGCTCCGGCTTCAGCACCATCCCTTCGCCGCCGCCGAATGGACGGTCGTCCACCGTGCGATGCCGGTCATGCGTGAATTCGCGCAGGTCTTCCACGTTCACCGCGATCAGCTCATTCGCGCGCGCGCGGCGCACGATGCCGTAATCCAGCGGCCCTTCAAAAAATTCCGGGAAAATGGTGACGATGTCGAATCGCATGGCTTGTGGCTATTCTATGTTATTCGCGGGCGCGCTGACTCCGTTCACTTGGTGTGCCGGCGGTTCAGCTCGCGCAGACCTTCCGGCAGCGACGCTTCAATCCGCCGCGCCGCCACGTCAATCTTCGTGCAAATTTCCATCGCCAGCGGAATCAGCAGCTCGCCTTCCGCCGTTTCCACTTCCAGCACCGGAGTGCCCGCCTCCTGCACTCCACTCACCACTCCCAACTTTTCGCCCAGCTTCTCGCTTGACTGCTCTCCAGCCGTCGTCGTCTTCGATACTTCCGTCCACACTTCGCAGCCGACCAAATCCGAAATGTAGTACGTTCCTTCGCTCAGCTTCGTCCGCTGCGAAAGCGGCACCTGCACTTCCAGCCCGCGCAATTTTTCCGCGTCTTCGATGGAATTTACCCCGGCAAAATGAAAAATCGCCTGGCCCCCGCGGCTGGTGCTCAGCCAGCACTTCAGCACCTTCGCGCGGCGAGCCGGCGACGCGCCGTCCCACAGCCACACTTCCCGCAATTTGGGCAGACGTTCCGGAAAATCGGTGAGGATCTCCGCCGCCAGTTCGCCGCGAAGTCCGCGTGGACGCAGCAACCGCGCCAGCGTCAACCGTTCAGTCGGTTCGGAGGGCACTACTCGATGATTTCAAGCGTCAGCCGCTTTTTCAACTTCATTCCGGCCGCGCCCAGGATCGTGCGGATGGATTTGGCCGTTCGTCCCTGCCGGCCGATTACTTTCCCCAGATCGGAGGGATGCACCTTCAATTCCAGCACGGTCACCTGCTCGCCTTCCACGGTGTTCACGTGAACGTCTTCCGGTTTATCAACCAGCGCTTTCGCGATCGCTTCCACAAGTTCTTTCACGACGCAGCCTCCCGAGCGTGTTCCGCTTCAACTGGTTTTGTTGAATGGGCGTGCTGGAATATCCGGAGCCGCGCTGGCCTCCGGGTGGCTGGCCGCCTTACGCGATCTTCTGGCCCTTGAAGAAACTGCGAACGGTGTCGCTCGGCTGCGCTCCGCAACCAAGCCAATACTTGATGCGTTCTGCGTTCAACTGAATAAGGGCGGGCTTTTTCAAAGGGTCATACGTTCCTACAATTTCCACCGTTCGGCCGTTCCGCGGGCGGCTCTTTTCGATCACCACCACTCGGTAAAACGGCTTTTTCTTCTTGCCGATTCTCGCTAGGCGAATAGACAGCACGCGTTGACACCTCCTCCACCCGCCATTATAGCCGCATTCCCCGGTTTTGGCGAACCCCCCGCTTCTGCCTCTACGCGGTCATCCCGAATCCGCCGCGGCGGATGGGGGATCTGCTTTAGGGGGGAGTACCCCCCTATGTTTTTTGTAAGTGCGGATTCTGCTCGACTTTAAGTCCTTTAGATTTGTAACTGCACATTCCAGAGAAGTTAAAACCCGAAAAACTGGAAGTGCGGATTGTAAAGGACTTAGCGACACCGAGTTGAAAGTTCACAGCCAAAAGTTAAGAGTTGGTTCCTCCGATCTCCACTGCCGTGTCATTCCGAGTCCGCTGCGGCGGATGAGGCGCCGTCTTGTGGCCACCCGCGTTCCACCGGTGAATCCCGCTGTTGCTTTCGCATTTGTAGCTCACGTTCGCCGAACGTGAGGGTTTTCAGTCGCGAGCGTTCCGCGCGAGCGTCAAATTCGTTTTCATTCGGGTTGCGGGCCAAGGGCGCCCTGGTCTAAGACCCGCGGGGTCGGTGAACCCGCGCTACAGATGGGGTGCCCTCCCCATCTTTTCGCATGAGTATGATTCGACGAGGGTTGCGGGCGAATTAATTGTTAAGAGTATGATTCGGCGGCATTTATCGTATATACCTTTCGGTTAACTAAGTGGTGCAAAGTAAGCGAGTTGCGAGAAGCTGTCGAAAATGACCGGCAAGAGTATGATTGGCCGAGGTTTGAAAGTCAGCCGAATGATACTCTTACAGAATGGCTCAGAATCGAGCGATTTCGATCTCTCGGCAAGTTGGTGAATTCCGTTTCGGGACGGTCATTCGAACGGAACAGCCAAGACTCCAACGATGATTACCATAGAGTTATGTAGGTGTCAACGAAGAAAGCACTGGCCGCCGGTGGATTTCCTGTGGAAAGTAATTCGAAGGGACGTGGACGGCGTCCGAATATACGAAAACTGAAGCTGACAATTGAAGCGCGTTTATAATGCTTAGATGTAGCTTGCTGTTGGTTGCTTGGACAAGTGATGAGCGCCCTTACTCCGGAAAAAGCACTCATATTTCGCATCACGCATGTTGCCAACGTTCCGTGGATCCTCAGAAATGGGCTGCACTGTAGCAATGGTGGCCACGCAGACCCAGATTACGTTCAGATCGGAAACCCCGATCTTATTGTTCGACGGGCGCAGCGACGTGTACCGATTGCGCCGGGAGGCGTGCTCAGCGATTACATTCCTTTCTATTTCACTCCTTACTCTCCCATGCTCTTCAATATCAAGACAGGATTCAACGGCGTAGCGCGAAGACCAATGGAAGAGATAGCCATATTGGTTTCGTCTCTCAGGGACGTTCACGAGCAAGGCATCGTGTTTGTATTTACAGACCGTCACGCCTACCTCGAAGCCGCAGAGTTCCACAACGATTTGAACAATCTCAATCGTATCGACTGGCGGATTCTTCAGGCGCGTGACTTCAGGCGCGATCCCGAAGATCCCGGTAAGATTGAACGATACCAGGCGGAAGCGTTGATCTACCGGCATTTGCCAAGGAGCGCGTTGCAAGGCGTTATATGCTATAGAGAGCACGAGCGACAAAACCTTCAGGCAGACTGTGATAATCTCGGATTGCCGATGAAGGTTCTTTGCCACCCCGGTTGGTACCTCTGATGATTCGATACACACAAGGGAATATCCTAGAAGCTCCGGCGGATGCCCTGGTAAACACCGTGAACGAGGTCGGCGTAATGGGAAAGGGCGTCGCACTGATGTTTAGCGAGGCGTTTCCTGAAAATGCGCGCGCTTACGTTGAGGCGTGCAAACACGGGAAAGTTCGTGTCGGTCATATGTTTGTGACGCAGAATAAAGAACTGGTTCAGCCGCGCTGGATCATAAATTTTCCAACTAAGAAGCATTGGCGCGCGCCGTCGCGCCTCGAATGGATACAGTCCGGGCTCGATGATCTTGTTTGGGTCATTAAAGAAAAAGGCATTCGATCAGTTGCGCTGCCTCCGCTTGGCAGTGGCAATGGCGGGCTCGAGTGGGCGGTGGTGCGTGGCGTGATCGAGTCCGCATTGGCGCGTCTTCCTGACGTGGATGTTCTTATTTACTCGCCGACACGTACATATCAGAACGTTTCCAAGAACGAAGGATTGGACAAGCTGACTCCTGCCCGGGCTTTGATCACTGAGCTCGTTCGCCGCTACTCAATTCTCGGCTTGGAGTGCACCAATCTGGAGGTTCAGAAACTCGCGTGGTTTCTTCAGAAATCAGTGCTGGCCTTGAAACTTAAGGACCCGCTCGACCTGCGATTCACCGCTAGTCAGTACGGACCGTATGCCGAGAGGTTGCGGCACCTCTTGAATGCTTTAGATGGAAGCTATCTACATTGCAACAAGCGATTGAGCGATGCCGGACCTTTCGATCTTATCTGGTTTAATGAAGCGCGTCGCGCCAAGGTGGAAGAATACTTGCACAGTGACAAAGCGCGAACATACTTGCCTGCTCTTGAAGCTACGGGAAAAATAATCGATGGTTTTGAGTCCCCTCTTGGTATGGAGTTACTTGCCACGGTGGATTGGCTTCTCGTCGAGGGCGGCTACGAACCCAACTTAAGCTCAATTCAGCAAGGACTCTCGAATTGGCCGGGCGGCGAAGCGGCGGCGCGACGCAAGCAAAGGCTCTTTGACGATCGGCTTCTTGCGTTGGCTCTGAATCGCTTGGCGCCCTCGCCAACAGCGAGCAATTAGCGACCCTCCTTTCCTGTTTAATCCCTCTGCTGGTAACAAAGAGTGCTCGGGCCATCTCTGTTCTTATTGATTTTCGTTGTCGGTGAGAAGTTACGAAGCGGCTTTCTTTTTTCGAGTCTTCTTGGCGGGGGCGATAAGGGGCGCGACGAGTCTTTCGTAGAGGCCGAAGAGATATTCGACTCGCTGTCGGTCATTCTGAAAAGGTTGTGGGCGATAGCAAAGCTCAACCGCGCGATCTAGGTCGGCGTGCGCTTTGACAAGCGCGGGTGGCATCGCCAGCGGGTCATAAAGATCGGCCAAGGTTGCCTTAGGGAATTTCTGACGGGCGTCCAACACAGATTGCGCGGCGGTCTCAACATCACTGCGATGCTTGAAGCTTGGGGATTCGGGCCACGGAAAATTGTTGTAAACCAAGCTGTTTGAGTACCGGTAGTCCGATTTCAATCGGCCGCAGATTTGCTTTACCCATGCCATATGCATTGCGGATGTGAGGATCCCGAAATGGTAGAGCTTGGCGTCGGGTACGAACTGGAGGGTGTTGCTGCAAATGACGTCCTTCGATATGAACGCGATGGGAATGTACGGGCGATTCTCTGAAGAAACCTCTGGCACGGCTAAGTAGTCCGAATTAGGCTGGGCAATCTGCCGGAAGAGCATGGGAAACTTTGCGTAGCGGCGAGTCGATTCCGCCCTACTGTTGGCGCGAAACTCACGCACTTGCTCCACTCGCGCCATCACGATTGGTAGTTTGCGGATTTCGCTGGCGTCAGCATCTGAGAGCCAGAGGCAAAATCGTTGCTCGCCGTTGATGAAATCGAATCCACCCATGTATGGCCGAACGAATTTTTGTGCAGCTGGCTCAATTTCGAGGAGCTTAGTTTTTTCTTGTGGCGACAACAGAAAATGACCGCCATCGGTCGGCTTATTTCCCCAGCACATTTTCGGAATGTCGCTGAGTGGTCCGCTTCGGTTGGTGACTGCGCGGTCGGCCCCCTCGATCAAGTAGGGGCTAATATTCCTAACTATGGTGACCGCGACTTGTTCTCCGCCTGCGTCGTAGTCATAAATTCGCTTGTTAGCAGTATTGAACGCAGCGAAGCCGATTATTACAACGTGAACATGGGCCTTGCCCCGGGCCTCGCTCGCCCAGGCAAAAGTCCGATGAGCGAAGCAAATTTTTATTCCATAACGTCCGAAGAGTTCGTTCCAGAGAATTCCTGCCTGTTCACCTTGTGTAATGGAGTTCGTCGAAACTAGACCGGCGACGACTCGGGTACCTTGGAGGTATTCCGCCGCTTTTACGTACCAATTGCAAACATAGTCGAGCACTCCGCGCGCATTTATCTTTGAGAGGACGAGGTTCTGGTCTGCCTTCTGCTCTGAGGTCTGAAAACTTTGGCCAACGAATGGAGGATTGCCAAGGATGTAGCTGCATCGTGCAGATGGGAGGACCTTCTTCCAATCGAGCCGTAAGGCATTTCCGCAGACGATAGTAGGGGATTTCTTCAGCGGCAGGCGAACGAAATACTGGCCGAAGGCTTCGGACAGGCGGATGTTCATTTGGTGGTCCATCAGCCACATGGCGACTTCGGCGATGAGTGCTGGCCATTCACTGATTTCAATGCCGTAAAAGGCATCTACGTCTACAAGCGACAGACCTTGAATATTGAGCTCCTTCTGAATGCTGGGGTAGAGCAGTTTCAATACTTCGGTTTCCAACAGGCGCAGCTCGCGGTAGGTGATTACAAGAAAATTTCCGCAGCCACACGCAGGGTCGAGGAATCGTAGGTTCGCGATCTTCTTGTGGAGGCGACCAAGTTCTGTTTTGCTTTTCTTAGCGCGCTCAAATTCTGCCCGTAAATCGTCCAAGAAGAGCGAGCGTATGACCTTGAGGATGTCGCGCTCGTTGGTGTAATGCCCGCCGATTTGCCGACGCTGTTTCGGCTCCATGACGGCCTGAAAGAGCGAGCCGAAAATGGCAGGTGAAATGCGCGACCAATCGAAGCGAGTGCAGGCGAGCAGGGCATTGCGCATGTCACGATTGAAATCGGCGAACCCGAGGCTCTCAGCAAAAAGCGCTCCATTTACGTACCGGAATGCCGCCAGAAGCTCGTCGAGATTCTTCTGACGATTCTCTTCTGGCGTGTTCAGTACATCGAAGAGCCGTGCGAGATGCAGCCCGAGGTCGGAACCATCGTCGACCGTGCGATTCAGGATGTATAGCCGGAATGATTCACGCTCGAAGATGCCTGTGTCTTCGGCGAAGAGACAAAACAGAATACGGACGAGGAAGCGTTCGAGCCTGTGGCCGGAATATCCGCCTGCCTGCAGAGCATCATGGAGACGGCCCATGATTTCGACGGCTTTGATGTTAATCGGGTCTTGCTCTTCAAACCTGTGTTGTTTGTAGCCGGGGATGAACCCAAATTCATGAATGTGTTTGTGGAAATCCGCGAGAGCGAATTCGCTGGTTTTGACGCGGCGGCTATCGAAAAGGGGCAGTTCGCGCTGATCTTCGGGTTCGAGATCGTGCAGGGCGATACGCGCGAAATCCGAGACGATGACGTACCGGGGAATTTCGTCCGTGCGGCCTTGGCTGGCGAGATCGCGAATGTAACGGAATGCCTGAGATTCGGCTTTCCCGAGATCTCCGCCGAGGCTTTTGTGTTCGACAAGGACGGTGCCGGGCCAGAAAAGATCAATGTAGCCGTAATCTCCGGAGAGTTTCTTTACGGGTTCTTCAAAGGTCGCTACGGTGCGGCGGCGGATGCCGAAGACGTCGAAGAATTCATTCCAGAAAGTTTGTTTTTCCGCCTGTTCGCTCTTCGCGCCCGTCCATTCCTTTGAGAAGGTGATCGCGCGATGGCGGATCTCATTCCAGGAGAGGAGCACGCGTGGATATTAGCAAAGTCGTGCAAGGAAAATGCCAACGAATCGCCGCAGGATTGCCGATTGCGACAAATGCGAGGAAAGGCCTCGGACATGGGGCGGCGATGAAAAGAATGGGGACAGTGAAGGTCGGCGATACAAAAGCGTTGGCGCGGAGAAGAGCGCCGTGCTCGGTGAAAACCTGCGGAGGGTGGCGCCGGCCACCCCACTGATTTGAGGTGCCAAACTGGCGCCTCAAGTTTCTAAATTCGGCCGCATCCAGCTGGAACATAAAGTCCGTCGGAAAGCGTTCCTTGTTTCGGGATGACAGTTCGTGAATGCGTCAGGCCGACGGGCGGCGGACATTTTTCTTGGCCTGCGGGGCAGTAGCGCAGCCATTCTTGGCTGCGGCTTGGCGGTTCACATTTCGCGGGCCACTGGCCACGTGCAACGCCGTCCGCTTGTTTCCGGGCATTTTTGGTGATATATGTTGATTCTACGCTGGAGCAGAGCTGCGAAGCATTGCGCGACGCGCTGAGCGACGCTGCGTGGAACAGGGATTCAGGACACCAAGGAGAAATAAGCAATGGCCTACGTAATCGCCGAACCGTGTGTAGGAACAAAAGATACCGCCTGCGTGGACGTCTGTCCGGTGGACTGCATCCACCCGCGCAAGGACGAGCCGGCCTACGCCACGGAAACCATGCTGTACATCAGCCCGGCCGAATGCATTGACTGCGGCGCGTGCGTGCCGGTATGCCCGGTGACGGCCATTTTCGCGCTGGAAGATTTGCCGGAAAAGTGGAATCAATACACCGCGATGAACGCGGCGTGGTACGAAAAGAAGGCGTAAGAATTTAGCGGTCTCAATTTTTTAACGGTTCTTCCCAAAATAAATTTGCCGCGGCGGGGAATTTGATTCCCCGCCGTTTTGCTTTTGTCTTCGACAAAAATGTCGTGGAGTTCAAGAACGCGCTACGCGCGCACCGTTATCGCTTGAGTGTTGTCGCTCGGCTTGATCAGGCAAGCGCGCGGAAGGCAAGAACGGCGTTGAGTCCGCCGAACGCGAAGGAGTTGGAAATGGCGGCTTCGATGTGCGCTTCGCGCGCGACGTTGGGAATGTAATCCAGATCGCATTCCGGATCGGGTTCGGTGAAGTTCGCGGTCGGCGGAAGAATCCCTTCGCGCATGCCGAGCAGCGTCGCGACGGCTTCGATCGCTCCCGCCGCGCCGAGCGCGTGGCCGTGCATGGATTTCGTGGAGCTGACCGCCAGCTTTTCCGCCGCCGCGCCAAAGGCTTCGCGGATGGCTTTGGTTTCCGCGGGATCATTTCCCGGCGTGCCTGTGCCGTGCGCATTGATGTAGCCAACCTGCTCGGGTTTCAGTCCCGCATCGGTGAGAGCGTCGCGCATCGCGCGAACCGGACCTTCCACCGTTGGCTGCGTGATGTGCTTCGCGTCGGCGGACATTCCCGCGCCGGCCAACTCCGCATATATCTTCGCGCCGCGCGCCCGCGCGATGTCGAGCGGCTCGAGCACCAGCATACCCGCGCCTTCGCCGAGAATCAGTCCGCGGCGATCCTTGCAGAAGGGACGGCAAGTGTCCGGCGCGACGACGCGCATGGCTTCCCACGCCTTCAGGATGCCGAAGCTGAGCGGCGCTTCGCTGCCGCCGGTGATGGCCATATCCGCCGCGCCGCTGCGCAGAAGCTGCAGCGCCATGGCGATGGCGTGATTGGACGAAGAGCACGCGGTGGAAACAGTGAAGGCGGGGCCAGTGATGCCGAATTCCATGGAGATATGACTCGCGCCTGCGTTAGACATCGAGCGCGGGATGGTGAGCGGGTGCACGCGGTCGCGACCGCGCAGATAAACGTCGGCGAAACCCTTGTCTTCCGTTGACTGGCCGCCGGTGCCCGTGCCGGTGATGATGGAGGAGCGCTGGCGTAGCGCGTCGGTCCACTCGATGCCTGCATCGCGAACGGCTTCGCGCGCGGCGACGACGGCGAATTGCGCGAAGCGGTCCATGTGATCGACGCTGGTTGGCGTGAAGTGTTCTTCGGGAATGTATTTGTGGACGGCGGCGCCGTTGTGGAAGCGCAGGTGATCAAATTCCGGGTCCGTGAGGCGGTCAATGGCGGAACGGCCGGTGCGGAGTGATTCCCACATCTCCGCGGCGTTTAAGCCCATCGCGCAAATGACCCCGACACCGGTTACGGCTATGCGGCGTTGCGACATTACGTATTGGCCGGCGCCTGCCCGGCGGTAGGAGCGGCAGGCCCCGCTGCCTGCAATTGGCGGACTCCATCAATAATCTCATGGACATAACGGATGGAGCGAGCGCTTTCGTCGGGAATGGAAATCTGGAAATTATTCTCGAGCTCAAAAAGCAGCGAAATCGTGTCAAGCGAATCGAAGCCGAGGTCGGCCAGCGAACTTTCGGGCTTAATTTGTTCGCGCGGTATATGCTTCACGGAAGCAAGCGTCGCGATGATTTTGTCTGTCAACTCGTCCTGCATGTCGAACTCCCTGCCAATGGCCCTTTCCGAAGGGCTCTTCGTGTCGATGAGAACCGGGACACTGAATATACAACGGGCGGGCAAAAAGTCGAAAAAATAATAGATGCAAGCAGACGACCCATGCACGGGCCGGGGAATCAAATGATTGGGAGCCGAAACTGGAGGGGTAGTGTCAAAGTTAATGCAAGGAATTGCAACGGCGATCGTGGCCGCGGCTTTGGCCCTCCCAGCGACGGCGCAGAAGCGGAGCATGGATGTGGATCGATCGCGCTTGACGATACGCGTGGAAAAGGGCGGAACCTTTTCCGCGTTCGGACATGCGCACCAGATCTCGGCTCCGATCGAGCGCGGCGAGGTGAATTTAACCAAGCCGCTAGCAGTGTGGTTTGACGTCAAATCCTCCGGAATGAAGGTGATGGACCCGGAGGAATCGGAAGACCACAAGGCCGAGGTGCAGCGGACCATGCTCGGTGCGGAGGTGTTGGATGTGGAGCATTTTCCGGAGATTCACTTCGCGTCCGACAGCGTGGAAGTGCTGAGCAACAATCATTGGCGGGTGCACGGGCAATTGAGCCTGCACGGCCAGACAAGACCAATCATGCTTGAAACAACGCTGGAAAAAGGGCACTATCAAGGCACCGCTATTGTTCAGCAGACCAACTTTGGCATCACGCCGATAAAAGTTGCCGGCGGCACCATCAAGGTCAAAGACGAGGTTCGAATCGAATATGACATTGTGCTGGCCGGACAATAAGCGGAACACCGCCGCCCCCGCCCGGGCATCGCGGAGGCAAACGGATGTCGTCAAAAACAGAAAATAGAACAACTGGTGTATTGACGGGGCAGGCAACTGCGAGCCCGTGGGACATGGTTACTCCGGGCGCGCCGATCTGCGTGGCCGCGACCGCGACGGCACTGCCGGAGCACATCATCACGATCGAAGATGTGCGGCGATATTGCTACACGGTTTTTCCACTCAGCGATGCGCGCATCGCGATGATGCTGGAAGTGGTTCAGAACGCGAAAGTCGACAAGCGGTACTTCATTTTCCCCGGGGAATACACGATCGTGCCGCGCTCTCTGGAGCAGACCACGAAGGAATATCAAGAACATTCCGTGCGGCTGGGTCGCGAAGTGGCGGAAAAATGTTTGAAGAATGCGGGACTTGCGCCAACAGACATCGACGCAATCATCACAACTTCCTGCACAGGAGTGATTATTCCTTCGCTGGACGCGTTTTTGATCAATGACATGGGATTTCGTTCCGACGTGCGCAGAATTCCGATCACGGAACTGGGTTGCGCGGCAGGCTCGGCAGCGCTGGGACGCGCGTGGGATTTTCTGAAGGGCGTGCCGGATGGAAATGTGCTGATCGTTTCTGTGGAATTGCCAAGCCTTACATTCCAGCGCCGGGACATTTCACCGGCAAATTTAATTTCCGCCGCACTTTTTGGAGACGGCGCGGCTGCGGCGGTGATTTCGCGCGGGAATTCTCCCGGCAGAAGAGTGTCAGCGAATGGGAACGGAGGCAATGGTGCGCATTCCAATGCGCACAAGCCCTTGCCCCGGATTCTCGGCGCGCGCAGCCATCTTTTTCCGCAGACCATCGACGCGATGGGGTTCGATCTGAAAGACGGCGGCCTGCATATCGTGCTTTCCAAGGACGTGCCGCAATTGATCCGCGATAAGATTCGCGGGCTCGTCGATAGTTTCCTCGGGAACTACGGCATGCGCCAGGAGGACATCACCGCGTTTGTATTGCATCCGGGTGGACAAAAACTGCTGCGCTTTATCGAAGAAGAATTGGGCCTCACGGCGGAGTCCACGCGATATTCGTGGGAAACACTGCGCGATTACGGAAATCTTTCCAGCGCGTCCGTGCTGTTCGTTTTGCAGGAATGGATGGAAAAGGGCGATCTGCGCGCAGGCGATTATGGCCTGCTCGTGGCGTTTGGCCCCGGCTTCAGTGCGGAGATGATGCTGCTCCAGTGGAGCTAAGCCGCATCGCTTATCTGATTTTGCTCGCGCTGTTCGGCGCGGGCCGTTTGGCCGAATTGGCCATCTCCCGTAAAAATCAAAAGAAAATGCAGGAACGAGGCGCAACGCGCGTCGCCGAGCCGCGCTTCCCGTGGATGGTAATTCTGCACGTCGCTGTTTTCATCGCCGCCGGCGCCGAAGTGATTTTTTTGCATCGTCCGTTGATTCCCGCGCTGGCCGTCACGATGTGCGCGCTGTTTCTGCTGTCCAACGCGTTGCGCTGGTGGGTGATTGGAACGCTGAAATCACATTGGAACGTGCAGGTTATGGATTCCGCGAGGCTTGGAGTGGTGAGCGACGGACCTTATCGCTGGGTGAGGCATCCGAATTACGCGGCTGTATTCTTTGAACTTGTTTCGCTTCCATTGATTTACAGCGCCTGGATTACGGCCATCTTTGCGGCGATTGGAAACGCATGGGTGCTACACAACCGGCTGGCCGTCGAAGACAAAATCCTGCTGGCGAATCCGGATTATCGCGCCGCCATGGGCGGCAAGCCGAAATTCCTGCCGAAATTCTACTCATCACGATCGTAGCGCTGTATCGGTGGCGGGCGTTGCGCCACGCAACCTGACGCGCTCGACGATCATCAAACCGGACAATCGAAATTCTGCTCTTGCACCACGCTCCGCGCTGCCAGCTGCGCGGTGGAAACGGAAAACGATGTCACGAGTTCTGATTGCCGGCGGCGGTGTCGGCGGTGCGACGCTCGCGATTCTGCTGGGCCGGCTTGGAATTGAGGTTGAGCTTTTCGAGCGAGGCGCTTTCCCGCGGGAAAAACCGTGCGGCGAAGCGATCATGCCGAGCGGCACGGCAACGCTCGAACGCTTGGGGCTGACGCACGCCGTCGGCGGCGCGCCGTTCTACAGCGTGCGCTACGACCTACGCGATTTCACACTCGAAGGAAAATTCCCCAATCGAAATGGAATACGCATCGCAGGTTGCGGACAACGGCGGATATTGCTGGATGCGACACTCTTCGCGATTGCGGCCGCGACCCCGGGAGTTTCCGCACAGACCGGCGCCATCGTCGAAGCACCGATTATAGAAAATGGCCGCGTCACGGGGCTGATTGTCGATGGGAAACCCCAGCGCGGCGATGTGGTGGTCGCCGCGGACGGTTTGCATTCGCCGATTCGCAAAGCGCTCGGACTGGATTTATCGCCACGCCGCCGCCGTTTCGGAATGCGCATGCATTTCCGCGTGCAACCGGGCTGCGAACAACCGCCGCGCATTGATATTTATCCGCGCAATGGCTACGAGCTCTACATCACTCCGCTGCCGGATGGCGAAATTCTCGTCGCAGCGCTCGTCGAAGCCGGCAGGATCGAAAAGTCCGCCGAAGAAGAATTTGCAGGCTGGTTAGCCGCCGAACCGGAACTTGCGGAAAAATTGCAAGGCGCCGAACAGCTTTCCTCCCTTGCCGGATGTTCCCCGATCGAGTCGCGGGCGCGTTGCGGTGTATTTCCGGGTTGCGTGCTGCTGGGCGATGCCGCCGGATTTATGGATCCGATCACCGCGTCCGGACTTGGCCATGCGCTCGCTACGGCGGAACTTTTGAGCAAGTATGTTGCGAAGATGCGACGTTCGCGAACCGATTGGATTTGGCAATTCGAGCGCGAACGCCGCGCCCTGATGCGCGATAACAGGATCTTGACGGGCGCGGCGCTGTGGCTGGCGCGACATCCGCGTATCGCGCGCGGCGCCTATCAGGCGATCCGGCCCACGCCCGCCGTTTTTTCGCATTTCATCAGCGTGGCTTGCGGCGCGCGCCGGATGTGGGGCACCGCGGCATCCTAAAATGCGCCGCATTCGGATATTCTTATGGTGGTTCGCGGGCAAGAATAAATTTCAGACGGCTTTCGTAGGGAGGGAGCAAATGTCTCGCAGAGTGCAACTGGCCGCCGCGGCGACGATGGCCATCGCGGCAGTGATGATTGTGAACTTTAATGTGCCGCGCACCGCGGCGCAGGGAAACGAGCAGGACATCACAGTTTCGGCGAAAAAGTTTGAGTTTTCGCCGGAGGAAATTCACGCAAAGGCCGGCTCGCACGTGAAGCTGACGATTACTTCAACAGACCGGGAGCACGGAATTCAGATCAGCGAGTTCGCGGAAGGCGCGCCGACGTCTGGCGATCCCGGTTTGAAATTTGCCGCCGGCGTGGACAAACCGGAATTCAAGCTGCCGAAAGATAAGGCAGTCACGGTTGAATTTGACGCCGTGAAGCCGGGAACCTACGACTTCAAATGTTCAGAATTCTGCGGCACCGGCCACCGCGGCATGAAGGGCAGGGTCGTCGTAGAGCCCTAATCCATTTTTCGCAGACTATTTTTCATTCTGCTCCAGACGGATTTTCGGCAGCGTGAGCTTGCCGTGCGCGCGGGAATGCTCGAGCGATGCCAGCCAGCGACGCACGTTTGCGCGCAGTTGTTCCAAATGCAATCCGCCGTGATTTGCGGGGAAGGTTTCCACCTTCTCAAGCCCGGCTCGCAACAGAGATTTTGTCCCGCGATGATTCTTGCGTGAGTAGTGATGGAACGCCGCGGTGATTTGAATGAGTCCCTGAAGGAAAGTTTTCTCCGGTGGGGGTGTATGCAGCCAGATTTCCTCCCAAGCTTCATGTGCTTCAAAAAATTTCCGCGAATTGAAAAGATGCACGCCGTGCGCAAATTGCGCGGCGCCGCGCCACTCAGGTAGTGCCACCGGCACAATCGCAGTGGGGCGCTTCCGATGTTCGCCGGACTTGCCTGATTTGGTTTTCGCGTGCAAGACAAGCATAATAACAACGCCCGGTTCGCCGGGCGGAACAGATTCTTAACCCCTTTCGGACGTCTCCGCGGCGCGAAGGGTTCCGCGGACCACGGCAACGTCTCCCGCTTGTGGGGTCCAGCTTGAAGAAGATCCACCTCGTCCTGCTGATTCACGCGCACCAACCGGTGGGCAATTTCGACGCTGTGCTGCAGAGAATCTACGAGCAGTCGTATCTGCCGTTTCTCGAATTGCTCGCAAAACACCCGTCGGTGAGGATCGGTCTGCACTACAGCGGTCCCTTGCTGGAATGGCTGGAAGAACGCCATCCGAAATTCATCGCGCAATTGACGCAGCTTGTGACGCGCGGACAGGTAGAAATCATCGGCGGCGGATATTACGAGCCGATTCTGATTTCCATTCCGCAGCGCGACCAAATGACACAGATTCGCTTGATGCGGGATGACCTTTCAAAAAAATTCGGCGCTGCGCCGTGTGGGGCGTGGCTTGCCGAGCGCGTTTGGGAGCCAAATCTGCCCGCGGTGCTGGCTGCGTCGGGAGTTGAATACACGCTGCTCGACGACGTGCATTTCCAAGCCGCGGGAATCGAACTCGAGGACATGTTCGGCTACTACATCGCTGAGGATCGCGGCGCGAAGGTGAAGGTGATTCCGGGGCTGAAATCCTTGCGCTACCTGGTGCCATTCCACGACGTGCTGGAGATTATTGATTTTCTGCGCGGCGCGGCGGAGCGCCATCCCGGCGGCATGGCGGCCATGGGAGATGATTGCGAAAAATTCGGCGGCTGGCCGGGGACGTACGTGCATTGCTATGAAAACGGCTGGCTGGAAAGATTTTACAGCGCGCTGGAGGAAAATCGCGAATGGCTCGTGACGACTCCGCCGGGCGAATACCTGGCGGAACATCCGCCGCTGGGCCGCGCCGCGCCGCCCGCAGCGTCTTACACAGAAATGATGGAATGGGTGTTGCCTCTGCGCGCGCGGCGGCAATTGGCGTCTTTGGAAGCTGAATTTTCAGGCCGCGCAGAAGTGCTGCGGTTTCTGCGCGGAGGCATCTGGCGCGGATTTTTGTGCAAATATCCCGAAGTGAATCTGCTGCACAAGAAAATGCTGCGCGTTTCAAAGAAATTGCACACGGCGCATGGAAACGCAGCCGCTGCGCGAAAGATCGCAGACGCCCGGAAATGTCTGCTGCGCGCGCAATGCAATGATGCTTACTGGCACGGAGTTTTCGGCGGGCTGTACGCTCCGCACCTGCGCACGGAACTGTGGCGCGAGCTGATTCGCGCGGAATGCGCGCTCGAATCGCTCTCCGGGCGGCGCGCAAACAAGGTGCGCAGCGAACGAACGGACTTCGATGCCGACGGCCTGGAGGAAATCTACCTGACCGCGCCGAATTTTTCCGCCGTAGTGAAGCCCGATGACGGCGCGACGGTCGCCGCGCTGGACTTCCGCCCAACCGCTGTGACGATCATCAATTCCCTGCAGCGGCGGCCGGAGGCATATCATGCCCGCCTCGCGGAGGTCGGCGACCGCGCGGGCGGCGGCGTCGCATCTATTCACAATCAGGTGCGCGCGAAAGAAGCAGGTCTCGAAAAGCGGCTGTGCTACGACCGCTGGGCGCGCCACTCCTTCCGGCTCCTGCTATTCCCCAACGAAAAAACGCGGGCCGAATACAACGCAATCCGGCTCGAAGAAAGCGGTTCCGTTGCTGGCGGCGGCTATGTAGTGAAAAAATTCGCCGGTAGCAGGATTGTTGTTGAGATCGATTCGCCATTGGAGATGCCCGGCGTGGACCCTCCACGCAGCATTCACATCGAAAAAGAATTGAACTTTAATTCCAACGGGGGTGATTGCGGCATCAACTGCGCGCTTCGCATCAGCTTGCCGGAGTCTTCAGCTGGTGAGGCGGTGAAATTTCAGGCAGGCCTGGAAATAATCGTGAATTTTCTTGCGCCGAATGAATCGGATCGCTATTTCGAGGCCGGCGAAGACAAAAATCGCGAACGGCATCCGCTAAATTGGGAAGGCGAAACTTCTGAACAATCTCTGCGTGTGATGGATGAATGGCAAAATGTTTCCGCCACGCTGGAAGCGCCCACTGCGAAAAAATTCTGGATTTGTCCGATTGAAACGGTGTCCGAATCGGAAGAAGGATTTGAACGCGTCTACCAAGGTTCGCAAATCCTCGCCGTGTGGCCGGTGGAATTGCAGGCAGGCGCGGAATGGCGCGGGCAGTTGACGCTCCGCATCGCAAAAGCGCATTCTTGAGAATCGTCGAACAGGAATTTACCGATGCCTTTGAATGAAGAATTGCTGAAAATTCTGGCGTGTCCGGTGTGCATTCAGCCCGTGCGCGAGCTGCCCGAAGACAAGGGCCTGGAATGTCCTGCTTGCGGGCGGATTTATCCGATTCGCGATGGATTTCCAGTGATGCTGCCCGAAGAAGCCAGTGCTGCTACGCGCGGCGCGGCGCGAAGCTAAAAATGCGGCGCAAAACTGAGTGATTTGTCCCGCGTTTCCACCCACATATCAATTTCTTTATTCTTGGCGCTTTTTTCGACGTCGTCGCCGTCGGGAAACGGCTGGTAAGCGCTAACTTCCACAACCACAATGATGCCGCTGCCGCCCTTCGGCGGAGAACTTAGCGATTCGATGCGATAACTTTTCACCGGCCCGTAGATGCCGGTCGGGCCCCAATCTTCCATGAAGTCTTTATACGCGTAGTGCGCTGGATCGGCCTTCCAGAGGTTGTAGGCGGTCTGCGTATCACCGGCTGTGAGCGCCGTGAAAAAATGTGTGACGGCTCTGCGTTCAGGAATGTGGAAGTAACCGTAGTAGGCCCACCAGGGAACGCCGACGAAAACAACAATGAAGGCGACGATTGTCACGATATATCGGCGCTTGCGCGTGCCGGGATCTTCCTTGGATTCCTCGAGCAAGCTGCCGTATTCCCGCAATCCGTCTCCTCTAAAGCTGACGTTGGAAAAGCGCTACGCACAAAGTCGTAAACAGCAGAGAAAAAAGTAACAGAATCCCGATATCGCTGTAAATGCCGGGCAGGCCGGTATTTTTCAGCAGCAGATTTTTCAGGGCGTGCACGGCGTAGGTGAAGGGATCCACCACGGAAATCGCGCGCAGCCACTTGGGAAAACCTTCCGTGGGATAAATCGCGCCGGATGGGAAAAACAACAAAGTGTTCAGGACGCCGAAAATCGCGCGCGGCACAAGTGGGTCGTTCACCCGCACCATCAGAAGGAACATCATGCTGATCATGGCCAGCGCGGTACACGACAGCACGATGATCAAATAAAAAAGTCTCACTGGATCCCAAATGCGCTCGATGCCGGCCAGCAATCCGCCGATGAATGTGATCGTCAGGCCGGCCATCAGACCTTTGAGGGCGCCGGCGCTGATCAGTCCCAGGATCAAATCGGATTTGCCGATCGGCGTGGCGAGATATCCTTCGTGCAGCCCGCGCGCTTTGTCGTCAATGAAGACAATGCCGCCGCCGATCATGGCCACAACGAAAATCGAAAGTGAGACCGAACCGGCCAAGAGGTATTTGATGTATTCGATGTAGGGATAAACTTCCACCGGCTGGATGCTGACGGCCGCGGGCAAACGTTCTCCAGTCGCGAGGCCCTTGGGCATCGTTTCGCCCGGCTGAATCGCGGCAATTTCGGGACCGTTCAAGTCCGTCTGAATTTCCTGTATGCGCTCAAACACGCCGCTGACGGCGAAGTTGTCGGTATTGTCCTCGATGAAGGCCACGCGCGGCCGATCGGCGCGCAGGACGCGCTGCGACAAATCCGGCGGAATGTAAACGATTGCCTTCACGAATCCGGCGCGCAGGTCGAGCATGGCGTCCGGCAGATGGCTGTATTCACTGACGTAAAAAGTCTTCGGCCCGGCCGCGACGGCGTCCAGGTCGGCGCGAATCTGCCGCGCCTCAGCGCCGTGATCGTCATCCACCAGCGCGATGTGAACATTTTTGATTTGGCCGCCGAATGCGTAACCGAGCACGACCAACTGCACGAGAGGAAGCACCATGGAAGCCACCATCAGCGCGGGGCTGCGGAAAAATTTCTTCATGTCGCGTTCGATGATGGCGTAAATCCGGTAAAACCTCATTCGTTTCGCCTCGGTTTTCCAAACTCAGCTCGCGCGCCGCGCGGTGAATCGAATTATTTGTACAAATGGCTGATGTCGAGCTTCGCGCCACTGCCAACCTCGTCGCGCAATTGCCGGCCGGTGTAATGCAGAAAGACGTCGTCGAGCGTGGTGCCCTGCACCGTTACGCGATGCACGGTGACTTTCTGCTGGCGCGCGACGTCCATCAGCGCCCCCACGAGACCCGGGCCATCGTGCGAGCTGATGTGCACAACGCCGTTCTGGTCCTTCACCTCAATCACTGCGGGCAGGCGTTTCAACTGTTCGAGCCAATCCGCCGGAGCGTTTGAAAATTCCGCTTCGACCACTTCCGTACCCGGCACGGAATCCTTCAGCCGTGTGGGCGTATCCAGCGCGGCAAGCTTGCCGTGATCCACAATCGCGATGCGGTCGCAAAGGCGGTCCGCCTCGTCCATGTAATGTGTGGTCAGCAGGATGGTCAGATGATGTTCGTCCTGCAACCGGTGGATCATTTCCCACACGTTCGTGCGTGAAACGGGATCGAGGCCTGTTGTCGGCTCGTCCAGAAACAAAATTTTCGGCGAATGCACCAGGCCGCGCGCGATTTCGAGTCTGCGCCGCATGCCGCCGGAAAAATTACGTACCAGCACGTCGGCAAATTTCTCCAAATCCACCAGAGCAAGCAAGCGATTGATCAGCGCGTCTCGCTCGTGCGAATCCACGCCGTAAATTTTGGCGTGGAACAACATGTTTTCGCGCGCGGTCAGCTCCGGGTCGGAGGTGAGCGCCTGCGGGATCACGCCGATCGTGTTGCGTACGGCGGTCGCATCTTTAATGATGTCGTGTCCGCCGACCTTCGCCGTGCCGCCACTGGGCAACGTGAGCGTTGTGAGCATGCGAATCAGCGTGGTTTTACCGGCGCCGTTCGGGCCGAGCAATCCAAATACCTCGCCGTCGTGCACGTCGAAACTCACACCGTCCACAGCGACGAAATCGCCGAAGCGCTTCGTCAACTTATCCACTTCGATGGCGGTGTTGGTCGTATTTTCGGCGGAAGCCATAAATTCGCACGCGCGCTAAAAGTGGAATCGGCTGTGCTCGCCCGGCGGCGCGGGCAGAAGCACAAAAGCCGTCATTCCCGCGAAGAATTTGCGGTCGGGATTCGGAATGGAGACCTTAATTTCGAAAGTTTTGATGTCGCGCTTGGTGCGACTCACATCGCGCTGAGTGGCAAAATCATTTTCCACGCCTTTGAAATACACGGTTCCTTCCACACGGTCGCCGGAAGGCATCTGCACGGTAAATTTTTGGCCGTAGGTGATCTGGTCGATGTAGGTTTCTTCCACATCAGCCTGCACCCACAAGTGATCGACATCCAAAATGGTGACGATCGGCGCGCCGGCCTGCACCACTTCGCCCTGGCGCGCGACGCGCACTGAAACGATTCCATCCAGCGGCGCGAAGACCTTTGTGTAACTCAACTGCGTTTGCGCCTGATCACGCTGCGCGGAGGCCTGCGCGATTTCCGCGCGCGTCGCAGCCATGTCTGATTCCTGCACGGAAACTTGTTTGCGGTTGGCCTGCGCGACAGCAACCTGGGCTTCCGCAACGTGCACCTGATCTTCCAGCGCCTTCACATTCGCCTGCGCAACTTGATACGCGGAGTAGGCGTTGTCGCGATCCTGCGCCGCCATGTCTCCCTTCTGAAACAATCCCTCGTCGCGTTTGTAGGTAATTTCATCGAGCGATAGCGTGGCCTGCGCCTGCACAAGCTGCGAGCGCGCTACGGTCACATTCGCTTCCGCCTGCCGAAGCGCCGCGGCGGTTTGTGAATCGTCGAGCGTGCGTGTGTTTTCGGATTGATTCAAGCGCGCTTCGAGCGTGCGTGTGTTATCCGCCGCTGCATTTCTCGCGGCTTCCAGCTCAGCCGGATCCAGCTCGCCAATCAATTCGCCCTTCGTCACCACGCTGCCTTCGTCAACGTTCAGCTTCATCAGCCGCCCGGTGACCTGCGGGCTGGCGATCACCTCATTGCCAGTGACGATTCCTGTGAGCTTGATTTCGCCGCTGGTAGGAGTGGTGAAGTAATAGATCACCCCGGCGATCACCAGCAGCACCAATAGAAAGACAAAAAACTTTGAAAACTTCATCGTTTCCTCGCTGAACCGCGAAACAATCCGTGCTCCAGAAAATCCAGCACCGCCTGGCGCCGCGCTTCCACCGCCGGCGGTTGCAAAATATCGCGCGACCAGATCTCCTGCAGCACCGGGGCCGCGGAAAAATAAAACGCCGTCATGGCGATGATGCTCAAGACCATGTGGGCTGGATCCACGCCGCGAAATTCGCCGGCCGCGATGCCGGCTTTGATCTCCCGTTCCAGGCGCTGCTGGCCCGGCAGCCAATACTTGCGAATCAGATGCCGGAAGTGCGCGCCCCGGCTCATCATCTCACGTTGAATCAGGCGCGGAAAATTCGGATGCGCAACCGCGAAATCGATCGCGCCATTGACGTAAGCAATCAATTCCGCGCGATGCGCCGAAGCATGGCCGCCGGGCTTCGCTTCCCTGCGCGCCGCGGCGATGGCGTCCTGCTGCTGCCGAAAAAGTGATTCCAGCACGGCGCCATACAGTTCATCTTTGCTGTGAAAATAATAATAAAGAAGCGCTTTGTTGACGCCCGCGGACCGGACGATTTCATCTGTCCGCGCGCCCGCCAATCCCTGCTCGGCAAACGCCCGCTCGGCCGCCGCCAATATCCGCCGGGCTGTTTCCGGACGCCGAGGAGCGCTGGAGGCTGCGCGCGCGACGCTTCGCCCGATCGGGGCCAGTCGCGGGATATAAGCGGTTTTGGTGTTGTGAGCGGTCATTGCAACATTTAACTAACTGGTTAGTTTAAAGCGTTCCGCGACCGCGAGTCAAGTCGTGCTGTCCGCGCCGCCGGTAGAAATGATGCGGTGATTTTGCTACTCAATATAACTCTCCGCGAAAGAAGTATCCGCTCGCCGTTTCCGGCATCCAATCCGAATACACCTGCGGACCGCTGACAGGCTTACAATAGTAGATAGCAGTGGATAGAAATGAGCGCGCTGACTAATTTCGGGATTGAGAGCATATCGCGCAGCCTCTCCGACGCCGCGATGGCCAAGACGATGCTCGACTGCATCGGCCATACGCCGCTGCTGCGTCTGATGCACGTCGGGCGCGAATTTCCGAACATTGAATTTTACGCGAAGGCTGAATGGTTTAATCCGGGCGGATCCGTGAAGGATCGCGCCGCGCTAGCCATGATTCGCGAAGGCGAACGAAGCGGCGAGCTGCGCGCGGGCAAGCGCATTCTGGACGCGACCAGCGGCAACACGGGCATCGCATACGCGATGATCGGCGCGTCGCTTGGCTATCCGGTGACGCTCTGCTTGCCGGATAACGCGTCCATAGAACGCAAGCGCATCCTGCACGCGTATGGCGCGGAGTTGGTGTTCACGCCAGCCGACGAAGGCTCTGACGGCGCCATCCGCCGCGCTCGGGAACTTGCGCGACAGCACGCAGACGTTTATTTCTACGTGGATCAATACGGCAACGCCGCGAATTGGCGCGCGCATTATGAAACAACCAGCGTGGAAATTTGGGAACAAACCCGCGGTCACGTCGGCTATTTCTGCGCGGGACTCGGCACATCGGGTACTTTCATCGGGGTCACGCGCCGGCTGAAAGAATTCAATCCGCGCATCCGCTGCGTCAGCCTGCAGCCTGATTCGGGATTTCACGGCCTCGAGGGCTGGAAGCACATGCCCACGGCGATCGTGCCGAAGATCTACGACCCGAGCGTCGCGGACGAAAATTTACCCGTGCGAACCGAAGACGCCTATCAAATGGTGAAACGGCTCGCGCGCGAGGAAGGCTTGCTGGTGAGCCCCAGTTCCGCCGCGGCGCTCGCCGGATGTTTTCAAGTCGCGCGGACTTTGCCGCGCGATGAATACGCTCTGATGGTGACGATTTTCCCCGACTCAGCGGAAAAATACCTCAGCGAGCGATTTTGGGAAGAATTGAAATAGCGGGCCCGTTGCACCGCCTGGCGAACCAATTTTATGCAGACGCTTCTTCTGGCCGAAATTCACGCGCGCGGCATCCGGGCGCACGGCGCGGAAACCTATCCGCACGAATGCTGCGGCGCGCTGCTGGGCAGCGACGACGGCGGCTCGCGCGAAGTGCGCGGCCTTCACAAACTGGTGAATCGCCGCGCGGATTCGCCGCACAACCGCTTTGCCGTCACCGCGGACGACGTCCGCGAAGCTGAACGCGCCGCGCAAGCGGCGGGCCTGGAAGTTGTGGGGTGGTATCATTCCCACCCCGATCATCCGGCGCTGCCGAGTGAATTCGATCGCGAGCAGGCCTGGCCGTGGTACAGCTACGTGATCGTCAGCGTAATAAATGGCGAAGCGCAAATAATGGCATCCTGGCGGCTGGCGGACGACCGTATGCGCTTCGAGCCGGAAAAAATAGCAGCGGCGGCCGCGAGTTAGCGCCGCGCGGCGGAATGAAATTGTTTTGACGGACGCAAACCGGAGGAAACAGCTCGATGCCGATTAATGTTTTGATCCCGACACCGCTCAGGCCGTTCGTCGGAAAACGAAATTCCGTTGAACTCACCGCACCGACGGTCGGCGAAGCTCTGCGCACACTGACCGAACAGTTCAGCGATCTGCGCAAACATCTGTACACGGACGACGGCCGCATCCGCAGCTTCGTGAACGTGTATGTGAACGATGAAGACATTCGCTATCTGGAAAAGGAAAGCACGCCGCTCAAGGATGGCGACACCATCAGCATTGTGCCCTCGATCGCGGGCGGCCGGTAAACGGCAGACGGTTTAAGGGAAGGAAATTCAGTATGCCTACGGAAACAAAAATGGTTGAGCCTCCTCTGCTTTCCAAGGAAGAGGTGCTGCGCTACAGCCGGCACTTGATCATGCCGGAAGTCGGCATGGAAGGTCAGCTGAAGCTGAAGCGCGCACGCGTTTTGATGATCGGCGCGGGCGGACTCGGCGCGCCGCTGGGACTTTATCTGGCCGCGGCCGGCGTCGGGCATCTCGGCATCGTGGATTTTGACGTCGTCGACTTCACCAATCTCCAGCGCCAGGTGACTTTTTCCACCAGCGACGTGGGCCGTCCGAAGCTGGCCGCCGCGCGCGAACGCCTGCTGGCGATGAATCCGACGATTGACATCGCGACGTATGAAACGCGGCTCACCAGCCAGAACGCGCTCGAACTTTTTCGTGGCTATGACCTGGTCGTCGACGGCACGGATAATTTTCCCACGCGGTACCTGGTGAATGACGCCTGCGTGCTGACCGGCAAGAGAAACGTCTACGGTTCCATTTTCCGCTTTGAAGGCCAGGTGAGCATTTTCGGCGCGCCGGAAGGTCCGTGCTACCGCTGCCTGTATCCTGAACCGCCCCCGCCGGGACTTGTGCCGTCCTGCGCGGAAGGCGGAGTGCTCGGTGTTCTGCCCGGAATTGTCGGCTCAATCCAGGCCATCGAAACGATAAAACTCATTCTTGGCTCGGGTGACCACCTCATCGGCCGCCTGCTGTTGTTCGATGCGCTGGGAATGCGCTTTCGCGAATTGAAGCTGAAGAAAAATCCGGATTGTCCGCTGTGCGGCAAGCATCCAACCATCACGAAACTGATCGACTACGAGGAATTTTGCGGAATCCGCGGCGAAGAAGCGCCCATCCCACAGACGCAAATGCCGGAAATCACTCCGCGCGAATTGAAGCAGCGCCTGGATCGCGGCGACGACCTTTTCATTCTCGACGTCCGCGAGCCGCATGAATATCAAATCTGCAATTTGAACGGCTACCTGCTGCCGCTCGGCGATTTGCCGCGCCGTGTGAACGAGCTGGACAGCTCACGTGAGATTGTCGCTCACTGCCGCAGCGGGAAGCGGTCCGCGGACGCCGTGGAATTTCTGCGCAAGGCAGGCTTCCGCAAAATTTGGAATTTGAAGGGCGGCATTCTGGCCTGGGCCGATGACGTGGACCCGGCCATGCCGAAATACTGATCGAGAATTTCAAGAGGCGCGGAATTTCAGCGCACAGGAAAGAGCAAAATGCCAACCAAGGTCACTTTCAAACACAACGGCCCGATCATCATCGAAGGCGATTTCGAGGTGGTGGATCCGGCCGGAAACAAATTCGGACTCGCCGGCCGCACGACGATTGGCCTGTGCCGCTGCGGCGCGTCCAACAACAAACCGTTCTGCGACGGCTCGCATAAGGCGTGTAATTTCGCCCACGAAGTGCAGGCGCGAGATCTTCCGCCGCCGATTCCAAAACCGGCTGTATAAGTCCCAAACTTTTTCTACATTGCACTCAGAATTGGGACGCGGAATTTCAATTCCCAAAAAATTTTCGCGCACTATAACTTCAGCTACCCAACTCTAAGTGCTGTTATACCCGCCATTTTCCCTTTAGGGAGCCGCCCTCTCATCCCGTTACGAAACTACTCGTCCGTGAACTTTCGGCCCAAAGTGGGGTGGCTGGTTCAGCCCGGTACATCGCGCTAAAGCTAAGTGTTTCAGTGTCATACAGATTTGGAAGATGGCACCTTCTTAGGCCCGGAAGTTGCACCTATCCGTGCTAGATGTGCCAAGTGTGCGCATCGGGGGCATTGTGAGGGTAGTGCGGAAATTCGGGAATATGCTCAGGACTTTTCGCTGGGCTTTTGGCGCGGCAGGTGCCGTGGCGTTTCTTGCGCTGCTCATCTGGCTGCGATCCGCACATTATTCCTTTGACCCGGTCCAATACATTTCTCTTTCGTTGTTCGGCAGCCTGCTCGTATTGACCTTCGGCGCAAATACATTGGTTCGCTTCCGCGGGACTCGCGACCGCATTTCGCTGATCCTCGCTCTCGGTTTTGCGCTTGCCGCTCTGGTCGAAGCGACCGGAAATCTCGACCTGTACGGCGCAATGATCACCGGCGCTGCTCTTCCCCTGCATGTGCCGCTGGCCTGGATGGTGAGTTGCACGCTGCTCGGCGCGCTTTTGCTCCTGGCGCTGGTAGTGGAACGCCACCTGCCCAGTTCGCGCGATCCCGGACGTGAAATTGCGATCGCGTGTTTCATCGTTGGCGGCGTCGCGTACCTCACCAGCGCGGTCTTTCTCGGCCTGCCCTGGCAAATTTCGATTCACCCGCAATGGTTTCTCACGCGGCCCTGGGAATTGGTTCCCGCCGCGCTGTTCCTGGCGGCTGCGCTTGGTTTTCGCCGGCGCCTGCATCGCACCGCTTCAGCGTTCGACAAATCGCTTTATTGGACGGCGTGGTTCAACGTTGCCTGCCACCTGGTCGCGTCACAGTCCGAGCGCATGCTGGATGGTCCGAGCATGCTCGCGCAGCTCATCAAAGTTGCGAGTTACGGAATCCTGCTCGGAGGCGCGCTGGTGGATAATGCGCGACTGTTCGATCAGGTCCGGCGCCTGGCCATCAGCGATCCGCTCACCGGACTCGCGAATTACCGCACGCTTGTAAACGCTCTTCAGAATGAACTCGAGCGTTCGCGCCGCACCGGCCGTTCCTTCGCGATTGCGCTGTTCGATCTGGACGAGCTGAAGTCGGTCAATGACCGCTTCGGTCACCTCGTGGGCACGCGCGCGATTTGCCGCATGGCAAGTGTGCTGCGTCAGCAGTGCCGCTCAACGGACACGGCCGCGCGCTACGGCGGTGACGAATTCGCGCTGGTTCTGCCTGAAGCAAGCGCCGAAGCGGCGTCGCGCGTCGCCACGCGCGTGCGCGAAAAACTTTCCGCGGATCTGGAACTGCCGCAACTCAGCGTCAGCACCGGAGTCGCCGTCTATCCGCGCGACGGCGAAACGCTGGAACAATTGCTGAATTCGGCCGACGAAGCTCTCTATCGCATGAAGGGACGCAGTGACAGCGCGCTCGCACTCGCGCGCATCGCCGTTTGTCTGTAGCCGGCGGGACAGGAAACGCAAAAAGCAGAATGCTGCCCTCAAGAATTGAAGAAAGAATTCCGATGACGCTGGCGGTGCGCATCTCGACAAACGAGTTCGTGCCCGCCATTGAAACATCATTCACCGAAAACGTCAGCGCGCGGGGAGCCCGCGTGATGACGTCGCGCAAGTGGCCGCTGAATGAACGTGTGGTGTTCGCACCACTGCCCGGCGGTTTCAGCACGCGGGCGCGGGTCGCCTACTGCGAGCAGTTGCGCGAATCAAATTTCGCCATCGGATTGGAATTCCTGGAGCCAAGCGGAAACTGGGTCGTCGGCCTCTCCGCCACTCCGGAAAGAACGCTCAAAGGCTAAAGGAGGAGGAACTCGCGAAAACAAAAACTGGCGCAAGTAATTTTTGGGCGCCGGACGCCACATCGCGTGGCCTTCCGGCGCCCGCTTTCTTTTCCGCGCGGGACTAGTGAACGAGTCCGACTTTCGGCGGCAGCACCGGTGAGGAAGGCTCCTTGATCGCACCGTATTGCGCTTCATACCGGCCGACGTTTTCGCCAAGCGCCTGCCACAATCGCTTCGCATGTCCGGGACTCAGGATCAGGCTCGAAACCAACTTTCCCTGTGGCGCGCCCTGCGTCGCATTCGGAAAAATGTAAATGAAATTGAGCGTGAATTCTTCCGGGTTGTGATGAATCATCGCCAGATTGCTGTACTGGCCGAGCATTTCTTTTTCGTCGGCCTTGATCTGCACCTGTTGCTGCTGCGGTTTTACGGCTTCGTCCATCGCGCCCTCCGGTTTCCGAAAAGCTCCGCAAAAAGTATAGCAGACTCGCAAAAAGTCACGTCGCGCAGGAACGTGCACAGGAAAGTACCATTGACTCGCTTATGCGTTAATGCTAGTTTACGGCGCAGGTTTATTATAGTTAACAGGCCCTCACCCGGCGATGACCGCTCCCCACGACCCTTCCCACGCCCATCCCCCCGCGCGAGCAGTTGATTCGGCCGCAGCGAAGGAATTGCCCGCGGGCCTTCCATCATTGCCGGAGATTTACCGCACCATTCCCATTTTTCGTAATGTTTCGTTCTGGCGAAAGCTTTTCGCCTTCGCAGGCCCCGGCTACCTGGTCGCCGTGGGCTACATGGATCCCGGAAACTGGGCCACCGACCTCGGCGGAGGTTCCCGCTTCGGCTACACCTTGCTGAGCGTCGTGCTGCTCAGCAGTGTCATCGCGATGTTTCTGCAGGCGCTTTCGGCCAAGCTCGGCATCGCCACGGGACGCGACCTCGCGCAGGCTTGCCGCGAGCATTATTCGCCACGCGCTTCGTTTGTACTCTGGATCATGTGCGAGGTCGCCATCGCCGCGTGCGACCTGGCGGAAGTTCTCGGCTCGGCTGTGGCGCTGCAGCTTTTGTTTCACATTCCGATTTTCTACGGCGTGATTTTGACCGGGGCGGACGTTTTGATCGTCCTTGCGCTGCAGGGCCGGGGCTTCCGCTGGATCGAAGCGCTGGTGATCACTTTAATTGCCACCATCGCCGGCTGCTTTGCGTACGAAATTTTCTTCGCGCGTCCACTGTGGCTGGAGGCCGCGGGAGGATTTTTGCCGCATGCGGAGATTCTGCGCAACCGCGAAATGCTCTATCTCGCCATAGGCATACTCGGCGCGACCGTGATGCCGCACAATCTCTACCTTCATTCGAGCATCGTGCAGACGCGCGCGTACGGTTTTGAACATGAATCCAAGCGCGAGGCGATTCGGTTTGCGATGCTCGATTCCTGTCTGGCGCTTGGGTTTTCATTTTTTATCAACGCAGCCATCCTGACGCTCGGCGCCGCGGCGTTTCACACGCGCGGGATGACCGCCATCGCCGACATTGGCGTGGCCTACAAACTTCTCACGCCGGTGCTCGGCGCCAGCCTTGCAAGCGTGCTGTTTGCCGCGGCACTGCTGTGCTCCGGCCAGAATTCCACGCTCACCGGCACGCTGGCCGGGCAGATTGTTATGGAAGGCTTCATCCATCTGCGCTTGAAGCCGTGGCTGCGCCGCCTGATTACGCGGAGCCTGGCGATTGTGCCGGCGGCGATTGTAGTTGGCGTGGCGGGCGAAGGCGCGGTGATGAGACTTTTGATCTTGAGCCAAGTGATTCTGAGCTTTCAGCTGCCGTTTGCCATCATTCCGCTCGTACAGTTCACCGCCGATCGGAAAAAAATGGGGCGATTCGTCAACCGCCGGTGGGTCACCGCGCTCGCGTGGCTCACCGCCGCCGCCGTTATCGCGCTGAACCTTTTGCTCCTCGTCCTGATTTTCCACTGAACGATCCAACCGTTTCTGGCCAACCGTTTTATTCCGCGCCGCCTCTTATGCGATGATAGAAGCGCGTGCAGAAAAAACTGACGGAGGGGTCATGGGGCGGGGGAATTTCGTTTCCAACAAAGGAATGGTACTGGTGATCGCCGCGGGCGTTTGCCTGCTTTTCGCCGGCTGGACGGCCGCGCGCGATAAAGACTGGCCCGTGCCGGCGGAAGCCGCGCGGATGAGAAATCCCGTCGCGGCCACGCCGCAAAATCTGGAAGCCGCGAAGGCAATTTACATGGATAAGTGCGCGAATTGCCACGGCGAAAAGGGCGCCGGCGACGGGCCGGAAGCCGACATGTACACGCCCGCGCCCGCCGCGCTGAATGACGCCAAAATGATGAACGGGATGTCGGACGGCGAAATCTTTTACAAGATCACCGAAGGCCGGAAGCCGATGCCGTCATTCAAAAAACAATTGTCGGACGAAGAGCGCTGGGAGCTTGTGAATTTCGCGCGCACGCTCGCTGCGAAACCGGCAAAATAAGCGCCGAAACCGAATTTTCCGCGGAAATTGCGGGCGCTCGGCTTATTTCACCTGCGCGAGCGCCTGCGCCACTTCATTGATGTCCGGCACGGTTGGAATATCGTACTGCTTGAACCACGCGACTTTCCCGCCCTTGTCAATGATGGCGATCGCGCGGCCCGTGATGCCCTTATCGGCCAGATACATTCCAAATTTATCGGCCACCGCGCCGCGCGGATTGAAATCCGCCAGCAGCGGATACGTGATTCCCATTTTTTCCGCGTATGCCTTGTGCGACCACACGCTGTCCACGCTCAGGCCGAGTATCTGCGCGTCCAGCGTGGCGAATTTCTTCATGTCATTCACCACGCAGGCGTGCTCGTTGGTGCACACCGGGCTCCAATCCAGCGGATAAAACATCAGCACCACATTTTTCTTTCCGCGGAAATCCGCGATTTTCACTTCCTGCTGGCTCTGATCCTTCAGCGCGAATTCCGGCGCGGCCTGCCCGACTGAAATCGGCATCGTATCGTCTCCCCAAATAAATTTGTGTGATTCACGGCGCTCTAATCGCGCCGCATCATTGCGACCGCAACATCATAGCACTGCCTCGCAGCAGACTTCATAACGACGACTGCCAGAGATCACGTGGGGGTGACAACCGGTCGGCGGCTAACCCGTAATCGCGAATCGGACAAGCCGATACAATACCCACAAACTGATCCCGACGGGAAATCCGATCAGGGCGACGACAAGCGACCGTACTGCCAGAGCTCCATTTGTCGGCGGCTGAAACGGAACGTAAGGCACTTGAACGGCATAGACATATGCTCCGCCTTGTTGTGCCGACGGCGGGTGCAATACAAAGTGCGGATCTATATTGTATTGCGGCGGCGCGATCGGCTGGATGGGAGTTCGCGGCTCAAAGATTGGGCCGGGCTGCAGTGCTGTTACGACTGGCATCGGCGGCTTGTGAGCGTCATGATGCAGGTAAATGAACGCGGCCACGCAGAGCGTCGGCGGAGCCAAAAGCATGAAGATCACGGCTTCCCTGGCTAGTTTTCGCATCTGATTCACTCCGCCCTGGGCATTGCGCCCGCAAGCCGCACTTTTTTCTCTCGCGCGGCTACCCACTAAGGCTATTAACTCCCTTCTACACCCATTTTGACGTTTTCTACAAGGCTCCGTTAGTTCCGCTGGCTCCGCAAAAGCATTGGCGCCGTGCGTCCGTTTGCGTCAATATCCACCCAGGAGAGCGCCGGAGCCGATGCAACTGAAGGACATCGTCGAAATGTACAAGGGGCTTGCTGGCGAATTCGGCCGCCCGGTCGAACTGGAACTTTTCGGACTTTCACGCGAAGAGACGGAAAAAATCTTCAGCGTATTCGACGAGGACTACCACATCAGCCGCTTTTTCCACTTCACGAACGCAGGCGGCGGCACGGCATATTCCATCAACGGTTTCCCGCACACACACGTCGCGATTGACGCGGCAATTCAGGAAATTCTCTAGCCTTAAATTTCGGCGTGAATCGCGGCGCGATTAGCTGGTCGCCGCGCTGACGTGACCGAGCCGCTTGCCGAGCGCCGCCTGCTGCGCGCGCAATTCTTCCGGCAGAGCGTCGCCGAATTTTGCAAGAAATTCAGAGATGCCGGTCAGCTCGTCTCCCCACGCGGCCGGATTCACGTCCAGCAGTTCGTCCAGCGCTTCGCTCTTTATGTTCAACCCATCCAGCGTGAGCGATTGCGGCGTGGGCACAAAACCAATCGGAGTTTCCTTCGCTTCCGCGCGGCCTTCCACGCGTTCCAGAATCCATTTCAGCACGCGCGCGTTTTCGCCGAATCCCGGCCACAAAAGTTTTCCGTCTGCTCCCTTGCGGAACCAATTCACGTGGAAAATCTTCGGCGGATGGAGAACGGACTTGCCCATCTCCAGCCAGTGGCGGAAATAATGGCCCATGTTGTACCCGCAGAACGGCAGCATGGCCATCGGATCTCGCCGCGTCACTCCCACTTTTCCGGTCGCCGCGGCGGTTGTTTCAGACGCCATTCCCGCGCCGACAAAAACGCCGTGCTGCCAATCGAATGATTCGTAGACCAGCGGGGCCAGACGCGCACGGCGTCCGCCAAACAAAAACGCGGAAATCGGCACTCCTGCGGGATCCTGCCAACGCGGCGAAATGCTGGGCGATTGCTCGGCCGGCACGGTGTAGCGCGCGTTCGGATGCGCCGCGGGGCCATTCGCGGGATTCCACGGCCGCGCCTGCCAGTCAACCAGTCCAGGCGGAGGCGGAATTTCGCTGCCCTCCCACCACGGTTCGCGGTCGGGAGTCATGGCCACATTCGTGAAAATGGAATTCTTGCAAAGCGCGCGCATCACGTTGGGGTTCGTCTTCACCGCCGTGCCCGGCGCGACGCCGAAAAATCCCGCTTCCGGATTGATCGCGTGCAAATATCCATCCGGCCCGATCTTCATCCACGCAATGTCGTCGCCGACGGTCCACACGCGGTAGCCGATGTTTTCCAGCGCGGAAACCATCATGGCCATGTTCGTTTTGCCGCAGGCGCTGGGAAAAGCCGCGCCCATGTACGTCACCTTTCCGCGCGGATCTTCCAATCCCAGCACCAGCATGTGCTCCGCCATCCATCCCTGCTTAGCGGCCATGTAGCTGGCGATGCGCAGCGCGAAGCATTTTTTGCCCAGCAGCGCGTTGCCGCCGTAGCCGGAACCGATGCTCCAAATCAATTTTTCTTCTGGAAAGTGCGCGATGTAGCGGCGCTCCGGGTTCAGGTCGCCCGTGGAATGAAGTCCCGGCACGAAATCCGCAGAGCCGCCCAGCCGATCCAGCGCCGCGCGGCCCATGCGCGTCATAATGCGCATGCTCGCCGCGACGTAGGGGCTGTCCGTCAGCTCCACTCCGATCTTGCTGATGGGCGAATCGATCGGCCCCATCACGTAGGGGATCACGTACATGGTGCGCCCGGCCATCGAACCTTCAAAGAGCTTGCCGATTTTTTCCTTCGCTTCAGCGGGAGCCATCCAGTTGTTCGTCGGGCCGGCGTCTTCCTGCTTGGAGGTGCAGATGAAGGTCACTTTTTCGGTGCGGGCTACGTCATTCGGGTCGCTGCGATGAAGGTAACAATTGGGGTGCGTCTTGGGGTTCAGCGCGACGGTGTGACCTTCCTTCAGCATCAAATCGAAGAATTCCTGCTGCTGCGCGTCTGACCCGTCGCACCAGACAATCTTTGCAGGGCGGGTAAGCCTCGCCGCCTGCTCCACCCACTGCTCCAGGGGAGTTGACACTAAGCCTCCTGAGGGTTCTTTCGAGCCTGCCGCCGCGGTGAGGGGAACGCCCGCGCACCGGCCGCCGGTCTCTTTCGACCTTGCCGATCTATATCGGCCTTAATGATCGCGAAATAATTGCGTAACAGCCTAAAAGTGTATGGCAGCGCCGCAGTGCATTGCAAGGAGCCGGGGCGCGTGCGTTGCCTTCGTGCGCGGATTGCTAACCGGGTTGCGCCCACATAGCGTGGGCGCGCCCGACGGCGTGCGGTTCGCAGCATCGACGCGGGCCTGAACAATGCCCGCTGCGGATACAAACGCAATAGGCCCCGCAGGCCCAAAAAAACGCAGGGCTGGTGGGTTCTGCAGCCCGGCACTTCAGAGCCGGCGGTTTGTGCGGCAGGTTCAGCCAAACCTGCCGCTGGTTCCTCAGGCTCCGTAGTTTTCTTCGATGTAATGATCCGAGGGAGGGTCCATGCCAAGCAATGCCTCGATAATTCCAGCGGTCGCATACGCCTTCAGAATTGGGTAGGGCTCGCTGCTACTCCACTGAAGAGCGTCCTTGCAACTTCCAGTCTTGCATCGCCAGTAAGCAATGTTCTCAAGCGCATGGCCGCGATGTTTCTGCAAATCTCCCACCATATAATCCTCCGCAGTCATCGGAATCGCGTCTGCAGCAGCTTGCGCCAGCGCGAATTGACCGCGGCGGGAAAGTACACCGGCTAAATGCGAGAGGGCTGTCGCCAAAAAAAAGGGTTCCGGAATCTTCAGAGCCGCGTTGCGAGCCTCTGAAAAGATTTCGGCGATCAGCGCGTCCTGGCCGGAAGCTGGGGCCGCTGCGCCGAGGAGAATCAGCGTTCTTGCGCGGTCTTTGTCATCCATCAGCGATGACACGGTTTGAATTGCTTCTTGAAGGTTTCCCTGTTTTCCCTGCTGCAAAGCAATCTGTGAAATTATCGAGTCATAAGGCTCATTGGGTGGTATCTGCACCATACCCTCACGGCCCCGCGATACGATTCCCGCGATTTGGCGTGCACCTTCAATGTCTCCCTGCTTCGCGAGCTCAGAGCCCAACCATTCCAATGCGGAGTCCTTCTGTCCTGGATCTTGAACCAGTTCCATCTCGCTGCGGGCTTTCGCAGCTTCACCCTGCTCGAAAAGCTCGATCACCAGATCATACGCCGCACTAGATCTTGACGCCTCGTCTTGCATGGCGTTAATGAACTCTTTCACGCCCACGAGGTCGCCCGCTCGCTCTTCAGCAATCAAGAAAAAGTGCTCAGCGGAGCCGCGCTCAGCAGGATCGCTTATGGCCTGTAAGTCAGCCCGCATTTCTGGCAGGAGTCCGAGAATATCACTAGATTTGCCACTTCGGTACATGGAACCGGCTATAAACGCAAGATTGACAAGTCTTTCGTATCCAGCCTGCGAGGATCGAGCATAGGTGAGCGCAAGAGCGAATAACTCATCACTCGCATCTTTCTTTCCCGCAACTGCAGCTTCTTCTCCCGCGCAGGCTAGAGCCGAGACGTGGCTCCCTGAATCTTCAATCTTGGACGCGAGTTCTTTAACCGCAGCGACGTTGCCCAGTTGTCCTTGGACGGAAGCGACGGATTCGTAGCACCAACTCCCCGCATCGGGCCCCTCCGCTGCCAGAGTCGCAATCGCTGCTTGCTCATCGCCTCTTCTTGCCAGGGCTGTCGCGACGTCGCAAACAACTTCGCGATAGGTGCCGTTCTGATCTCTTGGAACATTGTCCGCCCGGTGTCGCGCGTCCTGTCCGTCCCCCGCAAATACTTGAGCGATCAAAAGCGTGCGGAGCACTTGAGTTTTTGCCTCAGAATCATCCGCCAGGTTCGCGGCGTCGAGGGCTTGGACGAGAAGTTTGTGTGCGTCGATGCTGTCTGATGACGACTGGGCGCGAACGCGAAGCGACAACACGAGCGGCAAAACAAGAAGGACGGCGCAAGTGAGGGGCTTACGGCGCATCGAGCGATTCTATAACCGAACTAAGTAGTTAGCTGAAATATACTTACAATGTAGGACGCTGGGTTGCACCTCGCGAGTTGCTTGCGGCTAATCCGTGCGGCGTTCTTGCCCTCGACCGTACCCACCCCAATATTTTTCTTTTCGAAAACCAATTTCCTCTTGACAATTTTCCCGCCTCGGCAAAAATAGATTCAGCTTCGGTTAACTTCGCAGTCGGCCTCGCATTACGCGGAATTTTCCTTGGAGTGTTCAGCAGTTCTCTCGAACGTGCATGTCAGTTTTGGTCGTGACTGATCATCTTTGGTCGTAACTGACCATCGCAAGCGTAGCTAGCCCAGTCGGCTCTCGCAACTTTCAGCCGCTCGAAGCGCCCGCGGCCTCGGTGTTTCACAACTCAGCGCGCCGCAAAATGATTCGTAGCAATGATTCGTATCAGGGCACGGCTTCAGCCGTGCTGATCGCAGTTGTTCTCGAAATCGGGCTTCAGCCCCTGAGGATTCGCGTATCGCCACCGGAAGACCAGAAACCCAAGGAGCTCACGACCTAAGTCCCTTTATTTTGATAACGATCTACAAAAACCCAGGGTAGGGGGCGGTTGCGCCCATATCGCATGGGCGCGCCCGACGGGGGGCGATGTGCTGCGGCCCCGCGGGCACCCAAAATGACCAGAAAGGAACTCCAATGCCAGACACAGCAGAACTTGTCGCCAGAATGCTCGCCGGAGACCCGCTCCCCGAGCAAACGCCCAAATACGTCGATTGCCTTTTCACCTCGGCCAACGGAAAGCGCTGCCGCAATCCCGTCTTCAGGTCTTACCTCGGACTTTGCGCCCTCCACGAAAATCTCGCCCACAAGCGTGACGATATCGAAGTGCGGGCCGTCTCCGAAGTCCTTCTCGGCGGTCCCGACGCCGAACTGCGATCCCGCGACGAAGTTAGCGCCGCTCTTTCCAGACTTTTTGTTCTCGTCTCGCAAAAGCGCATTTCGCGCAAAGACGGCACGCTTCTCGCCTACATCGGCAGCCTGATTTTGCAGTCCTTGCCGGTTGCGCCCACATAGCGTGGGCGCGCCCGACGGCGTGCGGTTCGCAGCGTCGACGCGGGCCTGATTAATGCCCCGCCGCGGATGCAAACGCAACGGAAACGGAGGTGTCATAGCTCACACTCGCTGTATCTGCGGCGCAAAGAGGAGGAATCCGCAACTCGCATCGCATCGCCGGGTTAATTCAGTTCGTGGCGACCCCAGGCCCGCGAAATCCCTCCATCTTCGGCGAACCTTCCATCCGGCGTTCCCTGCTGTGGATGATGCTCGCGGCGCTCGCCATCCGCCTGATCGTGGCCGCGTTTGCGCTGCCTTCGATCCTGGATCCCGGCATTGACCACTTTCCATTCGGCTGGGAAATGGGTCACGTCGGGCGCAGCATCGCGCTCGGCCACGGCTTCGGTTCTCCGTATCAAGCTGACACCGGCCCCACGGCAATGCTTCCGCCGGCGTATCCGTACATTGTCGGCGCCGTCTTCAAGCTCTTCGGCATTTTCACGAAGGCGTCGGCGATGGTTCTGCTCGCGCTGCAGAGCCTGTTTTCGGCCGTCACCTGCATTCCAATCCGCGGGATCGCGTTGTGGGCGTTCGGGCCGCGCGCCGCGCGCGTGGCCGGATGGTTGTGGACTTTTTTCCCCTACGCGATTTATTTGAGCGCGGCGACGATCTGGTCGCACACGCTCAGCGCGTTGCTTTTCGCGCTCATCGCTTGGCTCGCGCTACGCATCGCGGAAGGCACGGGCTGGCGCGATTGGATTTGGCTTGGCATCACCGCGGGCGTCACCGGCCTTACGAATCCGACCATCCTTCCGGTGTGCGCCGCGCTGGTGATTTGGCTGTGGCTTCGCGCGCCGGAGCGCCGCGCGGAAATCATGCTATGCGGCGCAACGGCCGCACTCATAGGAATCGCGTGCGTGGCGCCGTGGACGATTCGCAACTACGAAGTGTTCGGGCACTTCGTTCCGTTGCGGTCAAATTTCTGGGCGCACGTTTACGGCGGGAATTCGCTCGATACGGGAAAGTTTTGGAATGACGATCATGATCCCACGGTGGACCCGGGCGAATTGGCGGAAGCCACGCGCCTGGGCGAAACCGCTTACATGGCGGAAAAAAAGCGGCAGGCGCTGGAGTTCATCAGCCAGCACCCGCGTGTATACGCGTATCTGGTGTTGAAGCGCGTTTCGTATTTTTGGACGGGAATTTTCAATCTTTCGCCGCAATTCATTCGCGAAAATCCCGGCGAAACTGGGGATATTCCGTTCTGCACCGCGCTTACCGTTCTCGCTCTGATTGGCCTTGTGCGTTTGCGGCGCGTGGACGCTTCACGCATCTGGCCGTTCGTCATTTGTATGGGTGTCTATCCGGTTTTGTATTACTTCACGACGTACGAGATCGCGTATCATCACCCGCTCGATCCGGTGCTGATCGTTCTCTGCGGCGGCGCGCTGGTTCGCGCATCGCTACTGCGCGGGAGTTCGCGTGTCGGCGGTTTCGCCTGCGACGAATCTCGCTAAGCGATCATTCATCGTGCGCAGGCGGTCGTGGATTACAGGGGAGAACTGGTCATAAACCGCCTGCGGTGCCGTCGCGGGGAGCTCAATGCGCGCAGGGCTTGAGCGCCACAGCGCCCACGTCCAGACGAATTCTGAAACGGTGAAGGAATAAACCTCGATGTAATTGAACAGGCTGTACGACGGCTGCAGCGTGATCCGTCCGAGCGCATAGTTGCCGACTTGCACAGCGGAGTAGAAACAAATGCCGATGAGCACCCAGCGGTACAACGGCGGAAGGTGGATCTGATAGTAGATGCCAAACGCCAGCAGCGTGAGGAGCAGAGCCGCTTGCGTCAGCTCGAGTCCCTGCATTCCGGCCGTAACGTAGTACCTCGGCTTCGGGAGATTTTGCAGGGTGAAATGCGCCGTCCACAGGAGCAGTAGGAGACCCACGGCGCTCAAGAGCCGCCACGCAAATCCCCGAATCGCCGGATAAGGACGCAACGCGCGCAAGCAAATTTCAGTGATGGTCGCGAGTCTAAGGAGCGAAAGGATCAGCTCCGTAAGCCAGTAAAAATAGAACGCAGGTAACGTGCGAAACAGCGGCGTATGTGCTATGTAAAACCAGATGAACCCCCGAGGCACCAGAATCATTACGTAGATGAAAAAACAAATCAGATTCCTGTGGAGATTGCGTTTCAGGACGAAGGTAACGAACACAATATCCAGGGCGAATCCAAAGATTGCCGAAGCGATTTGAAACGGCGTAAACGACCAGGGCATTGGCGCGAATCTTAACATTCCCGGATTCTTGGCACGAATCGCGCGGCGGGGCCGGGATATAATCTCCGTCGCAATGTACGCTCAGAAACTGATTGTGGAAGTTATCGTGGGAAACGAGCGCAAACCCGCGCCGATGGAATGGCTGGATAGTTTTTCCATGCGCAACTTCACGAACTCCGCCGAATTTGATGAGACGTTGCCGACGGGCGAGGGCCGTATGGAAGCCAGTTTCCGCGTTGAGCCCGCGCGATTGGCAAAGGCAATTGAGGAATGGGCGAATCAGCGCGGCAAGGGCGGCGGGCAGACGGTGAAAGTGGAAATTCGGAAGGAATAGACCGCAGGCGGGTCGCACAAAATAATAATGTTGTCAGGAGGAATTCGATGAAGCGCAAGGTGAGCTTTCCCATTCTAGTGACGGCAGCCGCAATTGTCCTCGCGCTGTGTTTTGCCGCGCGGGTGATTCCCGTGCACGCGCAGCAGGCTGCGCCTCCGGCCAAGCCACCGGCGCAGGCGAGCGGCCCCGCCCACGCCAAACCTCCTGCCGCGCCCGCCAAACCGCCGCTGAGCGCGACTTTGCGCGATCAATGGAAATTCGTTTCGCAGGAATTTATTGCGGCGGCGGATGCGATGCCCGAAGAAAAATGGAATTTCGCGCCGACAAATGGCGAATTCAAAGGCGTGCGGACATTCGCGGAGCAGGTGAAGCATGTGGCATGCGCGAATTTCGGGTTCTTCGACGAAATCGAAAAGAAAACTCCGCCGGAGGGTTGCGAAAAAGGCGGGCCGAGCACCGCGAAAACAAAAGCCGAACTGATGCAGTATGCAAGCCAGTCGTTCGCATATGGAGACACAGTGCTCGGGAAAATCACCGCAGCCAACATGCTGGACAAAGTCGAAGGTCCCTACGCCAGCCCAAACACAAAAATCGGCATGGTGATGATTGCCGTGTGGCATTCCACCGATCACTACGGCCAGATGGTGGAATATCTGCGCATGAATGGAATCGTGCCGCCGGCGAGCCGCTAATCGTCTCTGCGGCTTCGGCGCGCGCCGCGCGCGGCAAATCCGCCGGCTTCACCGAAACAGTTGATCGCGTTGCGAATTGCGGGCAGGGCTTTTTTCACGGCCAACGCTCCGGACGCAACCATTTCCGGCGTCTTCTTGAAATCATCCCACTGCATCGTGGTGACGTCCGGCTCGATGACGACATTTGAAGAGCGCCGCCAGAACGGTTCGCTGGCCTGCTGCACAATGGTGTATGCGCGGCCAATCACCTCAATGATGCTGTGCGGCTTTTCCGGATTGGAAATGGTGGAAAGATACACGCTGAAGATCAGATCCGCACCGAGTTGCCGCGCGCCTTCCACTGGAACAGGATCGGTGACGAACCCGTCCACCAGCAGGTGGCCATCAATTTCGACCGGCACAAAAAGTCCCGGATACGCGCAGGAGGCCCGCACTGCGAGCCGCAAATCTCCTCGCGTGAAATAGACTGTATTCCCCGCGACGATGTCTGTGGTGGCGATGGCCAGCGGAATTTTTAGATCTTGAAATTTTTTCGCCGTGGTGAAGCGTCCCAGAAATTCGTCGAGCTTCACATTGCTCGCAAGCCCCATGCGAGAAAAAGTCCAGCGGCCAAAATCGGTAAAGCGCGTGAGACACGCTTGACGTTCCATTTCATCCAGGGACGTGCCGCTCGCGTAAGCGGCGGCGATCAGCGCACCGACGCTGGTGCCGGAGATCAGATCGATGGGGATGTTGTTGCGTTCAAGTTCGCGGAAGACGCCGATATGCGCAATGCCACGTGCGAATCCGCCGCCCAGCGCGAGGCCAATGCGCGGACGCCGCGCGGCGATGTCTACGTCGCGATAGGCGAAATCGCGCAGCAAGCCCATGCCGTTCGCGAGCCAGCCGAACATGCGCGGACGTTGCGGCGGTTTCGTCATCCCTGCGACGAGGATAGCATGGCGGTTGGTTGACCTCATCTGGGGCGTTCTGTAACCTGCTTCGGTGCAGCGATGAATGCTCGCATCGAACGCGTAGCGGTTTTGGGCGCCGGAGTGATGGGCGCGCGCATTGCCGCGCATTTTGCCAACGCCGGCGTGCCGGTTTTTTTGCTGGATATGGTTCCGCGCGAGCTGACGCCAGCGGAAAAGGCGCGCGGACTCACGCTGGAAAGCCCGGAAGTGCGCAATCGGCTGGCGCGCGCGGGAATTGACGCGGCTCTCAAGTCAAAGCCGGCCGCGTTTTTCACGCTAGAAGACGCGAAGCAAATTCAGATTGGAAATTTTGATGACAATTTGGATTGGTGCGCGCAAGCGGACTGGATTATCGAAGCGGTTGCGGAAAATTTAGAAATCAAGCGCGCGCTGCTCGAACGTGTGGAAGCGCATCGGCGGCCGGGCGCGCTGGTTTCCACGAACACCTCCGGATTGTCCGTGCGTGAAATTGCAGAATCGCGCGGTGAAGATTTCGGCAGGCACTGGGCGGGCACGCATTTTTTTAATCCTCCGCGATACATGAAGCTCGTCGAAATTATTCCGGGGCCGGATACGCCGCCGGAAGTGGTTTCCACGCTCGGCGATTTCTGCGATCGGCAACTCGGCAAAGGAGTGGTGATTGCCAAGGACACGCCGAATTTCATCGCCAACCGCATCGGCACGTTTTCCATGCTGAACGTGGTGCGTTTGATGGCCGAACTCGGCATGACGATTGAAGAAGTAGATGCCTGCACCGGCCCGGCGTTGGGCTGGCCGAAATCCGCGACGTTTCGCACGGCCGATCTGGTAGGACTCGACGTGCTGAGCCACGTGATTCGCAACATTTATGACAACGCGAAAGACGATGAGGCGCGCGAGCTGTATCGCGTTCCGGCGGTCGTCGAAGAACTGCTGAAGCGCGGGTGGCTCGGCGAAAAATCCGGCCAGGGATTTTACAAGCGCATGAAGAAGGGCGAAGAAAACGAGATTCTGACGCTCGATCCGCAGACGATGGACTATCGGCCGCGCCAGAGAGCGCGATTCGCGTCGATCGAGATGGGCCGGATGATCGAGGCCACGCGAGAACGGCTGCGCGCGATCGTCGCACCGGTGCTGGCGGACCAGCCGGCAGACAAGGCGGCGAAATTTATTTGGGGCGCGCTTTCGCGAACGTGTCTTTACGCCGCGCGTCGCGTGCCGGAAATCGCCGATTCGCCGGTGGATATTGACCGCGCGATGCGCTGGGGATTCGGTTGGGAAATCGGGCCGTTTGAAATTTGGGACGCAATGGGCGTCGAGGTGATGGCGAAGCAGCTCGAAAAAGAAGGCGAGACGATGCCGCCGCTGGTTGAGAAGCTATTGGCGTCTGGGCGAAAGAGTTTTTACACGAGCGAGCACGGAAAAACTTCTGTGTTTGATCTTGCGACGGCGAATTTGAAGATTGTGCCGGAAAATCCTGGCGTGCTGATTCTGAAATCGCTGAAAGAGGCCGGCGCTGTGGTGCTGGAAAACTCCGGCGCGAGTCTGATTGATTTGGGCGACGGAGTTTTGTGCTGCGAATTCCATTCCAAAATGAATTCGCTCGGCGCGGACATCGTGTCCATGCTCATTGCCGGCGTGAAGCGGCTGCACACGGATTTTGAAGCGATGGTGGTGGCGAATCAGGGCCTGCATTTTTCCGCCGGCGCGAATTTAATGCTGGTGCTGGTCGCTGCACAGGAACAGGAATGGGACGAAATCGATCTGGCCGTGCGGCAATTTCAGGCCGCGACGATGGCGCTGAAATATGCGCCGCGGCCGGTCGTCGTGGCTCCGCATGGATTGGCCATCGGCGGCGGATGCGAGATCCCGCTGCACGCAGCCCGGATCCATGCGTCCGCGGAATCGTACATCGGCCAAGTGGAAACCGGCGTCGGAGTAATTCCGGCCGGCGGCGGCTGCAAGGAAATGTTGATTCGCGCGAACGAACACGCTGCGGGTGAAGAAGACTTGGATTTGTTCAACGCGCTGAAGCCGCTCTTCTACAACATTGCGATGGCCAAGGTCAGCACCAGCGCGGAAGAAGCCCGCGGGCTCGGCTACATGCGTGCAGCCGACGAAATTTCCATGAACGGCGATCGCGTGGTCGCCGACGCGAAGCAAACGGCGCTGGCACTGGCGCGCAGCGGCTGGCGGCCCTCGGCGGCTTCCGCGAAAGAAGGCGCGGCGCGAAATTCCGTTCGTGTGTTGGGTGAAGGCATGGAATCGGCGGCGAAGCTGGCGATCCACATGATGCTGCGCGGCGAATACATCAGCGAATATGATGCGCACGTGGCCCGAAAATTGGCGCACGTGCTGGCGGGCGGCGCGCTTACGTCGGCGCAAATGGTGAGCGAGCAATATATTTTGGATCTGGAGCGCGAAGCCTTCGTCAGCCTGTGCGGCGAGCGCAAAACGCAGGAGCGCATCGCGCACACTTTGAAAACCGGCAAGCCGCTGCGAAATTAGCGGCAACCAAACTTTACCGCGAGGATCGATCCAACAAATAGGAATCGTGGTTGAGGCCGGTGGGCGGATAAAGCTGCTTGTGGGTGAATTGGAAGCCGAGCTTCGCAAGAACTTTTCGTGACGCGGCGTTTTCCGGATGATGTGCGGCGAAGAGCGCCTTCGCGCCGAGTGAATCGAAGGCAAGATCGATCACTGCGCGGCCCGCTTCGGTGGAAAATCCCTGGCCCCAAAATTTCGGACGGAGATAAAATCCCATTGCGAAGATTTGCTCTTTGGGTTTGTGCGTTCGCAGGCCCGCGCAGCCGACGTGTTCGCCGGTCGCCAGCGAGAAAATCGGCCAATATTGAACTTGCTGTTCGCGCTGCGAAGTGATTTCGTGCTCGAGCCGCCGCGCGACATACTCCAGCGCAAATGGCCCGCCCACAAATCGGGTGACTTCCGCGTCGCCCCAAATGGCTTGCGCCAGCGGAAGATCGTCCGCTCCCCAATGGCGGAAACCGAGCCGCTTAGTTTTCAGGAAATAGTCGTCGCGCGGCATCGAAACAAGGCTATATGCTGGAGTGCTTTTGAATCCACTTGGTCATGATGTCCAGCGCTTCCGGCGCGAAGGTCTCGTCAATTTTTTGATATTCCGCGGGCGAGCCCGTCGCGCTGTGCTGGAAGAGATGATTCACGCCGGGAATTTCAATCGTCTCGAAATCCTTGTTTCCCCCGGCTTCCAGCGCCTTCTTGATTGCGGCCAGATCCTCTTCCGCGGGAACCTGCAAATCGTGCTCGCCATCCATCGCCAGGACCGGACACTTTGTCTTTTCTAGCGCGGGGACGGGATCGTAGGTCAGAAATTCACGCATCCACGGAGTGCTGATTTGCTTGATCGCGGCGCTGCGCGACGGCGCGGGCATCTGACTCCCCATCGGATCCGCATTCATTACGGCTTGCAGATCAGCCGTTAGGTTCGCAGGGTTTTGTTCGTTTTCAACGATGAAGAATAGCTTCGCGTTCAGGTCGTGATTTTGCTTGATGGCCTCATCGCTCGCGCCCTCTGCCTTGGCGATCAGCGCCTCTTGCAGAAATAGAATCTGGTCGCCGCGCAGACCCGGCCCGCCGAGCAACACAATCCACGCGGCGCTGCTATCGCGGCTGGCGACAAGCGGCGCAATCAATCCGCCTTCGCTGTGCCCGATCAATCCAATGTGCCACGGATTAATTTCTTTGCGCGTTTTCAGATATGTGATGCTTGCTTCGGTATCACTCGCGAAATCGTCGCTGGTCGCAGTGGCGTATTCGCCGGTGGATTTTCCGACGCCACGCTTGTCATAGCGCAGGACAGCGATGCCGTGCCGGGTGAGGTAGTCGGAAATCACTAGAAACGGCCGGTGGCCAAGCAGAGCTTCATCACGATCGTGCGCGCCGGAGCCGGAAATCAGAATCGCCGCGGGAAATGGCCCCGGGCCTTTCGGCATGGTGAGCGTACCGGCAAGCGTGACACCAGTCGCTTTGGGATTTGAATACGCAACGTCTTCCTCCAAATATGGATACGGCTTCACTGGATCCTGTGGGCGGCGAGTTTCCGCCTGCGGCTGATCGGAGTGAGTGAAATTCAGCGAAAGCGATGCACCGCCTTGTTTCCACGTCCCGGTGATCTGGCCCTTTGCGGCGTCCAAAGTTCCGTCATAACTTGCCGCAGCGGCCGAAATTTCAAAATGAAGCGCGGAATCTTTCAGCGAAGGATTCGAAGTGGCCATTCCATTCACGCCCTGATCGGGACTGTCAAACGTGACGCTGACGGCGCCACTGGAATCGTGCGAAATGTGAATTCGCGCATGAACCTGCTGGCCCCCAACATCAATCACGCCGACCCACAAGCCGTCAACGCTTTGCGCGCGCGCAGTTCCGGCGGATTGCGCCGCTGCAGAAGGATTTTGAGCGGCGGCAGGGGTCGCGAATTGCGGGGGTGCCGACGTAGAGTTCTTCGGCGCGGTATTGTTCGCCGATGGCGGGACGCCGCGGCGATTAAAAGTCAGCGGCAGCGAGTTATCGCCCTGATAGAGAGTGCCGATGATGCTGAGTCCGTCGGATGAAAGCCTGCCTTCAAAAACGCCGTTGTAGGAAGGCATCTGAAAGCTGAAGCTGGTTTTCTTGAGTTTGAAGCTGGAAACCTGCACCTCGCCCGTGTTCAATTCCGGGCTTTCAATCGTGCCGGAAAGCACGCCTTTTTCATCCTGCACAATGTGCAGGTTCAGGCGCAGATTCGAGCCGTAGATCTGCAACGCACCTTGCCAGTCTCCGTCCACGCTCTGTGCGCGTGCAGGCGCGGCGCAGAAAAGTACGGCGAACGCAAGAAACAGACAGATTCTCTTCATTTTGACCCAGCCATTCCTATCGAGTGAAAAAACCGGATGCATCCATTGTATCGCGTTCACAGGCGCCGCGCCGGGGGGAAAGAGTTGGCACCGCAGGCGAAGTGTCGCAGCCGCCGCGGGCGGATCACTGAGCGAGGTTCGACTACCGGCGATAGGAAAGGTCCACTGGATCGACGACTCAATACTTTTTGCTCCGCTGTGCGCTTGACTCCGATGAAACGGCTCGATAGCATCGCGCTTCTGCACAAACATCGGGTGTGTTCTGCAGACAGCGAAACCTTTATTGAAGGAGTCCGTCATGCGATTTCGAGAAGTCCGCAGGGTTCTGCCTGCGTTCATTCTGGCTGCGTGCGCGATGCTGATGTGGGGTATTTCGGCGGCGTGGCGAGTGAGCGCGGAAGAGCCTCCTTATTACGCAATTAGAAACGTGAAGATCGTTCCCGTTTCCGGGCCGCCGATTGCGAGCGGCACGGTGGTGATCGTGAAAGGCGTGATTCAAGCCGTTGGCGCGAACGTCACGATTCCCGCAGAAGCACGCGTGATTGATGGCACCGGGCTCACGGTTTATCCGGGCCTGATTGATGCCGGAACGGATGTGGGCCTCGGCGCGGCAGCTGCTCCAGCAGCCGGCGGAGGCGGACGCGGAGGAGGCGGTGGTGGTGGCGGCCGCGGCGCTGTCGCCGCGAACGTGCCGCTATCGCGCGGACCAGAGGATCGTCCCGCGACGACGCCGTGGGAAAACGCCGCGGACCAATTGAAGGCGGATGACGCGCGCATCGCCAGCTGGCGCAACGCCGGCTTCACAACCGGTTTGGTGGAACCGCGCAATGGATTTTTCCCGGGGCAGGCCGCAGTGGTGGATTTTGGCGACGGCGATCGCACGGCGGATTACGTGGTGAAGAGCCCCGCGGCGCTACCGATCAGTTTGCAGGGCGGGCGCGGCGAGTATCAGGGTTTCCCCAGCGCGTTGATGGGCGACCTTTCCTACGTGCGGCAGGTGTTCATTGATGCGAAATGGTACGCGGACGCGGAAAAAGCGTACGAGGCGCATCCACAGGGAGTCGCGCGGCCCGCGTACGACCACACCGACGTGGTGATCGGTCAGGTCCTGGCAAATAAAGAGTTGGTGCTGTGGCCGGGGAATACGGACGTGGACATTATTCGTGCGCTGCGCATGGCGCCGATGCTGGGAGCGCGCTGGGCGCTGACGGGCGCGCAGCAAGGCTATATGGTTCCGAGCGAAATCGCGGCGGGCAACGTGCCGGTCTTTATTAATGTGAACTGGCCGGCTCCCGGACAGGGCGGCGGAGGCGGGCGTGGAGGAGGTGGCGGATTTGGCGGAGGCGATCAAGGTGACACACTTCGCACTCTGCAATTCCGCGATCGCGCTCCCAGCACTCCGGCGAAGCTGAACAGTGCGGGCGTGAAATTTGCGTTTGCATCGGAAGGCATCGCAAATCCAAAGGACATTCTGCGCAACGTTTCGAAGTCGGTTGCTGCCGGACTTCCGGCCGATGTGGCTCTGCGAGCGCTGACGCTGGGCGCGGCGGAAATCCTAGGAGTTGCCGACCGGCTGGGCAGCATCGAGCCGGGAAAAATTGCAAACCTGGTTGTGACGGACGGGGACATTCTGGGTGATCGCACGAACGTGAAATGGGTTTTCGTGGACGGAAAGCTCTACGAGCCGCCTCCGGCGCTTGAAGTTCCGGCGGGACGCGGCGGAGCTGGCGGTGGCAACCCAATGGATATCAGCGGCACGTGGAACATCACGATTACCACGGATTCCGATCCGGTGATGGCCACGGCGTCGATTCAGATGGGTGGCGACGGTTCTTTGAGCGGCACGATTGAATCGCATCTGGGAACGGCAACCATCACGCGCGGGCAACTGAGCGGCAATCAATTTCAAATGACCATTTCCGTGAACATGAACGGCAGCGCCGCGAACATCGCGATGAACGGAACCATCAACGGAAGCCAAATGAGCGGCACGTTGAACATGGCCGGGAGCGCCATGCCATTCACGGGCCGGCGGCCAATGAGCGGAGAAGAGGTGGGCCAATGAAAAGAGGAATGAACAAAATCATCGTCGGTGCGGTGTTCGCGGTGCTGGCCGTCGCAGGAATCACGGTGTGCTCGATGCCGGGCAAAGCGCAGGCGTCGCCGAATGTAATGCTGATTAAGGACGCAACGATCTACACAGTCACGAAGGGCGTGATCCAGCACGGATCGATTCTGGTTCGTGACGGAAAAATCGCGGCGGTCGGAACGGGGATCTCCGCTCCAGCCGATGCAACCGTCATTGACGGCAGCGGAATGCATGTCACGCCGGGCATCATTGATTGCCACTCGCACATCGCCATCGAAGGCGGGGTGAACGAGGGCAGCGTTTCAGATTCTTCGATGGCGAACATTCGCGACGTTCTGAATCCGGAAGATCCGGACATTTACCGTGACCTGGCGGGCGGCGTGACGGTAGCCAACGTGCTGCATGGCAGCGCGAACGCTATCGGCGGACAAACAATCGTCATCAAGCTGCGCTGGGGATTGCCGGCGGACGCTTTAATTTTCCAGGGCGCGCTCCCGGGAATCAAATTCGCGCTGGGAGAAAATCCGAAGCGTTCAAACAGCACCGTGCTTCCGGGCCAGGTGCGGCGCTATCCCGCGACGCGAATGGGCGTGGAAGATGTGATCCGGCAATCATTCACCGAAGCCATCGCGTACAAAAAGCAGTGGGACGATTACAACCGCCGCAAAGCCGCGGGCGAAGCGAATTTGATTCCGCCGCGCGACGATTTGCGGCTCGATCCGCTGGTGGAGGTGCTCGAAGGCAAGCGCTACGTCCACTGCCATTCCTACCGCGCGGATGAGATTCTGATGTTGCTGCGCGTAGCGAAGGAATTCGGCTTCCACATCCAAACCCTGCAGCACGTGTTGGAAGGATACAAAGTCGCGGATGAAATCGCCGCAGCGGGCACCGGCGCTTCCACGTTTTCCGATTGGTGGTCCTACAAGCTGGAAGCGTGGGACGCGATTCCGTACAACGCAGCCATCTTGACGCGCCATGGCGTGATCGTTTCTATCAATTCTGATGACGCGGAAGAAGCGCAGCACCTGAATCAGGAAGCCGCCAAGACGATGAAGTACGGCGGCCTTTCACATGACGAAGCGCTGAAGCTCGTCACCATCAATCCCGCGATCCAACTCGGAATCGATAAGCGCGTCGGTTCCATCGAAGTCGGCAAGGACGCCGACTTCGTCATTTATAACCATGATCCGCTCAGCGTCTATGCCGTGGTGCAGAAAACCATCATCGACGGCAAGGTGTACTTCGATCGCCAGAAGGACATCGCGGGGCGCGCGGACCTCGCGAAGGAAAAACAGGCACTGGAAGAAAAAGAACGCCAGGCCGGCACCGCAGGACGCAGCGGGCGCGGCGGACGCGGACCGGGCAGTGAAATCCTGGATCAGGAGAAATAATCGCCATGAAAACGACACGCAGAACATTTTTCTTCGCGATAGTCGCGCTTGTGGCGGCGGTTTGCCTGATGCTGCCCACGTTGCAAGCGCAACAGCAACCGACTACCTACGCCATCACCAACGGAAAAGTATTTCCAATTTCCGGGCCGCCGATTGACGGCGCAACAATCGTGATTCGTGACGGAAAAATCACGGCAGTCGGCAAGGGCGCGGCGATTCCCGCGGGCGCAAAGGTGATCGACGCGCGTGGAATGGAAGTTTATCCGGGCATGTTCAACGCCGTCACGGAAATGGGCATGAATGAAATCGGCGAAGGCGTTCCCGGCTCAGTGGATACGCACGAACTCGGCGATTACAATCCGCAGCTCGTCGCCGCGACGGCGGTGAATCCCGCGAGCGAGCACATTCCCGTGACGCGCGCGGATGGCATCACGCACGTGATTGCCGCGCCGGGACTCGGCGGCGGCGGTGGCGGATTCGGCGGCGGAGGATCAGTCATCCCCGGCCAAGCGTCACTTTTCAATTTGGCGGGCTGGACGATGGATGAAATGGCCATTAAGCGCTCGGCTGCGATGGTGGTGAATTGGCCGACTCTGCCTAATGCGGCCGGCGGTGGGCGCGGCGGTGCCGGTCGTGGAGCAGCGGCGGCGGGTGCGGCCGGTGGCGGACGTGAAGAATACGACCGCCGCATCGCGGAGTTGACGCAGTGGCTCGACGCCGCGCGGCATTACATGCAAGTGAAAGAACCGGCCGCAGATCGCGACTTGAAACTGGAAGCGCTTGTTCCGGTCGTGAAGGGTGATGAACCGCTATTCGTCGTCGCGAACCAGGCGAATCAAATTCGCGAAGCGGTCGCGTTCGGGGATAAGCAAAAAGTGAAGATCATCATCGCCACGGGTCCTGCAGCGGGTGAAGTGAAAGACCTGCTGAAGGAAAAGAACGTGCCCGTGATTCTTCGCCCGACGTTGACGCTGGTGCGCGGCGAAGATTCGCCGTACGACGAAAACTTGACCCTGCCCGGGCAGCTTTCCTCGGCGGGAATAAAAGTTGCATTCGGGAGCTACGGCAATGAATTCGCGCGGCGGCTTTCGCAATGGGCCGGGGTCGCGGTCGCGTTCGGCATGTCGCATGACGACGCGATGAAGGCGCTGACGATCAATCCGGCGGAGATGTTCGGCGTGGGAAGCGAACTGGGCACGCTGGAACCGGGGAAAATGGCGAACATTATTGTGACGACGGGCGATCCCTTGGAGCTAAACACGGACGTGAAGTACCTGTTCATCAAGGGCCGCCTGACAAGCACCGACAACAAACACAAAGAACTGTACGAGAAATACATCAAGCGGCAGTAAATCTAATTCAACTTTTTACGGCGGAGGTTTCGCTCATCGCGAAGTCTCCGCCGTTTTCCTTTCTATCCGCCCCGCCGCTCGCGGTATCCAATCATGAGATGATTTGCATACGCAGGCCGCCAGTATGTTCGGGGGCAAGTGGAGGCGTGAAATGCGCGATGCGGTAATCGTCAGTTCAGTCAGAACCGCGGTGGGCAAAGCGTTCAAAGGCGCGCTGGCTGCCACGCGTCCGGATGATTTCGCGGCCGTCGCGATTCGCGGCGCGCTGGCACGCGTACCGGAAGTGAAGCCGGGCGATATTCAGGACGTTATCCTCGGCTGCGCGATGCCCGAAGGCGAACAGGGAATGAACATCGCGCGCACCGCGTCGCTGCGCGCGGAAATCCCAGTGGAAGTTCCGGCGATGACGATTAATCGTTTTTGCTCGTCGGGATTGCAGGCAATCGCGATGGCCTCCGAGCGGATTCAGCTCGGCTATGCGGATGTGATTCTGGCCGGCGGCACGGAATCCATGAGCATGGTGCCGATGGGCGGGAACAAGGTTTCGCCGAATCCCTGGCTGATGGACCATTATCCGGATTCCTACCTGAACATGGGGCTGACAGCGGAAAATCTGGCGAAGAAATACAGCATCACGCGTGAACAGGCGGACGAGTTTTCGCTCAAGAGCCATCAGAAAGCCATTGCTGCGATTGCTGCCGGAAAATTTAGAGAAGAAATTATTCCGGTGGAAGTGAAAACGAATGTAATGGCGGGGGCGGCTTCGGGGACCGGCGGCGGGCAAACAAAGGTTGTGACGAAGGACGTGATTTTCGACGTGGACGAAGGCCCGCGCGCGGACACCTCGATGGAGGCGTTGGCAAAATTGAAGCCTGCATTTCACGCGCACGGCACGGTGACCGCCGGAAACAGCTCGCAGATGAGCGACGGCGCGGCCGCGGCGATCGTGATGAGCGCGGAGCGCGCGCGGGAGCTTGGATTGAAGCCGTTGGCGCGATTCGTCGCGTTTGCCGTAGCGGGCTGTCCTCCTGAAGAAATGGGAATCGGACCTTTTTACGCGATTCCGAAGGCGCTGAAGCTGGCGGGATTGAAGCTAGAGCAGATTGACGTGATTGAATTGAATGAGGCGTTCGCCGCGCAGGCGCTTTCGGTCATCAAGGTTGCCGGGCTTGATCCCGCGCGCGTGAATCCCAATGGCGGTGCAACGGCCCTCGGCCACCCACTCGGCTGCACCGGAGCGAAATTGACGGCTACCATCCTGCGCGAACTCGCGCGCACCAATGGCAAATACGGCATGGTGACGATGTGCATCGGCGGCGGCATGGGCGCCGCGGGAATCTTCGAGCGGCTCGCTTAGTGGGGCTGGTCTCGGCCCGCAACATTATTTTGCGGCTGGCTTCCAAAGTCCAACCGTGTTTCCTTCCGGGTCCTGCATCCAGGCGAATGTACCTGTTGGGATTGGGACCGGCGGCACCAGAGTTTTTCCTCCGAGCGACGCGGCCTTATTGAGATAGGCCTGCACGTCGTCCACTTGAACATAAAAAATCGTGTAGTTGTGCGGCTCGTGCCCGAGCGCGGTGATGTGGCCGGGAATGCCGGCCCCCGCGGCCGTATCGATCATCGTTGCCGGACCCATCGGGGACATCTTCCAGTTAAATAATTTGGCGTAGAACTCGGCGGTGCGCTCATTGTTCCTGCATCCGATTTCAAAATGCACCACGGGGTTTCCCATGCGTCCTCCAATCCGGTACTTTCTTTACCTTGCGAGCGCCGAACATTCTAGCCGAAATTGAATTCAGCGTCTTTGGCGCGCTGGACGTTCGCTGCTGCCTTCGCGAATTGCTCCCGTGTGGGCTTGCGAGTAAGATGTTTTGGTAGGGATCACCGGTCTCAATTGGGTGGATTCATCGCGCTGCTTGTCCCGGCGGTGCGGCTCTCTCCTGAAATTCAAAAGCGTTACGACTGGAAAAAACTGTTCATGCCCCAAAGTTCATCCTGGTATTTCGCATACGGCAGCAATCTAAGCCGCGAACAATTCCGCTCGCGCGCGGGGCAGATCCTCGAAGAAATCAACGGCCAGTTGAAAAATTACGAACTGCGTTTCAATAAGAAAATGCGCGGCGGCACGGCGTCTGCCAACATTCAGCCCTCGGCGGGGAAAAACGTTTACGGGGTGCTTTACAAGATTCCGGAATCGGCGTACAGAAACCTGGATCGCTTCGAAGGAGTGCCGGTGCACTACCGCCGGATCGAGGTGCGCGTCGCGGCGAAAGACGGCCGCGAGATCAACGCGCAGGTTTACATCGCGTCGAAGGTGGAAAAGGGTTTGCGGCCGGCGGCACATTACCTGCAAACGATTTTGGACGGCGCGGCCGAACACGGCATGCCTGCGGAATACGTGCAGGCGGTCCGCGACGAAGCAGGCCTTTAGCAATGAACTGGCGCCGAGAGCCCGTGCGCCGGTAGAGGAGGCAGCATGGCGGCAACCTCGACACCCATCAACATCGCCAAGGGCGGCGGCTTCTTGCTGGATCAGACGCGGCCCGAGCAGGTATTCACTCCCGCTGACATCACCGACGACCAACGATTGATCGGCCAAACGGCCGAAGAGTTTGTGATGAAGGAAGTCCTGCCGCGCGTGAAGGAACTGGAAGAAAAAAAACCCGGCTTGATGGTGGAATTGCTGAAAAAGGCCGGCGAACTCGGCCTAACGGGCGCGGGCGTTCCTGAGCAATACGGCGGCGCCGGGCTGGATAAAATCTCAACAACGGTGTTGACCGAAAAAATCTCCGTCTATGCCGGGTTTGCGGTGACGCACGGCGCGCAAGCCGGCATCGGCACGCTGCCGATCGTTTATTTCGGCTCCGAAGAACAGAAGAAAAAATATCTGCCCAAGCTCGCGACCGCTGAATGGGTCGGCGCATATTGCCTCAGTGAGCCGCAAGCAGGATCCGACGCGCAAAACGCATTGACGCGGGCGGAACTTTCTTCCGACGGGAAAAACTGGATCCTGAACGGGCAGAAGATGTGGATCACCAACGGCGGATTCGCCGACGTCTACATCGTTTTCGCGAAAGTGGACGGCGAAAAATTCTCCGCATTCATCGTTGAGCGGACCTTTCCCGGATTTTCTCCGGGCAACGAAGAACATAAGATGGGTATCCACGGCAGCTCCACAACGCCCATCTTCATGGAAAACTGCAAGGTCCCCAAGGAAAACTTGCTGCACGAAATCGGGCGCGGACACATCGTTGCGTTCAACATTTTGAATTCAGGCCGGTTCACGCTCGGTGCGTCGTGCGTCGGCGGATCCAAGCAGGTGCTGGCCATCGCGTCAAAATACGCGAAGGAACGCAAAGCCTTCGGCAAGCCGATCGGCGAATTCGGATTGATGAAGGAAAAACTCGCGGAGATGGCGATCCAAATCCTGGCAGTGGAATCCATGGTGTACCGCTCGGCCGGCGCGATCGAGGCGGCAATGTCGGCGGCCGCCGGCGCCGAAGACAAAACTCACCACACGATGAAAGTGCTGGAAGAATATGCGATCGAAAGCTCGATCGCCAAGGTGTACGGCAGCGAAATGCTGGATTATGTGGTGGATGAAGCCGTGCAGATGTACGGCGGATATGGCTTCCACGAAGATTATCCGGTCTGCCGGGCGTATCGCGACAGCCGCGTGAACCGGATCTTCGAGGGCACAAACGAAATCAATCGCATGCTCATCGTTCAGATGCTGATGAAGCGCGCGCTGGCCGGAACTTTGCCGCTGGTGCCCGCGGCGATGAAGCTGGCGGATGAAGTCCTCGCCGGCCCTACCTTCCAAGAAGTGACGCAAGGCACTCTTGCGGAAGAGATGCGCACGGTCGCGAGCTGCAAAAAAATCTTTCTGCAGGCGGCCGGCGGCGCCGTGCAGAAATTCCGCGAAAAGCTGGCCGAGGAACAGGAATTGATCGGCGCGCTTGCAAACATCGTGATGGAAATTTACGCGATGGAATCGTGTCTGCTGCGGACGCAAAAGTCCGCGGCGGTGCGCGGCGCGGATGCGTCTAGCCCGATGGTGGATGCCACGCGTGTCTTCATCAACGATGCCGCGGGGCGCGTCGAAGAAGAAGCGCGGCGCGCGCTGGCCGCGGTGCATGAAGGCGATATGCTCACCACACAGCTTGCCGTGCTCAAGCGTTTTTCAAAGCGCGCGCCGGTGGACACCATCGGCCTGCGCCGGCGCGTCGCCGCCGCTGTTCAGGCATCGGATCGATACCCCTTCGAGGGGCGCTGAAGCGAATCGGCTGAACGCCACTATTCTTCGAACACGTCTTCGGAGAATCTTACTGATGTTCGGGCAGAAATTTCCCAATTTAGGAATTTCAGAGCGAAGTTCCAGTACTTCAAGAACTTCTATGCGCTTGCGAAGAAAGAAGTTCTGCGATTTCAGAAAAACGAATCTACTGGTAAGACACTTGCATCTGAATAAGTGACTGGTGTGGAGGGAGACGTGGCCAGCCCTACGATAGACGCACTGCAAACTCAGGCTCAGACAACGTTTCACGCAGATGGCGTTCGGGCAAGTGCCGCATGGAAAAAGTGGCTTGGCGTCGTCCTGGCGGCTGCGGTCGTACTGCAAATTTATTTTGTGCGCGAATTGCTCGCAGCGCTTTTGATTTTCTCGGTTCTGTTTGTGATTGCCGCCTTAATCGGCGTCGTAATTTATTTTATTGGGCGCGCCGGCGAGGCCGGTATTCAAATCGCGGAGCCGGCCGCGAAGCGCGGGCTGGAACTCGCCGAAGATTTCAGCAAAAAGACATTCCACCGTCCACGCTCAGCGCCTGTCCAGTGATGGCGCTGGCCTGATCAGACGCGAGAAACAGCGCGGCGGCGGCCACTTCCTCCGCGGTTTGCGGCCTTCCCTGCAGAATCGTATTCACAAATTCCTTAAACATTTCCGCGCCGTCGCGCTTTGCGCGCGCGGCGAGCTGCCGGCCCAATTCCTGTGACATATTTGTTTCCGGCACCGGGCCGGGCAATATAGCATTCACGCGCACGCCACGACGCGCACCTTCCGCGGCGGCCGTTCGCGTCAGCCCCAGCAATCCCGCTTTCGCCGTGGCGTACGCCGCGCCCCAGGAATATGCTGCGCGCGCCGCGACGCTGGACATATTCAAAATCACGCCGCCACCGCGCGAGTACATTTCCGGCAGCACAAGCCGCGTCATCAAAAACGCGCCGCGTAACTGTACTGCAATCACGGAATCCCACTCCGCGGCAGAAATTTCCTCGACGGGCTTCACGGGGCCATAGATTCCCGCGTTGTTCACCAAAATATCCACGCGCTTAAACTTTTCGACAGCAGTGCGAACGATGCGTGCCGCATCGTCCTCGCGCGAGACGTCACCGGCGACCCAAGCAGCGCGGCCGCTGGATTTTTCAATTTCCGCAGCGGTCGCTCGAAGCTCACCTTCGGTCCGCGCGGCGATCACCACCGACGCGCCTTCGGCGGCAAACCTCCGGGCGATGGCTCTGCCAATGCCGCGCCCTCCGCCGGTGATAATGGCTACTCTTCCCTGGAGTTGCATGACCTTCGCCTCTCGCCTGCTTCAAGTACTACGGGGCGTCGGCAGGATAGCACCTGTCGCCGCGAACGTCCTGAAATTCTAAAGTGCCTGCGCCTCAGCACGCGCCTGTGATATAGGCATAGGCAAGAACGAATATCCGGTATGCTGCGTTCCCATGAAAGAGCGGCTAGCCCATTGGAAACAAAGCGGTTGCGCTACGAAATCGCAGCAGTCGCACAGTTCCAAATCAGGCATGACGGCAGCGCCGCAGATGCGGTATCATGTTTTACTCTTGGAGCGAATATCAAGATGAGTGAATCGCTCGTACATCTTTCCGTACGTCAGGGCAACGGATCCGGCAATGGCAAAATGCTGCTGCGCGTGCGGCCGCGCGGGTTCTGCGCCGGCGTGGTGCGCGCGGTGGACATCGTCGAGTTGGCCCTGGAAGTCTACGGCCCGCCGGTCTACGTCCATCATGAAATTGTGCACAACCGTTACGTCGTTGAGCAGCTGCGCCAACGCGGCGCGATTTTCGTCGAAACGGTTACAGAAGTTCCCCACGGAGCCGTGCTGATTTTCAGCGCGCACGGCGTGCCTCCGACGGTCCGCGAAGAAGCGAAGTTGAGCGAGTTGCGCGTGATTGACGCCACGTGCCCGCTGGTGACAAAGGTTCACCTGGAAGCGTTGCGATTTGCGCGCGAAGGCCGCCAAATTATTTTGATCGGCCACCGCGATCACCAAGAAATCGTCGGCACCTCGGGCGAAGCACCGGACCAAACGGTCGTCGTGGATAGTGTTGAGGCCGTGAATAACCTGCATGTGACCGATCCCAAGAAGCTGGCCTTTCTGACGCAAACCACGCTGAGCATGTACGACACGCAGGAAATTGTGACGCGGCTGCGCGAACGATTCCCGGATATTCAGGGCCCGGCTTCGGACGACATTTGTTACGCAACGCAAAATCGCCAGGAAGCCGTGGAGCAGATGGCGCGCGACGTGGAATTGATTCTGGTCGTCGGCTCGCCGAACAGTTCGAATTCCAACCGACTGGTGGAAGTAGCCAAACGAGCCGGCGTGCCGGCGCGCTTGATTGACGACGCCGGCATGATTCAGGCGGAATGGCTGGCGGACATCAAGAGAGTCGGGCTCACGGCCGGCGCATCCGCGCCGGAAGTGCTGGTGGAACATGTGAGCGAGCGGCTTGCCGGACTGGGATTCACAGATCAGCGCGATTTCGATCTGATTCGAGAAGACGTACGGTTTACGCTGCCACCCGAGCTGGCCGATGTCGCTTCGGGCGGCAGACGAAGCTAGCCGTTCATGCCGCGGCTCAGGGGATAGGGCCGCAAGACCTTCGGTTCGTCAAGGCGCTCCACGCGGGGCCCGATTCAAAAAATCGGGAAGGAGATTCCGTTGGCGGTCAAGATCGTCCGGCAGGTGAAGAAGATTGCCCTGATAGGCGCACCCACCAGCGCCGCCGCGCTTTCCGCGGGACACGAGCGCGCGCCGGAAGCGTTGCGCGCCGCTGGACTGATTCCCCGCCTGCAAGCCGCCGGATTTGAAGTCAGCGACCTCGGCGACTGCGTCACGAAAACTTTCCAGCTGGACGACGAACATCCGCGCGCGAGAAATATTCCCGCGCTTGTGGCCGCTCTGAATGATTTGCGTCCGCGCGTCGAAGTCGCGGTGAAAAGCGGCGCGCTGCCGCTGATCATCGGCGGAGATTGCAGCATCGCGCTCGCGGTGGTCGCGGGCTCGCGACGATATTATCGCCATGTCGGCGTAATTTATGTGGATCGCCACGCCGAATTGAACGTGCCCGCCACCACACCTTCGGGATGCGTGGACGGAATGGTGGTTTCGCACTTGGTTGGCCGCGGCGCTCCGGAGCTGGTGCGTTTCTGGGGCGAACCGCCGTTGGTGCGCGAACCGGACATCGTTCTGTTCGGAGTCAGCGAAATTGACGCGCCGGAAAAGTTGGCCCTGGAACGTTCGCCGATTCGCCGCTACCTGAAGGAAGATATTCAGCGCAAAGGCCTGGCCGCGGCGGCGGAAGAAGCGGCCGGCCGCATGCAGGGGCCGCACGAATTTATTTTGCACTTCGATGTGGACGTGATGTCGGGCGGCGATTTTTCAGCGTCAACCTACGCCGGTGATGGCGGACTTTCCCTGGCGGAAACGCAGCAGGCGCTTTCGATCTTTGCGAGCCGCGAAAATATGATTGCGCTCGAAGTGACCACGTACAACCCCATACTTGACTCCGATGGCAGCCAGGCGAAAGTATTGATCGAGCTGATAGCCGGCGTGCTCACGGCGCGCCTGACAGCGCTCGAGACGCCCGCGCAGGTCGCCGCGGATGCCAATGAATCGGCTGCTCCGCCGGCGGCTGCCGAATCAACGAAATCGGAACGGGCTGAGCCAGAAGCAACGTCAGCTTCCAGTGACGACGTTTCCTCTTCTTCCGAGCCGGCCGTTCCAGACGAACCTTCCGGTGAGTGACCTCTACATTTTTCGCAGAATAAACCCAGCTCGAATTACTGCAGCACCCAGTCGGTCGGCTTCTTGCTGAATCGGAAACCGTAGCGCGGATACGGCGTGCTCTTCATTTCCGTGCGCACCACGTTGGCCGTACCGACGAAGTGCTCGCCGTCGCCGAACAAAAAAACATCCACGTCGGCGCCCTTCGCCAGCTCCGTGGTGCACACGCACAGGAATCCATTCACGCTCACGTTTTCCGTGGTCACAAACGCCTCAAATCCGCGTCCGCTGCTGTCTTTTCCGCGCAGCTTCAGAGTCGCGTGCAATCGTATGCGCGCTTCCGTGCGGCGTTCCGGCGTCGCCCTGCCGATCGCCGCGGCCAGACGCGTGCGCAGCACGTCGAAATCAATCGGCTTTTCAAAATATTCCGAAGCGCCCAGGTTCTGGCAAAAGCTCTTGTGCTTCGGAGCGGGCTCGCCGCTCATGATGAAGATCGGAATCTTCTGCGTGAAGCTCAGGGCGTTCAGCGTCTGGCACACCTCGAATCCGGAAAATTTCGGCATCAGCAAGTCCAGCAGGACGGCGTCGGGCTTGTGTTCCAGCGTCAGTGCGATCGCCTGCTCGGGATCGCCCGTCGCGATCACCCGATATTTGTCTTCCAACCGGGCGCGGAGAATATCCCGCATGGCTTCATCGTCATCTATGACCAGGATCAGCGGCATGGTAGCGTCCTTCCTTCCTCCGACTGCGGACTCCCTACGGGTCATGCCAAGTGTAGACTTCCACGCCGTCGCGGCGCGAAATTGGATTGTAGACGATTCTGAGTTACCCCACCCCGCTACTGATATACCAATCAACCTCTCGTTAAGCAATACAGGTAGATCCTGAGCCGTTACCATTCGGCCAGCACCTTATTTTCCTGGTTATTCCCAGCTTCTATATAGTTTTGCCAGAGACGGGGTGATCGTCGCGCTCGATTGTGGGTCACTCGGCGATAAATTCGTGCGGGTTGGCGAAGCTCACGTGCTCGCATTGCAGTGATCGCCCCGCCTGCGTAGACTTACAAAACGCGTGCCCGGGTGGCGGAATGGCATACGCGGGGGACTTAAAATCCCTTGTCCTTAGCGGGACGTGTGGGTTCGACCCCCACCCCGGGCACCACGATTTCGCCGCGCCATTCACAGCTGCCGCAGCGTCAGTCGCTCGCTTCTTCCAACGCGCCCGGTTGTAACCTCAAACTCGGCCGGGCTTCCGTGAAAGTCGCGCATTCGGAACCGCCCGCGCTGCATTCGCCTTCGCTCGGCCACGTCGAGACCGGCCAGCTTTTTCATCTTCGCGAACACACCAGTTGCAAACAGAGACGAGATTCCGCGACGGCGGAGCGTCTTCGTGGCGCCCCGGCATTCCACCGTAGCGCCGTGAACGCCCGCGCTGATTGTTACTTCCAGCGCTTGCGGATCGCGCAATGCATCGAAGAGGGCGGTCACCCATTCGGCGATGGAACCGGGCGCCGCAGCCGAATCGTCATTTGGCATTTGAACTGGCTCGCCGCCATGGTATGCGTCCACGCGTCCAGCATGCCAGAACGCAGTTCTCTAGCGGCCGCTATCCTGGGTTGCGGCCGGAAGCTTCACGAACTCGAATGTGCAGGGACGGCCGACGACGCCCAGTCCTTCATTCCTCATTCCCGACCCTTCTGTCTCTTTGAATTGCGCCTTGATCCCGTAGCTATAATCCGCGCCCGTATGGGTGAAGACTCCGCGCGCATAAGTCTTCGAAACCACGATTCCCGTGGCATTCAGTTTCGCGTTGCCATCGTCGGCGATCTTGCCTTCAATCAGCAGATAGCCGGGCTCGCCTGCCGTGCCGCGCTCGCCATGAAAATTGTTGTCCCGCACTACGCTGACGAATTCCCACGTGTACCCTTCGGTGTTGCCTTTTGCCGGGCACGTGAGCGTTGTTTTCCAATTCCCGTCATACTTCCCGCCCGCGATCAGAATCGCAGGCATTAGCAGCAATCCACATATCCCTAACAACTTCGCCGCTTTTCGCATTTTCTTACCCCTCGGTAATTGTGAGGGACGACAGCGGATGGGCCCATGACATCGGTCACGCGGCTCTGTGACCGGAATCACGCTACGCCCGAGCGGCGCCATTATGGCAGGCGTTTCGCGCGGTCAGAAACTCACTACAAACAAGCTAAAGAGGAGAATTCCCAGTACAGCAAGCGTAAGGAACACGTACGTGCGGTCGCGCTCCAAGGCAAATGCGGCGACCGAGAATGCCACGCGTGCGACCGGCGTCGCGATCAGCAGGAGCAGACCGAGTTGAATGATCGCCACGCCCTGCAAATGAACCACACCGCGCAAGACATCAGGAAAGTTTTTCAGCACCGCGGGTTCGCCGCGGAAAACGTGAAAGTTGGCGGCTTCATGCCCCGAGTGCATAAGATAAATCACGCCACCGATCAAAACGACGATCGCGGCGAGTGACACGCCGAACTGCAGCAACGCTCCAACAATTTGCTCTGTCCTTTCGTCGCTCCAGCTAGGCTTCGTCATTTAGAGTTTCCCTGTAAATCCGCCATAAATCATTTCAATTCCGAGCACCACGATCACCAGGCTGAAAATAATGCGCAAAAGACGCGTTCGCACCTTCACCAGAATCCGCGTGCCAATCAGCGAACCGATCAAAACGCCCAGGATCACCGGCATCGCGATGCTTGGATCGATGAATCCGCGGCGCAAATAAACGCCGGCGCTTGCCGCGGCCGTGACGCCGATCATGAAGTTGCTCGTCGTCGTAGAAACTTTGAACGGAATCTTCATCACCTGATCCATCGCCAGCACTTTGAATGCGCCGGAGCCGATCCCCAGCAGGCCGGAAAGTGTGCCTGCTCCAAACATCATCCCGAAACCGGTTGGCACATTGCGTACGTGATAGGAAACTTTTCCCTGCGGTGTTGGATAGTCCGAATCCAGCCGCAAGCGCGAAGCAATTGAATCGGGTTTGCCGTCTTGCGTCGTGTTTTGCTGATTTCGAACCGACAGGATCGCGGAAAGAATCAGCACGGCGCCGAAAATTATACCGAGGCGGCCGGTGGCCAGCCGAGTGGCGAGGAAAGCTCCGAACAACGCGCCCAGCGTCGTAGCAATTTCCAGAAACATTCCGATGCGGAGGTTCGAGTAGCCCTCTTTCACGTACGCCGCTGCCGCGCCGGAAGACGTAGCGATCACAGAAATCAGCGACGCGCCGATCGCGTATCGCATATCCACGCCGAAGCCCAGCACCAACAGCGGCACGATGACGACTCCGCCGCCGAGTCCAGTCAAAGCGCCAAGAAGGCCAGCGAGCAGCGACCCGATACCGACGAAGAAAGCGAAGTGGAGCGTTTCCACCTCCGAAGCATAGCATCACAGAGCAATCCGGCCCCGAGTGAAGAAATCTGAGGCGAAGACGGGAAGTAATGCAGGTATACTGCCAGTGTTTTCTGGGCAGCTTGAGGTGAAGGCATGAACTACGCAATGCGCTTTGCGCTTGCGCTGACTTTTCTTTTCTCGAGCGGGCATTTCGCGCCGAAACAGGCGGCGAACGGCGGCTCCGAACCACAAATCGTGATCGACAACCGATATGTGCGCGTCTCCCGCGCTGATTTCAATCCTGGCGAGCAATCCAATTACACGGTGCCGGACAAAGTGAGCGCTGTGGTCATTCGGCTGCGAATTCCGAAAACCGGCGACAAAGACAGCGCGCTGCAGCTTGACCGGGTGCAGTTCATGGACGACGGTATGATGGCCACGCATTCCGACCCCAGCGGAAGTTTTCGTGAAGTGCGAATCGAGCTGAAGTCTGATCCGCCGGCCACTCCGTTTGAAAAAGATGCAGTGAAGCTTGACCCCGGCCACAACATATTGCTGGATGAAAACGATCACTTCCGCGTCGTGCAGGTGCATTTCGGTCCCGGCGAACAGGGGCCAATCGTGGATAAGCGCCCGCGCGTCATCATCGTTCTGGTGGATAGCAAGGCGCAGGTCGTGAAGCCCGGTGGCTCACCGGAAGAACGCGATGCGACTGCGGGCCAAATCCAGTGGAGCCTGGGTGGGAGACAGTCCACTATCAACGGCCGTCAGGGGCGGCTGGAAAATACCGTGGTCGAAATTAAGGCACACTAGTCTTCGCCGCGCCGGCGAATGCGCCTCGATTCCACCGTTGGACGAACCAAAATATTCAATGAGGTATAATTTCCGGGGAGGAAACTGAGAGTGGCCACGCCTACGCACGCCGGCGCCGACGCACACGCGCCTTTTCGCAACGAAATTGTCCTGGATTTCAGTCAGGAAGAAAACGCACGCAAGATGCGTGAAGCGATCGCGCAGGTGCGCAAGGAACTGGGCCGCGAATATCCGCTGGTGATCGGCGGCAAGCGCATCCAGACCGACGAGAAAATTAAGTCGCTCAATCCCGCGAAGCCGTCGGAAGTGGTCGGCATCCATCAGAAGGCCAGCGCGGCGCACGTCGAACCGGCAATGCAGGCGGCGCTCACGGCGTTCGCATCGTGGAGCCTCACGCCGTGGGAGCAACGCGCGGCGCTGCTTTTCCGCACTGCGGAAATCATCCGCAAGCGTCGATTTGAATTTGACGCGTGGCTGGTGTTTGAAGTGGCGAAGAATTTCGCCGAAGCGGACGCAGACGTCTGCGAAACGATCGACTTTCTGGAATTTTACGCGCGCGAGGCGCTGAAGCTCGCCAAAGCAGAACCTGCGGTGCAATTGCCCGGTGAGCGCGACACGCTGCAATACATTCCACTCGGCGTGGGCGCAGTGATTCCTCCGTGGAATTTCCCCTGCGCGATTATGGCCGGCATGACCACCGCGGCGATCGTCTGCGGCAACACGGTGATCTTGAAACCCTCAAGCGATTCGCCGACCATCGCCGCAAAATTTTACGAAGTGCTCGAAGAAGCCGGTGTGCCCGCTGGCGTGGTGAATTTTTGCCCTGGCGCTGGCAACACTTTTGGTAATGCGGTTGTTATGCATCCCAAGACGCGTTTCGTTGCGTTCACCGGCTCGCGCGATGTCGGTTTGGATATTCATCACCGCGCTGCCGCGCCGCAAAAGGGACAGATCTGGATCAAGCGCACGATTCTGGAAATGGGCGGCAAGGACGCCATCATCGTGGATTCGGAGGCAGACTTGGATTCGGCCGCCGATGGCGTGGTCACGTCCGCGTTTGGATTTCAGGGGCAGAAGTGTTCTGCGTGCTCACGCGCCATCGTGGATGAAAAAATCTACGACCAGTTCGTGGAAAAACTGCGTGCCCGCGTGGAAAAAATCGCTGTTGGCGATCCCACCGCGAATGCGGCTGTTTGCGCGGTGATCAACGAAGCGGCGATGAAATCGATCCTGAATTACATCGAAATCGGCAAAAAGGAAGGCCGGGTAATCAACGGCGGCGGGCGCGATACGAAGGCCGGCGACGGTTATTTTGTGCAGCCCACCGTGATTGCGGATGTTGCTCCAACCGGCCGGCTGGCGCAGGAGGAAATCTTCGGGCCCGTGCTGGCCGTCATCAAGTCCAAAAATTATGACGACGCGCTGGCGATCGCAAACAACACGGAATATGGCCTCACCGGCGCCGTCTACACGAAAAATCCGGAAAAAATCGAACGCGCCAAGCGCGAATTTTTCGTCGGAAATCTCTACATCAATCGCAAGTGCACGGGCGCGATGGTCGGCGCGCATCCGTTCGGCGGATTTAATATGTCCGGCACGGATTCCAAGGCCGGCGGCGCGGACTATTTGTATCTTTTCACGCAAGCGAAATCCATCGGCCAAAAAATCAGCTGACTTCTCTGAAGGAAGGGAAAAAAGGCCCTCGCACTTTCATGCGAGGGCCTTTTTATTTCCCGTGTAGGTTTCCGAACCGCGCCTACTGCTCTTTCCAGTTCGGCACGCGGCCCGAAGTGTGCGGCACGCCGACAGCGTCGAGCTGCTTATCGAGCTTCGGCATATCCACTTCGACGAGTTGATGCAACTGCGCGAGCACGGGCGCAAAGAGCTGTCCGGCGATCCTGTAATCGTCTTCCAGCGTCTTTGTTGGCCGCGCCGTATTAGAACCCGTTCCCGACACGACCCTCCCGATACGTTGTGAAATTGAAGGCGCCACTGGCTCTTCAAGTTCGCGGGCGACGTTGTCACCGCGCAGCGCAAGCAAAATTTCGTCGTTGCGCTTCTGCAGGTCATCCACCGTCTTGATCATTCCGCCCGCGTCCGTATACGGTTGCGCTTCGAGCGCGCGCTTGATCGTTGCGAGGTTCGTATTGTTTTCCGTGGCGATTTCCAACGCAGCAGTCACCGCCGCCTGCAGCCTAGCGGCCTTCTTCTGGAAGGCTTCTTTCGCCGCACGATCCGCGGGTGAAAGTGGCTCGACGTCAATCGGCGTCACGTTGAATTGCACCGGGCCTGCAAGTTTCGTCGTCGCGCCATCAAACACCTGGCTGATCGAAACTTGATACTTGCCCGGCACCACAAGCGGCCCGGCGCCGCCGCCGAAACCGCCAAACCCTCCGCCACCACCGCCTCCTCCGCGGCCCCCGCGTCCGCCGGCGGCGCCAGCCGTGGGCGCGGCAGGAATCGCCAGTCCCGCGGAGTGCATGTCCCAATTCACACGGCGAATTCCGGCCCCCGCAGCCTCAGTCAACTGGCGGACAAAATTCCCGTTCGCATCGGTGATGGTCAGAACGATCTGCGCCGGCTGCTGTTCTTCTTCCGCGCGCAATTCATCGATTGTCGGATATGGGACCTTCGTGCCGTTGCGTTCCGCATCGCGTTCCGCCGCCTCACGCTTCTGGCGCTTGGTTTGCGGCGCGGACTTCACGTAGTAGGTGATGATCGCACCCATCGGCGGATTTTCACCCTCGTAGAGTTCTTCACCAAGGTGCGCCTTCCCGCCGCCGCCGAATTGATTCGCTTGCACGTAAAGCCACGCGTCGCGAATCGGGAAAATCGTCGCGTCCGTAGCCGCAAGTTTTTCCGGTGTCGCAGTGCGCAGCGGCGTGTAGTCGTCCAGCACGTAAATGCTGCGGCCGAATGTGCCGATGACCAGATCGCCCATCGGTTTTTGAATGTGCAAGTCGCGCACAGAGATGGTTGGCAGTCCGTTCCGCAGGCGAGTCCACTTGTTGCCGCCCGTCTGCGAAAAGAACAAACCATACTCCGTGCCCACGAAAAGCAAATTCGGATTCACGGGATCTTCGGCAATCGCCATCACAGGCCCCGTTCCCGGCAGATCTCCGGAAATTGAAGTCCAAGTTTTGCCAAGATCCGTGCTCTTCAAGATATAGGGTTTGAAATCTTCGTTCTTGTGGCCGTCAAACGATGCATAGACGGTATTGACGTCATGCTGTGACGGCACGATGCGCGTCACGTAAGTCATGTCGGGCACGCCGGTGAAAGTTTCAATCTTCCGCCAGTGCGCGCCGCCGTCTTCCGTCACGCTGATCAGCCCGTCGTCGGTGCCAACATAGAGCAGCGAATCCTTCTTGGGCGATTCCGCCAGCGCTGTGGCGTTGCCGTAGAAAGAAGTGGATGTGTTCTTGGCGACCGCTTCCGGCGGCCACACACGGCCCATAATCGGCAAAGTGTTTCGGTCGATCTGCCGGGTAATGTCGCCGCTGATGGCCTTCCAGGTGTCGCCGCGATCGTCGCTGCGGAAAACTCTGTTCGCAGCGAAGTAGATTCGAGTGTGGACGTGCGAGCTGACGATGACGGGAGAATCCCAGTTCCAACGAAGCGCCGGCTCCTTTGGCCCTTCGCTGGGAACGATATCCACACGCTCTCCGGTCTTCCGGTCATAACGGACGATCGCGCCGTTTTGCAGCTCGGCGTAAACTGTGTTTGGGTCCTCTGGATCCACGGCGGACGTGAACCCATCGCCGCCCTGCGTGTTGAACCAGTCCGCGTTGATAATTCCGGCCACATTTTTCGTCCGCGCAGGCCCGCCGTAGCTGGAATTATCCTGCGTGCCGCCATAAACGTAGTAGAAAGGCGCGGAATTGTCCGCGCTCACGTCATAAAACTGTCCGAGCGGCAAATTTTCCTTAAAGATCCAGTTTTCGCCGCGATCCCAGGATTCATAGAGGCCGCCGTCGCAACCAATCAACAGGTGATCCGTCTGATCTGGATCAATCCACACCACGTGATTGTCCACGTGCTTGCTGCGCGTGCCGAGCGTGCGCTCCGTGCGGCCACCGTCGTCGGACGTCATGATGTTCGTGTCCATGACGTAAATTCTGTCGGCGTCTTTTGGGTCGACGAAAATGGTGCTGTAGTATTGAGGGCTGGAACTGTCAAAGTCGTCCCGCTTTTCCCACGTCATGCCGCGATCTTCCGAAGCGAAAACTCCACCCGCGCGATTGGCCGCTTCGATTTCCGCGTAAACAAGATTCGGTCTAGCCGGAGAAATTCCCAAACCGATGCGGCCGACATCACCACCGGGCAGACCACCGCGCAATTTGTTCCACGTTGCGCCTGCGTCCGTTGATTTGTAAATTCCTGCTTCCGGACCGCCATCAATCAGCGTCCACACGCGGCGCTCACGCTGGTAGCTTGCTGCGTACAATACATCCGGATTTCCCGGTTCCATGACGACATCCGTCACGCCGGTCCATTCGCTGATGGAAAGAATGTTTTTCCAGGTCTTGCCGCCGTCCGTGGATTTGAAAAGCCCGCGATCACCGCCGGGGCCCCAGAGCGGGCCTTGCGAGGCGACGTACACCACATCCGAATTTCGCGGATCGATCAGCACGCGCGCGATATGTTCGGAATGCTGCAAGCCCATGTTGCGCCATGTGCGGCCGTCGTCCTCGGATTTGTATACGCCGTCGCCCCAGCTAACGCTGCGCTGGCTGTTGTTTTCGCCGGTGCCCACCCAAACCACCGCCGGATTGTGCGGATCGAGTGTGACGTAGCCGATTGAATACGAATTCTCGTTGTCAAAAACCGGAGTGAACGTCACGCCGCCATTGGTCGTGCGCCACACTCCGCCGGACGCTGCGCCGATGAAATAGTGGCGATGATCCGTCGGGTCCATCGCGATGGTCACCACGCGGCCAGAGATCACCGCCGGGCCGATGCTGCGAATTCGCAGCGCTCCGAACGTGCCTCCGCCGCCTGCTCCTCCACCCGGACCGCCGCGTCCCCCGCGCCCTCCGCCTTGACCTCCTCCGCCTCCACCGCCGCGCTGGGCGATCACCACGTGGCCTATGCCAAACGTCGCAACGACGAAAATCGCGCAAAGCAGAAGACGTCGAAATGTCTTCACGGTACTCACCTCTCGATTCAGAATTTGAAGCTACTGAGAATGATGACGAATGACGCCAAAATTTCAGCTCACGGCGGCGCTACTACCGCCCGTCGGAGCACCTGATGGTATCGCAGACGCGCGGCGCTGTCGCGTGGTTTCCTATTTTCGTCAGTACGATCGGGGGATCAGGCGCGGGCGGATTCGGACTGCTCAAAGGCGTGATAGGAAGAGCGCACCAGCGGGCCGGATTCCACGTGCTTGAATCCCATTTGCATGCCGATGGATTTGTATTCGGCGAATTCATCGGGATGAACGTAGCGCACGATTGGCAAATGCTCGCGGTCGGGTTGCATGTACTGGCCGA
>Ga0335078_10000203_pt1 | contig 97290 bp, 91 predicted proteins | sample Lox_Sample_32_FD_206711 | JGI IMG/M metagenome (GOLD analysis project Ga0335078, IMG submission 206711) | Soil microbial communities from Loxahatchee National Wildlife Refuge, Florida, United States - Lox_Sample_3.2 | ecosystem: Environmental > Terrestrial > Soil > Wetlands | place: USA... | reverse complement strand
CGCAGATTGGCGCGGATCTTGTGGTTAAGACTTTACGGGCACTGCAAATGAACGAGTTGTACCCTCGCAAACAAGATGACAATGCGGCGAGCCTGGCTCCGATTCTCAAAAAGGAAGACGGAAGAATTGACTGGCATGTCAGCGCGAGGGAAATCTACAACCGGTTGCGTGGCTTTCAACCCTGGCCCGGGGCATTTACGAGTTTTCGTGGGAAGAACCTGAATATCTGGCAGGCGGAGCCGATCTTTCGCAACGTCGCCGCCGGTGAATTGCTGCTTGACGACACTGGGCTGCTTGTCGGTTGCGCTGGAGGAACGGCACTCGATCTCCAAGAAGTGCAGCCAGAAGGCAAGAAACGGATGTTTGCCGCAGACTTTATTCACGGCTACCGGCCACGCCCGGGCGAGCGACTGGGGGGTTAGATTACTCTCATACGTTTATAAGTGCTGTGTTTGCAGTATAGGCGGTGATCAGAATCACAACCGGTCGTGAGCAAGATCATCGCACCCCTTCGATAGATCAGTGACACTCTGTTGAACGGGGGTGGTTTATGGCAGCAACCCAAAATGAAGTACTCGAGTTCTTGAAGTTTGAGTTGAAGTTCCTGGAGGACGGGGGTTACGGACGTTCCCCTCACGCGCCCTGGAAGCCGACGCGGATGTTTCAGGATTCACCATCCTGCTTGAACTTCAACGATCCATCGAGGCCGCAACCCTGCAGCGATTGCTGGCTGACGAATTTTGTTCCCGAGGAGCACCGCAGCGAGGAAACGCCCTGTTGGTTCATTCCGCTCAGCCCACTGGGCGAAACGGTTGACTACTATTCACGATGCGGAACACAAGTGGAAATGGAAGCGGCGCTAGCAGGGTGGCTGCGAGAGACGATCAAGAGAATTGAAAGCTCCCAAAACGCAAAGACCGGAAGTCTAGCGGCGGATCACGGAGCAAATAGGAAGACAGGAACGTAGTCAGGGAGATCTTCACGCTAGGGGTGCACTAATTTTTCCAGGGCGGGTTTGTTACGGAGCACGAGCGTAGATCCCTTCATCTGCAGCAGTTGTTTCTTCTTGAAATCCGAGAACAGCCGGCTGACGGTTTCGCGAGTAGTGCCAATCATCTCGGCGATCTCTTCGTGAGTCAGAGTCAGTTTCAACTGCACCGGACCATTACTTTTTTCTTTTGACGAGTCCCACGAGAGCAACAATTTTGCGAACTTCTCTGCCGGCGAGCTGGCCAGGCCGAGGGTGCGGATCTCTTCGTACGCAGAATAGTAGTTGCGGCTCAACTGCTGGGCCACCCGCAGCGCGACCTCGCCATATTCACGCAAGAACTCAAGCAGGGCATCGCGGGTGATGAAGTTCGCCTGGCCCGGTTCGATCATCTCGGCGGTAACTTCATAGGGGCGATTGGAAATTGCCGCATTCAATCCCAGAACATCGCCCGCTTCAGAAATATTGGTGATGATTGTCTTGCCTTCGCTCGAAGAAGTTGAGAGCTTCGCTCTTCCGGTGCAAAGCACGAAAATTCCCCTCGGTTGTTGCCCTTCGAGAAACAGCATCGCCGACTTTGGATATACGGCGGTAGATTTAATTTCGTTTAATTTCTGCAGTGCGGGGGAAGGAAGATTGCAGAAAAGATGTTCTTCGCGCACCGGGCAGGTTGCGCAGTTGTCAAGGATATTAAGGCCGTATGGAGCGCGCATTTTTTCTCCATGCTTATTTGAAATTGTAGCGCTGGCATTAAATGTGATTGTCGTCACAACAGATGGTGACTTTATACACGGATGGGAGAGAACGCTCGATAGAGAATCGAATTGTACAGCGCGGCACCGAAACACGGGACGGGGCGCGTGTACCGGGTTTTGCAATGTTCTCAGCAACTTGTCGGCGATAGTGCAAGAAAGCTCGATCTGCTGGGAAAGGAAGGACTGAGATGGAAACTGCACAGAAGTACCACGTAACCGCCTGGTGGAGCTCCGCCAAGAATGGCCTGGCCAAGTCCGATTCTGCGCCCAATGCGATTCACTTTACGGCGCCGCCCGAGTTTGGCGGTCTGGAAGGCCGATGGACTCCAGAGGACCTGTTCCTCTGTGCGGTGGCCAGTTGTTATACCACTACGTTCAGGGCCCTGGCCGAGTACTCGAACCTGCAATATGCCGATCTGGCGGTAGAAGTCGAAGGCACCGTGCACAAGGTTGACTCCGGTTACGCGTTTGCCGACGTGATTATTCGCCCCAGCCTAACGCTGTTCAGCGATGCCGAATCGCAGCGGGCTTTGCGTGTGCTGCAAAAGGCAAAGGGCGCGTGCCTGGTATCACGCGCGCTTTCAGTGGAACAGAAGTTTGAGCCGCGGGTGCAGGTGGCGGAATCTCAGGAGGAACTCGCCCACTCGACCTCTGCCGATTGACGAGTTCTACAAGGCGACCGCCTCCTGAAACGAGACTTTTGGGGAGGTGCTTATGAACACGCTTGAAGTGGGACGGCGGATTACCCTCAAGAACATTCTCTTTGCTACGGATTTTTCGCAGTGCTCCAACGCAGCACTCTCCTACGCCTTGTCACTGGCACGGCGCTATGGTGCAACCATTCATGCTGCCCATGTGATCCCGACGGCAAACGATCTGCTTTTTGTCTCCGATGAAGCATGGCCGGCAGCGGCGGAAGAAGAAGACAGGCGAATACGTGGCTACATTGAGGAGCTGGACCATCAACTTGCAGGAGTTGCACACGATGTGCGCACGCCGAAGGGCAAAGTGGTTGATGTTCTCCTGCGGATGATCAAGGAAAACGATGTTGATCTGGTGATCACCGGCACTCACGGGCGTACCGGGGTTCGCAAGCTGTTGCTGGGATCGGTTGCAGAAGAGATCTTCCGCCGCTGTCCGTGCCCCGTTTTCAGTGTAGGGCCGCATGTTCAGCCCGCGCCGGGCAATGGTTCCGAGTTTCACCACGTTCTTTTCACAACTGATTTCAGTAACGCGTCACTGACCGCATTGCCTTACGCGATCTCAGTAGCGGAAGAAGACCAGGCACAGCTTACCTTGCTCAATGTCGTTCTGGAATCGGAGAAAGGCCTGTTGCATCCGGAGCGGCTGAGAATGTCTCTGATGCGCCGTTTGGGTGAATTGGTCCCACCTGAGGCCGAACTGTGGTGCCATCCGGAGTGCGAAATTGAATTCAGTGAAAGATTCGTCTCCCCGGCAGAGACTATTCTGGAAATTGCAAAATCGAAGGCGGTGGACCTAATCGTTCTGGGAACCAGGGCCGCTGGTTCGGGTGCCGGGATCGTTGCGCATCTTGCCAGCACAACAGCACGCATCTTGACAAAAGCCCCGTGCCCAGTGCTGCTCGTGCGCGGCTGACTACAAGCGCATTGGGTAACAGAGCCTTCACCATCTCCTGCTATAAAATCGGGATATGGCAGGCGCCAGCACAAATCTCTCTTCGCGGCCCTACCCGTCGCAATATGTCTCCTCCTGGAAGACGCAGAACGGCGTTCTCGTCACGATTCGGCCTATTCGTCCTGAAGATGAGCCGTTGATGGTGAAGTTTCATGCGACCCTCTCCGACCGGACAGTGTACATGCGGTATTTCACTTCCATAAGCCTGTCGCGCCGCACCGCCCACGAAAGACTAATTCGCATTTGTAATTGTGATTATGAGCGCGAGATGGTGCTCGTGGCGGAAGGTGAAAAGCTCGAGACGCCGGAACGAGAAATCCTCGCGGTAGGACGTCTGAATAAACTTCGTAAGACCGACGACAGCCGGGGCAGTCACGAAGCCGAGGTAGCCGTTCTGGTTTCCGATCAGTATCAACGCCAGGGACTAGGACGGGAACTTCTTCGGCGCTTGATCGAGATCGCACCCAAAGAAAAAATCACCCGCATTGTTGCCGAGATGCTGCGTGACAATGTCGCCATGCAAAACCTCTTCAAGAGTCTTGGATTTCGCTTTGAATCGCTCGGAGATCCCGCTTCGGTGCAAGCGACCCTGGACCTGTAACTTCTTGTGCCATCAAGGCCTGGGTCTGATTCTGTGGCGTTCGTGTGACCGCCATCACAACCCGCGGTGATTTCATACCATGACAGGTCCCCTGCACTGCGAGATGCTTTTCGATAGCAACAAATTTCCGAAGCACGAACGGTTTTCGGCCGGTCAGGGAGCAGTCATGCAATCGAAGTTCAAGACCATGGACGGCAACGAGGCGGTGGCCTACGTTGCATACCGCGTAAATGAAGTGATCGCCATCTACCCGATCACGCCTTCCTCTCCGATGGGCGAATGGGCCGATCAGTGGGCATCCGAGGGATTGCCAAATATCTGGGGAACGGTCCCCCACGTGATCGAAATGCAGAGCGAGGGCGGCGCGGCCGGGGCGGTTCACGGGGCATTGCAGACGGGATCCCTGGCGACGACATTTACCGCATCGCAGGGACTGCTTCTGATGATCCCGAACATGAACAAGATTGCCGGAGAGCTGACTGCAACGGCGTTTCATGTTTCGGCACGCACGGTGGCGACGCATGCGCTCTCGATTTTCGGGGACCATTCGGACGTAATGTTTTGCCGCACAACCGGCTTTGCCATGCTCTGTTCAAACTCCGTGCAGGAAGCGATGGACATGGCGTTGATCGCTCATGCCGCCTCGCTTGAATCGCGAATTCCCTTTCTACACTTTTTCGATGGCTTTCGGACATCGCATGAAGAGAACAAAATTCGCCTGCTGAGTGACGACGAGATACGGGCCGTCATCAACATGGACCGCATCCTTGAACATCGCCAGCGCGCCCTTTCGCCGGATCATCCGGTGTTGCGGGGAACAGCACAGAATCCCGACGTTTACTTTCAGGCGCGAGAAGCGGCAAACCCTTTCTATGCAGTGTGTGCCGGCAAGGTCCAAGCGGCGATGGACAAATTTGCTTCGATCGCCGGACGCAAGTATCACCTTTTCGATTATGCCGGCGCTGCCGATGCTGAGCGGGTGATCGTGATGATGGGTTCCGGAGCAGAAGCGGCAGAGGAGGCGGTCGAACATCTGAACAAGGGTGGTGAAAAACTAGGCCTGCTGAAAGTGCGCCTGTACAGGCCATTCTCGGTCGATGCGTTTGTGAATGCCCTGCCTGGGACAGTGAAAAGAATCGCGGTTCTCGATCGCACGAAGGAATCCGGCTCTGCGGGCGAGCCGTTGTATCTTGACGCCGTGAACGCACTGCGAGAGCGGAGACGTGAAATTACGGTAGTTGGCGGGCGGTATGGTCTTTCATCGAAAGAATTTACACCGGCCATGGTGAAAGCGGTTTACGACAATCTGAATGCCGATGAGCCGAAGAACCATTTCACCATCGGCATCAACGACGATGTCACTCATACCAGCCTGAGCTACGACCCGAGTTTCTCGGTCGAGCGTGACCATGTGGTGCGCGCAGTCTTTTACGGGCTGGGCGCAGATGGGACCGTGGGAGCGAACAAAAACTCAATCAAGATTATCGGCGAGCACACGGACAACTACGCTCAAGGTTACTTCGTTTACGACTCCAAGAAATCGGGAGCGATGACCGTTTCGCATTTGCGCTTCGGCCCGCAGCCAATTCGTTCGAGCTATTTGATCTCGCAGGCGAATTTCGTAGCTTGCCACCAATGGATATTCCTGGAGCGCTACGACATGCTTGGCGCGCTCGTTCCGGGCGGTGTGTTTCTGTTGAACAGTCCCTTCGGGCCGGACGAGGTCTGGGATCATCTGCCGCGCGAGGTGCAGCAGCAGTTGATCAAAAAGCACGCCAGGTTCTACGTGATTGACGCATACCAGGTCGCGCGAGAGACGGGGATGGGATCCCGCATGAACACCATCATGCAAACCTGCTTCTTTGCGATCTCAAAGGTGCTTCCGCGCGAACAGGCCATTGAGGCCATCCGGCAATCCATTCGCGAGACTTACGGCAAGAAGGGTGAAGAAATTGTCCAGAAGAACCTGAAAGCGGTTGATGAGACGCTCGCGCATCTGTTCGAGGTCAAAATTCCTGCGGCGCTCACCAGCAGTGGCGAAATCCCCGCTCCCTTTTCGGCGGATGCTCCAAAGTTTGAGCGCGACGTACTGGGTACGATTTATGGGGGGCGCGGCGATGAGCTCCCGGTGAGCGCATTTTCTCCCGATGGGACGTTCCCGACCGGAACGGCGCAATGGGAGAAGCGCAATATCGCACTCGAAATCCCGGTGTGGGACGCGAAAACCTGCATCCAGTGCGGCAAGTGCGCGATGGTTTGCCCGCACGCGGTGATCCGGATAAAAGTGTACAACTCAAGCGAGCTGAAAGCGGCTCCGGCAACTTTCAAGTCAACCGATGCGCGCGATAAGGAGTGGAAGGGGCTGAAGTACACGATTCAGGTCGCGCCGGAAGATTGCACCGGCTGCGGCATCTGCGTGGATATTTGTCCAGCCAAGAATAAGAGCGAAACGCGGCTCAAGGCGATCAATATGATGCCCCAACCGCCCTTGCGCGCGCCTGAGGCCGAGAACTGGAAGTTCTTCCTGAAGATTCCCGAGCTTGACCGGCGCAAGATCAAGACGTCAGCAATTCGCCAACAGCAGTTTCAAGAGCCATTGTTCGAGTTCTCCGGTGCTTGCGCAGGGTGCGGCGAAACACCTTATTTGAAGCTGGTTTCACAGCTTTTCGGCGATCGTGCGGTCATCGCCAATGCGACCGGGTGCTCATCCATTTACGGCGGCAATTTGCCGACGACGCCGTGGACTAAGAATGCCGATGGACGTGGCCCAGCGTGGTCGAACTCACTTTTTGAAGACAACGCGGAGTTCGGGCTTGGCTTCCGCCTGTCGATCGATAAGCAGACCGAATTTGCTCGCGAGCTGGTACAGCGGCTGGCGCCTGCCATTGGAGAGGACTTTGCTGCGGCTATTTTGAGCGCACCACAAAGAGATGAATCGGACATTCACGACCAGCGGGAGCGGGTTGCGCTGCTGAAGCAGGAGTTGAAGAAGGTGGACTCGCCAGAAGCGAAACAGCTTTTTGCATTGGCTGACATGCTGGTGAAGAAGAGCGTGTGGATTGTGGGTGGTGACGGCTGGGCGTATGACATCGGCTATGGGGGCCTCGATCACGTTCTGGCCAGCGGACGAAACGTCAATGTGCTGGTGCTGGATACCGAGGTTTACTCGAATACTGGCGGCCAGGCCTCAAAAAGTACGCCGCGAGGCGCGGTTGCCAAGTTTGCCGCGGGTGGAAAGCCAGGCCCGAAGAAAGACCTCGGCCTCATGGCGATGACATATGGCAACGTGTACGTCGCCAGCGTGGCTATGGGCGCCAAAGACGAGCACACACTTAAAGCATTTCTCGAAGCCGAAGCGTACGAGGGCCCAAGCCTGATCATCGCGTATTCGCATTGCATTGCGCATGGCATCAACATGACCACTGCGATGTCCGACCAGAAAACCCTGGTCGATTCCGGGGAATGGCTGCTGTATCGCTACAATCCTGAGCGGGCGATCGAAGGCGAAAACCCTCTCAGCCTGGATTCACGGGCCCCGACGAAGAAAGTGCAGGAATTTCTATTGCAGCAGACACGTTTCAAGATGCTGACGAAGAGCAAGCCCGAGGATGCCAAGCGTCTTTGGCTACAGGCGCAGAAAGACGCGGAAGAGCGTTATCGGTTGTATGAGTATCTGGCGCAAAGAAAAACGGAAGGTGGCGCTGTGGAGAAGGCGGAAGCTGAGCCTCAGGAAGAAAAGAGCGCGGCCAAGCTGGTCGGAGCGTAGAGAAAATCGGAGAACGATCATGGTTGACCTCAGCACTAAATATCTCGGGTTGGATTTGAGAACGCCGTTGGTAGCTTCGGCGTCGCCGCTGTCTCACGACCTCGACAACATCCGCAGGCTCGAAGATGCGGGAGCTTCAGCCATTGTTCTTTTTTCGCTGTTCGAGGAACAATTGCGGCAGGAAGAAGCGGAGCTTGAGCATCATCTTTTGGTCGGAGTCGAAAGCTTCGCCGAGTCACTTTCTTTCTTCCCGCAAGCCGGCGAGTTCCATACCGGCCCGGAAGAATACCTGAGGCACATTCAAAAGGCGAAGCAGATGGTAAGGATACCGATCATTGCCAGCCTGAACGCTTCCAGCCTCGGCTCCTGGACCACTTATGCGCAGCACATCGAGGCAGCCGGCGCGGATGCGATCGAATGCAACATCTATTTCATTCCTTCCGATCCGGACTTGCCCTCGATTGAAGTCGAGCAGATGTTCGTTGACATCGTTCAGGCGGTGAAGAGCTCCATTCACATTCCGGTGGCAGTCAAGGTGAGTCCGTTTTTTACCAGCATGGCAAACATGGCAAAGCGGCTTGATGCCGCCGGCGCCGATGGGCTGGTGCTTTTCAATCGCTTTTACCAGCCGGATATCGACCTTGAAGAGCTGGAGCTTACGCCACGAGTCCTGCTTAGCACTCCGCAGGCTTCTCGTCTGCCATTGACCTGGATCGGCATTCTCTACGGCAGGATCAAAGCCAATCTGGCTGCCACCAGCGGCATTCATCGAGGTGAAGACGCAATCAAGATGCTGATGGCCGGCGCGGACGCGACCATGCTATGCTCGGCCCTCCTGCACAACGGAGTTAAGCATCTCCGCCATGTCGAGTACGCCATGTGCGAGTGGATGGAAACGCACGAGTACGATTCTGTGCGACAGTTGAAAGGCAGCATGAGCCAGCTGCGCTGTTCCGATCCGAGCGCCTTCGAACGCGCACAGTACATGCGCGCGGTAAAAGACCTGACCCACGTTCGCGTATAACTGAGCGACGAATACTGGCCGATTTTCCCTCTGTTTGTATTCATCAATTGGTTATCATCTTGTGGATCAGCAGCTCCCGCGTACCACCCTCAAGCGGCTTCCGCGGGCCCTTGAAAGGCCAGATTCGTGCCGGCTAGTCACTACATTTTGGCCGATCCCGGCGATGTGATTGCCGTCACAATCGCCTGTGGCCTTAGTCATGGCTGGGTTAGCTGCCCTCATCGAAACTGATTGTGGTGAGGAGAGTTAGAGGCTAGTTCCATGATGATGCTCTATCGGTTGGTTCGCCTGATTGAGACCCACTCCCAAGCATTGGCCGCCTGCCTTTTGGACAGGGTAGAGAACTCCGAAGCCACCCCGGATTACAACAAGGTCCCACCCGAAGAGCTTAGGACGTATGTAGGCGACGTTTACGGGCATCTGGGGGACTGGCTGATGACCAAGGACGAGCTTGACCTCGAATCCCGGTACCTGGAGGTCGGATCTCGGCGGGCTTTGCAGGGCGTTCGCCTGAGCCAGCTGGTCTGGGTGATTATTTTGACGAAAGAGAATCTGTGGGAGTTCATCAAGAAGGAATCTGTGCTGGAGCGCCCAGTCGAGGTCTTCGGCGAACTGGAGATGCTGCAGTTACTGGATCAATTTTTCGATAGAGCAATTTATTACGCCGCCATAGGTCACGAGCGGTGCCTTGCAGAACATGGCATGCCGACTGCCACGGCAGCAGGAAACGGGCAATAAGGAAGGGAGTTTATGTCCTGGGAGCACGAATACACGGCGAAGTTGAAGAATGCGGACGAAGCACTCAGCTGCGTGCGATCAGGCATGCGGGTTTACATTCAGCCCGGCTGCGCCGAGCCGGAAACGCTGGTCGAGGCCCTGATGCGGCGCGGGCCTGGGGTGCATGATGTCGAGATCGTGCACATGATGACGATGGGTGCGGCTCCTTACGTTGCCCCGGAGATGGCTGGTCACTTCCGCCATAATGCAGTGTTTATCGGCCCGAACGTCCGGGAGGCCATCAATGAGGGTAGGGCCGATTACACCCCGATCTATCTCAGTGAAATTGAAGAGCTGTTTGAGAGTGGGGCGATGCCGCTGGATGTGGCTTTGATCGAGGTTTCTCCTCCTGACTCACATGGATTCTGCAGTTTCGGCGTGGGTGTAGACACCACGCTCACGGCCGCCAAGTGTGCCCGTTACGTTGTGGCGCAGGTCAATAACTACATGCCGAGAACCTACGGCGATAGTTTCATTCACGTCAGCGACATAGATGCGGTGGTGGAATCGTCACGCCCGCTCTGTGAGCTCAAAAAGCCTGAGAGCACTGACCTGCATGCGGCCATAGCGCGCAACGTAGCGGGCCTGATTGAAGATGGGGCCGTGCTACAGACTGGAATTGGCGGTATTCCGGAGGCGGTACTTCCGTTGCTGATGGACCGCAAAGATCTTGGCGTCCATAGTGAGTTGGTTGGAGAAGGGGTTATTCCACTGATTGACGCCGGGGTGATTACCGGCGCGCGCAAGAACTTCAAGCCCCGAAAGATCATCGCCGGATTCGGTCTCGGCACTCGCAAGATGTTCGAGTTCGTGGATAATAACCCGATTTTTGAATTTCACCCGACTTCCTACACGAACAGTCCGGAACTGATTGCGCGCAACGACAACATGGTTGCGATCAACTCGGCGATTCAGGTCGACCTTACGGGCCAAGTCTGCTCGGATTCTATCGGCAGCACGTTCTACAGCGGCATCGGGGGGCAGGTGGATTTCCTGCGTGGCGCATCACGGTCCAAAGGCGGAAAGCCAATTATCGCGATTTCGGCGACGGCGAAGAACGGCGCAATTTCGCGGATTGTGCCCACACTGAGCCCGGGCGCAGGCGTCGTTACTTCGCGGGGGCTGGTTCGCTATGTGGTCACGGAGTTCGGGGTGGCCTATTTGCATGGCAAGTCCATTCGTGAGCGGGCAAAGGCGTTGATCGATATTGCGGACCCCAAGTTTAAGAATGAGTTGTACGAATACTGCGAAAAGACCAAGTGGCTGCAGCGTCCGCAGTCTGTACAAACGGCAACGAGGTGAATATGGCAGCGCAAGCGCGCGGTAAAGTCACGATTGATACGACAGAGTGTAAGGGGTGTGGGTTGTGCGTGGACTCTTGCCCACCCAAGTGCCTGGAATTGATGCCGGAGTTGAACTCCGCCGGCGTGCACCCGGCGCGTTATACGGGGCACGATTGCACCGGCTGTGGCATTTGCTTCTATTGCTGTCCGGAGCCGGGGGCGATCACGGTTTACCGCCTTGCTCCGCCACGCAAGCCGGTGATCGAAACAGGAGGGTCACATGCGGCAGCTTTGTAAGGGAAACGTTGCGGTAGTGAAGGGCGCGATTCTTGCCGGATGCCGCGCTTATTACGGTTATCCCATCACTCCGGCCAGCGAGATCGCCGAATCCGCCGCGCTTCTGCTTCCGCAAGTGGGTGGCACGTTTGTCCAAGCCGAAAGCGAAGTTGCGTCGATCAATATGGTGTATGGCGCAGCCGCATCGGGCGTGCGGGTGATGACGGCATCTTCAGGCCCCGGACTTAGCCTTATGCAGGAGGGAATCTCATACCTGGCTGGCGCTGAGTTGCCATGCGTCATTGTGGACGTGGTCCGCGGGGGGCCGGGGCTTGGAAACATTGCGCCTGAGCAAAGTGACTACTTCGCCATGGTCAAAGGTGGAGGCCATGGCAATTACCGCAATCTGGTGCTTGCTCCCGCCTCGGTGCAAGAGATGGCGGATCTCACGACACTCGCCTTCGACCTTGCCGACAGATATCGCAACCCGGCGGTCGTGCTGGCTGATGGCTTTATCGGCCAGATGATCGAGCCGCTGGAGCTCGAAGACAAGGAAGTAACGGCTCCTGAGAAACCCTGGGCGGTGCGGGGCACGCCGGAGACCCGCGCCAACATGGTGAGCTCGATCTATCTCGAAACGAATGAGCTGGAGCAGCATCAGCGCGAGATGGAAGCCAAGTATATCCGGGCGCAGAATACGGAGACCCGATTCGAGCTCTACCGTGCCGAGGATGCCGACATATTGCTGGTCGGGTATGGCATCGTCTCCCGAGTGCTGCGCTCAACGGTTGAGCAGGCACGGCGTGAGGGGCTCAAAGTTGGCCTGTTCCGGCCGATTTCACTGTGGCCGTATCCTTCACAGGCGCTAGCGAAGGCGGCAGCGAATGTCGAAAAGATTCTCTGCATTGAATTAAGCAACGGACAGATGGTCGAGGACGTTCGCCTGGCAGTGAACGGCAAAGTGCCAGTTGAGTTCTATGGCAGGGTTGGCGGAAATGTTCCCTCAGTTGAAGAGATTTATCAGCAGGTATTGGAACGAATGACCGTAACGGTGTGAAGCGGGAAGGGAAACGAAATGGCTGACGAAAAGAGAGATCCCGAAATGCAGGCCAACGGCTATGAGGAAATCCACGCCCGGTCTTCAGTTTTCTATGACCTTTACGACCGCAAGTCAGAACTGAAGCACCAGACACATTACTGTCCGGGCTGCGGTCACGGTGTGGTGCATAAGCTCATCGCCGAGGCTTTGCAAGACATGGGCGTGCAGGACAAAACCATCCTGGTCAGCCCCGTCGGCTGTTCTGTATTTGCCTACTACTATTTCGATGTGGGCAACGTGCAGGTCGCGCATGGCCGCGCTCCCGCGGCGGCCACCGGCATTAAACGCGCCTGCCCGGACAAAATGGTTATTGCTTATCAGGGAGATGGCGATCTGGCGGCGATCGGAACCGCTGAGATTGTTCATGCAGCTAACCGCGGGGAGAACATCACCTGCTTTTTTGTGAACAATGCGATCTATGGGATGACTGGCGGCCAGATGGCTCCTACAACCCTTGTCGGGCAAAAGAGCACGACTTCGCCTTTTGGCCGGCGTCCCGTGAACGAAGGTTTTCCGGTGCATATGTGCGAATTGCTGGCCAGCTTACAAGCGCCAGCGTATCTCGAGCGCGTCGCTCTTTCGGATAACAAGAACATCATGCGGGCGCGCCGCGCGGTTCGAAAAGCTCTGGAGGTGCAGCGTGATGGCGGCGGATTTTCCATGGTCGAGATTCTTTCGCCTTGCCCGACCATCTGGAGCATGGACCCCGTCGATGCGCGCCGTTGGATTGCAGAGAAAATGATGCCCGAATTTCCCCTTAACGTCTTCCGCGATCGCAAGCCGCAGATCCCCGCCAACGGTGTGCCACAACGGCCGGCCGCTGAGGTTCTGGAAATCGATCGTAAGGAACGCGCCACCGACGAAAGGGTAAAGCACTTTCACCCGTTCGAAAATTTGACCCTAAAGATCGCCGGCTTCGGCGGACAAGGAGTTCTCCTGCTCGGGCAACTGTTAACTGAGATCGGCATGCGCGAGGGCCTGGAAGTGAGCTGGCTGCCGTCCTATGGTCCGGAAATGCGCTCCGGAAGCGCGCACTGCCACGTGTGCCTTTCGAAAAAGCGGATCGGCTCGCCGCTGGTGTCGCGGCCTCAGATCCTGATTGCGATGAACGAGCCTTCGCTCCGAAAGTTTGCCGCCGATGTGCCTGCAGGCGGACTGATTATTTACAACCGGGAAAGCCTCCCGGCCGATATGAGTGCTCTGGAGGCGCGCGTAATCTGCATTCCGGCTTCAGAAATGGCCGATCGGCTCGGCTCAGCCAAAGCTGCGAACATCGTCATTCTCGGCGCCCTCCTGGAAGAGACGGAGTGTCTCTCTGCGACGACTGCCATGAGCGTGCTGGAAGACAAGGTGAAGAAAGTCAACCTTCTGGAGATTGACCGCAAGGCGCTGGTCGAAGGCCGCCACTTCATCGACCAGCACGCTCACGAAGAAGCGATGACACAGCCGGACGGTTTCTCTTACTAGTCCTTCGGCCCGGAGAGACGGCAGAGTCGTTGTTGGTCGTCCGTCGTTGGTCGTTTGCATCTTTATCGCACTACATCGGCCTTCGTTAATATCTAACGACCTTTCATCTCGCCGTTAGCCGTTCTTCGTTCGCATTTTTGTTGTGCGAGATCGGTGTTGCGCTTAACGATGAACACCTGACGACCAAGGGCAAACGGCTAACGATCCACTATCAGCAGCGCAGCCGCTCCCATTTGACACGGTCAGGCTCCATCTGCGGTAATCGCATGCGAGGGATTCGACCTAATGCGAGAAGTCATTTCGACCAAGGATGCGCCCCAGGCGATCGGACCATATTCACAGGCGATCAAAGCCAACGGATTCGTTTTCGTGTCGGGACAAGTAGCGATCGATCCGGTGACGCAGCAAGTTATCAGCGGAGATGTTTCAGCGCAGACAGAGCGCGTGCTGAAAAATCTCACCGGCGTTCTGAACGCAGCAGGAAGCGGGCTCGACAAGGTCGCCCGAACGACGGTTTTCCTGAAGAGCATGAACGATTTCGGCGCGATGAACGAAGTCTATGGCCGTTATTTCACTTCGACGCCTCCAGCGCGTTCGACTGTCGAGGTCGCAAGGCTGCCCAAGGACGTGCTGATCGAAATTGATGTGATCGCGCTGGCCTGAGCGCGCATCGGCGGCACCAGATCACGATTGCGGGTTTCCGTTTCCCGAGAATTGATTTAAGATTTTTGCCGAGCGGCAATCCAAAAAACCTAGTCACAGGAGCAGAAATGCCTAAATTCGTTCTGTTAGTAACCATCTTCACGCTGGCGGGCAGCCTGGCGTTCGCCCAGAAATCCGATACCAGCAAACCGACAATGGTAAAAGGCGCGCCCACAAAAACCGCCGATGGCCTGGAATATTGGGACATCAAGGTTGGCAGCGGCGAAACGGCAATGGCCGGACACACCGTCAGCGTGCACTATACGGGCTGGCTTACCGATGGGAAAAAGTTTGATAGTTCGGTGGATCGCGGTCAGCCATTCAAGTTCAACCTCGGAGCCGGGCAGGTGATTAAAGGCTGGGATGAAGGCGTCGCGGGAATGAAAATTGGCGGAAAGCGCCAGTTGCGAATTCCTCCCGATCTCGGATACGGGGCTCGTGGTGCGGGCGGAGTGATTCCGCCCAATGCGACGTTGATATTTGACGTGGAACTGTTAGGCGTGCAGTAGAAGAATTCCGGTGGCAAGAAAAAGCGAACTTTGCGGGGCAAAGTTCGCTTTGTGTTTCTTCCAAAGAAACTACGCTTTGACGACTTTGCCGCTGCGGAGACACGAGGCGCAGACGCGGATGCGTTTGGTAGCGCCCTTCACGCGCGCATGAACATTGCGCAGATTCACATTCCAGCGCCGGCGCGAGACGTTGTGGGCGTGGCTGATGATGTTCCCAAATTGCGGCTTTTTGCCGCATACTTCGCAAACTTGTGCCATGACTGCTCCAGGGAGGATCAGAACTTCAAGCGTAAATAGAGATTTTACAGGAATCAGGCAGCTTTGGCCAATGGCAGCGCGAGTCGCAATAATCAGCCCTTGATGACCGCGTGAGATACTGACCTCATGCCCGCTTCTGCGGATCCCAAATCTGTCAAGGTGAATATCAGCGCCGGTACCGGAGTGGACATTCAATGGGCCGACGGCCATAACTCGCATTATTCTTTTGCCTTCCTTCGCGATGCCTGCCCCTGTGCTTTATGCGACGACGAGCGCGGCAAAAGCGGCCGCAAGCCGGGTGAAGCTCCCAAGCCCGCTCCAGGCGCCCTGCCGATGTTCAAGCCTGCCGCAAAGCCCATTTCAGCTGAAGCGGTCGGGAAGTACGCCATCCAGTTCAAATGGAATGATTCCCATGACGCGGGAATATACTCGTGGCAATTCTTGAGAGAGATTTGCCCTTGTGGCGAATGCCAGAAGGGAAAAGCGCAGTAGGGCTGAACTCTTTACGGCACGCCCATCGGCAATTGTCCTGTCCCAGATCCGTAAAAATCTGCCAGTTTATGACGCTCGTCTTCAGTTAGCAGCCGAGCCACAGTTCGCATCGGCATATTGATGTCGTTCGTGCGAGAGCCATTTGCAAAGGCATTCAACTGTTCCAGGACGTACTCTGCATTCTGGGTTGCAAGCGATGGCGCGGCGTTTACAACTCCGGCAGGGCCATGACACGCCTGGCACGGTGGAATTCCGCGGGTTCCGTCTCCCAGGGAAACCAGGAGTGTGGCATTTGCCAGGCTTTCGTTTTTAGCCGACGCCTCCGGGAAGGTTCGATTGTCCTGCGGGTCCGGCATGACCGGCAACATCGAATAGTATGCCGCCGCATCAGCCATATCCTGCGTGCTCAGCGTAGCCGCAATGGGTTCCATGACGGCGGAGTGCCGCTTGCCGTCGCGAAAATCCCGCAGTTGTTTCCAGATCGAAAGCCGGCTCAAGGAAGCGAGATTCGGAATCGCACCCTCGGCGCTGAAGCCTTCCTGTCCGTGGCAGTGGTTGCATCGTCGGGCGAGAAGCAGTCCCCGGAAGGCGTCACCACTGCCGGCGGCGGTTATGGTTTCAGGAGTCCAGGCGATGAGCGACGGGATTCTTATGGTGGCGCTAGAAGTGGACAGCAGGGTATATGAACCATCCGACGCCGATATTGGCAGCAGCGCACAGGCGAGCAGCGCCGCCTTCACTCCTGCCGCACGGATCCAGGAAAGGTTTCCGCTACGGAGTTTCACAGCTCACTCTCTCATCATGCGTCAGCTTTCGAAATTGCTCTCGAGGCACAGCTATAATCTCCGATCGCATAGCAAAATGTCCGGCGCCGCAGAACTCGCGGCAGGGCATCGGGTACTGACCAGGTTTGGGCAGCGTGATTTGGGTCTGGTTAATAACGCCGGGCAACGCTTTCAATGTGTACTTCGTTCCCTGCACGTCAAGCATGTGCACCACATCTGCGCTTGTGATGCGAACGCGTAACGGAGTATTCGCGGGCACTAACACACAATGCGGGACAAACATGTACTGCTCGGCAATCAAGCGAACGGTGATCGAGCCATCCAGATCTTGAGTTGTGCCAAGGTTGCTTTCCACGAACTCACCTTCCAGATGGAGGGTTTTGGGATCGGGCCGGTTCCGGCCTAAGAACTTCAGTATCGGCCTGTCGAGCATGTTGGGGAAGCGCAGAAACAGCCAGACCAGGCCAACCAGAATCGCGGTCAGCAAGTATCGGATGTTTCGATTGCGAGCTACAGCAGTGTCCACTTGTTGTCTTTCAGAGCCGGACCCGGGCGTCGGCTTTAACACTTTACTTTGAAAGCTGCCCGAGAGCGGTACGGAACAGGATATCGAAGGATTGCCCTCCACTCTTGCCGATCACCCCGTCCAGCGCTCGCTCTGCGGCGGCTGCCTGATATCCGAGGTTGACCAGCGCGGAGAGTACATCCTGTTCAACCGGGCTTTTTTGCGACTGGGTCGAGGGCGCGGCTGCCCCTTCCGGCGGAAGCTTGTCTCTTAGCTCCAGAACCATTCGTTCGGCGGTCTTCTTTCCAATGCCCGGAATGTGGGTGAGCCGAGCTATATCATTGCCACGAATGGCTTGCGCCATTTCATCCGCGGCCATGCCGCTTAAGATTGTGATGGCCAGCTTAGGGCCGATCCCGCTTACCGTGATGAGCTTTTCAAAGAGTTGCTTCTCTGCCGCTTTCGCAAACCCATAAAGCGCAATCGTATCCTCGCGAACATGAGTGTAAATGTGCAATGAGACTTCCGCGCCGTTCGCCGGGAGATCGGAAAAACTCGGTACGCTCACCGTTACGTCGTAACCTACACCGCAGGTTTCAACGATCACCTGGTTCGGATGTTTGACAAGAAGTTTTCCGCGAAGATGGGCAATCATTGGATTTCACCACGCGCCCCGTGCGTCCTCTGTGTCGCGTGTGGTTCAGGTCTCAGAATAAAGAACTTTGTCTTCGATTTGGTACGATCCCGAAATGGTCATAGGCAAGCTGCGTAGCTACCCGGCCTCGTGGCGTCCGGTTCAAGAACCCAATCTGAATGAGGAAAGGCTCGTAAATCTCCTCGATCGCGTCCGGTTCTTCAGCCAGCGATGCCGCCAGCGTGTTCACACCGACCGGGCCGCCCTGATACTTTTCGATGATCGTCAACAGCAGCTTGCGATCAACCTCATCAAACCCGTGCTGATCCACTTCCAGCATCTGCAAGGCCGCTTGCGCGGTTGAGAAATCAATTTTTCCTGAGCTGCGTACCTGAGCATAATCACGAACACGCCGCAGCAAGCGATTAGCAATTCTTGGAGTTCCTCTCGAGCGGCTGGCGACCTCCAATGCTCCGGCGCGATCAATTTCCACGCCCAAGATCTCAGCCGACCGCTTTACGATGATGCACAAATCATCATGGCTGTAGAAATCCAGACGCAGGACGATGCCAAAGCGCGATCGCAGGGGCGATGAGAGCAATCCCGCACGCGTTGTTGCGCCGACGAATGTGAACGGCTTCACGTCCATAGTGTGAGTACGGGCCGCCGGCCCTTGTCCGATCATGATGTCGAGCTTGTAATCTTCCAGTGCCGAATAGAGGATCTCCTCCAGCGCAGGTTGCAGGCGATGCACTTCGTCGATGAAAAGCACCTGCTTATCGCGGAGGTTGGTGAGAATTGCTGTCAAGTCCCCTTTGATTTGCAACGTAGGCCCCGAAGTTTGCTGAAAGGCGGCTCCGAGTTCATGGGCGATGATCGTCGCCAATGTCGTTTTGCCCAGGCCGGGTGGCCCGTAAAGCAAAACGTGGTCGAGTGCGTCGCCGCGAGAGCGTGCTGCCTCGATGGCTACTGCCAGATTCTCTTTGACTTTGGGTTGGCCGATGAACTCGCTCAGCCGCTGTGGACGCAGTTTGAGTTCAAACGATGAGTCATCTTCAACCGGAGCTGCCGAAACCAGGCGCTCGCGTTCCTGCGGCAAATGAGGAGTTTGCTTGGATGTGGCCACTTACGGCGATAGTAAAGCGAAAGCAGGCGCAGTGCAATCGGGTATAAGGGCGCGCTGCTGTGTTGCGGTGGATGCGCGAGCGTCTGATGAGGCTTGTACGGTCTCGACAGAAGGTCAGACTAGGTCAGGTACAGCCGGCCATGGCTGATTCTATGCTGCAGATTCGCAGCGAGGTGATCGATGTCGGTAGCTGCAAGGTTGCCCGCGAGTTGTGGTTCCAGAAAGGCAATGTGATTGCTCCCTACTGCATCTCTTCGCACTTGTACAAGCAGAGCCTGGACTGCGTTGGGGTCGAATTTTTCAGGCGTCAGGCGAACGATTTCGCTTAGCGTGGCACCCAGCGACAAGCGTTCACGGTACGGCCGCTCGCTTGTCATGGCATCGAAAGTGTCAGCTAAACCGACGATCCGTACGGGCATGGCGACATCTTCGGCTAGTAATCCATCAGGATAACCAGAGCCATCGGCGCGTTCATGATGCCAGCGCACAATCTCGGGGATGCGCGGCCAGGGAAATTGAACTCCGGTTACGATCTGGTGGCCGACGACGGTGTGGTCCGCCATTTCGCGAAATTCTTCGGCATCGAGCGAAGTGGGTTTGCCGAACAGGCGCTTATCGACAGCTACTTTGCCGATATCGTGCAAATAGCCTGCTGAGCGCAGTGCAGCGACCTCGTTCGGGTCGAGTCCCATGGCCTCGCCGACAGCAGCGGCATAACGGCCAACCCTTAAAGAATGTCCGTGAATATTGACGTGCTTAACGTCGATGGCGGTTGCGAACGCTTCGAGCGCGGTATCGTAAAAGCCGTGCAGGGAAGCCAGCAGACGAAGGTTTTCGGAGACGCGTTCTGCCAATGTCTGGGTGAGCGAATGGTTCTGAATCGCGATGGCCAGATAATGGCAGAGCAGCTCAAGAGCGTCCAAACCATCCGAATCGTACTGTGAGTCAGGTTCGCCGCGCCCGAGCGCCACTACACCGACAAGCCTGCCTGCAACTTTTAGGGGAGCGATGCACTTGAAAAGTTCCGGAGCTACGTTTCCATTCGAACTCAGGAACTCACTGTGTGTGCCCGGCGCAATCAAGATGGGACCGCGGGCAGTGGCCAAGGCATGCAGATGCTTCGGAAGCAAGGGAATGATTGCGGGGTCGGGCATCAGCGCAAAGCCGTCAGTAGCGATCGAGCTCAGCAGCGCGGGTTTATCACTGAACAGGAACAGAGCCGCTTCCCTTGCGCCGCTGGCCTCGAGCACAGCGGAAAGCATGGATCGCGCGGTCTGCGAGAAATCCCGCTGGGCCGTCATCTCCGGTCCCAGGTCGGAGAGCGCCTCGACGGTTCGCAACAGCCGCCTTAAATTTTCTTTCTGAACTGCCACGATGGAGGCAGAATCCAGAGCAATTCGAGAGTACCATGCCGTTCAGCCCCTGCATCTTGTCAGGTTTGGTTAGGGAGGTTCGAGCCTGTGGTCAGTGCGCCGCTTTTCGCCGAGGAATTTCTTTGAAAGTCATCTCTTTTGCCGGACTCTTGGTTCGCCTCTTCCAGGCAAAGAACAGGCCCGCATAGGTATCAGTGATGTAGTCCGATGGTGAAATTCCCAGCGCACGGGCAGTCTGATCGATCCATCGTGATGGACCCTCGATCTCGCCGAAGTTGCCAATGGGAGTCTCATCCAATACGACTTGGCCCTTTCCGTCCCCCCACTCGCTCCTGAATTTCTCGTAGCGCAGTGTCGGCTCAAAGCCGAGCGCCCGGAGAATGGCATCCATCTTTGGACCATCGCTGACGGCGGTTTCGTTTTCCATGCGGACCTTGTGTTTTCCGGCTTTGCCCTTGCTCTTGTGGGTGAGGATCCACTCAGTGCCGTACCTGCGAAGCCTTAACAGATCACCTTTTTCTCGCAGGAGCCGATCGGGCAGATCATAAAGCACATTCATCTCGTGAGTGCGCTTGGTGAGCAGTCGAAAGCCTGACTGGCGCAGATGGCGCACCAGCACAGGAAGATCGCCTGCGCGAAACTTGATCTCGACCTCGTTTGGCATTCTCTTAAGTATAGAGGCGCGTAGAGCTAGTCCGATGCGCCAGGCTTGAAGATGATCCCGCGGCTGGCTCTTCCATCCATAATGACCACCAGCGGTTGATCAAAATGCAGATGACGCACACAGCCTCGCTCTTCAACGGTCCGTTGTGATGCCAGCCACTGCCAATCTACGAATCCTTCGCCGGCGTCGGGGTTGACGGTGAAGTAGCCGATCTGGAAGGCCGTGAGGTTCTGAAAGAAGTGACTCCCTTGTGAGGGCGTGACCCTCAAATCGCGGAAGCCTGCCTCCACAATCACTCGCGCTCCCGAGATTTCGTCCCACTCAACCGGAACGCCGAGCCACGGATCGTTCGACCCCCAACGGCCGACACCTATCAACAAATACGGTTTGCCTTCGCTATTGAGTTTCGCATTGAACTGGGCGACACCGAGCGCCACATCGCGGCTTTGGGCACGCTCAAAGCGATGAAAATCAACCACTACGACGTCGCAGAGATCCTCGATACGCCCATTGCCCAGCACCTGTGAGCCCTGACAGATGAGGCGCTCCGGGTTGACGTCGGCCACGCGCAGCGCTTCCCCCTCACGCGCAAGCACAAGAGGCCTGATCTGAAGGAAGCCAAAGTCTGCGGTAGTTTGCGATCCTCTGGGCAGGCGCACGGCAAACTCAATCTCTACCGGCCGTCCAAAAGCATCTTCTCCGATTGCAGTCAGCCGCTCGAGAATCGCCGATAAAGGAAAAGCACTGTGCTTCAGGATGTGGGCGAACGATACGATGCGAGTGCCGGCACGGCCGATGCCGTCGTAGACGGCATCATTCTCGCGAGAATAAGTTGATCCCAGTGGGTTCAGCGTGCCATCGGCCTCAGCGGCATCCAGGCCGAAACTAATTTCTCTCAGCCCGTCCTCACCGCCTTTACTGTCAAAGCCCAAGGCCCAGAACTCCCTTTGCGAATTCGCCAGGATGTCTTCAACGGACGAGAACTGCACGAGACTTCTTGGGTACTTTGGACAGAAGGTCAGGCACTTGCCCCCACCCACGACTTCTTTGCCTAGACCGAGGGCCACGGCCGCAATGCCATCTTTTGATGTAGCTGGCGCAACTGGATAAAAATTGTGGGATCTCACGACCCCGGAAAAATCAGGATAAAACCTGTGCCCGTCAGCTTCGGGGCCGTGAACGCTTCCAACTACCTGCTGAATGATCACAGCCATCTTTTCTTCTTCCAGCCGGTATGGCGTCGCTCTCACGTACGCCTTTGCGTGCTGACTGAAAGTTGACGCATAGACCCGTCTGATGGCCTCCATGAGCTGTTCGAGGCGAATCAGCAGATCGGCCGAGTGATTTGCCAGCATGAAGGTCTCGTACACGCCCGTGAATGGCTGATACTGCGAATCCTCGAGGAGGCTGGAAGAGCGCACCGCGATGGGATAGTGGATCTCCGCCAGGAAGGCGAGCAGATCATCGCGAACGGAAACGGGCAGCGAGGCTTCGAGAAAACAGCGTTCAATCTCGCTGTCGTCAGAACTGTGGATCGCAAACTCCGAGAGATTATTCTCGTTCAGGAAGCGGTCAAAGACATCCGTAGCAAGAACCAGGGTCGGAGGCACTGCGATGCGCACGCCGGGGAAGCGGCGGCTGACAATGTTTTTGTGCAGGAGATGGCGCACAAATGCGAGCCCGCGCGCTTTTCCGCCGAGAGAGCCTCCGCCAATTCGCAGGAAGAAAGCGTCGGTGGCTTTGAACGCTTCCGCATTGAAGTCGCCGATAAGCACCTGACTCTGCTCGCTTCGATAATCGGCGATTGATTGAATCAGGTCTTTTCTCAGATCCTCGAGAGTAGAGAAGTCCGAAACCCGCCGGGGCCGTAGCTTTTGGGCCACCGCAAACTCTGTCCTTGCCCGCAGCCAGCGCGAAAAATGATTTCTTTCGCTGTGGTAGGCGATGCTATCTGGTGGCGCTTCGCGTAGCTTCGCCTCGAGTTCGTTCAGATCTTTGGCGCGCGCGACTTCTGTGCGATCGGGAAGCCGAAAGACGAAATCGCCGAAGCCGAACTGATCGGTAAGGAATCTGCGCAGGTCGCGGAGCAACGTCGGCGAGCGTTTTCGGAGAAACGAGAACCCTTCGGCGTGGGCGCGCGGCCGGAACTCGGTACGGCTCGTTTGCAAGACGATCGCGGCATCCGGCACGGCGGACCGCACCATACGCGCCAGGTCGAAACCCGCGTCCACGTTGAGAGCTCCATCTCGGGGGAATTCGACATCGGAAACCACACCCATGAGGTAGTCGCGATATTGCTCGACGTAACGCGCTGCATCTTCGAAGTTCGAGGCCAGTAGAATCTTGGGCCGGGCGCGCATTCGCACGAGCTTGTGCGCGACATTGAGACCCTCACTCAGCAGACGCCGTGACTGCGAGATCAATTCCGTGTAGATGGCCGGCAGGAATGACGAATAGTAGCGAATGTTATCTTCCACTACCAGAATGACCGGGACACCAATCGCATGAGTGTCGTGAAAAACATTTCTCTCATCTTCGACGTACTTGACGATTGAAATGAGAATGCGAATGTTCCCTTGCCAGAGAAAAACACGATCGATATCGCTGCCCGGATTACGAAGCAGGAACTGCTGAATCTCACGATAGTCGTAAGCAAGCACGACAACCGGGATATCCAATCCCGCGGCTTTAACCTCTTTCGCCAGCTGCGCCGCGTCCATGTCTTCAACTTCAAGATTTGTGACGATGAGATTGAAGCGGGGCTGCTTGCGCGCCAGGGCCAGCGCCTCTGCCCCGGTTGAGACGTGGGTGATTCCGGGAATCTGCTGCTGGTCGAGTTCGAGCGATTCGCCGATCAGAAGTTCATTCAAGCGGCCATCTTCGCGAAGGATGAAAGAATCGTAAAGGCTGGAGACAAGGAGAATGTCCTGCACCCGGAAGGGCATCAGGTTTTCAAAGCCCTCGAACCGGCGCTCGGCATCGGCAGTTTCGGGCGCGGAAATAGTGGCCATACTGAATTCGCGTCCAGTATAGACCTGCGCCCTGCGGTTGGATGTGCGCCCGGCTACATGAGAAGTTCGTTCGCCCGGCGCGCAATGGGATGTTGCATTTCCTGAAGGTCGTTTTTGACGCGGTTCAAGCCGTAAACGCAGCTTTCAAACTGGCGGGAAAGTTTTCCGAACATGGGCGCAACATGGGTGTATTCAAAATCTTCGAACTTGGAAACGATGTAGTAGCTTTCTTTTCCAGCCTTGATCCAATCAACAAAATTCTCGAGACGATTACGCCGCAGGCGAAAATGATTCACGCTCTCGGGAAACATGCCAGCGAAGAAAAGCGTGTAATCGCCGATGTGCTTGCGCACCTGCCGCTCGCGGTCGAATGACGGTGCAGGCCCATAGACTGGATCGGATTCCAGCAGCATTTCGCCCACATCCGACAAGGCGCGTCCTGCCGCATTGCGGATCCTGAAAAGTTGTTCGGCGTCACAAAATTCTGTCAGAAGGTGCGCGACGTAGTTCACGATCTGGGGATCACGAATGCCGATCTCTTCCGCATAGTGACGCCCGACCAGTTCGATAAACAGCTGTTGCAACGGATGCGACTCCGGAATCATTCAGGGCTCCCATCACCCGCATGGATGCGGGTTCCATCCTCAATGCCCCGCATTCTGATGCAGGACCTTTCAATGCACAAGTCACTATCGTGCGTCGTCATTGCACGATCGTGCCATTGGTTAGAACAGTCGTCGCTCTGGGAAGGTTTTCTGTTGGCACTCAGAGTGTCTGGCTGCTAAATTCCGTCCTGTTTTGTACAGTTAAAATAATCGGCTAGTACAGGAGCGGGATCATGGCACGAAAGAACATTTCCAGTGGCGCACGTTGGGAACCGATCGTTGGGTACTCCCGCGCGGTGAAGGTTGGCAACTTCATCCATGTGGCGGGCACTACGGCAACCGGCGCAGACGGCGGCATCGTGGGCGAAGGGGACGCTTATGCCCAGACGGTACAGACGATTAAGAATATCGAGACTGCCCTGCGCAACGCTGGAGCAACCCTGAAAGATGTGGTGCGCACGCGCATGTTCGTCACCAATATTGCCGAGTGGGACAAGATTGGCCGTGCACACGGGGAATTCTTCGGGGAGATCCGACCCGCGACGTCAATGGTCGAGGTCCGCAAGCTCATATCGCCCGAAATGCTGGTGGAGATTGAAGCCGATGCGTATGTGGGAGCGGGAGAGTAGAATTCGTTCCTGCAAAGAGGACTTCATGAAATCTTCGTGGCTTGCCCTGGCCTGCTGCGCACTCACTCTTTTCGCATTCAGTGAAACGAAAGAGAATCCGGTCACCATAATTCGTGCCGGCGTTCTGATCGACGGCAAGTCTGAGGGTCCGCGCCGCGACCAGATTGTTACCATTCGCGGCAATCGCATCGAGCAGGTTTCCGATGCGGCCAATGCGAGTATTCCTGCAGGTGCAAATGTCATTGATCTTTCCCGTGCCACAGTTCTGCCAGGATTGATCGACTCGCATACGCATATTTTTCTGCAGGGCGAAGACCCAGCACAGGGGGGATACGACGTCAACATCTTGAAATATCCGCTCTCATACCGCGCCGCGCGCGCAACAGTTGCGGCCCGTCGTGCACTGGAGCAGGGATTCACCACGCTTCGGGATGTTGAGACCGAGGGGGCAGGCTACGGAGATGTGGGCATCAAGATGGCCATCAACGAGGGGTATATTCCCGGACCCCGCTTGTTCGTTGCTACTCGGGCCATCTCGACGACCGGCGGATACATGCTCGAAGGGTACGCGCCGGAACTCGAGATGCCCAAAGGGGCGCAGATCGTGGATGGCCCGGTTGAGGCGCGAAAAGCCGCCCGCGAGCAACTGGATCATGGTGCCGACTGGATCAAGGTTTACATGACTCACCGTTCGTGGGTTGGCAAGCACGGCGAGCTGGTTTCGCAGCCGACACTTACCGTGGAAGAATTGAAAGCCGTGGTTGATGAGACCCATGGATGGGGGAAAAAAGTCGCGTGCCATGCTTACGGTGGGATCGGTTTACATCGTGCGCTTGACGGAGGATGCGACTCAATTGAGCACGGCCTCGACCTGGACGACGCTGCCATCGCGCAGATGCTCAGGCAGGGTACCTGGTATTGCCCGACTTTGGCGGCTTATTACCACGACTGGGCCCCGGCCGACACTCCTGAAGGCCAGCGTGACCGCAAGCGAGTCGCGGTTCACGAGGTGTCGTTTCCAAAAGCCCTGCACGCCGGGGTGAAGATCGTCTTCGGCACCGATATGGGAGGCATTCCCTGGAGCGAGCCGATTGCACAGGAGTTCTCGCGCATGACCGATCTAGGCATGTCGCCGATCGATGCAATCGAGAGCGCGACCTCGCGTCCCGCCGAAATGCTCGATATGGAGGGTCAGATCGGCGTGATCGCTCCTGGAGCGTACGCCGATGTTATCGCGGTGCAGGGTGATCCATTGCGAAACATTAAAGTTCTGGAGAACGTTGAGTTCGTAATGAAGGATGGGAAGGTTTTCAAGCAGTAGGCGAAATGCGGCGATAGTTTCCCCTTGACATCTTTGTAAGTAGGTTCATAATTCCCCAATCCCTCGCAAGCCGCCCGGCTGAACTCCTGCGGGGATGGAGGAATCCACATGAGCCTGCTTGAATTGTGCGATCCGATTGCCGCATCCGTAATACTTGACGCCAGCGTGGCGGAAGCCATCCGCACCATGCTCGACCGGCGGGTGGGAGCAGTTGCCGTGCTCGATTCTGAGAAGCGTGTTGCCGGTATCTTTACCGAGCGCGATGTGCTGAGAAAACTCGCCCTGAGCGGCCGCGATCCCGAGCGGACGCGGGTTCGCGAGCTCATGACCACGCCGGTCGAACTCGCGTCGAACCATACTGGTCCTGGCGAGGCTCTGGTAACTATGATCGAACACCACTTCCGGCATCTTCCGGTGGTGGATAACAACTGCAGGCTGCTGGGCATGCTTTCGATCAGAAATCTGCTGGAGTGGCGCATTGACGATCTTGGCCGCGAACTCGACTCCCTGGAGCAATATGTAACCAACGACGCTCCGGGCGGGGATTAGTATTCTTTCTAAATGCAAAGGCCGGCTGTTCAGCCGGCCTTGGACTTTTGCGAAAGATAAACTACTTCTTTGCCGGAGGAGCGATAGCGTCCTTGGTCGCCTTCGCGACGCGGAATTTCACCACGGTTTTGGCCTTGATCTGAATCGGTTCGCCGGTCTGCGGATTGCGTCCCATACGGGCCTTGCGGTGCGCCTTCACGAGACGGCCGAGTCCCGGAACGACAAACACGCCGCTCTTCTTGGTCTCCTTAACGGCGGTGTCAGCCAAGTGCTCGAGAAATGTCGCCACGGTCTTGTTGTTGGTGTCCATTTTTTCCGCGAGGTGTCGAACGAGCTGTGTCTTTGTCATGCCACTAGCCATGAATCCTCCTTGTGCCCAAAGTTTGATTTTGCTGCGATAGGGCCCATCTTATATGACGGCTCCTGTGGAAAAATAGCGATTTATCCTGATTTTATGCGGTTTTTCTCGATTAGGAACCAAAAAATACGCTAAAAATCGCATTCGGCAACGCCGTAGGCCAGAAATGACTTGAAAACCCTGCTTATTCAAGGGTTGGCGGGAGCATACGGATCACAGCCGCGTGTGATAATGAAGGTTCGCGGGAGAATACTTTGAGTTGTGCCATCTGCGAAAAACGTAAGGAAAAACGCTTTTGCGCGGCGGTCCACGGACGCATCTGCCCACAGTGCTGCGGCGAGCAGCGCGAGGTATCGCTCGACTGCCCCAGCGACTGTGCTTATCTGCAGCAGGCGCGCGAACATGAGAAGCCGCGCGAGATCAGCGAATTAGAAGAGGCCGCGCTTTTTCCAAAGATAGAAATAGCCCAGCAATTCTTGTACGAGCACGAACCTTTGTTGTTGGGATTTACTTTTGCTCTTGCGAAAAGCGCGCACGCAGATCGCACATTGACGGACCGGGACCTGCTCGCTGCTATTACGTCGATGGCTAAGGGCTATGAAACCCTGGTGAACTCTGGTCTGCATTACGAGCAGGCGCCTGCCGGCGCCGGGCAGCAGGCGGTTGTTGCTGAACTGCAGGGTATGCTGAAGGGATATCGAGAGGAGGAAACGAAGAGCCTGGGTTATTCGCGATTGCGTGACTCGGAAGTGCTTCGCGCTCTGGTCTTCCTGCTGCGCATCGGCTTTTCACGAACCTCAGGCCGGCCAAAGTCGCGCGCCTATATCGATTTTCTGTCGTCGCAGTTCCCGCAGAAGCAGTCGGTCATCGCATCGCCAGAGCAGGCGAGAACCCTGGTGTTGAGCTAACAAACGTCGCGGGGAAAGGGTTTTCTGTCATTTTCCAGTTCGCGCATTTGACACGTCTCCCGCAAAGTTTTTAACATTGTCTGCATACCAGTTCAGTCGAGAATGCATCTGAACATTAGAAGACTGTAGTTTGTACATTCTACTTCCAGCAGCAAATTTCTATGATCACAGTTAAGGATCTCACCAAGAAGTATGCGCGGACGACTGCCGTCGATCACATCTCATTTGACGTGCAGAAGGGCCAGATTGTCGGCTTCTTAGGGCCCAATGGCGCGGGCAAAACCACCACCATGCGCATGTTGACGTGCTTTCTTCCGCCGACCGAGGGCACAGCGGTTGTGGCCGGATATGATGTGCTTGAAAAAGCGATGGAAGTGAAGAAGCGCATCGGTTATTTGCCGGAAAGCCCTCCGTTATATCTCGATATGGAGACGCACGAGTACCTGACGTTCGTGGGCAAGCTGAAAGGGCTTTCCGGGCCGGAGTTGAACAAGCGAATCGAATACGTTTCCGAGCGCTGCGCTATTACGGACGTCAAGACAAAGCTGCTGGGGAAGCTCTCAAAAGGGTATCGCCAGCGCGTAGGACTGGCGCAGGCCATTATTCACAATCCTGATGTGCTAATCCTCGACGAGCCGACCGCCGGCCTCGATCCGAAGCAGATCAACGAGACGCGCGAGTTGATCAAAAGTTTCGCCGGAGATCACACCATTATTCTGAGCACGCATATTCTGCCCGAAGTGGAGCAGACGTGCGAGCAGGTAATCATTATCAATCGCGGGAAACTGGTGGCGACCGACTCGGTACAAAACCTGCAAAGCCGCGCGCGCGGAGCCGAATCCGTGATCGTGGAAATCGGCGGACGCGGCACGCGGGTAGATGCTGCGACGGTGCAAAACCGGTTGCAGCGGATTGCTGGCGTCAGCCGCGTGCTGGCCAAAGAAAGCGGCGACGGAACGGCGACATTCGAAGTGGAAAGCCAGAAAGGATTTATGCGAGGAGACCTCGCGCGGGCGGTTGTGGAATCGGGCTGGGACCTGAACGAATTGCGTCCGGCTGCCATGAGCCTGGAGGAAATCTTCCTGCAACTCACGGCCAAAGAAAGCGCGCCACCGGCCGAAGAGCTTGCCTTACAGGGAGCAGGGAAATGAGAAATGTTTTCATTATTGCGGGCAAGGAGTTCCGCAGCTATTTCGCGTCGCCGATCGCGTATTTACTGCTGACCATGTTTGCGCTGATCTTCGGGTTTTTCTTCTGGAACATGCTGGGCGTGTTCGTCTTCATGGGCATGGAGTCGCAGATGCGCGGCCAGCCGATGCCGATGAACATCAACGAGCAGATTATCCGGCCGCTGCTTTCCAATACCAGCGTGATCGGATTGTTCTTCATTCCGATGATCACGATGCGGCTGTTCGCGGAGGAAAAACGAACTGGGACGATCGAACTGCTGACAACTTCGCCGATTCGGGACATCGAGGTGATCATCGGCAAGTGGCTCGCAGCGGTGGGGCTTTACGCCTGCATGCTGGCGTTTACGGCGGCGAATTTCGCGTTCCTGTTCAAGTATGGCAACCCTGACTGGAAGCCGCTGGCCATCGGCTATCTCGGCCTGTTGCTTCAGGCGGGTGGATTGCTGGCGATCGGGACTTTTATTTCGACATTGACAAAAAATCAGATCATCGCCGGCGCAGCGACTTTTGCAATTTGTCTGCTGCTCTGGGTGCTCGAGTGGGTCAGCGGATATGAGACTGCCTCCTGGGCACAGGTGCTCGCATATATGTCGGTCGTGACGCACTTCGAATCGTTCGCCAAGGGCGTGCTCGATCTGAAAGACGCAGTCTTTTATGTGACGGTGATTTTCATTGGGCTCTTTCTGACCGAGCGTTCGATGGAATCACTGCGCTGGAGGTCGTAAGTGAACAGCAATCTTCTCAAGGCCAGGCAAACCAAATACGCGGTTTACGTCACGGTTTACATTCTGATCGTTTTGACGGCTGTATCGGTCGCCAATGTTCTCGCGAACCGCTATGACAAGTCGTACGACGGGACTGCGAACAAGCGTTACAGCCTGTCAGAGCAAACGGCCAAGATCGTCAAAGGCCTGAAGCAGAACGCGACCATTACTTATTACGACCAGGCAACGCGCTTCGAGCACGCCAAGGATTTGCTCGGCGAGTACGCCGCGCTCTCGCCGAAGGTACATGTCGACTACGTTGACCCTGACAAAAGTCCCGAAGCGGCCCGGGCCGCCGGAATCAAGAATTATGGGACGGCGGTCGTGCAGATCGGCGACAAACATGATGAAGCCAAGAGCATGACGGAAGAAGGCATTACCGGCGCCTTTATTCGCGATTTGAAGAACACAACACGTACAGTTTGTTTCGTTACGGGCAGCGGCGAGCACCAGATCGACGATAACGATCGCCATGGCTTCTCCCGTTTTAAAGATCTTCTGGGTAAAGACGACTACCAGGCAAAACCGGTGGACCTGTTGCAGACAGCTGCAGTCCCGGAGGACTGCACGGTGGTGGTAGTAGCGGGGCCGACGCACGACTATCAGAAGCCCGAAGTCGGTGCGATTCAGAAGTACGTTGAAGATGGCGGCCGGGCAATGTTCATGCTCGATCCTCCCTTCAAGATGAAAGGCGACGAAATCGCCGATAACGATGGGCTGACAAGTCTGCTTGCGAGCTGGGGAGTCACGGTACAGAAAGATCTGATCATCGATTTAAATCCAATCGGACAATTAGTCGGACTCGGACCGCAGGTCGCTCTGGTTTCGAATTATGATCCCCAGCCGATCGTAAACGAAATGAAGGGGTCAACCACTGGCTTCCCGCTTTCACGTTCGCTTGAAACCAAGAACACCGACAAAACCACGGTCCAGCCGCTTTTCAGTTCTTCAGCAAGCAGCCTGGCAACCAGCGAGCTGAGCTCGCCCCAGATTGATCCTAACAATCCGAAGAACAAGAAAGGGCCCATGCCGCTGGCCGCGGCTGGGACCTACAGCACGGGAAAAGAGAATACCCAGGGACGCTTTGTTGTGGTCGGCAGTTCCGGATGGGCGGCAAATTCCTTCCTCAATTTCAATGGCAACAGCGATCTGGCTTTGAACGCGATGAACTGGCTTTCCTCAGATGAAGACCTGATTTCCATTCGTCCCAAGCAGGAGGAAGATCGCCGCATCACCATGACGCAGGCGCAGCTTATAGGAGTTCGCGCCGTCAGCCAGTTCCTTCTGCCCTTTGCGGTTGTTCTGGCCGGTGTCTTCGTCTGGTGGCGCAGGAGGTAGCAGAGTACACGATGAAGATCCGAGGCTTAGTTATTGCTGCTGTGATTCTCGCCGGACTTGAAGGCGCCTTGTATTGGTCGAACCATCACAAACCGGCGGAGACGGCCGAAGCCTCGGCCAATGGACCACCGAAGATTCTTTCGCTGAAGCAGGACGACATCAACAAACTGGCAATCAAAGACGATAAAGGCAATGATGTCGCACTGATGAAAGACGGTTCAGGCAATTGGAAGATTACCGCTCCCCAGGCGCTGGCCGCCGATGACAATGCAGTTTCGAGCCTGCTGGCGACGGTTTCGTCGTTGAGCTCCGACCGACTGGTGGAAGAGAAAGCAGCAAACCTAAACCAATATGGCCTCAGTTCTCCGCCGCTGCAAGTCGATATCGAAGAGAAAGACAAGAAGGCGCAGAAGCTGCTTATCGGCGACAGCACTCCTACTGGAAATCTTTACGCGAAGCTCGACGGCGATCCGCGCGTGTTCACTATCTCGTCTTACTTGAAGGCTTCGCTCGACAAAACTACGGATGACCTTCGTGACAAGCGGCTGATCACGATCGATCCCGACAAGGTCAGCAAATTCGAAGTTGTGGCAAAGAACGAGGACCTGGAATTTGGCCGTGATAAGGACGCTTGGCAGATTGTGAAGCCCGCTCCCTCGCGTGCTGATCAAGGCGAGGCTGATCAACTGGTGCGAGCGGTTACGGATGCGCGGATGGTCTTCGCGAAAGATGAGGGCCAGCAAAAGGTTGGGGCTGCATTTGCTGCTGGAACCCCTATAGGCATCGCGAAGGTGACCGGTTCTTCGGGGACGCAGGAACTTGAGGTCCGCAAGGACAAGAACGAATACTACGCGAAATCCAGCCTGCTAGCTGGAGTTTACCGCGTGGCAGGAACAGTCGGCGTGGACATGGAAAAGAAGCCCGATGAGTTCCGCAGCAAGAAGCTGTTCGACTTTGGTTACGAGGATCCCGATAAGGTTGAACTGCATGAGGGCTCGAAGGCCTACTACCTCACTAAGGGAGGCGACGATTGGTGGTCGGGCGACGGAAAGAAGCTCGACAGTTCGAGTGCCCTGAACTTCCTGGACAAGCTGCGCGATCTCTCTGCAAGCAAGTTTGTGGATTCCGGTTTTTCAAACCCGGCAGTCGAAATTTCTGTCAAGCCGCATGGTGGAAAAACAGCGGAGAAAGTATTCATCGCGAAGCACGGCAATGATTACATTGCGAAGCGGGAAAACGAACCTGCCCTCTACCAACTCGATGGCAAGACCGTCGATGATCTGGAAAAAGCAGCTGCCGATATGAAACCGGCCGAGACGCTAAAATCAACTGAGAAGAAATAGCGCATTGTCAGACGTCGGGAAAGCATTCAACCGCAGAATTCGTAGAGCTTTGCCGTTCTCCAGCGTCTGTTCTGGAACCATGATGAAAAGATGCGTAATCCGGGCCGGATGTGCTCTGGTTCTTTCTCTGACCCTTTCTTCGTTGCTTTACGCGCAAACATCCACGCAACAGGTTGTCATTGATGCTACTGCTCCTGTCCATCCGTTCCCCCATTTTTGGGAGCACATTTTCGGTTCTGGACGGGCACGGCTCGCGATGCGCGCGAGTTACCGTAACGATTTGCGGAGCGTGAAACAAATCACCGGCGCGGAATACATACGCTTTCATGGCATATTTCTTGACGACATGGGTGTTTACGACGAGGATGCCGAGGGCAAGCCGATTTATAACTTTTCCTATGTTGATCAGGTTTACGACGGGCTGCTGCAAAATGGCATACGCCCATATGTCGAGATCAGTTTCATGCCTTACAAGCTGGCGTCAAAAGATGCCATCCAGGCGTTCTGGTATAAGCCAAATGTTTCGCCGCCGAAAGATTGGGACAAATGGGACGACCTGGTGCGCGCGTTCACAGCGCACCTAGTAACGCGCTATGGCATTGACGAAGTCGCGAAGTGGTATTTCGAGGTATGGAATGAGCCAAACATCGATTTCTGGGCCGGCGAACCGAAACAGGAAACTTATTGGGAGTTGTACGACCACACAGCGACGACCATCAAGTCGGTAAATTCGCGCTTGCGGGTGGGCGGTCCTTCAACGGCGCAAACCGCATGGGTGGGCGCTTTTATTCAGCATTGCAGCGAGAAGCACATTCCCGTGGACTTCGTCTCAACCCATGTCTATGCGAATGATCCTGTGGAAAAGGTCTTTGGAACCGGGGAGAACGTTCCACGTGACAAGTTTGTCTGCAACGCGCTGGCGAACGTGCACCGGCAGATCAAATCATCTTCTTCTCCGGAGCTGCCGCTGATCGTGAGCGAATTCAATGCCAGTTATATGACCGAGCCGAGCATCACAGATTCCATTTACATGGGCCCGTGGATGGCGGACACGATCCGGCAATGCGACGGCTTTGTCGATGAAATGTCGTACTGGACGTTTTCCGATGTCTTTGAAGAGCAGGGAGTAATCAAACAGCCGTTTTACGGCGGTTATGGGCTTCTGGCGGAAGGAGGCATCCCCAAACCAGCTTTCAGTGCGTTCAAGCTGTTGCACAATCTGGGTAACCAGCGTATCGCAGTGGATTCAGATTCCGTCCTGGCGACGCGCAGCAAAGAAGGTAAGTTCGAAGTCGCTGCGTGGAATCTGATTGCGCCGCAAGAGCAAGGTGCGCCAAAGACGATCAGCCTGAAATTCGAGCACTTCAGACCCAAGCAGGCGCTGATCTCTCGTGTGGACCACGAGCATGGCGATCCGCATACCGCTTACGAGAAAATAGGCTCTCCGCGTTATCCTACTCAGGCGCAATATAAGGATTTGATCAAATCGACGGAACTACCTCCGCCGCAGCGGGTTTCCATCAGTAATGGAGAGCTGAGCATCACGCTTCCCGCCGATGGCCTTGCCCTCATAGAGTTGAGGTAAGGCCGGCAGAAAATTCGTGACAGCGGCCCAGCCGGGTTTGACCCCGATTTCCGCGTCAGCATAGGATAACAAGTACTTCCGACCTCATGGCTAAGCCAATCTTCTATGACCCTCAGCAGGCGCGCTGGCGCCGGCTACGGCGTGTGTTCGACATCGTCAGCATCGCCCTCATGCTGCTGGTGGCGTTTTTCATCTATAACATGCTGCAAGGAATTCGGTTGCCCGAACTGATCTGGGGAAAAGAGGTTAAGCCTTACCACGCTCTGAAAGAGAACGAAAAGGTCAAAGATCGGCGCAAGAAGCTCACTTCGCATCGCGAACATCGCAAAACCAAGCTCGCTGCCTCCCTCGTCAAGCTGAATGCGGAGGAAGGTATTCGCGCGGCCTTCTACACGCCGTGGGATGCGGCCAGCCTCTCTTCTCTGCGGCAATACGCGAAACAAATAGACCTGCTCTATCCGGACTGGCTGCATGTGGTTACTCCGGATGGCCGAATTCAAGCCGTGGAGGGCCAGACGAACACATACTTCGACGTCATCCAGGGTCCCAACGTACGGCAGGTGGACGAAGATGTTATGCCGTTTCTAAGAACCGATGATCCAGCCATGGAAGTTTTTCCCATGGTCAACAACTCGGACGGAAAGGGCTGGATTGACATCACTCAATTTCTCGACAGCGAAGAGGCGCGCGCCCGTTTTCGCCAGCAACTGATCGCGTTTCTTGCTACGGACAAGTACCACGGCGTGATGGTCGATTTCGAGGAGATCGAAGATAAAGCGCTGCCCGGCTACATGTCGCTTCTGCAGGAACTCTCAGGCGATCTACACAAAAAAGGGCTCAAGCTATACGTCAGCGTGCCCGCCCATGCGATAGGCTTCAACTACGCTGGCGTTTCAACCGCGGCCGACGGCGTCGTTCTCATGAATTATGACGAGCACTATCCTGGCGGCGATCCCGGCCCGGTGGCATCACAGGACTGGTTTTCCGACAATCTCGATTTTGCCAAGAAACGCATTCCGCAGGACAAGCTGATCTGCGCTATCGGAAATTATGGATATGACTGGGTACAAAAGCCGAAGCACGGCAAACTTCCACCCGATGTGAAGGACACAAACGTTGCCGTTCAGGATGCCTGGCTCGCCGCGCGCGACTCGGAAGAAGATATCGACTTTGATGGCGACAGCAGCAATCCCCATTTGAGTTATATGGATGAGGCCAACCGGCGGCACGATATTTGGTACCTTGACGCGGTGACCGCACTCAACGAAATGCGCCCCGCGCAAGCCTTGGGGATCAAGACATTTGCGCTTTGGCGCCTGGGTTCTGAAGATCGCTCACTATGGCGTGTGTGGGATGCACCTGGTGAGGCCGGCGCCGCCGAGAAGCTCAAAGATGTTCCTCCCGGTCAGGACGTGGACATGGAGGGCACGGGCGAAGTTCTTAACATTGAAGCGCGGCCTTCCGATGGCACGCGAACGTTCACTCTGGATTCCTCCGGCATGATCAGTGACGAGACGATCGATCCTTTGCCGGAACCCTACCGTGTCGCCAGGTATGGCTACAAGCCTGATGCAGTCGCGCTGACGTTTGACGACGGTCCGGATCCGGACTGGACTCCGAAAATTCTTGATGTTCTCAAAGCCAAGCACGCCACCGCGACATTTTTTCTGATCGGTATTCAGGCGGACAAGTTCGGCAGCGTTGCCTCGCGCATTTATCGCGAAGGGAACGAAATTGGCAATCATACTTTTACGCATCCTGACATCACCAACCTCTCGTCCCGATACATGAAGCTGGAGGTCAATCTCACGGAGCAGCTTTTCGCCAGCCGCCTGGGAATTCACACGATCCTGTTCCGGCCACCCTACTCGATTGATCAGGAGCCCGATACCGAAGATCAGGTCCGCCCGCTCGAAACCACGCAGCAGATGGGGTACATTACCGTCGGAGACAAGATCGATCCGAACGACTGGAAAGACTCCCCGCGCCGCTCTGCGCAGGAGATCGCCGACCAGGTGCTCAAGCACAGCCCGCCCTGCGCACGGAATGATCGCATGTGCGGCAGCATCATCCTGCTGCACGACGGTGGTGGCGACCGCAGCCATACCGTCGCTGCTCTTCCGCTGATTATTGATGGAGTCCGTGAAAAGGGGGATGAGATCGTTTCTCTGCATGAGTTGCTCGGAAAGACCAGGGCGCAGATCATGCCAGAAATCAGTCCCAGCGAGCGCTGGGCAGCACGTCTCGACTGGATCGCCTTTGGCATGTTTGACCTCAGTCTTTCGGGAATTGCCTGGGTGTTCCTGGTCGGCGATGTGCTTATGACCGGACGCTTGCTCTTTATTGGAGTGCTTGCGATTTACGACCGTCTCCGCGAGCGGAGAAATAGTACGGTTCAGACATCGCCGCATCGACCCAAGGTCGCCGTCCTGATTCCCGCCTATAACGAAGAGCGCGTAATCGTGCGGACGGTCAAGGCGGCCTTGGCGTCGGATTATCCGAACCTGCGGGTGATTGTGATTGACGACGGCTCGAAGGACGGAACTCTTGACATTGTCCGCAGTGCCTTCGCCCCCGAACAGGCAGCCGGGCAGGTTGTGATCCTGACGAAGCCGAATTCTGGCAAGGCAGAGGCGCTGAACTACGGTTTCGGTCATTTGAGCGATGAAGAAATCTTTGTTGGGATTGATGCCGATACGATTATTGCTCCCAATGCAATTTCAAGGCTCGTACCGCATTTTGTGAATCCCAAGGTCGCGGCGGTAGCCGGCAACGCGAAGGTGGGTAATCGAGTTAATCTCTGGACCCGCTGGCAGGCGCTCGAGTACATTACCAGCCAGAATTTTGAGCGTCGTGCATTAAATACTTTAGGAGCCGTCAGTGTGGTGCCAGGAGCGATCGGCGCGTGGCGTGTTTCAGCGGTGCGGGAAGTGGGGGCCTATCATACCGATACGGTTGCCGAAGATGCTGATCTGACGATGGCGCTGCTGAGGGCGGGGTATCGCGTTGAGTATGAGGACCTGGCTCTTGCCTATACTGAAGCTCCCATTAACGGCAACGGTCTCATGCGCCAGCGTTTCCGCTGGTCCTTCGGCATCCTGCAGTCCGTGTACAAGCATCGTGGGGTTTTTGCGCGAGAGGGAGTCTTAGGATGGGTTGCATTACCCAATATTCTGATCTTTCAGATCCTACTGCCGCTGGTGTCGCCTTTTATCGACCTCATGTTTGTTTTCGGTACAGTCTGGTATTTCCTGCAGAAATACTTTCACCCCGACTCGACCGATCCCGCGAGCTTCCAGCGGCTAGTGGTTTTCTTCGCTGCATTTCTTATCATCGACTTCATCACGTCAGCGATTGCGTTTGCGCTTGAGCGGCGTCAACCCGAGGCCCGCGAAGACATCGGCTTGCTGAGCCAGGTCTGGCTGCAGCGTTTTGCATACCGTCAGCTCTTCTCTGTCGTTCTGTTTAAGACTTTGAAGCGCGCCATCGGTGGCCAGCCTTTTGCCTGGGATAAGCTTGAGCGCACCGCGAAGATGCGCCACCGCATGCTGTCTGAAGATGAGGTCCAGTACGCCGGCCCGGTCGAGACTCACTAAGAAGGAAGAGTGTCAAACGTCTTCTATTCGGCGTACAATCTGCCCTGCTGGCAGGGCATCGCGCAACTCTTGGATAGTGCCTTTCAGTACAGGATGGCGCGCTTCCGGCGCAATCTCGGCTAACGGTTCGAGGACGAAACGTCTCTCATGCATAGCGGGATGCGGGATTCTCAACCCCGGTAGTTCGATAACGGAATTCCCGAAAAGCAGTATGTCGAGATCCACAATCCGCGGCCCCTTTTGATGGTCTCGCCGGCGTCCCATTGCCTGCTCAATTTCGAGAATTCCGCCCAGCAGTTGTTCAGGCGATCTCTCAGTCAATAGTTTTACCGCACAGTTAAGAAACCAGGGCTGCTCAGTAAATTCGACCGGCTCGGTTTCGTATAGAGATGAAACGGCAGCTACCCCGCCGAGAGCTCGCAGTTTTTCGATCGCGGTGCTGATATTTGCGCCACGGTTGCCGAGGTTCGAACCAAGAGATAGATAGACCGTGTCCTGCAAAGTTAATTCTTAGTCGCCCACATTTTATAATCCTCTACGGACGATAATCACAAGATGACGCCATCATTTCAACTGGATGACATCCGCATCGGCTCCGGCACTCTTTTTCTTGTCGCTGGTCCGTGCGTCATCGAGAGCGAAGATCACGCGATACGCATGGCAGAGATCATCAAGGGAGTAAGCCGGTCGCTCAATCTGCCCTTCATCTTCAAAGCTTCTTATGACAAAGCCAACCGCACTTCGATTCGCAGCTTTCGCGGGCCGGGCATCGCAGAGGGACTGCGTGTTCTCAAGAAGGTGAAAGACGAAGTACGCATTCCCGTGCTGACTGATGTGCACGAAACCGCGGACGTCGCCAAAGTTGCCGAAGTGGTTGACGTGCTGCAGATCCCGGCCTTCCTTTGCCGTCAAACTGATCTGGTTGTTCGGGCGGCAATGACCGAGCGTGTCGTCAACATCAAGAAGGGGCAATTCGTTTCGCCAGGCGATATGCGCTATGCGGTTGAAAAGTGCAAGACCGCTGGTAACGATCGAGTGTTTCTCACCGAGCGTGGTTCAAGTTTTGGATACAACAACCTCGTCGTCGACATGCGTTCTTTGAGCATAATGAGGAGGTTTGCTCCGGTGGTTTTCGACGCCACTCACTCCGTACAATTGCCATCCGCTTCTCATGACGGCGACACGGCCGCCAGTGGCGGTCAACCCGAGTTCATCCCCGTTCTCGCTCGCGCCGCGGTTGCGGCTGGCGTTGACGGGATTTTTATGGAGGTTCACGACAACCCGAAAGAAGCCAAATCGGATGGGGCCAACGCTCTGGAGTCGAACAAGCTGCGAGGCGTGCTGAAGGAGTTACTCGCAGTCCACAAGGCTCTATCCGAGGCCCACTTAACACCGTAACGCGAAAAATTCTCAATTCTGCTACTATTCCCGCTCGGCGGCATCCACCCATTAATGCACGTGTTCTCCACCATTTGCGGTGCGGTTCTTGTTTTTGTGGTTTTGCTGGATGCGTTTGAGACCGTCGTCCTGCCGCGCCGGGTCACGCGCCACTTCCGGCTTACCGCGTTGTTCTATCGCAACAGCTGGGTTCCGTGGCGCAAGATGGCGGCCCGTATTCGCAGTACCACGCGGCGAGAAAATTTCTTGGGATATTTCGGCCCTTTATCACTGCTTTTCCTGCTGGCTTTGTGGGCCCTGGGTTTGATTTTCGGTTTTGCGTTCGTGCAATTCGGCGCGGGAGCCCACTTGCAATTCAATAATCAGCCGGTTACTTTCAGCGGGGTCTTATATCACAGCGGCGAGACATTTTTCACGCTGGGATACGGAGATATCGTTCCCGCCTCGACTACCGCGCGTGCGCTTTCTGTAATCGAAGCGGGTATGGGCTTCGCCTTCCTGGGATTAGTTATTGGGTACATTCCGACGATCTATTCATCGTTTTCGCGGCGCGAGATTGAGATTTCGCTGCTCGATGCGCGAGCCGGTTCGCCACCCACTGCCGCCGAGTTTTTGGCGCGCTTTGGAAATTCCCAGGGGCAACAGATTCTGGATGGGATATTTCGCCAGTGGGAGCGCTGGGCTGCCGAAGTGCTCGAGAGTCATCTATCTTATCCCCCGTTGAGTTTTTTCCGGTCGCAGCACAGTAACCAGTCGTGGCTGGGAGCTTTAACGGCAATTCTCGATACGACTGCCTTGATCATCGCTGGGATTGACGGCCTGCGCAGTGATCAGGCACGCCTCACGTTTGCCATGGCGCGCCACGCGGTGGTCGATCTATCGCAGCTGTTCTACCCTCGCTATGATCCATCAGCTCCGGATCGTCTTCCAAAACAGGAGCTGGAAGAATTGCGAAAACGTCTCACCGAATCGGGGGTACAACCTCGTGCGGATGACTATGCAAACGAAAAGCTTTCCTATTTGCGCGCGCAGTACGAGCCCTACGCGCAAGCGGTTGCCGGGATCCTTCTGATCAATCTGCCGCCGTGGATGTTTCCGGAAAAGAAGCGTGACAATTGGCAGGCGGGCCCGTGGGACCGCGCCGTTCAAGCCAGAAGTCTCGCCGCCCTGGGTGCTCGCTCTGCTGTGCGGCACCGCATAGAAGACCATTTTTAGCCGCCCTGCATCGGTTCTGCGTTCAACTTTGCCCGGGTTTGATAACATCCTCTTTCCCACCCATGAAGAATGTCGGCGAAAACGTGGTCCGGATCGAAGCTGAGGCGCTGCACGCTCTGGCAGACCGCCTATCGGGCCCTATGGCGGCAGATTTCAATCGCGCTCTCGATCTTATCTACACCTGTGCCGGCCGAGTTGTGGTAACCGGAATGGGGAAGAGCGGCATCATTGCGCGAAAGATCGCAGCTACCCTCAGTTCCACCGGCACGCCGTCGCTGTTTATGCACCCTGTGGACGCGGTACACGGCGACCTTGGAATGCTGGTTCGAGGTGACGTTGTGCTCGCGCTATCTGCGAGCGGAGAAACCGAAGAAATATTGCGCTTGCTTGCCACGATCAAACGTTTGCAAATTCCGTTAATCGCGATGACTTGCGATCCGGCAGGCAACAGTTCGGCGGAGAAGAATGTGCGCCCCACGCCGGTTTCTACCCTTGCTTCCGCGGCCGATGTAGCCCTCGATTGCGCGGTGGACCAGGAGGCGTGCGCTTTAGGTCTTGCGCCCACAGCCTCCACTACAACGATGCTCGCCCTCGGGGATGCATTGGCTGTCGCGCTTTCGCAAAAACGCGGATTCAAAGAGGAAGACTTCGCCAACCTGCATCCCGGAGGCAAACTTGGCAAGCGGCTGGCGCGGGTCGAATCACTCATGCACACCGGCGATGCGGTGCCGCGTGTCGCGCCGCAAACCAAATTGCCGGGCGTTATCTACGAAATGTCCCGCAAGAAGTTCGGAGTGACGGCGGTGGTCGATGGTGAAAAAGTAGTAGGAATCATCAGCGACGGCGACTTGCGGCGTCTGCTGGAAAAAAGTGGCAAAGAGGCGCTGGACTTGCGCGCGGCGGAGTGCATGACGTCCAAACCTACGATGATCGGGCCGGATGAATTCGCCGCCGCGGCCTTAGCCATTATGGAGCAGAAGAAAATCACCTCACTGCTGGTCGCGAACGGAAACGGCGAATTGCAGGGCATCGTGCACCTGCACGATTTATGGGGGACAGAGATGATGTAAATGCAAAGGCGTCTCCTGCCTATCGTTAATTCGGTATGGAAACGCCCATGACTTAGGACCGGCGGTTTCCGCCGCCGTGTCCTCCGTGGCCGCCGCCGTGACTGCCGCGTCCGTGTCGGCGCCGGCGTCCACCACCGCCCCCCGGCCGTCCGCCACGATCATGCCCTCGGTCGCTACCTGCGCTCGCTCCAACGGGTGCTTCGCGGTTGAAGTTCGGTTCGTCATCGGGAAAGTCCCCGCCGCCTTCGATTGTCAAGGAAGGCTCGCGGCGTGGTGCTTCTTCCTGCGGTTGCTCGGTGCCCGGTTCGCCGCCATTTCCGGCAGCTCCACCACCCATCTTGGCCCGTTGTTCTTTGAGAATCGCTTTACGCGAAAGGCGAATGCGATTGCCCTCTACTGCGAGCACTTTCACCAACACCTGGTCGCCTTCTTTCAGTTCGTCGCGAACATCTTTAATGCGATGCTCGGCGACTTCGCTGATGTGAAGCAGACCTTCGGTGCCCGGAATGATTTCGACGAATGCGCCAAAGTCTGCCAATCGCGTCACTTTTCCAAGATAGGTTTTGCCAACTTCAGCCGTAGCAGTGAGATCGCGGATGATTTGCAACGCCTTGTTGGCCGAAGCCTCATCATTCGAGGCGACATTCACCTTGCCGCTGTCTTCAACGTCAATCTTCACTCCCGTCTGCTCGATGATGCTGCGGATCATCTTGCCGCCTGGCCCAATCACGTCGCGGATCTTGTCGACGGGTATCTGCAGGGTGTAAATGCGCGGTGCGAACGCCGAGACTTTCTCGCGTGGCGCAGAAATCGCGTCGTTCATTTTGCCGAGAATGAACATTCTCCCGCGCTGCGCCTGGGCCAGCGCCTCGCGCATGATCTGCGGAGTGATGCCGCCCACCTTGATATCCATTTGAAGCGCGGTAATACCTTCCTTTGTGCCGGCAACTTTAAAATCCATGTCGCCGTAGTGATCTTCGGCGCCGGCAATGTCGGTCAGAATCGCATACTGATCGCCTTCTTTGACCAGTCCCATTGCCACGCCTGCGACAGGCGATTTCAAAGGAACGCCGGCATCCATCAGCGATAATGACGCGCCGCAAACGGTGGCCATCGAAGAAGAGCCGTTTGATTCCAGAATGTCGGAGACCACCCGCATGGCGTAAGGCCACTTGTCTTCGTCGGGAAGCATGTTGAAAACTGCGCGCTCGGCGAGTGCTCCGTGGCCGATTTCGCGCCGGCCCGCGCCACGCAGGAACGAGACTTCACCCACTGAAAACGGCGGGAAGTTGTAATGCAGCATGAAGCGCTTCTTGGCTTCGCCTTCGAAAACTTCGAGGCGCTGCATGTCATCGCTGGTGCCGAGGGTGGTCGTAACTAAGGCCTGAGTTTCGCCGCGTGTGAAGATTGCCGAACCGTGGGTGCGCGGTAACACGCCGACTTCGATCCAGATATCGCGTATCTGATCAAAGGCACGCCCGTCGGGACGGCGTTTCTGATGGATCACCTGTTCGCGGAACAGCCGTTCGCGCAGGATTTCGTAATAGGTTTTCAACTTACCTTGTGCTTCTTCATCATCTTCGGGGATGGCGGCCAGCAGTTCCTTCTTGAGCTCGCGAACCAGGTTGTAACTTTCGGCCTTGGGATGTTTCTGCGTATCGAGGCGATCCCCGAGATCGGCGCCGATTTTCTTTTTGAGGCTGTCGTAGTAAGTCTCATCGAAGTCCGGCGGCGCAACTTCGCGCTTCGTCTTGCCCGCTTTGTTGCGCAGGTCGGAGATTGCAGCGCAAATCTTCTTGATCTCCGCGTGTCCGAACTCAATTGCGTCAACCACGGTTTCTTCTTTTACTTCCTTTGCGCCGGATTCGATCATGACGATCCCCTCCGCGGTGCCGACGACCATGATGTTCACCAGGCTGTCGCGCATCTCGCTGTAGGTCGGATTGACAACGAACTGGCCATTGATCAATCCCACGCGAACTGCGCCTACCGGGCCCATGAATGGAATGTCGGAAATCGTCAGCGCTGCCGACGCGCCGTTGATGGCGGCGACATCGGGGTCGTTTTCCGTGTCAGCCGAAAGCACAAAAGCAATGACCTGCGTCTCGCAACGGAAGCCCTCGGGGAACAACGGCCGGATCGGCCGGTCAATCATGCGGCTGGTAAGTATTTCGCGCTCACTGGGGCGTCCCTCGCGCTTGATGAATCCGCCCGGAATGCGGCCGCCCGCGTAGGTGTATTCGCGGTAATCAACAGTCAGAGGGAAGAAGTCGACGCCTTCGCGCGGTTCGGGGTTGGCGACGGCAGTGGCCAGAATGACATTGTCGCCGATGCGGACCACAGTCGAGCCATGTGCCTGCTTGGCCAGGTGACCGGTTTCAAAGTTGAGACGTTTGCCTCCGGCAAGTTCAACGGATATTTCAGTTTTCATGTTTGTCCTTATTTTCAGGAGATGGCGGGGTCTTCTCAGGCTGACGTATCTCGTGCGGAGTTAAAGGTGAGCTCACGCTTCCTGAAGATCGCATGTGAGATGAGAGCCGGGAATGGGCCGAGCCTCAAGCAACTACGCACTGGCCAGTTTTTGGTGGTTTACGCCGTTCACAGCATCCGATTTTCGAGCTTCTGCGCAGCAGAGCGGGAGCCTACTACTTGCGCAGGCCGAGTTTCTGCACAACATTTTTGTACCGATCGGAATCGTACGTCTTCAGGTAATCGAGAAGGCGGCGGCGTTTGCTGACCAACATCAATAAGCCACGGCGCGAGCCGTGATCTTTCAGGTGCGTTTTGAAGTGCTCCGTCAGTTGACCAATGCGCTCGCTTAACAATGCGATTTGGACTTCGGGACTGCCCGTGTCGGTGGCATGCGTACCGTACTGGTCAATGAGGGATTTCTTTTGCTCTCTGGCTAGCACTAACCTGATGCACTCCTGTCTAGTTTTATTCGGTTTTCTACCTGCCTTGAGGATAACATGCGGAACACCGTGCAGCAAAGCACGTTGCCTTTCGTGTTTCGTCAAGCACAGGTGAGGTCCAGTCCCCGCTGGTTCCTGTACCTCCGACTCGTGTGGAGCGGATTCCACGACGCTCTTCTTTCCTTCTCCACAGCACGAAGGTTTACAATAGCCAGAGCACCCACCCGCAGCGGTCCGGCATCCAACCCGCTATGGCTTTGGGAACCCGAAGGTCATTAATGAACAGAAGTGTCTACAGTTTTGTCTTTGCAGTTCTTGCCGCTACTGTTGCTCTCGCGCAGGAACCGTCGCAGCAACCCACAAAAGAGTCTCCGGATTCTTCCCAGCCCAAGGCCGCGCAAGCTGCGCCGCACAAGGTAGACAAAGCTGCCGCTTACTACCATTACACCGTCGCTCACATGTATGAAGAGCAGGTGGCGATGTATGGCCGAAGCGATCTAGCCAACAAAGCTATTGAAGAATACCGGCTGGCGATTGATGCCGACCCGACCTCGGAGTACCTGACTGCGGGCCTGGCTGAGCTTTACGCCCGCACCGGCCGCATTCGTGATGCCGTGCTCGAGGCACAGGACATCCTGAAGAAGGATCCGAATAATCTCGAAGCTCACAAACTCCTGGGACGCATTTATCTGCGCTCGCTCGGGGACTCTCCGGACGGCAACGGATCGGACAGCGTTCGCCAGCTCGCCATTGAGCAATATCAGGAAATTCTGAAAATCGAGCCCGACAACGCCGACGACCACCTGCTGCTCGGCCGCCTTTACATGACGAATCACGATCTGCAGAAGGCGGAAAATGAGTTCAAGACTGCGGTAAAGCTCGAGCCAGATTCCGAAGAAGCCGTCACGATGCTGGCGTACCTCTATACCGAAGAAAACGACACAACTCGCGCAGTGCAGACCTTGAGTTCAGTGCCCGATGCAGCACGCTCTGCGAAGCTGTATTCGGCACTCGGCTACGCTTACGAACAGGAGAAAGACTACAAGAAGGCCATTGATGCGTATCGCAAAGCGGTCGAGATGGACCACGACAATCTCGATGCAGTTCGCGGGCTGGCGCAGAACCTGCTAAACGATGGCCAGACCGACGCCGCACTCGAACAATTCAAGATCATAGAGGATGCCAATCCTGAAGATGCACAGACCCTCCTGCGCATGGCGGAGATTTATCGTAAAGACGGGAAGCTGGATCAAGCGCTTGACGCTCTGAACAAAGCGCAGTCGATGGTGCAGGATTCAACCGAAGTCAGCTTCAATATAGCTTCGATCTACGAACTGCAGGGCCGGTATGACGATGCGGTCAAAATCTTCCAGGATCTCGCCACCAAGAGCGAAAAGCCGGAAGGTAACTACACCAAAGAAGAAAAGATAAACCGAGCCGTTTTTCTCGAGCACCTGGGCAACGTATATCGCGAGAACGGAAATCAGCAGCAGGCGATCGAAACGTTCCGCAAGATGCTGCCGCTGGGCGAGGAAAACGCAGAGCGCGGCTACCAGGAACTGATTGACACCTATCGCGAGAACAAACAGTGGCAGCAGGCAACCGACATCGCCAAGGAAGCTGCCGAAAAGATGCCCAAGGACCGCGAACTGGAGATGGTTTATGAAGCCCAGCTGGCTGACATGGGCCATCCGGATGAAGCGATTGCCCGCGTCCGCGCGATGCTGAAGGGCACGCCCGACGATCGCGAGGTCTATCTCCGTCTCGCGCAGATGAATGCCCGCCTGAGGCGCTGGCCCGAAGCTGACGAAGCGCTGAACAAATGCGACCAGCTTTCAACCCGTCCGGAAGACAAGCAGTTTGTGGCATTTCTGCGCGGCTCTGATCTGGAGCGGCAGAAGAAATATGACCAGGCGGAAGAAGTTTTCCGCAAAATTCTGGTCGAAGACCCGCAGAACGCTGCGGTTCTGAATTATCTCGGATACATGCTGGCTGATCGTGGGGTCAAGCTGGACGAAGCGCTGAACATGATCAAGAAGGCTGTCGAAATCGAGCCTTCGAACGGCGCCTACCTCGATTCGCTGGGCTGGGCCTATTTCAAGCTTGGCAAGTACGATCAGGCTGAAGACAACCTCACCAAGGCTTCGCAACACATTGGCACCGATCCAACGGTGCAGGAGCATCTCGGCGATCTCTACCAGAAGACGGGCCGCCTGAAGCTTGCCGCCGCCCACTGGGAGCAGGCGATTCAGCAGTGGAACAAGAGCGTTTCCGCCGACGTCGACGGCGACGATATGGCCAAGGTGCAAAAGAAGCTCGAGTCGGCGAAAGTCAAGCTGGCGAAAGAGGAATCGGGACAAGAGCAGAAGTAGGCGTACGGGCAGCTGTTCGCCTGCCCGCGCGTATTCTGCCCCTATAGTGTCTCCCTCTTGCCGTCTGTGGTTAAGCCTCCGAGACAGCCCCGATGCTAGACTTTTCTCATGCTGGCCGACTACGCCGTGCACGCGGAGCGCTCTCGCGGACGCCGCTATCCCGAGCCGCCGCATCGCTACCGAAATGATTTTCAGCGCGATCGCGACCGAGTTATTCATTCGCGGGCTTTCCGGCGGCTGGAAGCTAAAACACAGGTTTTTACCCGCCGATATTCCGATCACTTCCGCAACCGGCTCACGCACACCATCGAAGTCGCCCAGATAGCCCGCACAATCGCCGCGCAGCTCGGGCTGAATATAGACCTGGTTGAAGCGCTTGCGCTGGTACACGACGTTGGTCATCCTCCCTTCGGGCACTCCGGTGAAAAGGCACTGGACGCCGTCATGCGCCTGCACGGCTTTTCATTCGATCACAATTTGCACGCTCTCCGGATCGTCGAGGATTTTGAGCTGCGCTATGCGGCCTTTCGCGGCCTAAATCTGACATTCGAAGTCCGTGAAGGAATCATCAAGCACTCACGCGGTTACAGCGCCAGGGAACATCCCGAGCTTGTGGAGTACCTGCTTGATGCGCGTCCGCCGCTCGAGGCGCAGATCATAGACCTGGCCGACGAGATTGCGTACAACACGGCCGACCTGGACGACGGCTATGAGGCACACTTGCTGACCTTGCACCAGATTCGCGCCGGAGTGCCGATTTTCGAGCTCTTCTATCAGGAAGTCGAGTCCCTTTATCCTGATGCAATCGAAAAATTGAAGTTCAACGAAACTCTGAAACGAATGCTCGACAACTGGGTAGGCGACCTAATTTCGAGCACGAAAACACGCATTAATGAGTTGGGCATAAGAACGCTGGACGATGTTCGGAATCATCCTGAGCGGTTGCTTCGACAAAGCGCGGATGCTGAACCTAACCGTCTTGGCACCAAGTACTTCCTCTTTCACAATCTTTACAATGCTCGCGAACTTGATCCCGAGAAAGAAGACGCGGAACGCATCATTACCGAACTCTTCGAATTCTGGATCGGCAAACCTGAGAGCTTGCCCGCAAGCTACAAAGAGAAAGCTTCGGAACAGCCATTAGCACGAGTAGTCTGCGACTACATCGCGGGAATGACCGATAACTACATTTATGAGCAGCACGAGAAATACTGCGGAAAACTCACTCCCCTCTGATAACCAGCATTTTTTATATCGGTTTCCGCCAAAATTACTTAGAATCAGAACGATAATCAGCGTATAAGTGGTTGCAAACAAAAAGGTTACGTTTGGCACTTGACCTGTAACACATGAGAACAGGTACTCGCATCCAAGAGTACCGGAAGAATGCCCGGCACGGGGCGTGCAGGGCATGGGAAAATGTTCAATAACGGCAAAATTTCGATCCTAAAATCACGTAGCACGGCCACTTCAGCGTGCCCCGATGCTTCGCCACTCGGAGGAAGTTGACATATGAAGAATCGCATCTTTACCGCGTTGCTTGTTTCGTTCATACTTTCGCTGCCCGTGGTCGCGCAGCAGGCCAGTTCGACCACGAGCGATCAGACGACCGCAAGTCAGCCCGCGCAGGCCTCGTCGTCAGATCAGGCGACGACCAGCGCCACCGGCAAGCCCCTGCAGCCCCCGGCTCGAGAGGGATTCTGGGGACGAGTCAATCCTTTTGCCCGCAAGAAGTACGTACAGCGGCAGACCCAGCCCATCCGTGACCGGCTGAATGAGCTCGATGAGCTGACGGCCGCCAACAGCAAAATGATTAAAGACGTGGATGCGCGCGCGCAGCAAGGCATTCAGCTCGCCTCGACCAAGGCGAACGAAGCTGACCAGCATGCCATTGACGCGGGCAACAAGGCGCAGATGGCGCAGCAAACAGCCACGCAGGCCAACACCCGCCTCACCACGGTGGAGCAGGTGGTTGACAACATTGACCAATACAAAGCGTCGGCGCAGACCGAGATTCGTTTCCGCCCCGGCCAGACGGTCCTGAGCCAGAACGCCAAGTCCGCTCTGGATGATATGGCCACGCCGTTGAAAGGGCAGCGCGGCTACATCATTGAAGTTCAGGGCTTCTCCTCCGGCCGCGGACAGGCGGCAATCACTACCTCGCAGAAGATGGCCGATTCTGTGGTTCGCTATCTCGTGCTGAACCATGATGTTCCCGTTTACCGAATCTATGTTGTCGGGATGGGCAACGCTCCGGTTCAGACTGCCAATGCAGAAGAAGGCACGAAAAAGCGCACCAGCGGCGGACGTGTCGAAATCAGCTTGCTAAAGAACGACCTGGAGCAGTTGGCCACGACGAACGCCGCTCCCGGGACCGAACAGAAGTAAGTTATAAGTTCAGGACGGCGGGGTCACGCCCGCAGCCCTCCCCCCAGAAAGGCCTCTTGCTGACGCAAGAGGCTTTTTTGCGTAATTCCTTTGTGCGTGAGTTTCTGGTATACCATCGCGAATGGCTGAACCCACTCCCTCCGCTCACGAAGCAGGGCTCAAACATCAACTCACGGCCGGACAGATGGCCATGGTCGCCGTCGGCGGTTCGATTGGCACGGGGTTGTTGCTCGGCTCGGGGGCCTCAACTCGAATTGCCGGCCCGGCTGTCATTCTGACCTACATCATCGGGGCATTTCTGGCCTGGACGGTGACCAACGCGCTGGGAGAACTTGCCAGCGTGCATCCGGCAGCCGGATCGTTCGGGGTCTATGCCGACATGTATCTCAACCCGTGGGCCGGGTTTGTGGCGCGGTATGGTTACTGGTTCTCAATAGGTATCGCTATTGGCGCGGAGATGGTTGCGGCAGCAACTTATTCACAGTATTGGTTTCCCAAGGTTCCAGGCGCGGTATGGGTGGCGCTTTATTCGGCGCTGTTGCTGGTTCTCAATCTGCGAAGCGTAGGCGACTACGGCGAGTTCGAGTTTTGGTTCGCCATGGTGAAAGTGGTGGTGATCGCCGTATTTATTGTCATTGGAACCGGTCTTCTATTCGGCGGCCGTGTGCCGGCACAATATCAGGCGAATGGCGGTTTTTTCCCGACTGGACCGGCTTCGCCTCTCCTGGCGGTCTCCTTCGCGCTATTCAGCTTTCTCGGAGTTGAGATGGTTGCCATCTCCTCCGGAGAAGCTCACAGTGCAAACGACATCCCGCGCGCGACCAAACTGATGTTCGTTCTGCTTGCTTTTGTTTACATTGGGGCGACAACGGTGCTCGTCGGCGTCTTGCCCTGGAACACGACTGGCGTAACCCAGAGCCCGTTTGTGACGGTTTTCGCGCGTGCCGGCATTCCAGCAGCGGCCAGCCTGATCAACTTTGTCGTGCTGACAGCAGCATTGTCGGGGGCTAACGCCAATTTATATGTCTGCAGCCGGATGCTTTTTTCCCTGGCGCGCAGCGGTTACGCGCCGGCCGCAATTGGCAGGTTAAACCGGGCCGGCTCACCACGTTTGGCCATTCTCATTTCCGCTTTTGGGGCTCCTCTGGCATTCGTGATGGAGCGCTGGCTGCCTGAGTCAGCGTTCCTTTACATCATTGGAGCATCGCTCTTCGGAGGCATGCTCGCCTGGCTGGTTTCCCTCGCCGCCCATATCGCTTTCCGGAGGCGTATGACAGATCTTGAGCTCGCCGCGTTGCCGATGCGTGCCCCTGGCGGGGTCTGGCTGTCTGTAATCGGCTTCATCGGGATTTCTCTCGCGATTGGAGCGACCTGGTGGGAGCCACAGGCACGCATCACAATCGTCAGCGGGCTGCCGTATCTGGGAATCCTCACGATTGCATTCTTGCTTACGAAAGGCAGTCGCTGACTTCAGAAGCTGGCAATCACGACATTGGGCGCGGAAGGCAGCGTGAAGTTTACGCCGCGTTGCTGGTTGGTTTGCAGCGTGGCGGCTACGTCAAGGGCTGAAACAGGTACGGTCTTGGTCCAATAACCATTTTGCCAGTAATTGCCGTGCAGATAGATCATTCCGTTTGCAATCGCGTAATGCGGAATCTCCTCGCGATGTCCATCGCGATAGACAAGTACTGGTGGCTGGGAAGTATGTTGCGGCACCTGCGGCTGACTCAGCGGTTCTTCCAGACCAGCCGAGCTTTGCTTGACGCGAACATATTTATCGCCTCGCAGCTCGATCAGCAAGGGATCGGCGCTTATGTGTTCGGGCGGAGGTGATGCCATTGCCGACGGTGGCTCCACAACCACAAACTGCGGCGTGGGCTGAATGAAGGTTTCAGGATCATCAGCGAAGAGGAAGGGATCGCCGTAGAAGCCAGCCGCCCGCCCATAGCGCCCGGCATAGCCGCGTGCCCCGTGTGGGGCGAACCCGAAGCCACCGCGCATGCCTGCCCCGCGCTGGGCGAAAGCGAAACAGGGCATTCCCAATAGCGTAAGCAGAGCAACTCTGCGAAGCCAATTAGTTCGCAGCAGCAGCCGAGGGGAGTCGGAACTCATTACCATGGGAGTCGTTTTCTTTTGCGGTCGCTGCGAGATCGAGATCGGCAAGGGCGATCTTGTGACGGCCACCTTCACTGAAATCGTATAACGTTTGGCCCACGATGGCGTAATTTTCCACCTCGAGCTCGCGTCCGTCCTTGAACACCAGGATCGTTTCCGGCTGGCTCGAGCCTGAGTCAGCGGCCTCTGAATTTGTCATTCCGCCGGGTGGCGGGCCGCTAAACGCGCCTCTTTGATAAGGGACCGGGGGAACCAGATTGCCCGGTCCACGCGCGTCAAAAACCGTTGGGCCACCGTTGTACTGATCATCAGCTGAGTAGTCGCCGCTGGCATCGCCCCCGGCGTAGCCGGGATCGTACGGATAGTAAGGAACCGCCCAAACGCTGCCATAAACCGGATGATGGTGGGGATGATGCCCGACTTGTGCGCCAGTTCTAGCCGGGGCCTGGACTCCGCCTGGAGTGTACCCCTGGCGCCCGAGGGAGGTGACGCTGGGCGGGGTTCCGTTAATTGCTCTGCCGCCAAAGCCGGTGGATGTAACGGATGTAGGAGCCCCGTGTGTCTGGGCCGCCGCTAATGGCGCCAGGCAAAGTGCAAGACTGACGAAAACCCCGACGGAAGTCCACTTTGAAAGATCATGATACCCGAGCCTTCGCGACATGACCCACTCTCCCCTGCTTATTAGAACATGACGAGCACTGTTAAGTTGCGCTTTGGCCGGGAATTAGTTTCGCGTCAGGTGACTATCGGCGAAGGAGCCTGTAAACCGTTGAAGAACTTGAACTCTCACGAATTGTGTTCTGTCTTCTCATTACCAGGGTCCGATTACTAACCGGCAGGCAGGATTTGTGTCTGCGGTTTCTTATCAGATCTATTTGATATGGGCCCCCCTTGCGTCGACTCCAGCCTGAGCTCACGCATGTAAAGAAATAGTGGCAGCCCAAGTGAAACACCGACGGCAAGCGTTGCCAGAATGGGGATCCAGCGGCCAGGCACGTCAGCCCGGCGGCTTTCAACGCGCATGAAGATCAGCAGCACGACGGCGGAAACGATCACATCCAGCCCAAAGAACGTGCTGATGCGATTCGCCAGCAGCTCACTAAAGAAAAGCCGCATGTCCAACCCGTGGCGCGCGACCCATGGTGTGAACTCCCAATAAGGAAGAATGGCGCCGACGCAACTCAAAGCAAGATATATGTTTTTGGTTTTCATCAACACCTCTTGCCGAATCCTTTGCGGCCCGGATTATTTCAATCCAGCCCGCAAAGGACCAGTCCAACTGCCGAATTCAGTTTTTGTTGATGTCCTGCTTTGCTTCCAACTTTTTCACCAAAGGTTCGAAGAAAATCTTCTGATTGTCCGGCGCTCCTGCGAGAGAGATTTTCATCTCCTTGACAGCATTGTCGAAATCGCCCTGCGACGCATAGATTCTTGCTGTGCCATCATGCACGACCCAGTCGTTCGGGTCCTTCTTCGCGGCTTGGCGGAAGAGATCGAAGGCCTGATCCTGTTTCCCTTTGGTTTGCAGGTAGCGTGCGTAGTAGTAAAGCTGTGCGGCGCTCGCCCGCTGCAAAGCCTGTTTCTGGGCTACTTCGGCATCTTCTTTTCGACCCAGAGCTTCGAGAATCTGTGATTCTGTCAGGTAGTTGTCGAAACGCGGCTCGGTCTTAACCGAGGTTTGTTCGTATTTGAGCGCCTCATCGAGATCGTACTTCTGAGTGAGAAGGTAAGTTGCGGCATCGTCCCAGCCTTCCCAGGTGTATTGAGGCAGCCCCTGGAGCTGGTTATGCAGGCTCGCCTGCACAATATCGTGCACGTCAACGTTGATCCTGAAAGGCACGGCGACTTTTTCCCAGCGCAATGTCGCCACAGCCGAATCCGGTTTTACGTCATCGAAGTCGTACGTCAAGGCTTCGTGGAACTCCGCAGGTTCCGGCTTAACTGTCACCCGCAAGGCATCATCCGCCTGGTTGTAAGTGAAGGCTCCCCATGCAGTGTGCATCTTGGAGAAGATCACGGTCCACTGGTTTTCGCCCGGGACCATGAACACACCGTAGGTTCCTTTCGGGAGAGCCTGACCCTCAATGCTCACGGGATCGGTAAACGAAATGGTAGTGTTTTCGTTCGCTCCGGCACGCCAGACTTCGCCGTAAGGAACAAGTTTGCCCCAGATGGTACGTCCCTTAACCAGAGGACGGTGATAGTTGATCGTGATGTCTGTAATGCCGATTCGTTGGTTGAGTATTGAATGTTGACTGTCGCGCGGGAGATCGAGTAGCGCGGATTGCGCCGCACAGGTGATGGTGATGGAGCTCACCAGAGCCGCGAGAGCCAGGAATATATAAGCTTTTCGCACAGTGCCTCCTTTGATTGTCAGTTGCTTGTGAAACGGCCGATTAGACGGCAGCTTATTGCGGTAGTTAGCAGTTTGTAAAAACTTGTTAAATTCGATTCACCTCTGCCCCATTTCAGTTCACAACGCCGTCTAACTATGCAGGGCGGATTGGAACTCTTTTCTTCCCAGCTACGTATTGAATAAAGGGTACGAGTGCGTAGGAAGCGACGTACGCGAACCAGAACTCATGCGGTCACTACTTGAAATCGTCCGCCAGTCTCTCAGCACCCTCTGGGCGCACAAACTGCGGTCATTTCTGACCATGTTTGGGATCGCCTGGGGCGTGGGCTCGCTTCTGCTGCTGGTCGGGCTGGGAGAGGGTTTTCGCAGTGGCCAGGCGAGACAGCTCGCAACCCTGGGACAAGACATCATGTTTGTCTTTCCGGGACGAATTCCCCAGGTTGCCGGCAACCTGCAGTCAGGTCAGGTTTATCACTTCACCTATGACGATTATCTGGCCATCCGCCAACAGGCAGAGACGCTGCGCAGTGTTTCACCGGTCATCAACCGCGAGGACATTCGTGCGGTGAGCGATTACGGTTCAACCAACGGGCAAGTCTTCGGAGTCGCGCCCGATTACAACGACATTCGCACGATCCCTATCGGCACCGGCCGCTGGTTCAACGACGAAGATAACAACGAGCACCGCCGTGTCGCGGTGATTGGTTGGGAATTGCTAAAGAACGTCTTCCCCGGCCGGCCTGCCGTCGGCTCGAGCATTCTGCTGAATGAAGTTCGCTTTGACGTGATTGGCGTCCTCGCCAAAATCGGTAAAGAAGGGAATAACGGAACCAATGGCCGCATCTTTGTTCCGGTTGAGACCATGCGGGAGTTGTTCCCCGTAACCGGCGATAACTCAGAGAACGCGATCTCATTCATCAACTACCGCCCGCTCAACAAGGCCGAGCACGTGAAGTCAAAGAACGAAGTCCATGAGATTATCGCGCGGCGGCATCACTTCGATCCCAAGCTGCAGGATGCTTTTGAAGACTGGGACACGATCGAGAATTCCCAGCGGGTAGACAAAATCTTCGACGCGATGGACTACTTTCTTGGGGTCGTCGGTATCGTGACGCTGGCCCTGGGAGCAATTGGCATTATCAATATTATGCTGGTATCTGTAACCGAGCGCACGAAGGAAATCGGACTGCGCAAAGCGCTAGGGGCAACTCATCGCAACATTCTTACTCAATTTTGTGTGGAAGGCATGTTCCTGACGTTTCTGAGTGGGGGTATTGGGGTCCTGCTGGCGGGCGGCTTTATGGCATTGCTTGCCATGCTGCCTGCCCCTGAGGGTTTCGATACGCCGCGTATTGTTCCCATGTCCGCAATCTCTTCGATTTTATGTCTGGCGTTCGCGGGTATGGCGGCCGGACTCTATCCCGCGCGCAAAGCCGCGCTGATGGCTCCGGTTGAGGCCCTGCGGCAGGAGTAGCTATGCTCAGGGACCTCACAACTCAGGCCTATACCGCGCTACGCTACAACAAGCGCCGCAGCGTGCTCACGATGTTGGGCATGGCCTGGGGTATTGCCACGGTAGTGCTCCTGCTGGCGTATGGGTCAGGATTTGAAAACGGCCTTTGGTCCGCGTTCCGTTCTTTTGGAACGAACCTTGTCTTTGCTTTCCCTGGGCGAACTGAGCTGCAGGCGGGAGGAACAAAGGCCGGAAGCCAGATTCGGCTCACGGTCAATGATCTTGACTATGTTCAGAACGAAGTGCCATTGCTGAAAAGCATTTCTCCGGAGGTGGACAAGCAAAACAGCACCGTCGCGTACGGCATCCGCAGCGGCACCTTCACCGTGGGCGGTGTGTATGCAAACTTCTCGCGTATGCGCCGCTTCGATTTCGAGGAAGGCAGTGGATTCACTGAAGCCGACGACTTTACCCACACCCGCGTCGCCTATATCGGCGCCGACCTGAAAAAAAAGCTTTTTTCCGGCCAGGATGCAATCGGGCAGCAAATTCGCGTGGAGGGTATTTCCTATCAGGTCGTAGGGGTGCTAAAGCACGTCATCAATAACAGTGATGAGAATTTGAATGAACATGTCTATGTACCTTTTAGTGCGATGCGCGATCTCAAGGACACCTATTATCTCGATGCCATTGTGATGGAGTACGAAGGCAGCCATGAGAGGGTCGTCAAGGCTTTACGGGATTCCATGGCCTTCCACCACAACTTCGATCCAAAAGACAAGCGCGCAATTTTTGTGTTCGACGTCTTCGCCGATCTGGCCGACCTGAACGCGATCACCGTCGGGATAAAAATACTACTCGGCTTCATCGGCCTGCTAACGCTTGGTATAGGCGGCGTGGGATTAATGAACATCATGCTGGTTGCTGTGACGCAGCGTACTCGCGAGATCGGCGTCGAAAAAGCCCTTGGGGCGCGAAGGTGGCACATCCTGATTCAATTCCTGGCGGAAGCACTGGCCATCACCGCCCTTGGCGGACTGCTCGGCGTGGCTCTGGCCTACATCGTCTCCTGGTCTGTTGGTTCGCTGACGTTGTGGAGCGCTTTCGAGGAAAATGCCAGCGAAGGCGACATTCATCTTGTGATTCACACAGCCACGCTGCTTTGGTCGACGGCGATCCTCAGCTTTGTAGGAATCGTCAGTGGAATGTTGCCCGCGATAAAAGCGGCGCGGCTGGACCCGATCGAGGCGCTCAGATACGAGTAATCGCCTGCGCTAAAATCCATTCGTGACCGATTCTTCCCTTGTCCGCCTCGAAAGAGTTCTCGCGCAACTGCGGCTTTACGAGCACCCTTTGCTGGCGTTTACCGCGCATAGTAAGGGTGACGGAGTGGAGGTCATCATCAATTTTAAGAACCCACCCGTACCGGTGCATACCTACGCCTTCGAGATCCATCCCCGTGATCTTGACCACCCTCAATTCGAGTGGACCTTCCAGCGTCAGCTTTACGACGCCTTACACGACTATCTGATTGAGATGTTCACGCGGACACCGCAGGATCGAGAAATATCGGGGCGATGGTAGGCGCGGCAGGACTCGAACCTGCGACCCTCTGCTTAGAAGGCAGATGCTCTATCCACCTGAGCTACGCGCCCTCGAAGAACTAACCTCATTCTAAAGCACGTGATCGAGTCTGCCGATGACATGTATTCAGGATTGCACTATGCAGTCCGCAGAGGAAAGCTTGAGGATTCTTGCGGCCCTTAATTTGCCGCCTCTTCTGTTCCCCTGTTACCATTTTCAGTTCCTTTACCAGGCAACCTGATCGGTTAACGTAGTCTCAATCGGAGGCTGTGAATGGCAATAAAAGTCGGCATCAATGGCTTCGGGCGCATCGGGCGCAATGTGTTGCGCGCCTCGCTCAACGATCCAAATATCGAATTCGTCGCGGTCAACGATCTTACCAGTCCTCATACCCTCGCACATTTGTTAAAGTACGATTCGATTCTTGGCAATTTGCCCCATAAGATTACGGCCAGTACCGACAGCATTCAAATCGACGGCAAGAGCATCCGCGTGTTCGCGGAAAAAGATCCAGCCAAACTGCCGTGGGAGTCGGTCGGTGCGCAGGTGATTCTGGAATCGACCGGCCGTTTCACCGATGCGAACGAGGCCAAAAAGCACATGAGGGGCCTGGTGAAGAAAGTCATCATCTCGGCGCCTGCCAAGAACGAAGATGTGACGATCGTACTCGGCGTAAATCAGCAGGTATATGACCCGGCAAAGCATCATATAATTTCCAATGCGTCGTGCACCACGAACTGCCTCGCTCCCGTGGCGAAGGTGGTGAATGATGGTTTCAAAATCATCAGCGGTACGATGACTACCATTCACTCCTACACCAACGATCAGGTGATCCTTGATTTTCCGCATAAGGACCTGCGCCGGGCCCGGGCGGCGGCTTTGAACATGATTCCGACCTCGACCGGCGCAGCCAAGGCTCTGAAACTGGTGATCCCTGATCTGGCAGGCAAGCTGGATGGCTTCGCCATGCGTGTTCCCACGCCGAACGTCTCCGTTGTGGATCTCGTGGTGTGGGTAGAAAAGAAGACGTCAAAGGATGAAGTGAATGCCGCATTGAAGAAAGCCTCCGAAGGCGGCCCGCTGAAAGGCTATCTCGGATATGAGGAGCAGGAACTGGTGTCGGCCGATTTCCGTGGCGACTCTCGTTCCTCGATTGTTGATGCGCCGATGACACTGGTTGTGGGAGGCAACTGCGTTAAAGTGATTGCCTGGTATGACAACGAATGGGGCTACTCCTGCCGCGTTCGTGACCTGATTGATTACCTCAGCGGCAAAGGGTTGTAGCAGCGCAGGGTGCGCTCGCCTTATTGCTGGCCTGTGGCTGTCCTGTCCGTACGTAATCATGAATCTTCTGCAAGGTGCGAGTCATGTCTAAGCTCTCGATCCGCGATCTTGATTTGAACGACCGCCGCATCTTCATGCGCGTGGATTTCAATGTTCCACTCGATGACGGCCGAGTTATGGATGACACCCGCATTCGCGAAACCCTGCCGACGATTGAATATGCGCTGCGTCATGGTGCGCGCTTGATTCTGGCCTCGCATCTGGGCCGCCCCAAAGGCAAACCCAACTTGAAGATGAGCCTTAAGCCGGTCGCCGAGCGGCTGCGCATGCTGCTCGACCGGGAATTGGCCCGTGGCGAGAACGTCGGCTTTTGCCCGGAATGCGTAGGCTTTGAAGCGGAAGAGATGGCGGGCAAACTGGAGAAAGGGCAAAGCCTGCTTCTGGAAAATCTTCGTTTCCATCCGGAAGAAGAAGCCAATGACCAGAAATTTTCCGAGCAGTTGGCGCGTCTGGCGGACTTTTACGTCAATGATGCGTTCGGCACCGCGCATCGTGCTCACGCTTCGACGGTCGGCATGACGAAGTTCATGCAGGCCTCTGCGGCCGGCCTGCTCATGGAGAAAGAACTTGAGTATCTCGGCAGAGCGCTGCGCTATCCGGAAGACCCGTTCATAGCCATTCTCGGCGGCGCAAAGGTCAGCGACAAGATTGGCGTAATCCAAAACTTGATCAATAAGGTGGACACGCTGATCATTGGTGGCGCCATGGCGTATACCTTTCTTAAAGCTCAGGGCATGCAGGTGGGGAAGTCGCTGGTGGAAGAGGAAAAGCTCGACCTTGCTCGCCAGTTGCTGGCTCGGGTCAAAGATGGCAAACCGAAATTCATGCTTCCGGTCGATCATGTTGTGGCCAGCAAAATCGACGCCAATGCTGTTGTGCGTACGATTCCGAGCGGGCAGCCGATTCCAGCCGACATGATGGGCCTCGATATCGGCCCGGAAACCACAGAGCTTTATTCCGACGAAATCGCCCGCGCAAGGACAATTGTCTGGAATGGGCCAATGGGTGTTTTCGAGGTTTCGCCATTTTCCCGTGGCACAACCAAAATCGCGCGCGCCATCGCAGAGAACGCCGGAGCGATTTCGATTATTGGCGGGGGCGATTCTGTGGCCGCGGTGCGGGCTGCCGGCGTGGCCGACAAGATCACGCATATTTCGACGGGCGGTGGCGCTTCGCTGGAATTCTTGGAAGGGAAGAGTCTGCCCGGAGTCGAAGCGCTCACGGAGAAGCCGTAGCGCGCTCATGAGAAATGGTCAGTGGAAAGTCACTGCAGCGTTCGCGTTGGTTCAGCTGAACTGCGGCTGGAGGTTGGCGACATCACCAAATGCTCTGCTGATGCGATCGTCAACGCTGCGAACTCCGAGCTTTTGCCCGGAGGTGGCGTGTGCGGCGCCATTCATCGAGCCGGAGGGGCATCCATTGCCGAAGAATGCCGCCGCATTCGTGCCGAGCATGGCCCGATCGCCACGGGCAGAGCGGTTGCGACAACTGCCGGGCAACTTCCGTCGAAATATGTCATCCACGCGGTTGGTCCTGTATGGCAGGGAGGCAATCACGGGGAACCTGCTGAGCTTGGCAGTTGCTACCGGGAATCGGTGCGCATCGCCGATGAGCTTGGCCTGCACAGCATCGCTTTTCCCGCGATCTCGACCGGAATCTTTGGTTATCCCATCGAGGATGCGGCGCGCATTGCCTGCTCGGCTCTGATCGCGAGCCTGAAAACTGCGAATTCCGTTGCGCTTGCTTCCATTATTTTGTTCGACCGGAACGCATTCGATGTCTTCAATAGAGCTGTGACGGCGCTGTGAAAGTTAGTGGCTACTGTAAGATCGGAATCATCCATGGCCAGAAAAAAACTGATTGCCGGCAACTGGAAGATGTACAAGACGCCCGAGCAAACACGAGCATTCTTTCGCGAATTTCTTCCGTTACTCGAAGAGCATACCCGCGATGAGGTCGCGGTTTGCCCTCCATTTGTCTGCCTGGCTCCGGCAATTGAGGCGGCAAAGGGATCGAATATTGCCATCGGCGCCCAGAACATGCATTGGAAGGAGGAAGGTGCTTTCACCGGCGAGATTTCTGCACGAATGTTGTTGACGGTGGGCTGCACGCACGTGATCATCGGCCACTCCGAGCGGCGGCAATACTTCGGCGAGACTGACGATACGGTCAATATGAAACTGAAGACTGCTCTCGAAGCGGGTCTCACGCCCATTGTTTGCGTCGGGGAAGTTCTCGAGGAACGCGAAGCCGGTTTGACCGAAGACGTTCTACGCCGTCAGTGTGTTCGCGCCTTCCATAAAATCTCCAGCAAGAAAGCGCATAAACTTGTGGTCGCTTACGAGCCGGTGTGGGCCATCGGCACCGGCAAAACTGCTACGCCGCAGATTGCCTCGGAAGCCCACCTCGTAATCCGCGGCGAAGCGGCCAAAACCTTCGGCGACGAATTTGCCTCGGAACTGCGCATCCTCTACGGAGGCTCTGTGAAGCCCGACAATGCCAACGCTCTCATGGCGGAAGAGGAGATTGATGGTGCGTTGGTTGGAGGCGCCAGCCTCGACTCAGGCTCGTTCGCTTCGATCGTGAAGTATTAGCCGGAATCAACACCATGCTTCCTGGCTCGCACGAGCCCTTTTGCACTTGTTATAATTTTTGCTGTTCTCCCGTCAGGGCGTTTGTGCGGAAGTGGTGGAATTGGCAGACACACCATCTTGAGGGGGTGGCGCCGAAAGGCATGGGGGTTCAAATCCCCCCTTCCGCACCATAAGTTCTTCCCCAAAGTTTTCGGCCCCAGGAAAATTTCGTTTTCTAAGGGGAGATTCCTGTGTGGAGCTATGTTCAGAAGACGGGCCAACTCTTACATGACGGAGAGTTCATCGCCACAGGTTATTCGGGATACGACGATCCCGAGACCGGCCAGCGGGGCAAGAACGATCCTGATCTGGAGAATGTTCCTGATGTCGGGCCCATACCAGCCGGCAGCTATTTGATTGGAAACCCCGTAGACACCTTGACGCACGGGCCCTTTGTGCTGCCGCTCACACCCGATCCGGCCAACCAGATGTTCGGCCGAAGTGGATTTCTCATCCACGGAGATTCTGTGGTGGAGCCCGGAACAGCCTCGCGCGGCTGCATCATTATGGCGCGCCCGGTTCGCAACCAGATTGCCGCCTCGCGAGATGGCATGCTTAGGGTGATCTCCGGTGAAGTACAGGAGGTAAGAGTGGTTTTAGCGTGAGCAGCCCGCTAGCGACGGTGCTCTGCACCGCTTGACGAACAGACTACTCACTCAATAATCTGAAACTCGACTGCCCCCTCGTTCAACGGCAGGACAGCTGACTCTGGATCAGCATATCGGGGTTCGAATCCCTGGGGGGCAGCCAAATATTCCCGGCCTCGCAAACTAATGACTCAATGCGGCTGAACCAGATTTAGTCGTGTCCAGCGCAAGCCGGATCAACTCTTCAGGCGCACAGGGTTTATGGAGAAACCTGACGTTCAGGCCCTCATATTCTGTTTCCGCCTCCGCCATCCCTGTAATCACAATTACCCCGACGGTTTGATTTCTACGCCTCAACTCTCGCACAAACATGGCGCCACTCTGGCCAGGCATCACGTGATCGGTGATGATCAGGCGCAAAGTGGCTGCTTGTGGAGCTGTCAGGTGTTTCAGGGCGTCGTCGGCCGTGCTTGCGGTAGCAACGTCAATGCCTGCATCGCGCAGCACGGCCTCTCGCAGCCGGAGCTGTGTACGGCTATCGTCAACCAGCAGCACTGTAGCCATGGACGCGTTTGGAGCGAAAGCACAGCTATTCTGTCACGAACTAAACACTGACGCTATTGCCGACTAGGCAGTCTGCTGCTGTGCCTTTAGCTCGTGCTTTGCGACAATCTCTTGTTCGGCGCGAAACCAGTCGTCCTGCTCGTTGCCCCCTTTTCGTCCACGTTCTTCGTACAGTTCGTACGCGCGCTGGCGAATGGCGGTTTCGAGTTCGGCAGGGCGAGCGCTTCCGTCAGAATGGTTCCTTTTCACCAGAACCGGCGATCCCCCGTCGGGCATGGGGATGACTTGCTTGCTGTGGCTTGGAGTGAGGGCTGTGCTTCCGTTGCGGGGGGTTTTTGCTCTGGGCATTGAATAGACTCCTTGAAAGAATGCCGGTCCAATTGACCGAATAAAGTTCACCCACATACACGATGGCCATGACTGAAGTTGTGACCACTCAATATGGCAGGTATGAGTAAATCATAACTCCACACGCTGTGAATTTGGCCATCAAATCGCAAAAAATAACCGGACTTTAATGTGAGGGTTGGCGCGAGGCGAACGCGCTAATGAACTAGGCTAAAATGCGAGGGTGCCTGCTGCCATCGAGTGCCGCGACCTGCGAAAAACTTACGACGGCAAGGTGGAAGCCGTTCGTGGATTGAGCCTGCGCATTGACGCCGGGGAATGTTTCGGCCTGCTCGGCCCAAACGGAGCAGGGAAGACCACCACCATCGAAATTATCGAAGGTCTGCTTGAACCTACTTCCGGCGACGTGACGATTCTGGGAAACACCTGGAAAGAGAATGCCCGCGAATTGCGCGAGTGGCTAGGCATTTCGCTGCAGGAAACGCGCCTCTCTGAAAAACTGACGGTGCGCGAAACCATTGAACTGTTTTCCAGTTTCTATCGCGAGCCGCGGTCGAGCGACGAAGTTCTTCGCGAGATGCAGCTCGAAGAAAAAGCTGATGCCTGGGTTGGCAAACTCTCCGGCGGGCAGAGGCAGCGACTGGCCGTAGCAACTGCGTTAGTCGGTAATCCAAAGGTGCTGTTTCTTGATGAACCTACGACCGGTCTTGATCCGCAAAGCCGACGGCAACTGTGGGACATCGTGCGCAAGTTTCAGCAAAATGGCGGAACGGTGTTATTGACCACGCATTACATGGATGAAGCCGAGCGTCTTTGCGACCGGCTGGCGATTATTGACCATGGGCAGGTGATTGCCGAGGGCACCCCGGCTGATCTCATCAATCGCCTCGGTGGGCATCATGTGGTGGAATTTTCCACGAGCCGCACTTCGCACAATGGCGCCGGCCTGGAGCTCTGGCGGACTCTTCCAGGAGTGGAGTCTGCGCGGAATGACGATGGTTTGGTTTGTCTAACGGTCCGGCAGCCGCATCTCACCATTCCAGCTCTGCTTGGTGCGGTCGAACAACAGGGTGCTCAGTTGCTGCATTTGAACACGAGGCAGGCGAGCTTGGAAGATGTGTTTGTACGCCTAACGGGGCGGCATTTGAGAGAAGATTAATGTTCGGTGACAAACTTACCAAAGTTGCTGGCAAACTGATTGCCAACTTTGTTGCATGGACCTCTTGCGAAACTTCGCTGTCTTGCCTAGCATCCAAGATTGAAAGCCGGCCTGCGGAGTTGGTGATGGCGGTAACCGATTTTTGAACCAACACCGAATGAACGGGGGCCTGACTCGTAGAATCGATCCGGTGTGCGATGCTCCGTCATGCGGAGATGCCTAAAGGGTCGCGGCGGGTTCCCATCGTCTAACCGACGGTTCATTCTCGGCCTGCCACACGGCACAGTGGGTCGGCTATTCAAAACCAGCGATCGTGTAGCAGGAGCTCGGGGGCCAGTTCTCCAGCTTCTTTTGTTACACTTTCCCCAGATGCTCTGCATCTAAATATCAGTGTTTCCCCGACTCTTTCACATTGGCAATTTCAGCCTGCCCACTTATGGCCTGCTGGTTTCGATCGGCGTTTTGGCCGGCCTTTGGGTCAGTGTCCGCAACTCGCAGCGGCAGGGGATCAATCCAGAGGACGCGTGGAACCTCGGGATTATCGTGGTCCTGTGCGGCATTCTCGGTGCGAAGATTCTCTACATCGTTAACGACTGGTCGTATTACACCTCTCATCCCGGAGAAATTTTCAGCCTCGGCACTTTGCAGGCAGGCGGAGTTTTCTCCGGCGGGCTGATTGCGGCATTTGTGGCAGCCGCCTGGTACGTGCACAAGCATCGCATGCCTGCGCTTGGCACGTGTGATGCATTTGCTCCGGGATTGGCATTAGGCCACTCAATAGGACGTCTCGGTTGTTTTGCCGCCGGATGTTGCTATGGCAAGCCGACCTCTCATTTCTGGGGCGTGACCTTCAGGAATCCGCTCGCCCAAGCCTGGGTGGGTACGCCGCTGAACACCCCGCTCGAGCCAACCCAATTGTTTGAGTCGGCGGTTGAACTGGCGAACTTCTTCATCTTGATGTGGCTGCTGAAACGCAAAACTTTCGACGGGCAAATCTTCGGCGCATATCTTTTTCTTTACGGTGTAGCGCGTTATTTCCTGGAGTTCATTCGCGACGATCCCGGACGCGGGTCGGTTTTTGGGGGGATGATGACCGGTACGCAGCTCATCTCCATTTGCCTGGTAATTGCCGGCGGCGTGATCTGGTGGCTGAAGCCGGCGCCCAAGGTGGTACCGGCAACTGCATCCCGATGACGACCCTGGCTACGCGAACTCCGTAAGCGATATACTCAAATCGCTGTATCCCGTCCAAGCTATCCAAATCAGTAGCGTTGTAATGAGGCATTTGGCTCGGCAGCAACATATTGCTGTCACCTGCGTTTGTATATGCAGGCTACGCGCAAACTCGTGGGTGCCATCCACGCAACCCGCAGCGGTAAAGTGGTACCGGGAAAGCGAAGGATGAGTAGCCGGAAGGAATACACAATGCGCATCTCGCGTTCCATTCACTTATTGCTAGTTGCAGTGATGATGCTGGGAATTACAGCAATCTCATCGGCAGGCATCATCTTACAAATTGGAATTGCACCTCCTCCGCTGCCGGTGTACACGCAGCCGGCGTGTCCGGGCGAAGGCTACATCTGGACACCCGGTTATTGGGCGTACGGCGACGACGGTTACTTCTGGGTTCCCGGAACATGGGTGCTAGCTCCAGAGCCCGGTTTCCTGTGGACGCCCGGCTATTGGGGATGGGAGGGCGGTATTTTCAATTGGCATGCAGGTTATTGGGGGCCGACAGTTGGGTTTTACGGTGGTATCAATTATGGCTTCGGATACACCGGCGTTGGCTTCGCCGGTGGCCGCTGGGAAGGCGGCCACTTCTTCTATAACCGGGAGGTGACGAATGTGAACGTCACCGTCATTCACAACGTTTATAGGACGACGGTGGTGAACAACGTAACCACCCGGCACGTGGCCTTCAACGGCCCGGGTGGAATCACGGCACGGCCCACGCCTGCGGAAGAAGCGGCTGCCCATGAGCGGCATATCGAACCCGTCGCTGTCCAGACTCAGCATGTTGAAATGGCCAGCAAAGATCGTCGCCTTTACGAGAACGTGAATCATGGCAAGCCGGCAATTGCTGCCACAGCGAAGCCGAATGAATTCAAAGGACATGGCGTAGTAGCCGCGAAGGCCGCGGCCCCGAGCTATAAGCCTGTTGCCGAACGCCGAGCAGAACCGGTTGGCGGACGCAAAGGCGCGCCTCCACCAGCAGCCCACAATGTTCCGCGTCCGGAGAACAAAGCCCCGGCGAACGAGCATGCGAATAATGTGCCTCGGCCGGGAAATGCAGAGCATGGCAATGCTCCGCGTCCGGAGAACAAAGCCCCGGCGAACGAGCATGCGAATAACGTGCCTCGGCCGGGAAATGCAGAGCATGGCAATGCTCCGCGTCCGGAGAACAAAGCCCCGGCGAACGAGCATGCGAATAACGTGCCTCGGCCGGGAAATGCAGAGCATGGCAATGCTCCGCGTCCGGAGAACAAAGCCCCAGCGAACGAGCATGCGAATAACGTGCCTCGGCCGGGAAGTACGGAACACGCGGCCCATCCGGCTCCCTCACGAGCCGAAAACGCGCCGAAGCCAAGTGCTTCTCGCGAGAGCACGCCAAGGGAAACTGCTCCCCATGCTCAGGCTCACCATGAGAGCGCACCGAGGGAAGCTGCTCCCCATGCGGAGGCTCCAAGGGAGAGCGCGCCAAAACCCGAACATAATGCGCCCAAGCCGGAAGAAAAACACGGCGGCGAGCGCTAAAATTCTGCTCGTGACTACCTCCATGGCCCGTGGCTTATGCTGCGGGCCAGCTTGTTTTGGCTGGATTTTTGTTACGCTCGGTACAATAGCTCTCGGTGTGCCTCATGCGTGAGCAAAATGGGAAGCTCGATAAAATCATCAAGCTGGTGGGCAAGGCAATCGCTGATTTTGACATGATCCATGACGGCGACCGCATTGCCATTGGGCTTTCAGGAGGCAAGGACAGCACGACGCTGTTGCACGCGCTGCTGGCATTGCGGAAGCGCGCTCCCATTCACTTCGATCTCTGTGCCTTCACCATTGAGCAGGGCAAGTTTATGGGCTCGCTTACTGGACTTGAGCAGCATCTGCGCGATCTGGGCGTGTCCTGGCGCTACCTGGAAGATCAACCGTCATTACGACTGGTTCGCGAGGAGATCGAACATGGCTGCGACATTTGCAGCCGGTATCGCAGGCGGGCAGTTTACGCTGTCGCTCGTGAAATGAACTGCAAGATAGTTGCCTTTGGGCACACTGCCGATGACTTCGCCGAAGCGATGCTTCGCAATCTGCTGTTTACCGGTACAGTCAAGCCGCTGCCGCCGACGGCCATTTCTTCCGCAGGCGAGTTCCGGCTGATTCGCCCTTTAGTCTACGTGCAGGAAACCGTTGTTCGGGATTATGCGGCAGAGGCGATGTTGCCCGTTACGCCGTGTGTATGCTCGCTGAAAGAAGGTCCGAGAACCAAAGTGCGCAGCTTTCTGCAGGCCCTTTCTTCAGAGAATCCACACATCTATTCCAACCTGATCTCTGCCAGTATTCAGAGCTGGCGCCAACAACCAACCAAGATTGCCGACGGCCAGCTCGAGATTTTTTCGTAAGAGGCGTCCCGGAGTTACTGTCCCCCTGCCGCTGCGCTTGTGAGTGCGACGGGCCGGTTAAGCTCCATTGTCAGTTCAGTTCCGGCTGGCAGTATGGCCGAATTTCGCTTAGTCAGCCAATGCGTCACTGTAGCCGTTGCACCCACCAGCCCGCCGACGATCACGCCTTTGCCTCCGCCGATCAGACCACCTAGTGTCATGCCGGCCGCCGCGCCCCCGCCAATTTCGGCGAGGTCTCTGGTGTCGTGTCCTGGTCCCTTGAACTGGCCCTCATCGTTTACGTCTGTGCCGTGTCCCTGATTTGTATCTACCAGGCTCGCATTCATGCTGTATCGTTCGCCGGTCGGAAGAACCAAGGTCTCGGGAAGGATATCAATAGTCGGCTTCCCGGCAATTCTTCGCGGCTCAGTTGTCTTGATGACGCGTCCCTGCACTGTCGTGCCGATGGGAACGAGAGTCTTGCCCGAGAGCATGACCGGCTCAGTGACACGCCCGGAAAACGCGTCGCCTCCCTTATTTGAAAATGTTGTGAGTGTCGTCTCGAGTTTCACTTTAAGGGCTGTGCCTGCCGGCAGCGACATTTCATTTTGTGCCAGGGCAGCACCCACGAACACCAGCGCGAATAATGCAGCTGCTACTTTCTTCATTTCCAGCCTCCTGAACTTTCTTTGAACGCGGGTCTACTTACCCGCGGTACTCAGCGCCGCCGCCATGACGTCATCCATGGATGCGCGGTCCTGTTGGCTATCGCCGCGATAGATGTAGCGCAGCATTCCAGCGCGATCCACGACCAGCGTCGCCGTACGCGCAATATTGATCGCATCTGTTCCAAGCCGCTGATACAACCCGTATGCCTTGGTGACTGCACGGTCTTCATCGAGCAAAAATGGAAAAGCTGACGGATGCTTCACAAAAAAGTTTTCCGGATGCCAGAAACCGTGCCGTTTTTCCGCAGCTATGAACAGGAGTTGCACATGATCCTGTTCCAGTTCATTTTTCTTGGGCTCAAACTGAGCCATGCGTTTTACGCAATTGGGTCACCAGGTCCCGCGCAGAAATTCCAGAATTACCGGCCCGCGCGAACGCAAATCGCTCAGCGAAAACTTGCCTTCTCGATTAGCCGCTTCCAGAGAAAACTCCGGCGCGTACGACCCAATTGCCAGAGTTTCCGTCCGCGACTGCATCCTTAGCCAAACTGTAGAGCAGTGGTGATTAGAGAACAATAATGGAAGCGTTTCCGGAACCAGCGGAGACAAGAGCTTCGTTTATACTTGCAAGTTCCTAGAATTTTGGCGCAATTTTCAACTCCTATCCGAGGCACAATCATGCCGGAAACAAGCATCGCTGGTATTCACGCGCGCGAGGTGCTCGATTCGCGCGGCAATCCGACCGTCGAGGCGGATGTAATCCTTGAAAATGGTAGCCGCGGCCGGGCCATCGTTCCTAGTGGCGCCTCCACCGGCGAACACGAAGCGGTGGAATTGCGAGACGGCGACAAGAAACGCTTTTCAGGTAAGGGCGTGATAAAAGCCGTCGAGAACGTTAATAAGGACATTGCCCGCGAACTGGTTAATTTTGATGCTGCCGATCAGCGTGGCCTGGATCAAAAAATGATTTCGCTCGACGGAACCAAGAATAAGGGACGCCTCGGAGCGAATGCCATACTCGCTGTTTCCATGGCCGCGGCGCGCGCCGCGGCCGAGTCATTCGCCCTTCCACTTTATCGCTATCTCGGCGGAGCCGGGGCAAACCTGCTTCCTTGCCCAATGATGAACATCCTGAATGGCGGCGCGCACGCGGACAATAACGTGGATTTTCAGGAATTCATGGTCATGCCGGTGGGCGCGAATTCCTTTTCCGAGGGACTGCGCTGGGGAGTGGAAGTGTTTCACATCTTGAAAGGGGTTCTGAAGAAACGTGGCTATAACACCTCTGTTGGTGATGAGGGAGGCTTTGCCCCCTCGCTCAAGTCGAATGTCGAGGCGATTGAGCTTGTGCTCGAAGCCATTCAGCAGGCTGGATACAAGCCAGGCACACAGGTTGCGATCGCTCTGGATCCAGCTTCGAGCGAGTTCTATCAGGATGGCAAATACGTATTCAAGAAATCCGATAAAAGCTCCAAAAGCTCTGAGGAAATGGTGCAATACTGGGCAAAGTGGGTCCACGATTACCCCATCGTTTCTCTGGAAGACGGTTTAGCCGAGAACGACTGGGACGGATGGGTTCTGCTCACCAGAGAGCTTGGCGGAAGAATTCAACTGGTGGGCGATGACATTTTCGTCACCAACGTCGATTTTCTGCAAAAAGGCATCGACAAAGACGTCGCAAACAGCATTCTGGTCAAAGTGAACCAGATCGGCACGGTGAGCGAGACTCTGGATGCCATCGATCTTGCCCGCCGCAGCGGATATACCTCAGTCATCTCACACCGCTCGGGCGAGACCGAGGATGCATTCATTGCCGATCTTGCCGTCGCAACCGGCGCGGGGCAAATCAAAACTGGTTCGGCCTCCCGCACCGACCGCATCGCCAAATACAACCAGTTACTCAGGATTGAAGAGGAACTGGGAGAATCGGCGAGGTTCCTGGGCATCAAAGCGCTGAATTTCAAGGTCAACTAAATCTTTACACTTGCTTTACCACTTTTTGCGCAGTCGCGCGTTATCTCCTGCGTCAAGTCAACATAAGGCGCCCACGAATCAGCCGGGCGCGTGAGGAGATAATGAGCAGCCACATTTTGCCGAAACTTTCCGGCCCGACCGTTACCATTCGTGTTTCAGGAAAATTGCTGAAAGAACATCTGAAATATCTTGAGCAACTGGTTAATTCGGCAGGCGATTGCCTGCTGTGGCCGTTATTAAGCCTTTCCTGCCTCGAGGAACTCGACCGTTCAGCTCTGCTGTTTCTCATCAATGGAGAGAGCCGCAACTTTTCCATCGTCAATTGTCCGAATTTCATACGCGTTTGGATGGCGCACGAAAAACAGCACAGGACCGCATCCTGATCGTCCGGCGTATTGAAGAAAAACTTCCGCTAATCACCGCAGACCCAGTGTTTGAACTATCCTGTCAAGCTGATCTGGTAAAAGAAAGCTAAGGAGTTCGTATGAGCAAAGGCATTCGCCTACCGGTTCTCGTATTGTGCATAGCATCTGTGGCCGCTTTGGCCCAGCAGAGCGACACCCCAGCTACAAAAGACGACATTTTGAAGCTGTTCCGGGTGATGAATACGGAGGACCAGATGAAACAGGTCATGCAGCAGGTGATTCAGGAGATGGCGCAAATGGATAAGGACGCGATGCAAAAAAGGCATCCCACCATCACTCAGGATGACCTGGCGCAAATGGACCGCGAGTTCAAGGAAGTGGCGCAATCCTATCCGGTAGATCAATTGATGGACGACATGATTCCGGTTTATCAGAAGCACCTGACCAAAGCGGACGTGGATGCAATGATCGCTTTCTACTCCTCGCCTACAGGAAAGAAGCTGCTGCGGGATATGCCAGCCATGACATCGGAGGGGATTCAGGCTGCATATCCGCGACTACAAAGGAATCTGGACGAGATCATGAAGCGAATGGACGAGAAGGCGCCGGCTAGTCCCTCCCGTCCTGATCAGTAAGCGATCATCTAGAAGCCCATCGAATCGTCCGCCGAAGGCCCGTAAGTCGCCGGAAGGGGTTTGCCATTCAGCCGCAGATAAACCCCAAGCTGGGCGCGATGATGCACAAGATGGTTCAAGAACATCTCGCGATAGGCAAGAAACTTCTGTCCGCTAAAGATCGGCTTTCCTTGAAAGCTGAGCTTCCATGGTTTGGCCCAGTCTTCGTCTTTCATGTTCTTGAGCGCTTCACGCGCCTTGGCGGCGTTTTCATCAAAGGCTTTCAGCAGCCCGGCCGAATCAAACGTCGGCCGTTGCCGATTGGGCGCGTTGGAGAAATCCAATTCGGGCGCGGTAAGCACGGTCGTCCCGAATCCGGCCAACTCGGCGACGTGAGGAGCCAGCTTATTCAATGGCATGGATTTGGCATGAGGTGCAAAATCTGCCTTGTCAAAAGGCACACGTTCCAGCATGGTCCGTGTGACTTTCATCTCGGCATCGAATTCGGGCAATAAAAGTTCAGTAATGGACATGAGTCCCTCCCAAAGTGAGTGAGTTCAAGTATAAAAGAGAGCACCTTCAGACGTGCGAGTGCGATACTCTATTTGCTTCGCAGGCGTGCATTGTGCCAGTTAAGACAACGCAGCGTCGCTCGAGGTAGGAGCTGAAAGCTGGAAGCCAGGATCTATCTTGCGCCCTAAACCTCTCGTTCTGATTATCCTCGATGGCTGGGGATATCGCGCTGAAACCAAGGCTAACGCCATCGCGCTCGCGCGCAAACCGACCTACGACCGCCTGTTGCGCGAATACCCCAACACCTTGATCTACACCAGCGGGAAGTATGTGGGCCTGCCGGATGGGCAGATGGGCAACAGCGAAGTAGGCCACCTGAATATCGGCGCGGGCCGCGTGGTGCACATGGACAGCACCCGTATCGAGCTGATGATCCAGAATGGCGAGCTGTTTTCCAATTCCGTTCTTCTGGAGGCAATGAAGAACGCGCGAAGCGGAGGGAGGCGTCTTCACATTTTCGGACTGGTCTCTGACGGTGGTGTGCATTCCTATCAAACTCATTGTTACGCCCTGCTGCGAATGGCCAGGCAAAACGGCGTGGATCGAGTCTTTGTGCATGCATTCATGGACGGACGCGACACACTGCCCACCAATGGCGCCGGATATCTCGAACAGCTCGAACAAAAAATGCGCGAGTATAACACCGGCAAAATCGCCAGCGTAAGTGGCCGCTACTACGCCATGGATCGCGATCGCCGCTGGGAGAGAATTGCCAAGGCATTCAGCGCAATGGTTTTCGGCAAGGGCGAAGCGGGAACTTACGTCGATGCTGTGCAGGGGGTGAAAGAGTCATACAACAGAGGCGTGACAGACGAGTTTGTCGTTCCCTTTGTATGCGTAGACAACCGCGGCGAGCCGCTGGCTACAATTCGCGATAACGATTCCTGTATCTGCTTTAATTTTCGCGCCGATCGCGCACGCCAGATCACTCGCGCTTTAACGCGCAACAGCGGTCTAAACGAAAAAGCAGGCCGCGATCTTCCTGGTGCAGACGATCTCGACGCAACCATTCCACGCGACAGCGTTCCCAATAACTTGCACTACGTCTGCATGACTCGCTATGACAAGAACTTCAGCTTGCCAGTGGTTATTCCACCGGAATCGCTGGATAACATCCTCGCCAATGTCATGGCCCACCATAAGCTGCGCAACCTTCGTGTCGCTGAAACTGAAAAATATGCCCACGTCACCTATTTCTTCAACGGCGGAGTGGAGCAGCCATTTCCCGGGGAAGATCGGGTGCTTGTTCCCTCACCGAGGGTCGCCACTTACGATCTCAAGCCTGAGATGAGCGCGGGCGGGGTGGCTGATGCGGTGGTCAAGGCGGTGGAAGAAGGCACCTTCGACGTCATCATCGTAAATTTCGCGAACGCTGACATGGTAGGGCACTCGGGAAAAGTTGAGCCAACTGTTAAAGCGGTGGAAACCGTGGATGCCTGTCTGGGCAGAATTGAACTTGCAGTGAAAGCCAAAGGCGGCGCTATGCTGATCACAGCGGATCACGGGAACGCCGAGATGATGATTGACCCCGCAACCGGCGGGCCGCACACGGCGCACACCACCAATCCCGTCCCGTTCATCGTAGTTTCGAACAACGCCAAACGATTTACGTTAAGAGCAGGCGGATCGCTGCGTGACATTTCCCCAACCATTTTAGGGATGCTCGAAATCCACGAGCCGCCGGAGATGACTGGAAAAGACCTGCGGATCCTCGATAAACCGGCGCTCTGAAGTCACCTCGTGATTCCAGAGATTTTATCTTGCTCGCCTTCCGCATTTCGTGGTAAAGTTTGGACCCGGTTATTCGAGTGTGCGAGGGCTGACCAAGCCGCAATACATCTCCCTAACCCAGCTACTGGCCCTCTCAGAGCGAGGTAGAACCTGGAGGTTCCTATGTTCCGGTGCAGCTTGGTTTTTCCCGCCATCGTAGTGATTTTGTTGGCTAGCCAACTTCAGGCTGGCACCGGCCAACTCACGGTCGCACCCCAGTATGCGGCGGGTGGCGGATCAGTCGCGCTGGCGGTGGGCGACTTCAATAAGGACGGTAAACCGGACCTCGCGGTGGCCGACAGCAGCACGAGCGTTGTCAGCATTCTTCTCGGAAGCAGCGGCGGCTTTCAGACGGCGGTAAACTACGCGACCGGATCCTCACCCGCTGCGGTCGCCGTCGGGGATTTCAATGGCGACGGCAAATTGGATCTGGTGACGGCGAACCAACGGGTCGCGAGCGTAAGCGTGCTCCTGGGCAATGGCGACGGAACGTTTCAGCCGCACGTCGATTACGCGGTTGGAAGCAAGCCGGTCTCAGTAGCGGTCGGTGACTTCAACAACGATGGGAAGCTGGATCTGGCGGTTGCGAACAATCAGAGTCTTAACTTCAGCCTTCTCTTGGGCAATGGAAACGGCGGTTTTCAGAGCCCGGTGAATTTCGCCACAGACAAGTACCCCGAATCCATAGCTCTCGGAGACTTCAACCTAGATGGAAATCTTGACGTCGCCGTGGCTGCCGGCGGCGTAGATGTTTTCTTGGGAAAGGGCAACGGGAGCTTTCACACGAAAGTTAATTACACGACTGGGACAGCGCCACTAAGCGTGATAGTTGCGGACTTCAACGGCGATCAAAGACCGGATCTGGCAGTTGCTAACAGCGGCAGCGCGACCGTGAGCATTTTGCTGGGCAAGGGTGACGGCACCTTCCCGACGAAGAGGAACCTTCCCGCCCCAATTGAGGCCGATTCGCTCGCGGCCGCCGATCTCAATGGCGATGGCAAAATCGACCTTGCAGTGGCAAGCAGCTACCAATTCACCGTAAGCGTCTTTTTCGGCACCGGCAGCGGCAGTTTCAACCCGTATATAGCCTATGGAGCGGGAGACGATCCGGCCTCGGTAGTCGCGGCCGACTTTAACCACGACGGCAAAACTGATCTGGCGGTTGCCAATAACAGCTACTGCTGCGGGACGGTGAGTGTACTGCTCGGGTTGGGCCGTGGCAAATTCCAGAGCAGCAGGAATTACAGTGCCTCGAGCCAACCTACGTCGGTGGCCATCGGAGACTTCAATGGCGACGGCAAACCCGATGTGGTAGAGAGCGATCAGGGCACTAATACGGTAGGAATTCGGTTGGGGGTGGGCGACGGCACTCTGCTTTCCATGGCGGAGTTTTCGATCGGCGTTAATCACCTGCCCAATGATGTGATCGCTGGCGATTTCGACAATGATGGAAAGCTTGACGCGGTAACGGCAAATCCAGTGAACAACACGGTCAGTGTGCTGCTTGGCAATGGAGACGGGACTCTACAGAAGAGTACGGATTTTGCCACGGGGAACGGTCCCTTTGCCGTAGTCTCAGGCGACTTTAATCACGACGGAAACCTTGACCTTGCCACCGCGAACGAAACCAGCAACTCGGTAAGCGTGCTGCTGAATGCCGGCGACGGAACCTTCACGAAGCACGTGGACTATGCCGTTGCGGCAATGCCCGAATCGGTGGCCGTGGGAGATTTCAACGGCGACGGCAACCTCGATATCGTTGCCGGAAGCATCTCACAAAAAATGGTCAGCGTCCTGATAGGAAAAGGCGACGGGACTTTCCAGCCCGCAGTTACTTACTCGAGCGAAGATAATGCCAATGCGGTTGCGGTCGGCGATTTTAATAACGATGGCAAACTCGACATCGTTGTGTTGGACTATCCCAGCCCAATGGTCAGCGTCCTGTTGGGCAATGGAGATGGGACGTTCGAGGGGCACATAGACTCCCCAACGAGCAACTATGCTTTGCAAATTGCGGTTGCAGACTTTAACCGCGATGGAAAGCTTGACATAGCCATTAGCGTCTGCTGCCAAGGGTCCACCATTAGCATTCTCAACGGCAATGGAAATGGCACCTTCGGCCGGAACGTGAATTATCCGGTCGGCTATGACCCATTCTCGATCACAGTAGGAGACATGAACGGCGATAACGCTCCAGATGTAGTTGTGCCGAACTGGATAGGCGACACGTTGAGCGTACTGTTGAACAGCGGAGCGAGCAATTGAGGCATATGTGTGGATGCACCCGCTAGAGGAGTCACGCCAAGGCTTTCTGAATCGCGGATCGAGGGTAAAGGAAGCCATCAAATACTAGGGTTCGTGATCGCGTCGCGACCGATCAGGTCAGCTCGCCGCGCGCCGCTCCGACGACTCTTTCTGGGTCAAGTAGCTGAGCAGAATGTCGCGCAGCGAAACCAATGCTTTGATATCGTTCCCGTCGGCGATCAGCACGTGGCGAAAACCGAACTCGCGCATAAGGAAAAGGCAGTCTTCGACGCTCTCGTCTGAGCCAACCGTCTTTGGATTCGGGGTCATCACCTCGGAAACCTGAGTTGTTCCGGGCTGCCGCCCGAGCGCCACTACCCGGTTCTGAATGTCACGCTCGGAAAAGATTCCCGCCAGCTGGCCATTGCGCAGCACCGGCATTGCGCCGATATTGTGTTCCATCATGAGTCGCGCCGCTTCAAGCACGGTGCGGTCCGCGTCGATCGTATAAACGCGGCGGCCTTTCACGAGATCGTAAATACGGGCCATGTGAACCCCCACATCCATCCTGTATTCTTCAGCGGTATCACTTTATCACTATTTAGGAGTCTTAGGGCAGGATATGAGCCGACCTCTTGGGGCAGGTTTCCAGGGCACTGACCGAAGAGACACTGCGCGGAAATTCCTAGGAGGAAGATGTGGCCTGCGCATCTTCAGCTGATGCCGCTGCGATATAAGCCCGGAGCTCGTGCTCACCCTCGCCTTCAACCAGTTCAAACTTGATCCCGTTTCCTACCTGGGGAGTATTCGTGACCACGACGCCCCGCAGATGGACGGGGCGGGGAAGCGATACTGTTAGCTCCACCTTCGTGCCAACGGGCAGGGTGAACATAGTTTCTATGTAGCAGCCGCTCAGGCTGAGGTCGGAGAGATTGGTGCGAACCGGAGTCTGACTGCCTTCAGCTCGGAACTCAACAGGTGTGTCTACCTTTATGCGATTGTTCGAACGGTGCTCTTCCATGGAGCTCCAAAGGCACTCGGCAATTAGCGAAACTTATATCACACAAGTAGCGGCGCCGGGAATGACCTCTCGAATCCCTGCAACCCGCGGTAGCCTTGATCTCCTGCCAGCAAATGCGTGCCCGCGACCGTGATTCTTCCCGCGGGCGCGTGCTACCCTTGACTTCGTGGGCGCGTAGCTCAGACTGGATAGAGCAACCGCCTCCTAAGCGGTAGGTCGGCAGTTCGAATCTGCCCGCGCCCACCAGAAAGCGATCATCCTTCTGCAATTTGTTGCAGCTAAACTGCAACTCCTCCGTTCGTTAGCGAAGATATTTACAAACATTTGCTTTTGTCGCCATCTCAGTCATGGCAAAATGCTTGGCAGCGTTTCTTAAGTATTCAATGTGTTTTGTACGCAGTCTCGCCAGCCACCAGACTGTCGCGTCTCGAATTGTCGTCGCGATCGTTTTGTCGCTTCTTGCACCGGTTTCCGCTCACACTCAGGCCACAAATCCGCCTAACCAATTGGGGACTCTCTCTCCGAGTGATGTTGTGCTGGCAAGCTGTCCACCAGGCGGCGTGACGGGGACGTGTTACAACGTCCTGGTCCCGAGCTATCCCGCCAGCGGCAGCTGCGATGAGGTGGTTCAGCCTCCAGATAAGAAGACACCCTATACGGCAATGATCAAGATCAGCTCAGCCCGAGGAGTCCCGCGAGGCACTATTTTCTTTGTAAGCGGCGGCGGGGGCAATGTGTTTTATGACACCGACTTGAGATATGGAATCAACATGGTGAGTCAGTTATTGGCCAATGGCTATAACACCATCCAGTTTGCTTTCTATACCGCGGCGGGATGGCAACAGGCCGCCATGCCCGCGCCTGCCGATGGCCCACGAGCTCTCGCTTGCACTTACGGAACGATCATAAAGTGGGCAGTGCAGAACAATAAAACCTCCGGAGCCCTCTGCGCCACCGGACACAGCAGCGGCAGCAGCGTGCTCGCTTACGCACTTTCGATCTACGGTCTGGGCACCCCCAATAACAAATTTCAAAATGTGCCCCTATTCGCTATGGCCGAGCCTACCAGTGGGCCGCCACACGCACGCCTGGATATCGGCTGTGCCGATCAGGATCCCGTGCTGATGGGACCCACCGCCTGCGGTACGCAGGCGCAGGAGTCCTACCAAACCGATGCCAAGGGGCTGATTGATCCCTCGTACTCCCGGCCGTATTGCTCGGATTGTCAGAACAATCCCCGTTGCACCGCCGATTCGGAATATCAAAAGAGCAAAGACCCGTTCTTTACGACGGACAGCGTTCTTTCCGGCGACGAGGTTCTGGACTTTCCACAAACGGACCTTCACATGGTTTACGGGACTCTGGATGATAGCGCAGCATCTCCTCTGGGCTACCAGTGGGCACAACAGGTAAGCGGTAGCCGCGGGGCTCCGGGCATTGCATGCGTGCCCGATGCCGGGCATCGGGTGGCCGACGTAATTGATGGTGCTCAAAGGATTGCGGGAGACTTGGTTACGTACTGTGTGGGACAGTAATATTTGCGCGATTTTTTCGCGCTCTTTATGAAGTCAAAGACGCTATTTTTCTTATCGATTATCTCACTCGGATCCGTAGGTATATTTTCTGCCTCCGGCTACTCCCAGCAGCGCCCATCAGCTTCTTCGCCGGTACCGCATGTATTTCAATCGCTTAGCCCGGATCGCGGGACGCCGGGTTCGTCCGCGATTTCGCTTACTATCTACGGCACGGGATTCCTTTCCGGCACCAGCACTGTGAGCTTTGTTGTGCCTGGATCGACGAGTTGTACTGGCCAGGTCAATAATGTAAGAGTTCTTTCCGCGCGAGAGATCACCGCGACCGTTCCCTCGATTTGTCTGCAAAAGGCCGCTACGGCATGGGTCAGCGTGAAAAACGGAAGCGTGTACTCGAACGTTGTTTTCTTTCCGATTTCAAGCCAGACCAATTTGAATTTTGCTGCGACCAGGCAGGGCCCCATTTCCGTAGCCCAGGAACCGGTCGCGATTGCACTGGCTGATTTCAATAAAGATGGCAAACTTGATCTCGCGGTGGCTAGTGCAACGGTTTTGCATCAGCTTGATGGCGGCACTGTGAGCATTCTTCTTGGAAACGGCGACGGCACCTTCCAACCACCAACGGCATATGTAACTGCCGTCCCATATGGTCTTGCGATCGGTGATTTCAATGGAGACGGGAACCTGGACATTGCAGGCGCCGACGAAGCGTCACTTCCCGGCCTACAAACCTCAATATTCGTGATGCTCGGGAAAGGAGACGGGTCATTTGAGGTGCAGAGTCCGATTGCTTCCAGCGGGCACAATCCGTTCTCAATCGTAACCGCAGACTTCAATTGCGATGGCAACCTAGACCTGGTTACCGCTAACAACGATGCCAGCGGCATGGGGGTTACGTTTCTCGCGGGAAATGGCGACGGCACATTCCAGTCAGCCGTCACCTACAACGAATGCGATCCTCAAGGACGGGGAGTTGCGCTCTGCCAGAATCCGATCCAGGCCGAGGCTGGCGACTTCGATAATGACGGGATCCTTGACCTGGCAGTTCTGGAATGGAGCCAAGGCATGCCCGCAGTCGCCCTGTTGCGCGGTTCGTGTCCTGCGGGTCTGTCTCCCAATAGCGTCTTCGATACCGGTTTTCCTCCTGACATAATGCAGCTTGGCCTGGCTAATTTCAGCGGGCATACGAATGGCACATTAGATCTTGCTTATATGGGGAACGGTTCTCCGGCAGGTGGCTCCGGACTGCTGATTGGCCAGGGTACACTCCGGGGCAGAACATTTACCGGATTCAAAGCGCCTGGTTTCAAATGCAACAACTGCTCTACGGCGGCATTTCCGAATGCTTTTGCCATCGGCGACTTTAACGCTGACAATGTCTTGGATGTCGCGGTCGCAACCGGGAATTTTCCTCTGGGCTCTCAGGCGGGAACGGCCGCGGTCACAGCATTGCAAGGTGCAGGCAACGGGACCTTCAACGCGCAGACGACTACTACAAATTACTCTGGGAACATGTCGAATGGAGTGGTGGCAGGCGACTTCAACAATGATGGCAAGCTGGATCTCGCCGTCATAAACTACGCCAGCGGCACGGTCACTGTTCTCTTGCATCAATAGCTAAATCGGAATCATCCAAAAGGGTCAGCGTGCTACGCTATCCGTCTCTCTGCGAGACGTGACGGGAATCACGTTATACTAAAGAAGATGCCTGTTCTGAAGAACATCGCTGCCATCGCCAAAGGCATGAGCATCACCTTTCGGGAGATGTTCCAGCCAACGCAGGTAGAGAATTATCCTGATGGCCCGGGACCGCTCAGAGGGGCGCGTTTTCAGGAGCGTTATCGGGGAGTTCATGTTCTGCAACGCGATGAGAATGGCCTGGAAAAGTGCGTGGCGTGCTTTCTGTGCGCGGCAAATTGCCCATCGAATTGCATTTATATCGAGGCGGCAGAGAATACCGCCGAGCACCGCGTCAGCGGAGCCGAACGTTACGCCAAGGTTTACAACATCGATTACAACCGCTGCATCTTCTGCGGATATTGTGTGGAAGCCTGCCCGACTGATGCGATCACGCACGGGCATGGTTTCGAGATCGCAACCTTTAATGCAACCAATCTGATATACCGCAAGGAGCAAATGCTGGCACCCATGCCAGCCCACATGGGAGCTAACGCGGTGTTCAACCAGTCCGAAGTTGCGGGTGGAGCGCCGAGATTACCGGTGCCGGGCAGTTGAGGAAACGAAATTCGAGTTCTTCAACGCCGGTTCCTTAAAACGAACCGGCGTTTGTGCATGGAAGGGGAGCGTTTAGCTATCAGCACTTAGCACATCATATGGGCGATTTTCTGCAATGCGTGCAGGAGCGCGTCGTGATTTACGACGGGGCGATGGGGACCAACATCCACAAACGCAATCCCACGCTTGACGATTATTGGGGAAGAGAAAACTGCAGCGAAGTTCTCAGTCTCAGCCGGCCGGATATCATCCGCGATATTCATGCCGACTTTCTGCGCGCCGGCTGCGATGTTATCGAGACCAATACATTCGGTGGGACGCGAATCGTACTGGCGGAGTTCGATCTTGGGGACCGCACGCGCGAAATCAATATCAAAGCTGCGCAGATCGCAAGAGAGGTTGCGCAGCAGTTTTCTACCCTTGACAAGCCACGCTTTGTCGCCGGGTCGATGGGACCCTCCACCAAGCTTCCTTCGCTCGGTCATATTTCTTTCGCCGAGATGGTGGCTGCTTACGAAGAGCAGGCGGCGGCACTGATCGAAGGTGGCGTAGACGTTCTGCTCGTGGAAACCTGCCAGGATTTACTGCAGGCGAAGACCGCGACTATTGGAGTGCTCGATGCCCTAAAAAAATCAGGCAAGCGTCTTCCGGTTGCGGTGCAAGTCACGTTGCAGGAATCCGGGACCATGCTGCTGGGCACAGAGATTGGCGCTGCCCTGACTGCGCTTGAGCCATTTGACGTGGATATCATCGGTCTCAACTGTGCCACTGGTCCGGCTGAGATGAATGATTCTGTTCGTTACCTGGCGCTGAACTCAACCAAAGAAGTTTCTGTACTTCCGAACGCCGGCCTTCCTGTGAACGAAGGCGGGCACGCGGTTTTCAAGCTTACTCCTGAAGAGCTGGCGAAGTATCACAGACATTTCGTAGAAGATTATGGCGTGCGCATTGTCGGCGGATGCTGCGGCACGACCCCTGAGCACCTGAAAGCTGTGGTTGATGCGGTCTCGGGAATCCAGCCGGCGAAAAGGGAAGTGAAGGCAACCGCCGCCGCGTCCAGCGCCTATACCTCGGTTCCTCTCGATCTCGATCCCAAACCACTCATCGTCGCCGAAGAAATGAACACGACGACCCGCGTTGAGCACTTCCGCAATCTGGTGCGTGGCAAGAAATACGACGAAATTCTGGGCCTTGCCAAGAAACTGGTCAACGATGGATCGCACATGCTCGATCTTTGCTGCGCGATCGTCGGCGAAGACGAGAAGGGCTATATCACGTCGATCCTTGAAAAAGTTGCTACACGAGTTCCGGCGCCTATTCTCGTCGATTCCACCGAAGCTGATGTCGTTGAAGAAGCCCTTAAGCGTATTCCCGGCAAAGCGATCATCAATTCCATCAACCTGGAAGACGGGGAGAAGCGCACCTCGAAGGTTTTGCCGATGGCCAAGCGTTTCGGCGCGGCGGTCATCGCGCTAACCATTGACGAAGAAGGCATGGCTCTTACCGCAGAGAAGAAAGTCGCGATCGCTAAACGAATTTATGATCTGGCAACGGAGAAGTACGGCATTCGTCCGGTTGACCTGATCTTCGACGCGCTCACCTTGCCGATTTCGACGGGCCAGGAGGAGTATCGAACTGCGGGAATTGAAACTCTTCATGCCATCAAGCAGATCAAGCACGACCTGCCGGATGTGAAAACCATTCTCGGGGTGAGCAACATTTCCTTTGGTTTGGATGCTTATCCCCGGCGTGTATTGAACTCCGTATTCATGCACGAAGCGGTTGATCACGGCCTTGACATGGCCATTGTCAATTACACCAAGGTCTACCCGCTTTACAAGATTCCTCTGGAAGAGGTTGAGCTTGCGCGCAAGTTGATCTACCGCGATGAATCAGATGGCGATCCGTTGCAGCGCTACATGAGTCACTTCGCCGGTACAACGGGCAAAGCTCAAACCGCAACTAGGGCCCATGTCGAAACACTTTCGGTGGATGACAAGCTGAAGTACGCCATCATCAACGGCGAAAAATCGGTTGGCGAAGGGCCGCATAAGAAGAGTCTGGAAGAGCTGCTCGAAGATGCCTTGCACGAGTATTCTCCACTTGAGCTGATCAACACGGTCTTGCTCGACGGCATGCGTACCGTCGGTGAGCTCTTCGGCGCCCGAAAGATGCAGCTGCCATCAGTGCTTGATTCCGCTGGAGTAATGAAACAGGCGGTCGCTTACCTCGAGCCGAAGATGGAGAAGAAGAGTGGCTCCCAGAAGGGGACCATTGTTCTTGCGACAGTCAAGGGCGATGTTCACGATATTGGAAAGAATCTGGTGGATATTATCCTGACTAATAATGGTTACAAAGTCGTTAACCTGGGCATCAAACAGCCGGGCGACAATATCATCAAGGCTGCGCAGGAGCACAATGCTGATGCCATCGGCCTGAGCGGTCTGTTGGTGAAATCCACTCTTGAAATGAAGTATGTCATCCAGGATCTTCAGCGCCAGCTCCTCGCATTTCCCGTGATCTGCGGCGGCGCCGCTCTCACGCGCAAATATGTTGAAGACGATCTGCGGCGCGAATATTCAAATGCTGTGTTCTACGCGGACGACGCTTTTGCCGGCCTGCATATCATGGAAGACCTTGCGAGCCAGGACGGCCAGCGTGATTCCCGCCTTAATGAAGGCCGCACCGTAAAGGAATATGCAAAAGCTGCTGCCGTTGATGAAGAAACCGGGCCGGTGTTTATCGGGCGCAGCGCAGCGGTGGGCGATGCTCCTACCCTCCCGACGCCTCCATTCTGGGGCGTCCGCGTTCGCAGAGATTACGACCTGCGCGAGATCTTTGAATACATCAATGACACGGCGTTGTTCAAGAACCAATGGCAATTGAAAACCGCTTCGCAGGAAGACTATTTACGATTGGTCGAGCAGAAATTTCGTCCCATCAAGAAACAGCTCGAAGAAGAAATCATAGCCAGCGGCCTCTTCGAACCCAAGGTTGTTTATGCCTACTTCCCCGCTCAGAGCGAAGGCAACGATGTAGTCGTCTACGACCCCGCCACCCTGTCCTCCCAAGCGAAGTCGGCGGACCTTCTGTCTGCCCAGGCTCGCGAACTTCTCCGCTTCACGTTCCCTCGCCAGCGGGAGGGCCGCCGGTTATGCATCTCTGATTTCTTTGCTCCCAAATCATCGGGCAAGGTGGATGTAATTGGGCTTTCACTCGTGACCATCGGCGCGAAAGCGTCTACGGAAACGCAGCGCCTCTTCGAAGCCGGTGAATACACGCGTTATCTGTACCTTCACGGCTTGAGTGTCGAAACTGCGGAAGCCCTGGCTGAGTATCAGCATAGGCAAATGCGTAAGGAACTGGGAATCGACGCTGACGATTCTTCCCACATACGCGATCTTTTTCACCAGAAATATCGCGGCTCGCGCTACTCGTTCGGATATCCCGCCTGCCCGAACCTCGAGGACCAGACGAAGCTTTTCTCTTTGCTTCATCCGGAAGAAAATGTCGGCGTGCGGCTCACCAGTGGCTTCCTGCTCGAGCCTGAGCAGTCAACCTCCGCGATTGTCGCACACCACCCCGGCGCCAAGTATTTCGTCGTCTAATGGTGCGCAAATCGAGGTAAGTCAGGGGGTGCGGGTTTGACACTCAACCAAAATCCCGAGTAATCTTCTGGACGATTTACTCCAGGAGGGCGTCTATGAGCACTGCAGCGGTTTCCGAGGTTTCCAGAGTTCCACGTATCAACGACACTGCTCCCGACTTCACCGCCGAAACCACGCAAGGCAAGATCAGTTTTCACCAATGGATCGGCGACGGTTGGGCGATCCTCTTTTCCCATCCCAAAGACTTTACGCCCGTATGCACTACCGAGCTGGGATACATGGCAAAGCTGCAGCCCGAATTCGCCAAGCGCAATTGCAAGATCATTGGCCTGAGCGTGGATCCGGTCAGCAATCACAGCAAGTGGGCGGCTGATATCGAAGAGACGCAGGGAGCGAAGGTGAATTATCCCATGATCGGCGACCCCGAACTCAAGATCGCCAAGTTATACGGGATGTTGCCGGGAGAAGCCGGCGAAAGCTGCGAAGGTCGGACCGCAGCCGATAATGCTACGGTTCGCACCGTCTTCATCATCGGTCCAGACAAGAAGATCAAGTTGCAGCTAAGTTATCCCATGAGCACAGGCCGCAACTTCGACGAGATTCTGCGTGTTCTAGACTCAATGCAGCTCACCGCCAGGCACAAAGTCGCCACACCCGTAAACTGGAAGGATGGAGATGACGTCATTATTCTTCCCACCGTTTCGAACGAAGAAGCTCAGCAGAAATTCCCTGAGGGATGGAAGACGCTGAAGCCATATTTGCGCGTCGTGAAGCAACCCAGGTAGCCATTCCCTTGGGCCGTGTGGAGCGGGCGCCAAGCCCGCTCTCTGTTTTTATGGGGCGCGGATCGCGCTCCTGTCTGCCGACTCTCCACGTAAAATAGCCCGATCGGAAGCGCATGCGGTCCGGTGATCGTCCCGGTCTTCAAAACCGGCGGGTGGCATCTGACGATGTCATCGGTGGGTTCGACCCCCACTCGCTTCCGCCATTTTTCTCTTCCTCGGGTGACGAATCGCTGACTGCTACTGCAGGCTCGTATACTCCGCCTTCGCTTGCTTGAGGATGGGGATATCCGGATCGGCGTCTTTCCAGAGCGTGAGAAAGTCTTTGTAAGCCGCCAGCGCCCTCACCCGGGCGGAATCTGCGTCCGATCCCTGTAAGGTTTTCGCTTGCAAAGCGTTTGCACGGGCCAGGCCCAGATGTGCCACCGCGCCCGTCCAGCAATTCCAGACGATACCGCTGTGCTCGAGTATCTTGTGAAACTCAGCCGCGGCAGCACTGCCCTGCTTGGATGCCAAGTATGCTTCTCCTCGCATATAGGTTGGGTAGAGGCAGGAGAGGTTGTTAGTGAATGGAATTTGGCCAAATTCTATAGAGGATGCCCGCGACAGCGTATTCACCGCTAGCGTCGGATTCTTCTTGTCCAGCGCCAATTGTGACTCGATCGCCGGTAACCAAAGCGACTGCATCTGGGAGTCCAGTGGAAAGCGTTTACCCAACCCTTGGGCCAGAGATTCCGCCCGGGCAGTCTCGTCCGCCATGGCAAACGCGAGCGCGGCTTCGCTCTCGCACGCCGCGCTTGCGGGAGCGAGCTTCAAAGCCTCCGCTGCTTTCTCTCGTGCCTCTGCGGGGTTGCCGAAAGCGGCTTCGCGCTGAGCAGCAATCGCCCGCCATATTGCGCCGCTTTCCTTGTTGTCCGCCTGGATTGCCGAGTCCACCGCTCGTCTGGTCAGCTCCCGCGCCTTGTTGAGATGACCTGCGTAGGACTCCGTATCAGATGCGAGAGCAAGTCCAAAGTTCTCATACTCGGGCTGGGCCAGGTACCATCCCTGCTGTTCGGCGAGGGCGGCCTCGTTCGCTCCAATGAAAGCGAGAGCATAGAGAGCGCTGTGGAGATCGAAATCATCCAGTTTCCGGTCCTGAGCTTCGCGGATGATCTGCTTCGCTTCCTCGAACTTCTGCAAGGCGAGGGTGGAGTTGGCGAGACGAACGTATGAACGAACATAGTCTGGCGGAAAACGCGTACCTTGCCGGGTGATCTCAGCGGCCTTTTCGTATTGGCCCAGTTCGTCGTACGTAACCCCCAAACCGTTGTACCCGGAGTCGTCCCGCGGATAGCTCTCAATCTCGTCCCTGTACGTCTCAGCCGCTTTATCCAGTTCTCCAGTAACGTGTGAATAGTAGTCGGCAGTAATGGTGAGCTTTTCCCGCTCGCTGGCATGTTCCCGCAGTTGGAAGGCTCTGCTGTAGTAATCGCTGGCTCGTCCAAGCTCACCAAGGATGGCGTAAGCGAGTCCGACTCTGCTGTAGCCCATGGCAAAATTCGGATCCAGCTCGATGGCCCGCTGGAAGGATGGAAGAGCCGCGGCGGTTCCTTTTTCGTTCTCGCTCTTTGTACCGAGGCTGTATGCTTTGAGAGCTTCCAGTGAAGAGGTGGTTGCTTGTTCGAGTGGCACATCGAACTTCTGTACCGTCGCCAGTGATTCTCCCAGTTGTCTCCGTAGTCTCGATGCTGCCTCGCCAAGGGCCGCCAGCACTTTTTCCTTACGTGTTGCCGTTGCCTGCTCCTGTGCCAGTTTGTCTCCACTCTGGCAATCTACCGCGCTTAATGCCAGCACGTATTGACTACCGAGGGTTGCGATTGAGCCGGCGATGTAAGCCTTGATCCCAGCCCGCTGGCAAAGCTCCCGCGCAACCTCCGGCGTGAGCTTGGTATTGGAGGGGCGCATCATCAATTTCAAAGTCTTGCTGACGCTGCTGTCGGGGAGCACGTTTAAGAATGGTGACTGGTTCAAGGAAACGCTGAGCGCCGTCTTGAGAGTGTCATCGAACACCGGATCGCCCGTACTGTTGGCAAAGTCGGCGAGAACCACGGTGTCTCTGTCAGTGAGCGGAGCGGTTCGACGAACACGGTAGTAAAGGCCGCCCGCAATCAACGCGAAAACCACAACCAACAAGGGCGTCACGATCTTCCATAGGTTTCGTTCCTTGCGCAGCGGAGTGCCGCTCGTTTTTATTGCTGCGGTCATTGCAGCGGAGGCTGAATCCAACGCTGGATCCGTTTGCCGCATTCCAGATTGCGCGCCGCTTTCCTGCACGACGGCGATCTTTCTCGAACTGCCTGCCGTCACCCGTCCGGTTTCGGTATCGCGCTTCAGGCGACGCAGGTCAGCCAGAACCTCCGAAGCATGCTGGTAGCGGAAGTTACGGTCTTTTTCAAGACATTTGTTAATAATGTCTTCCAGCCTGGGCGGAATTTCGCGATTGAAGCGAATCGCTGGAGGCGGATCGCAATGCAGTATGGCGTCGAAGAGTAGAGCAGTGGTTTCGCCCTGAAAGGGCAACACCCCGGTGGTCATCTCGTACAATACCGCCCCGAAAGAAAACAGATCGGTCCGGGCGTCCAGTTCTTTGCCCTTGGCTTGCTCAGGGGACATGTAGGCTATTGTCCCGAGGGTCGAGCCGGGGCTGGTGAGATGATGTTCGTCAACAGAACCCGTTCGGGTGCCTGCGGTTGCGATGTTGCTCGCGGAACTCGCTCTGACCACGACTTTCGCCAACCCGAAGTCCAAAATCTTAGCGTGTCCCCGTTTGGTCACGAAGATGTTAGCGGGCTTGATGTCCCTGTGGATGATGCCTTCTGCATGGGCGGCATCCAGGGCATCGGTAATCTCGATACCGAGAGACAAGATCACGTCGGTCTCCATCGGGCGATTGCCGATCCGGTGTTTCAGCGTCATGCCATCCAGATACTCCATCACGAGAAAGGACTGATCGCCGTTTTTCCCGATCTCGTAAATGGTGCAGATATTGGGATGATTCAGGGCCGAGGTTGCCTTGGCTTCCAGTTGAAAGCGGCTAAGGGCTTGCGGCTCGTGGGCGACATTATCGGGCAGGAACTTGAGTGCAACAAAGCGGCCAAGGTCGGTGTCCTCCGCTTTGTAGACGACTCCCATCCCGCCTCCGCCCAGTTTCTCCACGATGCGGTAGTGCGATATGGTTTCGCCGATCAATCGGTCTGAAATCTTAAGACTAGAGAGAGACCAAGTCAATGAATACAAAAAGCCTTCGCACCACGCTGGCAGATGGTTGAAGTAATATCCGGACTACGATTTTGCGTGAGGGCTCCGGCTCGCTTACGCTCGCAACACGGCTTAAATTCGACCGCAGTTGCTTCCCCCATATCGTCGGGAACATTTGTAGGTGCGGCGTCAGCTCGCCCCGGCAGATTTTCCAAGATTTTCTTTTGCTTTTGCTTTGACGCTGGCATTCGGATTGGCCTGGGTAAGCGGCTTGAGCAGTTCCGCAACCAGATTGCTCAACTTGTCGGGGTCGCGTTCTTTCAGGATCTTCTGATACAGATCGAACAGCGTTCTGTCCTGCACTGCGCACCGCCTTTGGCACAATGTCGAGGTAAAGCTGCAACCTTTATGAACAGTCGAAGTAATCCTTCGCCTTATAGTATTAACGAAAGGTGAAGTGATCGTGAATTGCTGATTAATGTTCTGCGACAGCGGGTGAGTTTTGCGCAGGCGGGGCGAGGATGTTTCCTCTTTCTTCGTGCTACGGAATGATAACCGCAGCCCCGTCAATCGCATCGTTTTTTACTGCCGCTAATGCTTCATTCGCCTGCTCCAGAAGAAACTGCGTTACCTTGGGCCGGATCGGGATTTCGGCTGCAAGTTTCAGAAAATCACGGCCATCCTGACGAGTCATATTCGCGACGCTTCTAATTTGCCGCTCTCCCCACAAGAGATGGTCATAGTCGAACTCAGGCATATGATTAAGATGAATCGCATTGATCGCGACCACCCCGCCTTTTCTCAAACACGAAAGTGCGAGTACGACAACTTCTCCCGCCGGAGCAAATGTAATTGCTCGATCCAGTTCTACGGGAGGACGATCAGCTTCTCCTCCCACCCACGTTGCTCCCAATGACTCCGCCAGCTTGCGATGCGACTCACCGCGCGTCGAAACATAGACATCGCAGTTCCAGGACTTGAGAACTTCGATCGCCAGGTGCGCAGATGCGCCGAAGCCGAACAATCCCACCCGTTCGCCGCGCTGCACGCCGGCTACGCGCAGGCTGCGGAAGCCAATAATGCCGGCGCACAGCAATGGCGCAGCATGAAGGTCGTCGAGTGCGTCAGGTAATGGAAGCAGGAAATCCGAACGGGCAACCGCGAAGTCGGCATATCCTCCGTTGACGCTGTAGCCGGTGAATGTCGGCGAATCGCAAAGGTTCTCCACGTCATTTCGGCAATACCAGCAATTTCCGTCCGTGCCGCCCAGCCACGAGACGCCGACGCGCGTTCCCTCGGGCAATTCAGGATGGGGCGAGATAATTTTGCCGACAATCTGGTGTCCGGGAATGACGTGGTCTTTTATGACCGGGAGTTCGCCCTCAACAATGTGCAAGTCTGTTCGGCACACACCACATGCAAGCACCTGCAGCAAAACTTCTCCACTTCTTGGCTGGGGTCTTGGGACGTCTTCAATTCGCAAAGGCCGTTGTGCAATCGGCGCAGGCGAGGTAAGCAGGGCGGCTTTCATAAGTAGTTAAGATGCCAAGCTAATCGCTCGGACTCGGGTGAGTGGCAGGTATCTAGCCTGCGGCCTCCCGCGCGAATGCCCGGTGGTTACAGCCCCCGCTCCTTTCAATGTAAAATGATCTTTTGACCTTTGTGTCTGGCGGAAACCGTGGCCCGCCCGCTTCCGCTTATTCGCAATATTCAAAGGAGATCCAGCAAGCAATGGCTATTCCTGCCACCCAGCTACGTCCCGGCATGATCATCAAGCACAACAATGATCTGCACTCCGTTTTTAGCGTCGAGCACCGTACCCCCGGCAATTTGCGCGCCTTCATCCAGGCGAAACTGCGCAATTTGCGCACCGGAGCTATGTTCGAGCACCGCTTCCGCTCGCCCGATCCCATTGAAAAGATCAACGTGGATGAAATCGAGATGGAGTTTCTCTACGCCGACGGTGACAGCTACTACTTCATGGACACCTCCAACTACGAGCAGACGCACCTCACCAAAGAGACTCTCGGCGATGCCGTGGACTACTTGATCCCGAATCTACAAATCAAGGTCGAATTTTTTGATGGCAAAGCTGTCGGTATTGAGTTGCCACAAACGGTCGAGCTGACCGTAGTCGAAACCGAGCCGGGCCTGAAGAGCGCGACCGCATCCAGCGTAACCAAGCCCGCCAAGACTGAAACGGGCCTGGTCGTGCAGGTTCCACCATTCATCAACGAAGGCGAAAAGATCAAGGTGGATACGGCTGAGGGCGTGTATCTGTCAAGAGCCTAGGTTGCATGAGCTCCACTGAAAGCACTGCTGTTCAGGCCCGCCGCTTCCTCGTCCGCGGACGCGTGCAGGGTGTCGGTTTTCGCTGGTTCGTGGAGCGCGAAGCGCACATGCTTGGGATTTCGGGATGGGTACGTAACAATGCCGATAGCAGCGTGGAAGTGCTGGCGATGGGTACACCCGCGCAACTTGCAGGACTACGTTTGCGCCTGCAGCAAGGCCCCCGGGCAGCCCGCGTAGATAATGTTGAAGAATCTGAGGCCAGGCCAGTTGCCGGCCTGACTACATTTCGTATTGAAGGAGCGTGGTGATGTCGGCCAAAGTGACACCGCTCAAGAAAAAGCACGACTGTGAGCCGCTGAAGAAGCTGATTCGAGAGATCCCCGATTTTCCCAAACCCGGAATTCTGTTTTATGACATCACGACTTTATTAAAGGACAGGCGCGGCTTCGCCATGCTTATCGACGCCCTCGCCGACCATTATCTTTCGCATCATGTCGATCTGGTTCTCGGCATGGAAGCACGCGGGTTCATCTTCGGCCCGGCGCTTGCTTATCGCCTGAATGCCGGTTTCGTGCCCGTCCGCAAGCCGGGGAAGCTGCCCGCCGAAACGGCTCGTTTTGATTACGCTCTGGAGTACGGCACCAACAGTCTAGAGATTCACAAAGATGCCATCGAGCGCAACCAGCGTGTCCTCATCGTCGACGATTTGCTCGCCACTGGGGGCACGGCCGAAGCTACTACCAAGCTCGCCGCCTCGCTGGGAGCTGAGATTGTGGGCCTTGGATTCGTTGTCGAACTCGACTTCCTCAAAGGCCGGGACAAGCTGAAGAATTTCGACGTCTTTTCGCTTCTCCATTACGACAAATAAAGACGGCCAGCATGGATATTCTTGTGCACAATATTTGTTAACATCCAGCGTGCAATTTTCTGATCTGGCACTCTCAAGGCGGCTGGAACGCGCGGAGGGTTATGCCTGCGCCGAGTTCGCTGAAGCTCGCCGCCAGCTTTTTCCTGCAAGCGGCGCTGAATGGGTGCAATGTGGCGGCGCATACGTTGTGTTTGACGGCGCAGAGTCACCGGTGACTCAGACCTTTGGCTTGGGCCTGTTCGAAGAACTCACGCCCGCCGTGTTGGACGAGATTGAAGGATTTTTCCTTGAACGTCGAGCTCCGGTCCTCCATGAGGTGAGTCCGTTCGCCGGAGCCGCTGTCCCCGTTCTGCTGTGCCGTCGCAATTACCGGCCGCTGGAACTGAGCACCGTGCTCTTTCGGCCAATTGAACAACCCGCAACCACGCTGCAGGAGGATATTGCAGTTCGTGTCATCGGCCCGGAAGAGGCGGCAACGTGGGCTGACGTGAGCGCCCGCGGCTGGGGGCACGACCATCCTGAGCTAATGGATTTTCTGCGCGAGTTGGGTACGATCTCAACCGCGCGGAAGCAGAGTTTTTGTTTCCTTGCAGAACTTAATGGCACACCGGGCGCTGCAGGGGCATTATCTTTGCACCAGGGCGTTGCGCTGTTTGCCGGGTCCGCGACTGTGCCGGAAATGCGGCGTCGTGGTTTGCAGGGCGCGCTTCTTCACGCGCGCATGCAGTGTGCTTTCGATTATGGCTGCCAGCTCGCCATGATGGTTGCACTGCCCGGCAGCGAATCGCAGCGCAATGCCGAGCGAAAAGGTTTCCGCATCGCCTACACTCGGACCAAGTGGCAACTGCAGCCGCTTGAAAACGCCGAATCGGCCCCGAGAACAGAGGCCAATGGAAGGGAATAAGAAAGACCGCGGCGACAGCTAGGAATCGGTTGTGCCCACACGCTTCTTCTCCAGCGCGAGTTGCTTGATCTCAGCACGGATTTCTTTTCTTCGTTTGCGCCGCGTCTGAGCATCGACGCTTTTTTGCTCCCCCGCTTCTTTTAGCAGGGCGAGCTCTTGCAGAAGGAAAATCACACGGTCCGAGGTTTCGCTCATACCTCTCCCTACCTACGAAATTGCACAAAATTGGATGCACAAGGCCGGAACTTTGTTCTCTGAGGGAAACACCGCAGGCGCGTGGCGGCAGGTCCCGGCTCAGAATGCATTCTGGGAGAGCGTCGCCCCTTGAGTTAGGCTCAATTGAGTTTTTGCTGATTCTGCGAATCAGGCCGATGAAGCTTGTTTCGAAGGCTTGCGCGGAATTCTTCCAGGCGTTTGCTTTCAGTCTTTCGCTCCAATCTGAGTGCCTGAAGTGCAGTTTCGTGCTTTCGGGGCTTTGGCTGGATTAGCTTTAAATTCATAGTCGGCTGGAGTTTAGCGTTTAAGCAGAGGTCAGTCAATCTTTAACTTTCGGTAGAAAGTTGATACGGTGGCGTGAACGCCGCGGCAGCACGGCCCGAATACCGGCTTGCAAACCGACATTATGTTCCACGTATAACATTCGTTGTAAGTTGCTGTACAAGAACGTGTAAGGCGATTGCTAAGGTTGCTTGAGCGGGAAAGTGCTCCCGTTTTTGGAATGAGCCATTCGCGATTGCCAACTCTGCGGATGACGCAGCAACAATGCCCGGCGCGTTCGGCACAGTCAGTTTGGAGCACGGTTATTCCTTTCCTTCCCGGCCTGGTAACCCCGGTAACCTGCCAGCGAACGAAGCCGTGTGGTATAAATCCAGCAGTAACAACCCACAAATCAGGCAAGCGCGCCCGGAAGCGGGCGTCTGCCGCAATGTTTCGGGGAAGGTCTTGAGTTTCATTAACTTCGCAGCCCGCGAGATCAATTGCAAGATCGTCTACTACGGCGCCGGCCTGGGTGGCAAAACTACCAATCTGCAGCACATCTACCAAAAGACGGCCGAGCAGCAGAAGGGCAAGATGATCTCGCTGGCGACCGAAACAGACCGGACCCTGTTCTTCGACTTTCTGCCCCTCGATCTTGGATCGGTGCGCGGTTTTAAGACCCGCATCCACCTCTATACTGTGCCCGGTCAGGTTTTCTACGATGCCAGCCGCAAGCTGATTTTGCGCGGCGTCGATGGCATCGTTTTCGTCGCCGACTCGCAGGAAGAGCGCATGGACGCCAACGTCGAGGCGCTCGACAACCTTATGGCAAATCTGAAAGAGCACAGCTACGATTTCCACAAGATTCCGTACGTCCTGCAGCTCAACAAGCGAGACCTGCCCAACATTCTGCCTGTGGATAAACTCAGCACCGAGCTACGCCGCAAACAGGAGCCGGTAATGGAAGCCGTGGCATTTCAGGGGGCGGGAGTTTTCGAAACCCTGAAAGAGATTGCGCGGCAGGTGTTGGTTGAGCTGAAGCAGAGCAGCTAGGTCTTAGCTTCCTGCCCCTGTCAGCGTTACAGGCTGTGGGCTACCGCCGCCATTGTCATAAACATCAAGCGTACCGTCCAGGGCGCCTTTGCTCATGGGAGAGAACGTCACATTGATCGTGCAACTTGCGCCCACCGCGAGCTGGGTGCCGCAGTTGTTCGTTTGAGTATAGACATTATTACCTGTCGAGATGCTCGTGATGTTCAGGGGAAATGTACCCTCGTTGGTCATTTGCACCGGCAGGGTGGTGTGCGATCCCCTTTTTCGGGTGCCAAAGTTTAGTTTGGAGGGGGAGAGACCGACCACTGTGCCGGCTCCCGTGAGCTCGATAACCTGGACCTTCGACGATGCGCTGTCTGAGATGGAGACCGTGCCGACCTTGTTCCCGATACTGAGCGGCGTGAAGGTAACCGTGATGGCACAGCTTGCGCCCGCAGCTACGCTGGCGCCGCATGTACTCGCTGCGGCGAACTGACCTTTCACTTTCATCGCGGAAATTGACAGCGCAGTTGTTCCCTTATTAGTAACCTTGACGGTTTGCGGCGGGCTCGTTTTACCAATGATCTGTTCGGGAAAGTTGGGTGCGGTGCTGGGCGAAAAGCTCACTACCCCCGTGTTGAGCAATGTGACGAGTGCGTTGTTCAGCTCGGCGGTTACCGCGATATCCGGCTGGCGGTCTCCGTTAAAGTCTGTCACCGCTATCCCGAATCCATCGATGCCGGAAGGGAATGTAGTCTGCTGGCCGAAGGTGCCGTTCCCCTTTCCCAGCATGATGCTGACTGCGGCGAGACCGTTCCCCCCATTTCCACCGACGAATACCAGGTCTGGCGTTCCGTCCTGGTTCATATCGGCGACGTGCATCGATTCGCCGCCCTCGGCGATGGATTGGGGCGGCAACGCCTTAAAAGTGCCGTCCCCTACACCCAGAAAAGCATCGATTGACAAGCCCGCGCCCACGGCAAGATCCAGGATGCCGTCGTGGTTAAGGTCCCCCGCTGCCACCCCCCCCACCTCACTGCCGCCGGAGAGGGAGTAAGTTGCTCCTGCCTGAAACGTCCCATCGCCGTTCCCCAGAAGAACGTTGAGATTTGCGCTAATGCCCGATGTCCAGACGATGTCGAGGTTTCCGTCGCGATTGAAGTCGCCAACCGCCAGCGCATCAAGATACTCTGTGGTCAAGGTATTCATCGGCGCCTGGAATGTGCCGTCGCCATTTCCAAGCAGGACACTCACGCATGGGCCCGGGCACAGGCCGGCAATCATGGCCACGTCCAGAACGTGGTCGCCATTAAAGTCGCCAATCTGTACTTCGGTTCCAGCCGTTTCGGACGCCGAGCTGAGGGCCGGTTGGAAGGTCCCGTCACCGTTTCCGAGCAGGACGCTCACTGTATAGCCAAGGTAATCAGTCACAACGATGTCGGAATTACCATCCCGGTTGAAATCCCCGACGGCGATGCCGGATTCCGGAGAGTCGCCGGCCTGGTACGACACACCCGGCTGGAAGGTTCCGTCCCCATTGCCCAGCAGAACCTGCACACCGCCCCCGCAGAGGGCTTGGCTGCAGACCACCGCGACGTCTTGAAAGCCGTCGTGGTTGAAATCGCCCGCGGCAGGGAGGTCGGGGTCGTAAAGGACTGTGGTGCTGGAACGGGTTTCGAGCTGCCCGAGCGCCGGGAAAGCCGCGCAGACAAAGACTACAAAAAATCCAATGAGCCTAACAGCAAGACCCGACATCAGGCGCTGCGCTCCATGCAGCAGCGTCACATTATCACCATTTCCGCGAGGACGCCAGGACTTAAGGCGCCTCTCGCTTAGAAGGCGACGCGACTGCTTCCGGCTGATGCTGGGTTCGTGTAGCTATCCCACGCTAACTGGCACGGGTTCTTCTACGCTGGCTTCGCGCAGGAACCTCGCTGCTTCTTCCGGCGGAGTTGGGTTGATGTAGAATCCTGTTCCCCATTCGAATCCGGCCGTCTTGGTCAGCTTGGGCATGAATTCGATGTGCCAGTGATAGTGATCGTTTGTGGGGTCCTGCACCGGCGAGGTGTGAATGACGAGATTGTAAGGAGGGTTATCCAGCACCTTGTCGGCTTTGGTCAGAAGGTTCTTCAGCGCCTTCGCCAGGTTCTCAAACATGTGCGACGATGAGTTCTCGAATGCCGACTCGTGCTGCTTGGGCAAAATCCAGGTTTCGAACGGAAAACGCGGGGCGTAAGGCGCGAGCGTCAGGAAATCTTCGTTCTCGGCGACCACGCGAATGGCATTTTCCGTCTCCTGGCGAATGATGTCGCAGAAAACGCAGCGTTCTTTGTAGATGTAGTACTGCTTGGCGCCTTCGAGTTCTTCGGTGACATAAATGGGAAGAATTGGTAGGGCGATCAGCTGCGAATGTGCGTGCTCTAGCGACGCGCCTGCCGCTTCTCCGTGGTTCTTGAAAATCAGGATGTACTTGAAGCGGCGGTCTTTTTTCAGGTCAAGAATGCGATCACGGAAGGTCCAAAGCACGTCTTCGATTCGCTTGGGCGGCAGCGTGCCCAGGCTGGCATTGTGATCGGGTGTCTCGATGATGACCTCATGTGCGCCGATGCCGTTCATCTTGTCGAACATGCCTTCGGCCTGGCGGTTGAGGTTCCCCTCGATTCCCAAAGCGGGAAATTTGTTGGGGACAACTCGGACCGTCCATCCCGGCGAGTCGCGCTGCGGTGGCGGACCTCCGTTGGGATTAGGGCGATAGGCCTGGATCTCCGGAGGGGTCTTGCTCTCGTTGCCATAACAGAAGGGGCAGAAGCCGCCTTTGATCTTGACACCCTCACGGGCAAAATCAGTGGGACGTTTAGCGCGGTCAGTCGAAATAATTACCCAGCGGCCAACAATCGGATCTTTACGAAGTTCAGGCAAAGATTAAATCCTTTCAATAAAGGCGTTGAGACCAAACCCAGATTTTACGATACGGGAAAGGCATTCTGAAATAGTTCAAATGCAGGCTGGCTGGATTGTCTCTCATAATACACGCTGAGTACATCAAAGCGCCACTGGCACGGGAGTGCCAGATGCCGTAGGTAATCACGAGCGACTGCCGCAAGCGCCCGTTGCTTTTCTCTATCGACAGCGGCCTCGGCAGGCTTGATGTCGTGGGTGGTGCGGGTCTTGACTTCGATGAAGCAGAGGACATCTTTGTCCCAGCCAATCAGGTCGATTTCGCCGCGATGGTGCGGCGAGCGGAAGTTGCGGGCGACCATAACGTATCCCCTGCGCCGCAGGTAGAAGTAGGCGTCTTCCTCGCCGCGCCGGCCGGTGATCTGATGTGCGGGGGATTGATCTGGAGGCAGAATGCGCGCCGCCAGCCAGTCAAGCATGTGGATGGTGGCCTGGGTCACGCGCCCGGAGAGCATGGGGAGGAGCTTACGGCGAGGTGTGAAGGAAGAATGTGAGGGATGTCACAGTGGGTTGGCCCCCGGTGCGGCAGATCAGCAGCCACGATCTAAAATCCCCACACAACGAAAACCGCGTTGTGTGGGCCACCCGCCCTACTAAGCTGCGGTTCTTTTGTTTTTGGAACAGCGGATTCCTCGTTGGCTGCGCCGCCTCGGAGTGACGATTTCCAAAGGGCAGGTCTGCAAAATTGAGTTATGTTCCACGTGGAACGTTTTGTAAAGTTCTGGCCACAAGGGCGCGTTTGCCCCCGAGGTTCACTCCTCTCATCGGCGCGAGCGAAAGGCTGTGGAATTCGCTTTGGTTGCTCCAACCTTTCTCGCCCAGGTGAGCTCGCGAAGAGCGCCCGCGGCGCCTGGGCAGCTGACTGCCTCAGCCTTCGTAAAGACGCGAAAGGCTTGGCACCCGACGATTCCGATTTTGAAACTTGCGGTTGCCCCACCCTTGTCGCTCTCGTTCTTTGGAGCAACAGGGTGGGCATAGAATGTGGCGTGCCACCGAAGCCGACGCGATATCACGATCAGCGTTGCCTGCATTTCATCACCTTCAGTTGCTATCGACGAGCGCCGTTGCTGGGTTCGCCGGCGGCCAGAGTAGCCTTCGAAAATGA
>Ga0335078_10000202_pt1 | contig 97530 bp, 92 predicted proteins | sample Lox_Sample_32_FD_206711 | JGI IMG/M metagenome (GOLD analysis project Ga0335078, IMG submission 206711) | Soil microbial communities from Loxahatchee National Wildlife Refuge, Florida, United States - Lox_Sample_3.2 | ecosystem: Environmental > Terrestrial > Soil > Wetlands | place: USA... | reverse complement strand
GGTCGCTGCGCGCTTCTTTGGGCCGCAAGTGGCAGGCGCCGGAGCCACCAGCGGAGTCGCTGTCGGCACCCAGTATCCCTTCCGTATCGACCACGACGAAAAGTTCAATCAGACGACGCACCTTCAATACACCCTTTCCCGGAACGGCAGTTGGGTCAACGGTCTTTGGGGTGGTTTTAACTGGCGCTACGACAGCGGCCTGGTCGCCGGATCGGTGCCGTGCTACAACGTGGTTGATCCCAACAGCATCTGCGCGGGCACCTCGATCACCATCGGCGGCCAGCCGGGCGTGGATCTAAGCGGGCTGACGGCTGATCAGGAGTTCGAGGCGGGCATCACCTGCAATGGCGTGGCCGCCACCCTGGCGAACGGTGGCTTTACCTCTTGCCTTGCTTCGAAGCTCAACTCGCAACTTGTGCAGATTCCCGGTCCGAACAAAGAGGACGACGACCACAATCCCCAGCGCATTGCGCCGCGCAGCCTCTTCGACGCCACTCTCGGCAAAAACAACATCTTCCACCGCGAGCACTACAAGACCGATCTCGACCTGACGGCGATCAACGTCACCAACAAGTACGCGCTCTACAACTTCCTGTCGACGTTCAGTGGCACGCACTACGTGACGCCGCGCGCGCTGACGGCGAAGCTCACCTTCAACTTCTGATGCCCCGGTGCCCCACCCTCGCGACGTCTTTGTTTTCGTCGCCAGGGTGGGGGACGCAAATCACTCGACCTACGACAGTCTGTCCACCTCGCGCCGGTAGGCTTCGAAAATATCGTCGCCGAAGCACGCGAAGATTACCTTCTGGATGGCATCGCTCGAGATCAGCTCGGCCGTCGTCTCCGCGACCGCAATCTTTACGGCGCGCTCCACCGGAAACCGGTACACCCCGCAGCTGATTGCGGGAAAGGCCAAGGACCTGATCCCGTTTTCGCGGGCGAGCTTGAAAACCGTCCGATAGCAACCCGCCAGCTGCTCCGGCTCGCCGCGGTCGCCTCCGCTCCACACCGGCCCCACCGCGTGAATCACGTACTTGGCCGGCAACCGGTAGCCCCCGGTGATTTTGGCCTCGCCCGTGGCGCAGCCCCCCAGTTTGTAGCACTCGTCAAACAGCTCCGGCCCCGCCGCGCGATGAATCGCCCCATCCACGCCGCCACCGCCCAGCAGCGAGGTGTTGGCCGCATTCACAATCGCGTCCACGGCCAGCGTGGTGATGTCGGTCTTCACAACTTCAATCTTGCGCGTCATGCCGCCTCGAACTCCGTCTGCATCGTAGCCCACTTGCATCGGTCCGGCAAGGAATCCCGCCCGCGGTCGTTTCACGATCCGCTTGCGACGCTGCCGCCATCCACTTGAGCTGACTGAGCTGCAAGCGATGCGATTCTCCCTCACTTGCCGTCCGGCCTCTTGATCCGTTATCTCTGTCCCATGCACGTCCTGGTCCCACTTTTTCTGGTTTCTGCCCTTGCTCTCGCCGCGCAATCACCTTCACCGGCACCGTCGCCGGAGCCATCGCCTGCTCCCATCCAGATTCCGGGCGAGGAAGCCCTCGCTCACCGCATCGGCGCCGACAAACCCGCATACCCGCGCTTTGCTCTTGCCGCCGGTGTCGAAGGCGCCGTCAAAGCCCGCTTGATCATCGCGCCTGACGGCTCCATCGAGCGGCAGACCGAAATCGCAGGTCCCCCCTCGCTGATAGCATCCGCGCAAGCCTGGATCAACGCCACCCGCTTCCGCCCCTTCCTGCGCGACGGTGAGCCCGTCGCCGTGGCCACCACGCTGCCCGTCGTGTTCCGCTTACCTCCCGGCAGCCGTTCCGCACACCCATTGCAGGCAATTTATCAGCGAAACATCAGCATCATCATCGACCGCGAGGGCCGCGACAATCCAGCCCACGTCCGCTGGGCGGCTCTCTCGCCCGCCATGCAAATCTGGATCGCCCGATATGAGGCGGCCGTTGCCGCAGACAAAGCCTCGGATGCCGGCCTGTCCCTTGATGAGATCGTGGCGCGCGAGAACGACGCGCACGCGCTCGTTCGCATGCCCGAAAACCTGGCTATCTACCAGATTCCGCTCACGATTCCGGACCATCATCTCTATTTGCTGTTTGAGTTCAGCGAGCGCTGCGGCAAGGCCAACTGCCCCATGGCGCTGCTTGAAGAGTCTCCTGCCGGCGTTCGCGCGGCCGTGAGCCAATCCGGCCTTGAGGCCGATGTCCACCGCCGCCACGACTCGCCCTATCCCGATGTGCTCATCTGGTCTGATACCGGGCAGACTGGCATATCTTCCATCGCTGGTTACAGTTATTACGCGGCACAGTGGGGCCAGCTCTATTGTGGAACCGACAACGCCTATGAAGACTCCGAGCGCGACGACCGCATTGCTGAGCACCACGGCGCGCGCATTCCCCAACCGCCCATGGCTACGCTTTGCAAATAGTGGCCGGTTTTTTCACTTCCCCGCCACCCTCAATCTCTGCCATACTTGTATGTGCCCACCAGGTACGGCCAAGCACAACAATCCAATCATGAGGTTGCATCGATGTCGGCAAAGTATGTCTTTGTGACAGGTGGAGTTGTGTCCAGTTTAGGCAAGGGTCTTGCAGCCGCTTCCATCGGCTGCCTGCTTGAAAGCCGCGGCCTGCGCGTCAACCTGATGAAGTTCGATCCCTACCTCAACGTCGATCCCGGCACCCTGTCGCCCTTTCAGCACGGCGAGGTCTTTGTCACCGACGACGGCGCCGAAACCGACCTCGACCTGGGCCACTACGAGCGCTTTACCCACGCGCCCCTCTCCCGCGACAACAACTACACCACCGGCCGCATCTACGAGCAGATCATCCTGAAGGAGCGCCGCGGCGATTACCTGGGCAAAACCGTTCAGGTCATTCCCCACGTCACTAACGAGATCAAGAACGCCATGCGCAAACTCGGCTCCAACGGCGCCGACATCACCATCGTCGAGATCGGCGGTACCGTGGGCGACATAGAATCGCTGCCATTTCTCGAAGCCATCCGCCAGATGCGCCAGGAACTGGGCCGCGAAAACACGGTCTTCGTCCATCTCACGTTGGTACCCTGGATCGCCGCCGCCCAGGAACTCAAGACCAAGCCCACGCAGCATTCCGTCAAGGAACTGCTCTCCATCGGCATTCAAGCCGACATCCTCCTTTGCCGCTCTGAACGCGCCATCAGCCGCGAGATCAAGCAGAAGATCGCTGCCTTCTGCAACGTTGAGGAAAGGGCCGTCATCGGCGCCAAAACCGTGCCCTTTATCTACGAAGTTCCGCTCGGCTTCGCACAGGAGGGAGTCGACGAGCTCATTCTCAGGTATCTCCACAAGGACGCTCCCGAAGCCGAACTCGCCAAGTGGCAGGAGCTTGTGGATCGCTGCTACCACCCCAAGGACGACGTCTCCATTGCCATTGTGGGCAAGTACGTGGAGTACGAAGACAGCTACAAGTCGCTCAAGGAAGCACTCACCCACGGCGCCATCTCGCAAAATCTCAAGGTCAAAATTCATTGGATCGAGGCCGAAGGCCTGGAGTCGGCCACGCCCGACGACCGCAGCTATGAATCGCAGTTGGAGGGCTACGACGGCATCCTGGTTCCCGGCGGATTTGGCAAGCGCGGCATCGAGGGCATGCTCAACGCCATCCGCTACGCGCGCGAAAAGAACGTTCCCTACTTCGGCATCTGCCTCGGTATGCAAACCGCCTGTATCGAGTATGCACGCAACGTGTGCGGCCTCAAGGACGCCAATTCAAGTGAGTTTGACCCCGCCGCCGAGCATCGCATCATCTACAAATTGCGCGAGCTGCTCGGCGTCGAGGAGATGGGCGGCACCATGCGCCTGGGCGCATGGACCTGCGTCCTCCAGGAGGATTCACTGGCCTCGCGCGCCTACGGCGGCGCAAGGGAGATCAGCGAGCGTCACCGTCACCGCTACGAGTTCAACCGCGAGTATGAGGCGCTGCTTACCGGCGCCGGCCTGCGCATCAGTGGCGCCACGCCTGACCAGACCTACGTCGAGATCGTCGAGATTCCCGGTCACCCCTACTTCCTCGGCTGCCAGTTCCACCCCGAATTCAAATCCAGGCCCCTCGAGCCGCATCCGCTCTTCCGCGAATTCATCGTTGCCAGCTACAGGAACCGCCTGCGGCGATTGCAAAATGAGTCAGTGGCCGAAACGGCAATCCGCTAAAATTGCCTCGCATGCCCCGCAAACCTGGTACGCCGTCGCCCAGGAAGTATGTCCACGCGATAGCCACGCTCGCGGCGTCGGCGGTGATCCTTCCCTTTCAAGGCCAAACGTGGGCGTTCTACGTTGGCGCCTGCACAGGCTACTCCGTCCTGGTCTTTGGACTCCGCCATCTCAATCAAAAGGCCCGCGTTGCCGGCTCGGGGATGAGTATGCCGACCAGCAGAATCCTCCTCACGCATGCAAATTTCCTCGCCATTGTGGTCGCATGGGTGTGGCTTCTCATCGCGCTTGCGCCTCACCTCCCTTACGTTTTCCGCATGGAGGATTCGAGACGCCCATACTTTGGCTTGGCGTTTGTGGGCATTCTTGGGCTCATGCTCCTCGAGATGATCGAACAAAAATACCTGCGCCTCTCCTCTGTACCCGGAGACGCGCACACGCAGGGAGCTGCCGCCCGGCAAGTGGCGACGCGCAAGACTAAGTGAGCTGCACGGCCCGCTTGGCCACGCCGCCAGAGCCGGGATCAATAAGCCCCTCTTCTCGCCACGCCCTCGACGCCGGCCCCGCCTGCCCACTTCAATCGGGCGAATCCAACACCCCCACGTACAGACATCATGGTCTAATATCGACGCGGATCAATTCAGGATTCGAACGGAGGATCCTATGGCATCACGTACGTTGTTTCTCAGCAAGCTGTTTGGCCTTTATTTCATCATTTGTGCGCTGGCCGGAATGCTTCATAAGCAAGCCGTCGTGGACGCGGTCACGACAGATCTGAACAACTCACCAGCCCTGTGGTTCTTCGGGATCGTCGTGATCATCGCCGGGCTGGCAATGGTCCTGGCGCACAATCTCTGGTCAGGGGGCGCGCTGACGGTGGTGGTCACTCTCCTCGGCTGGCTGACACTACTCAAGGGTCTTTTCCTCGTATTTCTGCCCAGGCATTCGGTGGCGGATATTTACCTCAAAGTGCTCCGCTACCAGCAGCTCTTCTACCTGTATGCAGCCGTTCTCCTTGTGCTGGGTCTGTGTCTTGCCTATGCAGGCTTCCGGTCGAAATCCGAATAGAGAGCCGGTTCAAACTTATCCACTCCACCACGCCCTGGATTAGGACGGGACTTTCCGGACCCCCGCAATAGCGGGGTCCGCAACGAGCAATCAGTACTCGTTGCACTGCTTAGTCCCTGCCTTCACCCAAGCAGCACGGCCCCCTTTGCCTTCGCTGCCAGCGCCCGGTCCATCGTCACCAGCGTCAAGTTTCCCGCAGTCGCGAACGCGGCGAGATAGGCCTCGGCCCAAACCTTGGGCGATGCCAGGCCTTGCGAAGTCAGCGCCCGCATCTCAGTTTCCAAGCCGGGTGGATCATGGGCAAATACCGCCAGGCCGGAATTGACCCAGTGGTCGTACACCTCCCAGCACCGCGCCTGGTTCAGCGCGTCCTGTTTCATCACCGCTTCGGTACTGAGCAAGCGGAAGAGGCCTGACTGCGTGTGCCGGCAGAAAACAAACAGCGTCGAAGCCCCGAGGGCGTCATACCATCGGACAACGACTTCGTTCTGCGCGTGCCTGGCGTAAACCAGAGCGAGCCACACATTCAGATCAGGGAAAATCAATGAAGTCATAAATTTTCTCGTTGTCGATCACCAGTTTGTCCTTGCGCGCCGAGTGAATGAGGGGCAGTTTCAGACGCTTCCAGGGCGGATCGGAACTGCGCTGCAAGAACAAGAGGTCCAAACCATCGAGCACCATCTGCCGCACAGTCGAATTCTTCTCGGCGGCCAGCACCTTCAGTGTTCGGTAGGTCTCATCCGGAATATCAATCGTTGTCCGCATAAATCCATATTAGCATATTTATGTATTTGTGCATCATGTGCGTAAGTCGAGTTTTAACAATGCTGATTGCGGTCGCCCACTGAAAATCGTTCTGCGCCTTAGGGCACCTGAATCTGGCCTTCTTATCCCATGAAAATCTCCTGAAAATTCCTTTTTCCACAGCTCTCACCGAGCGCATTTTGCAACTCATTTTCGTCCCATGAATCAGTCCGGTTCAGGTGTGCGAAAACCGCCCTTCAGGTTATTGACAAAGATTTCGCGCCGGGCCTATTGTGTGAAAGTTTTGGGAAAGAAAGGAAGGAAGTAGAAAAAATGGTCGCCTACTTTCAGCTGCAGCCCGCTGAGGCGGATTTGCAGCAGTTGGCAGAGGAATATTGGCAGAAAGCCGGCCAAAAGGAGCATGAACTCGAAAAAGCTGCATTCGAAGCCGGAGAGTCCATTCGCAAAGGCGAAACCACCTTGGCCAATCTCGAAGCCATCGTGCGATGGAAGTCAGAGCGCGCGGTGCACTATCTTATCGGAAACAGCAACGAGAAGATTCGCCGGGCCCTCGTGGTGGCGGCTTCGCCTGAGTCCAGCACCGATGCTGCCGTAAAAGCTCTCCTGGAGCTGCATGGGGTCGATCTCCCCATCGCGTCCGCCATCCTGGCCGCGATCTTCCCCGAGCGCTACACGGTGCTCGATTACCGCTGCCTTGAAGCGCTGGGCCACGCGCGCCACGACGTGCACTTCTACGAGGAGTATCTGGCCTTTTGCAAACGGCTCGCCGAAAGCAACATCGTGCAGCCGCAGAGCGGATTGCCCGGTCCCACCCCCTTGCGCGCCCTCGACCGCGCCCTATGGGAGTGGTCGCGCAGCCACACCGGGTAGCTGCAGGCGTTGATTTCGGTCCGCGCGCCGCCTGCTTGCCCTCTTCGCTTTGATCCCAAGAGGAGCACGCGTATCTGCACTCGAGCGCAGCCGGCATCTGACCCCTGCCTCCGACCCCTGACCCCTGACCCCTGACCCCTGTAGAATCTCCCACGTGAGTCCTTCGTTCGAAATCGGTCCGGTGCAAGTAGGCGCGGGCCGGCTCTTTTTAATCGCCGGTCCCTGCGTCATCGAGTCTGAAACCCACGCGCGCTCCATCGCTGAGGCCGTTCAGCGCATCACCTCCGATCTCGGCGTTCCTTACATCTTTAAAGCCAGCTACGACAAGGCCAACCGCACCAGCGTGAAGAGTTTTCGCGGACCAGGCCTCGTTGAGGGCACGCGCATTCTCGGCCGCCTGGCACGCGACACAGGCCTTCCTGTCCTCACCGACGTCCACGAGCCGGCTCACTGCGAAGTGGCCGCCGAAGCCGTCGATGTTCTGCAGATTCCGGCCTTTCTCTGCCGCCAGACCGACCTGCTGGTCGCCGCCGGCAAAACCGGACGCGCCGTCAACATCAAGAAAGGCCAGTTCGTAGCGCCGTGGGACATGAGCCACGGCCTCGAAAAAGTCCGCTCCACCGGCAACGAGCGCGTCTTCCTCACCGAGCGCGGCTCGACCTTCGGCTACAACAATCTCGTTGTCGACTTCCGTTCGCTCGCCATCATGCGCGGCCTCGCCCCGGTCGTCTTCGATGCCACCCATTCGGTGCAGCAACCCTCAGCCGCCGATGGCGTCAGCGGCGGCCAGCCCGAGTTCATTCCTCTGCTGGCGCGCGCCGCCGTGGCCGCCGGCATCGACGGCCTCTTCGTCGAAGTCCACGACGATCCGCCCCACGCCAAGTCCGACGGAGCCAACGCCCTCGACCTCAAGCTGCTCAAGCCGCTGCTCGAAACCCTGCTCGCCATCCGCGCCGCGGCCGGCGGCTAACATGCGATCACGGCTGTCTCCACAGTCCTCGGTCAAATGCGCCGTAGGCGTAATGTTGATTAAGCCCACTGTTTTTCTCGGGGACGGGTGCCCGCCCTCGCGACGCTTTTGTCTTTGCTGCTAGGGCGCGGTCCCCACGCCGCAACCCGCCTCGGACCACGCGCTCCTCCCATCCAGCACGAAGCACGAAATCCCCTGGATGTCGGTCCGGAAGGTGCGCACGTGCGCTGCTTGCAGCTCTTCCAGCACTTCCTCGCGCGGATGTCCATAGCGATTGCGCAGCCCGCACGAGATCACCGCCCACTGCGGCGCTACGCGAGCAAAAAACTCCGGCCGTGTCGACGTGATGCTGCCGTGATGGCCGACCTTGAGCAGCGTGCTCGCCAGGCCCGGCTCCGACAGCATCGCTTGCTCGATGGGCGCTTCCGCATCGCCTTCGAGCATCACCGACGTGGCGCCAAACCCCACGTGCAGCACCAGCGAATCGTTGTTCGAGGGCTCCGCTCCCGGCTGATAATCACCGAACGGCGCCAGAACATGCACCTGCGTCGCGCCGAAGTCAAACGCGTCGCCCGCCCGAAAGGTTCGCATCCGCATGTGCAGCTCGGCAGCTTCGGCAAGCAGCGCGTTGTAGGCCGCAAAATGGGGATTGTTGCCCACCCACAACTCATCGGGGTGAAAATTGCGCAGGATCGCGGGCAGGCCGCCCATATGATCGGAGTGCGCGTGGCTCAGCGCCACCGCGTCCAGGTGCCGGATGCCGCGCGCCCAGAGCACCGGCGACACCACCTCTTCGCCGATGTCAAAATCCTGGGGAGCCTGGCGCGGGCCGCCGCCAAATCCTCCGCCATCCACCAGCAGCGTCTTTCCGTCCGGTGTAATCAGCAGCAGCGAATCCCCCTGGCCCACGTCGATGGCCTCCATCAGCATTGCGCCGTGCAGCCGCTCCACCGGCCTCGGCATCACCGCAGCCAGTGCAGCCAATGCCAGCGCAGCCCAGGCTGAGCCGCGCTTCCAGCGCCCTGCCCTTGCCGCACCTTCCACGTTTTGAAAGGGCACGGCTTCAGCCCTGCCGAAAATGCGCTGTGAGAATGAGTGGGGCTTTAGCCCCTGAGGGAAAACTCTTTCGGTTTCTTCGGGAGGCCCATACCCAAGCCCTCTGCGTTTCACCTTCGCGTGCGCCAGCACAACCGCTGCCGCCAGCAGCATGCAAAACGCCGCCGACTGCCATGGCAACGGATTCGGAATCCTGAAATCTCCCAGCGCTAGCGACCCAAAGACGCGCACCAGCCTCACTCCAAAGTGCATCACCACCGCAACCACGATTGCCGGAACGACGGCCGCCGCTGGCCACACCTCCAGCACCAGCAGCGTCAGCAGCGCCATAGGCATCAGCACCGCCAGCAACGGCAAAATCAGCAAATTCACGGGCAGCGCGAAGATGGTGATGCGGTGGAAGTAGACCGCCATTGGCAGCGTCATCGCCAGCTCCACCACGCACGACACCACCACCAGCTCAACCGCGTGAATCGCCAGCCGCACGCTCCACGGAAAAACCCGCCATGCAATCTTGCCGTTGCCCACGCGCTGCAGCCGTTCAGCTAGCATCCGCATCGTCACGCGAAACTGCGCCAGCTTTGGCGCCAGCTTGATGTCCATCGCCACGAGCTGCAGTTCCCGCGTCGCCGTCACATAAGGATGCATGGTTGCCCGCAGCAACGGAGCCGCCACACCCCCGATGGCGATCACCGCCAGTAGCGTCATCTGCAGGCTCGAATCGAACAGGCTGCGCGGGCTCACCACGAGCAGGCAGAGCGCGGCAAATCCGATGGTGTTCAGCGCATTGCGTTCGCGGTAAATCAGCCTGCCCAGCAGGTAAAGCGTCACCATCCACAGCGAGCGCTGCACGGGCGTGGCGAAGCCGGTAAACAGCGCGTAGGCGAACGACGCAAGGATAGTGACCATCGTGGCCGGCACGCGCGGCATGCGCAGCCGGCGCGTGATCCAGAAGATGCATGCTGCCACAATGGCCAGATGCAACCCCGAAACCACCAGCATGTGAAACGATCCTGTGCGCTCGAAACCCACGCGCAGCCCGTGCGTCAGGTAAGTGCGGTCGCCGGCCACCATCGCGGCCAGCATGATGGCATCGTCGCCGCTTAGCCGCAGCGCCGCCGGAAAACTGCGCATCGCCCCAGGCAGTGCCAGGAGCCGCGCCGTGGTGGCATACTGCCAACCCTTCACGCGGCATGGCAAAAACGATCCGGCGTCGCGCCCCAGTCGCTCCACGCGATCGAGCGAGACCGTTGCGGTGGATGTAATGCCCTGGTCCAGCAGATAATCCGCGCGGCTCCAGACGCCGGGATCGCGATAGATCTCCGGCCGCAGCAGGCGCACCACCGCGCGCACGCGCTCGCCGCATTGCAGTCCTTGACTTGTCGCGTTCGCATCCGCATCGGCAGGCCAGCGCACGGTCAGCCGCACGCCGCCGCTCACCGCCGCCTGCGCATCGCTTTGGTCGTTCACCACTTCCATCGTCGCCACGCGCAAATCAATGCGTTGCGACGGCGCCGAAACCACAGACTCGCCGACATTCTGCTCGGTGTCAGTGCGCACCGGCCCCGCGTCCACCACTGTCCCCTCCACGGAGCGCAGCAGCCCGTCAGAGAGCGCGGCCAGCTCAGGCGCGGGCGCCGGGCGCGGCTCCATCTCTGCGCACCACGCGCCCAGCAGCAGCCACAACACAGCCAGCGGAAGCCACGCAACCCGTTGCGCGCGCCGTGCAGCCATGCAGCATAGGGCCGCCGCCAGCACCAGCGCCGCCAGCACAAAGCCCGGCTTCAGCCACAGCCTGCTTGCCACCACAATCCCCAGCGCAAACAGCCACCCGGCATGGAAAAGCGGCACGGCGTCGAGGCCGGACATATTTTGCCCGGAGTTGGCGGAATCGGCTTGCATCGCGCCCAACGGGTGAAAGGTGAGTGGCATTCAGCCTAACAGGAACCGGAAGGGAAAGCGACGCCCGTCACCGGCGCAATCGGACCACCGATTCGATGTGGAAGGTCTGTGGAAAGAGATCGGCAAGGGTGATGTTTTCAATGGTGTAACCCGCGGCCAGCAGCGCGCGCAGGTCGCGTGCCAGGGTTGCCGGATCGCAGGACACATAAGCCAGCTCCGGCGCCGCGATCTGCCCCAGCAACGCGGTCGTTTCCGCGCCCAGCCCCGCGCGCGGCGGGTCGACAACGATAAAATCCGGCCGCTCAACACTGCCCATGCCGCGCAGAAATCCCAGCGTGGTTGCCCTCACGGCCCGCGCGCGCGTCCCGGTCAGATTGTGCTGCAAAGATTCTGTCGCCGCCTCCGCCGCTTCTACAGCAGCCACCTGGTCAAACTGATCCGCGAGCTGCCGCGCAAACAATCCCACTCCGGCGAAAAGGTCCCATGCCAGTTTGCGGCCGGTCCCCCGTTTCACCACCGCGTCAACCAGCGCATCGAGAAGCCAGCGGTTCACCTGGAAGAATGCTCCAAAGTCAACGTGATAAGCAAAGCCGGCGGCCCGATAAAGCAGGGAAGTCGCGCCCCTTTGCGCAACTCTACGCGGCGCCTGGCCTTTTGCGCCCGCAGCCAAACGCTCCACGCCCTTGGTCTCGGGAATCTTCGCGGCCAGCGACCCGGCAAAATCTTCAAACCAACCCTTCGCGCCGCCGCCCGCCATCACGCTCGCGAGCAACGCAGTTTCCTCAGCGTCGCAGAAGAGCGCAATTTCTATGGGGCGCTGGCGCGAAGGCAGGCTTCGCACCGTCTCGGCGGCGGCCAGCGCAGCGCGCACCAGCAGGGGCGCCGCAATCGGGCATTCGCCAATCGGGATCACCCCATGCGAGCGCCGCCCGCGGTAACCCGGCCTCCCCTCCGCGTCGAATGCCAGCCGGATGCGATTGCGATACCCCCAGGGATCCCCGGCCAGCACGGCCACGTCACCGGGCGCGCCAACCCCTCCCCGCTCCAGCGTTTCGCGCAAAATCGCGCGCTTGAACTCAAGCTGCGACGCGTACCCGGCGTGCTGATAATGGCAACTGCCGCAGGCGCCGAAATGCCTGCACCTGGCCGCGACCCGCTCCGGCGCGGCAGAAACAATCTCTTCCACCTCGGCGGTCGCGTAGTGTCTCTTTTCCTCCGCGAGCCGCACCTGAGCCTCCTCGCCCGGCAGCGCCAGCGGCACAAACACCGCTTTGCCCTCCAGGTGCGCAAGAAACGCCCCTCCATAAATCGGCTTTTCGATGCTCACCAGGCGCGATGTGGCCGGCAGCAGTTGCGGGTTCGTGGCCCCATCCTTTGCGGGATCCCGCGGCGGGCGCAAAGGGCGGGAAGGCGATGAGCTTCGCCTGCCGCCCTTCCCCTCGCGATTTCCAAACCGACTTCGCCGCTTGCTCATTGCTGGCTCATGTAGAACAGGCTCAAGCGCGGCAGGTTGTAGTTGACCAGCAACTGTTTCTGCACGAATTGGTGTTCCACCTGCCGCAGTTGCACCGCACCCATGCGGCTGCGATAGGGAGCCAGCTCGCGCGCGGCATGTTCCTTCAGCCCCACCAGCAACTCTTCGGGCGCCGCCGCAGTGAGCGCAGCAAAGAGCTTCTCTTCAAGCACCGTTAAAGAGCGCTCCAGGCCCTCCAGATCCACGGCCCCGGCCTTTTCACCTGCGGCCGTCACCTCGCCGGCCAACTCACGCAACCGCGCCGCAGTTTTGCGGCACGCCTCCTCGGCAACGGCCGCTCGATCCAGGGCGTCTGCCGCAGTCGCCAGGTGTGCGGCTACGCGTTCGTGCTCGAATCCCGATTCGCGCTCGACCCCCGATGCCGCCGCCGAACCGGTCGACGCTTCCTTCAGCTCCACGGCCGCCTGCATCACCGCCTGCGCGCACCATGCCAGCCCGTTGATGCGCTGCATCCTCGCCCGCTTTTGCCGCGCATGGTATTTGTCGAACGCTGCATCGATGCCGCGCAGTACCGCCTGCAGCGGAATCCCCGCCTCCTGCCACGTCTCAATCAGCGCCCAATCCAGGGTTGACAGCAGCAAGATCGATCCCCGCCGCTGCTGGAAGCGCTCCTCGATCTCGGTAAAATAATTAAAGTAGTTGCGCACAAGTTCATCTTAAATTCGGGAAAAGAGATTGCAGAAGCGAAAGTCCAGGCGTCACGATGTGTCTGGGCGCGGCTTCAGCCGTGCCGTCGATGACGCACAATAATAAAGGAAGAAGGGCTTTAGCCCCCGCGCGCTTTTGCCGTGTGCTTTGCTGATTTCGCCTTCTTCTGCAACGGAATAGGAGAATTACGATGGCAACTGTCGGTTTTGTCGGGCTCGGCATCATGGGCCGCCCCATGCTCAAGAATCTTTTAAAGGCCGGCCACACCGTGGTCGCGTACGGCCGCACCAAGGCTAAGCTTGACGCCTCTGTGGCCGACGGCGCCCAGCGCGGCGCATCGAATGCAGATGTCGGCGCGCGCGCTTCCATCATTATCACCATGCTGCCCGACGGTCCCGAAGTGGAAGAGGTCGTGCTCGGCGCCAACGGTATCCTCTCCGGCGCCAAGCCCGGCGCGCTCATCATCGACATGAGCTCCATCAGCCCGCTGGTCTCGCAAAAGATCGCCGCAGCCTGCGCGCAAAAAGGCGTGGATTTTCTCGACGCGCCGGTGAGCGGCGGCGAGCCCAAGGCCATCGACGGCACCCTCGCCATCATGGCCGGTGGCAGCGAGGCTGTATTTCAAAAGGCCGAGCCCATTCTCAAGTGCATGGGGTCGAGCGTCACGCTCACCGGCCCCGTGGGCGCCGGCAACACCACCAAGCTCGCCAACCAGATCATGGTGGCCTGCAACATCGCCGCCATGGGCGAGGCGCTTACGCTGGCCACGCGCTGCGGCCTCAATCCCGAGGTGGTCGTGAACGCCGTCAAAGCCGGACTTGCCGGCAGCGCCGTCCTCAACGCCAAGGGCCCCATGCTCATTGCGCGCAACTTCAAGCCCGGCTTCAAAATCAACCTGCACCAGAAGGACCTGCGCAACGCCCTCAAAACCGCCGAAGCCAACAGCGTTTGCCTGCCCTTGACGGCTCAAGTCCAGCAGATGATCTCGTCCTTGATCGCCGACGGCAAAGGCGAATGCGATCACTCTGCCATCGCCACTTTTGTCGAGACCGCCTCGCACGTCGAAGTCAAGGTGCCGACCGCGTAACGGGTCGATATCTCCTTGCCCCCGTCCCTGCCGCTGGCTTCACCTCGGCAAGGGTGGGATAAAAACAAGTCCTCGCCTCAGCTCATGAAGCTGATAGCTGACATCTGAAACCTGGCACCTGAAACCTAAGAAAAGAATTCCGCGATCGCCGCCACCACCGTCTCCTGCTCGTCTTCGCGCAACTCGGGAAACATAGGCAGCGCCAGCACTTCGCGCGCGGCGCGCTCGGCCTCGGGGAAATCTCCCTCCGCGTAGTTGAGCCCCTTCAGCGCCTCCTGCAGATGCAGAGGAAGTGGATAGTAGATTTCCGACCCGATTCCGCGCGCCGTCAGAAACTCGCGCAATGCGTCGCGACGCGGCGCACGGATCACATATTGGTGCCACACGTGCCGCGCGCCCGGGACTTCGCTCGGCAAAACCACCCCCTGCGCCGGGTAAGGCCCGGTCTCGGCCAATCCCGCCTTCGCAAACAGCGTGTGATAGCGCGCGGCTAACGCTCGCCGCATCTCGTTCCAGCGCGCAATATACTTCAGCTTCACCGCCAGCACCGCGCCCTGGAACCCGTCCATGCGCGCGTTCCAGCCCAGCTCATCGTGGTAGTAGCGGCGCCGCATGCCATGCTGGCGCAGCGACCGCACCCGGTCTGCCAGTTCCGCCGAATTCGTCGTCACCATGCCTGCGTCGCCCGCCGCGCTGAGGTTTTTGGTGGGATAGAAGCTGAACGCCGCCGCCTCGCCCAGGCCGCCGGCCTTCACTCCCTCCCACTCCGAGCCCCACGCCTGCGCGGCGTCTTCAATCAGAGTCAGTCTCCGCTCGCGTCCCAGGCGCGAAAATGCACCCCAGTTGCAGCACTGCCCAAATAAATCCACCGGCAGCAGGAAGCTTGCTCCCCGGCCGCGCGGGCCGTCCAAAACCGCCTCCACAGCCCCGGGCGACAAGCAAAAAGTAACCGGGTCAATGTCAGCCAGCACCGGCGTCGCCCCCGCGCGCAAGATGGAGCTCGCCGAGGCAAAAAAGCTGAACGGAGTAGTCACGACGGCCTGGCCCGGACGGGCCCCGGTTGCTGCCAATGCCAGCCATAAGGCGTCGCTCCCCGAGGAGCAGCCCAAGGCCTGCTTCACGCCGAGTTGCTCAGACGCAACTCTCTCAAATTCAGCCACTTGCTCGCCAAGGATGAACTGCCGGCCGGCCAGAACACGTTCCAGCGCATCCAACAATTCGCGATGGATGGGCTGGTATTGGCGCCTCAAATCCAACATCGGCACGGGCGTTTGCGCGGCAGCGGACTGTGCCGCCGCAGGGGCCGGATGCGCGGTCTTCTGCATACCTTGATGCTATCAGTCCATCACTTCAGCGGGGTCCCGAGCCGGGAGGGGGCAGGTTTCAGTCCCATTTGCCGGTCTCGGGTACCAGACTGCGCCCGGCCCGGGTTGAAATGCTTCGAAAATCTCTATAAAGTTGAGCCATTGCGGGGCTTGCCGTCGCCGGGTCTTCCGGAGTGGTCCTCGCGGTACTGGAATGCAAGTTGCAAGAAGTTGCACAAAAACCTTCACCAAGAAAGCAGGAGATCGGCACATGGAGAACAAGCCGGCACAAAATATTCAGGACACCTTTCTGAACACAGTTCGAAAGGACAAATCCCCCATTACGATTTATCTGGTCAGCGGCGTGAAGCTGACCGGGAAGATTCGGTCTTTCGACAAGTATTCTGTGCTCCTGGAAAACAACAGTCAGGAACAATTGATTTTCAAACACGCGATATCTACCGTAGTCAGCAGCCGGAGTGTGATGCATAGCGAACATCGGCCTACGGCTGTGTCTACGGGCATCGGCCCCTCTCCGGTTCCGGTGCCGTCGATACCCCAGGTGACCGCCGAGCAACGGTAGCGCGTAGGAGCGTCCTCGATTGGCAAACGAGGCGTCTGCAAGTGACCGCTCCGCCGCACGGCGAGAACGCGCTGTTTTGGTGGGAGTGACCTTCGGGGCCGGCTCCCGTGGCAATCGCGTCCGCGCGACGAGAGCGGCTGTGCGTCTTGGCACGCTGCGCCCTCCGGTGTCTGGGCGTGACGTGTCTGTACCCTCAGCTGATCTCCAGCCAAAAGCCACTCTGCCGGGCAAGCTGTCCGGCATCGACACCGAAGAGTCTCTGGCCGAATTTCGCGAGTTGTTGTCGAGCGCCGGCGGCGAGGCCGTTGCAGAGCTGATTCAGCGGCGTCCGCAGCCCGATCCGGCTACGCTCATCGGTTCCGGCAAGGTTGAAGAGATCGCCGCCATCGCCGCATCTACGCAGGCCGACCTGGTTCTCTTCGATCACGATCTTTCACCCACGCAACTGCGCAACCTTGAGGCGGCTTTGCCTTGCCGCGTTCTCGACCGCACCCAGCTCATCCTCGATATCTTTGCCCGCCACGCCCGCACCCGCGAAGGCCAGTTGCAAGTGGAATTAGCCCAGCTCGAATACATGCTGCCGCGACTCACCGGCCGCGGCAAAGCCATGTCGCAACTGGGCGGTGGCATCGGCACCCGCGGCCCCGGCGAAACCCAGCTCGAAACCGATCGCCGCCGCATCCAGCGCCGCATCGATCAGCTCAAGCGCGACCTCGAAGCCGTTCGCCGCGTTCGCCGCCAGCAGCGCCAGCGCCGCGAAGCCGTTCCCGTGCCCACCGTCGCCCTGGTCGGCTATACCAATGCTGGCAAAAGTACGCTCTTCAACACCGTCACCGGTGCGCAGGTGCTCTCGTCGTCGCGCATGTTCGCCACGCTCGATCCCAAGCTGCGCGCCGTCGAGCTGCCCAGCCGCCGCCGCGTTCTTCTGTCCGATACCGTCGGCTTCATCCGTAATCTGCCCCACACACTCATCACCAGCTTTCGCGCCACGCTCGAAGAAGTCCAGCAGGCCGAGGTGCTGATTCACGTCCGCGACGCCGCCTCAACTTACGGCGACGAGCAGAAGGCGCAGGTCGAGAAGGTTCTCGGCGAACTCGAAAGCCTCTCCAAGCCCCGCATTGAAGTTCTGAACAAAATCGACCTGCTCCCTGAAGACGAGCGCGCCGCGCTGTTAGCTCGCAGTAATTCCGCTCCCGACAGCTACCCCGGGCCAACTCGCCAACTTGCCCCGTCGCGAAGCGACGCCATCCCGCCAAATCACAACCTGCGAGTGCCCCATCCTTCGAGCGTTCTTCGCTCGAAGGGTGGGAACGCCAGCGCCCCCGTAGCAGGGGAAAGCGCTGCAGTTGCGCTCTCCGCCCTTACCGGCGAAGGCGTCGATCGCTTGCTCGCCGCCATCGACGCCGTTCTCCACTCCGATCCCATCGTCGACGCCGAGCTCCGCATACCCCAACATGAAGGCGCGGTTCTGGCGGCCATCGACGCCGGCATGATTGTGCATGCGCGGGAATATCAAGGCAATCTGGTTCGGCTCAGTGTCAGCGGGCCGGCATCACTTGTCGGCCGCATGCGACGCTTTCGCACCCAAAAATCCGGCTAATTGTGCAGGAATCTGATTGTCTTGTCATCCTGAGCGACCCGAGTCCGCCGTGGCGGATGGCGGGAGTCGAAGGATCTGCGGTTGCTTTTGCAGTATGGCCCGCGCGCCCCCTTCGCCTCCTACTCCGTCAGGTTATAGATCAACGCATAGGGATCCTGAACATAGCAGCGCGGAAAATCCGGCTCGTCCTTCACCACCTTGCACCGGCTCGCCACCAGCCGCTTCTTCGCGGCCTCCACGTTGTCCACCGTCACTTCGAGCACCGGTCCCAGCGCCGGTCCCTCCTCGATGAACAGGTTGATATGGTCGCCATGCAGATCGATCCAGCGGTCGTGCTCGCCGGTCACTTTGAAGCCAAGTTGATTCACGTAGAATGCCGCGGCCGCCTTCGCGTCCGGTGCCTGGATCAGAATGTCCGTGCCGAATGTGTTCGCCATGTGGCCTCCACCTCAAGAACCACCCTTCGATTGTCATCCCGAGTCACCGCAGCCCGCGAAGGCGGACTGCGAGAGCTTGCATCTGATTTTTCATTTTCCGGCGAGTCCAGCGGGGACAGGGTGCCCCACCCTCGGTGCGTTTTTGTGTTTGCGCCCAGGGTAGGCACAGACCACGACGTCTTGGCCTACCCTCGCTTCCATCCCCCGCGCTGCGCGCCCGGCCTGCTGCCGCCAAACTTCCGGCCGCCTCTGCCCGCACCGCGAAACTTCCCGAACCCTCCCGGTTTCCCGCCGAACTTCGGCTTTGACCCGAATGCCGCCCTCGCGTTGCCGCCAAACTTCGGCTTCGCGCCAAACGCCGGCTTCGCCTTGCCCCGAAACTCGCTGGCCTCCGCGCCCTTCCCGCCTTCGCGCCGCTGCGAGAACTCGCCCCGCGGTTTCGCCTCGCCGCCGCGCCCCCACGCCGGCCGCTCTCCACGCGGCTTCAACGGCCCGCGGCGCTCCTCGCCAAAGCGCTTCCCTCCTCGTTCGCGTTGCGCGCCTCCACCGAAATTTCCCTTCGGCCCGCCACGAAACTCCGGCCGCCCGCTGCGTGGGCCGCCACGTGAATTGAAGGGCCCACGCTGCAGCCCGCTGGAACGATTCTCGCCTCGCTCTCGCCGCTGCCCCCCACGGAGCTCCGGGCGTTCGCCACGAGGTTTGAACGATCCACGCTGCTGGTTGCGATTCTCTCCACGCTCCTGCCGCCCCGCGCCGCGGAACTCTTCCCCCCGTGGCCGCCACTCTTTTTGGGGCCCTCGGTGCTCTCTCTGCCAACGCGGTCTCTCGCCGCGCCCGGCCTGCTTTTCGTTGTCGCGGTCGTGCGCCGGCTCCGTTCGCTCGTACTGGCGTTTTTCGCCTCGGCCCTGCCGCCGATCCGCAAACCTGTCGCGCTTCTCCTCCACGCGTCCTGCATTCGCGGGCAGCATCCGCTCCGTCCGCATTCGCCGCGGCTGCATCTTTCCCTCCGCCGTCAGCCGCAGTGCATTCACTTCCTCAGCCGTCAGCTCGCGGAACTTCCCCGGCTCCAAGTCCAGCGCCAGCGGTCCATACCCCACGCGGCGAATCTTCTCGGCAAAATGCCCGATGGCCGCAAACATCTTTCGCAGCTCGCGATTGCGCCCCTCGACCAGCACCACCTCGAACCACGGATTCTCGCCCTGGCGCACCTGCCTGATCTGCGCCGGCGCCGTCCGCACCCGCTCCGATCCCTGCGCTCCCTTCTCGATCTTCACGCCTTCGCGCAACCGATCCAATTGCTCCGCAGTTGGTGCCCCGGCAACCTTAACGAGGTATGTCTTTTCAACTCCCGATCCCGCCTTCGTCAGCAGGTTCGCCAGCGTGCCGTCGTTGGTCATCAGCAGCAGGCCTTCACTCTGGTAATCCAGCCGCCCCACGGGATAAAGCCGCTCGCCCGTCTTGGTGAAGAACTGCATCACGGTGGGCCTTCCCTCGGGATCGTTGGCGGTCGTCACGTATCCTCTGGGCTTGTTCAACACAAAATATCGATGCCGCTCCGCTCCGTGCAGCAGCTTGCCATCCACGCGAATGTGATCGCGCGCCGCGTCGGCCTTGCTGCCCAGCTGCGTCACCACCTGGCCGTTCACCATCACGCGGCCGGCCATAATCATCTCTTCGGCGCGCCGGCGGCTGGCAATGCCTGCCTGCGAGAGAATCTTCTGCAGCCGCTCCAGCTTCACCGCTTCCGGCTGCGCGGATTGTTCCTGTGCCGGCTCCGTTTCCGCGCGTTCCTCAGGCTCGGCCTCTGCGTCGGCCGTGTCCTTGGCCTGTCGCCGCGCGCGTTCTTCCAACGCTTCCTGCGCGGCTTCCCTGCCCGGACCCGCCTCGAGAATTGCATCCGAAGCCTCAATCTGCGTCTCCTTGCGGAATGCCTCCATCTCCGTGGCGGCCGGCCCCTCGACCTCGATCTCAGGTTTGCCGTCGCCCAGGTAGATCTTTGCCTCGCCGCTGGTCACGTCCCCGACGGGATCGAGAACCGGCTCGCCGGCCCGATGCGGTTCTTCTGCTCTGGACTTCTTAGCGCGTTTTACGCTTTTTGCGGCCGGCTTCTTCGCCTCGCCGCCAATCTTTTTCGCCCTGGGCGCGCGTTTCGGCGCGGGCGCTGCAGCGCCCCTGCTGCTCTTCTTCCTGCTCTCAGGCACGGCCTTGCTCGCCTTCGCGCGCTTCGATTTCGAAGTGCGTTTGGCCGCCGGCCTGGCCGTTTGTTTTTTTCTTTTATCCGCCATTAGAGGAAAGCCTCGGTTTCTGCTCACTCCGCGTCGCGTCGCGCGGCCTCGGGAGCAGGTTGCGCCGTCTCCGCTGCAGAGTCTGCCGCGCTAGTCGCGTCCGGCGCCTCGCCATTCTCTTCGTTCTCCACGCTCATGTCAGCGCTGAACTCTGCCGGCTCTTCGGGTTGCGCCGCCAATTCGGGCTCTTCCAGTTCGCTGGCCGCCAGCTTCTCGAACTCTTCCATCGAAGGCAGCTCCGAAACGTCCTTCAGCCCGAAGCGCAGCAGGAATTCCTTGGTTGTCTTGTAGAGGATGGGCCGCCCCACCACCGGCTTACGCCCCGCCGTGGCAATCAGCTTCCGCCCCAGCAACGACCCGAACACTGCCGACGAATCTACGCCGCGAATTTCGTTCACCTCTGGCGCTGTCACCGGCTGCTTGTACGCAATCACCGCCAGTGTCTCCAGCGCCGGCAGCGACAGCTTCAGCGGCGCCTTCAGGCTCTTCACAAACGACCGCACCGCGTCGTGAAATTCGGGCTTGGTTGCCATGCGATAGCCGCCGGCAATTTCGCGAATCTCGATGCCGCTGCTGTCTGCCGCGTACTCGGCAATCAGCTCGTCCAGCAGTTGCCTGATCACGGCACGCGCTTCCCGCTCGCGCAACCGCGCCTCGCGCTGTGCCTCTGCTTCGGTGTCGGCCGCCTCGGTTTCGCCCGTTTCCTCGCCCTTAACCGGGGTAGATTCACCGCCCGCCTCGACCGCCTCCGGCGTCGCCTCCGCTGCCTCGCTCACAGAAGCGCCGGTCTCCTGGGCGCCTATTCTGTGGGCGTCCTCGCCCGCACCAATTCCGTCTGCACCCGCATCGCCGGCAGCCCGCTCTCCTGCGGCTTGCTCCAACTCCAAATAAGGAAAGGCCTCATTCAGCGGCAAGCCCGCATTTTCTGCCGCGTCCGAGGTAGCTGACTCCGCAGCCTTGGCCGCATTTGCCGCAGCCTTCTGCTCCTTCATCCACTCCAGGGCTTCCCCGGCAAACAACGCGGTCAGTTGCGCCAGCGTTACCGGCTCTTCGGCGGCATAGATCACAGCTTCCAGTTTTGCTTTCAGGCTCATTCAGCGACCAGTTCCATCCTGTATGGTATCGGATGCGGCGCAAGCCTCGCTCGTTAACTCGCCCGCTCACCCGGCGGTCCTGAGGGTTGCCGATTTCTCGTTGATATCGCCGAGCCCGAAAAAACGGTGCGATTTAACATCACAGCGCGGGAAAGCCAACTTGCTGAGATTGATTTCCGCGCCCGCGCAGCCAGGCTCTCCCGTTCCGCCTGTCTCGTGGATAGAGCGCTCGGTCGGAAAAGAGCTGGCAACCACTTGCGGCGGATCGGAAACCCGGCAATCGCCGAAAATTCGCTTGAAATTGGTCGGTTGTATCGTCTCGCCGAAGGCGCTCCGAATTGGAACTCCGCACGCACCCGCGCATGAGAAAAGGCGCCCGGACCGGCCGGACGCCTCCATCTCTGCAACCCGAAGCTTAAAGCGACATCTGCCGGAAGAGCCAGTACAAACCGCCGGAAAGCAGCGCTGCTACCGGCAGCGTAAAAACCCACGCCGCCGCGATATTGCGAATCGTCGCAATCTGCAGCCCGCTCTTATTGGCAGCCATCGTTCCTGCAACGCCTGAACTCAGCACGTGCGTGGTCGAAACCGGCAGACCGAAGTTGTCGGCGGCAAAAATCGTGCCCATCGCCACCAGCTCTGCGCAAGCGCCCTGCGCATAGGTCAGGTGCTCCTTGCCGATCTTTTCGCCCACCGTCACCACAATCCGCTTCCAGCCCACCATCGTTCCCAGTCCCAGCGCCAATGCCACGGCCACTTTCACCCATCCCGGGATGAACTTGGTCGCCTTGTCTACCTGGGCTTCGTAGGTCTTCAGCGTAGCGGCTTCGGCGGCTGTGAAATGGGGATTGCCGCTTTTCAGCATGTGCCGGATGGCCTCGCTGGTCACATACATGTCGTTGCGCACGTTGGTCTGCTGGTTAGCCGGAACCGCTTTGTACTCCTTGTAGAGAGAAACCTCGTTGCTCAGGTCGTTCACCAGCTCGCGCAACGCCAGAATCGTGTCCGGCTGCAGATCCTTGCTGGCGACGTACTGTGTCGCCGTGACGCGCGGATCCGGTCCCATGATCCCCCTGGGGTCCACGTGCCGGTTCAGAACCTGGTCGGCGGCCGATGAAGCCGCCACAAACGCCTGCACGCCGTTCGCGGGCACCGCGTGGTTCAACGCATATGCTGTGGGCACCGTGCCGATTAAAATCAGCATGATCAACCCCATGCCCTTTTGCCCGTCATTCGATCCGTGGAAGTAGCTCACGCCCGAGCAGGTGAGGATGAGCAGGGCCCGGATGGCCCACGGCGGAGGCTTCTCGCCTTCCGGCGCCTTGAACAGCGCCTCGGGAGTCGGGATGAACCGGAAAAGGATCCATAACCCTCCGCCGCTCGCCAATGCAATCAGCGCCGTATACAGAACGCTCGCGTGGAATCCCCAAAACGCGATAGCGGCTGCCACCAATGCCACCAGGACGCATCCCATCGTGCGCGTCTGCGGCTTCAGCGCCATGAACAGGATGGCAGCGCAGCCAAAGCCTACGATCGGCGAAACCAGCAGGACCTCGAACACCTTGGTGGCTTGCGCCCAGTCCACGCCCGAAGTGCCGCTGTGCACGTTCATCAACTGGTTGGCCACGCCTACGCCGATGATCGACCCCACCATGGTGTGCGAACTCGACGCCGGCAGCCCGAACCACCATGTGCTCAGGTTCCAGATAATCGCCGCGATCAGCAAAGCGAACACCATGGCGAAACCGGCTCCGTAGCTCACTTGCAGAATCAGTTCCACCGGCAGCAGCGTAATTACGCTGAAGGCCACCGCGCCCGACGAAGCCAGGACGCCGGCCAGGTTGCACATCCCCGACCACACCACCGCGATGTTTGGATCGAGCGAGTGCGTGTAAATCACCGTGGCCACGGCATTGGCCGTATCGTGAAATCCGTTCACAAATTCAAATCCGAGCGCGATCACCAGCGCCACCGCCAGCAGCACGTAGGGCCAGGCGCTGACCACCGCAATGTTGCTCATGTCCTGGGCGATGTGGAACCCGATATAGCCCAGGCCGCCCAGAAGCGCGATTGCCACCACTCCGCCGCTTATCCAGGCGGAGGGTTTCTTCATCTTGCGATCCAGAAGCCCCTCATGAGGCAGGGCTCCCGCTGTCGTTGCCAGATCGGCCATTGGCGAACTCCATCGATTTTGAGATAGGGGGATTTCGTCGGCGCTGCCCGGAGGCGGCAAGAGCCGAACCTCTCATGGATAAACGCGCAAAATCAATGCGAAGTGAATGGCTCTTGAATATTCATGTAGATTGCCCACACAGTGGTGCGTTTCGATGCAACAAAAAGGCGCCCGGCATCCCGAACGCCCTCCCGCAATCGATGCGCGTACTCAGAGGAGTGTATGGAACAGGCAATAGAGCAAGCCGGAAAGGAGTGCCGCCGCCGGCAGCGTAAACACCCATCCCGCCGCGATGTTACGAACCGTCGACAGGTGCAGGCCGCTCCCATTGGCGGCCATGGTGCCGGCCACGCCGGAACTGAGGATGTGCGTCGTTGAAACCGGTAAGCTCCAGGTATCGGCGGCGAAGATGGTCGCCATGGTCACCAACCCCGCGCTGGCGCCCTGGGCGTAGGTCATATGCTCCTTGCCGATTTTCTCGCCCACCGTCACCACCACCCGTCTCCAGCCCACCATCGTGCCCAGTCCCAGCGCCAGCGCTACGGCCACCTTCACCCAGCCCGGAATGAACCGCGTAGCCTTGTCAAGCTCGCTTGCGTAGTTCTTCAACTCGGCGCTCTCCTGGGGGGTAAACGCCGGGTCGTGCGACTGAGTGAGGATCCGCAATGCCCTCCCTGCCAGATACATATCGTTGCGGATGTTGGTCTGCTCCGGACCGGGAATCGACTGCACGGCCCTCGATGCAGAGACTTCGCGGTTCAGTTCGTCCACCAATTGGCTCAATGCCAGCAACGATTCCGGGCGCAGTTTCCTCGTCTCGATGTATTTCGTAACCTCGCTACGGGCGTCGGGATCGGCCGTCCCTGGTTGCAGGTGCCGGTCCAGAATCTCACCTGCCCGCGCTGAGGCCGCGATGAAGCTCTGCACCTCCATCGGGCTCACATCGTGTTTGAGCGCGTACGCTGTGGGCACCGTGCCGATCAGGATCAACATGATCAGCCCCATGCCCTTTTGACCATCATTCGACCCATGGAAAAAGCTGACACCGGTGCAACTCCCCACCATCAGCAGGCGAATCGGCCACGGCGGCACCTCGTTTCCTTTGGGCGCACGGAACAGCTCCGGGTACCTGAAGAGGCGCTTCGAGGCGAGCAGCACCACTCCGGCCAGCGCAAATCCCAGCAAAGGCGAGATCAGCAGCGCTTCCAGAACCTTGATCACCTGGCTCCAGTCCAGGCCGGAAGCGCCGCCGCGCACGTTCATCAACTGGCTCGCCAGCCCTACGCCGATGATCGATCCCACCATGGTGTGTGAACTCGAAGCCGGCAGCCCAAACCACCACGTGCCCAGATTCCACAGAATCGCGGCGATCAGCAGCGCGAAGACCATGGCGAAGCCGGTTCCTGAACTCACCTTCAGAATCAGCTCCACAGGCAGCAGCGTGATGATGGCGAACGCAACCGTTCCCGAAGAAGCCAATACGCCGGCCAGATTGCAAATCCCTGACCACACCACCGCGACGCTTGGCGGCAGCGAGTTGGTATAGATGACCGTCGCCACCGCATTCGCCGTATCGTGAAAGCCGTTCACGAACTCGAACCCCAGTGCGATCAGCAGCGCCAGGGCCAGTACCACGTACGGCCAGGCGCTGGTCACGGTCACGCGGTCCAGGTCCCGGGCTACATGCACGCCGATAAAGGTGAGGCCACTGCCCAGGGCCAGCAGGAAAATCCAAACGCCAACCCGGCTCGAAGTGCCCTTGTACCTCGCCTCAACAAGACTCGAAGGCGCTGGTATGACATGAACTGCCGTCGCGAGATCGGCCATCAGAAATCACCATGGCGGCCGGAGAAATTCCGGCGCTGCCTGGGCCTCCTGTTGGGAAACGCAGCAACAGTGCGACTTTTCAATGGAAATGAAGAGGGTTTTGAGCAGGAAGAAGACGATCCGGAGAAAGTGCCGTCCATAAAACCTCAACAACCGCAGTCTTTCGCGGTTGTTTACCCGGCGGTGAGGAAGTCGAAACCGGGCTACAGCAAAGTCTACACCTCGGGTTCGGGTGGGATGTGGATGACCGCCTCCCCAACCCTGCCGGTTGGAAGCCGGGAGGCGGTTCGATTTTTAATGTTTCTGTAACAATCTAAACAATTTACATGCAAGGCATGCATTCACCTTCCCGGATTTCGGACGTGCGAAGAGGGGGCTCTTGACATGTTGCGCTGCAAAAGAAGGCAGCTTCGCGATCTGGCTCGATTCATCCTCAGCCGTGGAGAGAGTTACTCCGGCAGCGTCACCGTGCCCTTCACGCTGAAGGTCCCTGACACCACGGCAGCGCCGGTGTTGGGCTGTCCGCCGCCCACCGTCACCGTGTACGTCCCCTCCGGCACACTCGGCTCGCCCGCCTCCGTCACCATGCTCAGATCGCGCGGCTTCAGCTCGAATTGCACTGTTTTCGACGCGCCCGGCTCCAGGTGCACGCGCTCAAATCCCCTTAGCGCTTTCAAAGGCGCTCCGGCAACCGGGGGAAAGCTCAAATAAAGTTCCACCACCTCGTCACCCGCGTTGCTGCCCGTGTTTCTCACCGTCGCTTCAATGGTGGCCGAACTTCCTGCCGCAATGGGATTAGTCGGCGTCTTCAACCCGCTATAGGCAAAGCTTGTGTAACTCAGGCCGTATCCGAACGGATAAAGCGGCGCCCCAGTGAAGTACCGGTAAGTCCGCCCCTTCATCGAGTAGTCGTCAAACGGCGGCAACTGGTTCACATCCTTGTAGAACGTTACCGGCAGCCGGCCTGCGGGGTTGTTCGCGCCCGAAAGCGTCTGCGCCACCGCGGTCCCGCCTTCTTCGCCCGGATACCACGCGTCGAGAATGGCATTGGCGTGCGTGTTGGCCCAGTTCACCCCCAGCGCGCTGCCGTTGGTGAGCACCACCACCAGCGGCTTGCCCGCGCTGGCAACTGACTCAAGCAATTGTTCCTCAGGTTCGGGCAAATTGAGACTGGTTCGATCGCCACCCAGGAATCCCGGCTCGTCGACGCGCATCTCCTCGCCCTCAAGCTCACTGGTAATGCCCACCACCGCCACCACCACGTCAGCGTTCTGCGCCGCCGCCGCTGCTGCGGGATCCACGCTCCGGTTGATCTTGCCCCACATCAGCCGCAAATGCGGAGCCGCATTCCCTGTCCGCTGGTACTCAACCACCAGCTTGGCCGGTTTGCCGGCATCCAGGTGAACCTTTCCCGTGAGCGTCTCTACGCCGTGCGGATAGTTCGCCATCACCACCGGTCTGCCGTCGAGAAAAACCCTGAAGAATCCATCGGTCTCCACTCCCAGGTTGTACTCGCTCGTCTCCGCCGCTTTCAGCATCGCCTCCCAGCGCACGCTCAACGGATCCACGTTGGCTGCCACCGCCGGCAGCGCCTGCGCCGTAATATCGATGCCCGGCTCCGTGCGCGTGGCCAGCGCCGCCGCCGTGTTGCTCTGCTGGCTTGAGAAGTTAACAATGTTTTGCTTGAAATAGCTCACCTTCACGCCCGGCTGCCCATCCGTGGTCAGCAGCGCATTCGGCACCGGCGCCGTCTCCTTGCTCAAAAAGCCCGTTCCCGGCACGTTGTTGATGGTGTCGCCTGCGAACTCCTTCTTCAGCCCCTCCAGAATCGAAACCGTGTGCGTCGGGATTCCGTTGTAATTCCCCAGCAGCACGCGTGTCTGCTCGGCCAGCGGCCCCACCACCAGAATCTTCGCTCCCGACGTCTTCAGCGGCAGCGTGCCATCGTTCTTCAGCAGCACCATCGACTCGTTGGCCAGCTTGAGCGCCAGCGCGCGATGCGCCGCGCTGTTCAACTCGCTCGCATCGATCTTCGCGTAAGGCACCATCGCCGGCGGATCGAACATCCCCAGCTTGATCCGCGCCGTAAACAGCCGCGTCACCGCCGCGTCGATCTCGCTCTCTTTCAGGTAGCCGGCTTTCACCGCGTCGATATACGGCCGGTAGTCGTGGTTGTCGGTCACCTTGGCGCGAAAATCGATGCACTCGTTGTCCATGCCCCGCTCCAGGCTGATGGCCGACGCCTGCGCCTGCGTCGGCTCGTAGTGGTGGGCGTCGAATATGTCGCGCACCGCTCCGCAATCCGACACCAGGTAGCCCTGAAATGCCCATTTCCCGCGCAACTGATCCTCGAGCAGGAATTCGTTCGCGCAGGCCGGCTCGCCGTTGATGCTGTTGTACGCGCACATCACGCTGTCGGCTTTGGCCTCGGTCACCGCGGCGCGAAACGCCGGCAGGTACGTGTCCAGCTCGTCGTGCTTGCTCACCTTCACGTCAGCCGAGTGCCGCGTCGGCTCCGGCCCCGAGTGCACCGCATAGTGCTTGGGTGTGGCAATCACGCGGTAGTAGTGCGCATCGTCGCCCTGCATCCCTTTTACAAAGGCCACGGCCATGCGACCGGTCAGATACGGATCCTCGCCGTAGGTCTCCTGCCCGCGCCCCCAGCGCGGATCGCGGAAGATATTGATGTTGGGCGCCCAAAAATCCAGCCCGTGAAAAATGATGCTGGTCCCGCCGTTCTCCGCCACCGACTGCGCATTCACAACCCGAGCTTCAATGCCGATGTCCGTCGCCATGGCGTGAATCGCCGGCGTATCGAAGGTCGCCGCCAGCCCGATCGGCTCGGGGAACTCCGTCGTTCCCGGCACCGCCACGCCGTGCAGCGCCTCGCTCCACCAGTCATAGCCGGGCACGCCAAGCCGTGGAATCGGCCGCGCCTGGTTCACTAGTTGGCTCGCTTTCTCTTCGAGCTTCATGCGGTGCACCAGGTCCGCTGCGCGCTGCTCTGCAGGCAGGTTCGGATTCAGATACGCGGGCTTTTCCGCGTTTTGCGCCCAAAGCGCGCATGCCCCTGCCAGCAATACCGCTGCAATTCCATTCCGACCCGGTCTTGTCATCCGATCTCCTCGCCGGCCAATTCTGATTGCCGCCAAAACATCATATCAAGCGCGGAATATGCTCAGAAAATCGCTTTAGATCCAGTTTCCATTCTGAGACCCGCGAGACTCCTCGTGGCAAAGCTGGGCAGCTTCGCTGTAAACGCGGGCTGGTGACTGCGGGCACGGCGATGACTCTGTGGGCGGTTGCATGATCTCGGCGTTGGGGGCGACGCGTCATGGCCTGCGGCGAAGCTGCGAACTCGGGGTTTCTTCGGCCGATATGGATGCGGCTGGGGATGGAGGCATGGTTGCTGGTAGTCGTGGTAATGGCGGTGCTGGTGGCGGCGCGGTTTTACGCCGTGTTTGGGCCCGCCTCGGCGCGCTGGCTGTTTTTGGCGCAGGTTGGGGTCATGTGGCTGCTCCCGGCCATCTTTTTGACTGCCGGCGGGCGGCGGGCAATTGGACTGCGCGGGGCGCGCGGCGGTGTGGGCGCGATCGCGCTGTGCGGGGCGATTGGAGCCATGGCGGGGCTGGCGCTTTTTGCGATTTCGATGAACCTGCACGGGACGCCGGCAGATAACTGGATCGCGAGCGTGAGAGCGCAGATGCAACTGGATGCCATGCGCAAGGCGATGGGACCTGCGGGAATTCTGGCGATGCTGGCCGTGCCGGTGCTGGTTTTGATGCCGGTGGGCGAGGAGATTCTATTCCGCGGCGTGCTGCAGCAAGCGATTGCGATGCGGTGGAACTGGGCGGTGGGGATGGCGGTGAACGGGCTCGCCTTCGGACTCGTCCACCTGCATGTGTACGGGCTGACCTGCGATGCTTCGGGGTTTCACGTGCGCTGGCTGTCGGGCGGGCTGTTTGTGCTGGCCGGTGTCGCGCTAAGCGCGCTGTTTACGCTTTGCCGGATGCGCACGGGCTCGCTGTTTGCAGCCATGGCGGCGCATGCGGGATGCAATGGCGCGGTGATTGCGGCCGTCGTGCTGGTGCCGGCCTGCTCGTGAAACAGGGAGACTTGGTCCCTTGTTTCCTCGCTCCTCGCTTCTGTAACCTTTCTCCCAAACCTCGCGTAAGCAGAACTAGAAAGGGAAAAGCGGATGCCGGAGCCTTCAGCCAACGTGCTCTCGACCAGCTTGGCTTCGGACAACGCGCCATCGGCCGGGGTTTTAGACCGCTTCCGGGGCGGCGATCTCGACGCTTTCGAATCGCTCTTCCGCCAGCATCAGCGGGCCGTGTACGGCTGGATCCTACGCATCGTGCGCAACACCGCCGCTGCTGAAGACCTCACGGTCGAGACCTTCTGGCGCATCTATCGCGCCCGCGAGCGTTTCCAGCCGGCCCTCCCCTTCGCGCCGTGGGCGCGCCGCATCGCCACGCGCGCCGCGCTCGATTGGCTGCGCGCGCAGCGGCCGACGGCCGAACAGAGCGCCGAGGTCGCCGATCTTGCTGCTCCACCCGGGGCCGATCCCGGCGTCGCCGCCGAGATTCGCTGCAAAACTGCGCAGGCCTTTGCCCGGCTGCCGCCTCGCCTGCGCCTCGCGGCCGTTCTCTCACTGGTTGAAGAGCAGCCGCACAACGAAATTGCAGCGGCCCTCGGCATTTCGGTCGGGGCCGTCAAGCTCCGCGTCTTTCGCGCCGTTCGCTTGTTGAGAAAAGACCTGAAAAGGCAGGGAATCACACCATGAATGTTCACGATGAGGACCGTATCAAGCAGTTGCTCCGCCAGGCGCTGCCGCCTGTCGATCCTGACGCCGCGCCGGGTCCCGACCTTTGGCCCGCCATGCTTCGCCGTCTTGACTCGGCCCAAGCGCGCCACACACTGCCATGGTTCGACTGGGCGCTCCTCGCCGGCCTCATCGTCTTTGTCGTCGCCTTCCCGGCAATGATCCCAGTGTTTCTCTACTACCTATGAAAGACAGTTCCCATTTCGCAGTTCTTAAAAACCACGAACCACGAATCACGAACTGAACACGGCCGACTGAAAGGAAGCCTCTCATGAACCCCCATCCTTACCTTCGCGCTTATCTCGCCGGAGTCTTCGTGACCACACTCATCCTGCCACTTATCCTCACGGCGTTTATTATCCTGCGCCTCGTGCTTCAGGTGCCGGTTCCCATTGAGCGTGTCATCATCTTTCCCATGGCGTTGGTGCCTGCAGGCTGGGGCTTGTGGAACATGCTCTGGCTGGCCTCGCACCAGAAATCACACCTTGCCGTCGGCGTGCACGGCGCCATCCTGCCAATCCTGCTGGCGCCTTGTGGCGCCCTTATGGCCCACTGCTTTGGCATCGTGACTCTAGGCGCTACCAGCTTTACCTTGCTCAATGCCTGCTCCGTGCCCTATGCCTTCGTCGCCGTCGGCTTCTGCTTTGGCGTTGCCGTCTACTACCTGGTCTGGAAGTACATCGTCGGCTTCGTCAACCGCGTTCTCAGCATCGCGTGATAGTTACGGCCCGCGCGCCCCATCCTTTCGCGTTCTTTGCGAAAGGGTGGGATCGCGCCTGATGTCGCTTGTTCGTGCTTCGCAACTCGCAACTTTCAAAGGAATCGAGAATGACCGCCAGCACCGCCCGCGCCCGCTTCTTCGCCCTTCTCGGCACGGTCATCTTTCTTGTCCTGGCCCCGGGCACCTGACCGATAGGCCCGCTCACCGGCCGCAACCGTCCGTCTGGCGGCAATGCTGAGAACTGATTGCTGATCGCTGGAAAGGAGTCAACCATGTTCGTCCTCATTCGCACCCTCACCTACGCCTCGCTCTTTATCGCCGTCGTGCTCATCTATCTCCCTGCGCGACTGCTGGCGTGGAGCGGCATCGTCCGTCCGGCCATGATGAGCTGGCCGCAGATCTCAGGCCTCCTCATCTGCTCGGTGGGCGCCGCCATCGCGCTCTCCTGCGTCTTTGCCTTCGCTTTCATTGGCAAAGGCACCCCCGCGCCGTTCGACCCGCCGCGCCGCCTCGTCGTTCGCGGTCCTTACCGTTTTGTCCGCAACCCGATGTACATCGGTGCTGCGCTCGCCGTTGCCGGGGCCGCCCTGTTCTACAAATCCCTGGCTCTCGCCGCCTTCGTCGCCGGCTTCCTGGTGGTCACGCATCTCTTCGTCATCATTTATGAGGAGCCGACTCTGCGCCGCGTCTTCGGCCCCGAATACCAGGCCTACTGCGTACACGTCCATCGCTGGCGGCCCACTCGGGCCCGCTAGCGTCCCTCAAATTCGCAGCATCGTCGAAAGTCATCCTGTGCGAGTCTTGACGCTCTTTCGCGCCAAAACAGGTCGAAGGACCTCATTTTCGGGACCTTGAATTCTTCAATGGGCTTTGGGGATACCACTTGGGTGGGTGCAAACTTCGGTAGTGGGTCACTCTGATCGGCGGCGGCGAGCCGTGGGTGGGCAAAAGAGAGCTGAAAGCTGATCGCCGGCAGCTAGTAGCTGGAAGCCTCTTCCTCACGCGGAGCGCACGCAATCCTCATCAGCGCTCCGCCATCCAGCCAGTTCAGCTCGCAGCGCTCGCAGTCTTCCATCACCACGTGTCCGCCGCCATAGTAGAAATGCGTCTCCATGGGATGATGACACGAAGGGCACTCCAGCTTGCGGTCCAGGCTGCTCGCGTCTTCAGTAACGGGGATCTCCTTGCCCTCATGCTGCGCGCGCACCTGTTGAATCAAGCCCTCAAACGCGCCCATCGGCACCAGCATGCCCTGGCACTGCTTGCACGCGCGCAGCGGCACGTTCGTCAAGGTCGAGTCCCAGAGCGAGCCTCCGCATACCGGGCACTGCATCCCCTCCGCTTCGCTCACGTAGCGCAGCCCGCCCACGTCGGGCGCGGAGCCGGCGCCGTAGATGCTGTTCTTGCAGTAATCGCAGCGCAGGTTGACCAGCCCGCGCTCCACGCGCATCGGCGCACCGCACGAAGGGCAGTTCATTGTGGATTCCCGCATTCCGGGCAAAACTTCGCCCGCTCCGGCATCGGCTTGCCGCACTCGATGCAGAACTTCGTTCCCGCCGCCGGACCCGCTCCAACCGCGCCCGCCGCTGGTGTCTGCCGCGGCACCAATCTTCCCGGCCCCGCCGTTCCTAGTCCCTGGCCCATCAGCGCCTGCGCCATGGCCGCGCCCGCGCCCAGTCCCACGCCCATTCCCGCGGTGCCGCCGGTATTCTGCGCCGCTTCCTCCAGCGATTCAGCCGCCTCGAACTGCGTCAGCCGCCCCAGGTCCCCGGCCATGTTCACGCCGATCCGCTGGTCGATCACCTTCTGCAGGTCATCGGGAAGCGAAATGCTTTCCACCACGAACTGGTTCAGCTCCAGTCCCAGCGCCGCGAAGCTCGGCTTCACGTCCGCGGTCACTTTGTCGGTCAACGCGCCCAGGTTCGCAGCCATGTCGACAAACGACACCTCGCTGCTGGCAAGCATCGCCGTCATGCGCGCCACGATCGTTGTCCGCAATTGCCCTTCCAGGTCCGCCGCGTACACTTCCTCCCGCGTGCCTGTCACCTCGGTGAAAAATTTCCGCGGGTCGGCGATGCGGTAGGCGTAGTTGCCGAATGCGCGCAGCCGCGCCAGCCCAAACTCCTTGTCGCGCGTCGTAATCGGCGTCGGCGTGCCCCACTTCTGGTCGATCTGCAGCCGCGTCGAGAAGAAATACACGTCTGACTTGAACGGCGACTCGAAATCTTTGTTCCAGTTCATCAGGTCGGTCAGTACGGGAAGGTTGCGCGTGCTTAGCGTATGCAGGCCGGGGGAGAACACGTCGGCAATCCGGCCCTCGTTCACAAACAGCGCCAATTGCGACTCACGCACCGTCAACTGGCCGCCATTCTCGATCTCCATGTCCTGCATCGGGTACCGGAACGAGAGAATTCCCTCCACGTATTCATTCCACTGGATGACGCGAATAAACTGCTTGCTGATGAATTGGCTGAGCGGCACGGTATTCCTCCCGCGCCGGATCGTATCACCGCATCGCCCCGTCCATCACTCCAACTTAAGTCGTATCAGGTAATAACACGGCACCAGATTCATCAACTTCGCCTAAAGGGAATCGCCCACTCATCCGATACCTCGCATAGGGATTTCGATGGCGCTGTTCGATTTCAATGCAGAAGATCCAAAGCCCGCGCGCTTCGCCGCCCGTTTGCCCATCCTTTCCCGCGACCAGAAGGTCTTCGCCTACAAGCTGCTGTTTCGCAGCGGCATCAGTAACTATTTCCCCTCCGTCGAGGGCGACGTGGCCAGCCGGGGCGTCATCGATATGGCCAGCCTGATCGGCTTCAAGACGCTTTCCAGCAACCTGCCCGCCTTCATCGTCACCACGCGCGACGTTCTGGTTCAGGAGTATCTGGCCCTGCTTCCAGCCGGCCAGGTGATCGCGGAGATCCCGGATGCGGTCCCCGCCGACGCCGAAGTGGTGCGCGCCTGCAGGCAATTGAAACAAGCCGGGTGCCGGATCGCGCTGAGCAATTTCCGCGTGCGCGATTCCCGCGGCGAGCTTGAGAAGACCGCGGATTTTGTCAAAGTCGACATTAAGGAGTCGCCGCTCACTGAAGTTTCGAAACTGGTGCGGCATTACAAAGGCCGCGGCCCCAGGCTCATCGCCGAGAAAGTGGAGACGAGGGAAGATTTCGAGTTCTGCAAGATCGAGGGATTCACTTTCTTTGAGGGATATTTCTTCCGCAAACCGGAGATGATGCGCGCCCGCGGCGTGCAATCCAATCGCACCGTGTACCTGCGCCTGCTGGCAGCCATCTCCCGGCCCGATCTGGACTGGAAAGAACTGGAGGAGATCGTCAAATCCGATCCCATGCTCTACTATCGCTTGCTGCGCTACCTGAACTCGGCTGTCTTCGGGTTGCAGGGCGAGGTCAAAAGCGTGCGCCAGGCGCTCACCATCCTGGGCGAAAACGAAACCCGCCGCTGGTGTCAGCTCAGCGGCATGCTTGAGCTGTCGCGGAACAAGCCTTCCGACCTGGCGCTCGCGGCCCTGGTGCGCGCCCGCTTCGCTGAATTGATCGCCGCCAGGTTCGACTGTGGCCAGGCGGACCTCTTCCAGGTGGGGCTGCTCTCCTTGATGGACGCGATCCTCGATGTCCCCATGCGCGAGGTGCTTGAAGGGCTGCCGCTCGATGAGACCGCGAAGACCGTTCTTCAGGAAAACAAAGGGCCGCTTGCTCCCGTATATCAACTCATCCTGGCCATGGAGGCCGGCATCTGGCCGAAAGTCAGAACCCTGGCCTCGCATCTCGGCATAGACCAGGAATTCATTGCCCGCTCGCAGTGGAAGGCGATGGAATGGGCGCAGTCGATCGTCTCGGCAACTTGAGAGCCGTACCTGGAACCGCGAATTACGAACTGTCTCCCGGGGCTCGGATTCCGGGCCCTCGGCGTTCTCTATTTTTTCGTTGTGGATTGATGACAGGTTAACCAATGGTTCTGACACTGGGGCTGTCGTGATCGCGACGTCCGCCGGCTGAGTTTTCCCAAAATTCGAACTCCGAGAGGTCATTTCCCATGTTCAGGAAAGTAGCATCAGTGTGTCTTGCCGCCGGCATCGTGTCGGCGGCCGCTTTCGCGCAGCAAAATGAAAGACCAAAAGGCATCCCGCACCTGGACCATGTTTTCCTCATCATCATGGAAAACCATGGCTATGAACAGGTGGTGGGCAATCCCAACGATCCTTATCTGAACAGCCTGATCACGAACAAGCAGGTCAACCTGGCAACGAATTATTTCGCAGTCGGGCATCCCAGCCTGACCAACTACCTTGAGATCGTCGGCGGCTCCAATTTCGGCATCCGCAGTGACAATTCTCCCGATTGGGGCAGCACCACCTGCAGCCCGAATATCGAGACAGGGATTGTGAACGCCGACGAAGATGCCCCCGCGCCCATTCCCGTCGATACCGGCAATGTGTGTCCCATTTCCGGCACCGGCACCGACGCCGCAACCCCGGCCGTAGACACATGGAACGAGATTGCAGGTCCCTTCATAGCCCTCGCCGACCTTGACGGCGTGAAGTCCGTTGCCGCCGCGCCCACGGTCGGTAAGACCATCGGCGACCAGCTCGACGAGGCCGGTTTGAAATGGAGGTCTTACCAGGAAAGCCTGCCGCTGGGGACGGTTTTCGGCGTCAACTACAGCAATGGAACGGTGACCAATCTGACCGGCTTCACCGGCCTCGCCCCGCTTACCACTTCCAGCGTGGTGCAACTCTATGCCGTCAAGCACAATCCCTTCGCTTACTTCAGAAGCGTCCAGGAGGGAGACGACGAAGATAACAGTCTGAAGAATGTCGTTGGTTTCGATGGGCCTCGCGGCCTCTACGCCGATCTTGCCAACGGCCATCTGCCCGACTTTGCGTTCATCGTGCCCAATCAGTGCGACGACCAGCATGGCCGGTCCAATGCCGACGCGTTCTGCGCATTTGACTACGGAGTAAACAACAGCGGCTACACCTACGGCACGACCGTAGGCTTGAATCCCGGACTGAATCAACAGGGAGATGTGACCATCGAGCGCCTGGTAAAGGCCATCCATGACTCCGATGCCTGGCACTCAAGCCGCAGCGCCATCGTCATCGTTTGGGATGAGAACGACTACAGCGGCAGCACGACGCTGCTCACCGGTGTGTATCCGCCGCAAAACCAGAACCGGGTCGTTCTCACCGTTCAGACGAACTATGACCGCCGCCCCGGTATTCAAAGCTCGAACTACTACACCAGCTACTCGATCCTGAAATCGCTCGAGGCCGCTTTCGGGCTGCCTTGCCTCAACCACTCGTGCGACTCCGATGTCTCGGTGATGTCGGATCTCTTCGGACATGCAGACGACGACCACAGCCGTTACTGAGATGAATGCGGGTGCCCCACCCTCGCCGTCCGCCCCTGCGGATTCTTGCGGCCGGGGTGGGATTACCCAACCGCTTTCGGGCCCATGTGGGCATACTGCTGGCATTGCGGTGTGGAGTAGTGATTGCTCTCCGCTGCAGAACATGAGCGAAAAGTTAAGAGCTGGAAGCTAACAGCTAGGAGCTGCTTCTGAAGAAGCTTTCCAGCCCGGCCCGCTCCGCGTGCGCCGCCATAGCGCCCTGAATCGCCAGAGCCAGCTCCAGCGCCGCGCGTCCCTGCCGCGCCGTCACCTGCGGCTCGCGTCGCTCGCGCACCGATTCCAGAAATGACTCGATCTCCAGCCGCAGCGGCTCCGCCGGCATCACGTCGGGCTTGTCGAATATCAGCCCCGGCGCCGGACCGGCAGCGCCGCCCGCCGCAAGTTGCGCCAGCAGCGCCGCATCGGCCTTGCCTGCCGCCAGTGCCGCAGCCAGTTCCGGAGGAACGCTGGCCTCCGTGCGGATCACTAGCACGTCCCGCCGCGCGTAGTCGATCGACACGTATTGCCGCGGCTCGAAAAACCTCAGCTTCCTCACCCGCTCTGTCGACACCCGCGACGCTGTGAAGTTGGCCACGCATCCTGACTCAAACTCCACGCGCACGTTGGCAATGTCCACTTTGGGCGAAAGAATCGGCAGACCCACTGCGCGCACCTCGCGCACCGGCGAGCGAGCCAACGTGAGCACAATGTCCAGATCGTGGATCATCAGGTCGAGCACCACGTCCACGTCCAGCGACCGCGGCGAAAACACACTCAGCCGGTGCGTCTCAAAGAACATGGGCCGCTTCACCCGCGGTTGCACCGCCAGCACCGCCGGATTGAACCGCTCCAGGTGCCCCGGCTGCAGCATCCGGCCCTTTTTCTCGGCTTTCTCAATCAGGTCGTCGGCTTCGCTCAGGTTCGCGGCCAGCGGTTTCTCCACCAGCAGGTCAAGACCGGCATCCAGCAGCGCCAGCGCCACGTCATGATGCTTCACCGTCGGCACGGCCACGCTCGCCGCGTCCAGCTTCAGATCCGCGCGCAGCAATTCCTCGACGCTGGCAAAAACCTGGATTCCGTACTGCTTCCTGGCCTCGGCCGCCCGCAATGCGTCAGGTTCCACGGCCGCAGCCAGCAGCGCGCCCGCGCCCGCCGCCTCCAGCTCGCGCAGCACGCGCAAGTGGTGGCGTCCGAACACTCCGGCGCCCACCACGGCTACGCGCAACTGTCTTCGCACCGCTATCGTGCCACCTCTTTCTCCGGCCCGGATCCTTGCACGGCCTTCAGGCAGCGGCTGTACAGCGCCAGCAGCTGGTTCACGTGCTCTTCGGGCTTGGCCGCGCCCGGGCCGCCAAAGCCCGTCGACGGCGCCGCCGGCTTGCCCACCCCCGCCGTCCCCGCTACAAACTTCATCAGGTCCAGCGCGATGTCTTCATTGCGCCGGGCTCCAAGCCCAGCGCTGGTCAGTGTGTCCATAGGCAAATTCTCCGAAGTCCGATGCTACCAGATCAACGGCGCGCCCGCCGCCGGCCGTCCGCTTGGTTGACCGGCGATTCGTATCTCTGTCCATTTGCGGACAGCCGATTACAAATCTGAACAAAGCACCATCCGTCACGTGTGCAACTGTCCGATAGAATTCATTGAAACCAAGAGACTTATTCTCCCACCCGCAGTGGTTAGACAAATGCTTCTTTTATCACAGAATCCGACTGCGCTCGCGGCCCTTCCGTAGCAGTCCGCCTTACTCCAGCTCAAGGTGGCCCATGGTCAGCTTCCTTTACGATCTGCGCTTTGCTCTGCGCCAGTTACGCAAAAGTCCGGGCATGGCGGTCCTTGCTGTCCTCACGTTGGCCTTGGGCGTTGGCGCCAACACAGCCATTTTCACCGTCATCGAGAGCGTGCTGCTGCGTCCGCTGCCCTATCCACATCCCAACCGGCTTGTCTACATCGGCCCAGCCGACTCCAAAGGCTTCGGCTCTACGTCATGGCTCAACTACCGCGACATCCGAAACCAGTCGCGGCTTCTCGAGCAGGTAGCAGGCTACTCTGAAGATGTCAGCGTGGTCGAGAGCCAGGACGCCTCGCAGAGTGTCGTCGCTCCGCGCGTCACGCCCAATCTCTTCGCTATGCTGGGCGCGCAGCCGCTGCTCGGCCGCACCTTCAACGATGGGGAAGGCCAGGCAGGCGGGCCTCAGGTGGTGCTCCTTTCTGAGGGAATCTGGCGCGAGAGCTTTCATGCTCATCCATCCATCGTGGGCCGGAGCCTTCGCATCGGCGGCCAGTCGCGTACCGTCATTGGCGTGATGCCGGCTTCATTCGGGTTCCCTGAGTCCATGGGCGCCGACGTGCGTAAGGGCATCTGGCTGCCACTTCAGCCCAGCGCTCAGATGCTCAACGACCGCGGTTATGACTTCTTCAATATCGTGGGTAGTTTGAAACCCGGTTTCACCCTCCCCCAGCTTCAGCAGGAATTGAATTCCATCGCGGCGCATATCCCTCGCTCGAAAGACGAGTCCGCCCTCGCGTTTCTCGCTGCTCCGTATCAGGAAGTGCTCACCGGACCGGCACGCCCGGTGCTGCTGGCCCTGTTCGCCGCGCTCGGTCTTGTCCTGCTCATTGCCTGCGCCAACGTGTCGAACCTGCTTATCGCCCGCTGCCTGGCGCGGCAGCAGGAGTTCGCTGTGCGCTCCGCGCTAGGCGCCGGCCGCGTGCGCCTGGTGCGGCAGATGCTGGCCGAAGGCCTTACCCTGAGCTTGCTGGGCTGTGCCGTGGGTGTGTTGCTGGCGCAGTTCGCTATGCTTCTCATCCCCAAGCTGCCCGAAGGCACCATTCCCTTGTCTGGCTCCATCGCCATTCACTGGACCGTGGTCATTACGCTTGGCGTCATCGCCATCGCCACTACCGTGCTCTCGTCGCTGCTGCCGGCGCTGCTGGTGGCGCGCGCCAATCCGCAAGCCGCGCTGCAGGCGGCCTCGCGCGGCATTGGCTCGCGCACCGTGAGCGGCCGCCTGAGCGGCATCCTGGTGGCAGGCGAAGTGGCGCTCTCCACGCTGCTGCTGGTGGCAACCGGCCTGCTCTTCCACACGCTGTGGAACCTGGAGCAGGCGCAGTTGGGCTTCGACATCGAGCATCTGACCACTTTCACCGCCATGCCTGCCGACGCCGCCGGGTTCTCCAATCTGGAGGTCTCCACCGACACCGCCAACGCTCCCGTCTCCGTCGCCACGCTGGTCTACCAGCCCATACTCGACAGGATCCGTCACCTCCCCGGCGTCGCCGATGCGGCGCTTGTTACCAGCCCGCCATTCTCCGGCTTGGGCGTGGGCTCCAGCTTCGACATCGTCGGTCGCGCCAAGGATCCCAACCTGCACCTCCAAACTGACGTCACGGCGATCAGCACCGATTATGCGCGTACCATGGACACCCCTGTCTTGCGCGGGCGCATGATTGCTTCCAGCGATGCTGAAGCAGCGCCGTTTGTCCTGGTCGTCAACCAGGCGTTCGTTAAAATGTACTTCCCCATCGAGGAGTCATTGGGCAAGCAGGTCAACCTGGGTGGCAAGGACACTGGCATGGTTAAGCCGTACACCATAGTGGGCGTACTCGCCGATCAGGCACAGAGCGCGGTAGCCGCCGACGTGCGGCCTGCGGTGTTCCTGCCCATGCAGCAGGTCCCCACCACCTCCCTCTTTTATCAGGCGTTGCTCAAGACGGTTGTCAGCTTTGTCGTCAAAACGCGCGGCGACATTCCCATCGCGACTGAGATACGCGGCGTCTTCCATCGTGACGCGCCCGGATTCGCGCTCGACAACTTCCAGACCATGCGGCAGGCCGTTGAGCAGAACACCTTCGCACAGCGGTTGGGGCTGTATCTGGTCAGCTCCTTCGCCGGCCTCGCCGTGGTCATGGTCGTCGCGGGCCTCTACGGCGTGTTGTCGCAGTTGGTCAGCTACCGGCGGCGCGAAATCGGCGTGCGCATGGCTTTGGGAGCCACTCGCCGCAGCGTCGCCGAATTGGTGCTGCGCCAGGGCTCCATCCTGGTGGGAGCGGGGCTCGTCACCGGTCTGGTGCTTGCTTTCGCAGGCGGCAGGCTGGTCAAGAGCTTTCTCTACCAGGTGCAGCCGCTCGACGTCTGGACGTACTGCGCCGTGGCCCTGGCGCTGGCCATCATCGGCCTCGTGGCCGCACTGCTGCCCGCCCATCGCGCCGCCACCATCCAGCCCATGCAAGCGCTCCGGGAAGAATGACGCGCATCTGAGGAAGCTTCGAAGGATCGCAGTGGAGACCAGACAACCGAAATCCTTTGCCGACTCGCCAACTTGCTAACGTGCGCAAAGCGCACCCGAACTTGCCAAGCCGCTTCCGTCCTAACTCCGCTACCCTAAAAAAGATGTCCCTCGCCTACCTCGCTCTCGGCGCAAATCTCCCCAGCCTTGCCGGCCCGCCTGAAGCCACGCTGGCAGCAGCCGCCGAGCGGCTGACCGCTCTCGGCCGCGTCGCCGCCCGCTCCTCGCTCTACTCCACCGCGCCCGTCGGCCTCGCCGATCAACCGCGCTTTCTCAACGCCGTCATCGCGCTCGACACAGACCTCGCCCCGCGCCATCTGCTCAACGCTCTCCTCGCGCTTGAGCGCGACTTCGGACGCGACCGCAGATCCGCCATTCCCGACGGTCCCCGCACTCTCGACCTCGACATTCTTTTCTACGGGGAACAGCGAATCAGCGAGTCCGGCCTCGAAATCCCTCATCCCCGCCTCGCCGAGCGCGCCTTTGTCCTCATCCCGCTTCACGAAATCGCGCCCCAGCTTCGCGATCCCCGCTCCGGCCGCACCATCGCGCAACTCCTCGCCGCGATCACCTTCGATCCCGGCCAATCCGTCACTCCGGTTGAAAGCCCACACTGGTACGCCGCCCATTCGTGAGCCTCCGGCCCTGCTCGGCGCTTCTGCGCGCGTATTCCGGCCCGCCCAAGCGCCGGCCCTAACCCCGGCGCGCGCTATTACTCCGGCTGCGTATACAGCGCCCACGCGCTTGCCAGGTCCTGCACGATATGCCCCAGCGACTTGTAGACGGTGATCTCCTCGGCCGAACGCCGCCCTTTAATCTCGCCCATCAGCACCTGTCCAATCTCGCCCACAATGTGGCTGTCATCCACCAGGCCGGCGGCTTTGGCCCGCAAGAACTCGGCGCCTTGCTGCAAAACGCTCTCCCGGCTGTCGGCAATAAACCGCGATCGCGCCACCAGCTCGTTGTCTACCTCCGCGGGCCCCGCATAGCTTGATCCCACCACATTCACGTGTATGCCCGGCCTGACCCATTCGCCCTGCAGAATGGGCTCGCTCGCCGCAGTCAAGGTGCACACGATGTCCGCTTCGGCAACCGCCTCTTTCACCGCCGCTGCCACGCTCGTGGGCATGCCAAGCTCCGCCTGCATCCGCTGCGCGAACGCGCGCGCGCGCTCCGGCGACCGCCCCCACACAACCACCGATTCAATTCCGCGCACCTTCGTGATCGCCCGGGCGTGCGTCTGCGCCTGTTCGCCATAACCGAGCAGCGCCAGGCGCCGCGCGTCCTCCCGCGCCAGCGCGTCCGTCGCCACCGCGCTCGCTGCAGCCGTGCGAATGGCCGTGATCTCGCCCGCATGCGCAGCGCACACGGGAGCGCCGCTCTCCGGATCGAAAAGGATCACCAGCCCCTGGTGTGACTGGATGCCGCGCTGAAAATTCCCATGGAACACGCTGATGAGCTTGGCGCCGAACACGCCATGCGCTCCCATCGCGCCCGGCATGATGCCAAACAGCCGCCCTTCCGACAGCGTAATGATCGACCGCAGAAGCTGCTTGGTCTCGCCCTTCGAGAGTGCGATCATCGCCTGCCGCACAATCGGGATACACACTTCGTACGTCAACCGCCGGGCCACCTCTTCACGATCAATAAATCGCATCCGCTGCCTCCTCGCCGAACGGCCTCGCTGCCCGCTTCTGCTCCGGGCCGATCAATCAAAAAGTCTATCCCCGCACGCCCTCGCCCCTTGCTCGCCAGAGCGTGCGTTTCATCTTGACAGAATTGTGTCGCGGTCCTAACCTGTTGCCACCCTTTGTCTCCAGGGTGTCCCTCCAGAAAGACAGAGTGCTTTAGAACAGCGCATCCCCGTTTTGTTCATGCGTAGCGGCCCGCCGGCAAATTCCCGGCAAAGGAGAACAAATCGTGTTCAATCCGGTCATTATCATCGCCATCATTCTTCAGAGCTTCATCGCTCGAAGCAACCGCATGGCGGGCGCCATCGCCGGCTATGTCATCACCACGGGCATTTTGTTGTGGGGTCTTTCGGTCTACAACGCTGAAAACACCATCACCTTCTTTGGCGTCCCCATTCCCCAGGGACTTTTCATTGTCCTCTGCCTGGTCTGGTACGTGTTTGACACCAGGGCATTCCTGGTCGCCCAAAAGCAGTCGAAGTTTGAGTCGGCAAACCTCGTTTTCCTGAACGATCCAATCAACCGCGCCATTTGGTCAACCACTTGGAATGCATGGAAGAACGGAATGACCGTCCCGGCTCAGGCTGCTGAAGCCAACCGCCTGGGCGAAGCCAAATTCGTCGAGTTTTACATCAAGAAGACTGGCCGCATCATTCAGGTCGCCAATGCGCGCCGTCCCTTCGAGTCCGGCGAGTTCATTATCTACGTCACCAGCAACCCCGCTCAGGACATCTCCATCCTCACCGATCGCACGCTCATTCTTTTCGCCAACCGAAACGTTGACGCCGGCCCCTCCCATGTCCTGCCTCTCAGCGATGTCGCCAGTTACCGCTTCGACACTTCGGGCAAGGGCCGTCTCTACGTTCAGCTCCGTTCCGGCTACGTGATTGACGAGCAGAGAAATGCGGCTCCCAAGGCGGAGTTTGTCGACCGATTCAGAGCCGCCCGCCAGCTGGCTTAGCGCAGCCAAGCCCCTCCCGGCTTCGCTTCCGCCCTTCGGCCGCCTGAGAAATTCTCGCGGTGCCTATAAAATCCTCTCGTGAAGGCTCCATTCGATCTGCTCGCCGCAACCGCCTCCGGCGGCCGCCGCGGTCGTCTCGTCCTCCCCCATCAAACCGTCGAAACCCCCGTCTTCATGCCCGTCGGCACCCAGGGAACGGTCAAAGCCGTCCCGCAGGACGTGCTCGAATCGCTCGGCGCCGAAATCATTCTCGGCAACACCTATCATCTCTATCTGCGACCCGGTCACCAGGCCATTCGCCGCATGGGCGGCCTGCACCGCTTCATCAGCTGGCCGCGGGCCCTGCTCACCGATTCCGGCGGCTTTCAGGTCTTCTCCCTCACCGCACTGCGCAAGGTCACTGAAGACGGCGTCCGCTTTCGCTCCCATCTCGACGGCAGCTCGCACTTCTTCACCCCCGAGCATTCCATCGACGTGCAGATCGCCCTCGGCGCTGACATCTGCATGGCCTTCGACGAATGTACCGAGTACCCCGCCGATCGCTCCCGCGCCGAAGAGAGCCTGCGCCTCACCATGGCCTGGGCACGCCGCTCCCTCGACCACTTCCGCGCCCATCGCCACCAAGTCCCTTGGGCCCAGCCAGACGGCTGCTGCATGCAATGCTTCGGCATCGTTCAGGGCGGCATGTATCGCGATCTCCGCCGCCAATGCGCTGAGCGCATTATTGAAATGGAATTTGACGGCTACGCCATCGGCGGCTTGAGCGTCGGCGAGCCCCGCGAACTGACACTTGAAGTCATTTCCGAAGTGCTGCCGCTGCTGCCCGGCGACAAGCCGCGCTACGTGATGGGCGTCGGCTATCCCGATGAGATTGAGCAGTACGCGCGCATGGGCGTCGACATGATGGATTGCGTTCTTCCCACCCGCGCCGCCCGCCACGCCTTGCTCTTCACCAGCGAGGGCCGGCTCAACATCAAGAACAAAAAATATGCAGAGGATCAGTCCCCGCCCGACCCCGCCTGCTCCTGCCCGGTCTGCCGCCGCTATACGCGCGCCTACCTGCGCCACCTCATGCAGTCAGGCGAGCCGCTCGCGGCCACGCTCAACTCCATCCACAATCTCGCCTTCTACCTCGGCATCATGCAGCGCGCGCGCAACTCTCTCAAAGCTGAAAGGCGATAGCTGAAATCGTGAACCGTGAGCCGTGGACCGTGAACGGTGAACTACGAACTAAGAACTGTGAACTCAGATCGCGAGCCACGGATCACGATCCACGCCGCCGTCAGCCGGCGGCAATCGGATAGCTCCGGTTGAACGGAAAAATCAGCTCCGCCTCGGTGGCCACCGGCGTGCCGTTCACCGTTGCCGGATGAAAGCGCCACGTCTTCACCGTTTCCAGCACCAGCCCGTCGAGCGCGTTGCCAATGCCTTTCACCAATGTGGCCTCCAGCACGTCGCCCGCCGCGCTCACTTTCACGTCGACAATCACCTGCTGGTTTGAATCCGGCAGCAGCGACCGGTCGGCTACCGCTGGCCGCGGCGAAAACACCGGAAACGCCGGATCCGCGTTCTGCTGGTCCGCCCCATTCCCGGCCGTCGTGCTGTCGGGCGCGTTCACCGGTCTTCCCGCCGCGGGCGCAGGATTCCGGTCCATCGCCAGGTCCGACGTCTGCGGTTTGGCTTCTTCGGGATGTTTCTTCCTGCCCGCCGGCGCATCGGTCTTCACCGTCTTCGCTCCGCCGGCGAACGAAATCATCGCAGGATAGAATCGGGTCGGCGCCTGCTCCACCACGCGCACCTTCTGCTGCCGCGGAATCACCAGCAGGGTCGCAGTAACGAGCAGATGCACCGCGGCCGACAGCGCCATGAACCGCACCATCCGCCTGCGAAGCTTCTCCGTTACCCGCATGCCGCCTCCCCGCCGTGCCGGTCCCTCAAGTGTGCCACAGTTTTTGACTCGCCGTGCGTCCCACCGTCATCCGTGAACGGTGAACGGTGAACCGTGGGCGGTGAGCCTTAATCCGTTCACCGTCCGCAGTTCGCTGTCCGCTGTTCACTGCCCACTGATCACTGCGCCTCCCAGCAGCTGCTTCAGCGCCCCCACGTATTCCGCCAGCGCCTCGCGTCCGATTTCCGTCATGCGGTAGAGCGTTTGCGGCTTGCGCCGCACAAAGCGCTTTTCCACGGCCACATATCCTGACTCTTCCAGCTTCATCAGCTGCGCGCCCAGGTTCCCATCCGTCGAGCCCGTCTTTTCGCGCAGCCATGTAAACTCCGCCTCGTCGACTCCCGAAAGCAGCGAGAGCAGCGCCAGGCGCAGCTTCCCGTGAATCACAGGATTCAACTCCGGCAGCTCAGGCATGGACCACCCCGTTCTGCCGGCGGCGCCGCGAGTCGCAGATCATGGCATAAATGCCAAAGACGATCAGGCACACGAAGGTAGCCGCAAGAAACGCAATCCCGGCTTCCTCCTCCGTGCCAAAACACGCCGCCACGGACGACCCCAGCCATACCACCGCGCACGCAAACTGCATCTTCCATTTCAGCATTATGGCCGAGGCCATATTGACCAAACCCAGCATCCCGCCAATCACCGCCACGAACACATGGGTGTCGTACCGTCCGCTCAGTCCCAGCGACATCAGAGTGACAAAAATCGAAATCCCCATCGCCGCCCATGTCGCCCCAATGGCCCTTCCCAGTGTGGTCGCCGGCTGGCCCTTCTTCATACGGGAAACCGCCAATCCTGTCGCAATGCTGGCTGCGATCATCGTTACAGGCCACGCAAGATAGTGCTGGCTCCAGACCGGCCCGCCCACCAGTCCTGAAGACCACGCTGTGGCCACCAGATACGCCACGCCCCACAGCACAAACGCCCATCCCCAATTCTCCGTTCTGCGCCGGCCCTCGGCCATCATGCTTTCAATCAACCTCACCCGCTCGGCAAGGTCCTTACCGTCCATTTCGTCTGCCATCTGCAACCTCCTTTTGATCTCGTGATTGGTTTAAAGTTGTCTCTAACAAAGAGTACTCTATGTAGCAGAGTAAAGAATGTCAAGAAAAATCTGCAGCCCCTTACGTCCGCCGCGGCCGTCGTCAAGGTCCAGGCCTCGAAACGGCCGCCCGCGAGGACCATTTAAGTTGCTGATTTATATGATCAATACCGTCGCGACCGAATTTCGCCCCCCATCTTGCAGATTATTTCCGGCGGGCGGCTACACTTTTCTCGGGTGAAGGTCATGCGAACTGGGGCTAACAAACAAACCGCAATGCCAAGCGCCGGCTTGGCCATCGTTGAAAGCCCTCGAAAAAAGAAAAATTTTACGACAATCATTTTTGGGGTGTATTTCTAATATAAGTCATTTATAATCAGTGTAATGGGCTCAAAATCGTGGTCAAAAACAGTCCCGAAAACGCCATTAGCGAGCCCATTTTAGGGCTTTTTGAAGACTTTTGAGGCGCCTCCGTGCACCGGTTAATGTCGCCAAACGCTGTTGGCTCCGCTAGCGCCGCTGATTCTTCAATTCGCAGCTCACCCGTTCCAATACCCCCGCCCAGTCTCCAGGGGCTCTTTGCCGGAACAGCCGTGCCTTGGGATACCACGGCGTCGTCTCCGTCTCCTGCATCCATCGCCAGTCCGCCAGGTGTGGCAGCAGAATCCACACTGGCTTGCCCATGGCGCCCGCCAGGTGCGCAACGCAGGTGTCTGTCGTGATCACAAGGTCAAGTCCCGCAACCAGCGCCGCCGTTTCTTTAAGATCGCTGTCGCCGCTCGATCCGTCCCAGACAAAAACATCTTCCGGTACATCCGCCAGCTGGTTTGCCGCCCCACCCTTCTGCAGCGAGATCCACGTTGCATCCACGGCGCGCAGCAGCGGCAGCAGTGTTGCCAATCGCATTGACCGCGCACCATCCGCCTTGTACTTCGGATTGCCCGCCCAGCAAAGTCCCACTCGCATTCCACCGCCAACCCTTGCCATTCGCGCCCGTTTCTCTGCGGCCATCTCCGCATCTGCCCCGAGATAAGCACCCGGCCACGGAACCGTTGCTATGGTGGTCGCAAACACCGCCGGCAAACTGGGCAGCGGACATTCGCAATCGAACTCCCCCGGCCCCATCCCCAGCACCGCCGTCTCCGCCGATCCGGCGCGCACCACGGCCAGCGACCGCATCAGCCGCTCCGCGGCCGGCTGCACCTCGAGAATCGGCACGCCGCCACGCGCTGCCACCAGCGCCGCATAGCGGCAGAACTGAATCGTGTCGCCCAGCCCCTGTTCGGCGTGCAGCAGGATGCGCTCGCCCCGCAACCCCTCGCCGCGCCATCTTGGCTGCTTGAAGACGCGCGGAGCGCGGTGTACTTCGCGAAAATGCCGGCGCGCCTCGTAGCCTGCCCAGCCGCGCTCCCAATCAGCCAGCCGCAACTGCACCAGCGCCAGGTTGTACCTGGCGCCGGAGCTGCAAGGATCGCGCCCCACCGCTAGCTCGTGCGCGCGCAGCGCTTCCTGCATCCGGCCAAGATCGAGCAGGGAATTGCCGCGATTCGAAGCCGCCGCCCGGTTCCCCAACGCCTCGGCCCGCTCGAAGATCTCTATCGCCTCCCCGAATCGGCCTTCCTTATGAAGGAGAATCCCGTGCATGTTCACCGCTTCGTCGAATTCGGGATTGCGCGCCAGCGCCCAGTGCAGCCATCCCCACGCGCCCGCAAGGTCCCGTTCCGCTGCGCGAAACTGGCACCACGCCACCAGTGTCTCCACTTGATCCGGGTTGAGCGCAAACGCCCGCCGCAGATAAGCCTCCGCCGCCTCCGGCCGGTCGCGCTCCCGCTCCAGAATCGCCAGGTTCACCCATCCCGAAACCAAGTCGGGCCGCAACTCCACCGCGCGCCGCAGCGCCGCTCGCGCATACACATCCTGTCCCTGTTCCCGCAGCAGGCTCCCCAGGTTGATCCATGCCGCGGCAAAGTCGGGCCGCGCCGCCAGCGCCCGCCGGTATCGCCTCTCCGCCTCTATCACGCGTCCCAGGCGCGCCAAGGCAAATCCAGCCGCAAACTCCGCTTCGGGCAGACGAGGCCGAAGGGCAAGCGCGGTTTCGTATCTTTGTAGCGCCTCTTCATTGCGCCCCATGATGGCGAGCGCATTGCCCAGTCCCAGGTGCGCCGCAATGGTCGTCGGCCGCCGGCGGAGCGCCAGCTCAAACTCGGCGCAAGCCTCATCCGGATGTCCTTGTGCCATCTTCAGCTCGCCCAACCCGATACGCGCCGGCGTGCTCATTCCATCCCGCCGGATTGCCTGCGCGTAAGCGCGCTCCGCCTGGTCCCATCGCCCGGCAGCCTTCAGCGCCTGCCCCAGCGCCACCCACGCCACGGTCATTTCCGGCGCTGTATGGACGGCAGTGAAGGCCATTTTCACCGCAGATTCGGTTTGCCGGCTTGCCAAAGCCACCAGGCACATGCTCAGCAGCGCGGTGGGTTGCGCGGGGTTCTTCTCCAGTTCGATCTGGCTGGCGCGCGCGATTTCCTTCAAGTGGCTGGAAAAATCTGCCGATGGCGGCCGCTTGCGCGCCTCTGCCTGTGACTTTCCTTGCCGCGGAAGTGCAATCGCGGCCGGCATCTACTTCACCCGCCTTGCCGCCGCGAAATTTCCCAATGTACCCCGCATAAATTGAAAGTTAGTGTCGTGCGGCCCGGCCCTCAAGAGTGATGCGTGCGCAATCAAGCAAACTCGCAACGAAAATTCCCAAGGCCTCGAAGCGCGTTCGGATTCGGAACCGCATGCCGAAGCCCTCGGCGCACTATCATCGTCTTGTGCCCCCGCGCTCCAACCTGGGCGACATTCTGGCCAACGCCATTACGCACGGCATCGGCGCCGGGCTGGCCATTGCCGGCGCTATCTATCTCATCGTGGTTTCAACGCGCTGCTCTGCCCGCGTGGTTCTGAGTTGTGCCACTTTTTCGGGTTCGTTGGTGCTGGTCTATCTCTGCTCCACGCTTTATCACTCGCTGGTACGCACCCGCGCCCGCCCCGTTTTTCACCTGCTCGATCACGCGGCAATTTATGTGCTCATCGCCGGCACCTACACGCCCTTCGCGCTGGTCGCGCTGGGCGGCCGGCTGGGATGGGCACTCTTTGCGGTGGTCTGGGCCATGGCCGTGGCCGGGGTGGTGGCCAAGAGCGTTGCAATGGAGCAGTTTAAACGCCGCTGGCTCGCCTTCACCTCCACCGCCATCTACCTGGTGCAGGGCTGGCTGGTGGTTTTTGTGGCGCGTTCGCTCATCCAGGCCATTGGCTGGCACGCAACCTGGTGGTTGGCGGCCGGTGGCCTGGCCTATACGCTTGGCATCGTCTTCTTCGCTCTCGACCGCATCCGCTACTTTCACGCCGCGTGGCACATCTCGGTGCTCGCGGGGAGCGTCGCCCACTATTTCGCCATCTTGCTTTACGTGGCGCAGCCGCGCGCGCATTGACCCTCCTCGCCGTTGACGATAGAATTGAATGAGTTTGGCGATGCACTCCTGTTGAAGGGTGCGCGGGATTTGGCCGGGCTTTTCGACGCCGGTGGCACAGCTTGGCTCCCGATGCAGTCACCCATCTGTATCCGCCCCATCAGGCACACCAACTTGTGCTTTGCGCCCGGTTCTTAAACGTGCGCTGGAGGATTTGTCATGTACGCAGTCATTCGCACCGGAGGCAAGCAGTACCGCGTTGCCCCAGGCGACGTGTTAAAGATCGAGAGCGTCACTACGGGGAGCCCCACCATCGAGTTCAGCGATGTGCTGGCCGTTTCCGGGGAGCCGGGCACGCTGGCCAAGCCTGCCGCTGCCAAAGTGACAGCCGAGGTGATCGGCGAGGGCCGCGGCGACAAGGTGCTGGTCTTCCATTTCAAGCGCAAGAAGCAGTACAAGAAGCTTCAGGGACACCGCCAGAACTTTACCGAGGTGCGCATCAAGGCCATCGAGGCCGACGGCGTCACCTACGCCGCAAAATAGCTTTCAGCCGTCAGCTGTCAGCATTCCGGTTGCGACCGCCAAGTGAGGCGCTGACGGCTGAAACCTGACACCTCTGAGCATCGCCGGGACGAGAAGGAGACATCGAGCATGGCACACAAAAAAGGTGGAGGCAGCTCCACAAACGGGCGCGATTCAAATGCGCAGCGGCTGGGCGTAAAGGCTTTTGCCGGCCAATTGGTCACCGGCGGCTCCATCATCGCGCGCCAGCGTGGCACCAAGATCAAGGCTGGACCCAATGTCGGCATCGGATCGGACGATACGCTTTTCGCCAAAGTCACCGGCCGGGTTGTTTTTACCGACCGCGGCCGTCGCGGCCGCTTCGCCTCCATCGAGCCCTCTGCGGCTGAATAGCCAAGTCCCCTCCGAAATTAAAAGGCCGCGGCGGGTGCCGCGGCCTTTCTCTCTAGCCTCCCCTTTTATTCTTAGCTCTAAGTCTCTGACTCGCGTCCTTTCATATTCCGCGCGAGCACCTTTTCCACCACACGCTCTACATCCGAAAGGAAGAAGCTGTTGGCGGGTTGCTGCACGGCGATTCTTGTTCCCGTGTGGCCCAGCGCCGATGCAATCTCGTTCCACCGGTAGATGGTCGAGCTGGCCGGCATCAGGACCGGCTTGCGGGCCGGTTCGGGCAGAATGCAGTAAATCGTCCAGACCGCAAGCGTGGCTAGAATCAGCGATTCGTAAATGAACTGAACCGGGTGGGTCAGCGAGGCAATGCGCGAAATCCACGATGCCAGAATGAAGTCGCCCGATGACATCAAGCCAAAGCCCAGGGCGATGCCGAACGAAATATCCCGCACCGTCAGGCGCAGGGCATTCATGCTCAAGCAGAGGAAGGCCAGCAGGCACAGCTCAAGCACGCTGACCGCGTGCATCAAACCGTAGGCAACGTCCCCGATGATGACCACTCCCTTGTTGTCATACGAGATTGACGTCAGGCTTACGATCACTGAAACCACCGCCGCCCACCGGAAGATCACGATCGCGAGCTTGGTGATGCCGGGGAACAGTGAGAGCGCGGAACGGAAAACCTCGATGCAAATGAAGAACAGCAGCACGGCGCTGGCTACGTAGGTTGCAAAAAAGCCAAAGTAGTAGACCTGGTCCAAGTGGTGGCTCAGGCCCCATGGCTGCGATTCCTCGCGCAGGACGAGAAGCAACACCGGCGTCGCCATCACGCGCAACGCGATGTAATAGCTCATCGCTTTGAAACGGCGATGCAATCCTCTATTCCAGAAAAGGATCGCCAACGCGGCCCAGAGCACAAACTCCGCCGTGTTCATCGCCGACATTGCGAAATTGACAGGCATATAGGCTATCCTGCGCGATCCTCAGAACGCCCTAAGAATAGCGCCAATATGCCTTTGGCTCAAACACAAAAGGGTAACGGGCTGCTGGCACTTTCGTGCTAGGCGACGTCTTTGCAGCGCGCCCCATTTGTGGTGAAGAAGTTAGCGGCTCGGTGTGGACGATACGGCGCAAGTGCCGGTCGCCTGGCAGGGCAAAGGACCCGGCAGGTTGACGGTCGGTCCGGGACCGGCTGCCTTCACCGAAGAGCGGGTTGAAGGTGCCTGACTTGAAGCTGGAGCGAAGGATGCCGAGGCAAGACCAGCAAGCGCAACGGCGAGAGCGAACATGCGAATGGCAACTTTCATCTTTGGTAACCTTTCAGGTTTCAAGTAGAAAGAGAGATCACTCCCTTTCGGGGACAAAGTGTATCCTATTTTTGTCGACAAATCCATCTTTTTAAAAAGTTTATAGAACTAACATCATATTAGATTACTGACGTAATAGTTTCGCCTCTCAAATCAGTGCGTGGTAACGAGCCATGCACTGCGTTCGCGCTCCTTTCCAACGCCCCGGCCGCCGCCCTTCCGCATGGTAAAATTGGAATAGACAAAGGCCTCTGATAGCCCCTCTTTTTTCAGACGCTTAGTCCCACTGAAATCCTCTTGACACGGCTCCAGCGGCCCTCGATTTCGAATCAACTTGCGAACGGAATTCTATGGCGACTGAAGTTCTAAGTAGCACGTCCATGCACGGCGATAACGACAATTACACCAGCGAAAATATCAAGGTGCTCGAAGGCCTGGAGGCGGTGCGCCTTCGCCCCGCCATGTATATCGGCTCGACCGGCGAAATGGGTCTGCACCACCTTGTCTACGAGGTTGTCGACAATTCCGTTGACGAGGCGCTTGCCGGTTATTGCAAGAAAATCGACGTCACCATCCACGTCGACAATTCCATCACCGTGGTCGATGACGGACGCGGCATACCTGTGGACATGATGGATCTGCCCGGCGGCCAGCGCATGCCTGCGGTGCAGGTCGTGCTCACCAAGCTGCACGCGGGCGGCAAGTTCGATTCCTCAACCTACAAGGTCTCCGGCGGGCTTCACGGCGTGGGCGTTAGTTGCGTCAATGCGCTCTCGCAGGAGTTCAACGTCGAAATCTGGCGCGATGGCCACACCTGGGAAATGGACTTCAGCTGCGGCATTCCCACCAGCGAACTGCGCCAGGCAGGAACCAGCAAACGCCGCGGCACCCGCATTCACTTTCTGCCCGACAAAACCATCTTCGCCACCACCGAATTCAACTACGACACGCTGGCCCAGCGCCTGCGCGAGATGGCCTTCCTCAACAAGGGCCTGGAGATCACGCTCACCGACGAGCGCACCGCCGACGCCAAGACGGGCGAAGCGCGCCGCACCGAATTCCGCTACGCCGGCGGCATCGCCGAATTCGTCAAGCACCTCAATCGCGGCAAGAGCGTGCTGCACGACAAGCCCATCGTCATGGAAGCCGTGCGCGAAGGCGTCGACATCGACATCGCGCTGCAGTACAACGACAGCTACTCCGAAACCGTCTTCAGCTTCGCCAATAACATCAATACCGTCGACGGCGGCACGCACCTGTCCGGCTTTCGCACCTCGCTCACCCGCACCATCAACTTCATCGGCCAGCAGATGGGCTTGTTCAAGGACATGAAGGAGAACCTGAGCGGCGACGATGTACGCGAGGGCTTGGTGGCCGTGGTGAGCGTCAAGTTGTCGCAACCGCAGTTCGAAGGCCAGACAAAAGGCAAACTCAACTCCGACATCGCCGGCGTAGTGCAGGCCTTTGTGAATGAGCGCCTGGGTATGTATCTCGAGCAGAATCCGCCAGTTGCCCGCCGCATCATCAACAAGGCCATTGAAGCGGCGCGCGCCCGCGAGGCGGCCCGCAAAGCCCGCGACCTGACGCGCCGCAAGGGCGCGCTCGACGGCGGCGGCTTGCCCGGCAAGCTCGCCGACTGCAGCGAACGCAACCCCGAGCGCTGCGAGCTTTATCTGGTCGAGGGCGAATCGGCCGGAGGAACCGCCAAGCAGGGCCGGGACCGCCGCTTCCAGGCCATCCTTCCGCTCAAAGGCAAGATTCTAAACGTCGAAAAGGCGCGCTACGATAAAATGCTCGGCCACGAAGAGATCCGCGCCATGATTACCGCGCTCGGTACGGGCATCGGCAAGGACGATTTCGATCCGGCCAAGCTGCGCTACGGCAAGATCATCCTCATGACCGATGCCGATGTTGACGGCTCGCACATCCGCACCCTGCTGCTCACCTTCTTCTTCCGCCACATGACCGACCTCATCAAGCGCGACAATGTTTTCATCGCGCAACCTCCCCTGTACAAAATCAAGAAAGGCCGGTTCGAGCAGTACATCAAGAACGACCGGGATTTCGTCAAGGTGATGGTCAACCGCGCCGCTGAAGGCATGGTTGTCCGTCATGGTGAGTCCGCGGGCCGCATTGAAGGCGCGGAGCTCACCCGCTTCATGTCCACGCTCAACGAGTATCTCGGCTTTGTCGAAAAGGTCGACAAGCGTATCCGCAACGAAAAGCTCACCGAGATGCTGGCTCGCGCCGAGTTGACGCATCGCGCCGACTTTGCCTCGAAAAATGGCGGCGACATTCCTGAGAAACTCGCTGCGCTGCATACGCAATTGGTTGAGCTTTCCGACGAGTTCCAGTGCAAGGTGGGCAAGCCCGTCGAAGACGAGGAGCATCACACCTGGTCGATCAGCTTCAAGGATGCGCAGGGGCAGGAACGTCACATCGACTGGACGCTTGCCTCCAGTCCCGAGTTCCGCCAGATGATGTCAAAGTACTCGCTCATCAAGGAATTCCTCGAGCCGCCCTTCCTCGTCGAGTACGCGGCCAAGAAGATTGCGAGCGCCGAAGCCAATGAGGAGGAAGAAGAGCCCGACGCGGAAGGCGCGCCCCCACCCGGGAGCGCCCAGGTGCGCGCGGAAGCCAAGGCCGGCGGCCGCGCTGCGCGTGTGCTGCGCGAGCCGGTCGAAAAACAGACGGCACGGGAGCTCTTCGCTTACATCGTCGAACAAGGCAAGAAGGACTACCAGGTGCAGCGCTACAAAGGCCTGGGTGAAATGACTGCCGCGCAGCTTTGGGAAACCACCATGGACCCAGAGCGCCGCACCCTGCTCTCGGTCAAGCTCGAAGACATCGCAGAAACCGAGGCCATCTTCACCACCCTCATGGGCGAAGACGTCGAAGCCCGCCGCAAATTTATTGAAGACAACGCCCTCGACGTCAAGAACCTCGACATTTAGCTGCAGCAAACAACAAATTATTGTCCTCCTCAGCGAAATGGAAAAGATCTCTGGCGGAGATTTTGAATTCATTCGCGCGCCCAATGCCCAGTGAATCTGTGGGACGTGGTCTGCCTTCGCGATGAGACCTGACTTGCCGATCATGCTTCCTTCAATCACCGCGCGGTAGATTCCCCGATCCCTTCCTTTACCCCCTTTTCCTTGTCCCGTTTCCCTTGCCCATGTTCCAATGTCCTCATCAATGAAACCCCGCTTCCTCGCCGTCCTGATCGCCTTCCTCGTCCTCGCGCCTTCGCTCCGCGCGCAATCCTCCGCCCCGCAATCCTCCATCGACCGCGACCTCCTTGAAGTCACTGTCCCGCGCCTGGAGCACTTCTACGCCACCCACACTTACTCCGTGACCCAAGTCGTCCAGTGGTACATCGCCCGGATCCGCCGCTATAACCCCGTCTACGGCCCGGTTGAATTCCTCAACTCCAGACAAGCCCTCACCCTGGCCGCCAGGCTCGATGCCGAGGCCGCCGCCAACTCCCATCTGGCGCGCGGCCCTCTCTGGGGTGTGCCCATTGTCATCAAGGAAAACACCAGCGTCCACGGCCTCGTCACCACCGACGGCTGGAAGGGCTACACGCTTCCCGGTCACGAGCTGATCGCCCCGCGCGACGCCACCATCGTCGCCCGCCTCCGCGCCGCCGGCGCCATCATACTGGCCAAAACCAACATGCCCGACTTCGCCGCCAGCGACACCAACCGCAGCTCCTCCTATGGACGAACAGGGAATGCCTACGACGTTCGCTTCAGTCCCGGCGGCTCATCCGGCGGTACCGTCACCGCCGTCACCTCCAACATGGCCGTCCTCGGCAACGGCACTGACACCGGAAACTCCATACGCATGCCCGCCGCCACCAGTTCGGTCGTCGGCGTCTTTCCCACCCGCGGCCTCGTCTCCATTGCCGGCGTCGCCCCGCTCGACTGGCTCCTCGACAACACCGGTCCCATCGCCCGCAACGTCACTGACGCAGCCATTGCACTCAGCGTCATGGCCGGCGAAGATTCCCTCGACCCTGCCACCAAAGGTTCCGCTGCGCTCGCTCAGCCCGGCCCGTACACCCGCTACCTCAAGCCAGATGCCCTCAGAGGCAAGCGCTTCGGCGTCCCCGCCACCGTCATGCTTGGCCTCGGCATTCCCTTCCAGGGCATCCCCGCGTCCGAAACCCCCGCCCAGGTCGCTGCCGACCGCAAATCCGCCGAGATCCCCTTGCAGCCTGAAACTCGTCAGGCCTTCCTCAAGGCAGTCGATGCCTTCCGCGCCGCCGGAGCAACCGTCATCTTCGACGATTCCATCCTGGGCGAGGACTTTGCCGCCGTGGCCACGCGTATCGGCACCCTCCCCTATATCCGCGAGGGCACCGAAAAGTTCCTCGCCGACTTCGGTCCTGATCAATACCACACGCCCGAGGAATACCAGCGCGCCACCGGCCAACCGCTGCCCGCAACCATCATCGGCGGCGGCAAGCCCGGCACGCTGCTCGTCGATCCACGGCCCGTCGTCAGACAGATCCTTTACGAGAACAACCCTCAGGCCGACGCCGACGTCAACAACCCGCGCCACCGCGCCCTCGACATCTACAACTCCACGCTCGACCGCCTTCACCTCGACGGCTATGTTTACCCTGCCATCCAGATGCCGCCCGTCGATGAGACCATGCCCCAGGACGGAACCATCTCCGGCGGCCCGCACTCCAACACCAGCTGGGTCAACATGATTGGTGTCCCCGCCGTCGTCGTCCCCGCCGGCTTTTACCCCTCCGGGCTGCCCTTCGGCCTCGAAATCAGCACCCGCCGTTGGCACGACGGGGACCTCCTCGGCTGGGCCTACGCCTTCGAGCAGGCCACCCGCCTCCGCCACCCGCCTGTCCTGGTTGACCGGGGCCTCCTTCCCATCTACCCCACCCTCGAATAACCCGCCGGTAAACCGCGCCCTGCGAAGGCCTGGGCGCCATCGTAGGATATTCACCAGTGCGCGCCGGAGATTCGATCGCAAGCCAGTGTGGCACTTGCACCCCGAGGAGCACCGCATGCGCACCATCACTATTGGCTCCATTTTTTTCGTTTTCTCATGCGCCGCGTCCGTTGCGCAGGCCGCAAGCCCCAACCCGCTGACAATTTCGCGCGTCTTCTCCTTCGACGACATGACCGCGCGGACCGCGCCCAACGGCGCCGTGGGACGCAATGTGTTCAACGGCACGCTGGCCACAGGCGAAGCCGTCGCCGTGCACGAAACCTTGCAGCCGGCGGGCACCATCCCCAATTCCGCGCACCGCATTCAACACTCTGAGCTGATCGTGGTCCAGCAGGGAACTCTCGAGTTCGAGCACGACGGCAAAGCCGAACGCGCCGGCCCGGGCAGCGTCATTTATGTCGCTTTGGGAACACTGCATGCCGTCAAGAATGTCGGCGACAGTGCTGCCCAATACATCGTCATCCAGATTGGTGGCGACACCCCAAAATAAACCCGCATGTTTGCATGTGAGGGAATGCGCCTCAGGCCCCGCGCACCTCTCCGCGGCAGCGGCTCTTCACCGCGTACATGCGGGCGTCGGCGGTGCCGATGATGGCATACACCCGTGCTCCGTCGGCGGGCGCCGTTGCCACCCCCACGCTCGCGCTGACGCGTAATTTGAGGTCGCCCTTCATCCGGAACTCCGTTTCCATCAGCGCCTTGTGCATTGCTCTCGCCCGCTCCATCGCGTTCCGGTGGTCGGTCTCCGGCATCAGAATCACAAACTCGTCGCCGCCATAGCGGAAGCACAGATCCTGCTTCCTGCTCAGCTCCTGCAACCTGCGCCCGGTGTGTGCAAGCAGCTCGCTGCCAATCAGGTGCCCGTGCACGTCGTTCACCTGCTTGAACCGGTCCAGGTCGAGGAACGCCAGGCTCACCGGATGTTTCTGTTTCTTCGCCCGCTTCAACTCCCGGCCCAGCACATCGTACAGGTGGCGCACGTTATAGAGTCCGGTGGTATCGTCGGTGATGGTCAGATGCTGGATGCGAGCTACGTCGCGTGCGTTTTCAATGGCGATGGCCGCGTGGTCGGCCAGGATGTGCAGGAACGCGATCGTGTAATCCGACATCTCGGCGCGCGGATTCAGGATTTCGATCACGCCTTGCGTGCCTGCGCGCCCGCGCAATGGCAGCGCGATCACCGAACGCACCGAACTCAGGCGTGACTTCTCGTCCCGCTGCGCGCGCGGGTCGCCTTCGGCCTCGGGAATGATCAGAGTTTCCCCATGCTCGAGCACCCAACCGGCTACACCCTCGCCCACCTTCACGCGCAATCCGCGCAGCGCCTCCTGTTCCTGGCCTGCGGCAATCGCATAGTAGAGCTCCTGGCTGGCATCGTCCAGCATCAGCAGCGTCCAGAGCTCCGCCTCCACCATGCGCTCCATGTGCTCCAGGATGGTGCGCAGAATAGTGTCCAGGTCGAAGCTGGAGTTGAGTGATCGCGCCAGCTGATGGAAAACCAGCAGATCGTCGAGCGGGATGCGCTCTGGCGCCTCGTGTGGCATGGACTGGCCCTGTCGGGAAGGACTCTTTCGACCATTGTCCCACAAAGGCCTTCACCCGCCGATATGGACCATCGACCGCGACGGCTTCAGAAATCCGGGTTCGCCGATGTGATGCCGCGCCTCTTTCCCCTGCACGGTACGCACGATGTAGGCACGCAGCTCGTCTTCACTGGCGCCCGCCCGCAATCGCCCGTACAAGTCGTGTTCCACCTGCGAAAACAGGCAGGTGCGGATCTTGCCGTCGGAGGTGAGCCGCACCCGGCTGCAGGCGCCGCAAAAGGCCTGGCTTACGGGCGCGATGATGCCGATCTCGCCCATGTAATCGGTGAACGTATAGCGGCGTGCGGTTTCGCTCGCCTCGCGTGGAGGCAGCTCCACCAACGGCGTTATCCGCTCGATGCGCGCCACGATTTCTTTGAGAGGCACGACAATCTCCGGCGACCAGAGCCGGCCCTCCTCGAGCGGCATGAACTCGATGAACCGTACCACCACGTGTTCCTGCCGCGCGAAACGCGCGAATCCCTCGATCTGGTCGTCGTTAAACCCGCGCAGCAGAACGCAGTTGATCTTGAGCGGCGTCAAACCCACGGCCCGGGCGGCGCGAATGCCCGCCAGCACCTCGGGGAAGCTGCCTGCGATGCGCGTGATGCGCTCGAAGGTCGGCGCATCCACCGCGTCCATGCTGACCGTCACGCGGTTCAGCCCCGCGGCCTTCAAGGGGCCGGCAAGCGACTCCAGCAGATGTCCGTTGGTGGTGAGCGCCAGATCAAGCGGCTCGCCCTCCAGGGTGCGCAGCTTCGCCAGCTCCCGAACCAACTCCACCACTCCGCGCCGCAACAGCGGCTCACCGCCTGTCAACCTCACCTTCGTGATCCCGAGGCTGACAAAAACTCCTATGAGGCGCAGGTACTCGTCGTCGCCCAGCTCCGGATATTGCGCTCCCGCCTCGCCGGTGCGGCAGTATACGCACTTGTAGTTGCAGCGGTCAGTGATGGAGACACGAAGGTCGTGAATCACCCGCCCGTGGCTATCGGTGAGCGGCGGGTGCGGCATAAGATCGGGCCGAGCGGAAAGGGAAGCAGAAGCCATGGCCAGCTTCCAGCCTATACCCTTGCGCGCATCCCTTGCAGCGCGGCCAGTCCCGCCGCCGCCGCAACCGGCGCGCCATGAAAGCGATAGCATGATTGAAGAGCGCGAGTGCAATTCAGCTTGGCGCGCACCCGTCAACCATCAATCAGGAAGTTCAGGACATGCCGGCAATTGGAGCCAGACCCACGGGTGAGTCGGACGAGGCGGATGCAGCCCTGGCTGTGCGCCGGATGTTCGACTCCATCGCGCCCCGCTATGACCTGCTCAATCATCTCCTCTCGGCCAACGTTGACCGCCTGTGGTGGCGCAAGGCCGCGCGCAGGTTTCAGGCCGTTCTCGCCCGCCCTGAAGCGGCCATCCTCGACATCTGTTGCGGCACCGGCGACCTGACCATGGCTTTGCTCAGGTTGCGGCCATCCGCAGCGCGGCCCATTCTCGCCGCCGATTTTGCTCCCGCCATGCTGCGCCGCGGAGCCGAAAGGTTCTCCCCCGCCCATCTTCGCAAATCGCGCCGTCGTCTCAAGCCCGGCGCTCCTTATGCCATCCCCCTTCAAGCCGACGCCTTGCACCTGCCCCTGCGCGCCGCATCGCTCGATTTAATCGTCACTTCCTTCGGCTTTCGCAATCTGGCCAACTACGAAGCCGGCCTCCGCGAGTTCCATCGCGCTCTCAAGCCGGGCGGGCAGCTGGGCATTCTGGAGTTCAGCCAACCGGGCGGCTTGATGGGCAAGGCCTACGCGGTTTACTTCCGTCGCGTCTTGCCGGCCGTGGGGCGATTGGTTTGCGGAAAGAACGGTCCGTACAACTACCTGCCTACTTCGGTTGGCAGTTTTCCGCCGCCCGAGGAAATGCTCGCGATGATGCGCTCCACTGGATTCGCGGAGTGCGCATGGCAGCCCTACACCTTCGCCATCGCCGGCTTGTACACCGCGGTCCGGCCCCTTGTACCCTAATACCCTAAGGTCGTGATGCCCTCCCCAGTTACCGCTTCGCACACCGCCCAGCCTCCCGCGCCGGGTCAATCCGCCATCTCGGCGGAAAAGCAGCGCGTGGCGCGCCGTTCCATGGCCGCTGCCGCCGTCATGACGCTGTTGAAGCTCGTGGCCGGGCTCTTTTCCGGCTCGCTGGGTGTGCTTTCTGATGCCGCCCACTCCGGCCTTGACCTGGTCGGCGCGGCGTTGACGTATTTCTCCGTCCAACTCAGCGATAAGCCGGCCGACGAGGATCACACCTACGGCCACGGGAAGTTCGAAAACCTATCCGCCTTTGCCGAAGCCGGCCTGATGACCGTCTCCTGTGCCGGGATCATCTTCGAGGCCGTTCGCCGCATCCTCTACCACGACGTGAATCTGCACCACTCGCTATGGCCCATCCTGGTGTTGCTGGCGTCCATCGCCGTCGATTTCTGGCGCTCGCGGCAGTTGCGCACGGTCGCCCGCCACACCGGCTCTCCGGCGCTGGCCACTGACGCCTTTCATTTCGCCTCCGACATATGGGCTACGCTGGCGGTGCTCGCCGGATTTGGCGCCACATGGCTCGGTGCGCATTTCGGCGTTCCCGCTCTGCACTACGCCGACCCCTGCGCCGCCATCGTCGTCTCGTTGATGATTCTGCGCATGACCGTCCGAGTCGGCCATGAAGCAGTGGACGCGCTCATGGATGAAATTCCTGCCGAAACCCGGCGCCGCCTGGTGCGCGAAGTGGAGCAAGTGGAAGGAGTACTGGCGGTGGAGCGTGCGCGCGTCCGCCGCTCTGGCGCGGGCTACTTCGCCGACCTCACGCTGGCCCTGCCCCGCCGCTACACGTTTGAGCACACGGGCGAACTGGCGCAGGCCGCCACCGCCGCCGTGCATCGCGCGCTTCCCACGGCCGATGTTGTGATTCACACCATTCCACGCGAGTCCAGGGCCGAAAGCATCTTCGACCGCGTGCGCGCCGTCGCCTTGCGCAACAACGTCTCCGTGCACGATCTCAGCATTCAGTCGCACCATGGGCGCTTGCAGGTTGAGTTGCACGTCGAGATCGAAGAGAACAGACGCCTGCGTGACGCGCACAGTTTCGTCTCTGCCCTCGAGGCGGAGATCCTGCGCGATGTTCCCGAGATCGCCTCGGTGCTGACCCACATCGAAAGCGAGCCGGCCACCATCGAGCAACCCAGGGAGGCTGCTGCGGAGGACCACAAGATCGAGCGGGCGTTGCGCGCCGTAGCCGCTGCATTCCCCGAGATCACCGACGTCCATGCCATTGCCATTGGACGCATTGGAGATCACATCTCGCTCACCTGCCATTGCACGTTGCCCGACGACATGCCCATGCACCACGTTCATGAGCTCATCACGGCTCTCGAGGATCGCTTGAAACTGGAGTGCCCCGAAGTATACCGCGTGACCATCCATCCCGAGCCGGTAACCGATAATACCCGTTAGCGCACTTTTTCTTGAGTGGGGCAGACCGCAACCATGAACATGCGTCCCATTGCCGCTTTTTTCCGCGTGGCCTCGCTGGTCCTGCTGCTGGTGGCGGTGGCCCTGCTGGCCGCCATCATCACCATGCAGTTTGCCATCCACGGAGCCGAAGTGCAGGTGCCTTCACTAAAAGGCATGACGGTGACCGACGCGCGCAGTGAAACTGCCGGCCTCGGACTCAACCTCGACGTCGATAACCGCTATTACTCGGGTGACGTGCCTGCGGGGCACATTCTGTCGCAGTCTCCCGAGCCGGGAACGGTAGTGCGCCGCGAATGGCGCGTGCGCGTCGCCGAAAGCCTGGGGCCGCAGAAAGTCGAGGTCCCCGACACGGTGGGCACCGACGAGCGGGTAGCCGTACTCGAGTTGCGCCGAGCTGGCCTGGAAGTGGGCACCATCGCGCGTCTGCCGTATGGCGCGGCCAACGAGGGAACCGTGCTGGCGCAGGACCCTCCGCCTCACGCACAGGACATTGAGCAACCCACCGTCAACTTGTTGGTTGCCGCGCCCGACGATTCCGAGCCCGACGCATTTGTCATGCCCGACCTGACCGGTTTGCCGGTAGTTGCCGCGCAGGCCACGCTTACAAGGGCCGGCATCAAATCGGCCGCGCCGAAATACGTTGACATTCCGGTGGCGCCGGTGGGCAATGGCGACGCGCCGCCCAAGGTCCCGGTCAAGCCCGGCTCGGTCATTGCGCAGTCGCCCGCCCCCGGCGCTCGCGTCGGCCAGGACACCCTGGTCAGGCTCACAGTGGCAAAGTAGCAGCAAACAGGAGCAAAACCTCATGGGACTCAGCGAAGATTTGGAGCGGATTGCTCTTGAGGAGCGCGAATTGCGCTTGCCGCGTTTCGATGCGCAGGTGGCGTGGGATCTCGGCACGCGCCTGCGCAGCCTCGCCGTTGAACGAGGCCTCAAGCTGGTCATCGATGTGCGGCGTTTCGGCCAGCCTCTTTTTTACGCCGCGCTCGACGGCACCACCCCCGACAATGCGGAATGGGTGCGCCGCAAAGGCAACACGGTGGCTCGCTTCCATCGCAGCTCCTATGCCACAGGGTTGATGATGAAGGCCAAAGGCACAACACTCGTCGAGCGCTACGGGCTCCCGGTGGCCGATTACGCAGGCGACGGCGGCTCGTTTCCGATCGCGGTTGAAGGCGCGGGCATCGTAGGCAGCGCCACCGTCTCCGGCCTGCCTCAGCGCGACGATCACAATCTGGTGGTCGAAGCTCTTTGTGGGATGCTCGGCCGCGACTTTGCCTCCCTGCGCCTCGAGCCTGAGGAGGGATGAGCACGCTTCGCACTTTTTCGACGACTAAGGAATGCCGTCACCGGAATCACCGTGGCCCGTCCTCTCGATCATCGCCGCAAAAAATCCATCCGAGGGCGCCGCACCCGGCAACAGAAGCAGGGAACCATCCGGCCTGAGGCAATTGGCTAGCTCTTCCGCGCCGGTTACACTCAGAATTCCTCTCCGCTCCAGTGAATCGATCTGCGGCGCAAGCGAGATTTGACGCGCACCGGGGACAGCCTTGAGCGCCCCCGCAATCACCTGCTCGTTCTCCTCTGGCTCCAGAGAGCATGTGGAATAGACGGCACGCCCGCCCAGGCGCACCGCGCGCAACGCAGCCGTCAGAATTGCTTGCTGCCGCTCCGCCTGCCGCGCCAGATCGTCGACCTTCAAGCGGTGGCGAATCTCCGGATTGCGTCCCAGGGTTCCCGTGCCGCTGCAAGGCGCGTCAACCAGCGCGAAATCGAATTCGGAATCTTCCTCAAGTTCCGCTGCATCTGCCAGCCGGCATTCCACGCGGCCGGCGTATGCAGCCATCCGCTTGACCAATTCCGCATGCCGCCGCGCGCTGGCTTCGCAGGCCACGATGCGCGCATTGGGCAGCCGCTCGGCAAGGATCAACGTCTTGCCTCCCGGCGCCGCGCAGGCATCGAGAATCTTCTTCTTTTCGACGAGGTTCGCAGGAGCGCAAGAGGCCAGCTCGCCAATCAGCTGCGACCCCTCATCCTGAATGCGTGCGTGGCCTTCACGAAACACGGCCGTCGCCGTCCCATGGCCTGAAATCACCGTACGCGCCGCGGTCAGCCATGCGCCCGGTTTCACGAGAACTCCTGCCTCGATCAACTCGCCTTCGGCCCTGGTGTTCTCGAGCCGCACCGTCAACGGCGGCTGCGCCTGCCCGTGGCGGCAAATCTCTCGCGCGGCATCCAGGCCATAAAAACTCGTCCAGCGCTCCACCAGCCACGCCGGATGCGCCTGCGCCGGCGCGGACTCTTCTGGGCTCTCCTCGGAAGGGTCAAGGCGGGGAACGGCTCCCGCGGCCAACTTTCGCAGCACCGCATTCACCATCGCAGCCGCAAAGCGATGCCCCGCCTGTTTCGTCAGTTCAACGCTCTCATCAATGGCGGCGTGCGCAGGGATGCGATCGAGAAACTCGAGCTGAAAAGCGCCGAGCCGCAGAGCGATCCGCGCCTCGGCGTCGAGCTTCGCGTTGGGTCGTTTGAGGAGCGGGCGAATGCGGTCGTCGAGCCGAATCTGCCAGCGCAGCACGTCCAGCACCAGCGCCGTCGCCAGGTTGCGGTCAGCCGGCGTGAGCGCGCTCACAGCCTTCCCGCGCAGCAAATCGTCAGAGTGCGCGGGCCCACGCTCCATCGCCAGCAGGATTCGAAATGCGGCTTGGCGCGCGGGAGAGACTTGAGCCACGGCGCTCAACCTAAGCGCGCATCCGCGGCCAGCGGATTTCCGCGCAGGAATTCGGCGGCATCGAGCCGTCTCTTGCCTTCCAGTTGCACTTCCTCGAATTCCAGCCAGGTATTCTCCGCGCAACAGGTCAGAAGATGGCCGTCTTCCACCAGAATCCATCCCGGCTCCGCAAAGCCCAGCCGCGCCGCGTAGCTCTCGTGGGCAATTGCCATGCGATGCACGATCAGCTTCTTCCCGTTCAGCGCTGTGAACGCGCCGGGCCAGGGCTGAAAGCCTCGCCAGCGATTGTAAAGCTCGGTCGCGGTCCGCGCGGCAAAGTCCATGCGGCCGTCCTCGCGGTTGAGCAGCGGCGCATACGTCGCCCCTTCGTGATTCTGCGGCTCGGGTTCAATGGTTCCATCGGCGAGCCTCGCCAGAGTCTTCACCACCAGCGGCGCTCCCGCATGGGCCAGCAGCGGAAACAGCTCCACGGCCGTTTGCTCGCGCCCGATTTCCATGGTCTCCTGCAGCAGAATCGGCCCGGTGTCCAATCCCTCTTCCAGCAGCATGGCGGTGTTGCCGGTGAACGCGTCCCCCATGGCAATGGCCCACTGGATGGGCGCCGCGCCGCGATACTTCGGCAGCAGCGAGGCATGCAGATTCACACATCCGAGCCGCGGAAGCGCCAGCATCCAGGGCGGAATGATGCGCCCATACGCCACCACCATGATCGCATCCGGCGCAATCGCCTCAAGCTGCGCGCGAAACTCCGCGTTGTTCTTGATTTTCTCCGGCTGCGTAACTTCGATTCCGGCAGCCAGCGCCCGTTGCTTCACCGGCGGAGCCGTCAGCTCCTGTTCGCGTCCTTGAGGCCGGTCCGGCTGCGAAACCACCAGCGCCACTTCGTGCCCGGCAGCCAGCAGCGCTTCCAGCGTGGGCACTGCGAACTGCGGCGTGCCGCAAAAAACCAGCTTAAGCGTCTTCGCCGCGTTCGTCATGGCCGTCTTACCAGCTGCCGTCGCCTTGCATCTTGCGAATCTTGCGCAAGTTCAGGCCGCGCTTCAGCGCGCTCATGCGGAAGATGAACACAATGCCGTCGAGGTGGTCGATCTCGTGCTGGAAGGCTCGCGAGAGCAGCTCCTCACCGTCCATCTCAAACCACTTGCCGCGCTCGTTCTGCGCGCGAATGCGCACCTTGGCCGCGCGCACCACCTTCTCGCGGATGTCAGGAAAGCTCAGGCAGCCCTCTTCTTCGTATTGCTTGCCTTCGCTCAAAATGATCTCGGGATTGATGAGCACAAGTCTCTGCTCGGGATCTTTGCCCTGGCTCAGGTCGATCACCGTCAACCGCTTCGATACGCCCACCTGCGGCGCGGCCAGCCCGATGCCCTGCGCGGCGTAGGTGGTTTCGAACATGTCGTCCACCAGCTTCCGCAGTTCGTCGTTGAACTCAGTCACCGGCTCGCCCGGCTGCTCCAGCACCGGCTCGGGATATTTCAGAATCTTCAGCTTCATCGTTGCCCGCTAATAGCTCCGTATCTGTTCGATGTATCCCAAAAAATTCCGTTTCAACTCACCCAGCGAATCGCCGCCGAACTTCTCGTGAGCCAGGTTCGCCAGCACCAGCGCAACCATGGCTTCGGCCGCCACTCCCGCCGCCGGCACCACGCAAATGTCGCTGCGCTCATAGCTCGCGTTGGTCGCCTCGCGCGTGTCGAAGCGCACTGACTCCAGGGGTTGGCGCAGGGTCGAAATGGGCTTCAGATAACCGCGCACCACAATGTCCTCGCCGTTCGAAACTCCGCCCTCGATGCCGCCGGCATTGTTGTGCGGACGCGTGAAGCGCGTCGGCCTTCCCGGCGGATGGGCAGCGGCGTATTGAATGGGATCGTGCACGCGCGAGCCGAACGAAGCGGCGGCGGCCACACCCCGGCCGATCTCGACGGCCTTCACGGCCTGCAAACTCATCACCGCCCACGCCAGTTGACCATCCAGGCGCTCGTCCCAATTTGCATACGACCCAATCCCCGCCGGAACGCCGTGCGCCACCACTTCAAAGATGCCGTTCACGGTGTCGCCGGCGCGCGTTGCTTCTTCCACTTCCGCTTTCATGCGCGCCTCGGCTTCGGCATCCACGCACGCCAGCACGACTTCCTCCTTGCTCGCCAGCGCCGCAATCTCTTCCCAGGCCGCGTCTCGTTCCAGCTCCACGCGCCCCACGCGAATTACGTGACTTGCGACCTCAATGCCCAGGGTGCGCAGCAGCAGCTTGGCGAAAGCTCCCGCGGCGACGCGCGCCGCTGACTCGCGCGCTGAAGCCCGCTCCAGCACGTAGCGCGCATCGGGAAAATTGAACTTTAGCGCGCCCGCCAGGTCGGCGTGGCCGGGCCGCGGCGACGTCACCGCGCGGTGTTTCGCGGGATCGCCCGTCTCCACCGGCAGTTTTTCCTGCCAGTTTTTCCAGTCGCGATTGATCAACTCGATGGCAATCGGCGACCCGATCGTCTTTCCGTGCCGCGCGCCCGACAGCACGTGTGCCTGGTCCGTCTCGATCTTCATGCGGCCGCCGCGGCCGTACCCCTGCTGCCGCCGCCACAACTCGTGGTTGACGAATTCCAGGTCGACGGGGACGCCGGCGGGAAGTCCGGAGACAATGGCAATCAGGGCTTCGCCGTGCGATTCGCCGGCGGTCGAAAAGCGGATCATACAGATTCGATTGTAAATGCGGCGCGGCGCTCTCCGACTCCGCCCCTGCCGGGAATCGAGACGTCGTGGCTCAGTTTTCAGGATTCAGCATGGAACATTTCGGCGCGACTGCAGCGCTCAAACCCGCAAATTGAACTGAAACCTGTTTCTTTCAGTCGCCGTCTGCGATGCTTTCGCGCCTTTCGCCGTGGCCGGCTGTAAGGCCGCCGCTTCGCGCTGCGAATTCATCCATTTCCAGGCCACGGCAGGCTTCGCGCCATCGCTTCAGGAAATGCCTCAATTGCAATGGGGGCCGGAGCCATATGTCGGCCTGCGTGGGGCGCGGCCTGCGCCTCACCAGCACGCCCAGTCCGCGCCCCTTGATGGCGCGGAACGCGGCTTCATCGGTAAGGTCGTCGCCCAGATACGCGGCCGGATGCGGCATGCCGTCGCTTGTCTCCTCGAGGAGCGCCTTCACCGCTTCGCCTTTGTCGCGTCCCGCGCGCAGTTCAAGACCGGCTTCGAACTCGAGCAGGTTTAGCCCATCCATTCGGGCAAGCGGTTCGAACAGCGCCCGCGTCCGCTTTTCAATTGTTTTTGCCTTTGCGGTTGGAATACCGCGCCAGTGCACTGCAACGGCGTTGGGTTTCTCCTCGAACAGCCCCCCAAATGCGTCTCCGCGCAATTGCCCGCAAAGCGTCTTGAGCCGGGCGCAGGCAGCCGCGGGAACCTGCTCCAACTCGCGTCGCCCGTCAGAGTACAAGCGCTCTGACCCATGCAATCCCCAAACCTCCGGCGCGGGTTCAACTCCCAGCAGCGGGGCAATTTCATTGGCCGGCCGTCCCGTCACAACCACCATACGCGTCTTTTCTTGGTTTTGGATCTGGCTCAGCAGGGTCCGCACCCCTGCCCACGGCCGCGACTTGAAGCGGTCGACACGGAAGGGCGCCAGCGTGCCATCGTAATCCAGAAGCAACAGAGGCTCAGCGGCGCCGGAAATGGCGCAGAAGAATTCATCCAGCCGCTTTCTCGTTTCGATGGTCAGTCCGATGCTCGCCCTCATGCCAGCTTTGCCGCCGCATAGCTGGCTGCCGAGACGCCCGACGGGGCCATCCGGCCCGTCTCCGCGTCCTCCGTTGGTTCCAGGCGCACGTCGCGCAGGTCGCCCAGCACCTTTGCTGCCCACAGGTACGTGTTGTATTCCATCACCTGGCGCCGCATCCGCTGCATGCGCTCGTGGCGCTCTTCAGGGTTCATCTCTAGGCCGCGGTGGATGGCTTCGGCCACGCCCGCAATGTCGTAGGGATTCACCAGCAGAGCGTCAGGCAATTCCGCCGCCGCGCCGGTGAACTTGCTCAGCACCAGTACCCCATCCTCATCATCGCGCGCAGCCACGAACTCCTTGGCTACCAGATTCATGCCATCATGCAACGAGGTCACCAGGCACAAGTCTGCGGCGCGATACCAGCCGCGCACCTCTTCGTGATCGCATTGATGCTCGATGAGCACAATCGGCCTCCAGTGCGCGGTTTGGAAGCACGAGTTGATGCGCTCCACGGTGTCCTCAACGCGGCGCCGCAACTCGGCGTAGCTGGGGATACGCGTGCGGCTGGGGGCGGCTATCTGCACCATGGTCACACGTTCCCGGTGCCAGGGATGTTCCTCGAAAAGCTGCTCGATGGCCTCGAGACGCTCCACGATGCCCTTGGTATAGTCCAACCGGTCCACTCCGATCATCAGGCTTTCGGCGCGCACGCCGAACTCGCGCAGCAATCGTCCCAGTGCGTCCTCTCGCTCCTGCTCGATATCGGCCCTGGCCCACATGGCATTGGGCCGCGCCGCCCCATCGAAGGTCACGCTGACCGGGTAGGGCCTGATGGTTGTCGCGTGCCCTTGGCGGCGCACCGACATGTGCTCCCAATCCGTGCGCGACTCCAGCACGCGATCCACCGTCGCCAGAAAATTATGGCAATGGAGCGGGATGTGGAAGCCGATCAGGTCGGCGCCCAGCAGTCCATCGAGCAACTCGGCCTGCCACGGGCAGATTCCAAACGCTTCGGGGTTCGGCCACGGAATATGCCAGAAGATGGCTACGCGCGCATCCGGCCGCTCCCTCTTCACCAGCTGCGGAAGCAACGCCAGGTGGTAATCCTGAGCAAATACGACCGGTTCCGCACAGCCTTCCATCTCCCGGATCAGCGCATCGGCAAAGCGCTGGTTGATGCGCTGGTAGCATTCCCAATCGGCGGCGCGAAAGATGGGGCGCGTATGGGCAATGTGGCAAAGCGGCCAGAGTCCTTCGTTGGCGAAGCCGTCGTAGTATTGCTCCTCCTCTTCTTCTGAAAGCCACACGCGGCGCAACGTATAGCGCGGCTCGTCAGGCGGAACGCGCAGCCGGTCGCATTCGTCCACTGTCATGGCGTCGGCATCTCCGCTCCCGCTGGCCACCCACACCCCGTCGCAGGCGCGCAGCACCGGCTCCAGTGCTGTTACCAATCCACTGGGCGGCACCACGCACAACGTCTCCCGCCCCCGCCGAATGTGCATATACGGCTCACGATTTGAAACCACGAAGATGCGGCTTGATCCGGCCTTGTTGCGAACATGGACGGCCAGCCGTTCGGCAGTCCACAGGCGCTCGCCGGCCTCGCGCAGGCGGGCTTCCGCGGCGGCGGCTGCGCGCGCTGCTCTCAGGCTCTCCGCCATGGTTTCCACTTCGCGCGCCAGGGGCGGAAACAGGCTGAGTTCGACTGCCTCTGACGGTGGAGCATCCTCGGTGTGGCCGGTCCGCAAATGGCGTAGCTGTTCCGCAACCTTGCGCATGGGCCGCGTCAGAAACCAGCGAACCATCCCCAGTGTGATGCCCACGATCAGAATCACCAGCGCCAGGATTCGCCAGAAGCTTCGCGTCCACAGGTCATTTCCTGCCGCCCGGATGGATCTGGCATCCATCACGATCGCCATCGCCCCTTCCAAATGCTGCCCATCGTGGATGGGAAAAACCTCTTCCAGCCATTGCAAGTTGCCTGCGTGCCCGAACGCGCCGGTCTCGACGCCATTCTGCAGCGATTTCTGCACCACGCCTTGTGCCAGCCCTTGCATCACCTCAGCCGGCACGCTGCTGGCCTGAAGCTGTCCGTGCGCGTCGTACACCGCCAGGCCCAGCGCTCCCGTGCGGGTTTTCAGCGACTCGGCCAATTGAAGCAGAGCCGTGGGATCGCCCGTCCGCAGCGGACCTTCCACATCCGCCTGGATGCTCCTGCCCATCCATCGCGTCCGGTGCTCCAGATCCTGGCGCAAAACGTGCCGGTGCGCCAGAACGTCGAAATAAGTGGAGGCGACAGATACCAGGGTCACGCTCGCGATCAACGCGAGGATCAGCCGCGCGCGAAATGAGTGCATCGTCTCCTCCTGATAAGCGGTTAGATGCGTCCTCAGGCCATTTTCAGAGCTTTCAACGCGCCGTCCTGGACGTGCGGATTCGCGATACTTTTCAGGAAAGGCAACTTGAACGATTCAATGTGCATCGCGCTGCCCCGGTTTGGTGAGTTTGCTCAACCGAAGCAGAATTTGCTGCGCGGTCCATTCCGGTCCATGCCCGGTGGTCCTTGCTTCACGCGCAGCGCACAGCCGTTGTAGTCATATCCTACCCCATTCGGGCCCTTTGCGCGGATTAAGCGCCATTTTTGGAGGCTACAGGCTGATCGGGGTCCCCAACCATTGGTCTTTGACGGGTTGGGGTGATCTTCAGCGCGCCCATCGAACACCACAAAGCCATGTAGGCTTCTGCCCGTAAAGGACGGTTCGTTCAAACCGGCCCACTGCTTCCGCCAGGGATTCAGCCGCTCCTGCATGCGCTATCCTGTCCCTTGAAGAGCCGTAAACTTCGCAACTTCCAGGCCCGCACGCCATGGCGACAAACAGGATCGATCGCACCGCCAAGCAGATCGTGCTCACGCTTCAGGACTACTCCTTGTTTGCGGGCCGCGCCCTGCTCAATCTATTTCGCCCTCCTATCTATTGGACTGATTTCCTCATTCAGTCCGACGTCATCGGCGTCGGCTCCATCCCCATCGTCATCCTCTCCGGCTTCTTTACCGGCGGCGTGCTCGCTCTCCAGTCTTCGGCCACGCTCTCGGCGTTCGGCGCTGCCACCGTCACCGGGCAGTTCGTCGCCCTGACCATGGTGCGCGAGCTGGGCGCGGTACTCACCGGCATCATGGTCTCCGGCCGCAACGCCTCCTCCATGGCCAGCGAGCTGGGATCGATGGTTGTCACCGAGCAGATCGACGCCATGCGCGCCCTGGGTGTCGACCCCATGCGCAAGCTTGTCACCCCGCGCGTCGTCTCCAGCGTGGTGATGCTTCTGCTGCTCACCATCATTGCCGACGCTTTCGGCATCATGGGCGGCGCGGCGGTTACATTCTTCCTCAACCATCAGAATGCCACCCAGTACTTTCACATGGCTTACGAGCATCTTCGCTACCCTGACATCATTCAGGGCCTCGTCAAACCCATCTTCTTCGGTTTCATCATCGCCTCCATCGGCTGCTTCTATGGCATGAGAACTACGGGCGGCACCGAGGGCGTAGGGCGCTCCACCATCTCGGCGGTGGTCAACTCTTCGGTGCTCATCATCGCTGTCGACTTCCTTATTACCCACGTTCTGCTCTCCATCTTTCCTTCATGAGCGGCGCCGCACATTCAGCTCCCCGGCCTTCGCCTCCCGGCTCTCACCCGGGTTCGGTGGTTGCGCTGCGCGACGTCTCCGTGGCCTTCGATGGCCCGCCGGTATTCAAGGGCATCACTTTCTCAGTTGGCGCGGCAGAAACGCGCATCTTGCTCGGGCCCGCCGGCGTGGGTAAGAGTGTGCTCCTCAAGCTCATCATCGGACTGCTGCGACCGCTCGAAGGCAGCGTGGTCCTCTTCGGTGAAGACATTGCGCGCATGCCCGAGCAGGAGCTCTTCTCCTTGCGCGCCCGCGCCGGCATGGTTTTTCAGGAAGGCGCGCTCTTCGACTCGCTTTCGGTGCGCGACAACGTCGGCTATCAGTTGATCCAGGAGCGGGTGCCCGACGACGAGATCGATCGTCGCGTCGGCGAAGAGCTCCGTTTCGTCGGCATGGAAGAGACCTTCGATCTCTATCCGCCCAGCCTTTCCGGCGGCATGAAGCGGCGTGTCGCCATCGCCCGCGCTCTCATCCATCAGCCCCAGCTCGTCCTCTACGACTCGCCCACCGGCGGCCTCGATCCCGTCACCTCCACCACCATCATTGAACTCATCGTCAAGCAGCGCGATGTGCGCGCGACCCCCTCCCTGCTGGTCACGCACCGTCTTCAGGACGCCTTCGCTCTCTGCACGCATCAATATTCCACGCAGTACGACTGCATGATTCCTTACCCGAACGGCGAGTTCCACCCAAACACCACGTTCCTCATGCTCGATGAGGGACATCTCATCTTCGATGGCTCTCTCCATGAACTGGTCCACAGCCAGAACAAGTTCGTTCGCGAATTCCTGGAGTAAGAAGCAGCCCTCCAATAGAAATCCGTGGCCGAACCGCGATCCTTCGCTCCGCTCTTCCTGGTCCCCACTGGCTATTGGCTACCGGCTGTCTTTAGAATTTGATCCGTGACGACCAGCCTCTTCGATCTCTACAAGATCGGCGTCGGCCCCTCGAGCTCGCACACCATGGGGCCGATGCGCGCGGCCTGCCGTTTTGCGCGAGAACTGCGTAACATCGGTCTGCTTGAGCGCACGGCGCGCGTCCGGGCGGACCTCTATGGCTCTCTCGCCCTTACGGGCATGGGCCACGCCACCGATCGCGCCGTTCTCCTCGGCCTGGCGGGAAACGAACCGTCGGCCATCGATCCCGCCGCAATTGAATCCACTGTCTCCGCAATTCGGGCTTCCAGGAGAATCGAGCTCGCCGGAACGCACCTCATTTCCTTCGATGAATCGCATGACCTCGTGTTTCATCGCGACCAGATGTTTCCTCCCGGAGCGCACACGCAACATCCCAATGGTGTCCGCTTCACCGCATGCGACGGCAAAGACGCCGTCCTCGCCGAGTGCACCTTTTTTTCCATTGGCGGCGGTTTTATCGCCGCAGATGGCGCGGCGGATCAGTCAACCGCCGCATCCGGCGCTCATCTTCCTTACCCGTTCCATAGCGCCGCCGAGCTTCTTGAGATAGCCCATGCCCACTCGCTCTCCATCGACCGCGTGATGCTGGCCAACGAGTGCGAGCGCCTTCGCGCTGCCGATCCCGGCGCGAGCCTGGAGGCGATTGAAGCGCGCGTGCGCGCCGGCATCGGCTCCATCTGGCAGGCCATGCAGGACTGTGTCGAGCGCGGCATTGCCGCTGAAGGCATTCTCCCCGGCGGATTGCAGGTTCGCCGCCGCGCTCACCGTCTGGCCGGGCGCCTGCGCGCGCGCGACGCCGGCGGAAAGCATGGTGATCCGCTGGCCCCGCTCGACTGGGTGACGGTTTATGCGATGGCGGTCAACGAAGAGAACGCGGCCGGAGGACGTGTCGTCACCGCGCCCACCAACGGCGCTGCCGGCGTGATTCCCGCCGTCGCGCTCTACTATCGCCGCTTCGTCCCCGGATCCGACGGAGAAGGCATCATCCGCTTCTTTCTCACCTCGGCGGCCATCGGCGTGCTCTACAAGGAGAACGCGTCCATCAGCGGCGCTGAGGTCGGATGCCAGGGTGAAGTGGGAGTGGCCTGCTCCATGGCCGCAGCAGGGCTCACCTCCGCGCTCGGCGGCAATGATGGACAGATCGAACACGCCGCCGAAATTGCCATGGAGCACAACCTGGGCATGACCTGCGATCCCATCGGCGGCCTCGTGCAGATTCCCTGCATCGAACGCAACGCCATGGGCGCCGCCAAGGCCGTCCAGGCCGCGCGACTGGCCATGAATGAACCCGAGAGCCACAAGGTCTCGCTCGATCAGGTCATCCGCACCATGTACCTCACCGGCCTCGATATGCAATCGCGCTACAAGGAAACCAGCCTCGCCGGTCTTGCATTGAATGTGATTGAGTGCTGAAAACCTTGCGTCCGCAAACAAAGTGGCGTAGTTTGGCTGGCAAGGAATCCAGCCATGTTTATGCGTATGATTTCAGCCACCGTCGTGGGCTGCGGGTTGCTGCTCGTGCCCAAACTGTCGTTCACCCAGGCTAGCCGCGGCCCTTCCACCGCCGAGGAGCGCCAGCGAGCCCTCCAGTACATCCAGGACTTTCAGTCTGAGCCGTTGAGCCTTAGTTCCATTCAGGAACGCGAATGGGTTCTCAAATGGATCATTGAAGTTCCGGATATCCACGTCAACGTATGCATGATCCTCGACAAGCTCCCCAAAGGTGACAAAAAGGATTCCAGTACGATCTTCACTGCGGAAGTGCTCTCACAGACGGCGTTCGTAATTCAGAACCCCGATCGGCAAAGCAATCGCCTCGCCGAATACCAGGCCGGCGTCGAAGGCGCGCTGCATGTGTACGAGGTGCTGCTCAAGGCGAATCCCAAAGATCACCAGCCGTATCTCGACGATCTCTTACAGCGCCGCGATGCGGGAACGCTCGCGCAATTTGTGAAGGAACGCGCAGCCGCGGCCTGCACGAATTAACCTGCGCGCACTCGAAAAAACGCGCGGCGATTGCGCAAAAGTTTTCTCTGCCCGTCGCATTCTCTCTCGCATTCGTTCGCGAACTCATTTCGCTGCCCAGTCGGTGTTGATCTTTTTTTCACTCTTATGTCGTTTTTTCCTTGACATCGACCTCTGGTGAATCTATACCTTCTTCAACTGCAATTTCTAAATTGCAGACTCGATGCAACCCATCGAAAAGGGAGAATAGGCAAATGGCAACCAAGAAAGCAGCCAAGAAACCAGCGAAGAAGGCGAAGAAGACCGCCAAGAAGGCCGCGAAGAAAAAGTAGCGGACCGAACAACCGAAAGGCAGCACTCTAGGGGGACGCGCAATGCGTTCCCCTTAGTGTTTATGGGCAAATCACTGCATCGCCGCCCCAGCGCCGTACACTGCTGATGGAGAAAGCACCGCAATCGCATCGATGACCCGCCGCCGCTGGATTGCTGATGATTGGAATGAGACCACCGCAACCATCACGGGGGCGCAAGCCGAGCACATGGCGCGCGTCCTTCGCGTGCAGCCGGGCGCAGAAGCAGATGTCGTGGCCGGCGGGCATGTCTTCCATGCACAGGTGGCTGCCGTGGCGCCGGCTGAAGTTCGTTTCACGCTGCTCGCTGAACTCCCGGCCGAACCCGCGCTTCCCATTACTTTGGTGTTATCTATCTACAAGTTCGACCGCATGGAGTGGGCCATCGAGAAAGCCACGGAGCTCGGTGTCGCCGCCGTCGCTCCCGTCGTCGCGCAGAGGACCGACAGCCACCTGGCGCAGGCGGCGCTGAAGCGCGCTGACCGCTGGCGCCGCATCGCGCACGAAGCATCGCAACAGGCGCGCCGCTCCGATGTGCCTTCGATTCACGCCCCCATCTCCCTGGCCGAGCGTGTGCGCGCGCATTCCACTGCCACCCGCATCGTGCTCGCCGAGCAGGAGCGGACAACCACTCTCCGTCACGTCATCGACGCGGCGATCAAAGAAGCCGGCAGCGAAATGCCCGCACTCGATATCGCAATCGGTCCCGAAGGCGGATGGACGTCTGCAGAAGAGGCTCTCTTCGACGCCAACGGCTGGCGCGCCGCATCACTGGGCCCGCGCATCGTGCGCGCTGAAACCGCTGCCATCGCTGCCCTCGCCATCGCTGCGTCCTGCCTGGAGTGACGGCTCCGCGGCAAAATTACGGAAGCGAAATACGGCGCTTCACCAGCCGATGTGGAAAAAGAGGCGGAATTAATTTTCATCCGGCTGCACTACAAATGCGCAAAGTGCAGCAGCAACCCCGCCAGTGCTCCACCGGCAAGTGGACCAAAAACTGGAATCGGCGCGTAGCTCCAGTCCGATCCGCCTTTGCCTGGAATGGGAAAGATCGCATGTACGATGCGCGGCCCCAGGTCGCGTGCAGGGTTGATGGCATAGCCCGTGGTTGCGCCCAGCGATAGCCCGATGCCCCACACCAGGCTGCCCACCAGCCAGGGTCCCAGTCCCGCCGCAGGCCCGTTCGCAGCCACGCCGTGCGAAAAGATCGCGCCCGCCACCACTACGAGCACCGCTGTCCCGATCATCTCGCTTGCAACATTGGCCAGCGGGCTGCGCACTGCCGGCTTGGTGCAGAACACGCTCAACTTTGCCGTGGGATCAGGCGTCAGCTTCCAATGCGGCGCGTAATGCAGCACCATCAGCGCGGCGCCGCACATGGCGCCCACGATCTGCGCCGACCAGTAAGTCAGAATCTGTCCGTAGCTTCCGCTCGTCACCGCAACTGCCAGCGTAACCGCGGGATTGATATGCGCTCCGGGACTGCCGAAAGCCTGCGCCACCATGACGCCGCAAAGCACCGCCAGTCCCCACCCGGTGGTGATCACCATCCAGCCGGCGTCGGCCGCGTACGATTTGCGCAGCGTCACGGCGGCACACACGCCGTCGCCCAGCAGGATCAGCACCAGCGTGCCCATGAACTCTCCAAACCAGACAGAATGCATCCAATCTCCCTTATGGGACTGCTTCTGATGGCGCTGGAGTCCGCCGGCAGTGCGCAATCCTCAAATGAACTCCTGGAATGCAAGCATTCTCTAACGGTTGACCCCGGTTCGCCAAGCCAATGGATGGCGCCAGGCAAATGGATGGGCTGATGGGTAGAATGTAGGAGATGCCGGCCGTGAAGAACCGGCGCGCAAGCTATATACATTTCAGGCATAACCTAGGTCGGAACAAACCAGAGCGCTTCCCGGGAAATAGATTATGACGCAGGGAATTTTCATCGGACTGTCGACCATCGATGTTGTTTATGGCGTCGATGTGTTTCCTAAAACCAATGCGAAGGTCGCCGCGCACAGCCAGGATGTGTTTGTGGGCGGGCCCGCAACCAACGCCGCCATCACCTTCGCTCACCTGGGAGGCCAGGCTTCCCTGGTCACCGCTGTCGGCCGCCATCCGCTTGGCCGCATGGTCCGCGACGAGCTGCAGAAGCACTCCATCCAGCTTGTCGATCTGAGTCCCGGATGCGACGAAATTCCATCTATCGCTTCGGTCTGTATTGACCGCAAGGGAAATCGCAATGTGGTCTCGGCCGGCGCTCTCCGGCTCAACTCCTCCGACGTTCACGCCGAATTCAACGCCGCTCTTGGCAAAGGCTGCCGCATCGTGCTCGTTGACGGCCATTACATGCCGGCGTGCCAGGCCTGGTCCAAAGGGGCGCGTGGCCGGAACATCCCGGTTGTGCTCGACGGCGGCAGCTGGAAGGAGGGAACGGCCGAACTCCTCAAGAATGTGCATACCGCCATCTGCAGCGCCGACTTCCGGCCTCCCGGAAGCTCATCGAAAGATGCCGTCATGCGGCTGCTCAAAGACTCCGGCGTCGTCAACGTCGCCATCACCGATGGAGCCCAGCCGATTCATTTCGCTTCCGGCGCATCCTCGGGCACTTTAAGTGTCCCCGAGGTCCAGGTAGTGGACACTATGGGCGCCGGCGACGTTTTTCACGGCGCGTACTGTTACTTCGCGGCCATCGGTCACGGATTCGTCGAGGCTCTTGCCGAGGCAGCGGAGATCGCAGCCGAATCGTGTCGCTACAACGGGACACGCGCCTGGGCGAGCGCTCGCCTCGCGCCCGAACTTGCGGCAAGGGCCGGCTCAATGCTCGCCAGCGCTTGAACCACCGTTCGGAATCGCTCCTTCGTAAGTTTGCCAATGGCCCAATAGCTCGCTCACCACCGCATGCCCCACGCGGTACGCCGCCTCGAGCGCGGGAAGATACGCGGCATAGGCGCCAATCCTTTGCCTCGCCAGGCTCTCGGACGCACTTAGTCCCCGTGGCGGCCCGTCGTAGTTGCTCACCGTACGCAACACCAGAACGCGATTTGCGTCCACGCGCCCTGCACGCGCCAGGTTGGTAAGCGACAGCAACGTTCCCGTGTCTTCCATCGCCACGGTCGCAAACACTCCCTTGCCGCCGGTGAAATACGGCACCCACTCCGCAGCCCACGCGTCCATCCGCTTGCCATGCCAGAACGTCGAGCCCGAAATCTCGTCGCCCATCGCCACGAATGGCGGCCGTTGCGCTGCGTCGCCCTCGAAGTGACTGCGAATCTCGCGCAACTTGTCCGAGTCATCCAGCGCAATGCCGCGTGTCAACTCAAACGCCCAATTCGCCAACCCGGCGTTGAGCGCATAAACTTCCCCATCCAGCGGTTCCGCGGGCGTTTCGAACGGAACTTTCTTGCCCAACGGCAGGCGCCCGGTCGACCAATCCCGGGGAATTTCGCGCGCATCGATCTCGTAGCCCAGATCACCGTCCACTACCCATCGCGCCCACACCGCGGAGCCGAGCGACACGCGGTCCGGGCATCCGCCCGCGATGCCCGCGATCAGCCAGTACGCGTGGCTGAAGTCGAAGCGCGGATCGAGCCCCACGGCCATGATGGTCGCCGCCGCATGTGCCGTTCCCCGTCCCGTCAGCACGGCCATCTCGCCATCCCCGTTCATGCGCACGGCGTGGTAACCGGCGGGCAGCGCGTATACCCGGTCCAGGTGATCGCGCTCCACCCAGTACTGCAGTTCGCCGGGCGCGTCTCCAGTGTCGGCCCCCATCTCGAACATCGTCACCACCACCACCTTCACCGGAATCGGCCGCGGTCTGGCGCCAGCCGAAGCCGCCGCAAGCAGCAGAGCCAGCGTGAGAAAGCAAAACCGTTGAAAGCAGGAGATCATGGTTGCGATGGTAAATGAGTAGCGATGAAGAAGATCCAGGCGGCCATCGGAAAGGTTCAGAACCAGGTCTTCTGCTTGTATTCAAGATAGGCGCTGCCGAATTTCTCCGTCAGCACCTGTTCCTCTTTGCGCACGCGAACGATCTGCGCGGGGATCAGCACCGCGAAGATGAGAAGCATCCATGGGCGCTCGATCCAGATAATCACGCCCAGGATCATCAGCTCGCCAAAGACGTAAATCGGGTTGCGGATGCGCGAGTAAATGCCGGTGGTCACTAGCGTGCTCGCTTGGGCACGAATGCTGAAGGCCCTTCCCAGCTGCACGCGCGCCACCACGAAGAAAAAGAGGGCCGGAAGCGCGATGGCGATCCCGGCGATGTGTGCTGTGTCCCAGGGCAGGCGGGAAACCTGCACCGCCCAAAAGCCCAGCGCCAGCACGATGACAACGAAGGTTACGATGTTGGCCTTCAATATACCGTCTCCGCACTTCAAGGTTTAGCCCAATCTTACCGCCAATGCGCCGGCGAAAAGCCGGAAGACGCGGCCAGGTTATAGCATGGTAGGGGCATCGCCGCGCAAAGCGGTGCCAGCGCACATCGACCCGATTTTGCTGGAGGAATCACACCATGAAATGGATCAGCGGAGCACTCCTTGGAGGACTGATCATGGCCGCATCGGCAACCGCACAACCGGCGCAGCCCCATCACTGGGCCATCGTGGTGCACGGTGGCGCGGGCGACATCGAACGAAGCAGGCTCGGCACTGAAGGCGACAAGGCCTATCGCGCCGCGCTCGCCAAGGTCGTCCAGGCGGGGGCCGCGGTGCTCGATCGTGGGGGCTCGTCGCTGGATGCCGTTGAAGCCGCTATCCGCGTTCTCGAAGACGATCCGCTCTTCAACGCGACGCGTGGTGCGGTTTTTACGGCGGCCGGCACCACGGAACTCGACTCGGCCATCATGGATGGAGCAACCATGCGCGCCGGCGCCGTCGCCGACGTCAGCCACACCCGCTATCCCATTACGCTGGCTCGCGCCGTGATGGAAAAGACGCCCTACGTGCTCCTCGTCGGTCCCGGCGCCGACGCATTCTCTCAACAAGCCGGCCTCGAGCAGGTGGGTCCCGCCTACTTCTTCACCGAGAGCCGGTGGCAGTCGCTCGTCAAGCAGCTGCAAAAGGAGGGCAAGCCCATTCCGCCGCGCCCGCAGGGTGCGCCTGCGCCGGGTTCCGTTACGCCCACGGCACAACTCCAGGAGGCGGCCGATACGCATCGCTACGGCACCGTGGGCGTGGTTGCGCTCGATCGCCAGGGCAACGTCGCCGCCGGGACATCGACCGGCGGCCTTCAAGGCAAAATGCCCGGCCGTGTGGGCGATTCGCCGATCATCGGCGCCGGCACCTACGCCTCCAACCAGTCCTGCGCCATTTCCGGTACCGGCGTCGGCGAGTATTTCATTCGTTACACCGTCGCGCGTGAGATCTGCGCGCTGGTGCAATACAAAGGCCTCGCCCTGCAGCAAGCCGCCGATGAGGTCATCAAAAAACGGCTCGCGCCCATCCATGGCGACGGCGGCGTGATTGCCGTCGCTCCCGATGGCCAGATGGCTTGGAGCTTCAACACGCCCGGCATGTTCCGCGCCCGCCTCGCGGAAGGCGGCCAGATTGAGATTGGCATCTACAACGACGAACCGTGAAAAGCAGGGAACAGGTCGATGTGCTTGTTCATCGTGCCTTATGAGGGGGCATCGCCGAATGAAGGCCGCCGCGAAAACCTGATACGATCACGCTATCGAAGCCCGGTTCCCCATGCCCCTCCAATTCACCACTTCCTACCTCGAAGACGCCCTGTCGCTCTTCCGCTACTACAAGCGACTTGCCGAGCGCGCCATGGAGCAGGTCAGCGACGAGCAGCTCTTCGAGACCCTCGACCCTGAGGCCAACTCCATCGCCATCATCGTCAAGCACATGGCGGGCAACATGCGCTCCCGCTGGACTGATTTCCTCACCAGCGACGGCGAAAAACCCACCCGCAACCGCGATAGCGAATTCGTCGCTCCGGCGGCAACGCGCGCGCACCTGCTGGCCGAATGGGAAACCGGCTGGGCGTGCCTCTTCGCGGCGCTCGAGCCGCTGACCGGCGCCGACCTCGCCCGCACCGTTACCATTCGCGGCGAAGCGCACTCGGTTGTTCAGGCCATTAACCGGCAGTTGGCGCACTACCCGCATCACGTGGGCCAGGTTGTTCTGCTCGCCAAGCACTTCGCCGGCGACCACTGGAAATCGCTCAGCGTGCCGCGCAACCAATCGGCCGAGTTCAATCGCAAAGTTGCCGCCGGAGAAGCCAGCCAGCGTTGACCCTGCAAATTCGGCTTCTTTACGGGCGATCGACGGAAAAGAATACAATTTGATCCGATCCATCTATGATCACCAGCATTCACACCCTGATTTATTCCGACGATGCCCCCGCAACGCGCGCCTTCCTTCGCGACGTTCTCGGCTGGCCGTGCGTTGAGGATGTGCTCGGAGGAGGCGCCGGCTGGCTTATCTTCAAGAGCGGGCAGAGCGAGATGGGCGTGCATCCCACCCACAGCGTTTACGACGGCAAGACCTACGAATCGCCTCGGCACCATCTGATCTCGCTCATGTGCGACGACATCTCACGCACGATCGCTGAACTGAAGGGCAAAGGGGCGCAGTTCCACGGCGAGGTTCAGGATCACGGCTACGGGCTCGTCATCATGATGGCCGTACCCGGCGCCGACGACATCATGCTTTACGAGCCGAAGCATCCGCTGGCCTATAACATCTGATCGGTCGTATCGGCCTGCACGAACTCACCCCGTCTTTCCCTTCGCACGGCCTCGTTCAAATCAGCATGCCGGCCTGTAGAATGTTGCGCATGGAGACAATCCAGTACAACCTGCCGCAGAGCCGCATTCCTCAGGCGTGGTACAACATTCTTCCCGATCTGCCCGCGCCCCTGGCACCGCCGCTGCATCCCGGCACGCTCAAGCCCATCGGCCCCGACGATCTGGCTCCGCTTTTCCCCATGGCCCTGATCCTTCAGGAGGTCAGCAGCGACCGCGACATTGAGATCCCCGAAGAAGTCCGGCAGATTTACGCGCAGTGGCGTCCTTCACCGCTCATCCGCGCCCGCCGTCTCGAGAAAGCCCTCGATACGCCCGCGCGCATTTACTTCAAATACGAGGGCGTCAGTCCGGCGGGTTCTCACAAGCTCAACACCGCCGTCGCGCAGGCCTGGTACAACAAGCAGGAAGGTGTCAGGCATCTCTCCACTGAGACCGGCGCCGGCCAATGGGGCTCAGCGCTGGCCATGGCTTGCGCCTTCCTCGGCCTCGAGTGCAAGGTTTTTATGGTGCGCGTCAGCTACGACCAGAAACCCTATCGCCGCGCCCTGATTGAAGCCTTTGGCGCCACGGTCACCGCCAGCCCCAGCAATCAAACCGACTCCGGGCGCGCCATTCTCGCCGCCCATCCTGATTCTTCCGGATCGCTCGGCATCGCCATCTCTGAAGCCGTCGAAGTGGCCGCCAAGGATCCCAAGACCAAGTACTCGCTCGGCAGCGTCCTGAATCATGTCCTCCTGCACCAGACGGTCATCGGCCTCGAATCCATCGAGCAGATGTCTCTGGCCGGCGACGAGCCCGACGTCATCATCGGCTGCACCGGCGGCGGCTCCAACTTCTCCGGCCTTGTCATGCCCTGGCTGGGCCGCAAGCTCAAGGGCAAATCCCATGCGCGCATGGTCGCCGTCGAGCCGGCCGCTTGCCCCAGCCTCACCAGGGGCCGCTTCGCTTACGACTTCGGCGACACCGGCCATCTCACCCCGCTGGTCAAGATGCATACCCTGGGCAGCACCTTCATTCCTCCGGGAATTCACGCCGGCGGCTTGCGCTATCATGGCATGGCGCCATTGGTCTCCCACGTCATCAACCTCGGCCTGGCTGAAGCCACAACCGTGCAGCAACTCGACGCCTTCGCTGCCGGCGTACAGTTCGCTCGCGCCGAGGGCATCGTGCCCGCGCCTGAGGCCAACCACGCCGTTGCCGAAGCCATCCGCCACGCGCTCCAGGCCAAAGCCGAAGGCAAGCCGCGCACCATTCTCTTCAACCTCAGCGGTCACGGCCACTTCGATATGCAGGCCTACATTGATTACCACGCCGGCAAGCTCGAAAACTTCGAGTATCCTGAGGAAGAAATCGCAATGGCGCTTGCGGGCTTGCCCGTTGTGGGCTAGGTCGGACCCGTGATTTTTATGACTTCGCAGCCATGCAAGCCGGGTACTTTCGCAAGCCGTTACTTGGGTCTCTGCGTCCAATCGCTTGGCAGAGCTTCTTCGCTTAATCCTTTGCGTCACTCAGCCGCGGAACCAAATCCAGGGGGTATGATTCGCATCATGAAACGCAGCCGCCTCGCATTTCTTTTACTTGTTTTTGCCGTGGTCAGCGCCGTCGCTGCACATGCGCAGGCAACACAAACGCAGCCGCAGCCAGCCAAAGCGCAGTCACAGTTTGCGCAAATTGATATTTCCGGCAGTTTCTACGAAGCCTTTACCAGCGGCACTGCGGGCAATGGAACGAAACAAACCCCGGCCAACGCCGATGGCGGCATGGTGGAAGGGCGCTACCTCATGAATCGCCTGGCTGGTTTCGGCATGAGCTATTCCTACAATCAGGCCGACCAGACCTTCGCGCCCAACGGCACAGCCTGCGAATACACCTGCGCCAATCCCGTCGCCAAGCTCTCGGCCAAGGCCAGCGAGATCGCCCTCTTGTGGGTGCCCTCAACAAAAATCGGCAGCATTCGCCCCTTCGCCATCGGCGGCGTCGGCTTCTTCATTACACCCACGGCCAACAGCACCTACGAAGTCAACACCGTGGTCAGGCCGGTCTATGTTGTCGGCGGAGGTTTGGATTTTTCCTTGACCTCCCACTTCGGTGTCCGCGTCCAGTACCGCGACAATCTCTACAAGGCTCCCAATCTCGCCGCGTTCTATCCGGCGACCGGGCAATTTACGAGTTCTTCCGAGCCGATGGGCGGAATATTTTATCGCTTCTGAAAAATTGACGCGCCCACCCGGCTCGATCTTCAGCCACATGCACGCGTTTCCGCCCTCTTCTGCGTCTAAAGCCTCGTAGCGCCGAATTCTTCGCGTGCTCAAAAAGGGCCCACGCAAATTCAAGCGGAGGCAGCATGCTCAGCCAGTCCCGGATCCGGGCAGTCATTCCGTCTCTCTTTTTGATTCTTCTCGCCGCGGGGCCTGTCGCCGCGCAAACATCCGTGGCACTGAGTCTCTATGGCGCATTCAGCGGCGCAACCAGTGGCAACGGTGTCCAGCAAAGCCCGTCGAACTCTGCCGGCGGTATGTTCGAGCTGCGCCACATCTCCAATGCCATCGCCGGCTGGGATATCGCCTACTCGTACAACCGCGCCAACCAGGTGTACACCTACACCGGTCCCGTGCCAGCAGTATGCCCGGCCCCGCCCGCTTCATGTGGGGTGTCGCCCGCCGCGGTTTCCGCCAACGCGCACGAAATCACCGGCGATTGGGTGGTCTCAGTGCACGTCGCCAACGTCAGACCTTTCGCGCTCGCCGGCGTGGGACTGCTGTTGAACGAGCCCACCGGCGGCCAAACCAATACCACCAGCTCCGACAAGCCGGTTTTCGTCTATGGCGCTGGATTGGATTGGGGAGTTCTGCCGCACCTCGGGCTGCGCTTCCAATATCGCGGAAATGTCTACAAGGCTCCTGACGTGACGCAGGCCTTCAGTTCCACCAACGCCTTCACGCACACGGCCGAGCCGATGATCGGAGCCTATTTCAGCTTCTGATTGTTTTTCCGTGCTCCAGCTTTATCGACAGGCGCATCCGGTTGGCGTCTCAAGGTCTCCGCAGGCCGCCTTTCTTGCGCTATCGCTGGGTGACCGGCATAAATGCGTCGGGAGTCACGCGGCACGCCTGCCCGCCGGTAAGTTGCCACGTCGAACCGTCTGCGTACACTATGGAATCCACTTCAATCGACTGCACGGCGCTCATTCCCGGTACCCGGATGTCAGCGACATCGTGCCGGTCCGCGCCGGCAGTGAACCCGACAGTCACGGTTGTCGTCGCATCGGCGGCCCCGGCTCCCGCCGCCTGTGTCACGCGCCCCTTCGGGCTTAACCCGCGAATCATCAATGTCGCTTTCGCAATCCGCCTCGAATCCGGAGCGATCAGCGTTAAGTGCAGCCGTTGTCCGATCCCCTGCGGCTTCGCCTTGCCGGCCTTGATCAACTCCCCGTCCGCCAGATGCTGCGCCCGCATCGACACCGGACATCCGCTGTAAATCCGTATCGTGTCCGCGGCTGTCTTGTTCACGGCGGCTTGCTGGCCCCCGCTCTGCGCAGGCAACATCCCTTCCATGCCCGCCACCCCATACGACCGATTTGCGCTCTGGGCAACCAGCGTGCCCGCGCTGAGCGCCAGCACGGCCAGAACGGCAAAGGCAAACTTCATAGATCTTTCTCCACTGGCTTAGACGTGCCGGCCTTACATTTCGGTGCCGGCCGCCCCGCGCTGCAACAACGCTTGCCCCGCGGGCACCCGCTACACCGGTCAAAATACACGCTCCCATCGCGGGAATCAACACCGCTCCCCGGCCGCCCTATCGCCCTCCCAATGCCGCCTTTTCTCCCCTCGGTGTGATACCGTTTGATTACGGAGTCCCTCAGCCGGAGCTACTTGTCGCGTCCGGCGCCTGAGGTTCGCATCGCCCGCAAGTGACTGTAGTGCAGGGACATCGGAAACGGCACATCTGTCTAAACGAATGGCCCAGCAGCCGGAATCAGCATCGTTTACGCTCGCAGTGAGCCCGGCTCCGTTGGCCGGGCAGTCACCGGATCCGGCCGCCGGCTCTGCGCCTGACCCGCAGACCGCGCCGCCACACCATCACGTTCCCCGCTGGCTCGAGCGCATGGAATTGTTCTTGCGCGTGATGCTCCGCATGTACATCGGATTGGCAATCTGTTACGCGCCATGGTCGCACGCCCTCTGGGACCAGAATCCGATTCTCTTGCAATATCCCTGGCTCGCCGACTTCGCCAACTCCGGCGCGGTGCGCGGTCTCGTCTCCGGCCTGGGGCTCCTGAATCTATGGATCGCTTTTCAAGACGCCATTCGGCATCGGGATGGTTGAGCCATGAAAGACAGGGAACAGGGAATAGGGAACAGGGAAAAGAAAACGGTGGATTCGAAAAGTATGAATGCGTCCGCGAAAGCCGCAGTCTCCCAGCCGGCGCCGCGCGCCGTAATCCCCGGCAACGGAGCGCCTCCTCCTCTTGAAAGCGCGCCGCTGGCCTACGAAAACTCCGCCTTTCTCAATAGCGCCGACGGCCGCATCATTCGCATCGTCGCGGAGTTTCTTGAGCCCCTGGCCCGTTTCCGCCGCGAGCAGATTCAGGACACGGTTGTCTTCTTCGGCTCGGCGCGCTTTCGCGGCCGCGAAGAAGCCGATCACGCCCTCGAGCTTCTCGATAACACCGGGTCCACGCGACCCGCTCCCAGTGAAGAGCAGCCCGCCAAAGCTCGTGAGATCGCCGCCGGCAAAGCCACAGATCTGCAGCGCAAGCGCGCCGTGGCCGCGGTCGAGATGGCTCGCTACTATGAGGACGCGCGCCGCCTGGCGCAATTGCTAACGCAATGGGCCAAGACCATCCCCTCGCGCAAGCATCGCTTCGTCGTCACTTCCGGCGGTGGTCCCGGCATCATGGAGGCTGCGAATCGCGGCGCCTACGAAGCCGGCGGCAAAACCATCGGCATGAATATTCTTTTGCCTTTCGAGCAACGGCCAAATCCCTACATCACGCCCTCGCTTAACTTTGAGTTCCACTATTTCTTCATGCGCAAGTTGTGGTTCGCCTACCTCGCCAAAGCTTTGGTGGTTTTTCCCGGCGGATACGGAACGCTCGATGAGATGTTTGAGATCCTCACCCTCACCCAGACTCAAAAAGTCACCAAGAGGATCACCGTCCTGGTTTACGGGCCGGAGTATTGGAAGAAGGTCTTCAACCTTGAAGTGCTGGTCGACACCGGCGCCATCTCACCCAAGGACCTCGAACTCTTCCAATATGTCAGCACGCCGGAAGAGGCGTTTGAAATGCTGCGCAAAGGACTCACTGAAAACTACCTGGCAGCCGAGGCCGTCGCCGCCGCCGAAGCAAGGGCCAAGAGCGGAAAAACTGTGGCCGACGAAGACATGATGTCGGGTTGGAGTCTCGATGATTTTCTCAGCCCCGAATTGGCCCGAACCAAGAAATGACGAAGTGATAAGGAGCCCGCAAATCGCCGCATCATGAGTAATCGAAGATTTTCGTTTTCATCTGTGGATAACTTTCGTAGGCATCGAACTTATCAGGAACGAATCGGTGGGGAGTGATTCCCCTTGCAAATACGGAGATTAGCGTTCTTTCAGGGTTTTTCAGGTATTTTGGTAACTTCTTTGAGTCCATTTGCACTCCAATTGAAGCGGTTTTCGCGCTTTGTTAACCGCAAATTTACGGTTGCGACGGGATACTGACTGTGGAAATCCGCAAAACTATCAGCGATCGACGAGGAGCGAAGATGCCGGGTTCCACCATCTCGTACCTGTGGCGTGACAAGGATGCCGCGAGAGGATTTCGCAGCGGTGTTTCCTTGCACAGCCATACCAATCAATCGCGCGAGACGCTGGATTTTCTGGCCAACTTCGGCAACCAGTTTCCGGTGATGCGTCCCTTGTTGTCGCGGCTGGAACGGCGCGCCGAGCAGATGCACGGCGTCCACATCGACTACGCGGCCAGCTACTGGACGCCGCCCATGACTCCCAAGCTTGCCTTTGATCTGGAATCGCGGCAGATCCAAAAGCTGGGCCTCGCCTCCATGGTTTCCATCACCGATCACGACACCATCCAGGCGCCCATGCTGCTGCGCACCGTGCCCAGCGCACGTCAGATTCCCGTTTCCGTGGAGTGGAGCGCTCCCTATGGAAGCATGCAGTCCTTCCATCTCGGGGTTCACAACCTGCCCAGCGCCCGCGCCGCCGAGTGGATGGCGACGCTCGAAAATTTTACTCAACACCCCAGCGACGGGCGCTTGACCGAAATTCTCATTGAGCTGCATCGCGATCCCAACGTGCTGGTGGTCTTCAATCACCCCATGTGGGACCTGTATCTGATTGGCAGAGAGAAACACCAGTTCCTGGTCAACGAATTCCTGCAGAAGAACGGCGCCTATCTGCACGCGCTTGAACTCAACGGCCTGCGCAACTGGGACGAAAACCGCGCGGTGCGGCGGCTGGCCGAGAAGTGGAACATGCTTTTGATCGCCGGCGGCGACCGCCACGGCGTGGAGCCGAACGCGAACATCAATCTGACTAATGCCGCCGGCTTCACCGAGTTTGTACATGAAGTCCGCCGGCAGAAAAAGAGCCACGTTCTGTTCATGCCGCAATATGCCGAGCCGTGGAAGCATCGCATCCTGCAGTCGGCTATCGACGCAGTGCGCCACTATCCCGATTTCCCGCAGGGCTCGCGAACCTGGGACGAGCGCGTCTACCACCCTGATCGCAACGGCGTCATACGCCCCATCAGCGAGCTGTGGCCCGGCGGCGCGCCTCCACGCGCCATCAGCGCGGGCATCGCGCTGGTGCAACTCATGGGCAGGGGCCTGGTCTCCGGCGGGCTGCGCATGGCCTGGACCGATTCCCACCAGTTGCGCCTCGCCCTCGGCGAACACGAGTTCTGAATCAAGCAGCGGAGCTAGCGTGGTTAGCGAAGTTAGCAGCGACATTGCCGCCGCCCATCCTGACTCCGCTAACTCCGCTATCTCCGCTAACCCCGCTGACTCCGCTCCCCGCATCGCCTACTTCCCTGACTCGTTTCACGAAGTGAATGGGGTCGCGCACACCAGCCGCCACTTTGAGGCTTTTGCCCGCCGGCGCAATCTGCCCTTTCTCTGCGTGCGCGCCGGGCGCCGCGCCCAGGCCCTCATCCAGGAAAACGCCGTATGGACCCTCGAGCTGCCGCGTGGCTTTCTCTCCTTCGCGCTGGAAAAGGATCTGCGCTTCGACCCCGCGTACCTGCGCCACGTCCCGCTCATCGGCAAAGTGCTCGAGCAGTTTCAGCCCGATCTGATCCATATCACCGGCCCCAGCGAGATCGGCCTCCTCGGTGCTGGCTGGGCGCATCACCTTGGGCTGCCGCTGGCCGCCAGTTGGCACACTAATGTGCACGAGTACGCCTCCCGCCGCGCCAACTGGCTGCTACGTTTTCTCCCCCCGCGCCACTCCGCCGCCAGCGGCCAGAAAATCGAAAACATGTCGCTGGCTACGCTGTCCTGGTTCTACTCCAAGGCGCAGGTTTTGTTCGCGCCCAATCCCGGGCTCTGCGCGCTCCTACAGCGCGTCACCGGCCGGCCTTGCCATCTCATGACGCGCGGCATCGACGCCGAAATTTTTCATCCGTCCAAGCGCAGGCGCGACCCTGAAGACGGCAATCGCATCCTGGGTTTCGTCGGCCGTCTCTCTGTTGAAAAGAACATTGCACTTCTGGTCAAGGTGCAGGAGCAACTGGAGGAAATGGGAGTTGAAAACGTTCGTTTTCTGATCGTCGGCCACGGCGGCAGCGAGTCGTGGCTTCGCGAACGGCTAAGCCGCGCCGAGTTTACCGGCGTCTTGCGCGGTGAAGAGCTTTCCACGGCCTACGCTAACATGGACCTGTTCGTTTTCCCCTCGCATACCGATACCTTCGGCAATGCTGTGCTCGAGGCCCTGGCCAGCGGCGTACCCGCCATCGTCACACCTCATGGCGGCCCGTGCACCATTATCCGCGACGGCGAAACCGGCCGCATCGTCCCCGACGATCAATTCGCCGCCGCCATTGCCGTTATCCTCGCCGATCCGTCTCTCCACGCTCGCATGCGCGAGGCCGCGCGTGCCTACGCGCTCAGCGCCGGCTGGGACTCGGTCTTTGAAGATGTCTACGCGGCCTACGCCGCTGTTCTGCCAAACGTGCAGAAACAGCCCTGTGAATAGGGCCGACGCGCAAAGGTTTTGAAAGCCCACGACTCCAAATTGTGCGAAATGTCAGCGCTTCGTGACAAGGCCCGTTCGCAGATCAACCGCAAACAGCTTTTCGCGATCGTTCTTCATCTCCCACCCCACGCCGCGCAGGATTCCGCCTTCAACTCCTTCCATGGTCACACCCTCGTCCGAGAGCTTCTCTGACTCCCACTCCTGCCCATTGCGGCCCCACGCCAGAATGGAATGATGGCCGGCAAACAACAGCAGGCCCTCCGCCACCGCCGCGCGCACTTCCATCACCGGCCGGTAGGGAATCATCGTGAACCACTCCGGCGCAGTGGTGTCGATCAGGTACGCATATCCTCCCGCCACCGCGCAGATTTTTTCTGGTTCTGGAGTCGACCATAGGCCGGTTGGAGCAGCCGCATCGCGAAAACCCAATGCGCAGGTAGCCAGAAAAGGCTGCGCATCCACGCCACCGGGGCGAATGAGCACCTCCAGCGCCCCGCGCTCCACTTCCTCGGCTGCTCGGGGATAGACAAAATGCCGCGGCGGCAGAATCATCGGCCGCCGGGCGAGCACCTCGGCCTGCCAGCCATGCGGAAAACTCAAGTCGATGATCGGCTGGCGCGCCGGCGCGCTCATGGCTGCGGCTTGTAGTTCAGAATCCAGCGCAGTTGCTCCTCGGTATCGGGAATCGGAAACCCGCGTGCCTTCTCAATTGCGGCAATCGCGTCCTTCGCCCTCCATCCCACATGCATCAGGGTGCACGCCGCGGTCAGTGGCGCCCTGCCGATGCTTCCCCTGCAGTGCAGCCCGACGTGCTGCCCGGTCAGAAGGCGGTAGGACAGGCCCTCAACGAACCGGCGAAATGTGGCAACGTTTGATGGCACATGCACGTCGGGAATCGGATAGGAGACAAACTGCATTCCCACCTGCTGGGCAAGCGGGCCCTCTTCTTTGAGCCCCAGCCACTCGGCCTCCTGCGGTTCGAGCATCGAAACCAGAGTTTGCACGCCTTCCCGCTTGATTTGAACCAGGTCGTCCTTTAGCCATTCGTCGCCGCGCGGCTTCAGCACAATCGCCAGCTTGATTTTTTGATCCCCTTCAACCCAGAGAACGTCGTCCACGTACGCTTCCCTCGCAACTCGATCATAGCCGCTGCCCCGAGACCGGCAACTCCGGTCCGGCGCCGCTTGACGCAAAATTGCACCCGTGCCGCGCCCGTTACCGGATGCGAAAATAGTCCTAGCGTCGGCCTTTCGCTCATCATCGGCTGACTCGAGAGGCCCCTCCCATCATGCTGCGTGTTCTGTCGACTCATCTCTTTCTCAACCACCGTTTGCATCCTGGTTTGCTTGAACTCGCTGACCGCTCCGGCGCCCAGGCGGTAGAGTTGTTTGCCGCCCGCCAGCACTTCGACTACACCAATCGCGAGCACGTCGCCGAGCTGGCTGAGTGGTTCGCTTCAAACCCCCTCCAGCCTTTCTCCATGCACGCCCCGCTCTATCCCGACCGCGAAATGGGCCGCGCCGGTGCGGCTGCCGTCAATCTGCTGCACCCCGAAAAGTCCCACCGCATCGATGCCATGGACGAGATCAAGCGAGCCCTGGAAGCCGCCGATCTCATTCCGCTGCGCTATCTCATCGTGCACCTGGGCGAAAAGTACGATGGCTGGTCGCAGCGCACCATCGAACTGGCGCTCACCGCGCTCGAACACCTGGGCGCGTTTGCCGGCCCGCTCGGCGTTCGGCTGCTGGTCGAAAACCTGCTCAGCGACGCCACCACTCCCGAGCACCTAATGGCGATCCTCGAAATAGGCCACTTGAACAACGTGGCGGTCTGCCTCGATGTGGGCCACGCGCACATCACCGTTGGAGTTGCTGAAGCCATCGCGTCCTTCGGCAGCCGCATCGCCTCGGTCCACGTCCACGACAATCACGGCGCCAAGGACGAGCACTTGTGGCCCGGTGACGGCACTATCGACTGGCCCGCCACCGCCTCGGCCCTTAAAGCGCTGGCTGCGCCTCCCGCAACCGTCCTCGAGATCGGCTACAACCTTCCCGACCCTCCCATCCCCGCGCGCATCGAGGGAGCCTTCGCCATCTTCAAGTAAGAATCTCTCGCGTTCGCTCTTGGGCCGCCTTCCTGTTGTTGTGCGTCCGTCATTTCGACGGCCATGGAACTGTCGGACCCCTGGCCCGCGAAGCGGGCAAAAGGCAGCAGCCCCAGGCGCCAGCCTCCGCAGGGCGCCGAAGAACCGGGCCTTCCACCGGAATTCAATCCCGGGAATGAGCACCGCATCCGCCCTAAGGCTCGCGTAACGGAAGCGGCGTCCGCCTCGGTGGCCGGCATCGCAGGGGCAGCAGGCTGAATCGCGAACAACCGCCTTCGCCGGCCTGGAACTCCAGGCCATTCCATCGATTCACCAGCAGCGCACCATCCACCGATCCCAGTCCCGTCGCCAGGTTGTACGCTGTGCCGTCCGCGGTGAAACCCGCCACCCCCCGGCACGCTGTTATTCAACAAATCCTCGGCAGCTGCTCGCCGATCATGGTAGGAATCACGCGGTTGGCGCCCATGGCGGTGCGCGCCACGAGCATGCCTTTGTGTTCGGCCACCACGCGGCCGATGCGCGCAGCTTCTTTTCCCAGCGGATGCGCGCGCAGACAGGCGAGCACGCGATCGGCGGCCTCGGGCGCGACGAAGAACACCGCCTTGCCCTCGTTGGCCACGTACACCGGATCGAGGCCTAGCAACTCGCACGCCGACTGCACCTCGAACCGCACCGGCACACTGGCTTCGTCGATGGCGACGCCCACGCCCGATGCCTGCGCAATCTCGTTGAGTGTCGACGCCAGACCGCCGCGCGTGGGATCGCGCATGGCGTGCACTGCGGCGGCCGCCGCGTCGAGAACCGATGCAATCATTCCGTTGAGGGCCGCGCAATCGCTGCGGATGGGGCTCTCGAATTCCAGGCCCTCGCGCACGCTCATGATGGCCATGCCGTGGTCGCCTATGGTACCGGAAACAATCACCGCGTCGCCCGGCTGCGCACGATGCGGTCCAACTTGCACATCGGTCCGCAAAACGCCCACACCGGAGGTGTTGACGTAGCAACCGTCGCCGTGCCCGCGCTCCACCACCTTGGTGTCGCCGGTGACGATCTTCACTCCCGCGTCGGCTGCAGCTTTGGCCATCGCGTCCACGATCGCCGCGAGTTGGTTGAGAGCAAATCCCTCTTCGAGGATGAAGCTGGCGCTCAGGAACTTCGGCTCCGCGCCGGAGACGGCGAGATCGTTCACCGTCCCGTTCACGGCCAGCTCGCCAATCGATCCGCCCGGAAAAAACAACGGCTGCACCACGAAGGAATCAGTGCTCAGCGCCAGCCGCGCGCCGCCCGTTTCCAAAACCGCCGCGTCGCCCAGGTTTTCCAGCGCCGGATTGCGGAACGCCGGCAGAAACAGGTGCTCCACCAGTTCGTTACTCAGCTTGCCGCCGCCCCCGTGTCCCATCACGATGGTGGGGTAGTCGGCCAGCGGCAGCGGGCAGCTCCAGTTGGAGAAATCGGGCGCTTTCGCAGTGTCTGCCAATGATCAACCTCTCCCGGCCTGTAGCTTGTAGCCCGGACCGCCCGCGGCAAGCTGCCGGCTACTAGCTCACCTTCCCCGCGCTTGCCAACTCTTCCGCCGACAAAAACCGCCCGTAGTTGTAATACGCCGCGCAGGCGCCTTCGCTTGAAACCATGGTTGCGCCCAGCGGATGCCGCGGCGTGCACTCCTTGCCGAAGGCCGCGCACTCGGCCGGCTTGATGGCTCCGCGCAACACGTCGCCTGCGCGGCACAGCGCCGACTCCCGAGTATGAATGCCGGTGATTTTGAAGCGGTGCTCGGCGTCGAACTCGCGATAGTCTGCATTCAGGCGCCAGCCGCTACGCGGAATCACGCCGATGCCGCGCCACGCGCGGTCCGTCACTTCGAAAACTTCCCTCAACAGTTGCTGCGCCGGGCGATTGCCGTCGAACGTCACCACGCGGCTGTACGCGTTCTCCACTTCGTGCCGGCCGGTCTCGAGCTGCGCCACCGCGCGGCGAATGCCATCAAGCAGATCGAGCGGCTCAAAACCCGTCACCACGATGGGCACCCGGAACTTCTCCGCCAGCGGCGGATATTCCCAGTAGCCCATCACACTGCACACGTGCCCCGCCGCCAGGAACGCCTGCACCTGGTTCCCCGGCGACTGGAGAATCGCCGTGATCGCCGGCGGCACCAGCACGTGCGAAACCAGCAGCGAATAATTCTTCAGGCCCCTTCGCTTCGCCAGGTGCGCGCTCATGGCGTTGGCTGGTCCAGTAGTCTCAAAGCCCACGCCGAAGAACACCACTTGTCTTTCGGGGTTCTTCACTGCCAGCTCGACCGCGTCAAGCGGCGAATACACCACGCGCACGTCGCCGCCGCGGCCTTTCACCTGGAACAGGTCGCCCTCTGTGCCGGGAACGCGCAGCATGTCGCCGAACGAACAAAAGATCACGCCCGGCTGGGCGGCAATCGCTAGCGCCTTGTCGATCAGTTCGAGCGGCGTCACGCACACCGGGCAGCCCGGCCCGTGAATCATCTCCACGCCCGCCGGCAGCATCTGGTCGATGCCGTTCTTGATGATGGAGTGTGTCTGCCCGCCGCAGACTTCCATGATCTTCCACGGCCGCGTGGTGATCTGCGCAATTTCGCGCGCCATCGCTCGAGCGATCTCGCCGTTGCGAAACTCGTTGAGGTACTTCATTCGGCTGCCTCGGTCCGCACGACCGTGGGTGCTCCCGGTCTCGATTTTGAGACGGGGGAAACCAAGAAATTCAAAGCGACTCTTTCGACCCTGACTCGCCGGCCTGCTTTTTGCTGAGCTGCTGACTCGCTAACTCGCTGACTCGCCGCCACAGCTCCCATCCGGACAACTCGATTGCGGCCGCTTGGCCGCCCGCGCAAAAGCTTCTTCCTCGCCTGCCAGCTCCTCATCTAGAACGCCCAGCGCGCGAAACTCGGCGAGGGTCTGCTCGGCGGTCTCCTCGTCGATCTTCGAGATCGCAAATCCGACGTGCACGATGGTGTAATCGCCGACCTCGACCTCCGGCACGTAGTCGAGGCATACATTCTTCACGACGCCGCCGAAGTTCACCTTCCCCATGCGGATGATACCGTCGTTCGAGATCGATTCCACTTTTCCAGGTATGGCCAGGCACATAGCAACCTTCTTATACCGTGCGGGGATAACGGTCAAATGTGATCCAAATCACACCGGGCGAAAGCCAGCACCCGCCGCCTGACCGCGCGCTCTCTCGAGCCACGCCTGTTGCAAGTCATTGAAATAGCAAGTCAAAAACGAGGGCCAAACCGCATAGAGCATCATCGCATTGCCGCACCGCCACGGACCACGAACCACGAGTCACGAACCACGAATCGCTCAATCCGAGACCATCAACTCGCCGGGGACGATAGGGCGCGTGCGCGGCAGCATGCCGCGCGCGGCCGCAATGCCGAACAGGATCAACACGCCGACAAAGGCAACCAGCTTGATCAGGTTTCCGCTTTCGGTCAGCGGAAGCGTCTTCCAAAGCACCAGAAGAACGGTTTGCGCCGCGGTTACAGCCCACACCGAACCGTAAAAGTAGCGCCTTTCGGTGCCTTCGCCCTTCGTCGACGGTGCAACGCGCGGCAGTTTACCCAGAATGCCCAGCAGCAGAATAAGCGCGCAGAGCGGCGAATAGGCGTAGTAGTAAATCTGCTTGAAGCGCCAATGACCGCTGGCGATGGCATAAATAATCCCGGCAAGGTTGAGCAGGGCAAAATTCAACACCGCGTTCCACGCGAAGGTGTAGCACACTCGGCGATAGAGAGGGTTGGGCTTGTCTTCATCAAAGCGCAAAATGTAGGGGCTCGGTTCGACTCCCGGCAAGCGCCCGCGCAGACCGGCGATGCCGGTTCCGATGAGCACCGCGGCCAGCCAGGCCCAGTTGCCCCAATGGAATCCGCGGGCAAACAAGCCGAAAGTCAGCGGGCCGGGCGCCAGAAAGAAAACCCAGATCCAGATGGGCCAATGCGCTAGGCGGTAAAGGCGCGTGTTGCGTTCGCGGTTCTTGCGCTCTCCGGCATATTCCAGCTTCCCGCTATAGGGCATCGGGAGTGAGTCTCGCAGAGGGGATGCGAGCGCGTCAAATTCGAGAGGGGATAGGAGACAGGGGCCGCGAAAAGTGCACCCCCCTCCTTTGGGCAGCCGTCGTTACCTCGCCTACAGCTCTTGAGCTACTTCCTCTTTTTGCTGCTGTCGGCTTGGGTTTCCTGGTCTTTGAGAAGCGCCTGATGCATTTCCATGTTCTTGGCGAGGTCGCGATATGCTTTTTTAAACTTCTTACGGCGCATCTCCATCGAGAACGGAATCCAACAGCCTGCACCGAGATAGGTTCTTACCAGTCTCCAAAGGGACTTATTCGAATCGCTCCGTCCGTCGGGACGTCGGATTTCGATCTCCTGGGCCAAATGCACATTCAAGGAATCAAGCTCCGGACCGATCAACTTGAGTGGAAATACGGAAGGACCCCTCGCCTGGTCAACCAAACATGCCCAATGGCGATTCTTCCTCTCGACCTGCATCTTCGACAATTGTGCCAATTGCCTATCGCTCGACCAGGCAGAGGTCAAAGCTTCAGGGCGCACGAACACTCTCAATCGCTTCCGGTTGAGACCCTTTTCCCTGGAGCTTTCGTGTTTCGCGAAGAGATAGAAGTGGGCTTCGCGGGCCGCTCGAACCGGGAAGCTTGGGATAACACAGCAAAGGCCTTCACGTGGCAGGAGGCTTATGAGCCTCTTCAGGTCGGCACCATTTGGCACGTCTATTTCAAGAGCCGTTAAGGACACTCCTCTCTTGAGAAACGCGGGATGAACAAAGCTGTATCCCTCCTGTGAAAACATGTAATGCAATCGGAAATCACCGAGCCATCCCCAAGGACCATAACTGAAATTTCGAGTTTCACGATTCAAATCTCTAAAGAGATCTTCAGGTACTATTAGCATCGCAGCCAATACGTCTCGAATCACATCTTCAAGCAGATCTTTTTGGAAGCTCGGAGACGGATCAGAGAAACCAGTTCGAGTCAGATTCACACCGAGCTTATTCTGCCGGTCGAATATCGAAATGTTTGGAACCGGAAGCTTAAAG